>ERZ1066123.3-NODE-3-length-507196-cov-89.930090_pt1 | contig 507196 bp, 449 predicted proteins | sample MGYA00382770_ERZ1066123 | MGnify/ENA primary metagenome ERZ1066123 (study PRJEB33369, sample SAMEA5778353) | biofilm metagenome | biome: Industrial cooling water; feature: Water cooling tower basin; material: Biofilm | place: United Arab Emirates | collected...
CCCGCTTCGCTTCAGCCGCATTTACCAATATATGGATTACATCACCGATTGTCAACCTATTCCCGCTACAAATTTTCAATGGGTTAGCTCCCTGAATTCTGCGGTGCTGAGTATTGGGTTTTCGCTCTTGCTGCCGTTCATCTTCGTGAGTGCAGGTTTGAAGGAAACCAATTGGGACTGTTCTAAGGGAAAAGCGAGGAGGCCAGGACTGTTGCGTTTGCGGCTGGGTCCCCCTGCCTTGCGATATTCGTTGCTGCCTTTGCCGTACTTGGTGGCAATGCCGCTCAACATTCGGGTTGACATTTCAGCAATCGTCTGCTTTGAAGGTCGCCGATATGAAAAAGGAGGTCGTCAATTTAATAAACAAAGTCTTTGATTTAATAACCGAGGTCACCAATCTGATATCGGAGGTTATCGATCGAACATTCGAGGCTACTGATCTAACGCGATGTGCAACTTTTGATCAATCCCTGTGGGGTGGACATCTTGTCCGCCCAATTCGAGCAGGCAAGATGCCCGCTCCACGAGAAAACAGGACTTTTGACGATTAAGTCGCCCATCGTGTGATCTAATAAATTCGATCGCTGATCTCGCACTTGAACTCTCCGACCTAATCACTGAGGTCTCCGATCGAACAGTGGGGGACGCTGATGTGGAAACTGTAAGATTGAAAGAAAGTAATGATAGAGAGAAGGGTGATATTGCCTTCGTGCTATCCCAGTCTAGAGTTCAATTTTCAGCCCATGTCTAAATCTAAACTGCTATGCCCAATAGTTTCGCGATCGCGGGTAGGATCTCCGCGATGGATTGGGTAATCTGGGCGGTTTCCGGCAAGTTAGGAATTGGTGCATTCAGAATCTTCCAGGCTTTGCGCCAGATGCCCGCTTTATTGGGATGATTGGGATTTTGGCCCAACGTTGCCAGTTCGCCCACCTGTTCCAGAGCATCCGCTTTGTCGTCAACCGGCAGTTCCGGTGCAGATTCAATCAGGGTTTGCAGTTGGGTTAACAGTTCTTTGAGTCCGAGTTGGTCAGGATCGGGCGAACTGGGCAATTGATTGACCATATTCGAGACATTGCCGCTGATTGTGCCCAGGTTCAGCGTTGATCCGGTCATATCGCGACCAATGTTCACGGTTTGATTGTGCAGTGTGTTTTCGTTTGTCACTTTGCCGTCTCCCACCAGGTTAGTAATTTGAGTCGGTTGTCTCGCCAGGGTGGTTGCAATCGTTGCCAGTTCCGTCGAGCGCAACTTGAGTTGTTCGTTTTCAGCTTCTAGTTGTTTGAGGCGAATTTCGTAACGATGGAGAAACTTTTGCTCAACCGCTGCTTTGTCGGCAGTTTCTGGCACTTCCAGCGTCAGCAAGACATCCTCGCCTTTGCGCTCAATTGCCTGAATTGAGGTGTCGTCAATATCGGGATTGTCGTCCTTCAGTTTTTGAAAGGCTGCGGCAAACGCTTCCCGGTTTACACCATTTTTCAGCAAGATCTGAACCAGGTTCATCATCTTGCGGTACAGCTTGGCAAGGTCGCCCGCAGCAAAAATCCGTTCTGGGTCGTGGGGACGGCGTTCGCGACTGCCGAGGGCATTGGGCTGGTCTAACAAAAACACATACTGACAATCCACGTCGGTGAGGATGGTTTTGTCGTCAATGTTCCAGGACTCTAGACAGGCTCTCGTCAGGTAGGCCCCCGTAAAATCGGCTCCTGTGGCTAACACTTCCCGCAGGTTGGCATCCCGCAGATCGGCTTTGGGCAGCGTTGCCCCACTCAAATCGGCCCAGGTGAGGTTTGCCCGTTTCAGATCTACGTCAGCCAAATTTGCGCCTCGCAGGTTGGCTTTGATATAGCTCTTGCCATGTCCAGCGCGAGACACCAGCAGATCTCGCACGGCCCAGTTTGCCAGGATGGCATCGCCGACTCTGGCTTTATCCAGCTTTTGGGCATCCTGCCAGAGCACCCGCGTTAAGTTTGCCTGATTGAAATTGGTGCTTTTGAGCAGGGCTTGGGAGAAATCTGCTTCCGTGAGATTGGCCTGGTAAAACCGGGTGCCGCCCAGAGCGCCAAAGGCAATGCCAAAGATGCGAATCACTGCAAACTTTTCGTCTCCCTGGAGGGCACGCCGACTGCAATAGAGGCCCAGCAGCAAGCTGGCGACACAGCGACAGCGACAGAGCCAGCAACAATGCCAGCGACAGCGACAGCGACAACGCCAGCGCCAGCGCCAGCGCCAGCGCCAGCGACAGCGACAGCGCCAGCGCCAGCGCCAGCGACAGCGCCAGCGCCAGCGCCAGCGCCAGCGCCAGCGCCAGCGACAGCGACAGTGACGCTGGCGAACGCTCTCATGGTGAAGCCCTGCCGAGCGATCGCCAGCAAGCTGATGGCACAAGCTGCAACCATTGCAATTCCAGGGGCGATTGTGTAAACCTCGATGTACGTAGGGTCGAAAAACAAAACTATCCAGTAACCAGACAATCCTTGGAGGAATCCGGCTAACGCTGCCATCAAAAACAGCAAAAGCAGTTGAGTCACCACCCAGCGTTTTTGCAGTCCGGCTTTTGCCCTGCTAAAGGTTGCTCCCGTCAGGTTGGCACGGGCAAAATCTGTACTCCGGATATCCGCACCGCTAAAATCCGCTCCCGCCAGGTTCTTGCCTCGAAAGTTCTGCCCCCGCAAGTCTGCGTCCTGAAAGTCGCGTTTGCCTGCGGCGTAGAGTTGGAGGAGTTGCGCGGCTTGCATGGGTGGGGGCGTGGGAGAAAGTTTGCTATAGATGTAACATAGAGACGACTTAACTTGCCAGCAGAAAATAGTGAGTCAGGTCGATTTCGATCAGTTATACCTAAGACACCCCCTGTAGTCCCCCTTGGCAAGGGGGACAGCGACAGACGGGGGGTTATACAAGATAGTTTTTCATGTCCAGGTACTTATGTCGAAGCCTCTAGCTGCTGTATTGCCGCCGTTTTTACTACTCGATCCACTCTTACAAAGTTGGTTATTAGAAGATATCGGGCGGGGCGATCGCACGACTCAATCCATCTTTCCGGTTGGCGCTCAAGTGGGGCAGGCGCAATGGTTGGTGAAAGAAGCAGGTGTGGTGGCGGGGTTGCCGATCGCGGCACGGGTGTTTCAACTGCTCAATCCGCAAGTGAGCTTTACCCCTTTGGTGGCAGAGGGTCAGGGGTGTGAACGGGGAGAGATGATCGCCACGATCGCTGGGCCGATGGATGCTTTGCTCACAGGAGAGCGGGTGGCCTTGAATTTGGCGATGCGATTGAGTGGAATTGCCACGATGACGCGCCAGTATGTGGAGTTGATTGCAGATTTGCCGACGCAACTGGTCGATACGCGCAAAACGACGCCTGGATTGCGCCTCCTGGAAAAGTACGCCACTCAAGTGGGGGGAGCCGTAAACCATCGTCTGGGCTTGGATGATGCGGTGATGATTAAGGACAACCACATTGCCGCAGCGGGAGGAATTGGTCAGGCGATCGCTCAAGTGCGGCGCAATATGCCGTTTCCGCTGACGATCGAAGTGGAGACGGAAAATCTCGATATGGTGGAAGCGGCACTCCAGCATAAAGCCGACATAATCATGCTGGACAATATGCCGTTGCCCTTGATGCAGCAAGCCGTCCACAGAATTCGCCAAGTCAACGATCGCATCAAAATCGAAGCCTCTGGAAATGTGACCTTAGAAACTTTGCGCGCTGTAGCTGAAACTGGCGTTGACTATATCTCAACCAGTGCCCCTGTGACGCGATCGACTTGGCTCGACCTCAGTATGCGGATGTTGTCAGCGTAGCCTTCAGGTAGAGTGCAAATTCTGAGAGGGCAGCATCCTGCCTTAGTACTCGAGTTGGAAGCGCAAATGCTATTCCTCTTCAACTTTCTCCAGGGCTTCGGGCTTATGAGCTGCCTTTTTGCCTGTTTTGTTACTTTTAACCAGATATTCCGGGTTATCTTTGGAGGCAACGACGTGATGCCCTTTGATATCAGTTGGTTCGGTTAGCTTTCGCTCTACCGTCCCCTCAGTTTCACCGCCAGAAGAATTCCACTTCACGCGATCGCCCTTCTTCAATGAATCACTCATGAGGTTACTGAAAAGTTAACAACGTATCCAAGTTAGGCCATGCTGAACAGGATGACGTCTAGCACGGGGTAGATCATTACAGCGCAACCGCAGGCTTTTTATAGATCTTGTGATGGAATTATGCGAGCATGCTTGAGTTGCCACGGTTTGGAGTTTGAGCATGGAGCGCCACCAATCGATCCCAGTGGAGTCAATTCGGTATGACGATCGAGGTTTAGTGCCTGCGATCGTGCAAGATTACCTGGATGGGGCGGTGTTGATGATGGCCTGGATGAATCAGGAATCGTTACAGAAGACGTTAGAGACTGGAGAAACCTGGTTTTGGAGTCGATCGCGGCAGGAGTTTTGGCATAAGGGGGAAACATCGGGGCATCTGCAAAAGGTGAAAAGCCTGCGGTACGACTGTGACAGTGATTGTTTGCTAATTACGGTGGAGCAAATCGGGGATGTGGCCTGTCACACGGGTGAGCGTAGTTGTTTTCATCGGGTGAATAACCATGTTGAAGCCCCTCTAGCCGATACCTTGTCACAGGTTTATGCAGTGGTGTGCGATCGCCGCGACCACCCCACAGAGAGTTCTTACACTTGCAAGCTTCTAGCCGGTGGAGACAACAAAATTTTGAAAAAAATTGGTGAAGAGACTGCCGAGGTTGTGATGGCCTTCAAAGACGATGCCCTGAGCGCAAATGATCCGGCCACCAAAGCTGCGATCGCAGGCGAAGTGGCCGACCTGTTTTATCACACCCTGGTGGCCCTGGCCCATCATCACGTGGACATTCGGGACGTATACCGCAAACTGCAAGAACGACGGTAACGAACTAAGCGGTAAAAGAGCGGCCTAAACCGAGAGCAGCCAAACGCTTCCGGAAGGTGATGGAGCTTTTATCGCCAGCAATGTGAACTTCATCCGCTAAGTTGATGGGCAAATCTTCCGGCCATTGCTCCTCGACGATCGCCCGATCTTCAGCAAATACCTGATGGTTGAAGTCCAACGTATCTTGTAGCGGCGCATCTTTATCAAAATTGCGGCAAATCGGGACAAACACACGAGTTTTGCGGGCCGATACGGGCGAAGCTGCATTCAATACGTGCAACTTGCCATGCGGAAAAAACACCGTCAACTTGGCAGTAAACGGTAGCCAAACTTCAAACAACCGTCGCCACAAAAAATCTGGAGAGGCTAAATGTTTGCTGCCGTGGGCGTAATTGCTGACAGTACTGACGTAATCGGCGCGGAAGCCGTGGGGCGTTTGCTCGATCGGGTAATCCGGCACCTGTGGATTATCTTGCTCGCCAAAAGAACCAGCGTGGATAAAGGCAAAGTGGCTAACATCTAAAAAACCTTCCACTTGTCGCCCTGCCGCCGCATCTAGCTCAACCATGTCAGGTAGCACTTGAATGTAGTCCGGATCTTCCCATTCGCTCATGTCGGGAAAGGGCACTGGGCCATTATCAATTAACCGCGTCCACACCAGCCCATACTTCTCGATGACGGGATAAGTGGTGAGTTTCAACCGTCCCGGAATAGCCGCATTGGGTTCCGCTGGGATGCAAACGCACTGCCCGCGATGATCATATTGCACGCCATGGTAGGGGCAAACGAGCCGATCGCCCTCTATCCAGCCCAAGCTCAACGGTGCCCCTCGATGCAAGCACAAATCCCGCGCCACAACAATTTCTCCGCTAGATACCCGATAAATCACCAACCGTTCATCGAGTAACCGAGTGCCATAGGGTTTCTCAGTGGTAATTTCATGGGAGAACGCAACCGGATACCAAAAAGGAGCCAGTGCCTGCCAATCTGTGGCGCTGAAGGTGCAATTACGCGGTAAAGACACGGCCTGACTCACAACCATACGGCTACTCCCAAATCATCAATCGCATAAGTTACTGATGGCTTAGAAATTACACCGAGTCCGATTTTGATTTTGTGTAGTGCCGTACGAAATTAATTGACTGTACGCGGGTGCGAGTCCAGCAGTTGGCGCAGAATCAGCAAGATTCCGATCGCGATAACAACACTGGCAGCCAGCCACAGCCAAAAAACGCGCGCCGCGACTGGTGATTGATCCAGTGCCCACCCGCCTAATGGTGGCCCAATGAAATACCCGATCGCCCAACATTGCGAATTGACAGCCAGGTAAATGCCGCGCAGCGAATCTGGAGCCATATCCACCACAATTGCCGACGCCACCGGCATGTAGGTTACCGTAGACAACGCCAGAATTGCCAACGCCAAAATTGCCCAGTAAAGATGCCCCCCAGTCGCAATGCCCGTCGCCCACACGGTGACGAACCCAACTGCCCACAGGAGCGCTGAAAGTATCAACCCATAAACGCGATCGAAGCGATTTAAGAAGCGGGCGATCGGCAATTGCGTCACGACCGTGGCCAGGAGATGCCAGGTGAACAAGGCACTAATCGTCAAAGAGTCAAATCCCTCTCCCGATGGTGTAACTGGAACGAAGTTCGTCAGGTAAAGCGGCAAGGTGCTACTGATTTGCACAATGTAAGTTGTGAACAAAATATTTACGGCACAGTAGACTAACAGCGTGCGATCGCGCAGTGCCCGCCGCCACCCCTTTAAAGCAGTGTGTTCGTGGCTCGTGCGAAAAACTTCATTGACCGCCACCAACACCACCACAAATAACACCAGAAATGAGATGCCATCCACCACGAAGAGCGCTCGGTAGGCACCCGTCGTGTTGATTAACAACCCACCCAACACAACCCCCAACCCCAACCCCAACCCATCACATAACCGATTCAGGGCAAACGCTTCATTCCATTGTTCCGGTGTCGATAAATCTGCAACCATGGCTTCAGCGGAAGGCCAGTACAACCCAATCCCAAATCCCATCAATAAATTGCCGACAACAAACACGGAAAAATTAAGTGTTGCCGCCAGGACAAAAGAGGCGATCGCAGCCACCAGGGCGGCCATCAAGAGCGTGCGTTTCCGGCCAACTTTGCCATCCGAAAGCGACCCGCCCAGCATCCGCCCCACAACCCCAGAAATCGACTGGCTACCTATCCCCAAACCAACCGCAGTCGCCGACAAGCCCACCTCGTTCACGAAAAAGATCGGTGCATAAAACATCGTGAAGCCGGAACCCATTTGAGATAACAAACGCCCAAACGCCAAAATCCAGATTTGATAATTCAGTTGCGGTAACCAGGCAACACGTTTGGCTTGATTCCAAAGTTTCATTATGAAAATGCCTAAGCTTTAATTGATATCCTGGAGCAAAACATTGACGCCAATGATGATTGCCCTGCCGACTTCGGTTTAGACTGACCAACGCGGCTTGCCCGACTGAAATCAGGGCTTGAACCTTGATTCGGCGCTATTTCCAGTCATCCCATGAACCATTGAATTCTATCAATCGTGCCTCAACCGCAATGTCTATCGTAGGATACTTTCTCAATCATCCAGGTCAACTTATGAGTGAGGACTAGCTCAGCTTGCGGTGAATCATCATGACTCGATATCAGCCCATCCAAGCAAGCTCCTCATCGGTTTACTAGAAAACAGGATGTGGCACCGATCGCCAGATACACTCGTAATCAGTTTTGTGATGGAGCGCATCGCCCATGGCCCCTTTTCTTCTGGTGACAGATCTAGATAACACATTAGTGGGAGATGACCAGGCTTTAGCTACCCTGAACGACCACCTGACCCAACACCGGCAACAGTTTGGCACCAAGATTGTGTACTCCACTGGGCGATCGCAGGCACTCTACCAGCAACTCACTACTGAAAAACCGCTCCTGCCTCCAGACTTTTTAATTCTGTCAGTTGGTACGGAGATTTACCTTTCAGAGCAAGATGTTCCTGATCCAGGTTGGTCGAAGACCCTCGCTGAACAGTGGGATCGCGATCAAGTTGTGGCAACGACAGCCCACTTCCCTGACCTCATGCCCCAACCAGAAACGGAACAGCGTCCATTCAAAGTGAGTTTCTTCTTAACAGAAGATGCGGCCATAGCAGTGATACCTCAACTGGAAGCCTTGCTACAGCAGCGGGGATTGGATGTTCAATTAATTTATAGCGGTGGCCTTGACTTAGACATTCTGCCACGACGAGCCAATAAAGGTCAGGCCATGGCCTTTCTGCGAGAACATTTGGGTATGAGTCCTGATCGCACGGTTGCCTGTGGTGATTCTGGCAACGACCTGTCCATGTTTTGCGATCGACCTGAGCGTGGCATCATTGTTGGGAACGCCATGCCCGAACTTTTAACCTGGCATCGGGCCAACCCCAGCCCCTCTCGCTATCTGGCCCAAGCTCATTGTGCCGCAGGCATTCTGGAAGGGCTAAAGCATTTTGAGTTTCTGTAGATCCCTACCCCTTTGTGCCATCTTGCTCTCGTTCCAACAGCATCGTCACCGGGCCATCATTCTCGATCGAAACCTGCATCATGGCCCCAAATTTACCCGTTTCAACCTTCAAACCGCTACGCCGCAGAATTGCCACAAATTGGTTGTACAGCGCTTCTGCCTTTGGAGGCGTAGCAGCACGATCGAACGACGGACGCCGCCCTTTGCGGCAATCGCCATACAGCGTAAACTGACTGATCACCAGCAATTCCCCTTGAATATCTTGCACAGATTGATCAAATCGATCGCCCGTTTCACCAGGAAATAAGCGCAGCTCCAGACATTTGCGTGCCATCCAATCAAGTTCAGCCACCGTATCAGTTTCAGAGAGACCCACCAACAGATTCAATCCCCGCCCAATCTGGCCAACCCTGACGCCTTCAACTGTCACGTCCGACGATCGCACTCGCTGAATCACAACCCGCATCGTGTTAGCTCCCGTGTCACGATTGCAAATGGGTCGTCAGCAAGGGCGCGGCAGCCAGCAACATTTTGGTATAGGGATGTTGAGGATTGGCAAACACCGTTTGAGTGGAACCAAGTTCGACAATTTGTCCTGCCTGCATCACCGCAATTCGATCGCAAAAATATTTAGCCACCCACAAGTCATGCGTAATGAATAAATAAGTCAACTTCAACTCATTTTTCAACGCCTGCATTAAGTCCAGTACTTGTGCCTGAATTGTGGCATCCAGCATACTCACAGGCTCATCACAGATAACGAGTTGCGGGTGCGTAATTAAGGCCCGCGCGATCGCCACCCGCTGCTGTTGCCCCCCCGACAACTCTGATGGGTAGCGATAGTAATACTCATCTGCGGGTAACAACTTCACTCGCTCTAGCATTTGCAGCACCCGTTCGCGGGCTTCCGTTCGTGTCGCCAAGTGGTGAATCAGCAATGGATCTGCCACACTCTCGCCCACTGTCATTCGAGGATTTAAGCAGGCGCGCGGGTCTTGAAACACCATTTGCATTTGACGCCGCTGTTTCTGCATCGATCGCCGCGAAAGTTTGGTCAAATCTTGCCCTTGAAAAGTCACCTGCCCTGATGTTGCTGACACCAGTTGCAGGATTGTCCGCGACAACGTACTTTTGCCACAGCCCGATTCGCCCACCAAACCCAATGTTTCCCCCGGATAAAGCTCCAAGTTAATCCCATCAACCGCTCGAATGATTTCTCCCCCACCCGCCACAAGTCGGATCAGCGGATTGCGCTCCAGCACGTAATGCTTGGTCAATGAATGCAGCGATAGAAGTGGTGGCGGGGCGGAAACAGTCGGACTATGGGCTGGCGCTGGTTCCCCATGGAGTGCTGCTTGCAACAGCGATCGCGTGTAAGGATGCTGGGGGGACTGCAACACCGTTTTGGTTGCGCCCACCTCAACGAACTTCCCCTGATACATCACGGCCAGGCGATCGCAGTATGCTCCGACCAGCGCCAGGTCATGGGAGATAAGCAATAATGCCATTTGCCGTTCCGCACACAGGCGCGTGAGTTCTTGCAAAATCTGAGCCGAAACGGTGACATCCAGACTGGTGGTTGGCTCATCGGCAATGATTAATTTGGGATTGAGTAATAGCGCCAGGGCGATCGCCACTCGCTGCCGCATCCCTCCACTGAACTCATGCGGGTATTGTCCCCAACGCTTGGCTGGAATCCTCACAGCTTCCAGCGTCGCGATCGACTGGGCTTTGGCATCCCGTCTGGAAAGTTTGGGATGATGCGCCTGGATTGTTTCCAGGCAATGATCGCCGATCGTCATCAGCGGGTCAAGGCGGGTCATGGGGTCTTGAAAAATCAGGGCCACCTCCTCTCCGCGAAATCGTTGAAGTTCGGCTGGCGAAAGTTGGAGTACTGATCGCCCCTCAACCGCAACTTCACCGTTGATGCGACTACCCATTGGCAGCAACCGCATGAGCGCCCGTCCTAACGTAGACTTGCCAGAACCCGACTCGCCCACTAACCCCATCCGTTCCCCAGGCTGCAACGAGAACGAGACATCGTCGATCGCCCAATCCAACTCCGATACAGAATGTTCTTCAAAGGCGTGGGGAGGATACGCAACCTGTAAACGATCAACCCAAAGCAAAGAATGATTCATTCAACGATTCTAATGGAGATGGTTCTCGCTCAGAAACAAACATTATTTCTCGATGAGTAGAAAGACCAGACAACGCTAGAATACGGACGGCTAAAGATCGGGATGTGTCGAATGACTCTAAACTCGCTGAATCAGCAACCTCATATGCCTCGCCCCGCAGTCGCTTTAGCAATTTTGCAGCAGCATGAAATGTTTCTGATGCAGTTGCGCGACGATGATCCCAACATTCTCTATCCAGGACATTGGGCCTTTTTTGGCGGACATCTTGAACCAGGAGAGACTCCTGAATTTGGGGTCAGGCGCGAATTGTTGGAAGAAATTGGTTACTGTCCAGCCGTTTTAACGCCCTACCGATGTCAGGATGACAGTTACATCACGCGGTATATCTTCTATGGACAGTTGGAAGTAAACCTGAATCAGTTGATTTTGGGAGAGGGGATGGATTTTGCGTTGCTCACTGTGGATGATGTCTGCCGCGGCGATCGCTATTCTCCAAAAATCGATCAGGTGCGCCCCCTTGGCAAACCCCATCAACAAATTCTTTTAGACTTTATTCAACGCGACCAATAAATTTGGAAACCGATTATGTCTGACGAAATCAGATTACAAGTCAATGGCGAATCGCAAACTTGCCTTCCCCACACGGCATTACCCAATTTTTTGGAGCAGTTAGGGCTAAACCCGCGATTGGTAGCCGTGGAATATAACGGCGAAATCTTGCATCGCCAATTTTGGCCGCAGACAGAACTTCAGGTTGGCGATCGCCTAGAAATTGTCACGATCGTGGGTGGTGGGTAGATTTGGTAAACCTGTCATACATAGCGAGTCAGTTGCACCCGGTAGCGATCTTTTTTGGTCACCGCAACCTCTCCAACTTCCACCCGGCCCTTGCCGCGGATCGCAATCAAGTCTCCGGCTTTCACCAAGTGGCTGGCACTGGTGATCTCTTTCCAGTTCACCCGCACATCGCCAGACTCGATGCAGTCCACCATCTTGTTGCGGGACATGCCAAATCCAGCTGATGCGATCGCATCCAGTCGCATCGACGCTTCCACCGTAACCAGATCCTTCTTCTTCGGTTCTCGAATCTTGAGTTCATTCAAAGGAATCTGCCGCGTTTTGACAGGAACTGAACGTACTTGGATCAAGCTCATCGACAAAAAATCAACCATTTCTGGAGCGACGATCGCCTGCGCCCCCCGCTCCCCCAGCACAATAATATCTCCCACCTTGTCGCGCACGATGCCAGCCCCCAGAATTGCCCCCAAAAAGTCGCGATGAGTGGCGGGGTCGAACAAAAAGTTGCCCGTGATTTCGAGGGCAGCTAGTTCAACCTGCTCTGGTGTGAGAGGAAGTTCCATGCGAGCGATCGCAAACCGCTGCCGCTCAGCTTGCGGATAACCACCCCCCATAACCAGATGAACTTCACTCAACCGAGAGAACTTTTCCTTCACCTCAGCTAACTCAGGCGGTGATAGAAAATCAGAGTAAACGACTTCCCACGTTTTAATCGCTTGATCAGCTTGATCGATCACTCGACTAACTGACTCGCGATTTTCAACTCCTTTTAATAGCTCATCGCGTGGCAACATCGCTACACAACAGTCGGTTGATTACTTTCTTCTGCCGCCAATTGCTCCAGCCGTTCTTGCTGATCCCGTGTGATGCAGGTTTGAATTAGATCCTCAATATCTCCTTCCAACACAGGAGGTAATGAAAAATTTTGATTCAAGCGATGATCCGTAACTCGACTGTCTTTGTAGTTGTAGGTGCGAATTTTCTCCGATCTCGCCCCTGTTCCCACCTGATTCAAGCGAGCAGAGCGAACCGCATCCTGTTGTTCCTGCAGCTTCATCTCGTAAAGCTTGGCGCGCAGGATTTGCATCGCCCGTTCTCGGTTTTGCAACTGCGATCGCTCTTCCATACACTTGATGCGAATACCCGTTGGTTTGTGCATCAGGTCAACCGCAGTTTCTACCTTGTTGACGTTTTGACCACCCGCTCCACCAGATCGCATGGTGGTCATTTCAATGTCTTTTGGGTCAATGTGGATGTCAACCTCATCCACCTCTGGCATGACCGCCACCGTAGCCGTAGACGTGTGAACTCGCCCCTGGGCCTCGGTTACTGGCACTCGCTGCACTCGATGCACTCCTGCCTCAAACTTGAGCTTACTGTAAACGCGATCGCCTTGAACTTCCAGGATTGCTTCCTTAAATCCGCCCATGTCCGCCAGCGATTCACTGACTAATTTGACTTTCCAACCCTGGGTCTCTGCATACCGCGAGTAAAGCCGCACTAAGTCACCAGCCCAAATACTAGCTTCATCGCCACCAGCTCCGGCCCGGATTTCTAACATGATATTTTTGTCATCATTCGGGTCACTAGGCAGCAGCAAAATCTTTAGCCGCAGTTCCAGTTCATCCAAACGATGCTCTAAATCGGCGACTTCCAACGCCGCCATTTCCTGAAGCTCCAAATCTCCGCCCGCTTCCTTCAAAATTTGACGCGCACCAGCAAGCTCTTCATGGGCAGTCTTCCAAACTTCAAACGTCGAAACAACTTCCTCTAGAGAAGAACGCGCCTTGGCCAACTTCTGAAACTCGGACGGATCTCTAGCGACATCTGGGTCTGCTAGTCGCCGAGTTAGCTCATTGAAGGTTTGCTCAACGGAATTTAGCTTGTCAAGCAGATATGCTTCAGCCATAGGAGGAGTTCAGTAGAAAAACGAAAGAACAAGGAACAAAATGCCTTAATGAGAGCATTCATCCTATTTCTTCTCGTTTGTTGCACCTTGCTCATCCATCATGCCGTACTTCCGCAAGAAGCGCTCAACGCGGCCTTCCGTATCAATAATCTTCTGAGTTCCGGTGAAGAAAGGATGGTTTCCAGACCACACATCAACGTGTAACTCAGGCTTTGTGGAGCCAACAGTCATCACCACCTCACCGTTGCAGTAAACTTTTGCCTCTGGATACCACTTGGGGTGAATATCAGGTTTTGCCATGACTTAATCTCTTAATATCCTAACTACATCAATTCTAACGAGTAGTAACCTACACCTGCGTACCAGACAAATACGCTTATCGTTTGGAGAATTGCGGCGCTTTTCGAGCTTTCCGCAGACCATATTTCTTCCGTTCTTTAGCTCGAGGGTCGCGGGTCAAATACCCTTCAATCTTCAATGGCTTCCGATTATCAGGATCAAGTTGGCACAACGCACGAGCAACACCAAGGCGAACCGCATCTGCTTGTCCAGTCAAACCGCCACCATGAGCGTTTACCAACACATCATACTCATTCTCCAACCCCAGCGTTTCCAGTGGGGCTTTTGCCACTGCTAGGTAATCGGGATTGAACTGCAGATATAAATCACCAGGTTTACCGTTGATGATCAACTGTCCGTTTCCAGGAACCAAGCGCACTCGCGCAACTGCCGATTTCCGACGACCTGTTCCCAGGTACATCACACGTCCTTCCGTCGCTTGCATTAAGAGTTTCCTCCGGGAATAGTTTGAATTTCGAGGGTTTGAGGTTGCTGAGCCTGATGAGGATGTTCCGGGCCAGCATAGACTTTTAACTTGGTAAACAGTTGTCTACCGAGAGTATTTTTAGGCAACATCCCTTTAATAGCCTGTTCAATAATTCGCTCGGGGATGCGGGATTGCAACTTATCAAACGTTTCTACTTTCATCCCGCCAGGACGACCAGAATGACGGCGGTATAACTTCTGAGAACGCTTTCTACCAGTAACCTCGACCTTCTCGGCGTTAATGATAATGACAAAATCACCAGTGTCGATCGAAGGGGTGTATGTCGGCTTATTCTTGCCACGCAATACTCGCGCAACTTCACTAGCTAACCGGCCTAAGCGTTGGTTGGTGGCATCTACCACATACCAGTTGTGTTCAAGCGTATCTTGAGGAGGGAGATAGGTTTTGTTCATCACAATGATTCCTAGGAAATTAACTTCATCAAATCAATTAAGAAAATCAATAGAAATTCGTTTGGGTTACGATCGTCTCAAACTGGGGCAGAGGTGAGAACACAAACAGAGGTTGGGTGTCAAACCAAATGCCTGGCGAGAAGGGGAAATCACGATACCCAACTCTCAACAAACATAACCCCTGTGGAGGAGCTGCATACCGCACTTCATCTCGCCGTTGCTTCAGCCACAATTCGGTGAAACTTTCAGGTGAGCGAATCCCGCGCCCCACCTGAACAAGTAACCCGACCAGCAGCCGCATCATCCCGTATAGAAAACCGCTGGCCTGAATCTCGATCGACACAAAAGCCCCCAACCGTCTACATTCGGCTGCCTGGACATTGACCCAGGAGTGTGGCCGCTTTGACCCAGCGCGGTGAAAGGCAGCTAAGTGATGTTGCCCAATCAACGGAGACAACGCTGCTTGGATCAAGCCTTCATCCAACGGTTCATGATAATAGTGCCAGGAAAATGGCCGGACGAACAGATTAGGCCGAGCTTCAGTGTAAAGCAAATAGCGGTAGCGCCGCCAGATTGCTGAAAACCGTGCATGCCAGGTGGAATGAACCACAGCCGAACCACGAATCACAATGTCTGCTGGCAACCGCGCATTCAAAATATCCACCCAGCGGTGCGGCGGCACGATCGCAGGAGCATCAAAATGAGCCACTTGGGCTGCCGCATGCACACCAGTATCTGTTCTTCCGGCCCCATGAATGCGAGTGGGTTGCCCCAATACGCTTTGTAGCGCACGCTCAATTTCTTCCTGCACCGTCCGATGATTCGGCTGCCACTGCCAGCCATGAAAGTGAGTGCCCAGGTATTGGATCACCAGGGCAACTCGATGGATTGACTGTGGAGTAGTTGGAATCATCGGCTTCATCGAGTTCGGCTTAAGTCAGTTCGATGATTGACATCTCAGCATTGTCACCACGCCGAGGAACCGTTCGCAGAATACGAGTGTATCCACCATTGCGATCGCCGTAACGAGAACTTGCCTGCTCAAACAAAGCATGAACAAGCTGTTTATCGTACAGGTAACCCATTGCCTGCCGACGGGCAGCCAAAGAGCCATCCTTTGCCAACGTAATCATCCGCTCAGCTTCAGAACGGACAGCACGGGCACGAGTTTTGGTCGTTTTAATCCGACCATTACGAATTAACTCAGTCGTCAAAGCTCGCAATAAAGCTTTACGCTGATCGGCAGGCTTGCCAAGTTGGGGAACATTACATCGGTGACGCATAAGACAACTTGAGGTAACTTCTAATAGACGATGTTGCTCGCAAATGCGAAGTCGAGCAGGGCTAATGATTATTCTTGGATGACTTTTCTTGAGGAAGTGTAATACCCAGTCGCTGCTGCAAAGCCTCGACGACTTCCTCGGCAGATTTTTGACCGAAATTCTTGATCTCCAGCAAGTCTTCCTGGCTGTAATCTAACAAGTCCGCGACAGAGTTGATTTGGGCACGCTTGAGACAGTTGTAAGCCCTTACCGACAACTGAAGCTCCTCGATTGGGATTTGATTAGTGGGATCATCACCCTCTTTCTCATCTTCTTCAGTCGATTCAAAAGTGATTTCGCGCAACGGATTGAACAAGTCAACCAAAATATTGGCGGCTTGACTAAGCGCCTCCTGAGGAGTGAGGCTGCCATTAGTCGCCACTTCCATGATCAGGCGATCTTTCTCCAGCGCCTCCCCAATCCGAGCATCTTCAACCGAATAGTTGACTTTGCGGACTGGCATAAAAACCGAATCGATTTGCAGAAAATCAAGGGCTGAGGAGTCGTCTCTCCCCTTTTCGACTGCACGATAGCCCTTGCCTTTCTCAATCCGAAATTCGATCTCAAGGACAGCACCTGGCGAGAGCGTCGCGATGTATTGATTGGGATCAACCAATTCCACTTCTGAAGGCAAATCAAAGTGTGCAGTGGTCACAGTCATCGGACCTTGAGCAATTAACCGCCCAATCTGCGGTTGTGAAGAGTAACTCTTCAACACCACCTTCTTCATATTCAACAGGATATCCAGAACATCCTCGCGAACCCCAGGGACGGTCGCGAATTCATGACTGACACCTGCAATTCTCACGGCTGTAATCGCAGTCCCTTCTAAGTTAGAAAGGAGTACACGTCGCAACGCATTACCAAGCGTAGTTCCTTGACCACGCTCAAGCGGTTCAACAACAAACCGACTGATTTGACTCTGATCTCTTTCGGTCTTAGTCTCTACACATTCAACTTGAAACTGTGCCACCGAGCGACCTCCCCCTCTAATTCACAACTAGACAAAACTTAAATCCGCCCTAAACCACTGATCTCAAAGCCAAACTACCTTGGCTCAACTCTCCTAACTATCTGTACGGCTCTGCCACTCGATCGCTTAGACTCTCCGTCGCTTAGGTGGGCGACAACCATTGTGAGGAATTGGAGTGACGTCGCGAATCAAAGTAATTTCTAGCCCTGCACCTTGAAGTGCGCGGATAGCGGTTTCACGACCCGCTCCAGGGCCGCTAACCATTACTTCAATCTGCCGCATACCTTGATCAGATGCACGCCGAGCGGCGTTTTCAGCTGCCGTTTGAGCGGCGAAGGGAGTCCCTTTCTTAGCACCTTTAAAGCCACTGGAACCTGCTGATGCCCATGAAATGACCTCTCCGTTAGTATCAGAGATAGTGACGATCGTATTGTTGAACGTTGATTGAATGTAAGCAACCCCGTTTGGTACGTTCTTCTTTGCTTTCCGAGGTCCAGTTCGCTTAGTTGGTTGTCTTGGTGCCATTGTTCAATTCCATGTTGAGCGCAGTAGTGGTCTTCTCTATATCTAAAATTGATCGCTTCTTGGAGGGACGAGGGATGCTTAAACACAAAGTTGAGGCCATCAAACATAATTCTGTTAAATAGTAATCGAAAGACAGAATCAACTCGTCGCCTAAGATTTACTTCTTACCAGGAGCCTTCTTCTTCCCAGCTACGGTACGACGACCACCTCGACGAGTCCGAGCATTCGTCCGAGTGCGCTGCCCTCGGACGGGGAGACCCAATCGATGCCGCCGACCACGATAGGTACCAATATCCATCAAACGCTTGATGTTCATGGACTCTAAACGCCTTAGGTCACCTTCAACCTGGTAATTCCCTTCAATTTCCGCCCTCAGGGCGGCCACCTCGGCGTCGTTTAAGTCCTTCACCCGAGTATCCGGGTTTACTCCCGTTGCTTCCAACACTGCTTTGGAGCGGGTAGGCCCAATCCCGTAAATATATCTCAGACCAATCTCAACTCGCTTATCACGAGGAAGGTCTACTCCGGCAATCCGTGCCACAATTCTCTCCCCTAGTCCTAGTTGCTGCGTTAAACTGACTAACTAAAGCGCTGACTGAATGTAGGCGCTTATAAATTGACTAACCCTGACGCTGTTTATGCTTGGGATTAGAGCAAATAACCATAACTCGACCCTTGCGACGAATGACACGGCATTTCTCGCAGATCCTTTTCACTGATGCTCGAACTTTCATATCTCTCGCCAGTATTACAAACTCAATATATTATCAATTTAAATGAGCAAATGTCAACTTCTTGAATTTTGAGCCTATTCCAAGTTCTACTTCTTATTCCTAAGCCGGTATGTAATTCTTCCTTTGGTTAGGTCGTAGGGAGTCAACTCAACCTTGACACGATCGCCAGGTAAGATTTTGATGTAATTTCGCCGAATTTTTCCAGAAATGTGAGCCAGTACGTTAAAGCCGTTGTCTAAATCCACCCTAAACATTGCGTTAGGCAAAGACTCAGTGACAGTACCTTCCATTTCAATTAAGTCTTGTTTTGACAAGAGAACCTCCTAAAACAGATTTTAATCACCGCCAGGTAAATATCCTAGCTTGGGTCTTCCATATTGAGTCTAAATCATTTGACAAAAATGGACTTTTCTAACGAATCAGTCAAGTGAATAACTGCTAGGTGATGGCACAACATGCTTAAAGCAGCTTCTTCAACGCTTGAGTCACTTCTTCCAACTGCTGATCACCATTCACATGAATTAGACGGTGGCAATCTTGGTAGAAGTCAATCAAAGGAGCTGTCTGCTCACGATAGACTTTTAGGCGATTTCGAATAACTGTTTCTGTGTCATCGGCTCGCCCACGACTTAACATGCGTTCGACTAACACTTCATCTGGGACAGCTAAGTTGACAACATGATCGTAAGGTTGCTGAATCTTGTCGAGGAGTATATCCAGGAATTCCGCTTGCGGTACGTTGCGTGGAAAACCATCCAAGATCCAACCATTTTGAGCATCTGCCGCTCCTAATCGCTCTTGAATCAGGTCAACTACTAGCTGATCGGGAACAAGATCGCCTCGATCCATGTATCCCTTTGCCTGGACTCCTAAAGCAGACTGATTAGCTACGGCTGAACGCAAAATATCACCCGTAGATACATGAGGAATGTTGCAGAAATCAGCCAAAGCTTTTGCTTGAGTTCCTTTGCCTGCTCCAGGCGCTCCCAGAAAAATTAATCGAGGCACTATTGGTTCACCATTCCTTCATAACGTTGGGAAATCACATAAGTTTGAATTTGTTTAGCTGTATCGATCGCCACCCCAACCACAATCAATAAGGAAGTTGCTCCAAAGCCCTGGAATGTAGTTACTCGCGTCGCACTCTCTACAGCAGTAGGAACGATCGCAACTAAACCTAAGAAAATCGCACCCAGAAAAACGAGGCGATTCAGTACTCGCTCAATGTAGTCACTAGTTGCTTTACCAGGGCGAATGCCGGGAATGCTAGCCCCCATTTTCTTTAAGTTCTGAGACAAATCCACAGGATTGATCACAAGAGAAGTCCAGAAATAGCTAAAGAAAATGATCAACAGTAGATAAAAAGCAACATACAACCAGGGAGTTGGACCACTAGGACTAAGATAAGTGGCAACCTGGCTCAGGACGGGGTTACGGGTAAATTCTGCAATATAGACTGGTAAAAACAGTACTGCAGACGCAAAGATAATAGGCATTACACCACTAGGGTTCAACCGTAATGGCAGATAGCTGCTACGCTCCAAATAAGTTTTTCGCCCAACTTGACGTCGTGCGGAAATGATGGGAATTCGGCGAGTGCCTTCTTGCACAAAAACGATTCCCACAATCATGACGAGAAAAACCACTAACAAGATGACGATGCCACCCACTAGACTACGATCGCCCGTCTGAGCTAACTCTAAAGTCTGACCTAACGATCTTGGCAATCCAGATACAATACTGACAACGATAAGCAAGGATGCTCCATTACCAATCCCCCGTTCAGTAATCAATTCACCAATCCACATCACCAACATAGAACCGGCAGTCAGAGCAAGCGCTGTCGATGCAATGAAAGGAATTAAGGAAGGAAAACTGACCGGAACTCCGCTGGCTGTAATAAAAGAGAACGCTCCTCCACTGGTTGCAGGTTGAGCGAGAATCTGTTCTCCATTAATCTGAGCCGCTCCGCTATTGACGACCCACCAAGCAAGGCCAATACTCTGGATGATTGCCCAACCCAACGCAACGTAACGAGTAATTTGAGAGATTTTTCTACGCCCTGCCTCACCTTCATTCTTCTGAAGGTTTTCCAACGAAGGTAGCGCCGCAGTTAGTAGCTGAAGAATAATAGAAGCATTAATGTAAGGCAGGATTCCTAGAGCAAAAATCCCTAAAGCAGATAGACCACCCCCAGCAAAAATGTCTAGAAAGCTGATGACGGGGTTATTTTGAACACTAGCCGCAAATGCTCTGCGGTCAATATCAGGAATCGGCAGGAAGATACCTAGCCGAACCAGAATTAACATGCCAATTGTGAGTAAAACCCGTCCCCGCAATCCTGCGGCTTGGGCCATTTGGGCAAATGTTTCTTGAGCCGTTGGTGTTTTATCCCGATTAACAACCATGAAATCTCCCTATGCCTGCATTTGGATGGGAATGTTCCTCGAGATTTGAACTAAGGAACAGTCACAAAGTAAGAACCGTTGCTAGGTGATTACAAGCTTTAAGCCTCTAAAACCTCACACGTTCCCTTTGCTGCTTCAATCTTAGCGCGAGCCGATCCAGTGAAAGCAGATGCCTTAACTTGAAGTGGAATGCCAACCTCGCCATTACCTAATATTTTCAGAGGCCCCTTGTTGGCAGTTAAAACCCCCAATTCCAACAACGATTCGAGGGTAACCTCAGTGTTTGCCGGTAACTCTGCCAAATCACCAACGTTAATGATGGTGAAGTTTTTGGGATTAATGATTGGAAAATATTTTAGTTTAGGTAGGCGGCGATACAAAGGCGTTTGCCCCCCTTCAAAACCGGGGCGGGTAGGACGGCCCGATCGAGATTTTTGTCCACGCATGCCAAACCCACAACTGGCACCTTGTCCCGCTGAAATTCCTCGGCCCACACGACGGCGGCGCTTCTTTGACCCTGGTTGTGGCAGAGCATCATTAAGTCTCATGGTTGCTTACTCGCACTTACGATAATGCTAAAAACGACAGAAAAAGAGTTTGCAAAGTTGATTCGGCTAGGCGTAGAGATTCTCAAGGGGAATTCCTCGTTCTTCGGCTACATCAGCAAAGGTTCTGAGAGCCGACAGCGCTTCTACCGCTGCACGAGCATTGTTTAACGGATTATCAGAGCCAAGTTGCTTCGCCAGCACATTCTTCACACCAGCTAATTCAAGAACGGTGCGAACAGCTCCCCCAGCGATTACACCCGTACCTGGAGCTGCAGGACGCATCATTACTTTGGCACCGCCTCCTTCGCCCGTTGCAGGATGAGGAATAGAGTTGGTTTTCGTAAGAGGAACATCTACAAGATGCTTTTTCCCGTCTGCAACGCCCTTTTTAACGGCTCCGATTACATCAGCGGCTTTGCCAACACCGACACCAACTTGACCTCGTTCGTTACCCACAACGACGATCGCCCGGAAGCTAAGTTTCTTACCACCCTTGACAACTTTGGTGACACGGCGGATCTGGACAACACGCTCCTGCCAATCTGTTTCTTTTTCACGCGCTTTCTTTTCGTTTTTCCGACCTTTCGCCATGATTTTCTCCCTTAGAACTCCAGACCAGCTTCACGAGCTGCATCAGCCAACGCCTTAACCCGACCATGATATAAGTTACCGCCACGATCAAACACTACCTGCTTGATTCCTTTTTCCAGAGAACGCTCGGCGATCAACTTGCCAACTTTAGTTGAGGCATCACAGTTCGCCCCCGATTCGAGGTCGCTCTTCAAGTCTGCATCTAAAGTAGAGGCAGCGACCAAAGTGTGGTGTTGGGTGTCGTCGATAAGTTGAACATAAATATGCTGGTTGGAGCGAAAGACTGCCATCCGGGGGCGTTCGGTAGTGCCAAAAACTTTACGACGAACTCGTTCGTGCCGACGACGGGTAGATTCTCTACGACTTGTTTTCATAACTACTTCTTACCTGACTTACCAGCTTTACGTTTGATCACTTCACCCGCGTAACGAATTCCTTTTCCTTTGTAAGGCTCAGGCGCACGGACAGCACGAATCCGAGCCGCGGTGTTACCGACAATCTCTTTATCGATCCCAGTGATAATCACATTCGTGTTATTTTCAACTGCAAACTGAATGCCTTCAGGTGGTTCGATTTGAACCGGATGGCTGTATCCCATATTGAGAGTTAAACTCTTACCCTGAACTTGGGCACGATAGCCTACACCCGTAATTTCCAATCGACGCTGGAATCCTTGAGAGACGCCTTCCACCATGTTGGCAACTAAGGTGCGGCTCAATCCGTGACGCTGACGAGCAACTCGCGAATCATCACGGCGGTTCACTAAAACAGTTTCACCTTCCCGAACAACTTCGACCTCATTGGGAAGGGTGCGGGATAATTCCCCTTTGGGCCCTTTGACCGTAACAGATTGACCGTCAATTGCAACGGTCACTTTGCTGGGAATACTAATGGGACGTTTACCGATACGCGACATAACCTAGCTCCTACTACCCGATCGCTGAGTGAGTTTCATAGTTAAATGGATGTCCTTCAGCTCGCTACCAGACGTAGCAGAGGACTTCGCCTCCAAGCCCCTGACGACGGGCTTCCCGATCCGTCATGATGCCACTAGACGTAGAAATAATTGCGATGCCAATACCACCCAGCACTCTGGGTAGTTCTTTGCGGTTTGAGTAAACACGAAATCCTGGCTTACTCACCCGCTTGAGAGAGGTGATAATTGGACGCTTCCCTTTGCCTTTGTATTTCAAAGAAATAACCAAATGCTTTTTCACACCTTCGCCAACTTCCTCAAACTCACCAATAAAGCCTTCAGCCTGTAACACTGTGGCAATACTGCGAGTCATCTTGGTGGATGGAACCTCGGTCGTTTGGTGACGAGCTAAATTCGCGTTGCGAATCCGCGTCAACATATCTGCAATCGTGTCATTTACCGCCATAGTATTCCCTTAATCAATCTGCCTAGCTGTCCCGGAAGGGCATCCCAAATTCTTTTAACAAGGCTCGACCTTCCTCGTCCGTGTTTGCCGTTGTAATGATGGATATATCCATCCCCCGGATTTGATCGATGCTGTCGTACTCAATTTCTGGGAAGATCAGTTGCTCTCGAACCCCCAAAGTGTAGTTGCCTCGACCATCAAAACTTTTGGGACTGATTCCACGGAAATCTCGGATTCTTGGTAATGCCAGGTTAATTAAACGATCCAAGAAGGCATACATGCGATCGGAGCGCAATGTGACCATGATGCCAACAGGCATCCCTTGCCGCAGTTTGAAGCCTGCGATCGCTTTCTTAGCACGAGTAACAACTGGCTTTTGGCCTGCGATCGTCGCAATCTCTGCCAACGAAGCTTCCAGTGCTTTGGCATTTTGAGCAGCTTCCCCCAAACCACGGTTCAAAGTTACCTTTACGATCTTGGGCACTTGGTGAACATTGGTGTAACCAAATTGTTCAGTCAACTTCGGCACGATCTTGTCGTAATATTCTTGTTTCAGTCGTTGTGTCATCGGTAGTTCCTCATGAGTCCCTGGGCTTGGTCAGGGAAAGGGGTTATTAATCAAGCACTTCGCCAGTCTTCTTCAACATTCTGACCTTGCGGCCATCAGCGTTAAAGGTATAACAAACCCGACTAGCAACCTTTTGCTTCTCGGAGTAAAGCATAACGTTGGAGCTATGAATCGGTGCTTCGGATGTCACGATCTGCCCCGATTCCCCTTCTTGACGGGGCTTAACATGCTTAGTCCGCATGTTGACTCCTTTAACCACAACCTTACTCTCTTTAGGGAGGGTTAACAGAATCTCACCGACTTTGCCTTTGTCCTTCCCAGAAATCACCTGAACGGTGTCCCCTTTCTTGACATGCAATTTGTGCCGGGTCACAGTTTGAGCCTTTGCCATCACAGTACCTCCGGAGCCAATGAAACAATTTTGGTGAATTCCTTATCTCGCAGTTCACGAGCAACCGGCCCAAAAACCCGAGTACCACGAGGATTTTTGTCTTTATTGATAATGACGGCGGCGTTGTCATCAAATCGGATGCTCATACCACTTTCTCGTCGAAGTGTTTTGCGGGTGCGAACGACCACAGCCGTCACGACATCCGACTTTTTAACGCCCATGTTAGGGATCGCATCCTTGACCACAGCAACGATGACATCACCAATACCAGCGTATCGACGGTTGCCACCGCCTAGCACCCGAATACACATCAGTTTGCGTGCGCCACTATTGTCTGCCACGTTTAAATAGGTTTGTGCCTGAATCATGGTTTGCCGTCCTCTACGCCTTAGTCGTCACAATATCGATTACTTGCCAACGTTTAGTGCGGCTCAGAGGACGAGTTTCCTGAATACGGACGCGATCGCCAATTTTGCACTTATTCTCTTCGTCGTGAGCCTTATATTTCTTCGTTGTCGCCACAATCTTGCCGTATTTCGAATGGGCTGCTCGACTCTCGACCGAGACAACAACCGTTTTGTCCATTTTGTCGCTAACGACCAAACCAACTCTTTCTTTTACCGCCATTTCCTCTACTCCGACCGCAATCAGGATGAATAACAATATTGATTAGGCTAGGGCTACATCAATTCTCGGACTGTTTTTGAAGCTGCCGTTCACGCTCGATCGTCATTAGTTGCGCCAAACGATGACGATTGTGTTTAAACTCGTGTGGCTTCTCCAAACGACGAGTTCCTTTCTGAAAACGCAACTCAAATAGTTGCCTCTTCACTGCGAGAATTTGATCTTCAATCTCCTGATCAGTCAGATTACGAATTTCGTCAATCTTGGGTAGCGCCATATCAGGACTCCTCCGTCGTCTCGCGTGTAATGAACTTAGTTTTAATTGGCAACTTATACTGAGCCAATCGCATTGCTTCCCGAGCAGTTGCCTCAGGCACTCCAGCAATCTCAAACATAATGCGGCCAGGTTTTACAACTGCGACCCAAAATTCAGGAGCACCTTTACCCGAACCCATCCGAGTTTCAGCTGGGCGCATTGTAACGGGCTTATCCGGGAAAATGCGAATCCAGATCTTGCCACCCCGACGAATGTAACGAGTCATGGCACGACGACTAGCCTCAATCTGGCGGGATGTAATCCAGGTTGGCTCTAGCGCTTGCAATCCAAACTCACCAAAATTGAGTTCATTGCCACGAGACGCCAGACCTTTCATGCGTCCGCGTTGTTGTTTCCGAAATTTAGTTCTTCTTGGACTTAACATGGCTCAGTACGTAGAGAAGGCAGGAGATAGAGGGCAGGAGGCAGAAGGTAAACCTTTGAGACTCGATTTAGCCTTCGTTGGAACGATCTTCAAACTGCTGACGACGACGCTGCTGGCGGCGACGAGGCTGTTGGTTGGTGGGAGCAGGGCGCTCTTCTTGCCCAGGAATGATTTCTCCTTTGAAGACCCACACTTTGATCCCCAACGTTCCATAAATGGTGCTAGCAGTGCAGTAGGCATAGTCAATGTCGGCTCGCAAGGTGTGCAGCGGAACGCGACCTTCACGAGTCCACTCGGGACGAGCAATTTCGGCACCATTAAGGCGACCGCTAACCTGAATCTTGATCCCTTCGATCCCCGCTTTTTGAGCGCGTTGAATCGCTTGCCGCACGACACGGCGGAAAGAAACACGACGTTCTAATTGTTGGGCGATGTATTCACCAATCAAGGCGGCATCAGCATCGACACGAGCAACTTCAACGACATTGATGCGAATTTGGCGATCGCCACCTCCCAATACTTTAAGAAGGCCACTCCGCAGCTCTTCGATTCCTTGTCCACCACGACCGACAACAACCCCAGGTCTAGCGGTATGAACTTCAAGATCGATTTGATCAGCTTTTCGCTCAATTCGAATTTGAGAAATTCCCGGACTTTCCAACCCCTTAAGTTTCAAAGGATTTTTTTGGAAAAAGTGTCTAATCTTAAAGTCTTCTTGCAACAGATCGGCGTAGCGATTCTCATCAGCGAACCACCGTGACCGATGCTCTTGGGTAATACCTAAGCGTAGACCAGTTGGATGAATCTTCTGTCCCACAGGATGCGTCCTCGTACAAGCTCAAAAAGGTGGTTTACAGCAAACTACTACTCATCATCTGTAGCCCCAGGAGCTACAGCGATCGTGATATGACAGGTTGGTTTCCGAATTTGATAGGCTCGCCCCTGGGCACGAGGGCGAAAGCGCTTGAGTGTTGGTCCTTGGTCTGCAAACGCAGTACTCACCACCAGCCCAGCGCGATCGTATCCCTGGTTGTGTTCTGCATTAGCAGCAGCCGAACGCAACACTTTCAAAATCGGTTCACAAGCTCGATAGGGCATAAATTCCAGAATAATTAATGCCTCGCGATAGGAGCGCCCTCGAATCTGATCCAATACCCGGCGTGCCTTGTGTGGAGACATGCGAATATATCGGGCGATCGCTTTAACTTCAGTTTCAGTATTTACAGCCATTTTTCTACGTCCTTCAGATAGCCAGCGATGCCTTATCGACGAGCCTTTTTATCAGTTCCCGCATGGCCTCGGAAGGAGCGGGTGGGGGCGAACTCGCCTAATTTGTGGCCTACCATTTGTTCGGTTACATAAACTGGCACATGAGTTTTGCCATTGTGAACCGCGATCGTGTGACCAATCATCTGCGGCAGAATTGTAGATGCCCGAGACCAGGTTTTAATCACCTGCTTATCGCCTTTGGCATTAAGCGCTTCCACCTTCCGCATCAAATGATCCGCAACAAATGGTCCTTTTTTCAGTGAACGAGACATGTTCCTCTACTCTCCCTATCAACCTATGAATCCCGACCGCCACGACCGCGTTTTGAAGATTTCCGACGACGACGGACAATCAATGCGTCGCTGAGCTTCCGCTTCTTCCGAGTTTTCCGACCGAGTGCAGGTTTGCCCCAGGGAGTCACAGGGCCGGGACGACCAATGGGTGCCCGCCCTTCACCACCGCCGTGGGGGTGATCAACGGGGTTCATGACACTGCCTCGCACTTCAGGACGACGGCCTAAATGCCGCTTACGACCGGCTTTACCAAGGCTGGCATTGCGAATATCAGCATTGCCGACTTGGCCAATCGTGGCGTAGCATTCGCGCCGAATCAGGCGAACTTCGCTGGAGGGCAACTTTAAAGTGACAAAATTGCCTTCCTTGGCAGCGACTTGAGCGCTCGTGCCGGCTGCCCGAACGATTTGTCCACCTTTCCCAGGCACAAGTTCAACATTGTGAACGATTGTACCGAGTGGAATATTTGACAGCGGTAGAGCATTGCCAATTTCGATTGGAGCATCGGCACCTGCAATGACGGTGGTTCCCACAGCCAAGCCCGCAGGGTGAAGAATATATCGCTTCTCTCCATCTTGGTAGTACAAAAGAGCAATTCGGGCATTCCGATTGGGATCATATTCAATTGATGCCACTTTGGCGGGAATATTTCGCTTGTCTCGCCGAAAGTCGATGATCCGATAAAGTTTCTTGTGCCCGCCACCGCGATGGCGACAAGTAATAACCCCTCGATTGTTACGCCCTTTAGGACGATGCCGAGACTTGGTTAAGGACTTTTCAGGCTTGCTGCGAGTCAGCTCCGAAAAATCAGAGATACTCCGTTCACGAGTACCAGGGGTATAGGGTCGATAAATACGAATGCCCATAACTAACTCTCTTAACTACCTTACCGATGAGAAAATTAAACCTCTGGGAAGAGGGTGATGGAGTCTCCGGGAGCCAACGTGACGATCGCTCGCTTGTATAAAGGGCGATGTCCCATAAACTTGCCAACTCGCCGCTGCTTACGTGGAGGATTTAAGGTACTGACACCCACAACCTTGACGTCAAATAACGCCTCGATAGCGGCTTTGATTTCCGGCTTTGTGGCTTTTGGAGCCACCTCAAAGGTGTATTGATTGTTCTCCAGCAACAGGGTTGCTTTCTCAGTGATGATGGGGCGACGAACCAAATCCATCAAATCGCGAGGATTAAAGCTAGTCATTGTAAACCTCCTGAATTTTTTCGATCGCAGAAGTAGTTACGACAACTCGATCCGCCGCCAGCAAATCAAACACATTCAAATTTGTTGCTGTGATCAACCGCAGTTTTTCGATGTTTCGAGCAGATAGGTAAACCATCTCATCCCGCTCAGCCAGAATCATGAGAACTTTCGCGTCCGGCTCCACACCCCACCCTTTCAGAGCATTAACTAACTCTTTGGTTTTAGGGCGTGACAACTTTTCAGCAAAGTCCTGAACTACGATCATGTCATCTACCCGGCTTTGGAAAGCAGTACGCAATGCCAAGCGCCGTTCCTTTCGATTCATTTTGAGGGAATAGTCTCTTGGCTTAGGGCCAAAAATGACCCCACCACCTCGCCACAGCGGCGATCGGTTTGAACCAGCTCGGGCACGTCCGGTACCCTTTTGCCGCCAAGGCTTACGGCCACCGCCTCGAACTTCAGCCCGAGTTTTGGTTGAAACCGTACCCTGCCGTGCGTTAGCCATCTGCCGGACTAAGGCCCGATGAACAACGTGGGAAGCACTAGCTTCACTGGCGACCTTCAGATCGAGCGATGCGCTTCCAACCTCTTTTCCTTCCCAATCTTTGACTGCACAATCAACCATACTCGTCAACCCGTATTACTTTCGAAGGTTATTGAGGCAAAGGTTTGAAATCAAAATGCCTCTTGGACCGTGCCAATAAATTCCTATTTACGACCAACCGTTTTCGCGGGCAGAATGTTGACTAGCGCACCAGGCTTACCTGGGATTGCCCCCTTGATCAGTAGTAGATTGCGACCAGCATCTACACGCACGATCGTCAACTTACGCACAGTCACCTGAGAGTTACCCAATTGACCAGCCATCCGCTTGCCTGGATATACGCGGCCTGGTGTAGTTCCAGCGCCCGTAGAACCCGGTAACCGGTGATTCTTCGAGCCGTGAGCCATTGGACCACGCTTGAAGTTGTGGCGTTTCTGATAACCGGCAAACCCACGCCCGATAGAAGTACCAACAACATCAACAACTTGACCTGCCGAAAAGCGCTCGACAGTAAGTTGTTGACCCAATTCAAATTCGCCCGGGTTATCCAAGCGGTACTCATGCAAATGACGGACAGGAGCCGTGTTCGACTTAGCCAAATGCCCTAATTCGGGCTTGGTCAAAGCTTTTTCACTAACCTCCTTAAATCCAACCTGGATGGCTGAATAACCATCGGTCTGGTTTGTTTTCACTTGGGTGACGGTGCATGGTCCTGCCTGGACGACAGTGACTGGGATGGCTTTCCCTGCCTCGTCAAACACTTGGGTCATCCCAAGCTTTGTGCCGAGAATACCGACTGACACGGTGACTAGACTCCCTTTTGTTACACACTCCGAAAGGGCAGACACAACACAACGGTTGGCGGTCTACCTTGGTTAACCAGTTGGCCTGATTGTTCGGTCAAATCAAGCTAGGTTGCGATCGCCTAAGTTTCATCGATTTCGCCAATCTGGACAAGTACCCTAAAAGGGCAGCATCTGTTTGTTCAGAAAGGGATGCAAACTTCAGGCACAGAACCAATCAAAGGACTTGAGTAGCAGACTACTCAGTATCCCTCATCGCGTCAAAACGACAAACGCAGCAAACTGCCACAGCTTAAAATTAGTGACCTGCGATGATTTTTTGGCAACAGTCTCTTACTATAAATGAAGTGGCCTTACTTTGTCTACCTTTTTTGAAAGACTTTCTTTGGAAGACCTGATAGATAGATGGTAAGAATGCTAGCTTACTCAACTGGTTGACATCGTGCGAGATGAGGCCCCTAAAACTTAAAGCAAATTCTATTTACTGATGGCTTTCGACTCCAACTTGCTGGCACATGTCGAGTAAAGAGCAGGTGGAACAACGGGGAAGCCGACCCGTGCAGATATGTTTACCAAACGGCACCAAAAGGCGATTGATTTCTATCCAATATGTCTGAGGCAATTTTACTTCCAGAGCTGCGGTCGTTTTTTCTGGCGTTTTAGTGTGAACGTAACCCCAGCGATTTGTAATCCGGTGAACATGGGTGTCAACGCTGATGCAGGGTTGATGACAGGCAATTCCTAGGGCGAGATGTGCACACTTTAAACCGACGCCATTGAATGAGAGCAACACTTGAACATCGCTGGGCAAATCTCCACTGTGTTGGTCCATGATCTGAGTCGCGATCGCGTGAATTTGAGCCGCTTTTCGATCAGCATAAGTACTCCCTTGAATCAAGTTTTCAATTTCCTGAATTGAAAGGTAGCTGATTGCGGCTGGAGTGTTAGCCTGCAAAAATAAGCGGCGTGACACAGGTAAACTCACTTCATCGTAAGTACGGATCGAAATGATACAAGCAATTAATTGTTCAAACAGAGAATTGAAGCCTTCTTCTGCCAAAGCAAACATAGCCGCTTGAGGGAACGGTCGCACAGCGGTTTGGAGATGGGCGATCGCAGTGTCGATGTCAAAAATGGTCTTCATCTCTATTGGTTGGATAATTAACACCAATCATGAGCAGCTTGGAGGGATTGCTAAGAGTGTGAGAAACTGAGCCAGAGTACTGAAATGTAACTGACCTGCTCCATTTCCCGGTACGATGAAACAGAATTGACAGGCAACAAGGGAAGCTTATGGCACTGCTAACCACTGGCAAGACATTGATCCGAGACTTAGAGACTTACGGCGCTCTCGCCGCCTACATTCCGCTTGAGGGCGGATTTGAAGGACGCTACCGTCGGCGAATTCGAGCCGCTGGATACGAGTCACTTTCGATCACAGCTCGTGGCTTGGGCGATGTTGCTGCCTATCTTACTGGAATTCATGGAGTTCGCCCTCCCCACTTAGGCAAGAAGAGTACAAATAATGGAGCTGCCGTTGGCTATCGTTACTATGTGCCACCGATCGTAACTTATAACCTGGAACAGCTACCGGCTCAATCCAAAGGCTTGCTGCTGTGGATTATTGAAGGGCACATCCTTTCTTCCCAGGAAATCGAATATCTGACGACGTTGCCAGAAGTCGAGCCACGAGTCAAGCTAATTGTAGAACTGGGTGGAGAACGTTATTTTCGATGGGAGCCGCTCAAACAAGCTCTAGTTTCTGCGTAAATCACCTGCATCTAATATTCAAAATTATTTTGGTTTTGCTTGTCTAAATCTTCCCGTTGCGCATTAGCATGAAGGGGTGACTGAACAATACACTCCTTTGCAATCTCTAAGGCGAGGACACTGGTTCAAGTTAATTTGCGGAGCTAGTTTCCAGCACCTCCCTGCAATCCGAAACCTGACATTGGCATATACCCTGGCTGGGGCCGATTGTATTGACGTGGCAGCGGATCCGGCTGTCATTCTGGCAGCTAAGGATGCGCTAGATGCTGCGACCCGTATAAGTGGACAGACAAACCTGCGGAAAGGTATGGGTTGGCAGCAGCCGTGGTTAATGGTCAGCCTCAATGATGGCGAAGATCCACATTTTCGAAAGGCAGAGTTTGTGGCTGCGGCATGTCCGGCGGAGTGTTTGCGTCCTTGTGAACTAGTGTGTCCGGCGAGTGCGATCGATGTTTCTGGCGTTATCCATGACCGCTGCTATGGGTGTGGCAGATGTTTGCCTATCTGTCCGATTCAGCACATTACGACCCGTTCTTATGTTTCCACTGCGCAGGCAATCGCCCCTCTAATTTTGGAAGCGGGCATTGATGCAATTGAAATTCATACGCAACCAGGACGCTTGGCAGACTTTCAAAGATTGTGGATGGCGATCCAACCTTGGGCATCTGAGCTAAAGTTGCTGGCGGTGAGTTGCCCCAGGGGAGACGATTTAATCCAGTATTTGCAGGCACTTTACGACCTGATGTCGCCGCTCCCCTGCCCCCTCATTTGGCAAACTGATGGACGTCCCATGAGTGGAGATATTGGCATGGGTACCACTAAAGCAGCGATCCAACTGGGGCAACAAGTTTTAGCAGCTCGATTGCCAGGGTATGTGCAATTAGCCGGAGGAACGAACCACTACACGGTGCCTAAATTGCGATCGCTCAACCTGCTTCAACCGACGGAACCATTAACTGATCTTGCCGCGGCTAAACTCCCCTTCAAGGCTTCTCAATATATTGCTGGTGTGGCCTATGGCAGCTATGCTCGAGGGCTGCTTGCGCCTGTCCTGGAACAGCTAGAAACTACGGAGTTGCCTCGATCGCTCACGCTCGATCGTTCACAACTTCAAGAGACTCGCGCGCGCGCTACGGCTGTCCACCAGTTGGAGCGATTTCCTCTATCTCAACTTGAAGCTGTTCCGCACTTATTAGAAGAAGCCGTAAATTTAGCTTATTCTCTTGTTTCTCAACTTAAACCTTTTCACAAACCCATGCTACCGATTCCTTAATGCTTGATTTGCTACGTGTCCATCTACTCAACAACTCGTCCGTTGCATTGATAACATGGTCAACCCCAATTTTTCCCATTCTCCCCACTTCCCTGTGAATGACGGTTCAGACAAATTGCATCGCTCACAGGAGAGTCCATCCACCCCCCATCCCTCTACAACTCGTACCGTATCTGAGGTATCTTCTCAAACTGCCTCTACTGATATGCAAACTACTGATGACCTAACCAAGTTACTGGACATTTTGCCCATCTCAATTCGACAGCAACTCCAGCAACATCCTCAACGGGATGTTTTGGTAGAAGTGGTGTTGGATTTAGGTCGCCGTCCCGAAGCTCGTTTCCCCGGTAAAGCTGAGTACCTTTCAGAGACTCCCGTTTCTTTGGGTGATATTAACGAGTGTATTGCCAGTGTGGGTGATTTTGGCGGTGACAACCGCGCGGGAATTGAACGTACACTGCATCGGATCAGTGCCATTCGAAACCGACGGGGTGAAGTTATTGGGCTGACCTGTCGGGTTGGGCGAGCGGTGTTTGGCACGATCGGAATGATTCGCGATCTCGTTGAAAGTGGCAAATCGATCCTGATGCTGGGTCGGCCTGGAGTGGGGAAAACAACTGCTTTGCGAGAAATTGCCCGCGTGCTGGCCGATGAGTTGGACAAACGCGTGGTGATTATTGACACGTCCAATGAGATTGCCGGTGATGGTGATGTACCGCATCCAGCGATCGGGCGGGCCCGTCGGATGCAGGTAGCTCGGCCTGAGTTACAGCATCAGGTCATGATTGAAGCTGTGGAAAACCACATGCCAGAAGTCATTGTGATCGATGAAATTGGCACTGAGTTGGAAGCGTTGGCGGCCCGGACGATCGCCGAGCGGGGGGTTCAATTAGTTGGAACGGCCCACGGCAACCGACTGGAAAACTTGATTAAAAACCCAACGCTTTCGGATTTGGTCGGCGGGATTCAGTCCGTGACCCTAGGAGATGAAGAAGCCCGGCGGCGCGGGAGCCAGAAGAGCGTGCTCGAACGTAAAGCCCCACCCACGTTTGACATTGCGGTGGAGATGCTGGAACGGCAGCGGTGGGTGGTGCATGAACACGTTTCCGACACGATCGACGTCTTACTCCGTGGACGGCAACCCAACCCGCAGGTACGAACAGTCAATGAAGCTGGTAAAACCGTGATTACACATGAGTTGTCGAGCGAAGAATTTGCCGCGGCTCAAGGTCGCTCGCGCTCTACCATGACCGATTTTGGACACCGCGACGCCTTTTTGATCGACAATACACCCTTCGGTCGTGCTGATCATGGTCGTGGCAAAGGGTGGCGTTCTTCAGGACGGATGCGGCCAATTTCTTCCAGAGAGACTGTTTCCCAATTGCCAGAAGAACAGGAATTTGAAAATTTGCTGGATGCTTCCTTCAGCACTTCGCTAATTCCATCCGAGCCAATTGGGGAATTCACACCTCAATTGGTTGAAGGCGACGAACCGGAATCGAACAAAGATGTTCGTCAATTGGGGCCAAACGGGGAAGACATATTATATATCTACCCGTACGGAGTTAGCCGCCACCAGCTCGATCAAGTGGTTCGCACTCTAAATCTACCTGTGCTTTTGACTAAAGATATTGATCATGCCGATGCAGTTTTAGCGCTGCGATCGCATGTCAAAAACCACTCCAAACTGCGGCAAATTGCCAAATCTCGCCAAATCCCCATTCATACCATTAAAGCTAGCAGCATTCCCCAAATTGCTCGCGGCCTACGTCGAATGCTGGATATGGACGATCCAGGTAGCCCCGAAGCGACTAACCTAGATTTATTTTTGCGTGGAACTGATGATAGTGATGATGAAATTGAGGCATTAGAAGAAGCACGCCTTGCTGTCGAGCAAATTGTTATTCCCAAAGGACAACCAGTGGAACTATTGCCACGCTCAGCGAGTGTCCGCAAAATGCAGCATGAACTTGTGGAACACTATCACCTCAAGTCGCGCAGCTTTGGCGAAGAACCCAATCGTCGGTTAAGAATTTACCCAGCTTAAGCAGTACCACTTTCTATGTTTTCCTACCTTCGGTCAGACTTAGTTCACCTTACCGCTTATACCTCGCATCCCAAGGAGTTAACTGATAATGGGTCAGGTTCTTCTCCTGCTGTTATTGATCAATTAGACACAAACGAAAGCCCCTATAACTTGCCAGACGACATTCAACAGAAGCTGGCTTGGACACTGCAAGCATCCATTGAGTCGAATCGTTATCCCAATAGTGGGCAAGCATCCCTCAAGCAGGCGATCGCGGATTACGTCAACGAGTCCGCCCATCTCGATTCGGACTTGCTTACCCAAGAGAACATTTCTGTTGGCAATGGGTCCGATGAGCTAATTCGCTCGATTTTAATTGCAACCTGCTTGGGTGGGGCAGGTTCAGTGCTGGTGGCCGAACCAACTTTTTCGATGTACGCGATTTTAGCGCAGACGTTAGGAATCCCAGTTGTGCGAGTGGGACGGGCTTCAGCAACTTTTGAAATGGATCTTGACGCGGCTCAAGCTGCGATCGTCCAGACCACCCACCCACCGATTCGAGTGGTGTTTGTTGTGCATCCCAACTCACCCACGGCAAACCCTCTCACCGCCGCCGAAGTTGACTGGCTCAAATCTTTGTCGGAAGAAGTGCTAGTGGTAGTTGATGAGGCTTATTTTGAATTCAGTCAAACCACACTTGTCCAAGAGATCCGGTTGCGTCCCAATTGGCTTGTGCTGCGAACCTTCTCTAAAGCATTTCGGATCGCTGCTCACCGTGTCGGCTATGCGATCGCGCAGCCAGAACTGATTGCGGTGTTAGAAAAAATCCGCCTCCCGTATAATTTGCCTAGCGTTTCTCAAGTTGCAGCCCAAATAGCCCTGGCTCATCGTCAGCAACTGCTTGAAGTCATTCCCCAATTGCTACAGGAACGAGAGCAGTTAGTGTCTGTGTTAGCTCAACACCCTGCACTTCAGGTGTGGCCAAGTCAGGCTAACTTTATTTACGTCACCCTTGCCCCTAACGCTTCAGCCCAAACCTTGACGATGATTCATCAAAGGCTCCACCAGCAGGGAACTTTAATTCGTCGCATTGCTAATGGGTTCCGAATCACGATCGGCACTCCAGCCGAAAACAGAAGAACCTTAACGCGTCTGCTGAGCAGCTTGTAGCAACAGATAAATCTACCGATCACCGGCCCTAACGTTCCAAGCCTAGTTTTTGGCGTTTGAATGCGCGAGATTCTGTCGTAGCGTTCTAACAGTTTGAGGTAAAACCCCAACTAACAAAGCAAAAGCCTCATCTGGGATTTGTTCGATCGTTTCTGCTCCAAAATAATTCTCAAACTGGTTCAAAATCATCTGCGCCCGCTGTAAAGGCATAGGATTATCCGTCAACTCGTGGGTTAAGCGAATCCACTGACGGCGAATTAAATAGGCTTTCTGACGCTCTTCCTGATCGGATGGATAGACCAAAGATAATTCACCCACAGGAATAATCTGCTGACAATCGACATCAAAAAAGCCGCCAACAGCAGCGCCCGGCCCAGCAAATTCAGCATAAAACTGCTTACAAATAATTAATCCATTTCGCCGCCGACTATTGACAATTAGCAGATCTTCTCCAGCTAAATGTCGTAAGATTTCGCTTACATCCTGCAACTCAAAACTGTTACCGGTGGTTCCCATTATGTGTTTCGCCCTACTCCGTCGATGAATCTCCAAAAACATACTTCATGCGGCAAGTGACGAAATCCATCGCTCCTACAAAGGGTGACATAATCAGGCTTGTCTAAGCTAGTACAAAAAAGCCCAAGCAGTTCCTGGCCTTAATAAAACTTGAACCAGTTTACTTGGACGCGATAAGCTCAACACATTCGATTTCAGTCACTCGAGTGCGTCAAACAACTTGTTGAATTTTCTATTTCCCAATCCGGGGTGGTTCGCGAAAGGCAATCGCAAAAAACAAAACCCCGATCGCCAAAGTCAAAATCAAGATATAAGCAACGCTTTCCATATCGAAAATCTCCCAGGTACGTCCACTAAAAATAGTCTATCAAGAACAGAAGAGAGGTCTAATGCTGCCTATGAAATTAGATCATGGCGAATAAACCCCTCTCCCACCTATGAAGCGATTGCCTAAACAGCCTCTTTCCGGCGAGTAGACTTATCACCCACTTTTTGATAGAAGCCCCACTCCACTTGCTCCTCTGACAGATCAGGATCAACCCCTGCAAACACATCACGGAACAGGGTACGTGTCCCATGCCAGATGTGGCCAAAGAAGAACAACAGAGCAAATACTGCGTGTCCAAAGGTAAACCAACCACGCGGACTAGTACGGAAGACCCCATCAGAGTTCAACGTTTCGCGATCGAACTCAAACGCCTCACCCAATTGAGAAGCGCGGGCAAACTTCTTGACCGTTGCCGGATCGGAGAAAGTTTGACCATCCAACTTGCCACCATAGAAAGCAACCGTCACGCCAGCTTGCTCAAAGCTGTATTTAGACTCAGCTCGACGGAATGGAATATCAGCTCGAACTACACCATCTTTGTCCGTCAGGATGACAGGGAAGTTTTCAAAGAAGTTCGGTAAGCGCCGGACGGATAATTCGCGCCCTTCACCATCCTTAAACACAGCATGCCCTAACCAAGATTGGGCAATCCCATCCCCCTTGTTCATTGCACCTGTACGGAACAAGCCACCCTTAGCGGGACTATTTCCAACATAATCGTAGAAGGCAAGCTTTTCAGGAATCGCCAACCATGCTTCAGATGGGGTTGCACCACTCGCCAAGTCAGCTTGAACCCGCTTCTCAATCTCCTGTTTAAAGTAGCCACTGTCCCACTGGTAGCGGGTTGGCCCAAACAGCTCGATCGGCGTCGCCGCGTTACCGTACCACATCGTACCTGCAACGACGAAGGCAGCAAAGAATACAGCCGCAATACTACTGGAAAGTACTGTCTCAATATTCCCCATCCGCAGAGCCTTGTACAAACGCTCAGGTGGGCGGACGCTTAGATGAAATAGCCCAGCAATAACCCCAACAACGCCTGCCGCAATGTGATGAGCCACAATTCCCCCAGGGTTATAGGGATTAAAGCCAGCAGGCCCCCACTCTGGCGCAACAGGTTGCACACTTCCGGTTACACCAAAGGGATCAGAAACCCACATTCCGGGACCAAAAAGCCCAGTAAGATGAAAAGCTCCAAACCCAAAGCAGAGTAACCCTGACAGAAATAGGTGGATTCCAAACATCTTGGGTAGGTCGAGCGCGGGTTCCCCAGTTCGAGGATCTCTAAACAGCTCCAAATCCCAATAAACCCAGTGCCAGCAAGCCGCCAAAAACAACAAGCCAGATAAGACAATGTGAGCCGCAGCGACTCCTTCAAACGACCAGAAACCAGGATCAACCCCGGTTTCGCCAGTAATGCTCCAACCTCCCCAAGAGCCAGTTACCCCCAACCGGGCCATGAAAGGAAGTACAAACATTCCCTGCCGCCACATTGGGTTCAAAACAGGATCGCTAGGATCGAAGATTGCTAATTCATATAAAGCCATAGATCCAGCCCACCCGGCTACCAGGGCGGTATGCATCAGGTGTGCAGCAATCAATCGCCCTGGGTCATTAATCAGGACGGTGTGTACACGGTACCAAGGTAGTCCCATCGACTACGCTCCTCCTTTGTAAACTGCTCAGTTGCGATGCTTCATTTTGCATTTTATTAAAGCGCCAACAGGGTCAAAAACCCATGTTATGCCTTTAATTCAATTATGTATCCTGCTGACGCAGCCTGATTTAGCAAGTATTGAGTAAATCAGGTAGCCAATCAAGAAAGGGTTGGTAAAAATGAAAGTGTATGAAGTAGTGTAACCAGTGGTAGGGGCTATTGCAAGCAATCCAACGCTTCTCAAAGTTCTGAAAACTTAACTCAGGCTGACTCGTCCTGCTGGCTACGAGGATTTAGCTTGTATCCCTTCCTTGTATGCTAGTCCTGGTTGAAAGCCTCTAGATTGATGTCCTTAATTCCCGGTGAAGTGTAACGATGACTGTCATTAAGTTTGTTAAAGAAGATCGTGAAGTAATTGCCGCTCAGGGCGCAAACTTGAGGTTCAAAGCGCTAGAAAGCGGCATCGACATCTACACATTCATGGGCAAGATGATGAACTGTGGAGGTTATGGGCAGTGCGGTACGTGTGTTGTAGAGGTGCTGGAAGGCATGGAGAATCTTTCTCCCAAAACTGATGTCGAGAAGCGCAAGTTGAGGAAAAAACCAGAATCCTATCGTTTAGCCTGTCAAACACTTGTTAATGGCCCAGTAAGTGTCAACACCAAGCCTTGAGACGAAGGTCGAACATGAACAGTTGGATGATTCAACAGCAATGGTATTCTGGTGTCAGTACCGTCGTAAGCAGAGTTTTGGGAGGGATAAAGGTTTATGCAGGTCAACGATCTAGGGTTTGTCGCCACCATTCTTTTTGTTCTAGTTCCTACTGTCTTCCTGCTAATTCTTTACATTCAGACTGCTAGCCAAGCTGATAAAGGTTCATAGCTGGAGGTTTATGGTTAGATGGGCAAAGCGGGTACACGTCTTTTGCGTCTGCCCGCTTTGTGGTTCATCTGCCCATGGTGCGATTAGGAACTTGGAGATACCTCGTCTGACAGCAAGCAGCTTAGTTCTTCTTGAGGTAGCCGACTCACTAACTCACTCAACTTAGTTCGATAGATATAAGGCCACCCACCATTGGATTCAATGTCTTTCAGTAAGACGTAGAGTGCTTGTCGATTGTCTGGGAGAGATTGTTGAAACAAAGTGTCGCGGATCTCTTGATGCAAGCTTTCCAACTTTCTAAGAATCTCCAGGAGCTTAAGAGGATTATGGTTAGACTCTTGGGCTGCCGTCCAGAGGGTTTTAAGAGCCTCCTCGATCGCGCTTTCCATCGAATTAGGATCTAGGTTTTGATGGTTCGTCATCCAGGGCAAGTCCTTCAGCTCACAATCAGTTTGAATATGCCAATAAGAATAAAGGATGTAGGGCGTGGAAGGTGATCCACTGCCATGTAAAATGCTGTTGACGCCTTCATTTATCTTTCTCCTGTTCAAGGATTTCTGCCCCCAAACCGCAAGCTGGGGAAATGTTACAAATTTATATCGAATCGAGGTTGTTCATGAGGTACCGTGCTCTAGTCGTTGCATTCTTGGCACTTTGTGTGAGTTTCTTAACCGCCTGTGCCGATAGCCCTGCCCAAAGTCGTGAAACTCTCACATACGAACAAATTAGGGGCACTGGGTTAGCAAACTCCTGCCTTCAGGTTTCTGAAACTAGCCGTGGTTCTATTCCAATTGAGTCAGGCAAATCTTATAAGTTAACCAATTTATGTCTTCAGCCCACCGCATTTTTGGTCAAGGAAGAAGGCTCTAAGCGTCAGGCCGCTGAGTTCGTTTCTAGTAAGCTGATGACTCGCTACACGTCTACCATTGACGAAGTGCAAGGATCGCTCACCTTGAACTCTGATGGTAGCCTGACCTTCAAAGAAGAGGACGGATTGGATTTTCAAGCTACTACAGTGCAGTTGCCTGGTGGAGAACGGGTTCCCTTCCTATTTACGGTGAAAGAGCTTATTGCCACTACGCAACCAGGTCTGTCTGCAATTAATGCGTCAACCGATTTTGAAGGTGAGTTTAAGGTTCCTTCCTATCGGACAGCCAATTTTCTGGATCCAAAAGGCCGAGGGTTAACAACGGGATATGACAATGCCGTTGCGCTTCCGGCTCAAGCTGATAACGAAGAACTTGTGAAAGAGAATGTAAAGCGTTTTCAGCTGGACAGAGGGCAAATTTCATTACAAGTCACTCGAGTTGATGGAGCAACTGGTGAGATTGCAGGCAACTTTGAAAGTAATCAGCCTTCCGAAACGGATATGGGTTCTCACGCGCCCAAAGAGGTGAAGATCCGTGGCGTTTTCTACGCTCGTGTAGAATCAAACGCTTAAGATGTGGTCACGTACATAGAGTTTGATCAATGCATATTTGATTTCAAGCTTAATTACCAACTTGTATTTGAAGAGGGGGAAGTCCCTCTTTTTTTGTTTGTGAAATTATGGAGAGTTGAACATCCAAGGAAAAGTGGTTTCTCATGAAGAAGCCGTTATTTCAAAGATGCATCTCCAGATTACGTAGAAATGCGATTGCTCTATATTGCCTCTAGAGAATAGGGTTGTTATGCAAGGAAGGGGTTTATAAATTTAAGTGACTCAAAAATAACTCATGTAGTTAAGATTGTTGTGGAGTTTCCTCTTTTTAACCTTTCACCTGAAGTTTCGATGTTGCGTTTGCTGGCCTAGTTGTGCTAACAATCACTGCGGTCACTAAACTTTTAAGTAACATTGATTTAAGAGTTCAAATTGCTGCTCTACCTACTGAAATTCGTCATGTCTACTGCTGCTAATTACGAGTTAAAAAGCGAGAGTTTAGAGCTTTTGCGGGAGTATCAACAACTTCCTACTTCACAAATCCGTAATCGTTTGGTTGAACTGAATTTTGGCTTGGTCAGGCGAGAAGCCCATCATTGGATTAATCAATGTACTGAGAGTTACGAGGACTTACTGCAAGTCGGCAGCATTGGGTTAATTCGTGCGATCGAACGCTTTGACATTTCGAAGGGGCATGCCTTTAGCTCGTTTGCCATTCCTTACATTCGAGGTGAAATTCAGCATTACTTACGTGATAAGGGACAGTCTGTTCGAATTCCGCGGCGGTGGCAAGCATTGCAACGAAAGGCCGTTTGGGTGATCCGTGAATTGCAAGAAACTTTGCATCGATCGCCAACCGATGTTGAAATTGCGACGGCTTTAGATATTTCATTAGAGGAGTGGCACGAGATTAAGCTGGCGTGTAAAAATCGTTCCATATTGAGTTTAGACGCTCCAATTCGAGACGAAGAAAGTGGTGTCGCATCTTTGGCCGAACTCGTTCCAGACCATCGCTATCGCAGCTTCCAGCTGGCCCAAGAAGACCAAATTCGGTTGCAGCAAGCGCTCACTCAACTGGAGAAACGAACTCGGCAAATTCTTGAATTTGTGTTTTTATACGATTTGACTCAAAAAGAAACCGCTGAACGATTAGGGATCAGTGCTGTCACAGTATCTCGGCGGGTTAAGAAGGGTTTGGAAATGCTACAAGGGATGATGAACACACCAGAGAGCTAATGGGCGATCACATGGCGTCTGAGCTGAAGTGTCGGGTGTCCTCACTTTTCATTCCGGTAGCCACGACTCACTTTGGTGCCCAAAGATTTACACATGCTGGATAGTAGGAGTATTACTGCTTGCATGGAGTTGCATGGTTTTACCTACCGCGATCGCACCTTCTAATTCTCAATTGAACCCTAACCCGATAAAATCTCGGTTATGGATGCCGGAACAAGTCATTTTTACCCCAGCAGCACTAGATGAACCTTGGGGGCAGCAAATTTTTTCTCGCATTGAATCACTTGGCTTACCGATCAAGCAGCTCTCGCATAATCGGTTGACTGGGCTACGCGGTGAGACAGATCGGGAAACATACGATATTGCTAAACGAACCTTGGCTGTAGTTACAGCTCCCGCCAGTCAGTTTAAGCTCAGTCCAATTCCACCGTCTGCTGATTGGCAGTTCCATCTGGCGGAAGGCTGTCCTGCTCATTGCCAATATTGCTACTTGGCAGGAAGTTTGCAAGGGCCGCCTGTAATTCGAGCATATGCCAACTTACCGCAGATTTTGGAGAACTTGAGCCATTACGAAAACCCAAGTCAGACGACATCATTTGAGGTAAGTTGTTACACCGATCCGTTAGGCATCGAGCATTTAACGGGTAGTTTGGCGGAGTGTATTCGAGCCTTCGGGACACGAGACAATGCTCGCCTTCGTTGGGTTTCTAAGTTTGATGCAGTCGACTCGTTGCTGGATTTACCCCATCAAGGACATACTCGGTGTCGCGTCAGTGTGAATGCGACTCCAATCTCAGCTCGATTTGAGGGCGGCACGGCTTCTGTAGCGGGTCGGTTACAAGCATTACGGAAACTTGCTTTGCCACGATCGCGCGGGGGTGGAGCCTATCCTGTTGGTTTGGTAATTGCGCCAATTATGGCGATCGAGAATTGGCAAGAGCATTATGCCCAACTGTTGGACAATATCAGTGCAACACTCGATTTTGATTGTGACCTTACCTTTGAACTGATTTCGCATCGATTTACTCCTGGCTCAAAATCTGTTTTGAACAGTTGGTATCCTCACAGCCAATTGGATATGAATGAGGAGAATCGCAGTGTTAAGCGAAATAAGTTTGGTGGCTTAAAGTACGTGTATACCGCCGACACGATGAAAAGATTACGTCAGTTTTTTGAGCAAGAAATTAATCGACGTTTCCCAAGGGCAAAAATCCTTTATTGGACGTAAAGCTTCCGTCAAGCAAGAGTTCATCAAATAAAATACAGCGGTTTCAGTCAACTGAAGTACATTAGCATCTGATGAACAAGGGGCTTAAGCCCCTTGTCTATACCGTACTATAGCTATGGTCAGAACACTTAGGACATATCAAATGGCTGAACCGCCGATTCTGGGTAGGTGTTCTGACGCGCTGTTGCCACGTTTCACATGGCGACGGCTAAAGTGGATCGACGCGGCTAAAATGTGCATTGTCAGCTGGGTTTCGACTGCGCTCAACACTCGTCCACCTGTGGGTTGAGCGCAGCCGAGACCCAAGTTCTCTAACTCATCGGTTTAGCCATATCACACCACTAGAGTAGAAAAGACTGTGGCACGGAGCATTGTCCACTAGTCTGGAGCATGGACAATTTTTATTGTTTAACAAACGTCCATTCTAAGATTTTGGTGGGTGCAGCTTTTAGTGCTTCCACGAGTTCTTGATTGTTCTCAAACTTAACCTGAGATAAACAACTTGCTTCTACGTTGATAGTGAATTCATCATCTTCAAAGCACCAGGGTTCAACGGTTAAGCGCTCATCTGGAAGTTGACGCACGTCATAGCGTTGACCGTCAATTCCACTGGTGATCTCTAGGGCACGCCCAGCATCTGGAATTCGCTTGCGAGCCAGAATTAGCGATAATGTGTCGCACCATAGCATGAATTGATAGGCCCGTTCGGCCTGATCTTTGGTGATGCCAAGTGCTTTACGCCATTGTTCCTGATATTTAACTTGTTCATTCAGGAATTCATCCCAGTCTTTTGATTTGCCCCAGTTATCTTGATTCAGGAAGGAAATATGCTTTGAAGTTAAGAGAGTAACCCAGCGACTTCGATAGCGCGCGCTTTCTAAATGTTGGCGCAACGGTTCAATCTCAGAGCTACGGCCCAAGGTGAAATCAAGCGGGGCACCGGCTTCAGTTAGCTCATTTCCTTCCCATTCTTTTTCCAGGTCATCATGATGAGAAATAGCGGCGATCGTTTCATACAGACGCTCGGGGGCATCGGCGCGCCTCCAGTGTCCGGCAATTTGGGCCGCTAGCAAGGCATGGGCACGATGGTAAATTACTTCCCAACCATTTTGAGTAAGGTTAACAATCATAGGGGTTAAAGGTAATGTAGGAGTGGATAAACGGTAATCAGACTGTGAATGAGTGAACTAAGGAATGAAAATTAAATAAGCTGCAATTTTTGTGGGATGGGCATCTTGCCCGTCCGGGCGGGTGAGACACCCACCCCACAGGTTATTTAATCCATAATTCTAAGATGCAGCTTTTACATAAGCGATCGCGAAAGGTAGAATCTGTTGTTCGATCGCGGTAATAAAGCAACGATCTGGAACAGACCAATGACGAGGATGCTCAAATACGCAGGGTTGCAAAACGCCCCATAGCTCTCCATTCTGCCGCAAATGGGAATGGATAAGGGCACGATGACCAAAGTTCTCCCGCTCAAAGGTACGGTTTAACACTTCAGGTTTAGCAGTTTCTACATCTTCAATGAAGAGCGATGGTTCAGCTCGAAGGGCAGCCGCAAACATCGGGTCTTCGTCAGCTAATGATGCTGGCTCTGGTTTCCAGTTGGCATCCAAAATTTTGGGAATATCTGGAGTGCGGCACCAGCAGGAGGGAACTTTTCCCATCCCTGTGGAGGGATGGCGGAGATAGATGAAACAGCGATCGCACTGAAGCTGCTCACCAATTAAAGATAGCAATGGAGGTAGGATAATTTCCAGATTATCACTACTCTCGAAGATATTTTGGATTCTGGCAGAAGTAGTAGAGTGTATCATCATCGATTCCTTAGAAAAACCCCTCCTTTACAACAGAAGAAGGGGTATTGCATTCAGCTTGAACTTGATGAAAGCTAACTAGTTAACGATGCGATCTGCGGCGAGTGCCCCAGCGCCTGCCGCCGCCCCAGCAGAAATAAGCGCCGTCAGGAAAAGCCACCAAGCGGCTGTTGCCGCCGCCTTACGTGTTTCCTCCATCTGGCGTTGAGCTTGCAGCTTAACGTCTTCCAGGCGGCGTTGCGCTTCCATTTGAATTCGCTCAGCTCGTTGCAGAACACTATTTCGAGCAGATTCAATTTGGTCAATGACGCGATTTGCGTCTTCTTCGGAAATATCTCTGCGAGAACTTAGAATTGCAACTAACGTGCCGCGATCGAATTGGCCTAATCGAGAGCGCAAGGCATCAAATCCAGCTTGAGGATCTTCAAATAATGTTCGCACATCACGTTTGATGTTGTCATAGTTTAGTTCTGGTCGATCGAGGCTATTGAGATAATCACGAATACGGGCAAACAATCGATCGACCAATCCTTGGATTTGAGTTTGGATTTGTTGGATTTGATTCACAAACTGATCGCGGACTGATTCAATTTGTGACACGATGCGATCTGCTTCTTCCGGAGTTAGATCTTGCCGTTGCGATAGTAATGCAATCAGGGTAGACCGATCCATGCGGGAAAGCCGATCGCCCAAACTTTGAGCGCCTAATTTGGGCGACTGAATTAACAAACTGAGATCTCGCTTAATACCTTCAGGATTAAGTTCATCCTTGTCTGTATTTCGCAGATATTCTTCAATACTCGCCTCAAAGTCTATGACTGATTGCTGCGTCCGCAAAGCCAACCGACGAGGAGATTTGATGATTTGATTAATGGCCGCTTGCACCTGATCAATCGTGTTATTTACCTGATCTTCGCTGATATCTTGGCGTTGACTCAAGAGTTTCACCAATGTTTGACGATCAACTTTTGATAAGCGACGACGAAATGCGATCGCCCCTTCTTTAGGGTCATTCAGCAAAGTAGTTAAGTCTTTCTGAATACCCTCTGGGTTGAGTTCTTCCAGATTTGTATTGCGTAGATAGTCGGCAATTTGAGTTGTAGTCTGATCATATTGATCTTTAACTGCACCTGCAATCAGTTGTGGAGAATGCGCAACAGAGTACCAATTAGATTCTAATTGACTCACAATTTGATTTGCTTCCGCTTCACTGATATCTCCACGTTGCCGCAGAAGTTGAATCGCCGTATCACGATCGAATTGCGAGGCCCGATAGCGGAGTGCCTGGAGTCCCAGTTGCGGATCATTTAAGAGGATTTGAAAATCACGCTTAATGCCTTCTGGATTAAGTTCTGAGCGGCCCGTATTGAGCAGATAAGTTTCTAGCCGTTGCTTAAATTCAGTCGCCTTTTGCTGCACTTGTTCATTTAATGTGCGAGCCTCAAACAACACTTGCTCCCGAGTTGCTTCCAATGCATTTAAAATCGACTCAGTTTCTTCACTGGCAAGATCCGATCGCCGACTTAAGATTCCACGTAATGAGTTGCGATCGTAAGCCAACAGCCGCGTATTCAATGTGTCGTAGCTTGCGTCTTCATCACTCAAAAGCGCTTCAAATGCAGGCAAAACATCATTGGAAAATAACTGTTCTTTCGGCGTCGTGGTGAGATAAATCTCAACCCGCTGTTGTAAGTCAGTGGTAACTTCGATTTCCTTGGCGGCTAACGCTCCCTGTAAAACATCTTGGCGAATGGTTTCAAATTGATCAGTAAGCTGCTGAATTTTAGCCTCAGTGAACACGCCTCGTGAAGATAGGAGATCGACAAACATGGAACGATTTAGCTGAGAAAGCTGCTGTGCGACAAAACCAGCAGCAGCAGCAGGATCATACAACACCTCCCGAAATTCACGCTCCACTGTGGTGGAATTCATTTGCCATGAGTTTTTGGTCAAAATGTAAGTTTCTACATCTTGCCGAATTGGACTGTAGGGAGGTTCAGATGTCCCTTGGATTTGACCCGTTAGTTGATTTGCGGCATCAGCCACTGTGCCTGTCATGGAGCGGAGTCGATCGGATATTTTTTGAACGTCCAAGTCGGACACATCTGTGCGGCCAGCAATCAGTCCAACCAGAGTTGTTAAGCCAGACTGCAAGGTTTGTTGTAGTCCGCCAGAAGCTTTTTCAGTTGTATCTGTGTTTGCTTGGTGCGATCGCTCTGCTAAGAGACGGTCAATTTTGGCATTCAGCTCTTTGATTTGGAGTTGTCCAGGCTGAGTCGATTGCAGATAACTCACCAACTCGCCCATTGAGTCTTGCTTTTTGCGACTACCAAGCGTTTGGAGCCAGACCCCTTCAAGCAAAGCAGCAATACGGTTCACCTCACTAGGAGAAAAGTCAGTCCGACGGCTCACTAAATCAACAAAGGTTTGCCGATCGATATGCCGCAGGCGATCGTTATCAATTAATTCTGCAATTTCTGGATCACTCAAAAGGGACTCAAAATCGCTGCGAATGCGCGTAAGGTCAAACTTGGGTAACTGCATCCGCTGAATGTAGTCTTCAACCGATTCGCGGATACTCACTGGATCAATCGCTGACCCAAACTCGTTACGAACCGCTGCTGCCATCGCTTCAGCAGTGGATACCATTTGATTTTTGGCAGCACGGCCACCGATCGCAGCTGTTGCCGCACCTAAGACCGTTTGAAACCCAGAAGTTGCCGCATTAACAACAGAACCAATTAAAGAGCCAACGGTACTGGAGCTGACCCAAACCAGTAAGGAAAAATAAGCCGCCCAAATAACAAGACCGATAATTGCACCCAATGCTGAGTCAGTTAGTAAGCTTAACTTCACTGCCAGATAACAAGCGAAGAATAGCGCTAAGGTGACACTAATCAACGTCCAAGATCCCAAGGCAAAGCTGACTTTGCGAATTGTGGAACCCAGTCCTTCGGAATTAGATGTGGAGTGATGCTCAGAATCAGAGGACTTACCCAAGAGGGAGACACCCACTGCGACTGAAAAATTCGTTAATAGTAACTGAATGGCAAAGGCCAGCAATATACCTGAAATCAGTGAAATAAAGAATTGAGGGCCGCGGAATAGGACAGAAGCAGCTTCTGGAGTATCCGGGGCGATCGTTGTCGGTACTTGCCCTAGCCAGAATTGCATCGTCATCAGTTGGATTGGTTGTAGCGTCATTTGAATCATAAACTCTCTCATGGGAGCGCACGTTTGACTCCTGTGTGCTAGCGTTATCCGGCCCACAGGCTAATTCAGGAAATAATATCTCCACAGCACAATAATCCTGATTGGAAGAGATGCAATCATCTTCCCTGGGTTGGAATTTCTCAAAATTTGCAAAAGAAGCTGCCATTTGTAGAAGGGCACACATCCCCGCAAATGACAGCTTGAACTATTTCTCTGAAGCGAAAGTTAAGCCCAGGACACTGGCTTTAATGCCCCGTCATAGGGTTTAACTTCCTTTGCCTCGCGTGAAGTTGGTCAAATGGGCTGGACTGAGGCTTTACCAAAGACCAGGAACAGCACCGGAACCACCTGTGGCACCACCGCCCTCATTGACATTCGTGGAGCCAGCACCAGGAGTCGCAGAGCCAGGAGAAGTGGAATTGTTAATTTGGCGATCGATATTGGTGTTGCCACCGGCACCGCCACCCGTGCCTGTACTATTTTGGCCTTGAGGTGTGGGAATGGTACTCCGATTTGGAGTTGTGGGATTTGGCGTAGTCGAGCGATTGGGGCCAGGGGTCATCATCCCACCAGGCGAAGTCGGTGCAGTCTGACGACTGCGAGTTGGATCATTGACTCCAGGTTGGCCATACTGCTCAAGGCGATTTTCGGGCTGTTCGGGGCGAGACTGGTTTGTGCCAGTACCGCCAGCTCCACCACCCGTACCAGTATTGTTCATTTGACCGCTTGGATTGGAGTAAACGCCACCACTAGCAGGGGAACCATCCATAGGAGTGTTTTGGTTGCGCTCGCTTGTACCACCAGTTGCAGGCCGTGACGGATCATCGACACGGGTGCCGGTGCCTGGCTCATCTACACGAGGATCACCCGATGAGCCAGGACTGCTTTGAGAGAAAGCTGCTTGTGGCAGAACTGCGGCAACGCTGAGAAAAGCAGTTGCAGCGATCGCACTCGCAATTTTGGTCGCTGTGTGTTGATTAAAGTTAAAGGTCATGAGTTCCTCCTAATTTCTTGAGGCAAATTTTAGATTCTTAAATGATTGAGTCATCCCATTAATGAAAGCCGCAGTATCGACAAACTTACCTACGCAACTTTGCTTGATTGAAACTGAGCTGGCATCAACCGCAGCAGAACATACCTCCGCAAATTCACAGCCATTGTTAAACTGAAAGACTGATTTAACAGGAATAGTAAGCAAGTTCAACTGCTAGGGTAGATTTAACAATCATCAACATTCGGTTGTATGCATCCAAAAGCAAATGGAAAATTAAATCCAGACCTTAAAAGGTGAGCTTTTGAAAGAACATTACAAACAAACATTAACGATCACCTGGAGTTAAAAGTGTCTATCATGAGGGAGGTTCAGTATTGATTGAAGATGGAGTTGAATAACTACGAAATTGTATCAGTACGCACAAGTTCGTGGCAGCGAAAAAATTACATCTGTATAAGTTTGATCATTGAGGCAAAATGTACCCTGCGATGGAACAAGAATTGGGTAGCTGCATGTATGGTTATTTTGCTTATGAAAAACGTATATTTAATGGGCTACTAGCTACGGAGAGTTGCTCGCCCCATCCTGTTTGCATTTTCTTGATTCGACCACTGACTTAATCTATTAAATTCCGAGGAATGTCCTCCTATGCAGTTGCTTGAAAAGGTTGCGCTCATTACTGGAGCAGGATCAGGAATTGGCCGAGCGACGGCATTTCTATTGGCGAAGGAGGGGGCGAAGATTGTAGCGATCGACTATCAGCAAGAAACAAGTCAAAGCACGGCTGAGGCACTACAGAACACTGGCGTCGAGGTGTTAGCTTTAACCGCGGATGTTTCTCAGGCCGAGCAAATGCAGGCGGCAATTCAGACGACGATCGACACCTTTGGCCGACTTGATATTGTATTTGCCAACGCTGGAATTAATGGCGTGTGGGCACCGATCGACGATTTAACCCCTGAGGATTGGGATAAAACAATTGAGACGAATTTGAAAGGCACCTTTCTAACCGTGAAGTACGCAGTTCCTTATCTAAAACGGCAGGGCGGTTCAGTCATTGTCACGTCGTCTGTAAATGGCACACGCATGTTCAGTAACACAGGCGCGACAGCTTATGCTTGTACCAAGGCCGCTCAGGTTGCTTTCACCAAAATGGTGGCTTTAGAATTAGCAAAACACAAAATTCGCGTCAATGTCATTTGTCCTGGAGCGATCGAGACCAACATTGACAGCAACACAGAGCAACGCAACCTGGAGAAAGCCAAAGAGCCTGTGGAGTTCCCGGCAGGCATGATCCCCTTAACAGAAGGTGAGCCTGGAACGTCAGAGCAAGTTGCCCAACTAGTCCTATTTCTGGCCTCCAATGCCTCCAGTCACATTTCTGGAACTGAGATCTGGATTGATGGTGCCCAGTCACTCTTGCAAGGATAGAGTATATGCCGCAATATTTCGGTCAATTGCCTCAAAATATCCAAGCCACGACGACTTTGGGGGATGTCCAAGCAGTTCGACGAACCGAGCGGGGAGCGGAAATTTTTTGTCAGGATGGAGTCCGTCTGCAGGTAGTGATATTAGCGTCTAATCTAGTTCGAATCCGGCTTGCTCCGACTGGAGATTTTTTGCCGCGCCGCTCCTGGGCTGTAACGAAAGCGGATGAGGAGTGGCCACTGGCTGCGATCGATGTGGAAGAAACAGAGGCCGCGATCGTTTTTCAGACGGAGCAGTTCTCACTTCAGGTCGATCACAATCCGTGTCGTGTTGGGTGCTTTGACCGCGCAGGCACTTGCTTTGCGCAAGATTGTGAACCTGGTATGGCATGGACGGTAAACGGGATTTCTGCTTGGAAACAAATTGCGCCAGACGAACATTTTTATGGGTTTGGCGAGCGCACTGGATTGTTAGATAAATTGGCAGAGCGCAAAACAAACTGGACAACAGATGCTTTGGACTATGATTCCCTGACGGATGAAATGTACCAGGCGATCCCTTTTTTCATCGCCTTACGTCCCAACCTTTGCTACGGCATCTTCCTGAACTCTACCCATTGGAGTCAATTTGATTTAGGGGCCGACAACCCAGGCATCTGGCAAATGCAAACCCGTAGTCCAGAATTAGACTATTACATTATTTACGGTGCTCAACCATCTGATATTTTAATGACTTATTCCGAACTAACAGGTCGGATGCCTCTTCCACCCAAATGGGCTTTAGGTTATCATCAATGCCGTTGGAGTTATGAGTCAGAAATGGTGGTAAATGAGTTAGCACAGGAGTTTCGGAAGCGCCAAATTCCCTGTGATGTGATTCATTTAGACATTGATTACATGCAAGGCTATCGAGTGTTTACTTGGAGTCAGAAGCGTTTTTCTAAACCCCAAGAACTGATTTCCAACTTAAAAGCCAACGGATTTAAAGTGGTGACGATCGTCGATCCTGGCGTGAAATACGAGCCAGAGGCGGATTATGCTGTGTTTGATCAAGGGATGGAAAAGGACTTCTTTGTGCGTGATGCCAATGGCAAGTTAGTACACGGCTATGTCTGGCCAGAAAAAGCCGTGTTCCCAGACTTCCTCCAACCAGAAGTGCGGCAGTGGTGGGGGGCGCACCATGATGTCTTGGTAAATGCGGGAGTGGCTGGGATTTGGAATGATATGAACGAACCAGCTCTAGACGATCGCCCCTTTGGCGATCAGGGCAACAAAATCTCATTTCCCCTGGATGCCCCTCAAGGAAAGGCTACCGAGCAAACGACTCACGCTGAAGTGCACAACCTGTACGGGTCAAATATGGCGCAGGCATCTTGTGAAGCATTACGGCAATTGCGGCCACAGGAGCGATCGTTTGTGTTGACGCGATCGGGATTTGCCGGAATTCAGCGCTGGTCATCCGTGTGGATGGGAGATAACCAATCACTGTGGGAGCATCTAGAACTGTCATTGCCCATGCTATGTAACATGGGACTGTCCGGTGTGCCCTTTGTTGGTTGCGATATTGGGGGCTTTGCTGGAAATGCCACAGCGGAACTGTTTGCCCGCTGGATGCAGGTAGGTCTGCTATATCCACTCATGCGGGGACATTCTGCCATGACAACAGCACGGCATGAACCGTGGGTGTTTGGCGATCGAGTCGAACAAATTTGCCGTGAATATATTGAACTGCGCTATCAGTTATTGCCCTACCTTTACAGCTTATTTTGGGAAGCCGCAACGACGGGTGCGCCCATTCTGCGACCGTTACTATATCACTATCCCAACGACTGCCATACTTATGCGCTGTATGATCAAGTGCTGCTAGGTGCTGATCTCATGGCAGCCCCCATCTATCGTCCCGGTGTGGAGTATCGAGCCGTTTACTTGCCAGAAGGCGTTTGGTACGACTGGTGGACTCACGAGCGGCACGAAGGGCCAACTCATATCCTGGCTCACGCACCGCTGGAACGAATGCCCTTGTATTTGAAAGCAGGGGCGATGATTCCAATGCAACCCGTGATGCAATATGTTGACCAACATCCCCTTACTGAGCTAACGCTGAAAGTTGCTCCTGGCGATGGCGAATTTACATTGTATGAGGATGACGGCTATAGCTTTGAGTACGAAACAGGGGCATGGCGAACTACAACTATTCGATCGCGCCAGATGCACGAAACAGTAACGATCGACATTACAGCGCAAGCTGGTCTATGGACTCCGCCTGACCGCTCTATTTTCGTTGAACTCCTCCAATCACCCGGACAACCCCTCAATTTGGTGAAGAACTTTTAGGGTGTGGGAGTTGTTTAACGTATTCGCTTAGACATCACAAAATCTACCCAAAGTTCAACCCGTCACCCAGTATGCGCTTCTCTGGATAGATAAAACCTGTCCTGACCATCGATATGGTTAGACGTAGGCCAATTCAACAGGGATAGCTTGGGTCAGAACGCTGAGGATAAGTCGAATTCCTAAAAACCCGCTTTTGGGGTAGGCTTTCTGACTCGCCTTGTTCAGCTGAGCGATTCCGTTGAGCATGACCGTTCGGCTGAGGGCTTGAGCCAAGGCCGTCGAGGCGTTCAAGCCGAAGTTTGTCATGCTCCGATGGAGACGGCTTTAGCTGGTTGGAGATAAGGCCAATGATTGCTTAGATAGAACTCGGAGTTTTTGATTGAGATGAAAGAAACTGATTTCATTGCTACAGTTGCGCAGGTTCAGCCAGAACAAACTCAATTCAACGACACGATCGCAAAATCTGGCAATAGTATTGCTGAGACCTTACTGTTGATATTTTTTGGGATTGCAGCTTTAGGAACAATAGCGGCATTCTTGAGTAAAGAATTTGCATACAAACAAGAAGCATTAAAACTGAAAGGAAAAATGAAAAAAATTCCTTGTCCAAACTGTAAGTACTTTAGCAAAAGTTCTTATCTAAGGTGTGCCGTACAACCCAAGCTCACGATGACTGAAGAGGCAACCTCCTGTTCCGACTTTATGCTGAACAATAAACAGTAAAGTTCATCTAGGCTTGAGCTATTAATCCACCTAACCAAGCACTGATTACTTACACCACCTTAGTTAAATCATTTAAGGAATAAGGATTAAATAAAGTTCGATATTGGGTCGGGGGGAGTGTCGTTCAATCCGTTGCAGCGTGCCGTTCGGTCTGCTGCCCCCTTCCCACAGTTTGCAGATTAACTATAGCAGCTTAGATGGAAGAACCCCAATGTTTTAATTAGTCCTGTAGCTAGATGTCAGGTAGTGGCAGGTGGCCCATCATAATGGATGCACATAGAAATTGTCAAAGCCTGTATGAATACTCGACCTAGCTCTAATTTTGAACAGAAGCAAGATCCAGGAGTTCAACACGATAGTGAAACTCCCTTACCTAAAAAGCCATCGGTGTTATTCATTAGCACGACCGTTGGCATCATAATTACCTTTATTTTGGTTGTCGTTTTGGCTTACAACGGTCTTACTCACTGATTGAACAACATCATCCTGAAGCCAGGCTCTAACTCTATTGAAATGTGATTTGTGTAGCTGACCTTATTTAAGTTGGACACCTAGAGAGTACATCTCAAATGGATGTTAGCTGTACATCACCATCAATCAAAGTGTTCCTGAAAAAAATACTCGATATGGCCACCTATTTGAGGAATAAACTCCATGTTTGTAGATGCAATTAGCGAATCTAACAACAATCCAAATGATCCGAGGAATCGTACTGTTATTCATCCCGCTTATGACCCATTCAATGGGAATTTAGCGACTCCAATTAACTCTTCAGGCTTTACTCGCGCATTTATTAATAACTTACCTGCCTATAGGAAGGGAATTACAACCTTTCGTCGGGGATTGGAAGTTGGGTTAGCACATGGATATTGGATAATTGGGCCATTCGTTAAACTTAGCCCCCTGCGCAATACGGAAATTGCTAATTTGGCTGGATTACTTTCTGCGATCGGGTTAATTATCATCTCGACCCTAGCCATTTCTCTCTATGGCTATACAAATCCGCCAGCACCCACAACAACCATTACGACACCAAATCCTCCCGCAGAACTAGAAACTTCCGAAGGTTGGAATGACTATGGCAGCGGCTTTTTGATTGGTGGAATTGGAGGGGCTTTATTTGCTTACTTCCTGTTGGCCAACTTACCCTCAGTGAAGGAACTGTTAGGTTTTTAGTGACTGCTATCGCTGTCACCCTGTGTAATGCGGCAGAGGTTAGTCAGAACACCTACTCAGAGTCGGCTTTTCAGCAATTCGACTTGTTTTAAGCGTTCTGATACCGATTTAAACAGTGATAGTGGCACATGCCTTGCACCGATCCCCCTCAGTCCCCCTGGACAAGGGGGATGCCGCAGGCAGGGGGATCTCAATCTGTGGCGTGTCGAAATCAAATTGGTATGACTAACGCCATAATTTACAGTCTTGATTAACAGAGGGGCACAGTCATACCGTGCCCCTCTGTTAGCAAAGCAATTTAAGGGATGGCAGTTCTATGAAAGAAGCAAGGTTTCAGAAGTTATGCCAGGCAGTCAAGGCAAAATGCCAGCTTGGTTGCCCTGCTTGCTAGAACTGTTCAACACCTAAAAACTGAGTTGAACTGTTGGGCGCTGCCGATCGGCAAGTGCTGGAAATCACGCGGCCATCAAACACCTCAATGCGGCAATTTCCGGTTGACACGTTGATAAGACGCAGCTTGTCGGAGGAGCTAAATCGTTGCACTCGCCCGTCGATCGTGAAACTATTCGCTCTCCCGCCCCTAGTTGGTTGTTGTCGACTCACGACACCTTCATACCGAACTCTAGCCCGCCCAGCTCCCCGTTCGACTAACTCATAGGTATAGTTATCACGATCGAGCGTGAGTAAAGCAGTCGCATTGCGTCCTTGGGTGAAAGCAGCGCCTTGAGCAACCCCGCGCCCTTCCAAGTTAGTCCGCCCAGGCGCAGGGCGAGTAGCCGGAGCCACATCAGCTTGCCCAACCGATTGGGGGAGCTTTATCGACTGAGCTATAGCACTGGGAAGACCAGACACACTCATCACAGTTGCAAATGCAGTTAATCCAATTAAGCAACGAACTTGCATAAACTTCACACCTTCGTTCAACATTTTTACAAACAAGAAACATTGTGTATTTAGACAATGGGTAGATGCGTTTTTAGATTAAATCGATACCCATGTGGCAGAATGTGGAGTTTGACTCCACACAGCGCGATCGGTTCATCTTTGAGCAAACCTTCCAGGTTGTTGTGAGTCGCTTCTGTTTCATCTACCACCGTCACAGCACCGCTACCAACAACCTGGAATTTATCATCGGTAACAATAATACCTGTATCTTCATCAATCCCCAAACCAAGAACTGCGGGTTGTAAGACCAAGGCCGCCAGTAGACGGCCCAACCGGCCCCTTTGGGCGAAGTGTTGATCCACAACAATGCCTGGGAGAAATCCCATACCAGGCCCCAATTCGACTGCATCCATACTAGGATTTGAAACCGACGCCCCGCCCACAATCATCTCATCTGGCATCATGGCCGCTCCAGCGCTGGTGCCACCAATGACGACCCCTGCTTCATGGCGTTTGTGGATGGCTTCATCTAACACCGTTCCTTTGATAAAATCAACGATTTTTGATTGGTCTCCACCCGTAAAGAAGATGCCTGTAGCCTGCTCAATCACACGCACAGCAGACTCTTGCTCGGCGTCTTCGCGATCGCGGGTATCAACGATCTCAACGAGTTCGGCCCCCAACCGCTCAAAAATGTTGATGTAATCCGCGCCCACTTCTTTTGGCAAGCTAGTGGCAGCAGTCATCACAGCAATGTGAGCCTTCATCCCGCCAGCCAACCGCACAAATTCGCGCAAAACGATCGCCTCACCGGTTCGATCTTCAGCCCCACCAATAATGACTAATGCACCACGATTACTCTCAGTACCCATTGCGTTCTCTCCTACCGATCGGATAAGTTAACCAAGAATTTTGGCTTTTGCTGCCTCAAATTCTGCTTCTGTAAGGGCACCAGCATCCCTTAACTGCGCAAGCTGAGTCAGTTGTGCCAGCAAATCTGGTTGAGGAGCAGCGGCAGGGGTGGGCGTGGGTGCAGGTGCAGGTGCAGGTGCGGATTGGACTTGAGCCGCCTGAAGTGCTGCCATCTGTGCTTTCATTTCGGCCATTTCTTGTTGTGCTTGGAGGGCGGCAAGTTGCTCTTGCTGAGTTGCCATTGCTTTCTGTTGCATGGCGTTGCTCGTCGCTCGACTAGCAGCCGTTGCGGTAGAACTAATCACCGCTGTTCTTGCCACAGTTCCAAGTAAGCTTGGACCACCGCGTCTTCTGACCATTTGAGCCTCCTTAAAAATAAGTAACGGGTAATCTGAATCTTTGTGATTTACGCTTGAGCAGCCAAGGCTGCCTCCACCACATGATGCGGAATGCGGGCGTTGAGTAACAGTTCGCCCTGAGCGTTGAGAACCGCATCCCGGAATGCCGTTGCCCAGGTATTTTCAAATAGCATCAAGGCGGCGAAAGAGTCATTTCCTAGTGTTTGGGCAACTTCATACACATCGTCTTCGGCAATGAGTCCACTAATATCAGAAATTGCTGAATCGAGAATACTGTGGTCAATATCATCCATTGCTTCAATTTCGGTGATCGTGACTTCCCCTGTTGCATGTTTACGAATAAACAAAATATCAATGATACGAATCGTTTTATTGGCGACTAGTTCTTTGAGTGCTAATGCAATTTCATCCTTGATGAAAGCATTTGGAAACTTGATACAGATCATCTCGATTGGACCTAAAGACATAACTCAGTTCTCCTGATTGGGGAAAGTGGATGAGCGAAATGGGCTAGAGAAAAAAACGTTACTCTTTTAAAGATCAACTAAAAATCAACTGCATCACGAATGATCGGGCAGGTCATGCAATGTCCGCCGCCGCGCCCCCGACCCAGTTCGGAACTGGTGATCGGCACGACTTCAATGCCGTGTTTGCGGAGGGCAGTGTTGTTTAAAACATTGCGATCGTAGGCCATCACCACGCCTGGTTCCAGACACACATAGTTATTGCCGCTGTCCCACTGTTGTCGCTGTCTAGCGTAGGCGTTCCCCTGGCTTTCCACAACACGCAATTCTTTAAATCCCAACGAAGCGGCCACCACATCAACGAAGGATTGCGATTCTTTGGTCAATTCATAGCCGGGTGCTTTGTCGCTGGGGCGAAACGAAAATGTTGTGACGTGATCCATGATGTCGGGGAACAGACTGACCAGATCGCGATCGCAAAAGGTAAACACCGTATCCAAGTGCATCGCCGCCCGGAGTTTGGGCATCCCAGCCACAATCACCCGTTCGGCTCCCCCTTTGGCGAAGAGGGCGGCGGCCACCTGGGTAATGGCTTGGCGGGAGGTGCGTTCGCTCATGCCGATGAGGACAACGCCATTCCCGATCGGCATCACATCGCCCCCTTCAAACGTGGCCGATCCCCAATGCTGCGTTGGGTCGCCCCACCAGACCTCAAACTTTGCCTGGGTAAAGCTGGGATGAAACTTGTAGATTGCCGTGACGAGGACGGTTTCTTCGTGGCGGGCGGGCCAGTAAAGCGGGTTCAGGGTCACGCCGCCGTAAATCCAACAGGTCGTGTCACGGGTGAAGATGGTGTTGGGCAAGGGGGGAAGCAGGTATCCAGTGATGCCGCTGGCTTCTTGGGCAGTCCGGAGAAAGTCACCACCTGCTTCTTCGGGAATATCGTAAACAGCCAGTCCACCGATGAGATATTCTGCCAATTGCCGAGAACTCAAACTTTCCAGATAAGCGCGTATCTCTTCCACCAGCCCTAACCCCACCTCATTGGGGGTGATCTGCTGATCTAAGATCCACTTTTTCGCGGCTGGAATATCCAGCGTTTCTGCCAATATTTCGTGCAGTTCGATGACTTCGATGCCACGATCGCGCATTTTTGAAACAAAGTCGAAATGATCTCGCTTTGCCATTTCGACCCACAGCACATCATCGAATAGTAGATCATCGCAGTTGGTGGGAGTCAACCGAGAGTGGGCTAACCCTGGAGAACAAACCATGACTTTACGGAGCTTGCCCACTTCGGAATGCACGCCGTAGGTAATCGTAGTTTGACCAGTACCAGGATTCGTTGCGACGGTCATAACAGCTCCATTGATCTGATTGCATCGGGCCAAAGGTCTTCGATCGCCGATCGTGTGAATGAACAGGCGGAGAGAAGCCGTAAATATAGCTATGGTCAGAACACTTAGGACACATTACATGGCTGGACTGCCGATTCTGGGTAGGTGTTCTGACGCGCCTCGTTCGACTGAGGCTTCGACGATGAGCTCAGCCGAATCGCGCTCACGCCGAAGTCTGCCACATTTCACATGACGACGGCTATACTTCAGACCATAGAGGAAAAATATAGGAATCTGATATGACGTGAAGACTTTACACACTGTATGGCAAAGCGTGATTTAAAAGGAGTGGACAAATCGCTTCAAATGTTGACTCTCCAGTTCCAAAACTCGACGGGCAAACTTGGGATCGTGATCGAGCAAATCGTCGAATGTATCGACTGGAATAGCGAGGATGCGGGTTTGTTGACTCTGAGCCACGATCGTATTTTCTACCGCACTATGGGTCAACACTTCCAATTCATCCAGCAATTGTTCGGGGTGAAAGTGTTCCACTCGCACTTGGCCATCCGGCAAGGGATAGCGAATTTCGGCATGCCCCTCCAACAAGAGCAACAACTCACGGCAAGTATCGCCCGCTTCGGTAATGATGCCGCCACTGGAATAGGCTCTAATTTCTGCGCGATCGCTCAACTTCATCAATGTTTCCGGTTGCACATCCTGGAAGAATTCACAATTAGTCAGGTAAGCCAGTTTCTCCAGTTTGGGAAAAGTCGATAGCTGAGGAGTTGTCGGTTGAGTTAGCAGTTGTTGGGCAAGTTCCTGAACAAATTGTGATGAGCTAGGTTGCAGGGATTGGGCTACGGATCGCCCTCGATCGGTGTCGAGTTGAGCAATGAGCAAGAGAGCCGTTGCCTGGATGAGTGGATTTTGCTCCTGCATCAAAGTCTCTAACCGACTGAGAACATCGGTGCTAGACAATTCTGACGGCGGCAAAGCTGCGAGTTCTTCAGCTTGAGTGAAGATCTGTAACAGTTCTGGTGACAACTGTTGTTGCCAGGTGCTTTGCTGCGCTTGTTGCGCCACGAGATTTGGTGCAAGTTGCTGCACCGATCGCGCTATCTCCAGTGATTTAGCGTCTGGCGGCAGTGTGGCTAGCGTTGCAAAAATCGATCGCACAACAAGGTCTTGTTTCCGGCGCAGACTGGTTTGCAGCAGCTTGATCACAGCTGGATCACCCAACAAGCCAGGTTGGTGCAACGCGCGATCGCTCTCCGCCCAAATGGCTAACCGGGATCGCCAAAAGTCAACTTTCTGCAAGGCACTGGCATTTGGCGTTAGGCCACTCAAAATCCAGTCTTCTTCCTGAGCCGAGATCGAATACTCGCGCCGCAGCGATCGAATCACGTCAGAGTCTTGCGGCGATGGCTCGAAAGTGGTTAAGTCCAATTGCCGTTGTTGCAACAGCATTAATCGCTCCAGTGACTTCTGGTAGCCGTTCAAGCGAATCTGATTTTCCAGCGATCGTTTGCGGTTGGGGTTGAGCAACTCCGGATCTTCAATTCCCAATTCTTCCAGTACTTCCCGGTGTTCATCGTCCGAGACACCCAGCTCTTGCCGCATTTGTTGCAACACTTCCAGACTGCTGGAGTAATTTACATACCCTTCTTCCAGCGCTTCCCGTACCACGCCTTTATAGGCTTCATGCCGTTTTTCGCGATCGAACCCAGGCAGCACTTTCGCCAGCACATACACTTCACTGGCGTTCAAATCATTCAATACCCGCCCCTCTAAATACTGAGAAAGATCTAAATCTAGACGTTCTAATTGCTTACGGAAACGGCTAGCTAAGTTCTCGCGCGAATACAAGTCTGCATTGCGCCGCCAGGTTTGCTGCAACCACAAGGTGCTGAAAAACAAAATGCTGAAATCAAACCCGTATTGCACCCATCCCGGCATTAAGCGCAAAAGTGGACGACCCGCAAAAAAGAAAAAGAAGTTGAAGGCAATAAAGGTGCAAACCGCAAAGATTCGATGCTGAATTACATCTGGACTGAGATTGGGAGAACGATGGTGATAGTAGGATTTCAATTGTTTTTCAATAACCTGACCAGCGAAATAGGCGATCGCGGTAAAAGCGCCCAACACCAGCGGCACTGCAAATAGTTTAGGAATCGGAATCGCTTGACCAAATAAATACAATCCAGGATTCATCAATTGCGCCAATTGATTTGGGTCGCGGTTCCACACGCCGGAAAAGTAGTAATCCCAATTCCCAGCATACAAATAGTAGTAAACAAAATAGCCCACTACTAGGCCAACATATCCATAGCGAACGATCGCCTCTTCCGGCTTATTGAGACCATCCCAATAGGTGCGCTCTGCGTCAATATCAAAACAGGGACTCTGACAGGCCACACAGGCACTTTGTTCGGCTCCTTCCGGTGTCACCGTCCGACACATGGATTGCGTAATCCGACTTTCACTCGTGTGAGCCTTGCTACCCAGCAATCCCCTTGGTTCACTGAAGATGTTTTGAACCGGTGCCATGGGACAGAAGTACTGACACCAGGATTTGCCACCGTACCAATACCCAACAAAAATTGCGCCAGCGATCGCCGACAAAATCCACAAAGCCAGCACTAGGCGATCGGCATTGAAGAATAAAATGCGCCCGCACAACCCCACAAACAAATACGCAAACTGCAAATAGAGATAGTTCCGCCCCAACCAAGATTCAGATTTGACCTTGGCTATCTCATAGCGGACTTTACCAGTTTTCTGATTCTCGTGCTTGAATTGTCGTTGCCGCCCCAAGGCCCGTGGAATTTGGGACAGAAAAGATAGTGGGCAAATCCGCCGCCATAATTCATGCCCAAACACAAGCAAAATTAGAATCCCTGAGGGCACAACCGCCCCCCAAAAAATGGTTGCCCCGATCGGGTAGGGTTCCTCGGCAACACACCGCCCCTGCACCATCACACATTCACCCGTTAGCCGTAAAGGACTCCAAGGATGGCTAGGTTCTGTCAGGGCCGCAGTCCACGGGTCGTAGAGTAAGGAGGCAATGAGGAGCAACCAACCTACAGTTAAAACCCAGCGGACACGGTGCATCGCGCGCTCAGGCAATTGGGCAAAGAAAAAACTCATTAGCAGCTGCCAAGGATGGGCGCGATTATTCTAGCGTGGTTTCAGTTGCTTTCAGCCATAGCAAAAATGAATGGCAATGATGCGTTTAGGGCTATGGTGATAGCCCCAAGGTTGAACTAGCGACAAGCTTGAACAGCGATGCGGTAAGCAGTGTTACGATTGCCAGTGATGCGCGCGTTTACCTGGAAAGGTTGCTGCCCCGTTGGTGGCCTGAACGGCAGTTGATAGAGATAGAATCGGCGTGCTTGAATCGTCCGATTTGACACCATGGATGATGAGTTATCGGGATACTTCAGATTCACTTCAGCGGTGTACCGTTCATTATTTTCAGGAATCATCATGCCTAAATAGCTGGTAAAGGCAATGCCTGTTGGCACGACAAAATCAGTATTGGCATTGGAATTATTAGTTGCAATAACTTTCCGAATCTGAGTTTGGCGAGTGGTGACTTCCCGCAAGTATTGGCAGCCGCCCCGTGGTTGGGGAAATTGTGCTTGGGCCGCTTGAGCAAAAAGTCCCAGGCCAGTTGCTATTCCTAAACTACTGGCGATCACGGCAGCAATAACTTTCATGCTTAAACTCCTCAGAGCATACAAAACATCAACAAAATCCGTTTTCTTAACCACAAAGTCACAAATTCAAACCTTCTTAGAGGCTTCGTGACTTTGTGGTCCATCCCGCTCAACTTCAAGGCCGACCTAATGATTTCGCGGACTTAGCGAAGGATTAAATGGCGATCCATAGCCCTCAAAACAGGCATTTTAGGTGACACCTAAATCTCGGCTCCGAAGTCTTCGCGCAGTTTGGCTTCCTGTTCAGACGACAGATTGGATTGAATCAGTTCACCTCGTTCCTCTGGGGCGAAGGCAGCTTCAACTTTGTCAAGGGTTACATTGCCTGTCATCAAGAACAGAGCGGATGTGCCTTCTGTAACTTTGGTTTGCACTGCTTTGATGAAGTCATCGTCAATACCGTAATCGGTAAACTTACCCGAAATAGCCCCTGCAGTTGCCCCTACAATCAAGCCGAACAAGGGCACAAAGAAAATCAGACCGAATAACATGCCCCAGAATGCACCACCGAGAGCGCCCACACCAACGGTATTAAATGCCTGATAAGTTTTAGGATTCTTGCGTCCTTGCGGCCAGGAAACAACCGCCGCATCTAACACTTGAATCAACTGCTGCTTTTGCAGATCACCTAATTTTTTCAATGCATTTTCCGCGCCTTCAACAGTGTTAAATTTCCAAACAGTTAATGATGCCATTGGTTTTTCTCCAAGTAAGTAAGGCTGTGTTTTCAATCACCGTAACTCCATCCGAGGATGTGAGCTACCTGAGCAGAAATCGTAGCAGGATTGAAGGGTTTTGTGATAGCTCCTGCGAAACCCATTTGATTTAATTCAAGAACTGTAAACCAATTTGCTCTAGCACTAATAACCAGGATTGGAATGGAATGAGCGATCGACAATTGTTTCAACCGTTCACTAAACAACAACCCATCAGGTTCTGCGGTAGATGCATCTAATAAAATGACATCTGGAGCGATGATTGAACACAAGTCCAATCCCGCTTTGATGGAATCAGAAAGAGTGACCTGCCATCCACCCCATTCTTTCAGGCAGATTCGTAGCACCTCTCGAATTCCAACTTCATGTTCAATCAACAAAATCAACTTATTTGAATGATTTAACATGATTAGCAGCTTTCTCACCTGACACAATGAAACCAACTTCTACTTCGATGGCTGATTAAGAATTTGTTTAAGCTTCTCTTGAATCAAGAAATGATGTTCAAACTCCTGATGTAAATCATCTAACATTTGCCGCGCCACTGCTGTCATCACTTGCGCAGATACATAATCATGTTCGTGCAGCTTATTAAGTGCCTGATTCAAAATGCTAACAGCAACTTCAATTTGTTTGGCTTTGGATGAATCATTACTGATCATGTTAGGCGATGGCTTATTTGGGGTAAGGCATACAGAGGGGAATCAGCGATCGATTAAAACGACGTGTTCAATCAGAATATGGCAAAAACATATGAAACTGATAAGAACAACAACGAGAACCATGTTGTCTGTTCAGGCTACCAGTTCAAGCTTTCAGCAACCTGCGACCAAATTGTCATCGGGTCAAAGGGTTTTGAGATAAACCCTGCCACATTAAGCGCTTTCAACCGTTGACGATCGTCGGGAAGAACTTTAGCCGTCAACATAATAATTGGAATAGCGCGGGTGGTGGCCTGGTTTTGTAGTTCCTGACAAATTTGAAAACCATCCATACCAGGCATAGAGATGTCCAGCAAAATGGCATCCAATTCCTCTACTAAAGCCATTTGCAAGCCTTCTAGTCCAGATGCGGCGGTAAGCACCTCCCACCCAGCAAATTCTTCTAACGATACTCGCACCACATCACGAATATCCCGTTCATCATCGATAATCAGCACTCGTTTGGTCATAATGGTCATCGCTATTAAAGTCAGCGTCTTGAGGAGGGAGAAGCCAAATGGGCCGGATGCGATGAGCCACTTGCAGGGCCTATAGGCAGGGCAACGTAAAAAATACTCCCTTGCCCTAAGGTGCTATCCAGCCAAATTTGGCCACCGTGTTGCTGCACAATTTTCTTACAAATTGCCAATCCTAACCCGGTTCCTCCCTTAATTCGGGAGTCAGAGACATCGACTTGTTGAAACTGGTCAAAAATACTTTCAAACTTGTCGCAAGGAATTCCCCGGCCTTGATCTTCAACGGAGAAGAGGATGTAGGAATTGGCTGAATGAGTAGCTGGGGAGCGCAGATCGCAGCCGGTCCCGCCATTCTTTGGACTCCAGTCGCCAGTTCCCGGTTTGGCTCGCAGCCAAACCGTAGCGCCTGGGGATGAAAATTTAATGGCATTACTCAGAAGATTCGTTAACGCTTGCACAATTTCGTCACGAGACACCAAGACGGTTGCATTTAAGGAAGTCATGGATAGGGTCACCGAAGTTTGATCGGCAATGACTTGAACACCGTCTACCGCTTCTTGCATCAAATCTGTCACTTGGCATTGGGTCAGTTCGTACTGGACTTTGCCCGATTCTAATCGCTCAAATGTCAGAATATCGTTAACCAATCGAACTAGTCGATCGCTATTACTGACAGCGATTTGCAGCATATGATTTGCCTTTTCGGGCCGGTCTTTAAATACGCCAGACTCTAAAATTCCGAGGGCACCCCGAATTGAAGTTAAGGGTGTGCGGAGTTCGTGACTCACAACCGAAATAAACTCATCCTTCATTCGTTCAACTTTAAGGCGATCGCGAATGTCTTGAACATGTCCCACAAAGTAAAGTAACTCGCCAGTATGGTCACGGATTGGAGCGGTACTCATCAATACTGGAACAACTTCACCTGTCTTTGTCACATACCGCTTTTGCATCTGAAATGACCGTGCTTCCCCCGTGATTAACCGTTGCACGCCTTCCAAATCTCCCATCACATCGGCGGGGTCGGTAATGTCTTGAAACGTGCAGCGTAGTAATTCGGCTTCGGTATAACCCGTGATTTCACAAAAGCGAGCGTTGACTTTGAGATATTGCCCATCTGGTGTCGTCAGTGACATGCCAATCGGAGCATCATGAAACGCTTTACGAAATAGTTCTTCGCTGGTGCGCAACGCAGTTTCAATCCGTTTGAAATCAGTAATGTCAATTTCCACCCCATCCCAAACGAATTGCCCGTCCGCCAACTGGCGCGGCGTCTCACGAATTGCTGACCAGCCAACTGTGCCATCTAACGATCGATGACGCATTTGCAGTTCGATGGGGGCTAAGTGCTGTAGCGCTGTTTGAATAATTTGATCCGCATACGCTAAATCTTCGTCAAAACCAACGCTACGGGTTAATACAGGGTTAGCGATGACTTCTTCTGGGCGGAGTCCTAATAACCGCTCAATTCCAGCACTAATGTAAGTGTAATGACTAATCCCAGACTCATAAGTGCACTGATAGATGAATCCCTTAGGCAAGTTATCTCCGATCGCTCGCAACATAGCTTCGCGTTCTTGCAACGATTGCTCTAGTTGCTTGCGATCGGTGATATCGTCAGCAATGCCAACAATGCGTAAAGGATTACCATTTTCATCATAAACGATCGATGATTCAGACTCAATCCAGCAGATACCACCAGTGGCACTAAAAATACGATACTGTAGTCTTTTTTTAGTGCCAGCAAGTAACTTCTGGAGGCCGGCTTTGACTAGATCTAAATCTTCTGGAACAACTCGATCGAGCCAAGAACTTGGGTTTTGATAAAGACTTGCGCAGGAGTATCCCCACAGGCGTTCGTAGGCAGGGCTGATGTAGAGATACTGCCCGGTTGCGACACAGATTACATAAGAGATCTGATTGAGCGTTTGGGCAATTTCTTGAAATCGAGCTTCGCTGGCTTGTAGCCCTAACTCGGCTTGTTTGCGATCGGTAATGTCCAGCGCTGTCCCAAATAATCGGATGCCCTGCGGCAAGTTGGTCATTTCTGCCTGCCCTTTGCTGACGAGATGACGAATCATGCCATCTGGCCGTTGGATCCGATGTTCTATTTCGTAGGGAGTGCCATTGGTAATAGCTTGGTTAATAGCAGTTGCCACAATGCATCGATCAGCCTCTGGAATCATTGCCATAATTTCAGCGTAGGCCGGTTCCGAGTCCGTAGGATCTAGGCCGAAAATGTGAAACAGTTCTTCAGACCAATTAATCATTTCAGTCGCAGGCATAAACTCCCAACTGCCGAGATGGGCAATTTGCTGAGCATTTAACAGATTCGCTTCACTGGCTCGATAGCGGGCTTCACTCTCTTGGAGGGCAAGTTCAGTTGCTTTGCGATCGCTAATGTCTTCTACCGTGCCAACAATTCGCGTGATCGTTCCAGTTTCGTCTCGAATTGGAAATGCCTTGGAAATTAACCAGCGAACTTTCCCATCAGGCAGAATATAGCGGTACTCTTGATAAAAGTTTTCGCCTTGTGCCTCCCGCTCCAGGGCAGCATCAATTTGAGGGCGGTCTTCCGGATGTATATTGTCTAACCAGTGCGACATCCCCTGGTAAACCGCTTGGAGAGATTCCCCCTTGATTGTGGCGTAGGCCGGATTGACATAGGAGTAAAGCTTTGATTCTGTTTCGTACACAAAGAATCCTTCGCGAACCGTTTCAGCAAGTTGCCGAAGATGGTTCAATTCCGAGATCGAGTCATTCGTGGGCAACCATTGGTTGAGTTGTGCCGCGGCCAATTGCTGGTTCACCGATTGCAGGTGTCGAAGTCGGTTCAAGCTGAGTGCATTGGTGAGCAGACTGACTCCAAGCGCAACCGCCCCAACCTTAAAACTGAGAGCAATTTGCTGACCACTCCAGTTAGGCAAGCGGCCCAATATTACCACCGTCCCCACTATCACCATGCCCCCCAGCAGCAGCAAAGCCCACCGCAACGGCACACGATTCAGCAATCGACGAAGGACAGCAGGTAGGGTTAACATTTTCGTTGGGGCTTGAACTCGTTCCTATGAAATTGAAACAGGATGGCGCTGTGCGAGTTCTTGCTTGAGTTCCTCCAATAGGCGCGGCAATTGCTGCACTAACCGCATTTCCTGACTGAGGCTATCCTCCAGCAGGTCTTCGATCGCCTGCGCAATCTCCGAAGCCTTGCTACAACCAAATGTACCCAGGCCACCGGCTAATTTATGAGCTTCTGTTTGCGCCGCGTGCCGTTGTTCCAGGCTCAAGGTGCCAATTTCCAGCGATCGCCTGGATCGTTCTAACACTCCCATGCGCTCCTCCAAAGACGCTTCAAAGTGTTCTTTGATTTGTTGAATCGCTGATATTGCCCGGGGGGGAACCCGATCGAAACTAGGTTCTAGCCGGAGCGCTGGTGCGGTTAGCTCAACAGCCAAACCAAGTTGCGGCTCTGGGACGATCGCCTCAGCCGGAACTGCTTTGGGCGTATTTTCCGGCGGTAGCTCCTTCAACCGATAACCCAACCCATAAATCGTCTCGATCAAATTGACCGTCATCCCTGCGGATTTCAGTCGTTGGCGCAGATCCTTAATCAAGTTCGTAATTGCACCTTCAACCGGCGTATCATCCAGCGACCACAAATGCTCAATAATGGTACTGCGGCTAAAGATGCGGTGCGGATTCCGCAAAAACAGTTCCAGCAATGTGTACTCTTTCGGTCGAAGCGCAATCACATTCTCGTTGTATGTCACTCGCGCCGCTGCCGGATCTAGGCAAAGCCCCCCCCAACTTAACACCGGGGAGGGAGACTGCCCTCTGCGCCGGAGCAGCGCTCGCATGCGGGCAAGTAGTTGGGAAGAGTGACTGGTTTTGACCAGATAGTCGTCTGCTCCAGCATCTAGACCCGCGATCACGTCTTCATCAGCGTTTTTTGCCGTCAGCATCAGAATTGGGGTCTGGCAGCCTTTCGCCCGCAGCCGTCGACAAACTTCAATGCCGTTGAGGTTGGGCAACATAATATCCAACAGGATCAAATCGTAGGTCCAGCGGTTTGCCATGTCTAAGCCAACCATCCCATCGGCAACCGAGTCCACGGCATAGCGATGAGCCTCCAGAGTTGCCGAGATTAGTTTACTGGTCTGTAGTTCATCTTCTACCAACAGAATTCTCATAACGACCTCTCTTTTATTAACTTTTAGCAAAAATAGCTTTGCACCTTATCTCCTATTGAAGGACTATAGCGCTATGGTCTGGTTCTACGAAAAAACCATCACTTTTGTTTAAACGGATACGGTTTTAGCTAGGCTGACCCAGGGTGTGACGTTTTGTGATGACATGATGTTAAGTGTGTCGTTGGCAGAAAGTCAAATAGCTCCCTGGCGGGGAGGGGCTTCGCAAATAGGTAGCCCTGTCCGTAATGGCAGCCCAGCAGTCTCAACTGAGCTAACTGTTCGTTGGTTTCAATCCCCTCTGCCACGATCGCAATGCCCATGGTCTTGGCAATCTGCACGATCGCCGTTACCAGGCCAAGGCTACTATTTTTGTGGTGCAGCCGCTGGGTAAAGGAGCGATCGATTTTGAGCGTGTCGATGGGAAACGAGTGGAGGTAATTAAGCGATGAATACCCTGTGCCAAAGTCATCGATACTGAGCTGAATCGAGCGCTCTTGCAATTTGGCAATCACGTCCGCGGCGGAAGCGACATTCTGCATAATCACCGTCTCAGTAATTTCCAACTTTAAGCAGTGCGGATCAATTTGAGTATCAGCCAGGATTTTATCGAGTTGTTCAATGAAGTTGGGCCGCGCAAATTGATAGGCAGACACATTCACACTGAGCGTGAAAGTTGGATCAATCACCCCCTCCTTTTGCCACCGTCGTAGTTGATTGCAGGCTTCTTGAAGTGCCCACAGACCCAACTTGAGAATTAAGCCAGTTTCCTCGGCGATCGGAATGAATTGATCGGGTGAAATCAGCCCTTGAGTCGGATGTAACCACCGAACTAGCGCTTCCACCCCAACCATCGCCTCGGTGTTCAGGTCAATCATGGGTTGGTAATACAGCACCAGTTCTTCCTGTTGCAAGGCTTTTCGCAGGTCAGTTTCCAGTTGGAGGCGTTGCCAGGCGAACTCATACATAGCCAGCTCAAAGCATTGATACTGGTCTTTCCCCAGGGCTTTGGCATGATACATCGCCGTATCGGCATCTCTTAACACCGCCTCTGGATCTTGATAAGCGATAGACGAAAAAACAATCCCAATGCTGAAGGAAATAAAGATTTCCCGCTCCCGCAGAAGGAAAGGCCGCGTAAAGTGACTCAGGATATGTTCAGCCGTTTTAGTCGCCGCGGTTGAGTCAGCCAGATCCGTTAATAAAATGACAAACTCGTCTCCCCCCAGGCGAAATAGACCGTCTGCTTGCCCTAAAACAGACTTTAAGCGTTGAGCAATAGCGATCAGGAGTTCGTCACCAGCCTGATGTCCCAGCGAATCATTCACAGTTTTGAAGCGATCGCAATCTAAGTAAAGAAGGGCAAACTGCTGCTTGGGATTGGCCTGATACTCAGACAGGACAGTCTGCAACTGTTGCATGAGTAGGGTGCGATTCGGGAGATGTGTTAAGCCATCGCGAAATGCCATTTCCGCGAGCAATTCATTGGCCATCTCAAGTTGCTGGGTGCGTTCTCTTACACGAGCTTCCAGCCGCGAATTTAATTCCCGAATGGTGTTGTGGGCGGCCAGAATCGTCAATTGATGGTGGACTCGAGCCAATACTTCTTCAACGTGAAACGGTTTAGTGATGTAGTCCGCGCCACCAACATTAAATGCTTCGACCTTGTCTGCAATTTCATCGGCGGCACTGAGGAAGATGATCGGAATCTCAGCCGTTCGAGGATTGGATTTAAGTTGTTGACAGACTTCGTATCCGCTCATTTGGGGCATCCGAATGTCGAGCAAAATGAGGCTGGGTAACATTGCTTCGACGGCGCGGAGTGCGGTATGGCCATTGGTCGCCTTCCGCGTTTGATACCCCTTAGCATCCAAAATAATGGACAACAGGCGGATATTTTCGGGGACATCATCCACAATCAAAATATCGGCTGGAGGGGTGGGGAGCGATCGAGTTTCAGTCGGTTCAAGCGGCATGGATAGAGCTATCCTTCTTCACAATGTTTGAATGGACTCAACAGAGTAATTAATGTGTCGAATTGATACTGATCAATCCAGTTCGTCAGAGTTTGCCTGAGTAAGGTTTGATCGGGGGGGATTTGGTTAATCAAATCGAGACACAAAACATCATTTCCTTGCATTGCGGCAGTGTGGAGTTGTGCAATGAGGGTGGAAGGGAGGCTAGCCAACAGCATGATTTCATCTGGATTTAGGGAGTGATGATTAGGGGCGATCGCTTTAGGCAGGCTAGGGGCGCTCGCCGCATGCAGATACCGCACCCCCAAATGATTCGCCAGAACAACTAACAAGTCCTCGCGCCGGAAAGGTTTACTGACAAAATCATCACAACCGTTAGCCAAACAGTCTTGCCGGTATTCATGGAAGGCATTGGCCGTCAGTGCAATAATTTTTGTTTGCTTCAGTTGATGGGCCATTTCGAGGGCGCGGATTTGCTGAGTCGCTTCATACCCACTCATCATTGGCATTTGCATATCCATGAAGATGAGATCGGGCTGCCATGCTTGCCAGATCTCGATCGCCATTTCCCCATTGTGCGCCTCTTTGAGCGTAAATTGCAATGGCGCGAGCAGCATGGTGATGAGTAAGCGACTGGCGGGGTTGTCGTCTACAACCAGAATTCGAGGAGCGATCGCGCCGGGTACCAGCCCAATTACGTGTTGCAGCGGCAAGGTGGAAGCATTGACTATGGATTGATCCGGTTCCACCACATCAACCTGGATCTGGCAAGTGAAACAACTGCCCCGACCAACTTCACTCCGAACAACGATTTCGCCGCCCATGAGTTGCACAAACCGCTGGCTGATCCGCAACCCCAAGCCTGTACCTTCCTGAGATTGCTGGCCAGAACGAGTTTGCTTAAATGCCTTGAATAAATCGTTCATCTCGTCGGGAGCGATGCCAGGGCCAGTATCTTCGATTTCAAATTGGAGGCGATGTGGCATGGGCCGCGTCGTTGGGGTTGCAGCCTGACGATCAAGCGGGGAATTTGTCACTCGTAACCTGACCCAACCAGCACTCGTGAACTTGATGGCGTTGCCGAGCAGATTGATCAGCACCTGGCGCAGTTTATTTTCATCCGTTTTGATGTAGCGGGGAGTGGCGCGATCGCATTCAAACACGAGTTGCAACTGTTTCGACTGGGCTTTGAGTTGTAACATCGTTTCCAAACTTTGCAGCAGGTTATGCAGGTCAAACCGGGTTTCATGCAACACAACTTGGCCTGCTTCAATTTTTGACATTTCCAGAACGTCATTAATTAACCCCAACAAATATTCACCACTTTGATTAATGATTTCAACCGATCGTTGATGGGCCGGAGTCAAGGATGGATCGCGTTGCATCAACTGGCTGTAGCCCAGGATGGCATTGAGGGGAGTCCGTAGTTCATGGCTCATGTTGGCCAAAAACTCACTTTTGGCGCGATTCGCCGCGTCTGCCACTTCTTTTGCCTGCTGTAGCGCTGCCGCCTGTGATTGCGTCTGGCTAAATAGTCCGGCTTGTTGAATCGCAAATCCTAATTGATTTGCCACCTGAAAGACCATTTGCACTTCAGCGAATTGCCATTGCCGCGGCCCACTATTTTGATAGATGGCGAGCAGTCCCCACAGCTGGTTGCCACAAAAAATCGGGACGGTAATGTAAGCTCTTGCTTGCAAGGCTTCCAGCAGTTCCAGGTAGCAATCCTCAAATCCCTGTTGGGCAACATCATAAACACAGCAATAATTGGACTTTTGGCGATAGAAGCCGCCCTGAGTTTCTTGCAGGTAGGTGTCTTGAATCAAAACCTCTGTACCGTTTAAGCGCTTGATGATGCAGTTGGTCGATTCGTCAACGCTGACCTGAACCAACTCTGGATTGTTAGTCCGATCGGGGATGATCGGCAGCCACGCTTCGCCTACCGATTCTGCGATTACCCGGCCACTCCAATCTGGGTTGAACTGGTAAATTAAGGTGCGATCGCTGCGCGTGGCCTGCCGTAACTCTTCTGTCGTAGTGCGAAAAATTGTCTCCAGGTTTAAGGTTTGGCGCATCCGCTGCACAATCAAGGCCACTGCCTGTTCTCGCTCTGCATTCTGCCGAAGCGCCTGAGCTGCCAATTTACGATCGATGCCAACTGAGATTGCAGTTGAGGTTGAGGCCAGTTCTTTTGAAGTTTGCGCGGTCAGGGGGTGGCGGGCAAAAATAGCGACGACTCCCAATAAGCGATTTTTGATCAGCAGCGGATGGCCCGCAAAAGCCACCATGCCTTCCCGCTGGGCCCAGGCTCGATCGCTGATCAGGGGGTCGGTGATCACATCGTTTGTCAGATGCGCTTGCCGCTGCTGCGCAATCCAGCCAATTTTAAACTGCCCAACTTTAATCCGGCTGTGCTTCCCATCGAGATGCGTATATAGCCCGGCACTGGCTTGCAGGATCAGGTACTCACCGAGTGAGTCGAGGGTCCAGATCCGAGCAAACGCTGCATCCAGGTGTTGATGCAGGGCGATCGCACAGCGATGTAAGGTGTCTTGGAGCGTGGAGCCTTCCGTTAAAGCGAGGCCAATGTCTGCCCGCAGCGCCGCTAACTTCATCTGCTGCATTTGTTCCGCTTCTGCCTGCTTGCGTTCGGTGATGTCATAGATCATGCTCAAAATGCAAGCTTCTCCCCCCAATTCAATTTGCTCAAAAGCGGACATGCCATAGCGCATCTCACCCGATTGCAGAAAGAAGGGGGCTTCGAGTTGAACCGATTGTTGTTGCTGCAAAGCGCGGAGTAGCTTGAGTCGATCGTTGCGATTTGCCCATATTTGCAGCTCCGCCGAAGTTTTGCCAAGCAGGTCTGATCGGGTGTAACCGAACAACTTCAGAAAGCTTTGATTCACATCCAAAAATCGCCCTTCCTTTAAAGTAGAAATGCAACAGGCGATCGGATTAGATTGAAACGCTTTAGCAAATTGCTCTTGACTTTGCCGGAGGGCAGTTTCTATGACAACCCGTTCCTGAACTTCGGTCGCTAGGGCCGCATTGGTCGCCAATAGTTCAGCCGTACGAGCTTCAAACTGCTGGGTTAGATTACGGTGCGCGATTTCCCAGGATTCTGGAGATTGCAGTGCCAAAAATTGAGGCAAAAGTTTTCCTAATTGCAGCGCTGTGTAACAGGAAACCAGGGCCGTGAGGGCGCGAATTTGCCCTGCGACCCAGTAGGCGGGATGCCAAATTGTCCAAATATCAACGAGATGCCCCAACCCACACAAAATGATAAATAAGCCGAAGAGAATAAACACCCTGCTGAATGGGACATCCTCCCGCTGTTGCACAAAGTAAAACAACATGACGGGAATGGAGAAGTAAGCGAGCGCAATGAGGGCATCGCTCATGATGTGAAGCCACACCAACGAAGTCTGCCAGAGGTAACAGTGCCCATGCGGGATGTACTGACTGGGTGACAGGATGGTTTGAATGAGTTCCAGCATGGCGTTGGGTGAAGGCAGCACGAAAAACAGAGCTTTGAACCAAAAGCTGACGATCAGGAATCGATTGTAGAATCAGCTTTGGGGGATGCTTTCTAAATTACTGTCGCCGCCTTATGACTAACGACAGTGTTTACAGGATTTTAATGACTTCCAAACAATAGTTGAGCGGTGTGACAATGCTTCACCAGTGTTCCCTCGGAAGGGACATTAGTAGCACTCGATTCAATTACTGACTCATCGCGGTTTTCACGATGTCGTTGGGCTTGCCACTTGCAGATATTTTTCTTTGTCAAATAGAATCTCTAACTCATGCACAACTCGAACTTTAGCGGCATTGAGATGATTGACAATCGCTTCTGCGGCAACGTCTGAGTTGCCCTGAGCGATCGCAGTGTAAATATAAAAATGCTCGGTGCGAATATCCAGGACATTTTGATTTTGCTGAACCGTCTGAATTCGCAGCAGCATCATTTTGTCGAAAATCTGATCTAACATTGCTCGCAGCCACAGATTGCCAGACATTTCTGCGATCAAACGATGAAATTCACAATCTAAATCCAGCAGTTGAAAGTTGAGAAGTTGTGATGGCTTTGTCTCAACTAGCTTCTCAGATTGCTGAATTAAGCGGTGCAATTTGCGCAGTTGGGCCGTGGTGCCTTTGTGGCAGGCGGCTCGCACCGAAATTTGTTCTAACGCAATCCGACACTCATAGAGTTGAACGGCATCATCAACAGAAAACGTCGCGACATGGAGACCACCACTATCTGCCATGACCAACGATTCGCGCTGTAATCGGCCTAAGGCTTCCCGAATGGGGGTACGACTAACCTGTAAATCTCTTGCCAGTTGGGCTTCAACCAACCGCTGCCCAGGTGTTAATTCCCCTGTCAAAATCATTTTGCGAAGAGCATCATAAGCTTGCTCCTTCAGCGGTTGGTTGCGTAGAAGTGATTTAGTAAACCGAGACAAGCAGTTACCCCTCGTTCTACGACGAAAGTAAGACAACTTTAAATGTAATCCTAATTGAATGATCTTCTTGATCGAGTGCCCAGTATAGCAGCCTGGAGAAAGCTTATGCTCTGCGGTGAAGTCGCTCCGAAAACAGCCCAAAATATCGCTTTGGTCAAATATAGCTATGGTCAGAACACTTAGGACAGATCAAATGGCTAAACTGCCAATTCTAGGTAGGTGTTCTGACGCGCCTCGTTCGACTGAGGCTTCGACGATGAGCTCAGCCGAATCGCGCTCACGCCGAAGTCTGCCACGTTTCACGTGGCGACGGCTATAGCTTAGGAATGAGTTTAAAATAAGCTGCATTTTTTGTGGGATGGGCATCTTTCGACTGAGGTCTCGACAGAGAGGCTCGACCGAACTGCTCACAACCGTCGTCCCCCGTCCGGGCGGGTGAGACACCCCACAGGCGATTTAATCCATGAGCCTTAGGAATGAGAAATGAACCGTAACTTATGTTGCGATCGGCAGCCTATTTATTTGGGTCAGAGAAATTTAGGATGAGAATAAAATTTAGAAAGTGTGCTTTAAACGATCAGGCACCTTGAATGAAAGGTGCCCGTGATAACAATTAACGTTCAGTGGCTAGCCCCGCGCGATCGCCGCCACAGAACCAAGTTTAGGCTTCTGCTTCTACCGCTTGAACTTCGTTTTCAGCATGAGATTCGTGCCCACCCGGTAACAACCAACTCAGCAGAATCGCCGTCAGACCGCCTGTAGAGATACTAGAGCCGAACAGGTTTTGAATGATGGGAGGCTTGTTGGCAAAGATTTCTGGCACATAAAGAACCCCTAACCCCATCGCCAAAGAGACGGCCACGATGATGGTGGCACGCCGATCGAGTTTCTGGGACGACACAATGTTCAAGCCTGCGACTGCGATCGAACCAAACATAACTGTGGTTGCACCACCCAGCACCGGTTGAGGAATCGCTTGAAACAGGCCGCCCACGATGGGCACCAATCCCAAGATGGCGAAAATTGCCGCAACATAGAAGCCAACATAGCGGCTCCCGACCCCAGTCATTTGAATTACCCCATTGTTTTGGCTAAAGGTCGTGTTCGGGAATGTGTTCAACAAGGCGGCGATCGCCGAATTTACCCCATCGCCCAAAACTCCCCCTTTAATGCGCCGCATGTACAGGGAACCGGAAACGGGTTCACCAGAGACAGCCGACGTTGCCGTGAGATCGCCGACGGTTTCGATTGCCGTCAGAACGTATAGCAGAATGAAGGGTAAGAATGCTGTAAAGTCAAAGCGCAAACCATAGCGGAACGGAACGGGTAGGCGAATTGGAGGTAGTTGACTCAAGGCACTCAAGTTCACCATCCCCATCATGGCGGCGACGATGTAACCCACAAGTAACCCGATCGCGATCGCGCCCATCCGCAAGAAGCGGTTTTTGGAAATGGTTAAAATCACCACAATCAGCAAAACGCCAATCCCCAGGAGTAAGTTCTGAGGGCTACCAAAAGTACCGTTCTTCTGAGCGATCGTGCCACCGGCCATGCTAGTAACACCAGTCTTGATCAGACCCAACCCAATGATCATGACCACAGTGCCCGACACGACAGGGGTGATAATTCGTCCCATCAAATGCAAAAACCGACTCAAAATAATTTCGATCGAGGCTCCAAAGAAACAGACCCCAAAAATAAGAGCCAGTGCCTGTTCAGGCGTGCTGCCACCCTGGAGAGCAAAAGCGCCAACGCCAATAATAGGACCCAGAAACGCAAAACTCGTCCCTTGCAAACTGAGTAATCCAGACCCGACTGGGCCGATTTTACGACACTGAATAAAGGTGCAAAGCCCCGATGCAAACAACGACATACTGATGATGTAACTCGTGTTTGTGGCATCAAGCCCTAAGCTATTGGCAATAATTAACGGAGGGGTGATAATTCCAACAAAAGCCGCTAAGACATGCTGAAACGCAACAAAAATTGCTTCTGGAACCGGCGGTTTATCAGTTAAGCCGTAGATCAACTCACTTGGTCTTCTTGGCTCAACAATTTCCTGACTTTCGTCTACAACCAGGTCTGGACTTAACTCACTCATAGACACCTAACTTAAGTATGAAGAAACTGCACAAACCATGAATAAGGCGTGCCATCCCTCCCTAGCTGGCCTGGATGGCTGATTCCACCGATCGAGACAACGGATACAAAACGTTTCGTATACCGTATACCGACAGCCCAGATCGTTTTGTGTCTACAGCTACAGATAACTTTTGTTAGGTTTTCACAACGAATTCAACAATTTATGAGTGAATTGTTATCCTAATTCATCTCAATGCATCTGCTGGTCTGGCAGGTCTGAAGTATTTAATTACGTAGTAGCGCAGCAAGTCTAATTTGCTGGGTCAGGTGTGGCTAGTACAATTCTCTTACAGCACAGGTTACGCAGCGCTCAACCCACAGGTGGACGGGTGGTGAGCGGAGTCGAAACCCGGCTGATAAGGCCCCATTTTAGCCGTGCCGCTCCACTACACAAACCCAACGTGCAGCCCAACCTATTCAGAGCCAATGGGGTTTCGTCATCACTCGACCTGACAAATTTTCTATCTAACCTAAAAAATTAAGCTTGCCGAGCCACGACAAAAGAGATCAAACCAGTCTCAATTCGATATTTTAAGGATTGAGATTCCCTACCCTGATGCTTGCGTAGGTTGAGTAGTGCCAATATTGCTCAACAAAACCGATGCTGGCGTTGAGTTTTCTTTTGTTCAACTCAACCTACGATAAAAGATGTGGCAGTCAATCAAATTGTTGTCGTTTAGGGTTTAATTCATTAACACCCAAAGTTTGTGCAATGAGTTGCTAGCAGCGGAATCGTCAGGATTCTCGCCAAATGCATTCAGTGACCAACAGCGATCGAGATATTCAATTTGCTGTTCGTACACTAACTCATCTAACAACAAACGCAACAGAGATTTCCATAGTGGATTGAAGGCTGAAGCAAGCGGAATGCTGCGATCGTAAGGATGGGGCGTGCGGGGCGGGATCAATTCAAGTTGTTTATACAACGCCCACTGACAGTCATTAGTTGAACTACAGCTAAAGAGTTCCATGTTGAACCTCCTCAATTTGCATTGCAGGAGGCACATCTAAACCTGTCACCATATATGCGCCATGAGGCAAACCAGCATATATGTCCGAATCTTTTTCTGTGCCTTACGCTACGGTTTACTACCGTATTTTAGCACTGACTCCATTCAGCCCGACATCTTACCGCAGAGAGACCCCGACATCAAATTCTCGCATTGAAACCGCAAATTCAGAGCGCATCATGCTTGCACGAACGGCACCTTACACTCCACCTTATTTTGTAGAAGCCTCAGTCATCTTCCTTGGCTGACTTCACCTCAACTGGAAGTAACGTCGCAACATTGAACAACTGCTGATTCACATCTGCTAGAGCCAGTAATGGTTCATCTGGTTCGATCGCCGTTGGTTGCCCAACATCCTCAAACGCGGGGCTACAGTTCCAGTTCACTAATAGTGCGGCTTCTGCCGGTTCAACACTTTTCAGCAGCACAACGGATTGCGGAATGGGTTGCTTTTGCAAAAGAGCGGGAATTAAACTTTCAACTCGCTCCAGCAGTTGGGGAAAATTGGTGGGCTGCTTCGCCACAAATTGGATCAGTTGCACCACCGCCTGCTTCCCGCGCAGAGCTGGCGTTGCTCCGGGCAGGGCCGGTTGCGCCAGAGCTAACTCATAGGTCAGCGTTCGAGTTGGTACAGGTGGCGCAGTTGAACCGACAGTGGCTTTGTTGGAGGCTGCGGAAGGTGGCACAAACGCTTGGTAACTCGCCAGATCCTGCCACTGTGCCAGCGTGATGACCCGCTTGCCATCTTGGCTTTGGAGCACAAGCGAGCCTTTGAACCCCGGCGCTTTCTTCATAGATTTGCTGAGGGTTTTCAGCGATTTTACCGTGCCTTTTTGAGCCACGAACGAGGTCTCATAAACTGAAGCAACCTCGATCGTGCCCGCCGTTGCATCGAAGGTGACAGCCTTCATTTCCTGACCGGCAAGCGCAAAGTCCGGTGATACAGCCAGAGCCAGGATCAACAGGCAAATTCCGAGCCAGGCCCTGCAAGATTGAAGCACTCGCTTGCACATCTTGTCACCTAGCTAAGCCCTTTCACCAGTCGCATCAAGTCCTGTGGTAGATGAGTAATCTCAAACCATAATTGCTTTGGGCTGATACCAAACACGTATTGCAGCACGAGGACAAGCGCGACGATCGCAATAATGCTGCCCAAGCCCACATTCAACACGCGAAAGAAAAGCCTTAACAGCAAGAAAGTCACCGCGATCGCGCCGACCAGCAAGATGAGCTGTGAATCGATCGACTCCAGAACAGAACTCATTCAAACATCCTCAACTGGGGGTTGACTGCATGGAAACCATCACGATCGCCAACTGAGGCGTTACTTTGCTAAGCCAACACTAGCTTTGATCTTTTCAATGATGCTTTCAGTGGATGGCATAAATGCATCACGCTGCTTCAGCCCAGCATCAATTTTCTGCTTCACATCTTCTGGCATGGCCATGCCTTTTGCTTTCAAACTAGCATCGATACGGTCCGCGATCTCCTCTGAAGTCGGCATAAACAGATCTTTCTTCTTAGCAAACAGTTGCTTCTTCTGGTCGGGAGTGAGCGCCGCAAAAGCATCCTTCTTCGTCACCCCACTCAGCAAGTCTTTGACCTGAGATTTTTGTTCTGGAGTGAGCGTTAACGACTTGAAGGCTTTACGAAAACTGGTGCCATTGGCGATATCAGTTTTGAATTTTTCTCGTTGATCTGGAGAAAAAATTTCCTCAAGCTGAGGCAAAATTTCAGTTTCCAATTGGGTCATCCAATCCCCGACAGTGGCGGTAGCGGCATCGGCCAGGTAAAAACCCGGTGATACAAACGGCGCTGGAAAGGCATGTGCCGTTCTGCCGATCGTGAGGGTGAGCAACACTACTACAGAAGCCAAGAGGGATATAAACAGACGTTTCATCGTTCGATTCTTCCAAAATCAATTAAGGAGTAATTCAGCAACCAGTTGAAGCACAGAAAACATACCCAATTAAGCGATCAATGATTGCCGATTGTGTTCAATATAAGCGGCGATCGCTAAGCCGGAGATGATCATCAGGGGAAAAATTAGACTCCACCAAGACTCAGATACGAGAATAAACACCGCCGCTGCGAGCCCGCCCAGCGCGAAACCCAGAATCACTGGAATAAACCGAGACATCCGCTCCAACGCTGCTTCTGCGTCCTTCGTATCAGTTTCCTGGGCCGAAAATTTGGCACTGAAGTAGGTGACGAGATCGATCGTGAGTTGAGTTGTATTACCCGTCATGACCGTCGTTGGAATATAGCTCTTAAACACCCCATGAGACTCCTTCATGAGGGCATTCTGGATGGCCATCGCCACGACGCCAGAAATGCCAATGGGAAGAATGTACTCATCCTGCACATCCAATAGTAGGGCTGGCGAAAGGCTCGTTCCAATCACTAAAAAGATGGCCAGGGCAATGGCCTCTGCCGTCAGTAAGACGGCAAAAACAGACCATTGCTTGCGGCGAGCATAGCGCGCCAGCAACGAAGTAAAGGCAACCGTGATCATGAAGGTGGGCAACATCAATAGCCGCGTAATTGTTGTTTCGGCATCGGAGCTAACAAAAGATGACCCGGCCAGAGCAATGTTACCAGTGACATGGGCCGTAAAAATACCGAACAAAATGATGAACGCCGATGTGTCAACAAAACCAGCCACCCAGCTTAAGAGGAAGCCCGCAGGCCCATCACTCACTAGAAAGGTGCTAAGTTGAAACGTCTCATTACGTTGGGGAACTACAGTCATGGGTTTTCTCAGGTGAGATCGCGAGGTGCAAAGGGCGTTTGAATATCCAACTTGTTACGAATCAGCCTCTAATGAAGCGTCTTTAGCTTTTTTCGCTTCTAGCTTGGCCGCTTCCTTCGCTTTTTTCGCTTCCAGCTTGGCCGCTTCCTTGGCTTGCTTTGCTTCCAGTTTGGCCGCCTCTTCCGCCTCTTCCTGCTCCTTCTTCAACTTCTTCGCTTCCAGTTTGGCCGCCTTCTTCTCTTCCTTCAGCTTTTCTTTTTCAGCCTTTTCCGCCGCCTCTTTCTCTTTTTCTAACTTTTTCGCTTCGGCCTTCGCTTCAGCTTTTGCCTGCTTTTCCGCCGCTTTGAGCGCTGCCTCAGCATCTTCTACTGTTTCTCCAGCCGGAGCATCAGGCGTCGGCACCTCAACTGCGGCAACCAATGTCGCAGTTTGAACACCAGCCGGATGCAGTGGAAGCGCAACTGTGGCTGCCATTCCAATCAGTGAGGTGCCCAGAAACAAAACGACAGATAGAACCAAAGTTGTGAACCGTTGCAACAAATTCTTAACCATGAGCAATTGAACTCCTCTACGAAACCAGTACGACCGATCGCTGGTAGGTCTGACAACTTGAACCGAAGTCTAAACTGTGCATAGCCAAACTACGCATAGACATCTAAATGCAGACCCTCACCAAACTTCCGTCTCTCGTGATACAAAACAGAGAACGTCACAAGGAGGGAATTGGTATACCGTATACTGCAACCCTGGCCTGTGGCAAATCGATCGCATAAATTAACGAATGGGTGACCGCAAACTGAATTGCCGTCACCCATTGACTCAACAAACCTTCCATGCCACCAGGGAAATTCAATTTGAATCACCCCATTTAGCAACCGTTACACTTTCGTACAACCTGAAACGCTGAGGCGATAGGTAGCACCCTGCCTGCCGCTCACGTTCATATTGATTTGAAAAGGTTGCCGTGCCGAAGCCGGAGGATCACCAACAATCTGAAAAGGAACACCACCAACTAGCCGTACACCATCTCGCCGAAAAACTTGGGCAGTGGTGTTATCAGGGAACTTGAAATTCGAAATGATATTGTAATTGTCTGGAGTTTCGGACGTGATTGTCGCAATGTAGCGAATGAACCGCTTACCGCCGGGCACCACGAAATCGGTATCCCAGTTGTTTCGCACTCCAGGGGTAACCCCTGTTGACGAGACTGATTTGCGCACCACATAACCATCACTGCCAAGTGGCCGAAATGCAATACAGTCTTCAGATGCCTGCGCCTGAACTTGCAAACCTAATAAACCACTCACACCAGACCCAAAAATCAATGCACGAAGGCACAAACGATACAACAACATAAACATCTCAACAAGTAGAACAAACACATTCAAACCAGTAAATGCAGCCTTGATTGACTTTTGCTAGATTGCAAACCTGATTTGAAACAAAACTTAGCATCACCCCAGGTAAACCCAGGACTGCTTTCAGGAACACTTACCTTAAAGCAGAGCGCGTTGCTGAAGATATTGCCAAAATCCACACTCCACTGATTAACAGATGGATCCCAACCCAAAAGCCTAATACCCAAACCGCCGTAGATGGAAACTGAGACCAGATCAAGATACCTAGAATCACTCCGGCAATTCCACCTGCTAGCACCCAGCCCCAACCTTGACCAGGTTTGAGTTGAAAGGCCAGGATGACCTCAATTACACCCTGAGCAAAAATGGTGATTCCCAACGCTAAAGTTAGGGCCGCGACGCCGATCGCTGGATTGCTGACAACGTAGATGCCCGCCGCTAAGTAGAGAACCCCAAGGAGTAACTTCCAAATCAGCTTACCGCTCCCCCGCGAGGTGAAAGAGTAAACAATCTTGGCGACTCCGGCAAAAATGAAGAGCCAACCGAAAACAAGGGTGGAAGCGATCGTGGCATAAAAGGGCCGAGCCAGAGCAACAAGGCCCAAAACAATGAGGACGATGCCCAATGCAACTCCCCAACCAGCAGTGGCTCGAACTTGATCAGCCATTTCCGATCGAACAGGATCTGTGGATCTCATTGCAACCTCCTGGTATGTTCAAATACCCCGGATGAGTGTCCCACAGCATAAAACAAAAAAATAAGAAACTGATATGATTACGAGGTTGAAAGCCGCGTCGTTTAAGGGGGGTTCGCGTTTGTGTTGGCCCCCGCCAAAGGTCACGGCTTGCTAGGTTCCTCCAGCCATAGTGAAATGCTTTATGGCGCTCGCTCTGAACGAAATTTCTACTTTGACAGCACGCCATTGATCCTGATATATCCTGAGAAGTCGTTCTATATTCTGAGAAGTCGTTCCCTGACCTTTTTGCTTATGAATTGACGATGGTCATGAATTGATTAAGTCTTAATTAAGTTTTTTAGCGTTATCTTTCAATTGTTTGGAGGTGTTGAAGACGAGTATTCAAGAATTTTTCACCTCACTCAGCAACCTATTAAGCTGACAACAAAAGACCCGGCATTACCGTAGGGTGCTGTTAGCGTCAGCGTAACGCATCGCAACAAGATGATTGGTGCGTTACGGCGTTGTCGAACCCACCCGACACAATCACAATGAACTTCTAAAGTATGCAGGCACAAACACTGCCGAGTTAATCGGAATGGTTTGAGTTGATTGAATTGAAATGGCATTAGAGTGACATAGGCAACAGTGTTAACTAGTGAAAATTTATCCGTTTTAGGAGCAGTAGCGATGACCGCAGAACAAAGACGGCTTGAATCTACTTCTGAAGATTGGTACAAGTGGGGGCCTTATCTAAGTGAGCGGCAATGGGGTACTGTCCGCGAAGATTACAGTAGCAATGGGGATGCCTGGAACTACTTCCCCCACGACCATGCGCGATCGCGGGCGTATCGTTGGGGCGAGGATGGGCTGGGCGGCATTACTGATAGCCACAACTTATTGTGTTTTGCTTTAGCGCTGTGGAATGGGAATGATCCCATCGTCAAAGAGCGGTTGTTTGGGTTAACCAATAGCGAAGGCAATCACGGTGAAGATGTGAAGGAGTACTACTTTTACCTGGATAGCACTCCCACCCACTCCTACATGAAGTACCTCTACAAGTACCCGCAGCAGGCATTTCCCTACGCCGATCTAGTTGAGACCAATCGCCGTCGCAGTCGCTATGAACTGGAATATGAGCTGTTGGATACGGGCATCTTTGACACCGATCGCTACTTTGACGTGTTCGTTGAATATGCCAAGGCAAATGCTGAAGATATTCTAATCAAAATCAGTGTTGCCAATCGTGGCCCGGAACCCGCCCCCCTGCATGTGCTGCCCACCCTCTGGTATCGCAACACCTGGACTTGGGCAAATGGGGGAGCCAAATCCCAACTGACTAAAATTGAAGGCACCGGCAACAGCGTCGTGCAGGCTCACACCAACGACACTTTGCTGGATCAGTACATCAAAGATTACTACTTCTACTGTGATGGCGTGGTGCCGCTGCTGTTCACAGAGAATGAAACCAATAATGAGCGGTTGTTTGGCACCACCAATGCCAATCCTTATGTGAAAGATGGCATTAACAACTACCTGGTGCATGGACAACAGAGCGCGGTGAATCCAGCCGATGTTGGAACGAAAGTTGCGCCGCATTACGAAATGATGGTGGGGGCGGGGGAAACGAAAGTGATTCGCCTGCGGTTAACAAAACAAGCGCCAGCTCAGGTTGGTAATCCTTTCAGCAGTTATTTTGACGAGCAGTTTGCCGCCCGCATTCAGGAAGCAGATGAGTTCTATGCCACAGTGATTCCGCCTGCGGTTCAGGCCGACCCCGATCGCGCCAATGTGATGCGGCAGGCGCTGGCTGGGATGATGTGGACGAAACAATATTTTTATTACGATCTGGATCAATGGCTGCGGGAGCGAAACGTAACGCCCTGGACACCAGCCAAACAGAAGAGTCATGTGCGGAACAATGAATGGTTCCATATGCACAATGATGATATCGTGTCTATGCCTGATAAGTGGGAGTATCCCTGGTATGCCGCCTGGGATTTGGCCTTTCATGTCATCCCCATCAGCTTGATCGATCCGGCTTTTGCCAAGAACCAGTTGATGTTGATGTTGCGGGAAGATTATCTACATCCCAATGGGCAAATTCCGGCGTATGAATGGAACTTTGGCGATGTGAATCCGCCGGTTCATGCCTTTGCCACCTGGGAGATTTACACGCGCGATCGCGAGCGCAACAACGGAGAGGGCGACATTGAATTCCTCAAATATGCTTTCTCAAAACTACTGATTAACTTCACCTGGTGGGTTAACCGCAAAGATCAGGGCGGCAACAACCTGTTTGAGGGCGGCTTCCTGGGCTTGGATAACATTGGGGTGTTCGATCGCAGTTCGCCCTTACCGACAGGCGGCTACCTGGAGCAAGCGGATGGGACAGCCTGGATGGTCTTCTTTAGCCAACGCATGTTCCAAATTGCGATCGAGTTAGCCCTCCACGATCCCATTTACGAAGACCTGGCCATCAAGTTTTTTGAACATACAATGTGGATTGCTGGTGCTATGGATCGGATCGGCGATCACTATGACGAATTGTGGGACGAAGAAGATGGCTTTTTCTATGACGTGTTGCGCCTCCCCGATGGCGATGCCATCCGGTTAAAGGTGCGATCGCTAGTGGGCCTCCTGTCGCTCATGGCCGTTGCGGTCTTTCCGAAGGAAGCATTCTCCAAACTGCCCACCTTCAATGCGCGGGCTAAAGAGTTCATCATGCGGCATCCGGAACTCACTCAAAATATGCATCTCCCATCCAAGCCGGGATACAATAGCCGCTTCATGTTGGCGATTTTGAACGAAGACAAATTGCGTCGAGTGCTTGCCAGAATGCTGGATGAATCTGAATTTTTGAGTGATTACGGGATTCGATCGCTCTCGCGCTATCACCTGGATCACCCCTACATCTTCCACCACGACGGAGAAGAATTCAAAGTTGGTTACGTTCCTGGAGACTCAACCTCTGGCATGTTTGGGGGCAATTCTAACTGGCGTGGCCCCATTTGGATGCCCGTCAATCTCTTGTTGTTGCGAGCCTTATTGCAACTTTACGGCTACTACGGAGATGAATTTAAGGTGGAATATCCCACTGGTTCTGGCCAGTACGCTACCTTATTTGATGTGGCCCAAGGTATCGGAGAGCGCATTGCGAGTATCTTTTTGAAGGACAAGTCAGGTCGTCGCCCAGTCTATGGCGGCACTGAAAAGTTTCAAACTGATCCGCACTGGCAAGATTTGATTTTGTTCTACGAATACTTCCATGGTGATAATGGAGCTGGAGTAGGAGCCAGTCACCAAACTGGATGGACGGGTTGTGTTGCCCGCATTATCCAGGGGTTGGGTTTTGTTACACCGGAGTTAGTGTTGAGCACAGGGACGCCAGGTGAGGTGGTCAAGGAGGCTCCGTAGCGTCGAACGATGCTACGGACTTGAATTTCTCAGTCCTCCGGCTCGATCGCGGTTATCTGGTCGCACATCCGGGCACCGAACCTCTGTACAACCATTGATGATAATGAACAAAATTTGCGTTCATATCAGTTTCGTATTTTGTTTGGCTAACCTATTGCATGAATAACTCAGCAATGCTCTAAGATGCTCTTGTTTAACTTGAGAGCATCTTAGGGTTATCTATCTGCGATTTGCATTAAAGTTGCGGATTGTGTAACCGTAGCCAGGCGAAACGTGGCAGATTTCGGCGTGAGCGCGATTCGGCTGAGCTCATCGTCGAAGCCTCAGTCGAACGAGGCGGGTTAGAACACCTACCCAGAATTGGCAGTTCAGCCATTTGATAGGTTCTAAGTGTTCTGACCATCGCTATATCATTGCGATCGAGTTCAATCGTTCTAGTGCAACGACAAGTTAATAACCACAGGGGGACGAAATGACAACTCAAGCTGGATTTCATCAACGATTCGTGGCTAGTGTGATAGTAACGATCGCTGGTGCAATTAGTATGGCTCCGGTCAATGCTGCTCTAGCTCAACCAACTCGTGCTCAAATAATGCCTCAAACGCTAGCCCAATCCCCCCTGTTGCAGGGTAACTGGCGACTCGCCAACATGACTGAACCGCCATTTCCAACGCCCATGGTGCCCGATCGTGATTTGACCGCCGAGTTCTCCAATGGGCGGGTATCAGGAACAGGTGGCTGCAACCGGTTTAATGGCAGCTACACAACGAAAGGGAATCAATTAACGGTTGGCCCCCTGGCCTCCACCTTTAAGGCTTGCGAAGAATCCGTCATGACTCAAGAAGCTCGATTCCTCAAAGCCATGCAGGCCGCGCAACGTTATGAAGTCAGTCGGGATGGATTACAGATCTTTTACAAAACCGATCAGGGCACGGGCGTTCTCCGATTTACCTCCCTGACAGTCAGAGGGCTGTGGTAATTCTATTATTTAGACGTGGCGGCTGGTGAAGATTTCAGCATTTCTCGCAACAAGTACGATCGCCCTCTGTATTGCAGTGCTGCATGCCTGTACCCCTTCGGTGGCAGACCGTGTGGAACCATTGGGCGAAGTTGCGGAGCGCGAGATGTTGCATCTGGCTAAAACTTATCCGGGCCGGATGGCCGGTCACACTGCTGAAAATCAAGCGGCAGACTATTTAGCAAGCCGATTCATGGAGATGGGTTACGCTACTCGCAAGATTCGATTTGAGACAAACTATAACTTTCGCGCAGATCAAGCTCGCACCATTAAGGTCACATCCACCAACGTAGTTGCCGCACGCCAGGGCAGCTCAGACAAGCAAATCATCATTGGGGCGCACTTTGATACCGCCATTCCCGAAAGCACCGATGATGTGCGTCAACGGATCGGCGGCCCTCTGTTGCAGGGATTAGACGATAACGCTTCGGGTGTGGGTGTCTTGCTGGAACTGGCCGAACGCCTGCGGACGGTGAAGCCTGATCATACTGTCATCTTCGTGGCCTTTGGGGCGGAAGAAATTGGGTCAAAGGGGGCATATCATTTCAGCCAAGCGATGACTCCCAAACAACGGGCTTCTACGCTGTGGATGATTAATATTGATAGCGTTATCGCGGGCGATCGCTTGTACTTTCATGCGGGCCAAGAAGTCTCAAAAGAAACACCCGATGCGGGAATCGCGCGCGATCGCGCCTTGCAGATTGCCAAATCCTTGAAGATCCCAGCTGACACCAATCCGGGCTTAAATCCGAAATATCCTCGTGGGACGGGGTGTTGTTCGGATCAGGAGGCGTTTGATGCAGTGGGCATTCCCACCCTGACCGTAGAAGCCACCAATTGGCAACTGGGCGATCGGGACGGCTATCAGCAAACGAGCAAACGCCCCGCCTTCCCGGAGGGTGAATCCTGGCATCGGCATGATCTGGATTCCATTGAACATTTGCAACGAGCATTACCAGGGCGGGTGCCGCAACGAGCCAGGGAAACCGTCCAAATTCTTTTACCTCTGATCCAAGAGCTGGCGAACGCCGAGCCATTGAAGAAATGACAGGTTTCGCTGAGAATTTGGAAAGGTTGCCACGATCGCAAAACAGGAGCAGGATGCAGTGAATAAACTAGGGCAGATCAAAGATGAAGGGGCAGTCGCGGCCTATACGCATGCGATCGGCACCCTCACCCAAATGGCGACTGTTTACACGGGCGACGTGATTCAGGGGGTGCCCGTTATCAGTCAATTGGATGTGAACGATCTGGAACCCGGTAAAAAGCATCGCTTCTTCTTTCAAGGGGTGCAAATGGGCACTGGCCAACATTGGTATGTGCCGATCGTCGTTGCAAAAGGACTCCAGGATGGCAAGCGCATCGCCCTCGTCACCGGTGTGCATGGGGATGAAATTAGTCCGATCGATACTGTGCAGCGGATTATGGCTCAACTCGATCCAGTTGAGATGACCGGCACCGCGATCGCGATTTATGGCATTGCTCGTCCCGCGATCGAATATACTCAAGCGCGCTGGCATATCGCTCAAGGCGGCGGCCTATGGGTGGATATGAACCGCGTCTGGCCGGGAAGCGAGGCTGGGGATGATGCTCCCACCCGCCATGCTGGGTTGCTGTGGAATCGGCTGTTTCAGGGAAATGTGGATGTGGCGATCGACTATCACACGGTATCCACGGGTAGCGATTTCACGCTGTTTATCTTTGCCGACCTGCGCCACCCAGAAATTCGGCAAATGGCAGAACTATTTCCGGTGGAGCAAATCAAAGATGATGCCGGCCTGAGGGGCACCCTGGAAACAGCATTAGTGGAAGCGGGGATCCCAGCGTTAACCGTAGAAATTGGCTCTCCCCGCATCTTTGATGCGCCCAAGATTGCTACCACTGTGGAGGGCAGTCTCAATGTTTTGAAGCATTACCAAATCATCCCTGGAACAATCAGCCGCACCTCCAAAGAAGCCAGTACATTCTTTGGGAACGACTTTGAAACGATTCGATCGACCAGTGGTGGCTTTCTGGAAATGCTGGTTGATGTCAAATCCCAGATTGTGCCTGGTCAAAAAGTCGCGATTCAGCGCAATGCTTTTGGAGACGTGGTGGCCGAATATACAGCCAGCGTGACTGGAGAGGTGGCGACGATCGCTAGAGATGCCCTCAGTGAACCTGGTTCACGGGTGATGCAAATCTTATACACCCGCGCTACCGCCAATGCCTCCACTTCGCTGTCTTCTCCCTAGCAAAATTTCAACTGTTATCTTTCCCGTTCTTCAACCATCCTTTATGAACACTTACGTTGCTATGACAGGTTTTCTTCCCGCTCTCTTTACGGCCAGCCTCATGGTGGCATCGCAGCCGACGTTGGCTCAAACCGATGCATCGCCGAAGGACGTGCCACTGCCGCCATTGCCTGCAACCTGTAGACCGTTGCCGTTAGTGGGCGGAGAAGGCAGCGAAGTAACTAAAACTGCTTCTGTACCTGGTTTGAGAGTGCCTTTGCCAGGGCCAGCTCCCAGTATTGGCGTACGCAATAACTGGAATACTGATTGGTTTGTGCCCAGTGGGCAACCGTTTAGAAAGTATCGAGTGACGTTCATGCCACGCGACACGGCTGAATTTAGCGTTAACATGACGTTGAAATATCCAGATGACTCGATCGATCAATTCTTTCGAGAACAACGCAGACAATTTACAGCAAACAAACCGCTCATCATCGAAACCTCGCCACGAGTTGATTTGCAACCATTTCAAGTCAATACCAACATCGGTGGGCTACAATCCGTTGGTTCTCGCTATACGGTAGCTGTTGCTGGCTGCCTTTGAGCAGCGATAGTGCTTTGTGTGATCAACTCACTCACCTTATTTGTGGCGAACTATGACTAAAAAAGATGAATTCAATCAATACTTACCAGAGGACTCCTCCAAGGTAGACCAAGATCAACTTTCGATCGAAATTCCGGCTGAACCACCGCTCCACTCTGAAGTAGTTCCTTCAGGGCTTGATCCCATGAGCCGGATTGAAATGCGCGGCCAAGCGTACAGAGGTTTAGCGGGCGGGCAACCCCCCTGGTGGATTTTAATTTCTGGCTGGTTTGTCTTTGGCTTTTTTGCGGCTGTCGCAGCTCATGCGGCCATCCAAAACTCTTCCCTGGCCCTCTGGATTTTGCTGGTGATTGCCGTGATTCCATTGTTAATTCTGGCGAGAGGGACGATCGCAAAACTTGCGACCAGCCGAGAGCGAGTGGATTGAGTAAACAAACCAATTGAGTTAGCTGGCTTCGGTTGTCGGTTTGGGCATACTTGAAGGGTGTCTGTCGGGGTTCAGAATTTGAAGCAATCAGCACCCGTGGAGAAATATGCAGCAATCGGAATCAAAAATTGCGCTGCTAATTGATGCAGATAACGCTCCTGCATCCAAAATTGAGGCGATCGTGTCTGAAATAGCAAAGTATGGAGTTGCCAATATTCGTAAGGCTTACGGAAACTGGAAAAGTCCTGCTCTGAAAACTTGGGAAGAGTGCTTACACGAATATGCGATTCGTCCCGTCCAGCAGTTTGACTACACAAAGGGCAAAAATGCTACTGATGCTGCAATGATCATTGACGCGATGGATTTGCTGTATACACAGCAGTTGGATGCTTTTGCAATCGTATCGAGTGATTGTGACTTTACTCCTTTAGTGATGCGGATTTTGACAAATGGCTTGAAAGTCTATGGATTTGGTGAGAAAAAAACACCTTTGCCCTTTGTTTATGCGTGTTCAACATTTTTATATTTAGAAACTATCGATCAAGCAGTAAATTCTGAGGAGACTTCCAAGGTTTCTGCAAGTGTTAAGAAAACTGGTAAAGAGTTGAAGCAAGACACCAAACTAATCAGTTTATTAAGAGGTGCTGTCTCCAGTACTCTAGATGATGATGGCTGGGCGAATCTAGCAGAGATTGGTGGGCACATCGCAAACCAGGCATCTTTTGACCCACGTAACTACGGATATGCAAAGTTAAGTGGTTTGTTCGAGGCTATTGACCTATTTGAGATTCAGCGAAAAAATAAAGCAGTTTACGTGAGGAGCAAGCAAAAGAATGGTACTGCTCCAAAAGTTTAGCGAGGCTCCTCATTGCTTAAGAATAAAGCCTTAAGCCTAATCAGCTTGCTATCGAGTAAGCTTATAGATGTGAATTCTTACAAGGAAGCACAGATATGACATTAGCTGAAGTACTACCAGCAGCACGACGGCTCTCTGCACCGGAAAAACTCAGACTAATCCGGATTCTGGCTGAAGACTTGGATATGGTTGAGGATATTTCACCTTTAGAACCTTTCAAAACCTATGATTTGCCAACTCCATACGATAGTTTTGGGGCTGGAGCAGTTTTGATGGAAGCCCTTGAGCAGTCGAAGCTAAACCAATCTTGATGTATGCGATTCAAGTATTCAACCAGCAGCCCAATTCAGAACGAGTTTGACAGTTTACCGAGGTTGCCAGTGTCCTTGTGTCGAGAAGACCGAAGGGTTGAAACGACTGGTTTAGTGGATAGTGGAGCTACAGTTAACGTCTTACCTTATGACATTGGCTTGCAGTTGGGAGGTGTTTGGGACGATCGTAGAGCCGTTATTCAATTAACGGGTAACCTCAGCAATCAGCCAGCGTTGCCTTTCGCTGCGATCGCTCACATTGAAGAGTTCCCACCCACCGAATTAGTATTTGCATGGGTAAGAAGTCCGAACGTGCCACTAATTTTTGGTCAGACGAACTTTTTTCTTGAATTTGATGTGTGTTTTTACCGTTCTAAGTTGGAGTTTGAGATAAGCCTGAAGTCGTAGCCAGCTAGCTAACAATTCAAATGCAGCGGACGGTTGGAGATTCTGGTGCTAAGTTCCCGCCGCTGCTTATTTAGGCCGTTAACACCAACTCCTTACTGCAAACTGCGTTCCATCAAAATTACCTGAGCGCTCTTTTCTGACTCATCTGGGCCAGGTTGACGTTGGACGTAAGCTCCATCTGCTTGTAATTCCCAGGCTTGACGATTGTCTGCTAGACAGGTGTTGAGGATTTCCTTCAATTCAGCGGTGCAGGCTGGATCTTCCACAGGCGTGACCGCTTCCACGCGGCGATCGAGGTTCCGCTGCATCCAGTCGGCACTACCAATGTAGACCTCTTCCTGCCCATTGTTGTGGAAGTGAAAGATGCGAGAATGCTCTAAATACCGCCCAACAATGCTAATCACGCGAATGTTTTCGCTGACTCCTGGTAGACCCGGTTTTAAGCAACACATACCTCGGATAATCAAATCAATTTGCACTCCGGCCTGAGCTGCTTCATACAAAACTTTGATAATTTCTGGATCAATTAAGGCATTCATCTTGGCAATGATGCGACCTGGTTTGCCATCCCGACAATGCTCCGCTTCGCGACGAATCAAATTAATCATCCCCGATCGCAATGTAACGGGAGCGACCAGCAACTTACGAAAGGTTTTTTGCTTCGAAAAACCCGTCAAGAAGTTAAATAAATCTGTCAAGTCTGCGCCCAATTCTTCCCGACAACTGAGTAACCCAATGTCGGTATACAGTTTAGCGGTCTTGGCATTATAGTTGCCGGTGCCAATGTGAACATAACGACGAATGTCCTTCCCTTCCTGCCGCACCACAAGTAACACTTTTGTATGGGTTTTCAGGCCCATCACGCCATAGATCACATGTACTCCGGCTTCTTCCAACGCTTTGGCCCAATTGATGTTACTGGCCTCATCAAAGCGCGCCTTAATTTCCACCAGGGCCACAACTTGTTTCCCGTTTTGGGCGGCTGCGATCAACGCTTTGATAATGGGAGAATCGCTAGAAGTGCGGTAGAGCGTCATTTTGATGGCTTGCACACCCGGATCGTGGGCAGCTTGCGTCACAAAATGTTCCACTGAGGCACTAAACGATTCGTAGGGGTGATGAACCAGCAAATCTCGCTGGCGAATCACATGGAAGATGTCTTCTCCGGTGTCTTCACCCATTGCCAGTTCCTCATGTAAATGGCGCAGCCGGTGAGGAATGACGGGGGTCCAGGGCTTGTCTTTCAAGTGAGGTAAAGGCAACGCCATAAACGACATGAGATCGCGCATCCCCAGCCACCCCTGAGTCAGATACAGGTCGTTGGCATCGATGGCCATGCCTTTGATTAAGGTTTGCTTGACGAAATCAGACATGGTGGGGGGAAATTGAAACCGCACCACCGAACCCCCAAAGCGACGTTTGCCCAGTTCTTGCGCGATCGCTTCCACCAAATCATCAGCTTCTTCTTCCTGGACACTCAAATCGGCATCACGAGTGAGCCGAAAAAGGTGATGTTCAACGATCGTCATTCCCGGAAAGAGCGCGTTTAGGTTCTCAGCCACCACCTGTTCTAGAGAAACTCCCGCCCAGACCACTGGACGATCGCTTTTCGGTTGCACCGCTGCTGGCAGTTGCACGAAGCGCGGCAAACTGTCGGGGACTTTGACGCGGGCAAAGCGAGACTCACCCGTTTCCGGGTCTTTCAGGACGATCGCCAAATTCAGACTCAAATTTGACATGAGCGGGAATGGATGCGCCGGATCAACCGCTAGCGGCGTCAAAATGGGAAACACCTTGTCATCAAAATATTGTTGCAAGTAGCGGCGCTGGGCCTGCTCAAGTTCGGTGTACTTCAACACATGCACACCTTCGGCAGCTAGTTGGGGGCGCAGTTCCCGCTCAAATAGTTCCTGCAACTGATCCACCATCGGATGCAATCCTTGACTGATTTCATCCAGTTGTTGCTGAGCCGTGCGGCCATCTGGAGTGAGGGTGGTTATTTCATTGGCAACCTGACGTTGCAAACTGGCAACTCGCACCATGAAAAACTCGTCCAGGTTAGACGCAAAAATGGCGGCAAATTTGACTCGCTCCAGTAAAGGAGTGCGCGGATCGATCGCTTCATGCAAAACCCGCCGATTAAACTCCAACCAACTCAGTTCTCGATTGAAATAATACTGAGTATCACTCAAATCAATTGCTGGAGTAGCTTCTTTAGCTTTAGTCATATGAGGAAAGTTACCAGTGAGAAACAACAGGCTCCCGCTTACATCGAAATTATTGCATACAAGCAGACATAACTTTTGTCCGTTATCCTATTGCTATTCATCTGTTTTGATCTGCGCTCTAAGAATCCTTTTAGCTTTGCTGTTCTTTCCTTAAACTATACTTAACCCCAGCATATTCTTGCATTTTTTTCTTTAACTTCTCTGGTAAAAAACGATGACTTGAGATATATGTTGAGTGTCGGAGGTCGGTTGTTCGAGTCCGTTTTCTTCCTCTCAACTGTAAGGTCAAAACACCAGTTTAATTTACTGAGACCGCTGCTACTTTGCAAAAACTGGATGAGTAAGATTTAGCCCTCAAGCGTTGAAACTTTTTTAGTGACAGGATTGGATTTGTCGAAAGCCGTTGTAGATGCGGCTTGCAAGGTTAAGTAGAGACTCTGCGATCGTGAATCTATCGCGTGTGGCGATCGCGACCCAGCTCAACTGAGAGCAGCTACCCCCTAGATGACGCAATTCTGACCCGCCCACCATTCAGCCTCGAACTTGTTGTACACCGGAGACGAGAATTTCAGCTATGGTCGCAACACCTCCAAAACCAACTGTCGAAACATCAATTAGTGCATTTGGCACCGCCCGCTCCACGATCGAAGGTACTCCCCTCAATGCTGAGGAACTTCGCAACTTGCATGGGTTCTGGCAAGCCTCGAATTATCTCGCTGTCGGCATGATCTATCTGCGGGAGAATCCGCTCCTCAAAGAACCTCTCCGAGCCGATCACATCAAACAGCGGTTGTTGGGGCATTGGGGATCTAGCCCAGGCATCAGCTTCCTCTACACTCACCTCAACCGCGTGATTAACAAGTTTGATCAAGACATGCTGTTCATGGTGGGAGCCGGACATGGAGCGCCCGGTTTCTTGGGGCCTTGCTACCTGGAAGGCAGTTATTCTCGCTTTTACACTGAATGCAGCCAGGATGCCGCTGGGATGCAACGCTTCTTCAAACAATTCTCATTTCCAGGCGGCGTAGGTAGCCACTGTACGCCTGAAACTCCAGGCTCCATCCATGAAGGCGGCGAACTGGGTTACAGCCTGTCCCATGCTTACGGTGCCGCCTTTGATAATCCCAATCTTATTGTTGTCTCCATGCCAGGGGATGGTGAATCTGAAACTGGCCCTCTGGCTACCTCCTGGCACTCAAACAAATTTATTAACCCAATTCGGGATGGAGCTGTCCTCCCCGTGTTGCACCTGAATGGTTACAAAATCAACAATCCCACAATTCTGTCGCGCATCAGCCATCGGGAGTTGAAAGCGTTGTTTGAAGGCTATGGCTACGAACCTTACTTTGTGGAAGGGTCTGAGCCAGAAACGATGCACCAGGCCATGGCCGCTACGCTTGACCACTGCATTGCCAAGATTCACAGCATTCAGCAGGAAGCTCGCTCCAGCGGTGTGGCGACCCGTCCGATTTGGCCAACGATTGTGCTGCGAACGCCCAAAGGGTGGACTGGGCCTGATTATGTGGATGGTCGGAAAGTAGAAGGATTTTGGCGATCGCACCAGGTACCCATGGGTGGCATGCATAGCAATCCTGAGCATATGCGCCAATTGGAAGCCTGGATGAGAAGCTACAACCCGGAGGAGCTATTTGACGAGCAGGGCACCATTCGGCCTGAAATTAAGGCTATCGCCCCAACAGGTGACAAGCGTCTGGGTTCTACCCCCTATGCGAATGGGGGGTTGTTGCTACACGAGTTGCACATGCCCAACTTTCGGCAATACGGTGTGCAAGTCGACAAGCCCGGAGTAACTGAAGCGGCAAACACAACCCCATTGGGCATATTTCTCCGGGATGTCATGAAAAACAACATGACCAACTTCCGCGTGTTTGGGCCAGATGAAAACACCTCAAACAAGCTGGGTGCAGTGTACGAGGTGAGTAAGAAGTTCTGGATTGCCGAATACCTGCCCGAAGATGAAGACGGGGGTGAGTTATCTCCTGATGGCCGCGTCATGGAAATGCTGAGTGAGCATACCCTGCAAGGCTGGTTGGAAGGCTATTTGCTCACAGGCCGACATGGGTTTTTCTCCACTTATGAATCCTTTGCGCATGTGATTGATTCTATGTTTAACCAACATGCCAAGTGGTTAGATATTTGTAATCGAATTCATTGGCGGGAAGAAGTACCATCACTTAACTTATTGATTACTTCTACCGTGTGGCGGCAAGACCACAATGGCTTTACGCACCAAGATCCAGGTTTTATCGATGTGGTGCTAAATAAGAGTCCTGATGTGGTGCGAATTTATATGCCGCCGGATGTCAACACGTTACTCTCAGTGGCTGATCACTGCTTGCGGAGTAAGAATTACATCAACGTTATCGTGTCTGACAAGCAAATGCACTTGCAGTATCACGATATGGAATCGGCGGTGAAGAACTGCACCAAGGGCATTGATATCTGGGAGTGGGCCAGTAATGATCAAGGTGTGGAACCAGATGTCGTGATGGCAACGGCAGGGGATATTCCTACGAAAGAGTCGTTGGCGGCAACCTGGATGTTGCGGGAGCATTTCCCCAACTTGAAGATTCGCTTTGTGAACGTGATTGATTTATTCAAGTTGCAACCTGAGTCTGAGCATCCCCACGGCCTCAGCGATCGCGACTTTGATAGTTTATTCACGCCCAACAAACCTGTTATCTTCAACTTCCACGGGTATCCCTGGTTGATTCATCGCCTCACCTACCGACGCACGAACCATAGCAATATTCATGTGCGCGGGTACAAAGAGATGGGCAACATCAACACGCCACTGGATTTGGCGATCCAGAACCAGATCGACCGGTTCAGCATTGCGATCGATGTGATTGATCGCGTGCCCGAACTGATGGTGGCGGGTGCCCATGCCAAACAACAGTTCCGCGACGAGCAGATTGCTTGCACTGCTTATGCTTACGAACACGGGATCGATTTGCCTGAGGTTGTGAACTGGAAGTGGCCGTATTAGAAGTAGCTAAACCCATCGGAATCAGGTTTGTGGCCGCGATTTCGATGGGTTTAATTGACGCAGATCAATCAGCAATTTGCGTAAACCCAATGGATGATTCGTCGTTGAGAATGCACGATTATAACAACATTACTCCCATTGGATGTTTGCCCTATGAAAGTTGCTTTCTTCAGCACCAAATCCTACGATCGCGAATCGTTTGAGGCCGCCAACGCCAATTACCACCACGACTTTACCTTCCTCGACGTGCCGCTAAATGCTAAGACCGCAGTTTTAGCAGCCGACTTTCCGGCGGTGTGCATGTTTGTGAATGATGTCGCCGATGCTGCCACCTTAGAAGTGTTGGCCTCACGCGGAACTCGCTTGTTAGCCCTGCGATCGGCAGGGTACAACACGGTTGATTTGCAGCGAGCCTCAGAACTGGGGATTAAAATTGTGCGTGTGCCTGCTTATTCTCCCTATGCCGTAGCCGAACACGCAGTCGCTCTAATCCTGGCCCTGAATCGCAAAATCTACAAAGCTTATAACCGCGTGCGAGACGATAACTTCTCGTTGGAAGGATTATTAGGATTTGATTTGTGTGGGCGCACAGTCGGCATTGTTGGGACGGGCAAAATTGGGATGGTATTTGCTCAAATCATGCATGGGTTTGGTTGCCATCTGTTGGGATATGATGCCTTTCCGAATGAACAATTTGCCGCGATCGGTGATTCTCGCTATGTCCAGCTACCGGAGCTTTTGAGTCACTCAGATATTATCTCGTTGCATTGTCCCCTCTTACCTGAAACGCACCACTTAATAAATGCTGAAACGATCGCTCAAGTAAAGCCTGGAGTGATGCTAATTAATACCAGTCGTGGTGGCTTAATTGATACAGTCGCGGTGATTGAAGGCATCAAGTCTGGCCAGATTGGTTACCTTGGCATCGATGTTTACGAGCTAGAAAAAGGATTGTTCTTCCAAGATTTGTCAAACACCATTATTCAAGATGATGTTTTTCAACTCTTGCAATCTTATCCCAATGTTGTCATTACGGCGCATCAGGCGTTTTTCACAGAAGATGCCCTGACCAGTATCGCCACAACCACCCTTGCCAACATCACCGAGTTTGAACAGGGTCAACCCTTAAAGAACGAAGTTGTCTACCAGCCCCCCGTACCAACCCAGGTAAAGGTTTAGGGCATTGGCCATTGGCTCGTGGGATTGGATTAATACACTGCTCCAGATTATTTACCCCAATCCCTTTTTCCCATTCCTGATTGCCATCCGCACTCCCACTTGTAATTACCAGGAGAATGTTCAGTCATGGTCAACATGGTTCCCAGCAATATCCAGATCGAAGACGATCGCACCGGTATTGGCACTGAAACAATTAAGCGTGCCTTCTTGGATAACTTGTACTACATCCAGGCCAAGCTACCGAGAGTTGCGACTCGGAATGATTGCTACATGGCATTGGCGTACACGGTGCGTGATCGCCTGATCAACCGTTGGCTGCACACCACTCAAACCTACCTTGAAAAATCCGCTCGGATTGCCACCTATCTGTCTGCCGAGTTCTTGATGGGGCCACATTTGGGTAATAACTTGATCAACCTGGGTATCTACGATCAGGTCAAGCAGGCCATGGCAGAACTGGGACTCAACCTGATTGAAATCATGGAGCAGGAAGAAGAACCGGGTCTAGGAAATGGTGGATTGGGTCGCTTAGCCGCGTGCTACATTGACTCGATGGCAACTCTGGAAATTCCCGCGATCGGGTACGGCATTCGTTACGAATACGGCATCTTTGATCAAGAAATCAAAGAAGGCTGGCAGGTTGAAATTACCGACAAATGGTTACGTTATGGCAACCCCTGGGAAGTGGCGCGGCCTGAGGCGGAAGTGGAAGTAAAGTTTGGTGGCCACACGGAACCCTTCACCGATGAGCATGGCCGTTATCGGGTGCGCTGGGTGCCGTTCAAAGTTGTGAAAGGGGTGCCCTACGATACGCCGATTCTCGGCTTTCAAACCAACACCGCCAATACCTTGCGTCTTTGGAAAGCCGAAGCTCCTGAGTCCTTTGACTTTGAAGCCTTTAATCGAGGCGACTACTACGGGGCCGTGGAAGACAAAACGGCCTGCGAAAACATCACCAAAGTTCTCTACCCAAATGACGAAACCTTTGAAGGCAAGCGCTTACGGTTAGAACAACAATTCTTCTTTGTATCCTGTTCATTGCAAGACATGATCCGTCTGATGCAATTGAAGAATGTCACACTGGAGCGCTTCCACGAACAGTTTGTGATTCAGTTGAATGATACGCACCCGACGATCGCGGTCGCCGAGTTAATGCGGTTGTTATTAGATGAACATGGTTTTGAATGGGATAAAGCCTGGGATATCACCACCAAAACCTTTGCTTACACGAATCACACCTTACTACCAGAAGCGCTGGAACGCTGGTCGCTGCCCAAGTTTGGCGAACTACTGCCACGGCATCTGGAAATTATCTATGAAATCAACAGTCGCTTCATTGATGAGATTCGGATTAAGTTCCCGGATGATATCGATCGCATCCGGCGCATGTCCATCATTGATGAAACGGGTGAACGTTTTGTGCGGATGGCCCATTTGGCCTGTGTTGGGAGTTATGCCATCAATGGGGTTGCAGCTCTCCACAGCGAACTGTTGAAGCAAACGGTGTTGCATGACTTCTATGAAATGTATCCAGAGAAGTTTTTGAATGTGACGAATGGTGTGACACCCCGGCGGTTCATCGCCCTGACCAATCCCCGCCTCACCCAGTTAATCTCCAGCAAAATTGGCGACAACTGGCTAAAGAATCTAGATGAGTTACGCAAATTAGAAACCTACGTCCATGATGCTGGATTCCGCCAGGAGTTTCGCCAGATTAAGCACGACATCAAGCAAGACCTGGCCAATCATGTGTTGAAGAACTACAACATTCAACTCAACCCAGACTCATTATTCGACATTCAGATCAAGCGGATTCATGAATACAAGCGGCAACACCTGATGGCGCTTTACATCATCACGCAATATAACCGCATTAAGGCCAATCCCGATATTGACATCACACCCCGCACCTTTATTTTTGGTGGGAAAGCTGCACCTGGGTACTACATGGCAAAACTGATCATTAAGTTGATTAACTCGATCGCTGATGTGGTGAACGCCGATCCCGATGTGCGCGAACGCCTCAAAGTAGTGTTCATGAAAGACTACAACGTCTCCTTTGCCCAACGGTTGTTTCCAGCGGCGGATCTATCGGAACAAATTTCTACGGCTGGGAAAGAAGCCTCTGGTACGGGTAACATGAAGTTTGCCATGAATGGGGCGCTGACGATCGGCACTTTGGATGGAGCTAACGTCGAAATCCGTGAGGCGGTTGGAGCCGATAACTTCTTCCTGTTTGGCCTGACCGTCGATGCGGTGAAAGCCAAGAAAGCGGCTGGCTACAATCCCTGGGATTACTACCACCGCAACAGCGAATTGAAATTGGTCATCGATCGCATTGCCTCCGGGTATTTCTCTCACGGCGACACCAACCTGTTCAAACCCTTGATTGACTCACTCCTCTACCAGGATCAATATCTGCTATTTGCCGACTACCAATTCTATGTAGACTGCCAGGATATGGTCGATCGAGCTTATCGCGATCAAGACCACTGGACGCGGATGTCAATTTTGAACGTGGCTCGCATGGGTTATTTCTCCAGCGACCGCTCGATCAGTGACTATCGCAACAACATCTGGCGAACCCCTTCCGTTAAGGTAGAGGTGCCTGAGTACAGCCAGGGGAACGGTGAGATAAAACTCAGCTTCTAACATTAGACAAACACTGAGAGACGTTACCCGTTAGCGTCTCTCAGTGTTTAGAGGACTGGTTACCCTCATTGCAAGCCAAGGAAAAACCCATGAAACCTTTGATTCACCGAACTAAGATTGTCGCCACGATCGGCCCTGCTACGGATTCGCCCGAAATGATGCGGAAAATGTTGCTGGCCGGGATGAACGTGGCTCGGCTCAACTTCTCTCATGGGAATTATGCGGATCACGCGGCGCGAATTCAGCGATTACGAGATGCGGCGACTGAACTGGACTTACCTTTGATGCTGTTGCAAGACCTGCAAGGCCCCAAAATTCGGGTGGGAGAGTTACCGCCCGGTGGCCTGATGCTAGATGAAGGCACAACGTTAACTCTGGTGCCGATCGCTGACTACACTGGGCAACCAAATACCGTTGGCCTCGATTACGCCTACGTGGCCGAAGAAGCCGAAGCTGGCACCCAAGTCTTGCTGGATGACGGCTTGCTGGAACTGCGAGTTGAAAAAGTGGATGGCACTGCGGTGCAATGCCAAGTGGTGACGGGTGGCTTGCTCAAAAGTCACAAAGGAGTGAATTTTCCGTCCTTGAACCTGCGCCTGCCCTCGATGACCGAAAAGGACCGTCGCGATCTCGACTTTGGCGTGGAACAAGGCGTAGACATCATCTCGCTGAGTTTTGTCCGCAAACCGGAAGATGTGCAGGAACTCAAGCAAATACTTCAGGAGAAGGGCGTAAAAATCCCGGTGCTGGCTAAGTTAGAAAAACCCCAGGCGATCGCAAATCTGGAAGCGATCGTGGATGAGTGCGATGCGGTCATGGTGGCACGCGGCGATTTAGGGGTAGAAATGAGTCCCGAAAAGGTGCCGTTAATTCAAAAACAAATCATTCAGATGTGCAATCAAAAAGGGATTCCAGTCATCACAGCAACACAAATGCTCGATAGTATGATTCACAATCCCCGCCCTACTCGCGCTGAGGCTAGCGATGTGGCGAACGCGATTATGGATGGCACGGATGCCGTGATGCTTTCGGGTGAATCTGCCGTAGGCGATTACCCGGTTGAAGCCGTGAAAATGTTGGCGCGAATTGCAACAGAGGTCGAGCCAGCCATTCAATTCACGAACTACCCCCCCAATCATAAAGATGATGCCTGTGCCATAACGGAAGCCCTGAATGTGATTGATAACATCATTGATTTGCAATGTATTGTGGCACTGACAGAGACAGGCTTTAGTGCCAACCTTGCCTCGAAGGAACGCCCCAGAGCCGCGATCGTGGCTTATACTCCCCACATTGAAATTTATCGTCGGCTTAGTCTCAACTGGGGGGTTAGACCGGTCCTCATCTCCTCCCTAGAACAGGATCTGGTGGAGGTGATGGCACACATTGAAGCCGATTTAATGCAACGCCACTTTGCCGCTCCCGGTGATAAGGTGTTGCTCATGGGCGGCATCCCATTTGGTCAACCGGGTAACACCAACTTCCTCAAATTACACACGATCGCTGCCAGGGAAAATCCATGACGCAATTGATTTTGACTCGCCACGGACAAAGTTTGTGGAATGCCGAAAATAAATTCACGGGTTGGGTCGATGTGCCTCTCAGCGAAATGGGTCGCGCCGAAGCGACGATCGCCTCCTGTAAGTTGCGAGACTACCGAGTGCGCGTCTGCTATACCAGTATGTTGTTTCGGGCGATCGAAACCGCAATCATCATTTTGACGGAAGTTGATGATATCTGTGATGGCAAAATTCCGATTCTTAAACATGACGCCGATGATGAAGATTGGCATGGCTGGGATCGATACAATGGCGATCCGGAGCAGGAGTTACCCGTCTATACCACAGCCTTTTTAGACGAACGCTATTACGGTGAACTGCAAGGATTGAATAAAGCCGAAACGGCAGCCAAATTTGGGAAAGAGCAGGTGCAACTCTGGCGTCGTTCCTATGATGTGGCTCCGCCGGGGGGTGAGAGTTTAGAAGATACCGTCAAGCGAACTGTCCCCTTCTTTCGCGATCGCATCATGAAACACTTGCTGCATGGGGATAATGTCCTGATTGCCGCGCACGGGAACTCACTGCGATCGATCATTATGCATCTGGAAGATCTCTCACCAGAGGAGATTGTCAAGGTGGAGTTAGGCACAGCGATTCCCATCATCTATGACATTGATGAAACTGGAAAAGTCACTGATAAAGTCATTCTGAATTGAGGTTATCAGGCGCGTATTATGGCGACAACAATTGAATCTCATGCTCCCGGATCGTTAGCTAAGGCCGATCTCCATCCCCGTGGGCGAGTTTATCCCAGCCCGGTGAATTGGAATGATCAGATTTTGTACCAACTTTTGCCCGATCGCTTTAGTGACGGGCGAGAAATGCAACGTCCAATGTTCGATCGCCACCAACCGGAGCAGCACCAAGCCAGCAGTCGCGGCAGTTGGATGACCGCCGGAACTCGGTTCAATGGCGGCACAATCAAAGGAATTGAAAGCAAACTGGATTATTTGCAAAATCTGGGTGTGACTACGATTTGGATTAATCCGCCTTGGAAGCAACGCATTGATCTACAGACCTACCACGGCTACGGAATTCAAGACTTCCTGGATATTGATCCCCGCTTTGGCACTCGTCAAGATTTGCGTGATCTCGTTGATGCGGCACACGATCGCGGCATGTATGTCATTCTGGATGTGATTTACAACCACAGCGGCAGCAATTGGTTCTACCGCGACGAATTGGATGGGTCCCCGCGAGCAACCATGCCCTATCGATTCTCGCCCCCCTACCCTTTGCACGGTTGGCGATCGACCCAGGGAGATAGTATCCCCACTCCGGTCACACGGGATGATGGAGTGTTTCCGATCGAGTTCCAGAACCCAGAATGGTACAACCGCGCTGGGATGATTCTCGATTGGGAAGCGAAAGGCTGGGAAGATCCGATGAATCCAATGGTGCAGTTTCGGCGCGGCGACTTCTTTGAACTGCGCGACTTTGACCTGGAAAAGGCAGAAGTGATCGCGGCCCTAGCTCAGGTCTTTGAATATTGGATTGCCCTCACTGACTGTGATGGATTTCGAGTAGATGCGGTCAAACACGTTTCTCCAGCAGCTTCGCGCCAATTCTGTGATGCGATTCATGGATATGCTCAGTCGATCGGTAAAGATAACTTTCTGCTGGTGGGCGAACTCACTGATGACAGTATGGTGCGTGGCTATCTCGACATCTTTGGCCGCAAGCTAGATGCAGTATTAGACATTGTGATTGCCCCGAATCGGCTTACCTCGGTTGTAAAGGGGTTAGCCAATCCTTGGGAGTTTTTCTGTCTGTATGACGATACCACTTTGGCAGGCGGACAGCGGCAGTTGGGTACTTACCATGTCACAGTGATTGATGATCACGATATGTCCTCCCGGCCCCAGAAAGAGCGATTTGCCACCCACAGTGAAGGCTTACCCCAGCGCTATGAGCAGGCAGCGCACGCGATCGGGTTAGCACTGACCATGCCGGGGATTCCATCAATCTATTACGGGGCTGAACAAGCCTTTGATGGCAACCAAACATATCATGACTACAGGGTTGAACCCAAGCACGAATTTATCGATCGCTACATTCGCGAATGTATGTTTGGAGGCAAATTTGGAGCGTTTGGCACAGAAGGTTGTCACTTTTTTAACCCCACACATCCCACCTATCTGCGGGTAGCGGCGATCGCGCGAATTCGCAATCGGCAGGATTGCATCGGCAAAACCTTACGGCGTGGGCATCACTACCTCCGAGAAACTTCTATTATGGATCGGCCCTTTGCGGTTCCTGGTGCAGGCGAAGTGGTTGCTTGGTCTCAAGTGCTTTATATTCATGAAGTCATGATGGCGCTGAACACTCATGGGTTAGAGCAGCGCGGGGCAATGGTGACTGTCGATCGATCCCTGCATCCCCCCGGTTCGACGATGACTGTGCTGTATCGGAGTGATTGGAGTGACGACCAACTGCGCCAACCACCCGAATCGGAAACGGTATTGGTAGAAGATTATCAGGGGCGATCGGCGGTGCGAGTGACCTTGCCGCCGTCAGGCATGGTGATTTTGTCCCGGTAAGCTTGTCGTTGTAGCTCAATCAAAAACGCACTGGTAGGCTGCTATTGGTGCATGTGAGGCTGGCTTCATATCAATTTCATATACTTGCGGTGTATTATACAGACACATTTGTGCGATCGCTTGAAACCACTTCATCCGGCGTGAATCTCGGCCCGTCGATACATTTGTTGGGTCACGCTCAGGCTACTCAGCCTGGGGGAAATCAGATTTTTAAGAGTTGTGACAAGCAGTCAGCGCTAAAACCAAATTTGTGTTGCATTTTGTAATGATTTGCTTCTGATTTAAGTTTCCATTCGGTCTCATTCATACAAGAGGTGCTAGTTATGACGAATGATATTCAAGCTGAAGACTCAATCAAACGGTCAGTCGGCTGGTTAATCTTTCTCAGTATTCTCCTGATTGTTCTGGGGATATTTGCTGTTTTTGCACCGGTTTGGGCTTCCGCCTTTTTTACTGCCATAATGGGCTGGCTAGCCGTCATTAGCGGCGCTGTCATGATTGTGAATTCCTTTACATCAAAACCAGTACGTGGGTTTTGGCTGAATTTAGTTCTAGGAATTCTGTATGTCATTGCGGGGTTTTATATCCTGTCTAATATTGTTGCCGCCGTTGCTATTTTGACGCTCACTTTCGGCATCCTATTTATTGTCGAAGGCATCTTTACCATCATTATGGGCTTTACCAACAAGACAGGGCGCAGTATGTCCTGGTTGGTTGTATTAAATGGAATTGTAACTCTATTGCTGGGCATCCTTGTCTTGAACCAATGGCCAAGCAGTGCGCTCTGGCTGATTGGACTCTATGTGGGAATTAGCTTGATTTTCAGCGGGACATCGTTGTTAGCGGCTGCGCTCGCCGCCCGTCGAACTGTTTCCAATGCGTCCCTCTAGCGTTGCCTGCCCTAAGAGCATCATGCCGATTCAAATCAAATTGGGATTCGAAAGTTGCTACATTTTTCGCATGTGTCTAGACATTAAAGAGCATCGTGGCGGATGAGTTGAGGCACAATCGTGGGAGAACTAACATTGCTGAATACCACGATTTTCCAGACTGATGCCAACACCACCACAACAACTCGCCGTCCAGATTGCTCGAATGTTTCCCGATGCCCTGTTTTACAAGGAAACTACCGCGAAAGTAGTAGCCCTGACGATCGACGATGTGCCGACTCCGGACGAGGTTGATGATGCTTCGACTCAACTTATTTTGGATGCGATCGCAACTCATAATCGTAACCTGACCTTGAGCGAACAGGCCCGTGCTACTTTTTTCATGATCAGTAGTCACATTCGTGAGGAGTCAGGCATTATCGATCGCATTGTTGAGCAAGGACACGAGATTGGCAATCATGGCACGGTAGATGAAATGAGTGCGTTGTTGCATCCAGAGGTATTTGCTCAGCAACTCGATGCAGCCCACGATCGCATCGTCAAACAATATCCTCAGTCCTTACGCTGGTATCGTCCGGGGCACGGATTGTATAACAAAAAGATGCTTCATTATCTCCAACAGAAGGCAGGATATGAGCCTCGCTTTGCTCTCGAATCGATGCTACCTATGGATACATTTAAACCCACAAATGATTGTTTATTTACCGCCTGGTATGTCTCGCAGCATATTTTTCCCGGTGCGATCCTGGTTTTACATGGTGGTTCACCCCAACGATCGAGTCAAACGGCAAGAGCGTTAACCCTGATCCTCGCCACATTGCGGGAACGTTGCTATCGCACTGTAACGCTGAGTGAGTTATGGGATATGGAATAATAACCGCATAGATAAACTGGATAAATAACTACAAGGATCACGCGAGTCAGATGGAAACAACGACACCCGCAACATTTTGGGACTTGGTGTTTGGAGCGTTGGCGTTGAATCCTGAAGTTTTTCAGCAAATTACACAGATGCCTGGTAGTGGAAGGTTGGCGTTGCTCACGGTGCTGGCGGCAGGCGTAGCTCAACTGCTAGGACAGAGTGTGGTGTTGTTTATCAATCGGGTGAAACCGATTCGATTTATGCTGAGTGTGTTGGTAGGAGCGGGTTTATTTGCGCTCATTTACGGCTTTTGGGCACTCACCATTGGATTAATCAGTAGCTTTTTCAAGCTCAATATGCCCCTGGATGTTATTTTTCGAGTGTTGGGGTTAAGTTATGCACCGCAAATGCTCGGCTTTCTGGTGGCCCTCCCCTACATTGGGATCCCGATATTGAGCCTCCTTTCCATCTGGAGTTTACTGGCATTGGTCGTGGGGTTTGGGGCAGTGGCGATCGTCAATCAATGGGTGGCTCTCGCCTGCGTGGGGCTAGGTTGGTTGGTGTTACAACTGTTTCAACGGACGATCGGACGGCCAATCATCACGTTAGGCCGCATGATTTTGAATTGGGTCGCGGGGACTAAACTGGCCAGAACCCAAACTGAAACTGAAGCGTTGTTGCTGGAAGGGTGGCACTCCAGGCTAAACAGCACCATGACCGCACCGGCCCGTTCAACCAGTGTTCAGCTCGATGGGATGGGAACTCCAGTGCCCCCCCAACTGCCACGCGCCTGGCGCAAGTATGTCGGGTTGGGCCTGATTTTACTGACGGCTACAGGCGTGATTGCGATCGCCAGCCATCAAGATATTGCCTTATGGTATGCAACCCTCAAAGTCGGCACTAGACTTGTGTTTCGGTTAAGTGTGATTACGATGCTGGCGTTTGTGGCATCGATCTTGCTGACCCCCTTCGAAGCACTGGGCTGGTGGGCGGGTTGGTATGGCGATGAACCGCTGGCTTATTACGGGGATTTGCTAGAAGCAGAGGAGCAAGACGCCGATGCAGCTCGTTATGTGTTTTTTCTCGACGGCATTAATCAAGGCACGTACAGCTACTTACCAGAAGTCGATCGCTTTCTTGATCAATTAGCCCAGGCATTACCAAACGATATCCGCATTGTGCGTGGCATCATGCCCTATTCAGTGATCAATCGTCCACTGACTCAACGCCGACCGATGGCCTTTCTCTGGCGCAAAATTGATCATGCGGTGGCCAAAGATCCCAATAGCTTGATTGGGCAATTCATTAATGTCCGAAATGTGGTGGCCGTGGCAGTTTCCGCAGATGGACGGTATGGGTCAGTGCAAAATCAGGGCTTGGCGCAGGTGTTGCTCAACAGCCTGCTGCACTATGGCTATGATTTGGAACAGAAAACCCCAATTACTCTGATTGGGTATAGCGGCGGTGGCCAAATGTCGATTGGAGCAGTACCGTACTTACAACTGGCAACGGGTGCCCCGATCGAGGTGATCTCGTTAGGTGGGGTCATGAGTGGAGCCATGCGGGGGATCTTGACGGTAGAGCGATTGTTCCATCTGCGGGGAGACAAGGATGCCGTGGAAAAATTGGGACGTATTATGTTTCCGTCGCGCTGGCCGATCGTGGACAGTTCCCCCTGGAATCGCGCCATGCAGCAGGGCAAAATTCAGCTAATTTCGCTTGGCCCCGTGGGGCATAACGGGAAGGATGGCCCACTCTGGGAGGCATCATTTCTGCCCGATGGTCGCAGCCATTTGCAGCAAACGTTGGATGTGTTTACAAAGATTTTGTTGGCTCAAGAGAGTTAGCGCAGATAAGCAAACACAGAAGACCCGCTATCGTGAACAGCACCTGCTTCAAACCGATGAACTTTCAAGTGATTGCGTCGTGGTGCCACCCAGCTAAAATGATGCAAATTGAAAATCTCAAATTTACTGTTATGGTGCGTTACGGCTTCGACGTGAAACTCAGTCGAACGCTGTCGCTAACAACACCCTGTGGTAATGCCGAGTCTTTTGTTGCCAGGTTAACAAGTGTTCTGACCAATACTGTAAATTTATAGCTATGGTCAGAACACTTAGGACAGATCAAATGGCTGAACCGCCGATTCTGGGTAGGTGTTCTGACGCGCCTCGTTCGACTGAGGCTTCGACGATGAGCTCAGCCGAATCGCGCTCACGCCGAAGTCTGCCACGTTGCACATGGCGACGGCTATAGTTTGTAACCGACATTTCAACTTAGGCTAAGATTTTCGCTCATCAAACAGTGGACTTTGAAGTATCAGCGGTGAGTCAGTGTTCCAAGCGTCTCTGAAATTGCAACTGCACTAGCTCAAATCTATTTGGAAGATACAGCCTTGATTTTTATGAATCTATTGCGTAGAGTTGAAGAAACTCAAACCTGACTCGAATCAAACTTTTCTGTAAAGTATCAAAATCATTGGAGGAATGACCTGATGGAAGCGAATACATTCTTTGCCGAGTCGCAAACCCAGTTCACTGAGACGCAGCAAAAGTTAACGGAAATTTGGGATGAGTCTCAGAAGCAGTTGATGGAATCGCAGCAGAAGTTGGTGGATGCCTGGGTCAACAGCGTGCCTGCGGTAGGAACACAAATGGACTTTGCGGGCAACCTGGATAAGGCGCTGACGTTTCAACGAGAGTTGGTCGCTTCTACAATGAATGCGCAACAAGTAGCATTCCGATTTGCAATGGAGAGTCAGAAGCAATTTTGGGATAACTACTTCCAAACCACTCAACGCATGGCCCAAACGGTTCCCACCACCAAGTAGTTGAATCAGCGGTTAACTTTGCTGTTAGGCGCGTGCTGTAAGCCACTCTGCGATCGCGGGTGGCAATTTTTGTTGTACTTTGCTGCTGACATACATCCCGACATGACCCACAGGAAACGATCGCACCGTGTAATCTGTGGAACTGATATAGCGTTGGAGGGCCAACGAAGAAGCGGGTGTAACCAGATGATCTTTTTCGGCATACACGTTAAGAACTGGCATCGCAATCGTGCTTAGATTGATGAGGTCATCCCCAATCACAACTTCACCTTTGATCAATTTGTTTGCTTGATAAAAGTCTTTGAGGAATTGTCGGTACGCTTCCCCCGCTTGGTCGGGGCTATCAAAGATCCACTTTTCCATGCGCAGGAAGTTGAGCAACTTTTCTTTGCTATCTAGCAGTTCAATGAAATCGAGATACTTTTGGCAGCCTAATTGCCAGGGTTTAAGCATCAAAAAATCGGCATTGAGATAGTCTCCAGCGACGTTTCCAGAGGCATCAACCAGTTGATCAATATCGACTGCTTCCGGTCCCAATGTACAACCTCCCTGCATATTCAACAGTGCGCTGGGCATATGAAAATCAACAGGAGTCACCATGGTGATTAGGTTTTTCACTTTAGTCGGATAGAGCGCGCTATAACAGAGGCTAAACGTCCCTCCTTGACAGATACCCAGCACGTTGATTGAGCTTAATGAGTGCTGAGTGCAAATGAAATCGACGCAGTGATTGATGTACCCATTGATGTAATCATCCAGGGTGAGCCAGCGATCGGCGCGCGTGGGATACCCCCAATCAATTAAGTAAATGTCCAAACCGAGTTGCAGTAAGTTTGCCACCAGGGAGCGATCGACTTGCAAATCGACCATATAAGGCCGATTCACCAGCGCATATACGATTAGCACCGGGAATTTGAAGGGTGGTTCGATCGCTGGTTGAAAGCGATACAGCGTCACGTTATCCTCACGATAAACGGCCTGTTTGGGAGTCACCCCAATCTGAAGATCGGCCTCTCGGATAGCCTTCAAGTTTTCGATGCCTTTGATGACTTTTTGAGTTGTTTCTGTATACTTCAATACAGCAATTTGCAATTGGTTTTGCCAGCTTAGAAACGGTAGCATGATTGATTATTGACCTGGTTCGATCGCGGATGGTAAGTGAGTCGGGCTTGGTGATTGCTGCACTCGTTGTTTGAGTTTCTTGACCTCTTTCCGCAATTCATAAATATTGCGATGAATGTCATCAATCTCATGCCGGGATGGTAAATTCAATCCTTTCATCCACAGTTCCATCAACTGTTGCTGACACAGTTTGTAGTGATTGATGGCATTCAACAAATTTCCCCTCACCTTCAAGTTTGCCTCAGTGCAGAAAGCTTTTTCGTAAACCTGATCAGCAATGCGACTCCAGAGTTGTGACACCTGGAACACATCTGGGAGTAATTCCCCGTTGGTTGTCAGCGTTGGGAGCGATCGCAGCAACTCCTCAACGGCTTGTAATTGAATCTCGATCAGCACCAGTTGATAATCAACACTGACCGGACAAAGGTTTGCCCACGCATCCAGCGATTGCAGCAACTGATGATTGAAATCACGGCTTGGCCCCAGCAACGGCATGTGTATAAAGCTACCCAATGTTCTTTCGTACAAAAAGCTCCAACATTGTTGATTGAAGGCAATCCAGGGTTGGGCAATTCCTTCAAAAAGGTTGACTGGCTTCTCTTCCATTAGTTTATTTGACACAAAACAAGCTTAATTCTAAAGGCATTAGTCTTACCTGAATCATCTCATACTTCAATTGCACAAATGCTCTAACTTGAGTTCATCGGTGAAAGAAAAACCTCACCAACCTAAAACAAATTTCTTATCACCTTCTTATCTTTTCGCTATAAAGTAGACATAATTGAACTGGGATTATACTTAGGCTAAATCAGTGGTTGTCTAGTAGCGCATTCAGGTCAGCGCCAACCAATATTCAAGTCAATCGACAGCCTCAGGTCTATCTATGGTTAAGTACTCATTAAGTGTGTTGGTTGTCACAAAAAGAGACTTTCTTTTGTTTCTGTCGTGATTGATACAGCTCTTTTATTCATTGACATACGTTTACTATCGAATTGTGGTGAAATTGCATGAAAACGAAGGTTGCGATCGCGTGTCAGGGGGGTGGCAGCCACGCTGCGTTTACGGCGGGTGCTTTAGAGGCTCTATTTGCAAATAAGATTCAGGACAAGTTTGAGATTGTGGGGTTAAGCGGCACTTCTGGTGGGGCGTTGGGGGCTGCACTAGTGTGGTATGCCATCAAGAAGGGCGAGAATCCAGTCCGTTACTTACTGGAGTTTTGGCAAGACAATACCGCTCAAACAGCTCAAGAACGATTTTTCAACGATTTCGCGATCAAAAGTCTGGAGTATACCAGCAAAGGTTATTTACCCCAGTACAACACCAGTCCTTCATCTCCCGTGCTGCAAAGCTTTATGAAGTTGGCGACGGTGGGCTTACGCGATCGGTTTACGAATTTCAAAGAGTTGCTAGAAACGCACATTAATTTTGAAGAGGTGGCTTCTTGGGGCGTTCAGCCCCAAGCGCCTGTATTGTTATTGGGCGCAGTGAACATTCTCACCGGGAAGTTATGGATGTTTAACTCAGCGAAGGAGCCGGTTCAGGTTGAACATATTATGGCTTCCTGCGCCATTCCAAACATCTTTCCAGCCGTTGAGATCGGCGCAGATGCGTATTGGGATGGCATATTTTCTGATAACCCACCAATTACGGAGCTGATTTCTCCTGATTTCGTGGGTGCTGCAAATATCCCGCAAGAGATTTGGGTGATCAAGTTAAACCCTACCCGCCGAGCGACGATTCCGACGGCTCCTGATGATATTTTGGATCGTCGGAATGAGTTGGAAGGGAATGTTTCCTTATTTCAAAGTTTGCAAGCGATCGAGCGATTGAACGATCTGCTGTTGCGAGGAGCCTACAAAGAGGAGTTTCTGCAAGAAATCGGGGTTTATGAGCCGATCAAAATCCCGCGCTCATTCATCGAGAAACCTGATAAGCCTTACTACATTCCATTTATTGAAATGTCGGAAGAGTGGCAAATGAAGCTGAACTATGAGAGTAAGCTCGATCGCAGCCCAGACTTGATAAACGCTCTCATTGCCGATGGCCGGAAACAAGGGCAAGCATTTTTAGATGCCCGATTGGAATAGGGCGTAGCTTGGCTGCATTGAGAACGACCCAGGTTAGAGCGATTCAATCGTGAGGAGTGAGAGGGATGAGTCAGGTCTATATTATTTCCGCCGCACGAACACCTTTGGGCCGATTTGGGGGGGTGTTTGCCGATGTCTCGCCCGTTGAGTTGGGTGCGATCGCCATGCGCTCTGCCCTCCAACGAGCGAATATTTTGGGAGAATTGGTCGATTTATACATCTTTGGCAATGTGTTGCGCTCGGGGCATGGTCAATTGTTGCCACGGCAAGCTGCGTTGCAAGCTGGAATCCCCGAAAGTGCCAATGGCTACGCGATCGATATGGTTTGTTCATCCGGCATGATGAGTGTGATGAGTGCGGCAACGACGATCGCCGCTGGGGAAGCAGACATTGTGCTGGCAGGAGGGATGGAATCGATGTCCCAAGCAGGCTTAATGCTGTCTCATCGCGTCCGTTGGGGAACGAAATTACTATTGAATGCATCGGAACAAATTATCGATTTGTTAGTAACCGATGGCTTGTCTGATCCGACCACCGCTGAAAAAATGGGCGACCAGGCCGAGCGGTTGGCGGCGGCGTATGCTGTTACCCGCGAGCACTTAGACGAGGTGGCATTCCACTCTCAAGCACGCGCGGCCCACGCCACCCAACAGCATTGGTTACTGCGAGAGATCGCCCCGGTGGAAGTCAAGGGCAAGAAGGGGGTGCAACTGGTGGAGAAAGATGAAGGTATTCGTCCAGAGACCACGCTCGAAACACTGGCGGGGCTGAAACCCGCATTTAAACCCGATGGCGTCTTGACGGCGGGCAACAGTAGCCAAATTTCTGATGGAGCCGCAGCCCTGGTTTTAGCTAGCTCAAAAGCAGTTGAAACTTATGGACTAAAACCGATCGCTCGCATCATGAAATCGGCCTGGGCGGGGGGAGAAACCTGGCGTTATCCGGAAGTGCCCATTTACGCCGTCAAAAAACTGCTGGAGCGCTTAAATATGCAAACCACTGATTTTGATCTGTTTGAAAATAATGAAGCGTTTGCTCTAAGCAGTGTGCTGTTTAACCGAGTTCTGGGGATTCCCTACGAGAAGCTGAATGTGCTGGGCGGCGCGATCGCGCTGGGGCACCCGATCGGGGCCTCTGGCGCGCGCATTTTGGTGACGCTGCTCAACGCCTTACAAGAAAAAGATGGCCACCTGGGATTGGCGGCTGTGTGTCATGGGACGGGCGGCGGCACAGCTCTCGCCATTGAGCGTGTATAGAACGGATGGAACGACGAAATCACGGGGCACGAGAACAATGAGTTTGGGTTTAGAGGGCAAAGTGATTTTAGTAACTGGTGGTAATCGCGGGATTGGCGCGGCGATCGTTCAGTTGTTGCAGGAATTAGGCAGCCAGGTTGCCTACACCTATCGCAGTCAGCCCCAGCAACAAAACCAAGCATTAGCACTGCCAGCCGATGTGACTGATGCTACTGCAATGGCTCAAGTCACAGAGACGATCGAGCAAAAGCTGGGACCCATTTACGGAGTGGTGGCCAATGCCGGTGTAACTCGTGATCACTTCTTCCCCAAACTCGTGGAAGCTGATTGGGATGCAGTAATTAACACCAACTTGAAAGGCGTTTACAACACCCTCAAGCCCGTGATGCCCCATCTCTACGAACGGCGGTCAGGTTCGATCGTGTGTATCAGTTCCATTTCGGGGGTGCGCGGTAACATTGGCCAAACGAACTATGCCGCCTCCAAGGCCGGAGTCATTGGTTTGACAAAAGCATTGGCGCTGGAAGCGGCTCGGTATGAAGTGCGAGCCAACGCGATCGCGCCCGGATTCATTGAGACGGAAATGACTGGAGCGATCCCCGAAAAAGTGAAGGAAAAAATCATTGCCGAAATTCCGTTTCGCCGGTTTGGGCGGCCCGCCGAAATTGCCTGGGCGGTTGCCTTTCTGTTGTCTCCCATCGCCAGCAGTTTTGTCACGGGTACGGTGTTAGAAGTCAACGGCGGCCACCACACTTAATTCCGTGTGATGGTAACTTGTTATTGAAATTGACTTACTTTTTCTTCTTCGACTCTGATTTTTTCTTGGTGTCTTTTTTGGTGCTATCTAATACACCATCAATTTTATTATTGAGTCCGTAGACTTCCCGGCTACCCGCTAACGCTACCAATGTCACCGATTTTTCATCGCCCGGTTCAAAGCGAACTGCCGTTCCAGCGGGAATATCTAACCGCATGCCGCGCGCTTGTTCGCGATCGAAGTGCAATGCCGCATTCACTTCATAAAAGTGGAAGTGGGAACCCACCTGAATCGGTCGATCGCCCGTGTTAGCGACCGTTAGGGTAGCGGTATCGCGGCCTGTATTTAACTCAATGTCACCCTCTGCGATGAACATTTCACCGGGGATCATAGGTATGCTCCTGTCTACTGAATCGGATTGTGGACTGTAACGAGCTTTGTGCCATCGGGAAAGGTGGCTTCCACCTGGACTTCGTGAATCATTTCCGCAATGCCTTCCATCACCTCCGCGCGGGTTAACAACGTGGTGCCGTAGGTCATTAAATCTGACACAGTGCGACCATCACGCGCCCCTTCTAAAATCGCCGCCGTAATGTAGGCGATCGCTTCCGGGTAATTCAGCTTCACCCCTCGTTCTTTGCGGCGCTCGGCCAGCAATGCAGCGGTAAAAATCAGTAACTTATCTTTCTCTTGTGGTGTCAATTGCATCGTTAGCTCTAGTCCTCACTCCCAATCAGGTTTCAGCTAAATAATCAAACTTGGAAGATTATAGGTCACTGTTGAAGCATGTGATGTAAACGGGTTGTGTCATCTCATGACCAAACCCGAGGAAGACAAACGGGTCGCTGGAGGTAAAGCGAGCGCAGCACGGCCCAAACCGCAACAAACCATTGCCGCACTTCCATTGTAGAGTCACCCCGATAGCGGCAGAGTAGCCCAGTTTGCAGACGGGTAACGCCAAACTGGCCTGTTGTCCCAATCCAAGTGGCGCGAATTTTGTCGATCAGGTCAGAATCGACCGATCGACCCACAAATGCCAAACTGCCTACTACAGGATGTCCGGCTAACCCATGCGGACTGAAAAAGGTTTCCTCACTCCCAGGCAACCATTGTCGATCGAGCCAGAGGGGGCGGTTTTCCTGCCAAACTTCGGTATGCGATCGCCACGCTCCCGCCAAAAACTGTTCACCACGGGCAGTACGGCCCAGACGGGTGATTTCCCAGCCTAACCAGGTGGCACCCGGAGCCAGATCAACCCGCATCTGTTGCCGATACTGAGCCTGGTCAAACACGATTGTTTCCTGCGGCAACCATTCCAAACTAGCGGAAGGTGCGACTTGAACGTTTACAACTTGTTGTGCTTCTTGCCCGGTGCTGCGGTAAATTTTGCCAGCCGCAGCCGTAGTGATTAACGCATGGCTATGGGGTTGCAAGTCCAGGTGCAGCGAGAGGCGATCGCCTCCCACTACGCCTCCGGCTGTATGCAAAATTACACTATGACAAACGTCTGTCCCCTCCGGGAAAAATGGGCGTTGAATCTTCAAAGGCGCTTGCACCTGACTGGACAAAATCTGCGTTTTGCCCTCAACGCCGCCATAACAAATATGTAAATGTCCGTGCCAGTTCGAAGTCATAAGCCTGAAAGCGTAATGAGTTCCCCAAAGGTTGCCCCTTAGGACAGAGGGAAGAGTATAAGACACTTTATAGGCTAGTGCTGTACGTTTACATTCTTTAATGGACTTTTCACAATGGCAACCAAGAAAGAATCTGAAAAGCAGCAAAAGCAAGATCAAACTGAAGAAAAAGCTCATACTGAAACGGCTAATTCCAAGGCGATCGCTGGCGATGCGCAAGCAGAATCCGACATTAGCCAGGAGCTTGACGAATTAGTGCAAACCTTACAGAGTGATCTCAGCGACATCGAATTGGATGCTGCCCTAGGCTTGATTGACCACTGGCAAGGTATTTTGAGCAAGTCCAAAATTGAGGGCGGCAAAGAAGTTGCCAGCGACTTGAAAGAGTTGCAAAAGATGCTGAAGGGCGGCAAAGCCACCGGGCACGAAATCAGTGAGATGCTGATTCATCTCGGTGAACAGGCTGGTGAGTTTGCCAATGAAGCCGAGAAAGGCTCAAAGCAGGTGGTGCAACGCCTGGGTAAGCAACTGCGCAAAGCAGGCACCTCGATCGCCAAAGCCGAAGACCAGGAAATGCACGAACAACTCGATACCATTATGGAAACGGCTGAAAATGATGAGCTCACGTCGCTGGAACCTGAAACAGCCGTAGCGGCGATCGACTTCTGGTACGCGATCTTAAACAAAGCTGAGGGTGAGCAGTTTAAGCCAGTTGCTAACAGTCTCAAGAGCCTGAAGCAAGCGTTGAGCAAAGGAAACTCCAAACCAGAAACGATCGCTAAAGCCTTGGCGCAAGTGGCCGAACAAACCACAGAAATTGCTTCTGAAACTCCCCGTGGATTCAAAGGAATTGTGCAAAAACTGGGTAAACAACTCAGTGCTGCTAGCGAATCCTTAACGGCTGAAAAAGCAGACGCCAAATAAACGGTTTGCGCGACTGTCGCTTTGGTCTAGAACACTTAGAATCATGAACTAAATAACCCGTGGGGTGGGTGTCTCGACCGCCCGAACAGGCAAGATGCCCATCCCACACGAATTGCAATTTATTTGATTCTCATTTCTCAGCATTGAGAGGTATCAGGCTCAACAATTCATCGATCGTCAAATTCCGTTTCACCTTAGTAGACCAGTTTCGAACCGAGTCTAGAACAAGTTTTAGATCAACTTCACTGAGTCGAATGCCGTGTTGTTGCAAGATATTTCGTACTAGATGTCGGCCTGAGTGTTTGCCAACCACCAGTTGATGTTCCTCACCCAGTTCACTAGGACTAAATGCTTCGTACGTTTGAGGATTTTGGAGAATGCCATGCGCATGAATTCCAGACTCATGCACAAACGCATTTTCACCAACGACTGCCTTCCACGGAGGTAAGGTACAATTCGAGGCTTTCGCCACCAATGCAGAAAGTGCTGGAAGTTGTTTTGTGTTGATGCGAGGATTGATCCCATAAATCCATTTTAAGGCCATCACGACTTCTTCCAGGGCTGCATTTCCAGCCCGTTCGCCCAATCCATTCACAGTGGTATTCACTGATTGCGCTCCCGCGCGAATACCCGCCAGTGCATTGGCTGTAGCCATTCCCAAATCATTGTGAGTATGCATTTCCACTGGAATCGACAAAGCGGCGACTAATCGCTTAATTTTTTCGTAGGTCATTAGCGGGTCAAGAATGCCAACTGTGTCACAAAACCGAAAGCGAAAAACTCCCAGAGACTGAGCATATTGCGCCACATCAATTAAAAATGATTCATCCGCTCGGGACGAATCTTCCCCACCGATCGCTACTTCCAGGTCGTGATCCTGCGCCGTTTGGATGGCCTGCCGGAGTTGCGTCAACATCCGCTCACGCTGGCCTTGAAACTTCACCGCTAACTGAATTTCTGAAACGGGAACTGAAATATGCACCCGTCGCAAGCCACAGGCGATCGAGTCCTGGATGTCTTGAACTACGGCCCGATTCCACCCCAGCAGTTTGGCATTTAATCCTAACTGGTTGATGGTGCGGATACCGCTAGCTTCTTCGGCTCCCATCGCCGGAATTCCAACTTCTAATTCCTGCACGCCAATCGCATTCAAAAGTTGGGCGATCGCAATCTTCTCTTCCAAGTTAAATGCAACTCCAGCCGCCTGTTCACCGTCCCGCAAGGTGGTGTCATTGATTTGAATCGAATGGTTTAAGGGATGGTCATTCATAGGTCATTCAACCGTAAGTGAATTTGCTTAAGCGCCCTGATTCGCCCTAACCACAAAGAGATGAAACTCTTTGCCTGCACCTTACCCAAGCCCAAAACGCTATCCTACGGTACCCTGAGATAATCCCACGCCCGCAAAACATCAGAATCTCTCAAGCAACACGGATGAGTCAGTCAGGTTGCCATTCAAGCCTGGGAGTTGCCTCAAACCTCGTTAGATTTCGCCTTCTGCCCTCTGCCCCTCGACTTCTGCCTCACTGCCCGTGAGGTGGTGGCAACATGCGACTGGCAATGTCGCTAAAGGTTTCCTGGATGCCGCGTTCTTTGCGTTCGCTGTAGCGATCGGTCAGGTAATCGGTTTTATCCCGTAGCAACAATGTGAACTTATACAGTTCTTCCATCACATCCACAACGCGATCGCGGTAGGGCGAGTCTTTCATCGTCCCATCTTCGTGAAACTCTTGATACGCTTTGGCAACGGAAGACTGGTTGGGAATCGTGAACATCCGCATCCAACGGCCCAAAATTCGCAACGTGTTCACCGCATTGAAAGATTGGGAACCCCCACTGACTTGCATTACTGCTAAAGTCCGTCCTTGGGTGGGGCGCACAGCTCCAAGCGTCAGGGGAATCCAGTCAATCTGGTTTTTCATAATGCCGGAAATTTGCCCATGCAACTCCGGACTCGACCACACTTGCCCTTCCGACCACAAACTGAGCGATCGCAATTCCTGCACTTTGGGATGGGTATCAGGCACGCTGCCATAAACGGGCAACTCGCGTGGGTCAAAAAACTTTACCTCAGCCCCAAACGTTTGCATGATGCGAGCTGCTTCTTCTGCCAGAAGACGACTGTAAGACCGCTCTCGCAGGGAACCGTACAAAAATAAAATGCGGGGGGGATGGTCAAAATTTGGCATGGTCAGATTCAACGAACTGTAGAACGATGGCAGAGAGCAGTAGGCGGGGAGTTGGATAGACAGGGGCGGCGTACTCAACTTGGCTTGCCCTTACAATCCTTTACGCATTTTTTTGAGATGTGGCTAATGCTTGTAGGAATGTCATTTGGGCATCTCGCAGTTCGGCCTTGGGATTTGCTGTTTGAATCACCTGCATCGCGTCGTCGTAGGACATTCCCGCCTGAATCAAATAAGCGGCCAGCATGGTGCCCGTCCGACGATTGCCACTGGTGCAATGAATGGCCACTGCACGACCTAATTGATTTTGCTCATCCACAAAGGTTTGCAATTCCCGGATTTGTTCCTGCGTCGGTGCAGTGCCGCCTTTGGTGGGAAGCCAACGATGGGGCAGTCCGGCTTGCTCATACAAATCCAGGTTAGCCGGATCATCCATCACCGAAACGATCGCCCCAATTCCGGCAGCCTTAAGCTCCAAAATTTCGTCTACTGTTGGCTTGCGCATTCCTGCCAGCTTGCCGGGAAGGGCCCACCATAGATTGTCTAAAATTGGTTGTTCCATTCATTTGATACTCATAACGAAATAACGTTAAACCTATCAGCGAGCGGGCAGGGAGCCAAATAGGGTACCGTACATCAGGCGATAAAGTTCAGTGTTGTCGATCGTGCCGTGGAGTAAGTTGGCATTGAGGCCATGAGCTTTGGCCACGATCGCACCGGCATTGTCATTCGCTCCAGACCACACAACCGCAAACGGAAATCGTTGCCCATTGGCATCAGGGGCAGAGAGGAAAGGTGGGGTATTCGTGCCATCGCGGCCATCCAGCGGTGCGCCATTCTGATTGGTGGGCGGTAAGTTTTGGTTAACAGCCATGTCGTTGATGGAGGCACCAGTCACTTCCATGCCCCCGGCATCACTGTCTGCGGCTGTCAGTAACAGGGTATTGGGAGTTTGTTCAATAAATTTCAGTGCTAAGCCGATCGCGTCATCGGCTCTTTTTGCCGCTTCGATCGTGCCTCTCGCATTGTTCGCGTTACCAAAATTATCGGTTCCTTCCTCCTCCAACACAACAAAAAATGGTTTGCCCTTTTGGGGTAAATGCCGCAGCGTAGCTTCTAGCATTTCCGCCACGCTGGGGGCACTGGCCTCGTAGAGGGGCAAGATTTGTTTGCGCAGTTCTGCTTCCGCCGCATCGTTATAAGTATCTTCCGCCGCGAACACACCCAGAATTTTGGTGGTGTCTTTTGGCAACGTCAGCAATTCTTCCCGTGTGTAGACCACCGTATAGCCCTTTTGTTTGGCCAGTTCAATCAGATTCACCCCGTCTTCGCGCCGACTTTGGGACGCTTTGGCATATCGGCCAGCAGTGCCTTTGGGCAAATACCACACCTCCCCTCCACCCAAAATAATGTCTACACCGGACTCAACCACTTGCCTGGTGATTTCGGCATTTTCGCGACGATTTTTGACTTTCGCCACAAAGGCGGCGGTGCCAGGTTCGCTGATGATGCCCGAGTTGATCAAGGCGGTGCCGTATCCCTGAGCGATCGCGGCCTGCATCACGGTTTCCTGTTTACCAGAAGCCGCAATGATTGGCTGCCCTGCTTCATCTAACCCAAAGGAGTCAGCCTGAACTTTCACCCCGGTGGCATGGGTCACGGCTCCAGCATTGGATGTTCCAGTTAATTGATTTTTCATATGTCCCAGATAAACCGCCAGGTGATCCATCCGATCCCAGTTCAACCGGCCATCTGCCCCGTAATGTAAAAATCGCGCGGCTCCCCAATGAGCCGCACTGGTGCCATCAGGATGAATGAAAATGACATTTCCTTGGGTCACCCGCTCGGAAGAGGTCGAATCTTCGGCTGGGGGCGTGGGGCCACAGGCAACACAGGTCAAGACGAGGGCCAGGAGCGAGATGGGCGATCGCGGGTTAAACAATATGCATAGCTTCACAGCAGAGAATCCTTTGGCAGCAAAAGAGATACGACCCTACTATGGCACAGGTGCTTTCTCCAAGGATTCAATCAAGCGTACGACTCGTTCTCGCACTTCATCGCGCACTCGCGGAAAAATGTCTGGTTGCTCAGCCGGATCATCTAATTGCCAATCTTCAAAGACTTCTCGCATCACCCATTCCGGTGGCAGGTTCACACCACAACCACAGAGAGAAATGACTACATCAAAATCTTCTGGTTTAAAGTCGCTCAAGGGTTTTGAGGTTTGCCGACTGATATCCACTCCAGCCGCTTGCATCGTCGCGATCGCTTCCGGACGGACTTCACTCGCCTCCAATCCAGAACTCGTCACCTCAATTTTGCCCACACCTAAATGCTTAGCAAACCCCTCGGCCATCTGCGATCGGGCTGAGTTTTTCTTACACACAAACATTACTCGTTTCATCGGTTTCACTCCACATCTCGAATTAGGTCTTGAAAGTTATTCGATAATTTGCGATACACTACCATTGCCGCCTGCGCCCCCAGAATTGGAGCCACCCAATACAACCAGTGATGTTGCCAGAGGCCACCCACGACAGCGGGGCCAAGTGAGCGGGCGGGATTCATGCTGGCACCGGTAATTGGCCCCATGCAGGCTGCTTCCAGCGCTACGGTTAACCCAATTGCCAGGCCAGCAAAGCCGATCGGGGCGCGCCGATCTAAGCCTGAGCCAAAAATGACGAACATCAAAATAAAGGTCAGCACCCACTCCAGCACCAAAGATTGCAGCCAATTGTCATGCAATGGCAGGGTTGCACCCAGGTTGCCAACGCGCCCTAAACTTAGAACTAAAAAGGCAGAGGCCGCGATCGCTCCCAGCGATTGAGCCAACACATAGGGCACCACCGTTTTGGTGGGGAAGAAGCCCCCCGTCCAAAAGGCAAGCGTGACAGCGGGGTTAAAATGGGCACCGCTAATATGCCCCAGGGTGTAGATGAGGGCAGCGACAACGGCTCCAAACACAATGCTGATCCCAAGGTGAGTAATCGCCCCGTGGCTGAGCTGGTTCACCATGACGGCTCCCGTTCCAGCAAACACCAGAATGAAGGTGCCGATCGCTTCCGCTAGCACCGCCGGAGTAAGCCATTGATTCAACCGTTTCACATCAAGAAAAATTGTTTTGGCAATGAGATCCTATCATTTTCTAAAGTCGTGTCAACTGCAACTGCAAATAAATAAGCTACTCAGATTACAACAGAGCCTCATTAAGGAAAGTTGTTGCAATTTGAGTAGCGGGTTGCAATGTAACGGTTATCTATTTGCTGGCCTGTTGTTCTTCCTGAAAAACGGTCTGGCGACGGAGTAACTCCGCAACCGTGATGTTCGGTTCAGGGATCCCTTCAAATGCGGTGCCAATCTCACCTCGGGTAAATTGAATCTCGGCTAACCGGTACGCATCCTCGGGCAAAGGCAAGTAGCCAACGGTTTCCACAATTTGGGGAGCATTTCTTAAATAAAATTCCACAAATGCTCGCAATTCAGCCTTATCTTGAGCGGCCTTGGAGTTGACATAAATGAACAGGGGCCGAGACAGCGGTTGATAAGCCGCATTTTTAATACTTTCATTTGTTGGTGCTACTGGCCCTTTGCCATTGTCTACAGGTAGCGCTTTGACAGCCTGTTTACTCTGTTCGTAGTAAGCATGAGGAATGTAACCAAGTGCCCCCGGAATTTTGTTGATGCCCTGCACCAGAATGCGATCGTCCTCACTGCCCACATAATCGGCGCGAGCGTTATCGGTGCCGCCAGTAATCACTTCATTGAAATAGTCAAACGTGCCAGAGTCGGCTCCCGCCCCAAACAAACTCAAAGGTTGGTTGGGATAAGATGCCCGTACCTGATTCCAATTTGTGATTTTGCCCTGGGCGGCCCGCTCCCAAATTTTGGTCAATTCCTCAACCGTAATGTCTTTAGCCCAGTCATTTTGCGGGTTGACAGCGATCGTCAGGGCATCGAAGGCTACTGGGAGTTCAATGAAGGCCACGCCATTTTTCACACAGGTTGCCATTTCCTCTTTTGAAATAGGACGAGATGCATTGCTGATATCGGTTTCACCGGCACAAAACCGCCGAAAACCAGCAGTTGTACCCGCAAATTTCACGTCGATTTCAGCCTTTGCGCCTTCAGGTGTGGCTTGGAATGCCTTTGCGACTGCATCCGTGACGGGATACACCGTACTGGAGCCGTCTGCCACGACTTTTCCAGCGGGTGGCGCAATTAAGTCTGGTTGACTGGCCTGGGGTTGCTGAGCGCAACTGGTGACTGCGGTGATCGCGGCGAGCGTCAGTAAGGCTGACCCAATTTTCAATGGAGGGATGGTAAGCATAGATTCATGATTCCTTTCTCAGTTGAGTAGATGTGTAGAAACCTGGGAAGGTTGGAGCAAAGCTCGCATCTCCCGCCTTATGGCTTCTGAGCCTCGGTGGTTTGCGCTTCAGTTAGTTGAAATACGGCCTGTCTGCGAAGTAATTCAGCGATCGTGACGTTTGGCTGTGGCACTCCTTCAAAGACGGTGCCGATTTCTCCACGAGTAAACTGGATTGTTGCTAAACGATAGGCTTCTTCCGGTAAAGGAATGTACCCAACCGTGTTAGACACCCGGCCCGCATGGGTCAAGTAATATTCCACAAAAGCTTTTACTTTGGGATTGTCTTGAGCCATCCTCGCATTGACATAGATAAACAGCGGTCGCGAGAAGGGCTGATACTGAGCGTTAGTAACAGTTTTACGCGACGGGGTAACGGCACCTTGACCGTTGTCGATCGCCACGGCGCGCAACCGGCCCTGGGCACCTTCAAAGTAGGCAAAGGGAATGTAGCCCAGCGCATTGGGATTCTTTTCAATCCCTGCCACCAACACCGTGTCATCTTCGCTGCCGGTGTAATCAGTGCGACTGGCTGCGGCGTTGCCAACCACAACTTCGTTGAAATAGTCAAACGTCCCAGAGTCTTTCCCAGCTCCAAATAGAACGAGCGGACGATCGGGATAGGTATCGCGCACCTGCTTCCAGTTGGTGATTTTACCTTCAGCGGCAGGCTCCCAAATTTGCTTGAGTTCATCGAGTGTAATATCGTTAGCCCAATCATTTTGGGGAGGGACAGCGATCGTCAGCGCATCAAACGCCACAGGCAATTCAATAAACGGCACCCCCGAATCGGCGCAGACTTTCGCCTCTTGCAACAGAATGGGCCGGGAGGCATTGGTAATCGCAGTTTCATTGGCACAAAACTTGTCAAACCCAGCACTGGTGCCAGAAAATTGAACGTCTAACTGAGTGCCGCTATGAGTCTTGGCATACTCCTTCGCGATCGCGTTGGTAATGGGATAAACCGTACTGGAACCATCGATTTTAATTGAATTGGCGCTGGCTGATGGCGTAGCAATAGAGGCTTGCGGCGAAGTCGAGCATCCGGTCACACTTACGCCTGTCAGCAACGCAACCCCAACAAATAACTTTGCTGGCAACCCTACCGACTGATTAAACGGCCACATAACAATGCATTCCTATTACAAAGTTCTATCGAAAGGAATGCCATCATTATTTCAAATAAACTTGATGAGTAAAGGTGATAAGCAACACATCGTAAATTAATTTACTTTACGTTAGGAAAGATTGTAGAGATGATTGCGCGTCTCAGTTTCTCCTCATAACATTCCTCTCCGTTCCTCAGCTTGCCGTCACGGCAGTCTCAGGGTGAGCTGCGAATCTAATCCTCAAGACAAGTTGATTCCTACCCCACTCACGGAGACAAAGATTATGAAACGCGCCCTTGCTACTGTTCTATCTGGCCTCGTCCTTTCGACCTTGATTGCCACCAGCGCCCTTGCGGCTGAGTCCAAGCCCGCTCAATCCACTAACTTCGATCCCGAACGAGCCTACATCGACAAGTTTGGTTCCTAAGTTTGTCTCCATCCCCTTCTAGTCTAGAAGGGGATTCCCTGAGACATCTGTTTGGCACGCGCCCTCACCCTTCTATTTATGGAGAGTGAGGGTTTGCTTTCTCTCCCTAGATAGGCCAACCCCAGCCAACTCACCGACCATCCTGGAATTAAGCAGGGCTTATGCCATTGAAAGCAAATTTCTATACCAGAAATCATGATTACATTGAAAATCGTAACAATGTTTGTTATATTTATTTACATAAGTTAACAAGCAGGAGTCCAAAGATGTATACCACCAACAATGAAGGTTTGCTCAACAATTACGCTGTTGAACCTCCTGTCTATTACGCCGAATTCCCTTCCGAATGGCAGATCCAGCGCTATACGTTTCAAGGCGCGATCGCCTTTCTGTTTGTGTCCTTGACGATCCTGACAGCAATCTCCGTCAGCTAAGTGCTTTCAGAATCGTTTCTCCCGATTCTGAAAAGTTGAACAGATGGCTTCTTAAGTGGTTTGGTTTTTACCCCGGTCTTTGTCGGCTGGGGTTTTGTTTTGAATGATATAACTATGGTCAGAACACTTAGGACCGATCAAATGGCTGAACCGCCGAGTCTGGGTAGGTGTTCTGACGCACCTCGTTCGACTGAGGCTTCGACGATGAGCTCAGCCGAATCGCGCTCACGCCGAAGTCTGCCACGTTTCACATGGCGACGGCTATAATATCGGCTCGCAATCCACAAAACTGAAGGCATCGGGATCGAGAGTAGAAGCGAATCCTTGCGAGAACCTCGGAGAGCACGCCAGTTCGAAAACTACTTCGACATCACCGACTTTTCAGCATTACAACGTATCTTGACAAGTGCGGGCTGGCACCATCAAACTCAGTCGGCGAAAGTCTGATAAATATTGCTCTAAAACAACAAATTGCGGCAGGTTCAAACTGTAGTAAATCCACCGTCCCTCTTGCCGGGTGCGCACCAAACTTGCCTCTTTCAGAGCTTTGAGATGAAACGATAATTTAGACTGCGTGACGTTCAATACATCGCACAAATCACACACACACATTTCCTGCTGCTGCAACAATTCGATCGTTTGCAACCGGAGTGGATCGGAAAGCGCGTGAAAGCCTGCAACAAGTAATGTTGATGGAAGAGAGGCGGTATCTGGCATTGCGTAAGGTGGCGTGGGTCATTGTTTAGAGTTTAGTTTATCTCAAGCAGACGGTGGGCAGGGACAGCCCAAGGGCGGCACTTAATTCACGAGGGGCTGGGATGAGATCTGCTCCAAGTTGAAGTTCTGTTGAGCCGCGCTGGAGGTTGACATGCCCGATAACAACTCTTTCCAGGCAGTGAGAAGCGTGTCATCCTGAGGGCGTTGGCGGCGCAGTTCGGCCAGTGTTGTGAGGGCATCATGCCAAAATCCAGCTTGGGCGTAGGCGATCGCATTTTGCAGTGATGGCGATGACGTTAGTTGACTGGCCAAATTCGCTTTGGGGTTTTCTCGAATCACCACGGCTTCCACATAAGTATTGTCGATCGCGGCACTGTTGGTCGCAGGTGTCATACAACTGAGCGAGAAAAACCACCGATACCGCCGCCCCAGTTGCAACGCTGGGGCGGTCTTTGGTAAAGGAATACCAATCACACCGGGCTGGTTGGGGAGCTTCACCGTCGTTTCGTAAATCGTGGTGCCCGCCGCCTCATCATCAATGGAAAATTTGGCCGGAATAGCCGCATTGCCGTAGGGCACATACACCCAAAAGGTGGGGCGATCGCTGGTGGTGTAGCCCCAAACATTAATGGCAGATGGGAGCTTTTCCCGACCGGGACGATAGATTTCCTCAAAGGGCACCAGGGCCGTTAACGGGACAGCGGTTACCGGACATAGGGCCTGCTCCCCGCTGCGACTGCCACCCCCTCGGTAGCGTCCACCGGGTGCCGGTCCAGAGACTTCGCGCCGCACATAAATCACGCCAGGTGACCGTTGGGCCAGTTGGGCTGGAGCCTGCGCCAATGCTGGCAGTTGCATCAAGGCAAAGGTGCCAACTGCGATCGCGGTTCCAAGTGGCTTCAAAGGGGGGAAGGAACGAGTTCGTTGCATGGTGTTACTCCTTGGGCAGATCAAATCAGTTTTTGGTTTGAATCGATGGACGTGTCAATAAAACAGCAACTCCAGTACTGGTGAATATCATGACCAACACGACAGGGACGAAAGGAACCCATCCTCCCAACAGAATCAAAATCGCAGTGCAGGTGCCGTACAGCACAACGATCGCAACGCCAACTGCCAGCACCAGGCGCGGTAAGAAGCGTAACTGAAGTGCAGCCCGCCGCCCCAATTCCCAGGTTAACAACCCCGCCCCGATCGCCCAGCCGCTCACCCAGGCTAACTCAACCCAGGGTGCCCATGTCCATAGCGAGGGACGGCCATCGAGAATCGTGCTAAGCAATTGACTGAGCTTGTGGGCATGTAAATAGACGCCGGCGATGCGATCGTCCAAATTAGCTCCAAACGGGGTTTTGAAGAAATCATCCTGCTCTCTGGCCGTCACGCCAATTAACACCACCCGCCCCTGAATCAGGTTCTTCAAGGTTGTGGCATCGGGGGGGGTGGCTGCGGCCAAAAACCAGCGCAGCGGTTTGGCCGCAGCCACTTCATCCAGTTGGGGGGTGGCGCGGTAGTTCAGCAAAATCTGCGTCCCGTGGGTATCGGTGCCGGGTCCCTGGTAGACGCCCAGGCGCGATCGCAGTTGCGGCAAGAGAACCTCATAGGGCTGCCAGTTGGCGCTTTGGGGCAATGGACGAACGTTCAGGTAAGCATGGGGAACGGTGGGTAACGACTGGGGTGGGTTAGCCATCCGCACTTTGAAGTTTTCCTGCCACTCCGCCGCGAAACCCGTTTGGGTGCCATCCAAGTAAGGTTGGAGGTAGCGCAAAGCCAGTTCGATCGAAAAAGCCGTGGGCACCTGGCAGCGGGATTCCGTTTGGCTCGTGGGAGACATCGCCAGCAAATGGCGACGCACCACCTCATCGGGATCTAAAACAAAGTCACTGAAGCCAACGCGAAAGCTATCTGGAGGAATTTCAGGTGGCGGCTGGATGCCGTAGGGATTGGCTTTGTCGTACCCTACTTTGCAAATGGCGATCAGATTGGGAGATTCTCGCAATTGGGCAGTCAATTGAGGATACTGTGGGCTGGCTTTTTCATCACGATAGACATCCAGGCCGATCGCCGCCGGTCGGTAGCGGAAAATTAGGGTTAACAACCGAGACAGATTGCGATCGGAAATTGAGGCTCCGTTGAGCGATTCCTGTTGGCGTTGCCATCGCACGTCTTCGTCATCGATCGCAATCACGAGTAAGCGGGCATCAGGGGGTTCCGCTGGGCGAAAGCGGGTCATTTGATCAAATGCTGCAAATTCTAATGGTTGCAACAAACCCCAGGCCCGCAGTCCACTCACCAAGCTGGCCATTATCACACTGGTCGTCGTCGCGATCGCGAGCGTCCGCCGGAGGGAAAATGGGCGCGGGGACGGGGTGGGGGCTGGCTCTGCCGTGGTGAACTCTTGCCAGAGCGGTGGAGTGACGGCGGGATGTTGACAAATCAGCGGCAGCCAGGTGGCACAGGGAAACTGATTTTCTAACCCCTGCAACCGTTCTCGCGCTTCCCGCACTGCCAGATATAGGGATGTCCCTTTGGCGTACTCACTGAGCAGATGTTTGAGGAATTCCTGCGCCACCCGATCGGGGACAGGTTCTCGCATCACAATAATTTGGGGAATCCGGAGGTCGGCCAGCTCCCGCGCCAAACCCAACCCGTCGCAGGAGTTGAAAATCGCCAGTTGCAGTCCATGCTCAACCGATTTGCGTAGCGCGTATTTCAACTCGCTAATAGACAAACTATCAGTCTGGTTGAGGAAAATCTTGCCACTTTCCCGGTTGCCATGACTGGCACTATGACCAGCAAAAAATAAGATGTCCCAGGGGGCGCGCCACAACTCATCACTCAATTGTTTGCGATCGGGTGCCAGCAACGTTGTAACTTTGGCCTGGGGTAAGCTCGCCAGCAGGGTCTGATCGGCCTGGGTGTCAATGCCCTCACTGTTGCCGATGATGGCCAGAATATTGACATGGGGTTTGTCCTGCGGTCGGGGTGGGGGTGGCGGCTCTGTATTGAGGGCACTCAGAGCGAGTTCGGCCTTCGGGTACCGCTCCATAAAATCCAGCAGGTTCCAGGGCAACTGCCGTAGCTGGCTATCCTCAGCTTGCAAAATAATTCGAATCGCCTCATCGGTTGAAAGGTATTCCAGCCATTTTTCCCGCAGCGGACGAAACTCTTCTGCCAAGAGCCAGGTATTCAGCCGTGCCTTCAAGATTTGGGCACTACTGAGACAATCAGCAATCAGCGAAACATTGGCGTTTTGATCTTTGCGAGCCGAAACGCGATAGCGCGAGTCCAACCGCCAGTAGTGATCTTGCCAGCGACTGTAGTACAGTGGCAGTTCTGGCAGGGGTGGCAACCGCCCCACGACTTCTACCGTGGGGCGGGCTTGCTCCGGCCCAATTTGCAGCATCACGGTAAAGCCCCGATCGAAACTGCCATCCACAATTTTGAGAACAACTAACTTGCCCATGGCGATCGCCCCCGCTGACGTGAATGATCAGATGACGAACGCTTGCGTTTCCAGGGAGGAATTAAACCGGACTTCCACCCGAAAGGGTTCGCCAGGGGCACCATCGATTTGCAGTTCTAAAAAGTCTTCTGCACCCGTGGCCGTCGCATCAATGACCACGGCATCACTGCTATCTAACACCGACAGTTGCAAGCCATTGGGTAAGCGGGCGTCAGCAGCGATCGGATGCAGTTGCAACCGGATCTCCATTTGAGCCTCCGCAGCTTGCCGCAAATCCACCACCAGTGCCACAACGACTTCCCCTAACGCAAGCCGCTTGGCCCGCCGCACCGTAGTGCCTCCTCGCCGAAACGCATAGGCAGGGCTGAGTTCTCCCGCATTCAACACCTGCTCTACAGTTTGCCAGCCGCTTTCGATCGCGGCCTGCCCCTGCTGTAAAGCGGTATTGAGCCAGTTGCTTAAGTTTGTCAACACCTGTCCTGCCGTTTCTCCGGGTCGCGCCAGCATCGCGTTCGGCAAAACCGTTTGCGCCTGCCGTAATTCGTAGAGATGGTCGAGCAATGCTTCTGGCGATCGCAACTCGCTCAACTGGAGTTCTTCATCGGTAACAGCAGGGACAAACCCTAAAATCTGCGCTTCGTGAGCCAATTCATCCACTTGCACCACAACATAACCCACGCGGTCTTCCCAGGTTTCGGCAGGCACCGGGCAGCGATCGACGGTTGGCAACACAGGCCGACACTCCAACCGCCCCAGCCCTGGCAACTCCAGATCAGCGACATCCGAGCAGGCTTGCATCACCGGATTCCAACTGTCGCCACTCGCCAAATCTGTGGGAATATCCATCAACTGCAAGTAATCATGGGTCACCAGGACGGCGAGTGTATTTAGGCGAACGCGATCGGCTTTAGTCGGGGTGGGTTGGTGTTGGGAAAATTCGAGGGCTGTGCGGCGTGCCCCCTGGGTGATGGGCAACGTCAATGCATCATAGGTATCGTGCGTCATGGATGAATCCTCATTAGCTATTGACATATCCCTCAGATTCACCGAATTTACGCAAACGGGGCATACATTGTCTGCGGTAAAAACTGCTAAGGGTGGGGATGGGCACCCCGTATTCCTGCGATAAGGCTTTCCAACTGGTTTCGGACAGTAACCGCCGCAAAATCAACACCTGACAGGTGACTTGAGGATAGCCCTCGATATGCAAGCGGCTCAGTTCACCCGTGGCATCGGCTTCAGCCCAGGCTTTGACTTTCTCCCAAATTGGCTCCACATCGCCCCGTTGATCGGCCAGCCCATCGATCATGTCGATCGCCTCTCCGTCCCGATCTTGCCAAGCCGAAACTTCGCTGCTGCGACGCTTTTGCAAGTCAATGTAGAAATCCTGGAGGCGGCGCTTTAAGTAGGCGTTGAGCCAGGTGGCCACACTGCCCAAGTTGGGATCGTAGCCGTTGCAGATATTTTTGCAAAAATAAACCCAGGTTTGTTGCAGGGCATCCTGGTAGTAAGCTGCACTCTCGCGCCACAATTTGCTGGACACCACCCGAATGACTTTGGTGAGATGTCGCTGACGGGCAGGGCTTCCGGGAGGATGGCGACAGGCTTCTGTAACCCACTCGCGCAACTGAACATCGATGTCACTCATGCAAATTGAACACGTAAAGCGTTTAACGATTTATTATTTCACCTTATAGCGCTTCCACTGTGGATGGGGCATTTTTCACCTGTTGGGCTACTTCCGATCGCACACAAAATCCAGCACTTTGCTGGCACTGCTGCCCGATCGCGGTTGGACGAGGCTGCCATTTTCGCCATAGGTAAAGCGTTTGATCACTTGCCGGTCTTTGTCATAGGCAGTAATTTGCCGCAGCCGCTTGGTTTTACTGGTGCAATTGGCCGACCAGTTCAGCACCGCTCCATGCACCGGACGATCGACCGCTTCTTCCAGAAAGGAATTGTTGGGCTGGGGAAATTCTCGGTATTCCCAGTAAAAGACCGCATCAGATTTTCGCTGAATGGAACTGGTATCCACTAAAAAGCGATCGCCCACAGCATTTTGCGTCACACTTTCCCAGTCGGCAGCAACGGCCTCATTCATCAGCGCAGACACACTCAATCCCACAATCAGCCAACACCATTTCATCATCTTTTTCTCAAGGAATATAAATACGCCCTATGCTAAACAAGTTTTCCAGATTAACTGTCCCTCATGTGTTCCCAGTATTCCAGGTTGCTTAGATACAAATGTCATACGCCATCTCTCAACTTTAGTTGATTACATTCATGGTAATGGAAGCGATCGAGGTGAGTCGTTGACACTTACAATTGCACGTTCCAGTAAAAGCCCACTCACGGTTTTGTAATCGGCAATTTTCCAGGTGCCACGCTCAAGGGCGAAAGTGAAGCGCACTTTTTCACTGGAGAAATCAGTATGTCCCGGGGCGATCGCTCCATTCATATAAAGAGTGCGGTCTTCCGTGAGGTTAACTTCCATCGTGGCGCGATCGCGAGCCACCACAAACCGTTCTACAGAATCGACCTTTTGCACACCATACCGAAAATAAGCCCGATTCAGCTTCAACCAATCCAACACTCCATTCGGGCGCACCAGGGAAGCCAACAGTTCGCCCGTCGTTAAATCTGCCACTTGTTGTTGATCATAGGGTGGCGCGAAGACTTCGGTTTTGGCCTGTAACCACCGATTAATCAGGGCGATCGCCTGTTGCTCATTAAATGCTTCTGACGGCGGAGTAGAAGGAATCACCACGACTGCGGCAGGCGGCTTTGTAGTTGTCGCTGCAACCTGAGAAGCGGGTGGGGTTTTGGGTGGAGCCAGTCTGGAGTTGGCCGGTTGGTTGGTAGTTGCGGCTGGTTTAGCCACAGGTTTGGTGGCCCCTGGTGAAGTCGGAATGGGTGGTTTGGCTGCCGTTGCTGGAGGTTTAGCAGGAGTTGGTTTGGGTGCGGTGGCCGACGTTGCGGCTGGCTTGGTTGGTGCAGATTGAGTGGATGCCGCCTTAGCCGGTGCTGGTTTTGGCGCAGTGGGTTGTGTGCCGGTGGATGTGCGGGTAATGATGGGTGGCACCACAACAAGGGGGACTTTAGGCACGGCTGCCGGAGTGGTGGCAGCGATGGGAGGTGGGGCGGGAGGAGTGGCAGTTTGCTTCAAATACCCTTCCACATTCCGAATCGCTTGAGTGGCGAAGGTGTCGTCTGGGCGTTCATCCAGGGCACGTTTGAAATAGATTAAGGCAGTTTGATGATCGCGCCGATTAGTGGCTTCATAACCAGCCACCATGTAGCGATCGTAGAACGTGGTACTTTTGGTTGCCGGAGTAGAGGTTGTGGCGGGTGCTTGGGCCAGACTAACGGCTGGGGAGGGCAGCGATGAAGCCCCCCACCCTCCGGCAAATCCAATCATGGCCAGCATCTGGAGCGGTAACTGCATATCCTAACTCCCAGTCCTTAGAGGTTCTGACTCTACAGAGTAGCTCAAATATTTGTGGCGTTGTGCAGGGATGTCACCCCGATTTCGCGATCGGGCGAACAGGGGCAGCAGTTCCTACTCGCGACTGCCATATCCCCGTTTGCTTTGCTGCTCGCGGCTGAATTTGGGTTCTTGCATCACATTTCCAATGCCCTTAATGATGCCGCGCCCGATCAAGCCGATGCCGCGTCCGATCACTTCGGTCAAAACATAAACAACGCCGCTGCCAACATAAGAAACCGCAGAACGTAACCGGGGAGTGAGCGCATCTCGCGCTTCCAGGGCGATCGTCACGGCTAAGCTCAAACCCGTCAGTTCATCCAGTTCTTGGTTGCGCGGCGCATAAATGGAGGTTTTGACAATTCCCAAATCTGCTAACACCAGCAAGTTGTAGCGGCTTTCAAAAATCGCGGTTGGTTCCTTGAAGTAGCGCTGCATTCGGTATCTCCAGGAGAGATTATTGCGAAAGCGCTCGATTTCGCGAGTAGACAGCAGGCGACGATCGTAAAAATTTTGCTTTACAGCTACCACATTACCGAAGCGGTTGAGCAACGGTTGCAGCACCGCATTCCCGATTTGAATAATCAGATTTTGTAGGAGCGCTTCCATTCGGCTCATGGCTTCCACTGTGCCCACGGCATAACTCGTTTCATCCACCTGCAACGGCACTTGAAACAGCAGATGGGCGATGAATTCCGGCAGCATCGGAATTTTGCTTAAGATCTCGGTCTGGACGATCGCTCGATCTTGCAGCAGCACCTCGACAATTTCAATTGGCTGTTGATTTACCGGATCGGTGGGAGAATCGCCCAATGGCAGAGTGGTGTAACGGCCAAAAAATTCGATCGTCGTGGCCTGCCACAAATCCTCCAGAATCAACGCTCGTTTGCTGGTGAGTTGGGCCAAATCAATTTCCGAGAAGCGCAGTTCGGCCAATAACTCCTCCAACTGGCGCAGAGCGATGGTGAGCAAATCTTGCTTGCGATCGCTTCGCAAAATGTCGATTTCCAGCGGCAAGTCCGTCAAGTTGCGCAACCCTAATTGCAGTTTGGCAAAGGTGGCATCGAACAGCGCAGCCTGAATGCTGCGGATGGCCGTGCTTTCCGGTTGCGGGGTGAGGGCAGCAGCGGGCGGCGGGAGGGGAGGAGGAGGGGGGGAAGGGGAGGAGGGGGGGAAGGGAGGGGAGGAAGGGGAGGGAGGGGAGGAAGGGGAGGGAGGGGAGGAAGGGGGGAAGGGAGGGGAGGAGGGAGAAGAAGCGGGGGCCGAAGAAAGGAGGCGATCGACGCACCAACGGGCGGCAATGAGTTCGCGACGACGACCGGTGAGGAAGAGATAATCCAGCGCAGACAGGTAAGGGCTTTTCAGCTGTGCGTCGATTTGGGCGATCGTGGTTTCAATTTGCGCCAAACCAGATTGCCGGATGTTGCGCCGGAGCAAGGTCAATGGCCCCGATCGCGGCGGCGTGACTGGCGACACGGCAGAAACAGGTGGAGCAAAGCGAGTTTGAGCCAGGGTGCCCATTCCCTGTACCCAATAGGGATAGCCTGCGGCCACTTGGCGAAGGGCGGCGACCCAATCTGCAATCACCGTATCTTTTCGGCAATAGCCCATCGCTCCAGCTTGAAATGCGGCTGTCAGGAGTTCCGGCGGCGCAGCATCACTCATGGTCAGGATGGGCAATTGCGGATACTGGCGGCCCAACTCCTGGCACAGCCCGATCGCTCCACTGCCAAGCGGGGGAAGTTCCAAACTCAGCAAAATCACATCTAGCGTGATGCGACTGGCGGCATCCTCACCCGGTTGGCTAAACCACTGCTGCAACACGCGCCGCGCCGATTGGTCGGAGTCTGCTTCTAACACCACCTGGATACTGGCAGCCTCTGCCAAACACGCGCTAAATCCTCGTCGAAACTGAGGATCGCTGTCAATTAACATCAGGTTGAGCCGAGTTGGGGATGAAGATAGCATTCGCAGGAGATTACGGTTCGCACCACTATACTATTTTGAATGCCAACTGTTTCATGTGCTGAATGCATCTCCTTTTATTGATTGTTTGGACGACGATCGCCGCTTTGCTGCGATTTGCCAACCTGGAGCCAAAACCACTGTGGGCCGATGAATTCTCGACGCTGGTGTTTAGTCTGGGGAATAGTTACCGCACGATTCCACTCGATCGCATTCTCTCCTGGCAAGAACTGTTACACCCGTTGCAGCCCACTCCGCAAGCCTCTGTAGCCACCGTCGTTCAGCACTTGTTCAGCGAGAGTAATCATCCCCCGCTTTACTTCATCGTGAGTCATCTGTGGCTAAAGCTGTTTCCGGCAACTTCAGCCGGGTTTGTGTCAGTTTGGGCAGCTCGATCGTTATCGGCCTGGTTAGGAGTGGCCGCAGTCCCAGCAATGTTCGGGCTGGGCTGGGTCGCTTTTCGCTCGCGGCTGATTGCGCATCTGAGTGCCCTGCTCATGGCCTTGTCTCCATTCGGAGTTTACCTGGCGCAGGAAGCCAGACATTACACCCTGGCTGTGTTGTGGATTGTGGCCTCGCTCAGTTGCTTGGTGATATTTGCCCAGAAGATTCGCTCGCGTCAGTTGATCCCCCTCTGGCTCTGCCTGCTCTGGATTGCAGTCAGTGGATTAGGCATCGCCACACATTTTTTTGTCTTGCTGACGTTGCTGGCCGAAGCGATCGCCCTTGGCCTTTGGCTCTTCGTTTTCAGGCAAACGGCGACTCTTCTTACTCATCACCGGCGACGGTTACTGCTGGTGACGGTGGGAACGATTGCAACGGCGTTCATCTGGCTTCCCGTGCTGCTGAACATTCGCGGGACAGAACTGACGCGCTGGATTCAGGCGGGGGAGTTTGATCGCTCTACAGGCTTGGATCAATTGCTGCGATCGCTGGCGGGGCTGGTGTCGATGCTCTACTTGCTCCCTGTTCAAGGCGTGCCACTAGCGATCGTCATTGCGGCTAGCCTCGGCGGGGGATTGCTCCTGCTGGGGACGGTGCCCCTACTGTGGCGGGGGTGGCAAAATCAAGTGCGCAGCAATTCCGAATCACGATCGACCCTAATTTTAATCACTGGCTTTGTGGGGGCCGCGCTCGGCTCGTCCTGGCTGCTCACCTTGGGTGGGATCAATTTCGCTAGTGTGTTTCGTTATCAGTTCATTCATTTCCCAGGCGTGATTCTCTTGGTGGCGACTAGCCTGGCAGATTGCTGGCCTCGGCAAATAGCGCTTTTACCAAGGTTAAAATCTCGGCAACTTCCTGGCAGAACAGCGATCGCGCTTGTGTTGCTGTTTAGTTTGCTGGGTGGCCTGACGGTTACAGCCCATTATGGCTATCAGCGGACACATCGCCCGGATCAGGTGGCTGTTACGATTGCTCAAGTGTTTCAGCGTCCAACCCTGGTTGCCATTCCCCATAAAACCCATGCTCAAACGGGTAGACTCATGGCGATCGCTTGGGAACTGGCGCGACTCAATCCCACTGCTGCTACCCAAACCGCTTTCCTGCTGGCCCACTATCCCGGCGCGAATGTTCAGCCCGCGATCGCGACGCTGCAAAAGGCTTTACAAGCTTCCCCCCGCCCATTGGATGTGTGGCGCGTTAATTTTCGGAGTCAGGCAAATTCCCTATCCCACGCTGTTTTGCTCCAGGAAAACTGTATGCCTGCGACTGAATTGCTGTCCGTTGATGGGTATCGCTACCAGCGATATACCTGTGCCTCTAGCCGTTGACGAACTTGATCGGAAAACTGCGGTAGACTAAAGCTTCATGATATGATGATTAGTCCGTGACTGTGCGCGGGTTTGTTTGCCCTGCATAGCACATCTCAAATGTTGTAATGATTTACAGGGAAGACCCTCTATAGCGGCATGATTAAATTGCGACTCAAGCGGTTTGGTAAAAAACGGGAAGTCAGCTACAGGATTGTAGCCATGCAGAGTACTTCTCGGCGTGATGGCAGACCTTTGGAATATTTGGGTTACTTCAACCCCCGCACCGACGAAGTGAAGTTGGATGTCCCCGCGATCGTGAAGCGATTGAAAGAAGGTGCCCAACCGACTGATACCGTCCGTAGTATCCTGACAAAACAGAACGTATTCGACCAACTCAATGCCTGAATCCCCTACTTCTCCGGCTGCTAATGGCGCGACTCCAAACTTTGAAACGCTGGTTCGGTTCTTGATCCAGCCGTTTTTGGAGTCCCCCGATGCGTTGAAACTGGACTGTGAGGTGGCTCCCAACCGCCCCAGGGTTTGGGTACGGCTGGCGTTTGAGGGCAGTGACAAGGGCCGCGTCTTTGGGCGGGGTGGTCGCAATATCCAGGCGGTGCGCACAGTCCTGGAAGCGATCGGCAAGTTATCTGGCTATTCAGTGCATTTGGATGTGTACGGTGGTTCCCCCTCCAGCACCAACGGTGAAGGCGGAGAGGACGGAGAAAAGTCGCCGCCCCGCCGCCCCCCAACTCGCCGGAATTCTCCCAAACCTACCCGTTAACCAGGCACCGGATGTCCTCAGCCATCACAATTCATTTACCTTCTATTGACAGCGCGATCGCCCTTGCCGGTGAGCGAGAAGAAAACTTGAAACTCTTATCCCGTCAAACGGGGGCAACGCTGGTGTTGCGCGGCCAGGAGTTGATGATATCAGGCACCGAAAATCAGACGGCTTTCACCCAACGCCTGATACAATCCCTGGAAAGTATCTGGACACAGGGCCGGACGCTTTCTAGCGCCGATATTTTGACGGCCCGCCATGCGATCGACACTGAGCGCCAGGATGAACTCCAGGATCTGCATCGAGATACCCTGGCTCGGACTCGTCGCGGCGAAGATATTCGAGCTAAAACGTTTCGGCAGCGGCAATATATTCAAGCCGTCCGCTCCCATGACATGACCTTTTGTATTGGTCCCGCGGGCACAGGCAAGACTTTTTTGGCCGCTGTTTTGGGTGTGCAAGCTTTGCTCAACAACGAATGTGAGCGGTTGATTTTGACGCGGCCAGCCGTGGAGGCCGGTGAGAAATTGGGGTTTTTACCCGGCGATCTCCAGCAAAAGGTGAATCCTTACCTGCGTCCGTTGTACGATGCGTTGTTTGAATTTATTGATCCTGAGAAAATTCCTAGCCTGATGGAACGGGGGGTGATCGAAGTGGCTCCGATCGCCTATATGCGCGGGCGGACGTTGAATAACGCTTTTGTCATCTTGGATGAAGCGCAGAACACGACACCATCCCAGATGAAAATGATCCTGACCCGGCTGGGGTTTCGCTCCCGCATGGTGGTCACAGGCGACTTAACCCAAACCGACTTGCCGACAAATCAAACGTCGGGGCTGGCAATGGCGGAAAAAATCCTGCGATCGGTGGAAGGGATTGCCTTTTGCCACCTGACCAAGGCAGATGTCGTGCGACATCCCCTAGTTCAACGCATTGTCGCCGCCTACGAACATTACGAACAAGCCTGAATTACTCGGCTTCACCCACCAGCGTGAAGGCAGCCCAGTCGAGGGGCCGGGGATATTGCTTCATCGTTTCCGACATGGCAAGTCGCAATGCTTTGGCTTTGTCCGGTTGCTGCAACAACTTCTCATAGAACTGCACCATTAAGTGGGCGGTGGAGGTATCAGATACGGCCCAAAGGGATACCACCAGACTGGGTACTCCGGCTGAGATAAACGCCCGCGATAAGCCCTGTACCCCATCTCCAGTAATGCGCCCCCGGCCCGTATCGCAGGCACTGAGGACGACTAAATTGGCTTTGAGCGGTAGTTCTAGAATTTCGCTGGCGGTCAGGATGCCGTTTGGTGTACTGTCAGATGAGGGTGTGGGATTGGGGGCGAGGGCGATCGCCCCTGGCAAATCGGTGTCTCCCAATTCCTGTCCATACTCGAGCAATCCGTGGGTTGCCAAATGCACCAATGCCGCTTGCGTCATTTGTTGGGTGACTTTCGCTTGCGTTGCCTCTCGCCCCGTCAACGCTTTGACTTGAAGGAGGGCGGCAACCTGGTTGGCCTCCGTCTCAGCCGCAGGCAATTCGGCTAACTCCTGCGCATCAATGGTCGGCATGGTCGGATTCCCAACAATCAATGCTGGCAAAAAGCGATCGCGTCCAGTTGTTTGGCGTCTTTGCAGTTTGATTTGCCGAGTGAGCGCCAATACTTGGATGGCTGGAGCCGTCAGCATGGTGTGCTGCTCCACCAGGTAGGTGCCATCTGCGGCTTGTAGGGCCGGAAACGGGATCAAAAATAAGGATTCCAGTGGCAGCAAGATAATGCGATCGTCTGCTTTGGTCGGTAATAAATCGGCGATCGGCTCAATGAGTAGCTGGTGGAGTTGCCGCAAGGCCGGATTCACTCGTCGCTTAGGTGGAGTGACTGCCACCGCTGATTGACTCCCGGTACTTTGTCCCACTGAGCGACCTGGGTTTCGCGATCGCGGGTTGATTGCCGGAATAGTCACCCCTCGGCAGTCTGCTCCCGGCACCAAACAATTGCGGCTGGCCATGACTAACTTCTCCAGGTTCAGATCTTGTTGCCAAAGCGGTTTTAGGTTGACCCGCCGAAAATGTAGTTGGCCCGATGGTTGCACCACCCAGATCAGCAGTTCAGATTCTCTTCCCCGTTGCTTGCCTCGAAACTTAAAGTCATCATCGGGCACGATCGCATACTCAACCAGGGTGGCCCGTTGCTCTCGGGCAATCCGGCGAATTTGCGCCATGCGAATGGGGGTGATTCCGGGTTGAGGCGAGGCCGTCGCTGTGGATGCTTGTTGCCTTCCGGCTGCTTGTGCAACTGTGCGCCCGTTGCGCACCCGTCTGGCTAACCGTTCGGCAAATGCCCGTGCCCTGCCCCACTCAGCGGCTTCCAGGGCCGCATCGTATTGGCGGGCAGCAATGAGGACTTGCTGCAACAAGCTGTAAGTGTGAATTTGGGTATCAAAGATAGAGACTCGATACCGATCGGTGAGATCAGGCCGGAGTGCATCCAGGAGTTGAATCGCCTGCCGGAGAGTAGTTTCGGCTTCTTTTAGTTTGCCTGCATTAAACAAGGCATGGCCGAGATTATTCAAGGCGCGGCCCTGAAGTTCGGGATTGTTGAGCGATCGCCCGATCGCCAAACTTTTCTGATGCTGTTGAATCGCTGCGGCAAAATTCTTTTGATCCTCGTAAGCCAGTCCCAATGCGCCCAAGGCTTCCGCTTCTCGCTGACGATCGCCGATGGTTTGTGCCAGTTTCAGACTTTGGTCATAGAAAGAAATCGCTGTTTCTAGTTGACGCAGAGAATGATGTGTAGAACCAAGGTTTAACAAGGCGCTCGTTTGGCCGGGAAGATGGTTCGCCGCTTTGGCCAGGTCTAAGCTCTGCTGAAACAGCGCGATCGCGGCCTGATCCTGACCCTGATCCGCATGGATTGCCCCCAAATTCCCCAGGGAAATGATCTCCCCGACGCGATCGCCCGTTTGCTGGGCAATCTTGAGACTTTGCTGGAATGCACTCATGGCACTTGTGTAATCACCAACCGCTTCAAACGTGCCCCCCAAATTAGATAAGACTTGCCCTAACCCCTGCTGGTGGCCCAACGCCAGCATCAACTTTCCTGCCCGTCGGTGGGTGGCGATCGCTTTGGCATACTGGCCCAGACTTTTGTAGGCAATGCCCAGGTTTCCCAGTGCTTGCGCCTCCAATGTTCGATTTGGGGCAGCCTGAGCAACCGCTGAAAAGTTTTCTAGCACGGCGATCGCGTCTTGATAGCGCTCCAATTGCACGTAAGCCATGCCCAGATGCGCTAGAACGGTGCCTTCCCGCTGTTGGTCTCGGCGTTGTTGCGCAACTTTTCTGGCCTGCTGCCAGGTCTGGATTGCGGCTTCAACCTTGTCTGCCTGGTAAAGTTGGATTCCTTGTTGCAACAGGGCTTCAGCCGATTCGGGGTTGGTAGTGGGTTGAGTTGGGGAAGATGGAACCGCCACGATCGCCACAGACATCAAAACCAGTACCAGCGCCGCGATCGCGCTCAAACTGACTCGACCAATGTTCATGTTTACGAGCCTCCTTAGCGATCGCGCAATGATCTCATCTCCATTAAGGCTTTACTCTGCTCCGGATCAGCAGGTTCATCTAAAATCTTGAGAATTTGCTGCTCGTCTTGAATTGCCTGCACACACGGATCGCCAGCCAGATTATCCGACACAAGACTAGCTGAATAACAACCAACCGCTTGAATTTGACCGTTGAGTTGACGTTGTACCGTCTGTGCGTCAGGACTAGTGCTATTCGGTGAAGGGCCACTGTCAATCGTGGTATTGAGTTCCGGCGAAGGCGAAAGAACTACTTCTGGTGGGGGTGGGGAGATCTCTTGAACTGGTAGATTGCGCGAAAACGCTCGATCTGGTAGGACGCGAGGAAAAACCAGATTACCATCCACAGAGAAGGGAATACTGTAATACGAAATCCTAATCGATCCAGAAGTGCCGCTTACTCCTTCAGAAAGAATCACCGGAGCAAACGAGGGAGAAGAATCGGGGCCAATAACAAAGGGTTGGTTTCCGTCCCCTAAAATCTCAATGTAAGGGCTGCTGAGAATAGTCCTACTTCGATCCGCGTACCGAATAATTACACTTCCGTTCAAGATGTCGAAGTTAAAAAAACTTGTTTCACGATAAGTACCCACAACGCTGATACTAACAGGTCGTTCTTCATCAGTGATTCCTTCAAGTATCCCGATCGCTCGAAAAAGTCCTCCAGCAGTAATATCAATATTCCCCATAAGATCAAACGTTGATGTATCACCGAGTTTTGCAGTAGTACTCACAGAATGAATTACCACATCCCCTGAGGCAGACGTTAGCTTGACATAACTCGCACTTATAGGAGCATTTATTAGGATTCCATTAGGTGCAGAAATATCTACATAGTCTGCCCGAATGCTCGGCAGAGAAGGATTACCAGGAGTTCCAACGGTAACTCGTCCGGTCGTCGCAGATGGAGCAGACCCACTAAAGGTTGTCCCATTTGTTGTAGTAAAGGGCGGAGTGGATGAAGGATTTGGTTCTCTATTTTCTTCCAACACTGAAACGCCTGCCCGCAAAATTAACGTAGGGTAGTCGCTTAATAGTCGGCGATCGCTACCCTCAGGCGCAGTCGCAAAGGTGGAATCTCTTTGCGTAATCTGAATATTGCCCGTGGTAATGTTGCCTGTGGTTTCCACTTTTAACGAAGCACCTGTGTAATCGCCAAAGATGACATCTCCATTAGCACTGATAATGGGGTCATATAAGCTCAAAAAGGGGCCAGGAGTTCCATCAAGCCTGCGAATTGAGAAATTGCCACTCGTGTAATGAGCATCACCAGAAATAATGCCATCGCTAATCAAGTTGAGCGTACCCATACTTTGAAAGGCTGGAGTTGAATGATTTAGCGCCAAAATATCGATCCCCTGATTGCCTTGAATCGTCAAATCTCCTCCAGCTTGAACGACAACCGGATTCAATAGGCTGTCTCGAACTGTAACCGTCTGATTTGCCAGTAAGCTCAAATTGCCGTTCGCTCGAAGTTGGCTTTCTACCAAAGTGAGATTATTGTCAGCAGACAGCAACATGGTTTGAGCCGCAATATTTTTGGCAACCACATCTCCTGCTACAACAGCAATGCCGGAACCGGTGAGTTTGACGACCCCGTTTTCGATGGTTAATCCTGATGCATTACTCAAGTTGCCACCTGTTAATAGTTGAGGCAAGGTTAAAGGTGGCGCACCAGCCTGAGGAATATCAGCAAGAAGAGGTTGAAATTCCAGACTCAGCAGGCTTCCAACTTGGGAAACCCTAACCAGTTTTTCACCGGGAACTGCTGCGATCGTAACAGCCCCGTTCGGAGCATCGAGGGTGCCAGTATTGATTACAGTGCCACCCAACAACGTCAAGCTCTGTCCTTGCCGCACCGCTAAATTACCCGCATTGATAATCACCCCAAGCTGGGAACCGACAAATCCATAGCTGTCTGGGTTGCCGACTAGTACTGCATAATTGTTGTCGCCAACTGCGTTAAACCAGCCGTTGCTAAATCTAATTCCGTTTGCAGTTGTGGCAATAAAGGAACCCGGTACATTCAGGCTGGCATTCGCACCAAACACAATTCCTGCCGGATTCATCAAATATAGGTTGGCATTGCTGCCCGTCACCTGAATTCGCCCATCGATTACCGAAACATCTCCACCCGTAACCCGTCCCAAGATGTTTTGAATTGTGGAGTTAGATAGAAAATTAGCAACTTGCCCCTGATTTAGTCCAAATTGTTGAAAACTATGAAATAAATTAGAACCAGTCTGTGTTCCACCGGTGATGTTGAATGCATTTCCTTCTGAATGTATGGCTGTATTTGTACCATCGCTAGCATGAATTATGGGCACCTGTGCCTGAACTGCCACAGGCGCGAACAATACAGTTGAAACGAGCAACGGGGCGATCGTTCCTGCGGTAGATTTCATAGTTCTTTGAGGAGATGCTGATTGCAGTGCCCCTCATTTTGAGAAAAATCGCATCGTTTTTCTATCGTTGTTGTGAAAATTTACGATCGATCGTTGATGATGCATCTACTGATAATGCTGGCCTGGCTGCGTTATTTGGATTACTGGTCTTGACCAAGAATCTTCAGAATTTGCTCATCTCGGCTAATGGGCGTACAGGGATTTGGGTTGGATGAAGCAGTGCCACGAGTCGCCACCAGTTGAGAGTTTACTTGACCCGGTTCGGCGCAGGCAGATGCTTGAGTCTGACTATCAATTTGGCGTTGAATCGTTTGCCCGTCTGCGCCCCTGGCGGCCACACTGGATTCTGAAGTTGAACCGCCAGAGGTGCCGCTTGTAGTGCCACCGGATGTCCCCCCACCGCCACCGTTACCGCCGCCAGTTGGGATGGCTGAAAACGCTCGATTTTGCACAGCAGAATAAAGGGTGGCATCAATCCCAGAAGTCGCGATGCCGCCGATCGTCCCGCTGGCATCAGTAGGAAATTCGGCAGACCCAAACACCAAAGGAGCATACTGCTCATTTCTAAACACTCGGCCTCTGCCGGAAAACACCTCGAAATTTGCAGGTGTAATTTCCTGATAGGTAACGGGAGAGGGCGTGCCATCTCCGGCCAAAAACGGATCAGTACTGGTAACTCCTGGTAATCTTCCATTCGATTTAGGGCCTGTGGCAAAAGCGGCATTGCCACCTCGTACCACAACTCGATTAATGGCAGAGCCTGCGGGGAACGTGTCGTTGATTAGCAACCGGGAGCCATCGCCGTACTGAACGGTGACGGGCGTGATGCCACTGGTACTGGTTCTGGCCAGCAAGCTGATATTTTCATCAAAGGTGTTGTCCAGAACAATTACAGTTTGATTCGGGGGCGGCGTGATGCCTTTGCTGAGCAAAAAGTCTCCCACCGTGGTTCCAGGTTGGGACGACACCAGGGGGCCAGGTTGGGCATTGCTGAGGAAATTGCCATCGAACACTCCCGTTGCCTGAAACAATCCGGCAGCGTTGACATCGATGCCATTGGCACCCGCGTCGATCGAATCTACCAAAATATTCCCCGTCGTCGAGCGCAACACAACTGATGTGCGAATGGGATCAGAACTGCCACCAGCACCTGGTCCCGCTACTCGGAGCTGGCGCGTTGTGATATTGCCGACCGCTCTAATATCGACACTCACCCCGCTGAAATCCTGCACGGCCCCCAAATTCGCCGTAGAACGTGAATCGACGACGATCGTCCCAAATTCGTTGGGCAAACTGGAACAGGCACTACAGCGGATGCTGGGATTTAAGAAGCCACCACCAGGAACAACGCCCGTCACTTGAATGCTGCCCGACAGTGCTGGATTGGGTAAGTATTGGTTCGTCAGGAGAACGTTGCCCGAATCCACTGCATTTCCAATCACTTGAATGCTGTTGATCGTGATGTTGGCACTGGTGGGAGGAGTGGGCACGGGCACTGCGGTCCCGATCGCCTGATTCGCGGGTAGCCCACCCAACTGACTCCAATCGACTCCTGCCCGCACATCCAGCGTGGGATTGCGCCCATCCACCACCAATTGATTGGCAGCCTGGGGCAGGCGCTGCACGTTGCCAGAGCCATCCAATGTAGGAGTGATGTTGACATACAGCGGAGAACCGTCGGCACGGGTGATGAGCGCCAGGGCAGCGTAGGTGCGACTGCCATTGAAAGTAGCGCCATTGGCGGGATTGATGGTATTGGCAACCGTTGCCCCCGGAGCGATCGCATTGTTGATCGTCACATTACCCAATGCTACGCTGCCACCCGCCAGGATATGCAGGGATGCGCCTGTATAATCTCCCAAACTGACATCGCCGATCGCCAAGATGATCGGATCATTCGGACTGATCACACTCCCTGGCGCGCCATCCAGATTTTCAAAGCGCAGGTTGCCGCCACTGAAGAAATGTGCATCGCCCGCGATCGGTGCCCGCGATCGCACCACCGTATGGCCACCGGATCGGATCTGGCTGGCCGGGTGATTCAGCGCGAAAATGTTAACCTGCTGCGTTCCCTGGACGGTTAAATTTTGTCCGGCTTGAATGACAACTGGCTGGGTTGCGCTGTCTCGGATGGCCACCGTCTGATTTGCCACCACTTGCAAATTGCCTGTCGTGCGAATCTGACTTTCCGCTAACGTCACGTTATTGCTGGCAGAAAGAGTGGCTTGATGGGCCGCGATCGTCTTGGCTACCACGTCCCCCAGCGTAACGGGAGTTCCAGCGCCGCTCAGCCTGGGCACACCATTTTCAACGATTAAGCCAGTGGCGTTACCAACGTTTCCGCCTGTCAGCAGCGCTGGTAAGGCAACAGGCTGTATAACAACTGGATTGAGCTGAGTCCGATCGGCAAGTGGCAAATCCAAACTCAACAGACTGCCAGATTGGTTGATTCGCACCAACTGTTCACCAGGAACCGCGGCGATCGTTACGGTTCCCCCCGGTGCCGTCAGCGTCCCTGTATTGATCACGGTGCCGCCCAACAACGTGAGGTTTTGGCCCTGCCCGACCACCAGATTCCCCGCATTAATAATGGCACCGGGTTGGAGCGTCACAAACGCAAATTGATTGGGATGACCACTTAGCGCCGTGTAGTTGTTAGCCCCGACGGCATTAAACCACCCGTTGCCAACGCCAATGCCATTTGCAGTCGCGGCGGTAAATGAACCCGGCACATTCAACCTCGCATTGGCCCCAAACACAATGCCTGCTGGATTCATCAGGTACAGGTTGGCCTTACTCCCCGTTACCTGAATTTGACCCTGAATAATCGATGCATTCCCACCCGTGACGCGACTGAGAATATTCGCGATCGTCGGATTGGCTAAAAAGTTTGCAATTTGTTCTGGATTCAATCCAAATTGTTGAAAACTGTGGAATAAATTAGTGCCTGCCTGAGTGCCGCCATTGATGTTGAAGGTATTGTTGACTTGATTAACACTTGTATTCGTGCCATCTACAGCCGGAGCAATTTGAGCGACTCCAAGGTGTTGCATGAAGGGCCAGATCGCAGCCGGAAGGAGGATGGTGACGATCGTCGCGATGGAATCCTTTCTCTTCATGAAACTTGCTCCTTGCAGTGAATGAAAGCGCACTCACCAAAATATAGCTTTGGTCAGAAGACTTAGAACAAGGTGAGCATTGAAAAGCTAAGACTGCGTAGGCGTTCTGACTGACTGTATTCGACTGAGGCTTCGACAATGAGCGGTCCGGCTGACTCACCGGAAGCCTCAGCCGAATCGCGCTCACGCCCGGGTCTTGCCACGTTACAGGCGAAAGTACAACCCAACAGTTATTTCATCATCTTCTTTGACTCGAATCCGTATCCTCGCCAAGAATCTTTAGGATCGTGGATTGAATAACCTGTAAAACTTGTGATCGCTTTCTGCCCTCATCCGTAACCCTTCTCTCGATGGGAGAAGAGGGTTAGATTCTGGTTCGCTCTCCCGACGGGTGAGGGCAAGAATCTCCGAGTTAATCAATTCCCATTCCTTATCCCAATTTGATTTGACCATGGTGCAAATGCGACCGCTCCCCATCTCCCCTTGGTGAGGGGAGGTGCCGTAGGCGGTGGGGTGAAGTGCAAGGTTGATGATTTAAAGATGATTTACATCGGTATTAGGAACTGCATATGGGCGTTAAACCTGAACGATCGTCACAATCATCAACTGAATAGACATCAGGAGTCAGGCAGTCAAAGTTATTCCGCTTCGCCAACGAGCGTAAATGCGGCCCAATCGATCGGGCGCGGATAATTCTGCATTGTTTTCAGCATGGACTGGCGTAAAGCTCTTGCTTTGTCCGGTTGTTGTAACCAGTGTTGATAAAATGTCACCATGAGATCGGCGCTGGAAGTGTCAGATACAGCCCAAAGTGAAACGATCAGGCTGGGCACTCCAGCTGCAATGAATGCCCGCGATAAGCCAATTACGCCGTCGCCTGTAATCCGCCCTTGACCTGTATCGCAAGCACTCAGCACGACCAAATCCGCTTGTAACCGCAGGTCAAAAATTTTGCTGGCGGTCAAGATGCCATTGCTCCCCGGCCTGCCGCCGGGGACAGCGGGGGTTGGGGCCAAGGCGATCGCACCTGGAATGTCCGTTTCGCCCAACGATTGTCCATAGTCCAACAACCCGTGGGTCGCCAAATGAATCAACCGCGCCTGAGGCATTTGCTGGACAATAGCCGCTTGATGAGCTGCCCGTCCAATCAAAGCCTTGGTTTGGAGCAAATCGGCAATCTGGTTGGCTTCTGTTTCAGCCGCAGGCAACGCTGCCAAGGGTTGCCCATTCACCTCAGGCATCAGCGGATTGCCCACAATCAGAGCTGGGGTGAGGCGGGGGGCAGGCGATCGCCCTTGGAAGGCGGCGCGATCGGGGGACTGGCTCCGGGGCATCTGGCGGCGCTGCTTCACTTGCCGAGTTAAATCCAGAACTTGAATTGAGGGGACGGTGAGCAGGGTATGGTGCTCGACCAGATACGCTCCAGTTGCATCTTGCAAGGCCGGGAAGGGGACTAGAAAGAGGGCGGCTTGTGGGATCACGATGACGCGCTGCTCTGGATCGGTGGGTAGCAAATCCGCGATCGGTTGGATTAACAATTGATGCAGCCGCTGCAATGCCAAATTGCGCCGATGCTTGCGGGGGGCAGGAGGCGGGGGAGAACCATCACCCAGGTGTGAGCGACAGTCAAAACTGGGATGTAAACAATTCCGAGTGATCTTTACCAGCGTGGTGAGGGACAGTTTTTGAGCGTGCAATGGGGTTAGATCGACCTGGCGAAAGTGAATGTTGCCATTGGGTTGAACGACCCAAATCAATAGCGCCACGTCTGCCCCTTTAAGTTTGCCATGGGCGATGAAGTGGCTATCCGGCACGATCGCGTATTCAATCAGCGTCGCGTTTTGCGTTTTGGCAATTTGGCGAATTTGCGCCAGGGTTGGGGGTGGATACTCTGCCAGTGTCCCCTGCTGCTCATGCCCTTTTGCCCGGGCACCAAACCGTCTCGATAGTAATTCCACAAAGGCTCTAGCGCGGCTGCGTTCTGCGACTTCCAAAGCGGCTGCTGGCTGCTGGCGTGCAATCAATACTTGCAGCAAGTTGTTGTAGCTCACCATTTGGGTATCGATGATCGAAACTTTGTCTGGATCGTTGAGGTGCAGCCGCAGTGATTCTAAAGTTGCCAAAGCGGCTCGATACTGCTGTTCGGCGCGGGCCAAGTCCCCCGATCGCCAGAGCGTATAGGCCATATTGCTCAAGGTCAAGCCTGCCAATTTGCGATCGCCGATTTTTTGCGCCAGGTGCAGGCTTTGTTGCTGGTAGGTCAGCGCCTGGGCATAGTCCGCTAAACTGGTATACCCCAGTCCCAGTCCTGCCAGCGCCGTTCCCACCATGCGGGCATCATTGAGTTGCTGGGCGATTGTCAAACTTTGCTGGTAGTGCGCGATTGCCTGATCGTAATGCCCTTGAGCATGGAGCACAAAGCCTAAATTGCTGAAGGCACTGCCAGCGGCAGCAGGAAAATGAATCGTTTGAGCAGTTCTTAAGCTTGCCTCATAGTGCTGTTGCGCCTTGCGATACTCACCTAGTCCAGCATACAAGGCACCCAGGCTATTGAATGACAGCACTACTCCGCGCCAATCACGCACTTCCTGAGAAATTGCCAAACTACGCTGGTGCAGGTCGATCGCCGTTTCATATTTGCCCAGTTCTGCCTGAATATTACCCAGGTTTGCCAAGACGAGTCCTTCACCGGGACGATCGTTTAGCACCCGTCGCAACTCTAGGGAGCGTTGGGTAAATCGCAGTGCCTCCTGATAATTGCCGAGAATGCGGTAAATACTCCCCAGGTTTGCCAGGACGTTAGCAATTGCGGGGCGATCGTTAAGTTGTTGCACTAGGGCGAACTGTTGCTGATAGGCTGCTATCGCTTGAGTATAGTCGCCCAGAGTCCGGAATGCCATGCCCAAGTTATCCCAGGTTTGCGCGATCGCCTTCAAGTTCTGTTGCTGCCGATACAGCCGCTGGGCAGATTGCCACGCTTGAATGGCGGGCTGTAATTGTCCCGCTCGAAAGTGCTGAATTCCTTGCTGGTAAAGACTATCAGCGGTGGTTGCTTGAGTCGAGGGTGACTGGTTTTGAGGCGGTTCGGCGGCGCTGCTGGCGGCAATTCCGCTACTCAGCAAGGCATACACCCAACCCAAGAGCGCAAGCAGTAGCAGCCATCCTTGCCTGGGATGATCGCGCCTGCTCCTCATGGCTCTAGTCCACAGGGCTGAAGATTGGACACGGTTTTGGCAGTGGTGGCAGTGGCTTGTTCCTGCTCGGTTCCCCGCAGTGAAGCGACTGCACTGATGTCCAGTAGTTCGGTTTGCGCCACGGGTAGGCAATCTGGAATGATGGCAACGGTTTCTTGCTGATTGTCCAGGACAGTTGCCACGGTTCCCGGCACGGATGGGGGCGTGGGATCAAGATTGGCATTAAACACGTTGTCTCGCAGCAGCACGATCGCCGAAGGTGCCCGTTCCGCCCCGATCGCAATCACACCTGCCGTGCCACTCCCGCTCATCCCTGGTTGCCCAACTAAAAACATCGTGTCTTCTAACACCCGAATGGTCACGAGGCGATCGCCGCTGCCCGTGAGGATGAAAGGATCATCCCCAATCCCGATCGCGACTTGCCCCAACCGCACTTTACGGATACCGCCACTATCATCCCCTGCCGCATCCACATCTTTGGGATAGGCATAGAGACTCATCGGCTGAACTTGAGCGGTTCCATTCACCTGCACCCGATTTCCTTGCAGATCACTTTCAATCTCCAGGACGGGATTAATTGCCCGAAATTGTTTTGCTTCAATGGCAATCGTGCTGTCGGTTATTTTATTGGTTTGTCCAGCTCGAATTACCCCATCCAGGAGAATCGTGCCCTGGATGGCCGACAGCACAACCTGACTACCACGACCCAGATTCCGATCCTCACTGGAAATCGATCCTGTTGTAATGTTGCCCGCTTGACTGGCAAGCGTCACATTCCCTGCAAAGATTCGCTGCACCTGAATGTCATTCGTTGCCAGGACTGTGAGAGCACCGGAGCGAATCGGGAAGCGGATGTCACCGTTGTTTCCAAAACTTGACCCACCTTCGATTGTGGAAACGTTGCCCAAGAAAACGGAAGCGCCAGAAACTACGAGCGATCGCCCGGTCGTTGTCAGACTTGCGGCAGGATCCATCGTGAAACTGCCCGCCCCATCGCCATCGGCATCAGCACGAAAGGTAATGGTTCCAGTACTGGGAGTAAAGTTGAGCGAAACTCCAGGGGCGATCGTGATGTTGTTGGTTGCTTCTAATTGAAGCGTGCCTGGTTGATCCGCTAGAAAATCAGCGGCAAGCGTGAAGACAGACTCGCTCACGTCACCCGCTAAAATCTGTCCAGATGGATCACCCGGATTGGGTCGATCCGCCAGTAGTTGATCATTATTCGCACCCGCGGCTTGAATTACAATGTCACGCGGATCCAGCAACAAGGTTCCAGGGATGCCGTTGGGTGCTGAGCGATCGACTTGCCCCCGGAAGTCCAGATGTTGGTGGCCCGACACCTCCACAAAGCCGCCATTGCCAGTTTGCGCTCCCCCACGCGCGTTAATGGTGCCGTAGAACCGCGTGGAGTGATCTGCCCAAACGATCGCCCGTCCCCCATTCCCACTTTGTAAAGCATCGACATTAATGACTGAATCGCGACCGACATAGGTTTGGTGAGCATTCGGAACCGTGCCTTGTCCTTGGTAATCGCCGCCAATTAAGACTGTGCCGCCGCCGTTACTCCCGGAAGCATCAATGGTCGCACCGACCACGCCAACTTTGTCACCCAAAACATGAACCGTGCCGCCCGTTGTCCCGGAGACGTTGATTTGGTTGGAGATGATCGCCACACCTGCCTCGGTGGGAAGCGTCACGCCAGAACCCGTCAATTTCACTGCACCATTTTCGACCGTTAAGCCAGTGGCATTGCTCAAGTTGCCGCCCGTGAGGAGTGCGGGTAAGGAAAGGGGTGGCACGGATGCCGGATTAAGTACCGCTCTGGTTTCGGTAGGCAAATCCAAACTGAGTAGGCTACCTGTCTGGCTCACTCGCACCAACTGTTCACCAGGAACCGCCGCGATCGTCACGGTGCCCCCCGGTGCTGTGAGTGTGCCCGTATTGATCACGGTGCCGCCCAATAAAGTGAGGCTTTGGCCCTGCCCGACCACCAGATTCCCCGCATTAATAATGGCACCGGGTTGGAGCGTCACAAACGCAAATTGATTGGGATGACCACTTAGCGCCGTGTAGTTGTTAGCCCCGACGGCATTAAACCACCCGTTGCCAACGCCAATGCCATTTGCAGTCGCGGCGGTAAATGAACCCGGCACATTCAACCTCGCATTGGCCCCAAACACAATGCCTGCTGGATTCATCAGGTACAGGTTGGCCTTACTCCCCGTTACCTGAATTTGACCCTGAATAATCGATGCATTCCCACCCGTGACGCGACTGAGAATATTCGCGATCGTCGGATTGGCTAAAAAGTTTGCAATTTGTTCTGGATTCAATCCAAATTGTTGAAAACTGTGGAATAAATTAGTGCCTGCTTGAGTGCCACCATTGATGTTAAAGGTATTACCCGTCTGGTTAATTGTGGTGTTGGTGCCGTCCGGTGCCGCGGAAATTTGGGCAGAAGCGGGGATTGGCAGAGCCAAAGCCAGGAGGAAGGGCACGATCGTGCCTGGAGCGAACCAATATCGGCGACTCATAGACCCTCCTGAATTCAAGCAGCAGCGCACAGTATCACGGGATCAACTCGTTACAGTCATTGAATATCACATTTTTGGAGACCGACCTAGTTTCAGTAAGATTACTTATCTTATTGCCGAACTAATTTCGTGGGATGGGGTTCCCATCCTCACCCAAGATTTTCAAGATTTGAGCCTCATCCGAAGTTGTCACGCAAGGATTGCTAGGAGCGTTGGGCGATCGCGTTTCGGGCACAGTGGCAGAAGCAACTCTGGTTTCTGCTTGAACACAGGCAACATTTTGATTTTGGCGATTAAGTGACTGTTGCACAACTTGTTGGTCAATTGCGTTAACAGGATTAGACCCAGTTTGACCTTGAGGCTCAGCCCCTGAATTTGGATTTGAATTAGGGTTGGAATTTGATCCAGGGAGAATCGGATCAAAGGAGCGATACTGCAAGGAGCCGACCAGGTTGGCATTGGTGCCATCATCGATCGCGATCGCCCCGGCAATCCCACTCGCACCCTCTGGAAACAAATTCGAGGGATAAATCAGGGGTTGGGAGGCATTCACCCGAAACGCGAAGTTATTGGTGACGGGGTTGTAATCCTCCAAGCGATTGGTGGGCAGATCGGGAATAAATGCCAGCCCATTATTGGGAACAGGTCCTAGCCGAAAGGGTTGGCGACTGTCGCCCCGAATCACCACTCGCCCCTGCGATTCCACCACCTGATTCACAATCTCCTGCTGGGCATCGCCAATCCGAATATCAATCACAGCCCGACTCAGATCAATACTGGAAACATTGACCTGGAGGCTGTAGTTGCGCTGGTCCGACTCGACCAGAATCACCCCATTACCCGTCAGCGTAAAGGCACTACTCGGATCGTTGGCTGGGTCATAAAGGACGGAATAAGGCGATGTCCGGAGTTGTGCTTCGGAAAAGCCGCGATCGACCAAAAACTGAATTAACTCTGGATCGTTCACAACGCCACCAAACGGGAGCGGATCGACGAGCAAGTCTGCCCCAACCGCCCGGAAATACTCCGCCGCATTCACCCGAATTCCACCCGATCCGGCTGAAATCGTATTGACCTGGATGCCCCCGCTGAGCGTCGTTAACGAGACTGAACCCTGGCGATTGGAAAAATCCTCGCCTCGAATCGCCCCTGCCAAAATGTTGCCTCCAGCGGTTAACGTCACGGCTGGATACCTGACATTATCAGCCGATTCGATCGCCGCGATCGGGGCCGGTTGGGGATTCGTTGGACTCAAACGGGCGGTAATATTACCTCCGGCGGTAATTCTAACTTCGGACGGGAAGCCTGTACTGGCGGCAAAATCTGGTTCAGTCTGAATGCTACCCGTCGTGACATCACCCGGAGCCGCCAATAACACTAATCCTGGCGCTTGAATGTCCCCCACAGTGATATTGGCGGTAGGAGCGGGGGTGCCATCGGTGCTGAAGGTGGTGCTGCCGGTGGCAGTCGTGATCGTGCGATCGGGCGGCAGAGTTGGCGTGTTGCGTAACCGGAGATTGCTAGGGAGGACATTGGGCGCAAGTTGCAGTTCGCCTAATCCGGCTCGCAAAATCACAGAGCGGCTATTCTCCAGAATGGCAATGTCTGGATCAGTGCCGGTTAGGGTCGGGTTCGGTTCGGTGATGGTAATTGATCCGCCAGTGATGCTACCGCTCGCTTCCACCTTGAGCGACGGTCCGGAATAGTTACCAAAACTCACATTGCCGTTGGCGCTAATGATCCCATTGGAACTGACGGGAGCGTACACTACATTACCCGGAGTCCCCGTAGTGGTTTGCGCGGCGAGATTACCATAGCTGATCAGGCGACCATTGACTGTGATGACTCCATTGCTAATCAGGGTGAAGTTCTCTCGACTCAAGAGAAAGGATTGACGATCGTTGAGGGCTTGAATGTCGATCGTGGCTCCCTGCAACGTCAGATTGTTCCCTGTGTAAAAGCTGACTGGACGGGTATTGGCATCTTGAATCCGTAGGGTGCCAGTTTGCGCGACTAGTTGAGTGTCCTGGACAGAGTCGATTTGGGCGTTCTGAATCGTGAAGTTTCTGCCTGCTGTGGCATTGATCCGATCGAACTCTAATTCAGTCCGGCGAACACCGAAAGCATCAGACCCATCTTGCAAGGTTAAATCTCGTTGGGCTGTAATCGTCACACTGCTACTAGCACGAAAAGAAGACAGAGCTGTGCCATTGAGTGTCACATCTCGTCCAATTAGAGTCGCTTGTGAGAGATCCCCGCTGGATGCATTGTTCAGCGTTAAATCCCCGGTGGTGGCAATGCGAAGTTGATCGGTAAACAGCGACCCAACGAAATTCAAATTGAGGTCATTGGTAGCGTTGACATCAAATAAGGTTCTGACATTCGACACTGCCAAGCGATCGACGGTAATGTTTCTGAGGGAAACTCGATCGCCACTGATGTCTAACTGATTCAATGGGTTCGTATTCCCGATCGCCCCTGTAACGGTTAAATTTCCCAGTGGCTGAACTCTTAAATTCCGAGTCACTCCATCGGCGGCATTGTTCAAGTTGCCAGAAAACGTAACATCTCCGGCTGCATCAATGATCGTTGTATCAAAAGGCGCAGCAGGATTGCCCAACACCACATTGCCGTTGAACAGGATGTTGCTGTCAACTCGGATGTTGGCATTGAGGTTGATCAGCGGTGCGGTGAAGGTCAGCAACTCGGTATCCGGGCTGAGATTAGCAAAGTCAGTATCCACAATCTCACTAGTGATCGTGATATCCACTCCCGCCGCGATCGTCACATCGCCCCGCCTCAACGCCTGCACCAGCCGATCGACTGAGATGAAGAATGTGCCGCCCGCATCACTCGCAAGAATTTCGCGATCGTCGTTTGCCGGGTTGACATTGGCTAAATTAAACTCATTGTCATTGGTGCCGTCAGTGCCAATCACAACACTAGCTGGATCGAGCAACAACTGTCCTGCGGCCCCCGCTGGAGCCTGCACATCGACTCCACCATCGAACATCAGGTTTTGTTTGCCCGACACCTCCACAAAGCCGCCGTTGCCCGACTGCGCTCCCCCGCGCGCGTTAATGGTGCCATAGAAGCGGGTGCTGTTATCCGCCCAGACGATCGCCCGTCCCCCATTCCCACTTTGCAAAGCATCGACATTAATGACTGAATCGCGACTCACGTAGGTTTGTTGCGCATTGGGAACCGTGCCCTGTCCTTTGTAATCACCACCGATCAGCACTGTGCCACCGCCGTTTGTGCCAGCAGCATGAATGGTCGCACTCACAACACCGACTTTATTACCCAGAACATTCACAGTTCCGCCCGTAGTACCAGACACGTCGATTTGGTTAGAAGCGATCGCCACGCCTGCCTCAGTCGGAATCGTGACTCCTGATCCGGTGAGTTTCACCGCTCCATCTTGTACGGTTAAGCCCGTTGCGTTACCTAGATTTCCGCCTGTTAGTAAAGCAGGTAAAGATACAGGTGTAACAGTTGCAGGATTGAGAACAGCTCTCGTTTCGGTGGGTAAATCTAAACTAAGTAAACTGCCTGCTTGGTTGATTCGCACCAACTTTCCCCCTGGAACTGCGGCGATTGTCACGGTGCCACCGGGAGCCGTTAGCGTGCCTGTGTTAATCACCGTGCCGCCCAACAACGTGATACTTTGCCCCGGTTCGACCGCCAGATTACCCGCATTCACGATCGTGCCAGGTTGCAGTGCAGTCAAGGCAAATTGATTGGGATTTCCAATCAGCGCCGCGTAGTTGTTATTGCCAGTTGCGTTAAACCACCCATTCCCAACTCCAATTCCGTTAGCTGTGGTTGCGGTGAAAGAACCAGGCACATTCAAACTAGCGTTTGCCCCAAACACAATGCCCGCCGGATTCATCAGGTACAGGTTGGCGTTACTGCCCGTTACTTGAATTTGACCCTGAATAATCGATACATTTCCACCCGTGACACGACTGAGAATATTCGCGATCGTCGGGTTTGCTAAAAAGTTTGCAACTTGTTCTGGGTTCAATCCAAATTGTTGAAAACTGTGGAATAAATTAGTGCCTGCCTGAGTGCCGCCATTGATGTTAAAGGTATTGTTGACTTGATTGACACTTGTATTCGTGCCATCTACAGCGGGAGCAATTTGAGCAACTCCAGGGTGTTGCACAAAGGGCCAAACCGCAGCCGAGAGGAGGATGGCAGCGATCGTCTGCTGTTTAACTGAGAATCGGCTTGTCATCAACGCTCTCCTCTGGCAAATAAACAATGACATCTAAATCAACATCAAACAAGCATCAAAGTTTTTCTCTCCTATCATCTTTCGTTCACCTGGCTAATCCGCATTCTCGCTAAGAATCTTTAGGATTTGGAGCGCTGGCAGCTGATCCGTTCCTCTGATTGCCCAACCGGCAAAGATGGCAAACGGGTGGGAGCCTGGGTGATCTTACCGTTCGGCAAACCACTTACACAGATGCATTTTTAAGTTTGGCAGTGGAGCATAAGAAAGGGGGAAAATCTCGTCGCAGTTACGCCACCTCGGAAAGGAACGACATAGTTCCGATTTTTGTCCTGGAAATAGTGTCACACACGCCCAGAGAAGAGTATGACGAAAAGCTAAACACTTACGCCAAATTGGGAGTTTTATATTACCTCATTGACAATCCTGAATTCTGGCAACGCGATCGCCAGCAGCCGTTTGAGTTATCCAAGTTAGCAAACGGTGAATACCAGTTACACACCCCACTTAACTGCCTGACTAGCCGCGATCGGCATCCTCATCTTGTGCAGCAAAGCAACCAGGTAGCCTGCTTCATTTCTAGGTGAAGGCAGTAACCGCAAGGTTATCTGTGGGATGCAGAGTTTGCTGTAGTTCATTTCGAGCGATCGCAGTACAAATCTACTTGGTCTACATGGCTCGGACTCTGCAATGCTCTCTCAAGTTTCTTTACCCCATGTCTTATGCTGCGTAAAATTGGAAGCGGCGTGAGGCTTGAGATATGGAAAACGTGCAAATTACTGTTCTTCGTTATGCGGGCAGCAAAAGACGTTTGTTAAGTTACATAAAAGAATATTTACAGCCTCCAAACCTGATTCCTGTTAGGTATATCGATCCATTTGCGGGAGGAGGAGGGGTTTTCTTATCTTTAGATTTCAACAAGGCTCTTTTATCAGATATCAATCGAGAACTGATGGATCTGTATAGAGCTATAAAACAAGACCCAGTTGAAGTTTGGTCAATTTTTGAGAGCTATCCATCAACAAAACACGACTACTACAGAATTCGCAACGATAAAAAAGTTGATCAACTAGACCTCATTGCTCGTGCTGCAAGGACGTTGTACTTAAACCGAACTTGTTTCAGAGGGTGGTGGCGTTATAACGCTCAAGGGCAATTTAACGTGGGCTATGGCGGTCAAGGCAGACGATGGGCTATCACTAAAGATGACCTAATTACAGTTTCTCGTAAACTTACAAACGTGACCCTTCAGGATGGAGATTTTGAAAATGTCATAAATTCATCGCCCTGATCCCAGAACGCCATATGGTAGAGATACCAACTATGGAGTCAAAGTATTTGTCAAGCTCGATTCCTATCATCAGATGATCTTGAACATCCCAACTGAAAGAAATGTTGAGAGTCCATACCTTGAAAGCCCAAAGTTAGAAGATTTGATTGGTGCCGCCAACATATTTGCGACTCTACCAGAACTACTCAGTCACCAACATGAGGGTGGCTTATTACCCGTGGAGTTAGCAAATGGAGTGGCTTCTTTGTCCACATATCCCTCTGCTCGAATTCTCAAAATGTTTGCCGAAGAAAATTTCAAGACATCCATGTAGGAGGACTGTAACAATGACCGAATTACTTGAACGGGCGATCGCCCAACTGAAAACTTTACCTGCTGACGAGCAGGATGCAATCGCTGCTCGTCTCCTTGCTGAGTTGGAAGATGAGCGGGTATGGAAAGCTCAGTTTGAATCCACAACAGATGATCAGTGGGATCGGATAGCTGAGATGGTACGCCAGGAAATTGCTGCTGGTGATATCACTCCTCTTACCGAAGTGTTTCCGCCTCAATCGCAGTTATGAAATCAAGTGTTACAAAAGCGTTTCGCAAGAAATTGGATGGGCTGCCTGCATCAGTTCAAGAACAAGCGACCAAAGCTTATGAACTTTGGCGTTCAGATCCTCACCACAATAGTCTTCAATTTAAACGGGTTAGCCAGCACCAACCAATTTATTCAGCTCGTGTAAGTTTGGACTACCGAGTTCTTGGCTTGTTGGAAGATGATCACATTTACTGGTTTTGGATTGGCGCACATGCAGAGTACGACGAGTTGCTTAAGCGGTTGTAGTGCCAGCTGCCTAACACTGCGTTAGTGCGGACGGACGAGAGATTTTGGTGCTGAGTTCAAGGTTATCTGCCGCTGCACAACTTCACCGTTGAAAGGCAGCAGGCAATAGGAATACTTATTGAAGTAGGTTTAACAGCGCTTCTTCTGAGAGGAGCGAAATTCCCAAAGCTTGAGCTTTCTCCAATTTAGATCCGGCCTCTTCCCCCACAACCAGGTAATCCGTTTTCTTACTAACTGAATCAGTCACTTTGCCGCCCGCTTGCTGAATCATGGCTTTGGCTTCCTCCCGCTTCAGCGTTGGGAGAGTGCCCGTAATGACGAAGGTTTTGCCAGAGATGGGAGTGGCCAGAGGAGAGTGAGGCGCAGGCCTGGAAGCTTCTAGTTGAAGTTGAGCCGCTTTGAGGCGGGAGATGAGTGCTTGGTTGGCGGGAGTCTGAAACCAGTCGTAAATGGATTCAGCAATGACTGTGCCGATGCCATGAACAGCTGCAATGTCGGCGATCGCCGCTTGGGCCAACGCCGCCGCCGTGGGAAATGCCTCTGTAATCACCTGCGCATTGACACTACCCACATGTCGGATGCCCAGGCTATATAGTACTCGTGACCAGGGCTGTTGTTTCGACTCCGCGATCGCCTTGACTAACTTCTCGGCTGATTTTTGCCCCATGCGCTCAAGGGTCAGCAATTGTTCCTGCGTCAAGTCATACAAATCAGCAACCGATTGTACTAAACCATTGTCAACCAGTTGCACTACCCACTTTTCACCGAGTCCAGCAATATCCATCGCTTGCCGAGAAGCCCAATGCTCCAGCGATTTGCGTAGAATCGCTGGACAAGAGGCATTAATGCAGCGCGTCACCGCCTCATCATCCGGTTTCTCTAAGGGTTGGCTACACTCGGGACAATGAGTCGGCATTTCAAAGGGGCGAGTGCCTTCTGGGCGTAATTCGTACAACACCCGCACCACTTCCGGGATAATTTCGCCTGCTTTCCGGACAATCACCGTATCACCCGCCCGAATATCCAATTCTGCCACGCGATCGCGATTATGCAAGGTGGCTCGCGAAACTGTAGTGCCCGCTAATTGCACCGGTTGCATCTCTGCCAGCGGAGTCACTGCCCCCGTCCGGCCCACATTGACGCTGATACGTTCCACGATCGTCGGTGCTTCTTCGGCTGGATACTTCAGCGCGATCGCCCAGCGGGGAAACTTTTGGGTAAACCCCAACTGTTCCTGCAACGCGAGTGAATTTAGCTTCACGACCACGCCATCCGTCATGTAGGGAAGTTGAATCCGTGCTGTAGACCAGCGATCGCAATAGGCCATCACTGCTGCCAAATCAGCACATTCAGCCCCCTCCGGATTCACCCGAAAACCCAACTGCTTCAGCGTTTGCAACACGTCCCACTGAGCGGAAGGAGGGGAAAGGGGAGAGGGGGGAGGGGGAGAGTGTAACGTGTAGGCAAAGAAGTCTAGTTTGCGTTTTGCCACAATGCGTGAATCCAATTGACGCAACGTGCCAGCGGCAGCATTTCGAGGGTTCGCAAATAGGGATTCTCCGGCTTGCTCTCGCTCCTGGTTCATTTGCTGAAACGAATCCAGCGGCAAAAAGGCTTCTCCCCGCACTTCAAGGACAGGAGGCGGATTGTCCAGGTTTAAGCGCAAGGGAATAGAGCGGATTGTTTTGACGTTTTGGGTAATGTCTTCTCCAGTGATGCCATCTCCACGAGTCGCCCCCCGCACCAGAAAGCCATTTTCGTAAGTCAGCGCCAGAGAGTTGCCATCAATCTTCAGTTCGCAAACATAGAGTTTGTCGGCGGCTTCCAGCCCACTGCCCACTGACTTGTCCCTCAATTGCCGTTGCCAGCGTTCTTCCCAGTGTGCGAGTTCAGCATGCCCAAAGGCATTCTCCAGGCTGTAGAGCGGGATGTTGTGGCGAACCGAATGAAATTGATTGGCCGGACGCTCGCCCACCCGCTGCGTTGGGCTATCGGGACGAATCAGGGCTGGATACTGAGTTTCCAATTCAACGAGTTCGCGGTACAGCTTATCGTAGACGGCATCTTCCAGGGTGGGTGCATCCAAGACGTAGTATTCATAGCTGGCTTGCTGCAATAAGTGCTGAAGCTCTTGCACCCGTTGCGTAATCTCGGTTGAGACTGGCGTTGCGACGATCGAAAGTGGTTCTGCTGAGTCCATGCCGGTTGTGCGTTTCTCGGTTTCCCACATAGTTTAGCGAGAAAGTACGAACGATTAGACTGCCGCAAACTCAAAAAGATCGGCTATCCTGCGAGGTAGTTGAGTTGCAATGGTTGAGCTGGCATGAGAGTGTGGTTAACGAGTTTTATTTTGTTGTTTGGCGCAGCGCAACTGTACGATTGGGCGCAGACCTTGACTTTACCGATGCCAATTTTTGTGCTGGGTGGAGCTTTTTTGGCGATCGCGTCCAATTATGACAAGCTTAAGAATTTGCCGATTCATTTAGACTACGAAGAACCAGAACCGTTACAGAAAACAGTTGCCTCTAGTGCAAACCAACCGTTTCCGACCGCTGCTAAATCGCGTGTCGCGTCACCGATTTCATTTGAAATCCAAAAGCCCTTCAAACCCGGAGATTAAGAAGCTAGGTGCGTTTTTTGTACGATCGCCATGGCAGGACTGGCCTCATCCAAACGCAGCAGTGGTATGGGAGGACGCGATCGCACCTGCGAAACGTTACGTCGCGGCGGTAGCAGCAAACAAATTTCAGATACCATTCAATCTCGGTTTTCCCGTGATGATCAGCGTCTGACCTATCTGCATGTCGCACAAGCAGCCGAGAAAAATCTCTGTCCGGCAAGTGGCTTTCCCGTGGAAAATTGGCAGCGATCGTTGTTTTTCTGGAAAGAGTGTTTGAATGGGGGACAACCACTTTAGAAAGCAAATCAAAGATTAGCTAATGGACTCGCAGCCCTTAATTGATTTGAATGTGCTGCTAGCTAACAGTGCCCATCACCCGCCGCAGATAATCTCTCGCTCTCAATCAAGCAACCTTTGACGATCGGGTGCATGGGCGTTGTTGTGTCGCTTACGCTATGACCATTTCAGGTTTCATATCAGGTGATGCTGGCTCGAAATGCAACCCTTCGGTTGCATTTCTATTTTGTCATTCAATTGTGAAGTCCAGAGTATAATGTCATTGGCCAATTCCTTCAGATGTAAAGTCACGAGTTTGACTAGTTCTTAAGGATCTGTACGGCGCAGTCTCTGATCAGGTCATTAAGGCAACCATTGCCTTCAGTTTTGCCCATGATTGCTAGATCTAGGGTCTGTGATTGAATTAAGCTAGCAAATTGGACATATTGGTAGGAGAACTTTGAGCAATTTTGAATATATTCACTTTCATGAGAACCGGCCTACGGGCTTGTCAATCGTGGAAATGTTTTCCAAAGTATGCGGATTTCCGCCCATTTCCAACTATGGAATGAGACTGCTCTATTGTGAAGTCATGTCCTGTTCCCTTTTCACTACAGGAATGATGACATGAATAGTAAAGGAATGTCGTATTTACTCTGGCTCTCGATCCTACTGGGATTGGGTGGTCTCCACCGGTTTTATAACGGCAAGATGGTTTCTGGCTGTTTGTGGTTGTTAACGGGGGGGGTATTTGGGATTGGCCAGTTGGTGGATTTGTTTTTGATCCCTGATATGGTGGATGCTCACAATCTGAAACGGGTTGCTCAGTTGGGTGGTTCACCTTATGCGCCTACCCAGCCTGCTATTTCTCGTTTGATTGAATCTCCAGGACAAAAAGAAGCATGGCTAAGAACACAACTGCTTAAGGCTGCGCAGAAACGAGGTGGTAGAATATCTGTGACTCAAGCAGTTGCTGATACTGGCGCAGGCTTTTCTGAAGTCGAAGATACGCTTTTAAGTATGGCGAAGAAGGGTCACGCTGATATTCAGAATGACCCAAAATCAGGTGCTGTAGTGTATTCATTTCCTGAGTTGTAAGACCCGAATATAGAGTCTCAATCAGGTTTAATACAGCTTTGAGACTCTATATTTGTGATTTTAAGTGTAGGTAATTAGAGTCTCACCAAATTAGGGGAAGGCTTATTAGTCGCGGTCGCTCGTTTTGTCTGTATTAATTTGAGCCATGACCCAGGTGGTGTAAGTTCCGACAGGACTCCATAGGAGGTATGGGAACAGCAGCAAGGTCGCCCAGATAGAAATGGGTAATACCGTGATAGCAAGAGCTAAGCCTAAGATGCAGCCAATTCCACCTACTAAGGTGCCAGTTTTAAGACTGCGAGTCCATAAAGTAATTGGTGGATATGAAACGATGATGACCTCAACTAGCAGGTAAAAGGCCATGAGCCACCAGTTTTGAGTTATTTCCCAAACTATATAGGCAGACCAAGCTCCACAAACAAAGACGATCGTCCAAATGAGTGGAATGAGCGGCTCGAAGGTCAACCAACGTGGACGGCGTAGTTGGGTAAACCACTTGATGTCTCTTGGTCTCAACACACTACTCAGGAGTGCAACGAGGATTGTCACTCCACCAATAACCATCCACGATTTGATCATATGGCTACATTTGCCCTATTAATGTACGATCGCTGCTTCGAGTAAGCTTTACACCATTGTGCAAAGGGACAGCGGTTGTCGCATCATTCTAAGGTGGCATGGTTACCACTTGTGGGGGTTAGAAACAGGTGGGGAGTGGCTGTTAAATCCAACTGTAGCGCCAGATTTCATCTCGTAATGACCTGACTGAGGCAATTATGGGGTTGAGGAGTGAGAAGCGATCGTACCAGCGGCGAAGGGCGATATTACTGGGAGAACCTTTTTGAGTAGACAGAGTTGGGTTGCTGATTAATGACACGACTTCTGGATGCAATTCACGAAACATATTGAATGCGGCATCGATGTAGAGCCGCCCGCCCCGCGGGTGCCCTGGTGGATTGGTTAAAGTCTCTTTCTAAAATCCATACCCGTTCCACCTGATCTTGTAAACATTCTTGGAGAATTCCCAGGTGACGGATGAAGTTGCTATAGACCCCGATCGAAGGAAACTCGTTAGCGTTGGTTGGATAGGGTGGTTTGGGTAAGTAAACTTTTGGCTGATTAATCCCAATTCCAATGTTGGCAAGTTCGGCTTTGAGCGCTTGATATCGGTCTGTGCGTTCGGGTAAGTGAATAATGTAGATTCGCTCAATTACATCAATTAGTCGCATGGTTTTGACTCCGGCTTAGTCTTAACAATGCTTCATTGATACGAAGCATTTTGGGTTAAACAATCTGAGATGCTTATGCCACAGGTAATTTGATCCAAAATCGAAAGAGCAAGTAAGCGTGTTGCCCTCTCTAGGAAACCTTCAACAGGACTGATGAATCATTCCCGCCATATCAACCTGGAGTTGAAAGCCTTTGATTTTGATTTGGTGCAAATTCTAGCGGTTGCAAATTGATGTTGTATCAATCACTTCCAGCCACTTACGAAAATTTCAGAGAGTGGGTCTGCGGCTTTACACAAACTGAACAATTTAATCTTCTTTCTTCCGTACTATTACTGAGTGTTGCTACCGAGCTTTCCCTTCCTCTTAGGAAAAATCTCAAGCATTGGTGTAGTAGTGTTTGTTCTGGATGAGGATGTTGAGATCGGTGAGAGTGATGTTTTCTCACTTAAAGCAGTTATCTTTTCTCACTGCTCCCTTCGATGGAACTGAATACAGTCTAGATATAAACCCTTATGTGGTTTATATGGTTTGCTTCTTGTTCATAAAGCCCCCTAAGAACTATGAATACCTCACATGGTCCCTCTGAGTTTTTACTTGCTATCCTTGAAGGTTTTTTAGATGGAATTCTGGTGTTAACCGATCGCAAGCAGCTTTTGTACATCAACAATACGGCTCGTCGCTTGTGTCAGCGGTTACTGGCAAAAAACGCTAGTACTTCTGTGCCACCAGCAATTTGGCAGATGTGCGAGTCGTTGATGGCGAGTCAAAGTGCTTCTCCAGAAAAGTTATTGGTGATGGAGTCCGATGTTGAACATGAGGAGAAACGGCTGCGTGTCCGAGTGCAGTCGTTAGTGCTTGATGGCGTCGATCGCCCCTGTTTAATTGTGCGCTTACAAGATCAACAACAAGCTGTGCAAACGATGGCAACTGCGGAAGCCCAAAAGTGGCAACTGACTGAACGGGAGTCTCAAGTTTGGCTGTTGCGTAAAGCTGGATTACGTCGAAAACAAATTGCGGCAGAGCTGTACATTTCGGAGGATACGGTGAAAAAGCATTTAGGCAATATCAATGCGAAGCGTCAAAGCTACCTGGATGAGGAGGAATGGCAAGCCTATCAACATTTGAGATCGGCATAACCAGGTAAGAAATAAGAATCATAGCTATGGTCAGAACACTTAGGACAGAGCGAATGGCTGAACCGCCGATTCTGAGTGGGTGTTCTGACTCGCCTCGCTCGACTGAGGCTTCGACGATGAGCTCAGCCGAATCGCGCTCACGCCGAAGTCTGCCACGTTGCACATGGCGACGGCTATAGATTCACGATCCTAAGTGAGTCGGTGAGTTTACGGGATGATTCATCTGCTGGCTTTACCTAGCGCCAAAGCCGACCTTTGGTTTAGCCTTGCTTTTCGGCTTTTCTTTCTTCACTTCCAGCAGAGCATCTTGAAATAAATTGTGCAGATGTAGCGGGACGCTGGCTGTTTCGGGTAACTCTGGCTCAGTCGGTTTACCGTATGCTGTCATCAAGCCATCCAGGTCAGATTGGAGCTGAAAGTTAGGGCGTGCCAATGTGTTTTGCAGGACGGCTTCCAGTTGTTCTGGGTATTGAGTTGCTAAACGTTGCCAGACAAAGTAATTCATTTCGGGATTGTCGAGGTGCTGTTTAATCAGTTTTTCAGTGTCGGGAGCGATCGCCTCTGCTTGTTTCAACAACATTGTTAAACGAGTGTAGTTGGGTAAAAAGAGTTGCCCCCAACGGGGATGGCTGAGAGCCGTCACCTGCTCGGCATTTTTTAACTGTGGAGGGAGTTCGACCTGAGTGGGAGCCATTTGCAGAGTTCCTTTTTGCTCGAGCAACTGGGCTGCGGTTTTGGTATCTATCCCCATCACTTCGGCTGCTTCGGCCAATTCTTCGGTGGAGGTTCCGGCTTCGGTGGCAAGTTCGGCGAGGGATTTAGAACCATCGATTCCGGCAGCATCGAGTTGAGCCTGAGTCATTTGAGCTTGCAATTCGGCGAGTTTTTTACCCAGTTGGTAACCCGAAAGGGTAACTTCGTCGCTGCCAAAAAAGTTGATGAAGTTATGGTGATATTGCGCTACCGATTGCCACGCTAGCTCTAACAGTTCTGGCGCATCGCTGTAGAGATGCCGTTTGTAGTTCTGTTTAAAATTGCCGATCGCAACGGCCAGTTTAGGTTTGCCCAGTTTGCCGAGGGAAGTCCACGGGCTAAAGAACATCCAGGTTGTTGCGTCAACGGGAGCAATTTGAGTCAAGATAATTTCGCCAACTTTGAGTCTGGCCATTGCTGCATACGCGTTGGCATTGGTGGGTTTGGTGATGTAATGCTTGGCGGTTGTCCAGTTCATTAACTCGAACCCATCAGGTAAGATTTGCCGAATTTCAAACAGTCCCACAAATCCCTGTAGCCAGTTGTGCAGAAGTTGGCGATCGAGTTCGGTTAAATCTGGCCTTTCCGCTAAAAATAATTGAATGGGCGTGGTTTCCCCAACGTGCCCTTCCAGCAGAAAGCGATCGACAACCAGGCTGCGTTGATGCATGTCTTGTTGTTGCGATCGCGACAATTGTTCTGCACTAAATGTCTCCAGGGCCACCGCAAGTTCACCCTCAGCGTCCAGCACGAAGTCCGTCAGGGCTTGCTTTAGCTCTTCAGCACGGTGTAGGCGATCGTTCATGGTGCATTTTTCTCTCTCTTCAGTCGTACCGTACTGTGGGATTGAAAATTTTGCCCACCCTCTTAAGATGGAGAGTAGAACAAATTCACTATGCACAAAGGTAGAGTTGGCCCATGTCTGACAAAGCATTTTGTGAAGCTGTGTTGCAACATCTAAACCAGGTTGCGCCAGTGACAGCACGAGCAATGTTTGGTGGATACGGAATTTACACCGAAGGGGTCATCTTTGCCCTAATTGCAGATGAAGTCCTGTATTTCAAAGTGGATGACAGCAACCGGCATGACTATTTGAATGCTGGCATGCGGCCATTTACCTATGAGGGCAAGGGCAAACCGATCGAAATGTCCTATTGCCAGTTACCGGATGCGGTTTGGCAGGACTTAGCGACGTTGGCAGTTTGGGTGGAGAAGTCGGCAACTGTCTCACGGCGGGCCAAAAAACAGCAAAAACGCCACAAAGCCTCGTGGAAGAATCAGTTGCCCTTTGCGCCAGAGTGGTGAGCGAAGCGATCGCAGGCATCTAACAAGGCGGTTTGAATGCCGGGTTCAGTCATGGAGTGGCCCGCATCAGGAATGACAATAAATTCGGCTTCTGGCCACGCCTGATGTAGCTCCCAGGCTGACATCATGGGACACACAATATCGTAGCGTCCCTGAACGATCACAGCCGGAAGTTGGCGAATGCGATCGACTCCTCGGAGTAATTGATCCTCCGCTTCAAAAAAGCCGCCGTTGACGAAATAATGACATTCGATGCGAGCAAAAGCAGCAGCAAACTCATCTTCTCCAAACTTGCTCATTAAGTCTGGATCTTGGAACAGCTTGCTGGTACTAGCTTCCCATACTGACCAAGCGCGGGCAGCTTCCAGACGAATGCTCAGATCCGGACTGGTCAACCGTTGATAATAAGCAGTGAGTAAATTTCCCCGTTCATTTGGTGGAATCGGTTGCAAGTAGTGTTCCCAGGCATCGGGAAAAATGTTGCTGGCTCCAGTTTGATAAAACCATTCAATCTCTTTCTTTCGCAGCAAAAAGATGCCTCTTAAAATGAGTCCTAAGCAACGCTCTGGATGAGTTTGACTATAGGCTAGTGATAGGGTACTGCCCCAACTTCCACCAAATACAAGCCATTGCTCAATCTGTAAATGTTGTCTTAAAGTTTCAATATCGGCAACTAAATGCCAGGTAGTATTTTCTCTTAGTTCAGCATGAGGTTTACTCTGACCACACCCGCGTTGATCAAATAAAACAATGCGATAGTGTTCTGGATGGAAGAACTGGCGATAAAAGGGGACACTGCCACCCCCTGGGCCGCCGTGCAAGACCACGACAGGTTTGCCAGTCGGGTTGCCAGATTGCTCATAGTAAATCTGATGCAACTCAGAAACTGACAGCATCCCAGATTGGTACGGCTCGATCGGCGGGTATAAGTCTCTCATCGGCTTAATCCTGGAATACTTGGATACTACCCGAATAGTTGGCAACCCAAACCTGAGCTGTTTCAGCATCGTAGGTTACCCCGATCGGCGCGGGATTAGAGTTCACTGTTTTAACGACTTGCATATCGGACGTGCGAACTTTGCTGACAGTATCAGAATCGTAGTTGACGACGTAAAGAAACTGCCCATTATCCGCGATCGCCATACTGCGGGGGGCACTCCCAGTAGCAATTTTGCTGACAACACGCTTGCTCGTTAAATCAATTTTGGCAATCTGCCCTTCACCGTTGAGGGTGGCGTAGAGATACTTTCCGGCTGGGTCAATGCTCAAGTGGCGGGGCGAGTGCCCCACACCTCGAATCCAATCCACTGAGAAATCATTTAACTGAATTGCCGCGATATCGTAAGACCCCATGATCGCCACGTAGGCAATTTGGGACTGTTGATCCACAGCGATCCCACGGGGATAAGGCCCCAATTGAATGCGGTGAACTTCCTTATTCTGCTGTGGATCAATCACACTCAAATCCCAGCTACACCAGTTGCTTACCAACACATAACGGTTGTTGGGGGTGGTCGCGACGTATTTGGGCACGGCTCCCACCTGAACCGCTCGTTCAATAGCCAGACTTTTGGTTCCGATGCGATAAAGGAAACTGGGATCATGATTCTGCTCTGGGCTGCAATCGTCATCGGCTGAACTACTGAAGCCAGCCCCATACATCTGATAATTAGAAACCCAAGCCGTTTCTCCATTTGGGCTAAATGCGGCCTCTACCGGCGCGCCCTTTTGCGTCCCTGCATACTTAGCGTAGCCAGAGTCTGAGAGCTTGACCTCATCAGGAATGGATTTGACTAAATTGAACTGGCGATCGTAGACATTGATCGTATGGCCATACATCATGTTCTGCGCGAAGAAGAGTCCGTGGCCAGAATGCACGACAGATTTAGGTGACAAGCCACCAGTAATTGTTTTGATCAGCTCCATGCCGCCAGAACTGAGTTTGACCCGCACAACGTGATCCAGGTGCCCCTGGTATTCCTTCATCTTCTGCTGCGCCTGGGTGAAGTTCGGCTCCGCTCGACGGATTGACCGCAAAAGGGCGATCGCTTCTTGCCATTGCGTGGCGGCCCGTTGCCAATCTTGTTTATTCTTGGCCGTTTTCCCCGTTTGGTAAGCCGCATACCCCCGCGACATGGCGGTTGCGTACGTATTTACAGTCGGCGGTGCTAGAGCCGCTGGGCGAGTTGGGTCAGCGGTTGGAGAGGCTGGTCGATCGCTGCCCAGGAAGCGAACCCAAATAATGCTGCTGCTGACGAGAAAGACGATCGGGACACTCATTAACAATGCCAGCGTAAACGGACTGACCCGCTTCCACCACGGTAGAACAGGCACCTTCCGACGCACCTTCACCGCCGGCCGCGGAGCGATATCCGGCTCCAAAACAAAGGGATTTGTGACCAAAGCTGGCGGATTGAGGGACAATTGCTCGACCCAAATGGGTGAACTTTGCCCCACTAGCCGACTATAGACCACTGCCGACGACAACCATCCCAAGCCCAGCCGCGCCAACCCACGACGGATAAATTCAATTGAGGGCGATGGTGCCAGCAACCGTTCTGACTCCAACAAGACGTGCAATTTGCCATCTCGTAACACCGCTCTCGCTGATACACCGATCGCTTGCAAACTCGCATTCATGAGGGCGGCGATCGCCTCCGCGTCTCCAGCCTGGGCAAGTTGTAAAAGATTTGACTGTGCCATCTCGCAATCTCACCGACACTACGCCACGATAGCCGATACAACTAGGATTGAAGCAAAAATTTTGGCTTTAGGACTAGGGTTACTTTCTACGAGCTGCTTGTTAAGCAGAACTTGGTGGCAAATTTAGTCCCTCTCGTGACTCAAGTGGCCCGAAATGTATAGCCACGTAAAATAATGTAGTTTTTAATCCAGATTCCGAAGCGTTTGATCGTGATCGTTTGTGGGGCCGAAACACGATCGAATTGAGTCGTTAATGCTGGTTGTAGAGGATGCCAATCGTCCACCAGGATCACCGCGTCTCGACCGTTTAACGAGTCTGGATCGAACCAAAAATCGAACTGATCAATTCGCTCGGAGATGGCAAATACCTCTCGATGGTTTAACTGATAAGCCAATGCTGCTGCCGATCGATAGTCTGACGTGATGAAAAACGGTTGATTTAACCCGGTTGCTTGCTGTTGGACCGCTGTTCCTACCTGTTCCCAGCCAAACAACATTCGCGAATCTGGGTCACTGTCGGCACTGCCAAACACGGAAAGGGGCAGCACGCTGTAATGCATCACTAGCAGCAAGGCAAACAGGAGGCCATACCATTGACCTGCGACCAAAAGCCGAGAGTGTCTCTTTGCGTGTGAATCGAGGGGCGGCGAATCTGAAGGAAGGGGCGGCGGAGAGATTGAGGTGAAAAACAGCGGTGGTAACAATGGAAATAGGAGCAGATACGCCAGAATATTCCAGTAGTACAACGCAGTTGACACCAGCGAGATCGCAAGAAGGGCACCCGTGGAAACGCAAAATATGCCAAAGGCGACGGTTTGATAAGTTGAGGTGCGAGGACGACGCAGGGCTTGCAGCATAATCCAACTATTTATCGGTGAAAGCATCAATATGGAAATGCCAATGAATCCCAATGCCTGGTCGAACTTGAGGCGAAAGTTTGCATCGTCAATGCTGCGATCGCTGTAGTAGCGAAAAGACTGAAAATCGTGCGTGATATTCCAGAGCAAGATGGGGAGTAAACACAGGAGCGTGATGATAATTGCAAAATATAATCGGCGATCGCGAAATAGGTTGCGCCACGGCTTGTTAGTCGCCAGTACTACTAGATAACCTAAACCAACAAACACCGCGTTGTATTTGCATAATATCGCGATTCCCAGGGTGAGGGCGGCTCCATACAGACGGTTAGTTTCGCCCTTCTTAGTAACGGCATAACCATCTAAAAACTGAATAAATTGAAATGCTGAAACTAGGGAAAAAGTCATTAGCCAATGGTCTGGCCACGCTAAGGCCAAAAACAGAAAATAGAGGGGGGAGGCCAGGAGCAGGGCGATCGTGATCCAGAAAAAGTCATTGCCATCCTTACCATAGAGATATTTGTTGATGCGGTAATACGTGTAAACAAGAAGGCCGTTACTCAATAAGTTTGAAAGTCGCAATGCCCAAAAAGACTGACCTGCAAGCGCTGTAGTTACCGTCTGAACCCAAGCTTGAAACGGGGGATGATCGTAGTAGGAAAAGGCGGGATGTTGCCCCCAAACCCAGTAATATGCTTCGTCTGGATTCGGGAATGTATTCAGCCAAAAGATTAATCTGAGCAACCCAAAAATAGTGACCAGCGGAAGGATGGCTTTGAGTATTGACGATCGCGGTGCGGGCATAGGAGAACAGCAACAGTAAACCATTCTTAAGATAAACCCCCGGAAGTGTCCCAAATGTTGAAATCCTTGCCAGAATGACAGAGCGGTGTCAGGTGAGCAGCGGCACAATTTACGCACAAGGTGTAAGGGTGGAAGAATTTTGCACACACCATTTCATCTCATGAATGATCAGGGGCGATCGCTGACCATTCGCGATCAGATTCAAATGGCGCTCGCGATCGCCGACTCTACCCTGCTGAAATCCTTGTTGACTCATTGTTTACCCCCGATCGCGAGTAGCGCTCACATTGGCACTGTCACCAGTGAAGTTGGGATTCCAGTTAAAGACCAACCCTCAGCCGATGGAATATTGCAATACGAAGCCGTTCGGTGTGTTTTGGCGGAGTCATCTCCTTCAGTCCATCACTCTTACAACCGGAGCTGGCCACAAAGCGATAAAGATTTAGCCCGCATCACTCAGCACGAGTCAGAAATGCACACTCTGGTGCAAAATTTACCGTTGGCTCCCGCGATCGCCCTGCTCACGAATGCTGGCTTCCAGCAAGATCAGATTCAAGACATTCTGCGGTTGCCTCACTATGCGTGGCACAAATCCTGGTGGTATGCCGTTGACTCAGATGGTAACTTTACGATTCCTTTTCTCCGTTGCATTCGCACCTTTCACTACCCGGATGGCACCCTCACCCTGCAATACAAAGACTTTTTTGATCAAATAAAACCGAATTGCTTTACGAGCTTGCCACAAAAAGTATTAGTTGCAATGCGATCGCAACCGCAGGGATTTGCCGAGACCTTGCAGCAAATCAACCGGCAACGTGAAGGCTTGGGAATTCAAAAAGCGGTGCTTGTCTGCGATGGAGTCTCTGAGCTAGAAATTCAAGCTTTTACGAAACAAAGTATCAGTCTCTATCCGGCAGAGAACTTAATGTTGCCCATTCAAGCAAATTGTGCCCATTGTGGGCGGCATGAATGTCCGATGAATCATCAATTAGACTCGCCGGTTGTGATGTGTCGTGGCTTTTTAACCGAAAGCGAATTTGTGGGATGAAATCAACGTCAGGCCGAATCTGCGTCAAAAAAGTTAATGCCCAAGTCATAACTCTTGACCACTCGCTATGCGCACACCGGCCACTCCGTCATCATCCACCAAGAATTGCTGCACTGGTTGGTCAGTGCAAATTTCTCCACCTAAAGCCTGCACACACCGGACTAACGCTTGAGTCAAGGCACCTGTGCCACCTTTGGGTCTTGCCATACCGGGATTGTGGCGCAGAGCCATCATGATGGAACCGACAGCCATATTTTTTTGTGAAGGGGGAGTACTCAGCTCGGCAGCTAATCGGGCTGGTGGCGCTTTGAGAAATTCCGCATCAAAGTACTCGTTAATCACATCCAGTGGACTGGTGAACATTGTGCGCACAAAATCCAAGGTTTGATTCGCTGCACCCATCAATGAGAATAAATTAAGCCGCACAGACTAATGCATTATGGCCTGCACCGATAATGATGGCATCTCGATTTTCCATTTCAGTCAAACTATGACACTTTTCTGATTCGACTAAGCCACAACTTTATGCTGTTCCAGTGTTGCGTTTGCCAAGCAAATAACGGCAGGCGGCAGTGGCCTCCGGAATCGCCAGGACAAATGACGCGATCGAACACATCGTTGCCACCTGACAGTAAGCACACAACGCTTCATTCTCTTTCCACTCAGTTTGAGCTAGCTTCAGCGCCAGAATCGAGTCAAACAGAATTTTAGCAGCCATCGCGATCGGCAAAAACGGAGCTTGGGTAGCCCGATCTTGGCCGCCTGCCCCCGCCAGCAATGCCGTAATCGAGTAGTTAGCCAGCATCATGAAACCATCGGGTGTGTCGAAATTTCGATAGGCATAATCGGACGCATCCACTTTACTGGAATCAAATCCGGGTATGGGTGGATCCGGCAAATGATCAATGATTCCGACTTGATACATTGAGACGGCCTCTGCCATCGTGGCTCCCAAAAAAGATAACCCCACAATAAAGCGACGACGAGTCAGGTCAGGATTTTGTCCTTTTCGCAATTCTTCACTCAGTTGCTTCGGCTCCATGAGCAGTTCTCTCCAGACGTATGGTAAGTGGGATCGCCGGATGAAAACCTCAGTTTTCTAAACGACTTCCATATTGTGAGAACTAATTCCCCGGCCAACACCCTACGTTGGGTAGAGTTCCTTTCCCTGTTACTCACTGCTCCGCCAGTAACTTGTAAATCTCCCGTTTCACCTGAACGAGGAGATCGCGGGTCCGATCGGCTTGTTCAGAGTTACCACTTTTGGCCACTTGCGCAACAGCATCATTTAACTCAGTCAAAGTTCGCCGTAACTCAATCAATTCAGTAGACCAATTGGCCTCACTATCGTCGGGATTGGGTGAACGGGTTTGCTGGTTGCGATCGCTGAGCAATTGTCGGCCACTCTCTGTGATTGTATAAACCCGCTTGCCTTCAACCTCTTCACTGGTCAAAAAACCACCTTCCTCAAGCATTTGCAGGGTCGGATAAACAGAGCCAGGGCTGGGACGACGAAAACCACCGCGCCGCGCCTCCAACTCTTTGATCAATTCGTAACCGTGTTGCGGTTGCTCAGCAAGGAGACCCAGCAACATAAACTTAATGTCACCCCGACGGGTGCGGGGTGCTTCACCCCAACCGCCGCCAAACGAACCTTTACGCCCATGTCGTCCGCGCATAAAGAATTGATTTTCAGGTGCTTCTCCCACCCAGTCTGCACCGGAACGGGAATGAAATGGCTTAAACATCGGTTTCCTCCTAGTTTTACAACGTATCACGATATATCGCAATACTAAACCCAGTCTATCACGATATATCGGAATCGACAGTTATGAAGGATGGATTCCTGGTAAATGGGTTTTATAGCAGTACAAAGTTGCATTAGGACATGCTACCTGCCTCAATGCAACAAGGGGCTTAAGCCCCTTGTCCTAACCTATTTGCGTAGAGCTATATCTGGCTTGCCCTTTTCCCGTCCGTAATCGGAACGCTAAAGACAAGGAGAAAGTTGCAAAGTCGATACAGGTAGGTGTTCTGACCATAGCTATAAAAAGCCCTCCAACTTTTTAACAAGTTGAAGGGCTAAAAAACTAGAGAATGACTAAACCTAAAACTCTTTGACAGCCGAGACGAGTTGTTCGATGACCGGCTTGGCGCTACCGAAGAGCATCATCGTTTTATCCTTAAAGAACAGTTCGTTTTCCACGCCAGAGAAGCCTGCATTCATCCCGCGTTTAATCACGATCGTGTGATGCGCGCGATCGACTTCCAGAATTGGCATCCCGTAGATGGGACTGTTCTTGTCGTGGCGAGCGGCAGGGTTTACTACATCGTTGGCTCCAATCACGAGGGCCACATCAGTGCGATCGAACTCTGGGTTGATGTCATCCATGTCATACAACTTGGGGTAAGGCACATTGGCTTCCGCCAGCAACACATTCATATGTCCCGGCATTCGCCCCGCTACAGGATGAATCGCATACCGAACTTCTACCCCCAGGCGTTCTAGTTGATCGGCCAATTCGCGTACAGCATGCTGAGCTTGGGCCACTGCCATCCCATACCCTGGAACAATGACCACTGATTTGGCATAGCCGAGCATCATAGCGCCTTCTTCGGTATCGATTTGGCGGAGCGCGCGATCGCCAGTAATACTGCTACTGCCACCGCCACCAGTTGTGGTTTGGGCCGAACCAAAAGCGCTAAACAAGACATTTGCCAGCGATCGATTCATGGCCTTACACATGATCTCAGTCAAGATAATGCCAGATGCACCCACCAGGGCACCCGCAATAATCAACATATTATTCATCAACACAAATCCGGCTGCACTCGCGGCCAAACCAGAGAAGGAGTTGAGTAAGGAGATGACAACGGGGGTATCTGCGCCACCGATCGGCAACACAAATAAGATTCCTAAGAGCAATGAGATCCCAATTAATCCCAGAAACACAAATGGTTGATGTGGTTCAACAATCAACCATCCACTGGTAACTAGAAATGCCCCTAACAAAGTCAGGTTAAATGGTTGCTGCAACGGAAACGTAATTGGAGAACCACTAATCCAGCCTTCGAGTTTAACAAATGCCAGCAAACTTCCAGTGAAGGTTACGCCACCGATTAAGACACTCAGGACGATCGTCACGGTTTCACTGAGGGGAACTTCAGGGGTAGCGGTGATATACCGCCAAAACTCACCAACCGCAACCAGGGCTGAAGCCGCTCCCCCAAAGCCATTCAATAAACCCACCATTTGTGGCATTGCGGTCATTTCGACCCGGTTGGCCATGAGGGCACCGATCGCTGAACCAATCGCGATCGCGACTAAGATCATTTCATAATTCAATACGTTCTGATGCAGCAATGTTGCCACGATCGCAATTAACATCCCCACGGCGGCGATTCTATTGCCGTTACGAGCCGTGGCAGGCGATCCCAGCTTCTTTAAGCCCACAATAAACAGGACAGCCGCAACCAAATAACTTAGTTCAATCACTGACGGGATAAACTCTTGCATTGGTTATGCCTCCTTCTTCTTAAACATCTGGAGCATCCGATCCGTCACCCAAAATCCGCCCACGACGTTGATGGTGGCTAAAACAACACCGATAAGACCCAGAATGGTCGTCAACTGCAAGTTACGATCGCCAGCCACCAAAATGGCACCCACGATCGCAATGCCTGAAATCGCATTAGAGCCAGACATCAAAGGGGTATGTAATGTGGGGGGGATTTTGTTAATCACTTCAAACCCAATAAACGTGGCCAGAGTAAACACTACTAGCCCAATCATTAATCCTTCTGCCATGAATTTACTCCTTTCTAAGAACCCACTGGCACAGCAGCATTTAACACTGTGCGGACCCGTTCATTACAAATCTCTCCCTGATGCGTCACACAGGCTGCACGGGTGATTTCATCCTCAAAGTCGAGAGCCAAGTGACCATCTTTGACCAGATGTTGAACCAGGGTGAGTAGATTTTTGGCATACATTTGGCTGGCGTGAACGGGCATCGTTGCAGGTAAATTGACGGGACCGATTAGCGTCACCCCATGCCGAACAATCTGGCTACCCGCCTCTGTGCCAGCGCAGTTACCCCCCTGTTCCGCGGCCATGTCCACAACCACAGCACCGGGTTTCATCGCGGCAATCATGTCTTCTGTCACCAGTAAAGGGGCTTTCTTGCCCGGAACTTGGGCGGTTGTGATGACCACATCGGCCTGTTTCACATGGGCCGCGATCGCCGCCTGGGTCTTCTGTTTTGCGGTATCCGACACTTCCTTGGCGTATCCACCGGCAGCCACCGTCTCTTCTTCCAGCGCTACTTCAACAAATTTTGCACCCAAGCTTTGCACCTCTTCCTTCACCGCTGGCCGAATATCAAACGCCTCTACCACGGCTCCGAGTCGGCGAGCGGTTGCGATCGCCTGTAACCCCGCGACCCCCGCACCGATGATAAACACTTTAGCCGGAGGAATGGTTCCTGCGGCTGTGGTCAACATGGGGAAGAATTTGGGGCATACGGAAGCCGCGATCAACACCGCTTTGTAACCAGCAAGCGAGGCTTGCGAGGAGAGCGCATCCATACTTTGCGCTCGGCTAATGCGAGGAATCAACTCCATACTGAAGGCCGTCACCTTCCGTTCTGCCAATTGTTGACACAAAGCAGGATTTCCAAGCGGATCAAGAAAGCTAATCAGCGTTGAATTGGGCTGCAAAAAACTGGCCTCATGACGGCCATCTTGGCGACGTTGCGGCGGTCTCACCTTCAGTACCAAATCAGCACTAAAGGCAGTTTCTGGATCGGGCACAATCTGCGCCCCGGCTTCAACATAGGCCGCATCGGAGAAGTAGGCATTTTCACCAGCCTCCCGCTCAACCCAGACCTCAAACCCTTGTTTCACTAATCGACTGACCGTATCTGGGATCACGGCAACACGCCGTTCTCCCAATTCAATTTCTTTGGCGATCGCAATTCGCATGAAGGCTCCCCTCGCAGCATTCTAGATTGAGTTAGTAACAGAACAACGAACGCACACAAGATTGTTGCAAAGACGAAACATTTGTTTCTAACTGATAAACATCAAGTTACGTTTGTTAATCATCGACCACGCATGACTAATAACCAACGATGGCATCTATTGTTCGTAACTCCCTTAAACCTTCTGAATGACTTTACATTCCATCTGACTCACCGCTGCCAAGTTACCTATAGCGACGGCTATAATCAATCAAATTACGGGTGTTGCGCCAAGCATAACCGCTGATTACAAAATGAGTTGTAGGTGGGAGCCATTGACCGTTTTGCACACCTCAATGCGCGACTGAAAGGCTTCTTTGAAGTGGGGGACATGGGTCACAGTCAAGATGCAGGCAAAATCGGATGAGATGGCGTTAATGGCCGCAATCAGGCGATCGCAGCCCTCAGCATCCTGCGTCCCAAAGCCTTCATCGACAATGAGCATTTGTAATGCGGTGCCCGATCGTTGGGCCAACAAACGCGCCAACGCCAACCGAATCGCAAAGTTAACGCGAAAGGCTTCCCCACCAGAATAGGTTTCGTAGGGGCGGGTGCCTCTGGCATCAGCAATTAAAATGTCCAGGGTTTCGATCATTTTGGTGGCCTCCAGCTTTGCTTTTATGCGAGAGGGGTTCCGTTTGGGCGATCGCTGCGTAATGAATTGAACGTGGAGCTGATTGGCGCTCAACCGAGCCAAAATTCGATTTGTTTCTGCTTCTAACTGGGGCAATACATTTTCAATCATCAATGCCTGAATCCCATTTTTCCCAAAAGCCTGTGCTAACTCGTGATAAACCCGATGTTGGCGTTGGATTGTTTTAAGTTGAGTACTTAGCGTGTCAAATTGAGTCTGAAGCGTTTCTAACTGTTGCTGTTGTTGTTGTAAACGCCCCAGGGTAGCCAACTGCGTATCCAGGTCGGCACGGCGTTGAGTTAAGCGTTGCTCCAGATCGATGATTTGTTTTTGCAGATCAGGAGTTTGTTGCAATTTCTGCAGTAGGGTTTGCATTTGTCCCCGATTAATTTGTTGCGATGTTTGACGTTCTTTCAAACTTTGGTAAAGTTCTCTCACATGTTGTTGCACTCGTGGATACTGCTGTTGCGATCGTAAGAGTTCTTGGTAGCGTAATTCCCAGCTTTGCTCTTCTCGTACAGATACTTGCAGAGTGTTATGTTTTTCCAGGTCATATCCGATTTCAGCAAGCTGCTGGTCAAGCTGTTGAAGGCGGTTATTTTTTGCTTGGCGCAACATTTCTAGTTGCGATTGTGCGGCTTCCAGTTGTTGCAATAATTCGGGTAGACGCTGGTCAATTTGGTGTTGCCGCCGTTGAGTCTGTTTGAGTTCAGCCTGTTTGACTTCAGCCCAACGCCAGCGATCGACATCGCCCCGCGCCAAAGCATGATTTTTCTCGTCATAGTTCAGTTCCTGTAGCCGTTGTTCGAGTAACTGCAATTCCTGCTGCAAATCTGTTGCGTATTCCTGCTGTTGTAATGAGCGTTCTATCGCATCGATCTCGATCGTCAGTTGAGTCAACGTGGTTTGAGCCTCGATCGACGTCTGGAGTTGTTCCTGAAGTTGCCCGCGACGCTCTAACTCTGCCGGATATTGGTTTAACTCTCGGTCTAACTCACGATACTCCTGTCGCAAAAGTTGGATCTCTCGTTCTGATGTAGAAAGCTGCTCGCGAATGACCCAAAGTTGCTCTAAAATCTCCTGCCGTTTCTGCTGATGTTTCGCCATCACCACTGCCCCATGATGCTCATCCAGTGGTCGATCGCACAATGGGCAAGGTGGAAGTGCATTTGATAGAAGTAAAGACTGTGATCCAGTGACCGAGGGTGAAGCAGCAAGGCGAGAAGGTGAGGAGCCATGAGCGATGGGTTGGGCTAACTCTTGGGCACCCTTGCCCCGTTGCTTTGTTTCTAATTCTGCCGTCTGCCCACTGCTCTCTACCTTTTCTCCAATTTCTGGTTCTAACAACTGAATTTTCTGCTCGACATCAGCCAGTTGCGCTTCATAGTTGCGTTGTTCCGCTTGCAAGCGTTCCATAAAGTTACGCCGCTCAACCCCCTTCTCTCTGACTTGCTGCTGGTAAGCACGCCGTTGTTCTAATGTGTGGATGCGATCGCTGACTTGCGTAATCGCATCTCGCAACTGGGCTTGTTGTGCTTGCTGGCTTTGGAGTTGATGGGCGACGGTCACCAGTTCATCCAGGCGGGCCGCCAGTTTTGCCTGATTTCGTTCAAGTTGCGTCAGAATGTGCTGTCGTCGCTGGCCTAAGGGCGTAGCTTGCAGTTGCAGTTGATCCAGGTGGCTGAGCTGCGATCGGGCTTGCTCTAGCGCTTTCAAGGCATCTGCAACCGTTGCGCCTTTCTTCAAAGTGTGCTGAATCTCTTGGGCTTGCTGTTGCAGGGTTTCTACCTGGGCCTGGAGTTGGTGAATTGTGGTTTGAAGTGCGGCAGCTTTTTCTCCCTGTTGTTGGATGTACTGCTGCCGTTGAGCCTGAGCCACTTGATGGGTTTTGAATCGCACCGACAACTGCGCTTCCTGCGCTTGCAAGGTTTGAAAATGAGCATACTTAGCCGCGATCGTTGATTCTTGCTGTAACCAGGCTTCTAGTTCGTGTTGCTGATATTGGGCTGCGGCAAGCTCTTGTTGCAAGCGCTGACAATCTTGCTCCAAGACTCGTTGTTGCTGTTGTTGCCAGGAGAGCTGTTGTTGCCAGGTTTGGCGTTCGTGTTGAGTGGCTTGCAGCGTTTGCAGTTGCTCGGCATCTTGAGCCTGTTGCGCTTGGGTCAGAGCTAACAAGGTTTCTAAGCGATCGCGTTCCGCCGCGATCGCATCTTGTTGCTGCAATTGGATTTGAATGGTTGCAAGATTCCGCTCCAGTAATTCGATTTGCCCCTTTAACTGGCGCGACTGATCCTTCGCACGTTCGGCTAATTCGTCGTATTGGGTCAATTTCAGCAAATCGGCCAGAATTTGCTTGCGTTCATTGGGGCGTTTCAACATGAACTCGTCAGCTCGTCCCTGCCGTAAATAGGCGGAATTGACGAACGTTTCGTAATCCAAGCGCAAATGCTCCAGAATGAGTTGCTGCGTTGCCCGATTACCTTTGGCTGTTAATGAACGAAACCGGGGCTTAGAAGCATGCTCACTGGCCTCTGGTTGGGCCACCTGAAATTCCAGCGTTGTCACCTGCGATCGATGGCGACTGCGAATAATCCGGTAGGTGTGCTGGTTGTGGATGAACATAAAATCCACTCGAACTTCTGCCGCTCCTAAGTGGATGACATCATCCTCAGCAGTAACGCGACTCTCCCCCCAAATTGCCCAGGCGATCGCCTCTAGTAATGAAGATTTACCGGCTCCATTCGCGCCACAAATGCAAGCCGTATGGATTCCCTGAAAATCTAAGGTTGCCGTTTGGTAACTCAAAAAGTTGTTTAGAACCAGTTGTAAGGGAATCATGGCGCACCAACACGTTCGTAACCTGCAACATTTTGGTGAAATCAAATAGTTTTGCCAAAACGTTCACCTCTCAGATTAGCAGTACAATCGAACTTTAGTACAGAAGACCGTTAATACATTTGCTTTTTCGTTTCTTGAGCCTGACCATCATTTCGATCGAGTCAGACAAAAATCTTAGGCAACTTCTAGTTTCTAATTGACTGACACAACTCCTGAAACCCGGATTCTTTCGGAGGTTGAGTTAGCGCCAGCGTTCGACTGTGCGCACGCCGCAGTCGTAACCTAACTAAAGCATTGATGGTGTTGAGTTTCACGCCATTCAAACCAACCTACATTAGAGCATGTGCCAGTCAGGTCGCTTCTATAGCCGTCGCCACGTTCAACGGGGCAGAGGCGAGTCAGCCAGCCTACCCAGACTTGGCATTTCAGCTGTTGTTGATGTCTTAAGCTGGCTGACCATCGCTATAGTTCCCTTGTTTCAGTTAATTGGAAGATTTCTGGATATCCTGATCCGGTGGAATTTTTCTGGAATAACTGATTAACGTTGTGTGCTTTCAGTGAGAGCGATCGCCAAAGGATCGAGACCGATATCTCACGGTTTAGAGTTGGGGAAGTTTTGATCATGCGTGAACCTGCCTTAAATGCTGCTGCCCACTGTATCAATCCTGATTGTCAACGTCCGGTGATTCGGAGCTTGACGGCGCGCATTTGCCCCACTTGCAAAACGACTCTGCGCTTAAACGATCGCTACATTCCCCTCGAACAGTTATCCACCAATCGGCAGACTGCAACTTATCGAGTTTATGACTTGCATGCAAAGGCCGAAGCTGTGATGAAAGTGTTAATTGAAACACATCCGCAAGCTGTCAATGCTTTTCACTACACCAACAAAGTTTTGAGCAGTATGCGCTGCCCCGGATTACCGCGAGTGGCTGTAAAAAGTTACTTTGTGATCCCCGTGGGGGGCGCGGTTCCGACCCTACCCTGCTTTGTGATGGAAAAGATCGCAGGGAAATCTTTACAAGCTGTGATTGCAGAGTATCCAGGTGGATGTCCTGATGGTTGGGTCATGGCCTGGTTAGGGCAAATGGTTGAAACCCTGAAGTTTCTTCACAGTCGTCAACTGATCCATGGCAACCTGACTCCCGATAATGTCTTCCTGCGAGATGAGACGGATCAGATTGTGTTGATTGGTTTTGGGAATTCAAAATATTTGACCGGGCGACCCGCTTTGGTGGGCGAGTCTCGATCACGATCGCAAGCCTATAAACCGACCGAACAAATCACTGGGGTGGACGTGAATGAAGCCGCCGATTTATTTGCTGTTGGCCAAATTTGTATCCACCTCCTGACGGGGCTGCACCCCCTTGAATTAGAAGATAAGCGAACAGGGCGGTTACGGTGGCGGCAGCGGATTCGGGTAAATTCTAAGTTCGCCGATTTACTAGATAAGCTAACTCATCCCAATCCCGAACAACGCCCCAAAACTGCTATTGAAGTGAGGGCAATGGTGGCTGAAATCTCAGCTAAAAAAGAAAAGGTCAAATCAACACCACCCGCCAGTCGTTCAAAGGCACCTAAACCTGCCCGCCGGTACTCCAGCCAGCCAGTCACCGTGATGCAAGATGTCCGACCAGCGGCAATTCAATTTCCGGCGATCGCTCAGTTTGTCAGCTCATGGCTTCAGGTTATGGTCAACGTGGCATTGACCAGCACGATCGCGACAGTGATCGGGTTTTGGTTAATTTTTTACTCTCCCCTGCGCGGCTGGCTGGATCGGTTCTTTGCCTCCTTATCAAATCCCTCTGCAACTCTACTCAATCCTGTGCTGTTACTTTTTATGATTGCCGGAGTGGGCACCAGTTGGGGCCTGATGCACCTGCGCAAAAGTGTTCACACTCGTAATTTTTGGTTGAGGACTGGTTTGGGTGGTATTGGCTACGGTTTAAGTTGGATCAGTTGGCAGCGCGCCAGTGAGCAACCCATCCAGGCATTAGCTCAAATTACGGCGATCGCGGCCATCTTTCTGACCTTTGATTTATGTTCGCTCCCGTACATGTTGATTCATTTGCCGATTACTGGATTGGGCACATTATTGACCATGCTGGTCTTATTGCGATCGCAATTTCTGCCCGTAGACATCCTCTATGCCCTATTCCCAATTACGTCATCGGTGCCACTATTACCCAGCACTGAACTGTTAATCGCCTGTGTGAAATTTTTTGCTAGTTTAGGCATCATTGCTTGTTTTTGGGCCAGTGTCAGTCATCTCTTTGTAACAGTGTTGCATAAGGCAAAATAGGGAAGTATCCCTTACGATTTACCAATCAATGCAGCTCCCAGTGGAATCTGAATTGGTCAATATTGTGATCCAGGTATTACAGCCAACCTGCTTTATGACAAGCGACGATCGCAAGCTTTGCTTTGCTCCAGGCTCTGTGATGTTCTCTTTTGGCTTAGGTTTTGAGCAGCGCAGTCCTGCATTTAACCTTGATCAAGTTACCGAAGCATTTATGACTGCTCAGGACTATTGGGATGTAGGTTATTGTCGGACTCGTGTTCTAGATGCAGAGGGTAATCTGTGGGAAACTAAATCAGTATTTACGCCTGATACACTCCTAGAAAATCTCGAGGATTGGCGCAGAGGCAGTTAGGCACACCCATTTCAACAAACCTCAATTGAGTGGAAAATTGCCTTTGAAACTTACCCGTTGCTTAAGGGGATGCGAGGCTTTTTTGACGATCGCACATCGCGACGAATTATTTTGGGTGACTCCAACCAAATCTACGAAATTCCCTTCAAGTATCAGTACCCACTATTCGATCTTGCATTTTTGAAAATTCCTCTTTTATCGATCGATTTCACTTCTGAAAATCGGGTCTTTGACCGTTCCAAATTACTCGTGCGGGTCTCAGGGTTTCAAACTGATGCAGGGGTCGAAGTCCCAGCATTCGTTTATGAAATTGAATGTGCAACGCTCATGTTCTACCCTCAAACTCATGGTTTACCAACACCACTCCTCTTTACAAAGGTCGGGAATGTAGAGCAACGGCAACCGCTTGTCCAATGTGTCAGTAAGAATTAGGTTGTTTGGATAAGGTCGATAGACTAGACGCAGTTGGCGTTTTAGCCGCGATCACTTCTCGGTAAACGTCTAAGGTCTCTCGATGCACCCGCCCAACAGATAGCCAGTCTAAGTTTTGTTGTGCCTGTTGCTGCCAATACCGCAACTGTTCGGGCTGCGCCAGTAAGGTGTGCAGTGCTGCCGCGATCGCTTGAGCATTTGCGGGTGGCACCAGAATTCCAGCCTTGCCCTGATCCAGCGCTTCGGGAATCCCATCTACATGACTGGCAATAATGGCACAGCCAGTTTCTCGTGCTTCGGCTAACACCAAACCAAATGGTTCGCGCCGAGAGGCCAACACAAAAATATCCGTTGCTTGCAAATAGCAATATGGATCAGGTTGGAACCCCTCAAAATGAATGCGATCGCGGCACGGCGAAGCGGTGGCTTGTTGCTCGTATTTAGCCCGCTCCGGTCCATCTCCAATTAAATATAAGTGCGCATCTGGAAAAGTTATCGCAATCTGTTCAAACGCGGTGATCAATTCAGCAATTCCTTTACGATCTGTCATCCCAGCAACCGTAGTGATAACCGGTTGACATAGCTGCCTGGGCAACGTAGAGCGCGATCGCTGGAGTCGAGGTGCACCGATCGTTCCATTCTTCACCACCCGCAGCTTGTGTGGCGGAATACCGCGTCGCTGCATAGACTCTGCTACCGCTTGACTGACGGCAATCACGCGATCGGCAACCCCCATCAAAATTGCACTTCGCTGGAACTCATTATGCACCGTAGATACTAATCGGTAAGTGCCAATGAATCGAAGTAGGGCCGCTAACACGACCCCCGTCATCATGTGCGTATGAACAACGTCCGGTTGAATTGCGCGAATCAGGTTGCAGTAATGAATTGGTGTTTTCAATAAGGAAAGGGGTCGGCGAGATTGATTCAAATGAACATGGTGAACTCCATACTCTCCAAGTAGGGTTTCATATTCACCGCCCGCAGACGCTACCGCCACTGTATGTCCAGCTTTTGCTTGTAAACAGGCCAGATCTACAGCCTGATTAATGATGCCATTCCCCAATTCATGAACATCGTTGAGTAGATGCAAAATTCGCATAATCATTGCTCCTAACTTGCCAGCGATCGCGGGGGATTCATTTCCGGTTGCAACACCTGTAAATACTGCTGGGTCACAGTGTTTACCGAGAAAGCTTCCGCTCTTTGCTGTAATCGGTTTGAATCGCGAGGTTGGTCTAAGGTGATTGCGATCGCGGATGCTAGAGCGGTTTCATCTCGAACTGGAACTAACTTGCCATATTGACCATTCGCCAAAATTTCAGCCGGACCGCTCTCACAATCAGTTGAGACAACAGGCGTACCTGCGGCTAGTGCTTCTGCTACGACATTACCAAATCCTTCAAAAATCGAAGATAGAGCAAATACGGATGCCTTTGCCATATAAGCATATGGATTTTCAACAAATCCAGGCAGGGCTACATCATTAGTTAAATCTAAGTCTTTAACCAGGGCTTCGAGTTTAGCCCGTTGATCACCTTCTCCCAAAATCATGAGTCGAGCCTGCCGTTGTTGTCGCAAGATGGCAAACGCTCGAATTAACGTCGGGAAGTCTTTTTGGGTAACTAATCGCCCGACGCCCAAAATGACTGGTGGTGCCCCCGGTGCAAACCAGGGGTGAGCGATCGCGGTCTGCATCTTTGCCTTCATGGCTGAGGTTACCACTGGGTTATAAATTACTGAAATGTTCTCAGATGAAAGATTAGTGATTACCGCAACATTAGCTGCAACTCCCGCCGACGCGGCTATAATTTGGTCGGCCCAGGGGTAGAACCACCGCACCAATTGAGGGCGAATCTTGCCACCTGTCAGTGGCTGATGGTCACGGAATTGCTGAGATAGATTTGTCTGGACACACATCACAACTCGTGTTGATACTCCTGCCAATCGTTTCGCCCACGTCGCCGAACTGGCAATGTCCAGTGCCGAAAGCAATACATCTGGTTGAACTCGCTGCAAATACTGCCGCAACGCCAATGTTTTGGACACTAAAACGGGAGCTTTGGCTTGCAAATTAACCAGCTTTAAACCCGCTGGCAACATATCCAGGTAAGCTCCTTCTGCTTCTGCCACCACTAAATCTGTTTTGATTCCGTACTGGATAAATCCTTGAGCCAGATGAAGCATGGCCCGTTCTGCTCCACCGCCTTCTAAAGCTGGCAAAAAGATACTAATGAAAGAGGGATAGGTAAAAGACACGATTAGTAGACCTCCTGAATAATTTCATGCGGGTATGAGTTCAATAACAAGTGGATGATCAGAAACTTTGAGTTTTAGATCCTTCGGATTGTTGGCTTGCAAGGTTGGCGAGAGAGATTGAATTGGCACATAAACCTTGGCCTGTTTAATTGCAGTTTGAAGTGAAAGCGTAATTGTCTGCTCAGGCACAGCTAGATCCGTTTTAGTTTGAGGGTTGAAGCTCGGAACTTCTTGCCAGAGAATGAAGTAAAAGCGTCGATCGCGTTTCTGCAAAATAGTATGATGAATGTTTGCTAAATTCCCCTGCAATTGATAATTCAATCCTTGTGGTTGGAAATTAGCACCAGGATCTTTCAGCAGCGTTACGAGATTTTTTAAGGCAATAAAAGCAGGTTTGGGAGTTCCATCAAATCGCAATAGTCCAAAGTTATTCTCTTGTTCCGGAGCCGATCGCTCGTCAATTAATTCATAAATAAATGTTCGTTGAATGTTGCGATTGAAATATTCTAAGAAAAGTCGCGGAACATACCGTGCCGCAGCTTTTTCGGAAACGGCAGGTTGGGGTGGGTTGGGATCAGCGATTGCGTTATGCCAGCCTGTTTCGGTTGCAACGATCGGCTTGTTGCCAGCCACAACTCTGGTTAGTGGAATCCATTTAGTATCAAGATCCTGGCTGGGCAAATTTCCACCTGGATAACTATGCATATTTCCCGCCGTCAAAGCGTTTAAATATCCTAGTTGCGGAGCATTGAATGGAATTGCTAAAGATGGCATTAAAACGGGTAGATGCTTGGTTGCTGAATTGCGTTTGATGACGTTATAAAGTTCTGTTTGGTATCGTCGAATTCCTTCTGGAAACGGTTGACCTTCGTAGCTCAACTGACGATGCACATCCCATTCATTTGGCCCTTCTACGGCAGCGATCGCAGGCAGAATGGGATTGATAGCTTCCCCAATCACATTATTTGGATTAATTCCATCGCGGGGATCCATTACCATCGTGGCTTTAATGCCAGATTTTGCCAGGTCATTAATCTTTTGAAACATCAATGGATCTTTGCCGCCATCTCGAATGTGCCGTACACCCAACTCTTGCAAGCGCGGTTTAATGACATCTTCATATCGGTTGTAAGCCGTATCCAAATATCGCAGGTGCGTTGCAACTCCAATCGAATCCACGAACGAGTCAGCCGTCCGCACGGAAGAAGCCGTTTGCGCCTGAGACATCATCTGAACTAAGCCCGCAATGAACAACGTGGCCACAACTGAGATGATCACATACCGCCGCGTCCACAAATTCCGAGATTGCAAATTGAAAAAGTTCATAAGAGCCGATCCAAATTCAGCAGAAGTGAGGCGTTTTACAACAGAAACAAGTTCAAACAAACATTGCAGATTAGTGATTTATTCCAGATCAGCGCGGATTGGTGAGCGATCGCCCAAAATGTTGCCATTCTTGATTAAAGTCATCTATCATCCGGCGCTGATACTGCGATCGCCAGCGGTAATCTCTCAATAAAATACCTTCTCGAATACCAGGTTTCACCACAGCCCCATCCGAATGGATCGTATTGTTATTTCCGGGTAACTGATAAGTTTCCAACACATCAAAGTTGACAACACCATGTACCAAGTGAAGTGCTGCGACAAGGCTAAAACATAAAGCTTGCTTGCGAAAATCAGGAAGCTGAGTAATGAGAAACGCTACACAAAATAAAACTGGAATGAGGTATTGGTATTGATGAGGTAACTTAAAGAACAGCAACTGGTTATAAATGAGCGCCCACAAAACAGCATGAAAGATTAATCGTGATGGAGAACCTTGTTGAAATGGAGTTTGGCAAATTCGGTTCCAGTAAAAGCGCCGTCCTTGAATAAAGAAGGCTGTTAAGACCAGGAACGTTGGAAATCCCCACAAATAAATATTCTTATAAAGAAATCTGGCAATATCAGCAAGTTTTCCACCTGCTGCATCATCTGCATAATTTAAAAACGAAAAGTTCATTCCAGAGCTAATGAACACAGGCAGATACAGAGCAAAGCAACTGAAAACAAATAATAAAATTCCTTGAAAAAACTGTTTTCTCAATTCAATAGTCTTTTGGAGGTGAGGTAAGTAGAAGCCGAGCGCGATCGCCACCATTGGACCGTAGGTTAAACGAGATGAAACAGCTAATGCGAAAACAATTCCTGCAATTCGAAAACGCTGATTGACTAGCAGTAATAACCCCAAAAGGAAGAAAAAAACTGGATAAATGTAGTCAGTTGAGGTTGTGGCGGCAATGATCCAGTAGGGGTTTGTTCCAACTGCTGCTGCTGCCAATGCTGCTAGTAGCGGTGAAGTTAAATGGATAAGTAACCAGTAAAATATCCCCAAACTAGCGATCGCGAGTGTTGCTGAAACTAAGTTCGATAAATAGAAATCACCCAGATGAGAAGATAATCCAATTATCATTTCTGGAACCAAGTAACCTTGGAATCGAGATGGTTCGTACCGCTGTTCACTCAGTAGAATTCGCCAGGTACTCATCATTCGATAAATATCATCATGATTTCCATAACCATTCAAAGTCAACAGAATATATCCAGCTCCCAACAGTCCTAACACCCAAAAAATCCAGTGATGCTCCGGTATGCTGAGATTCTGATCACGGCTAAATAAATCAGGAATTGACCGTCGTGGTTTAACTGGATTTGTCATAATTTAGTCTCCATTACCCAATTTTAGCGATCGCAATCTAATACCTGACCAACTCAAACTCACTTAGTTCTTCGGAATCAGATAAATGAATGTGCTGTTGATGGGTGTAATAACATTGAGCGGCTAAAGCAATTCCTAAAAATCCCCATAAGACCATGCCAAATACTCCTAACATGGATTCATTTAGCCCGATTTGGGCAAAGGTGCCAAAAGCGATCGCTCGTGAACCAGCAGCAAAAGCATCATCACCCCCTTCAATCTTTTGCATTAATCGAACTAAAAGTATCAATAATGCACCCAGATATGGAAGTGTGCCAAACCATCCCAATAGAAATAGAAGACTCAGAATGCCACTATCATTGACCCCTAAAGAGTCACTAATAATAACTCCCCCCAGTCCTTGACCCACAAACTCTGATAATGCTAACCCTAAAGCTGTGTTATAGCCTGCTGTTCTAGCATTGAAACTAACATCGTTACCGATATTAAATAAACTTTGAAGACGAGCATTGATCACGTCCGCGAATGGGTCAATCACGGTCAAAGGTAAAACCAAGATTGTCATCACAAAAATGGTTAAAACAAGTCGGATTTGCAACCGTTGTTTGAGAGAAGGTAAAAATAAGGCGAGAGAAACTGCCCAACCTAACCAGGCAGAACGCGCCAACGTCAACAAAAATGAGAGATAGCCAACACCTGCGGCTAAGAATTTAGTGCCCCCACGATCGCTCAATAACAACACTAAGCCAGCCGCCATGACACAGGCAAAAGGCTGAGTCGAATTCATCGTACTAAACACTCGAATTCCGAAGGGTTCTGGAATTCCAAAAACCTGAGTATCCTGGTTCATGAGCCACAATCGATCCCAGGGTGGTGCCACTAAATACTGAACAATCCCATAACTCCCCATCACAGCGACTCCCCAAAGGAATATTCGCTGCATCGCTTTGCGATAAACTGGATAATCCTTCCAGTTCGCAAATAGATGAAATCCAAATAAGATTGGCGTAAGCCAATTTAATAGCGGAACACTAGGCTTAATCCACGACCAGTTCATAATACCTACAAGTAAGCCATATAGCACCGCTACAATAGCCAGCAGAAACGGTAAACCGCCCCGCCGATACATTCTGGGAAAATATTGGATGAACGTGACCAGGGTAAGTAGCGATGTAAGAAACGGTGCCAGCATAATGGGATTGGGATCAAGCCAACCATTTTGGAGATCAACAAACCGTCGTAAGAATGGTGTTAAAAACCAAGTCCACCAGGTAAATCCTAAATAGAGAATTGGATACCGAAAATAAAGCCAAGTTGCAGTTAAAAAACATCCCAGAGGAAAACCAAGCCGTAAAATCCACCCAGCTTTTGCAAGTAAACAAACCAACACCAATCCAATGAGACCAAAAATCGCTGTCCAAGCCAGAGTTGGTTTGAACATTCGAATAGTTGATTTAAGAACCGGTAGATGAGATATTGACATCAGAATATAACTCAGTAATTATCTGGCTCTGGATAACAATCCTGGATCTCGAAGATGACTGATTGGCACAGCTATTGACTGGGGAATGTAACTGAGAATAGAAGCAATTAGAGTTCTTAGATTGAAAGGTTGCTGGCGCAACGATCGCATCAAATGAAGACGAGCCTCCGCACTACGACTTTCACGCATCAAACCGATCGCAAGGGTTGTATTCGCATGTGCCCATTCTTGCCAAAAGTACTTCTGGATCCAGGGTTCAGGAGCCTGGGTCGCAAACTGCTCATAACAAAATATACCCGCTTTCCCTTTACGTATCTTTGCTTGAGCATCACGACTTCCACTCAACATATTCTCCGACTGGGGATGCTTGCGATAATGGGTTAACCGCTCTGGGCAGTAGTAGGCTGCGCTACCTGTTCGGCAAGCAAGATAGACTAAATAGTAATCCCAAAAAACGCCTGCGTTGGGTAACTCTTTCACGTTAATCGCTGCCCTTCGCAACACTGCTGCACACGAAGCAAATATTGATTGGTTGACTAATCCCACTTCCCAAAAAGAATGATAAATACCTTCCACTAAACGATCGCGTTTTTCCTGGTGTGTTTGTTGCTCCGTCCATTCCGGTTGAATAGTACCAGTTGCATCTATAACTGTATAGTCACAAAAAGATAATACTAACTCTGCATTATTTTCTAAGGGAGGAAGCAGTTTTTCCAGAAATTGCTCTGTCCACACATCGTCATCATTTAAACTGGCAATATATTTCCCATGCGCCATTTGAAATGCACACATTGCATTTCGAGCGACACCAAGATTGGTAGCATTGCGGCGAAATCGAATTCGTGGATCTTTAAATGCTTGAATCACTGCTTCAGGATTTTCAGAGCTACAATCATCAGACACAATAATTTCAAAATCTTGAACCGTTTGATTTAAAACACTGGCGATCGCAATTTGCAAATAATTGGGTCGGTTGTAAGTAGGAATAATGACACTAACAAGTGGATTCTTCATATTTTAATTACCTCCTTTCAGAAATTAATATATCTAAGTTTGCTTTTGAGTGGGTGTAATTGAATGTCGAGGCGTCGCGATTGTAGTTAGAAAGTGAATCGTAAGTAACATTAGTACTGTAACTCCCAATGATGCCAAAGGATCTAAGTAAAGAGGTGAATAGCTACCTCTAAAAGTAAAGATTAAAATGTTACTCACTAATAGATAGAACAAAACATTTCTTCCCCAATTACTTAGCACTTCTGCTAACGATCGCCAGTGGACTATTCTCTTGGCTGCTAAATAGTAGAGGTAAACAAAAAATATTGAAGCAAGGATCCAGATCGCCGAGGGTGGAAATCGACTAGGAAGCTGACGACCTGAAAAGTAAAAAACAATAAATCCTAAAAGCCCTACTGCCGATAGAAAAGCAAGTCTTTGAGTGTGGCAGAATGTATGCTTTGCAAAGTAGATTCCTAATAAGTAAATTGAGAGATAAGGCAAGATTGGATATGCCGCAAACTGCTTAGAGCCAATGATCAATGCTAGCTTACTAGATTGAACCAAATCACACGGAATTAGGGTTGTCAATAAAAGTAAAACAAATATAAATTCAAAAAGCTTTTGATTATCAGTGATTTTTTGAATTGGCTTGAAGAAGATTAGCGCTATTAATAGCATCAGAGAAAATGAAATCAAGAACTCCGAGTAGGGTGGAATATCGCGTAAAATCAAAATGTTTATGAGAGTGTTTAAACTTAATCCTTTATCAACAAATGCTCGCCAATATATGCCAGAAATATAAAATGCAATGAGCGGCTTAAGTGCAGTTACCAGCATCCGCTGATAAGATGCACGAAGACCTTTGCTGAAATAAGCTAGTTGACAGGCATAACCAAAACTAAACATAAAACCAGAGAAAGTAACCAAACCAGTTAATAGCCAGATAAGTTTAATTGGAAAAGCACTATAGCTGCTGGCTAATCCAGATACATGCGAAAGAACCATGCCAAAAACTAGCATTCCTTTCAAAATGTCGATCGCTTCATCTCGCCGTTGCATCATTGATATACTTTGAATTGCTACTACGAAAGATGTAAGTAGTTATGCCAGAAATCAAGTGAACCTAATTCCTTAGCGGACTGCTTCCAGGCACGAGTCACACTTGCCCAGCGAAAACAACTTAGCCAAGCTAACTTCAACCATTCAAGCAAAATTTTGTAGCTACTTTGCTTATCCATTTCATACTCATAAGTGCAAGCCATTTTCTCCTTAAAAATTTGAATTCTTTTTCGGGCAAAGGCTCGCGATCGCTGTCCTGGATAGCCTGGAGCGTACCAAATGAGCGCTGGTTCGGCTCGAATTAAGAAATCAGGTAAGAAATGACCGTTGAGAGTGACCAAACTAACCAGTCTTCTCACAATCCCAGCATATTCAACCTTAGTCGGTTGAGTCGGTTTAGACACATAATCAATTCGTTGATTGGGATGACGCTTACTCAGTTTGACAACTTCAATATGATAAGTTTCTGGATCGTGCTGTTTAATAAACTCTGGCCCTTTTAGATAGTCCTCAAACCCTTTGACGATCATGCCAGCAGAGTTGTAATCAAAGAACAGTAAAGTGTAGACGAGTCTTACAGTAATATCAGTGATAGCCTTGAAGTAACTGAGGGTGCCATGCAGCGCATGAGTTACTAAAATATTGCGAAAATAATAATAACTATCCCACACAGGAAACTTGCTATAGAACGGCTCATGCCATACCGCGATCGCTGGAAAGGAAATAATTCGCTTCTGAAGTTGACGACTGATGCGTAACCCAAACTCGATATCGTCTCCTTTAATGAAAAAGGGAAGTGGTAATCCCATTTCTTCAACAAACTCTCTCGGAAATGCGAAAAACCAGAAAGCTCCGTAATCGATCAGTTCTTCTGTTAACAAAGTATTGAGAGCTGCAGGTTCTCTTAAATCCAGATCGGTTTTGAGTGGACATAACTCAAATGGTTCAAATGCATCTTTAAACTGGCTTTTAGCATAGTGCGCTCCAGCTTCAAACAATAAATATCGTTTTTGCAAATCTAACATTCCACCGGCGATCGCAAAGTCTGACTTGGCATATTCGTAAAGTGAGAATAGCTTACAGATGACTTCACTATCCAGTTCAACATCATCATCCATGAACAGGAAATGAGTATAACTCTCATCTCGTAGAGCTTCAATCAGTCCACGAGTAAAGCCACCACTGCCCCCTAAGTTCCGATTAGGAATGAGATGAACTCGATGGTCTGAAAATACACTTTGCTCTAATGTTTGGCCATTATCGACAACAAAAATATCAAATGATTTATCTTTCAACGCATCATCATTCAATAAAGTGTGAACTGTTTTTGTAATGTAAGCCTCTTTTTTGTAGGTACAGCTAATGATCCCCAATTTTACAGCTTGGCGATGTGCTGCATCGGTAGCAATCCAACCTTCTTTGACAAGACCTCGATCGCTCAAACAAGTCAACTCTAAATAGATGCGTCCAGCTTCCACATCAGCAAGTTCAGGCAGGTGAAATTGAATTGGATCTGAAAATTCACAATCTGAATAGGATTGACAATGGAGTAATTGACGCTTGACGCTATCCTTGCTCTCACGGTAAAGCGAGAGGGTAAAACTACCCTGCAAATTCAAAACGTAATATACCTTTGAAAGGATTGTGTATTGCCTGTAAAAGATTTCGTACAAAGAGTTGAAGTAAGTATTGAAAGATAGAGTATCTCCCTGAGACAGGTGAATGACTCGATCACACTCATCGTAGTAAGCCGATGCATTTTGGGGTAACTGCAAATACAGTTCCAGGTTATCTACTGAGTTTGGAAATCGAACTCTACCAAGAATATTCATTGATTTATCACTCCTCTACTAATGATTCATCCCTACTAATTCCCGATTTGAGGGCGACTCAGCAAGCTGATTGTCTCGTTCCTGCAAACTGTTAAATACGGTCAATGCTTGAGCTACAACTTGATCCATGTTGTAGTACTTATATGTCGCCAATCGTCCGACAAAATGTACGTTTGGAAGTGCATCTGCCAGGGCTTTGTATTGTTTATAAAGCTCGGTGTTCTCAGGACGAGGCACAGGATAATAAGGGTCGCCTTCCGCCAACGGGTACTCATACACAATGCTGGTTTTGGGGTGTTCCTGTCCGGTCAAGTATTTGAATTCTGTGATGCGTGTATAGAGATGTTCATTGGGGTAATTGACCACAGGTGCAGACTGGTAAGTGGGCTTATTTACAGTTTCATGTTTAAACTCCAGCGATCGATAAGGTAATTTGCCGTAGCAGTAATTGAAAAATAGATCGATCGGCCCGGTATAAATCATCTCTCGATACGGAATTACGCTTATAACATCTCGATAATCCGTGTTGAGCATAATTTTGATATTGGGGTGTGACAGCATTCGCTCAAACATGCGCGTGTAGCCGTGAAGCGGCATTGCCTGGTAGGTGTCTGTGAAGTAGCGATCGTCTCTGTTCGTGCGGGTTGGAACTCGTGCAGTCACAGATTTATCTAATTCCGAAGGGTCAATGCCCCATTGTTTGCGGGTGTAGTTACGAAAGAACTTCTCATATAGTTCTCGTCCCACTTTACTAACAACAACATCTTCCGAAGTTCGAACATAATCTTTGGGTTCAGCTACATCTGCAAAAAACTGTTCAACTTCAAAGGCCGTCAAGTTAGAGCCATAGAGTTTATTAATCGTATCTAAATTGATTGGGATCGGCACCAACTGCCCATCGACGCTAGCTAATACTCGATGCTCGTATGGCCGCCATGCTGTGAATTGAGATAAATATTCAAAAACAGGGCGTGAATTGGTATGAAAGATGTGCGGCCCATATTTATGAACTAAAATTCCGTCCTCATTGTAGTGGTCATATGCATTCCCACCGATGTGATTCCGAATGTCTACAATTAATACTTTTTTCCCTTGCACATTGGCAAACCGTTCAGCTAGGACGCTTCCGGCAAACCCTGCACCGACAATCAGGTAGTCAAACATAGGAAGTTCCTTTGATGAGTGGGCAATCTAGATAGGCTAAGCGATTCGTTTCATGAATAGTTCAATCGGCCTGAGGTAGGCAACCGCTGGCTGGTTTCAACAGGGTAGATAAGGTTTTGCGGCTGCGACGAATGCCGATCGCGCCGATGAATCGGCTCATGTTCGCTAAAGTTTTCAAGGAGTGGCTGCATTTCAACCCTTCCCTTAGTTGAGCGCTCGCCGTTTGAAAATCCCGTCGAACGAAGTACCAACAGGCCGATTCAAATGCATATAGGGCATAAAACTCTTTGGCCTCAGCCGTGATCAATTCACAAATTGATGCGGGCAAGTAGGACTGGGAAATCTCGATCGCGCGACGGGTATTGGCAATATTAGCGCCCGATCGCACTAACCCAGATGTGTGGGATGACGCATGGGTGCGGTAACACGCTAGCGGTTCTGGTTCGTACCAGACTGGATAATAAGATGCAATGCGCTTCCACATCTCCCAATCGCCAGCGTGAAACAATTCTGGATGAAACCCCCCGATCGTTTCATACACTTCTCGCTGCACAACAATAGCAGGAGTTTGAATCATACAAACCTTGCCCAACCGTTGCAGAAGCTGAGGCATAATACCCGCTTCAGGCTGCTCTAGCTGATAAACAAATCGCTGTTTGTCAGCCTCATCCAGATAAATTGGACGACAAAAGGCCGCACCGATCGTTGGTTCTTGCCGAAATGCCCGCTCCATCGCGGCATAAAATCCGGGTAGCACTTTATCATCCCCATGCAAAATGTGCAGCAACTGACCTGTACTGCGTTGAATACAGGTGTTGAAATTGTGAATTGCTCCACCGTTTTGCGGCTGCCGATAAAAACTCACCCGCCCCTGTCCCATCTCCCTTACAATCGCTTCTGGGTCGTCCTGGGTTGAGTGATCATCCACGACTTCAATCTGCATCTCTTGTGGTGCAGGCGCTTGTTGCAGGACACTGTGTAGGGTGTGCTTCAGGTACTCAGCACAGTTGTAAGTCGGAATCATGACCGACCAACGGGGCCGGTGAACATGGGACGGGACTGGTGCGATGGACGGAAACGACAGAGGCATACTCATAAACGGGCATCGGGGGTAGAGGAACCTGATTCAAATCAACTTGGCTAACGACTGATTTCAATTGAAGAAGGCATGTCAAGTTCGGGAGCGGGCGGAAGTTCGTGTTGCATCTGGTGATAATTCCAAAGTTTGCCGCGTTGCTGGAGCAAACCCTGGTAAGTACCCTGTTCAACAATGCGCCCTTGCTCTAGCACAACAACTTTATCTGCCCGCATGATGGTTGATAGACGATGGGCGATCGCGATCACTGTTCGTCCACGAGAAAGCTGTTCAATTGATTCCTGAATTAACCGTTCAGAGACAGAATCCAGGGCACTGGTGGCTTCATCAAGGATCAAAATATCAGGATCACGCAACAGGGCACGAGCGATCGCAATGCGCTGACGTTGCCCACCAGAGAGCCGAACACCACGATCGCCTAAGCGAGTTTGAAAACCTTCGGGCAATGCTTGAATAAACTCTAAAGCATTGGCAGACTTCGCCACATGATAAACATCATTGTCATCAACAAAGTCTAAGCCATAGACTATATTTTCTAACACAGATGCATTAAAGATAAAAGTATCCTGGCTGACAACTGCCATTCGATTTCGGACTGAATTTATATCGAATTTAGATAGCTTAACGTCATCAAGTCGAATATCTCCTTGAACTGGGTCATAGAAGCGAGGCAGTAAGTCTACTAACGTTGTTTTGCCAGCGCCTGAAGCCCCAACTAAAGCTGTCATTTTTCCTTGCTCAATCACTAAGTCGATGTTATGAAGTACTCGATTTCCAGGTTCATACTCAAAGTTGACTGAGTTGAAGTAAATTGCCTTTTGTAAGCCTTGAAATTGTAGTGTCCCATTCACTAAATAAGGCTTATTATCAGTTTGTAGCAATTCTTTCAAATTATCAATTGAGCCATGAAACCCACTCAAGGCCACGCGACAGCCGTTGATTTCATGAATTGCGGGCACGAGGCGAAATAGAATAAATAGAAAAGTAAGTAGAGCTGCCGTTTGCAAGGTATTTGTCGTGACGAGAATCGTAAATCCTAAAACGATAATGCCAATTAAAATTGTTGTTGCTAGCCCTTCTGCTAAAGGTCGAACGATCGCGGCACTGCGGGTCGAGCGAGCGGAGGCCGCGACAATGTTGGAACTGGCTTGATAAAACTGCTGACGCTCATAGTTTTGCGCATTCGAGGCTTGAATTGTACGCATCCCATTGATTAACTCGATCGCGATCGAAACAAAGCGCCCACTCGCTTCTGAGACTGCAAAACTAGATTCTCGCACCCATTTGTTAATGGTATTAAGGCTAACTCCCAACAAGGAAAATAGAGCGAGCGAGAGTAGAGATAATTGCCACGAAATTTGAAATAAAAGAATTGTGTAAATTGCGATCGTCAATCCTTTAATCAATAAGAATGCCGCCATGCCAAATGCTTGCTGCAATCGTCCAATCTCTGTTGTAACGGTATTGATTAACTCGCCAGAATGCGTTTTAGCAAAGTAACTAAGATTTAGTGCAGTCAGTTGTTCAAAAATCCGCTTTCGTAAGCGATCGACAAAATGGAGCTGAGTGAGATCTGTATAAACATGAGCCATGTAGTTGCAAGCCGCCCGCAACCAGGTTGCCAGCAAAATCAGGGCTGAAGCACGCAGTAACCGCTGGATGGGTGGTTCCTGAATGCCAAGAATCACCTGATCAAACCAGGGCAATCCGGTTTGGAGCGGGACCGCATCAGGGCTGACCAGGTTTTGCAGAAATGCCATCAAGAATCCCAAGCCAAAACCTTCTAGCATTGCGGCAAGCAAGGAAAACAATAATGCTAGACAAACGACTTCAGGAAAGCAGCGAAATTCGCGTAGGAGCAACCCATTTTCTTGCCAAAAATGGGAGGTTTTCAACATGTGACGCAGGGCCGGAGGGAATCGCAGCATAGGGTTTAATTCAGAAGCAACTAGTACGCACCGAATTTAGAAAGAACTTTAGGAATCGTCAACAACAGAATCTTGAAATCTTGCAGTGGCGACCAATTGCGCAGGTAATCCAGGTCATACCGATTGACCGCATCAATGTCGCGCATGTGCGATCGCATCTCGATTTGCCACAGGCCAGTCATTCCAGGTAAGGCATTAAGCCGATGTCGCAAAGCTGGACTGACGCGCAAGGCATCGTATAGCGCCCATGGACGTGGTCCCACCAAACTCATTTCGCCGCGCAGCACATTGACTAACTGGGGCAATTCATCCAGGCTATATTTGCGCAACCAATACCCGATCGGTGTGAGCCGAGGATCATGCTCCAGCTTATGCAGACCAGATTGATTCTGCATAAGCTGATGATGCAGTTGCTCGGCTTCTGCGATCATGGTGCGAAACTTGAGAATTTGAAACAACTGACCTCGCCGGCCAACACGCCACTGCCGAAAGAAGATAGGGCCAGGAGAGAAAACTTTAATTAATGCAGCTAACCCAACTAACACGGGCAAGAGGACAACCAATAAACTAATCGTGGCCAAGCGATCGAATAAACATTTCAGCCACCAGGTAAATTTCGCCCGTCTTTGGGGCATTGCCGCAGCCCCTGGAAGCCGCAAAAATGCTTCCTTACCGGCCTGTTTACAGGCTTCTGCCCACAAAATTTGAGCTGCTTCGTCTAGATTGGGGTCAAGCGTCACTCGTTTAATGGCCGATCGCTGGAGACAGGCAACAACCCGCTCTACATCTTGCAGTGAGGTGAGATGGGCACTAGAGCGATTTGTTTTTCTGACAACTAATATCTTTTGTCGCCAAATTAGCTCACATTGGAGCATTGCTGGGTGTTGAGGTAATGATGCGAACCTGATCAATGGAATTGAAATCATACTCATCGGTGATGCAAAACTAATGGTGACGGAACTGCGATCGCAGACTCAGGAACACGCAAAACTAAACCTGATTAGGCTGGATTGAGCTATGGAACTGCCAGTTTATGACCTCGTTTTTCATATGACGAATAAGCCATGATGGAATCACTGGCCCCATTTGCAATTACACCAATGACATTGAGTTTGCTGAGCATCGTGGTGGCCTGGGTGAGTTCTGTGCGGGTGACCTGCCCAATGCGTCCGACTAACAACACGCCGCCACAAAAAGAGGCCGCCAAAATCGTATCGACGATGCCTAATACTGGTGGTGCATCTAGCAGAACCAAATCATAAGTTTGCTCAAATGCACTCATCAACTCGCCCATGCGTCGCGAACTCAACAACTTTGCTGGATCCGTGGGAGTCGGACCAGCCGTGAGAATGGAAATATTGTGGTAGGTTGCCGAAATGGGAATATCGTCGCCATCCTCGATCGGGGCATCGCTCGCTAGCAATGTCGATAATCCCTGTTCATTGGGCAAATTCAATTGCTTATGCAAGCTGGGACGCCGTAAATCTGCATCAATCAACAAGACTCGCTGATGCAACCGCCCCGCACTCATGGCCAACCCCAAGGCCAATGTAGACTTGCCTTCCCCTGCCAGGGCTGAGGTGATGACTAGCGATCGCAATGGGAAATCGGGGTTAAGCAATTGCAGATTCTTATAAATCAAATCCATTGCTTCTCTAAACGGCTGCCATTGAATCACCGGCGCAGCTTCAGGCAACAATGAGTGAGTCTTTTGAGCGGCGATCGGTGCGGCTGGCGTAATGCCCAACAAGGGCAACGACACCTGCTTCTTCAAATCATCCGAAGTGTGAACGGCATCATCAACCGCTTCTCGGGCAAAAGCTGCAAAGCAACCTAAGATCAAGCCGCCAAATACTCCCAAGGCCAAGTTTTTCTTCCAACTCGGTCCAACTAAGATGCCTAATTTAGGCTCTTCCACGACTTGCCAATCGAAGCCACCCCTGGCAATTTCCAGTGCCAGTTCCTGCCGCGCTTTTAACAGTTGCTCCAAAGTTTGACGATCGACTTGCACTTTGGGCTGCAATCGTCCATATTCTGCCAATAATCGGGGAAACTGTCGTTGTTGCGCTTTGAGGCGTTGTTCTGATTGGGCCAAGCTTTGCTGGCGGGCTTTCAATGCTTGTACTGCCACCCGTGCTTCAACTAGTTGGGTGGTTAGCGTCTGTTCCGTTTCACCCAATTGCCCCTCCTTTTGCAAGCGGCTTCCCTTTAACGTAGGCGGCACTCGCCCCAAAACCCGCTCTGCTTCTTGCTTCAGCATGGCTTCTTGATCAGCACGGCGTTGTAACAACCGTTGCACGATCGGCGACTCGTCTGTATATCGAATTCGAGTTTGAGTCAATCCCAATTCAGTCTTTTGAATTTCATTCAACAAGTTTTGATAGCGTTCTGACTGACTCAGTTGATTACTAACCCGAGCTTGGGCTGGAGTTTTGGCTAATTGTGTCTGCAACTCCATGTACCGCGCCGAAGCGTCGCGTAATTCGGCATGATTCTTGCGTTGTTCATCCTGCACGATCCCCAACGCATCAATGATCGCTTTCGATTGCAATTCTGGATCAATCAGGTTTTGTTGCTTCCGAAATCGTTCCAGGTCGGCCTCCGATCGAGTTACTTGCTGTTGCACTTGAGGTAATTGCTCATCGACAAAAGCTAGGCCCTTAGCAAGTCGCTGTTGTTGCTGCTCGCGATTGTAGTTCTGGTAAACCCGCTGAATCGCTTGGAGTACTTTTTGCGTCTTCTCCTGGTCATTATCTTCGTAAACAACCTGGAAAACTTTGGTTTTAATCTTGGCATCTTCAACCTGAAACAGCAATAAGTTCTCCTGCAAATCGGCCACTTTCAGGTCTGGATAGTCTGCTTGCAATGAATGTACGGCTCGCTCTAATAACTGAGAGCTACGCATCAGCGTCAACTGTGTGGAGTAGTCTACTTCCACATTCGAGTCGGCAAACGATGGTTCTTGTTCAGCCTGGTTGCGTTTACCCTGGTAGTTTGGTTCCACCAGCAGTTGCATATGGCTTCGGTAGGTTGACGGCAACAGGAGTGTGACGATCGCGGCGAGCGCCAAAGTTCCTGTAAATGTGCCTAAAAGCCAGTTTCGCCGCCGTATTAGAACTGAAAGTAATTGTCCATATCCAGGTTCTGCTTCAATGGCCTGAGGTTGGTAAGCTACACCCATCCCGTGTCCTCCGGGGTTTGAAATCATGTCCAAGCAAAGATATTTAATTTAAGTGACAGGCTGTATGGATAACCTGATCAATTTTGTGAAAGAAAACATCCTCTGAAAATTCATTCATTGCTCGATCGTGAATCGTTTGATAGTTCCAACTTGTCTCATTCGCTGTTAGTAAAGCATTTTGAATAGCTTCCGGGGTTTGGCGATGAAAAAAGATGGCTGTTTCGCCAGGAACCTGCGTATCCAAAATACCGCCACAACCATATCCCACTACCGGCGTTCCACTGGCATTGGCTTCTAAAGGAACCAGTCCATAATCTTCTAAGGCTGCGACAACCACCGCACGAGTTTTAGACATGAGATAGGTCCGCTCAGCATCACTCACGTAGCCCAGAAATTTGATGTTATCGAGTGCCTTAGACTGGAGTCGATCGCGTTCTGGCCCGTCACCCATAATCAGCAAATTCCAACCCAACCAGTTAAAAGCCTCCACAATCAAATCGACTCGCTTATAGCCCATCAACCGAGCCGAAGCCAAATAGAAGTCTTCCTTCTGGTCAGAAAAACAGAATTTATGAGAATCGATCGGGTAATTTACAACTGTTGCAGGCTTACCATAAATCGACTGGATGCGATGTGCCACAACACTGGAGTTTGCGATGTACATATCAGGTTCCTGGGCATACGCCAAATCTAACCGTCGCATGGCCCGGAAAATCTGTTCTAGCAGTGGATAGAACTTGCGGTAAGTTGGATATTCCTTCAAGTAATTGTGGGTATCCCACAGAAAGCGTGTCACGTTGTGGCAAAAACAGATGTGAACCGCATCAGCCCGCTTCTTCACTGCTTTTGCGAAACTAGTACTACTACTAATAATCAGGTCATAATCCTGCAAATCTAGGGAGCGAAACGCGGGATAGTAAAACGGGGCCATCAACCGAAAATGTCTTTTGGCTCCAGGCACGTTTTGTAGTCGGGTGGTGTGAACGATGCGATCGCTCAGGTCGATCGTGTTTTCAGGATCGTACAACGAGGTAAATACATCGGCATCGAGATAACGTTGACAAAGCAACTCGAATACTCGCTCTGCGCCACCTCGCTGCGTCAAATAATCATGGACGAGCGCAATTTTCATAGCGAATCGTAACTTAAGGGGGCAATGAAATCCTGTCGCAATCCGTTAACAATGAACCAGCGGCCAATGGATTGACATCAACTAGATCGAGCGATTGCGTTAGCAGTACAGAAGGCAGGTCAATCTCGAAATAAAAGACGACTCAATTAAAAAATCTGTGAGAGTTTAAGATGAACTCAAGTCAGCGTTACAGGCTAACTATTTGAACATAGAAACAAAATCTGTGCAACAGGAAACGGAGCGTTTCTAGCAAATCAGTGAAAGCAACAGGTAACTAACGGGTAGCAAAATGTATTGCTATATACCTCCGATATTGGGGATATGGTGCGGTCAACAAGGAAAGCGAACGAGCTTACTACACGACTAAAGTCCTTCAAAAAAATACCGACTAACCAATCCAGCAACATCCCTCTAAGGGTATACGAGTGTTAACACACATCAAATATAAATATTAGATGAATTACGAAATGTCAAGCGATCGTTGCTTTTTCTCGCGTTGGTGGATGTTTCAACAATTAGATAAATCTTAAGTTTTTACCTAATAGATTAAAAATTTCATAATAAAAAATATTGTCTTGATTCTGATTCATCTGGATCTCAACTTGTTAGATTGGAAGCAGTGTCTCATCCACTTCAGTCAGGCTCTACATAGTCAGCAACTGGGTGCATTTCAGCAAACAAGCCCAACCGTCTCACATTTCTCATCTGATGATATAAGCAAGGGAAGTTTAAGTGATGTCCGACTTGATTCAATCCGTACTACACAGCGACGAAAAGACGAATCTCCGCCAGTTTGCGAGTCTGCTACGTGCTCAAGAAAAACGATATTTGTTGCGAAATGAAATTCTCTCCATGTTTGCGGACTATTGTCGTAATTATGAGAAATCTGAGCAGTTTTATCACTCCTCCAACCTCAGCAAGCTAATTTATTACGTTCAAGAGATCATCATTGATAATGAAAGTCTGTGCTTGATTATTCGTCCGCGAATTGCTTATCAAGAAGCTTATCGATTATTAGAAGATCTGACGATCGAGCCGATGAGTATTCAAGAGTTGCTAGATTTGCGCGATCGCCTTGTGAATCGCTTTCATCCCCAAGATGGAGATGTGTTAGAAATTGACTTTCAACCGTTCTATGACTACTCCCCCACGATTCGTGACTCCAAAAATATTGGTAAAGGTGTCGCCTTTCTCAATCGCTACCTCTCCAGTAAACTGTTTCAAGATCCACGCCAATGGCAGGATGTGCTGTTTAATTTCCTGCGGTTGCATTGTTACAACGGCTCCCAGCTTTTGATTAATGAGCGGATTCAAACCCAACAGCGGTTGTCCGATCGCGTCAAGCAAGCCATTCATCTAGTTGGGTCGCGCCCTGGCGATCAACCTTATGATCAATTTCGCTTTGAATTGCAGGATTTAGGCTTTGAACCTGGGTGGGGCAACACTGCGCAGCGCGTACAAGAAACATTAGAAATCTTAGATCAACTAATTGATTCTCCTGATCATCAGGTATTGGAAGCATTTATCTCACGCATTCCGATGATTTTTCGGATTGTGTTAGTGTCTCCCCACGGCTGGTTTGGGCAGGAGGGCGTCTTGGGGCGTCCAGATACGGGTGGGCAGGTCGTTTACATCCTGGATCAGGTCAAAGGGTTAGAAAAACAACTCCAGGAAGATATTGAACTGGCCGGACTGGATGTGTTGAATGTGCATCCTAAAGTTATTGTCCTCACACGGTTAATTCCCACGAATGACGGCACAACTTGTAACCAGCGGCTAGAAAAAATTTATGGCACAGAAGACGCCTGGATTTTGCGGGTGCCGTTTCGTGAGTTTAACCCCCGTCTCACCCAACACTGGATTTCGCGATTTGAGATTTGGCCTTATCTGGAAACATTTGCGATCGATTCAGAACGAGAAATTCGCGCTGAATTTGGGGGCAAACCGGATCTTATTGTTGGTAACTATTCCGATGGCAATCTCGTTGCCTTCTTGCTAGCCCGCCGCTTGGAAGTTACTCAGTGCAATATTGCCCACGCGCTGGAAAAGTCAAAGTATTTATTCAGTAATCTGTACTGGCAAGACTTGGAAGACAAATATCATTTCTCTTTGCAATTTACGGCAGACCTGATTGCCATGAATGCAGCCAATTTTGTTATCAGCAGCACCTATCAGGAAATTGTGGGCACTCCTGACAGTGTTGGGCAGTACGAATCATACAAGTATTTCACCATGCCCGATCTGTATCATGTGGTGAGCGGGATTGAATTGTTCAGCCCTAAGTTTAATGTGGTGCCACCGGGAGTGAATGAAAATGTTTACTTCCCTTACACCCGCAAGGAGGATCGTCTGTTGACCGAGCGCGATCGCCTGGAAGAATTGCTGTTCACGTTAGATGACCCAGCGCAAGTATTTGGCCACCTGGATGACCCAGCGAAACGGCCCTTGTTTTCCATGGCGCGGCTCGATCGCATCAAAAATTTGACTGGACTGGCGGAATGCTACGGTAAGAACAAAGAACTCCAAGAGCGCTGCAATTTGATCTTAATTGCAGGCAAACTCCGTACAGAAGAATCGTCTGACCACGAAGAAATCAGTGAAATTCAGAAACTGTACCAACTGATCGATGAGTATCAACTGCATGGCAAAGTGCGCTGGCTTGGGGTGCGGCTGCAAAAAGGAGATTCCGGTGAGGTGTATCGCATTATCGCCGATCGCCGGGGGATCTTCGTGCAACCGGCGCTATTTGAAGCGTTTGGTCTCACCATTCTGGAGGCGATGGTTACAGGACTCCCTACGTTTGCCACCCAATTTGGTGGACCATTAGAAATTATCCAGGACAAAACGAACGGATTTTATATCAATCCCACACAACTCGAAGAAATGGCGCAAGCAATTCTGGCTTTTGTCAAAGCTTGCGATCAAGATCCCAACGCCTGGAATGAAATTTCGCAACGGGCGATCGATCGCGTCTACAGCACCTACACCTGGAAGATTCACACAACTCGCTTACTGTCACTGGCCAAAATCTACGGCTTCTGGAATTATTCATCCAAAGAAAATCGAGAAGATATGCTCCGCTATATCGAATCTCTCTTCTACCTGCTGTATCGACCACGGGCAACTGCACTGTTGGACGAACATTTGCGCCGTTGATGAACCAATAGCCAAAGTGAGACCTGGGACACAGAAAGGTTCAACTTCCTGTGACAAAACTTTCCAAATCCTGATTTTTGCAGTGGAACGGACATCTTGCCTGCCCCGATCAAGCGGACAAGATGTCTATGTCACATGGGTTGATCAGAAGTCGCACATCGCCTTAGTTATAGTCTCGCCAGACGTGGACTAATGCGCCCTGCACATCAACCTGAGAAGCTGGCACCTCGATCGGCTCATAGGCTTTATTGGCTGGTTGCAGCGTAACCTTATTGCCTTTGCGGTGGAAATACTTCAGCGTTGTTTGATCTTGCACTCTCGCGGCGACGATCGTTCCATTTTTCAACGTTTTGGGATCAGAGACAGGTTTCAGAATCACAATATCGCCACTGTCAATCATCGCATCGATCATGCTGTCTCCCCTTACCCGGAGGGCGAAGTAGGTGGGCCTCAGCGATAACCCGGCCAAATCAAGATACTCCACGTCCGTATCTGGGAAGGCATCTACTAAACTACCAGCAGCGATCGCACCTAAAATCGGGACGCCGCGTCTTGCTTCTTGGGTCATGCGAATCGTGCGAGCTTTCCCTTCTGTCCACTCGATGTAACCTTTTGCCCGTAAATGCTCTAACCGACTCTGCACCGGAGCCGGCGACTTCAACCCCATTGCTTTCATCATTTGCCGGATTGAAGGTGGGTATTGATTGTTCTGAATATATTCCACCAGCCAATCGTAGAGTTCCTGTTGGGCATCGGTAAGGGCTTCCATAGGGGTTTGACCAGAATGCGGGTACTTTGATACACTTGTACCACGAAGAAAAACATCCTGTCTACCCTTTCGGTAAGTTTTTTTGTAAAGCTTAGTGAAGAGAATTCGATTAGAAAATGGTACGCTCTACTCCACTCCTAATAGGCTGGCGATTAGTGCTTGCTGGGCATGCATGCGATTTTCGGCCTGATCCCAAACTCGCGACTGTTGACCTTCGATCACAGCATCAGTAATTTCTTCACCGCGATGGGCAGGCAGGCAATGCAGCACGATCGCGTCTTTGTCTGCCTGGGTCATCAAGTCTTCATTTACCTGGTACGGCTGAAAGATCGGGATGCGCGATTCGGCAGTATTTTCCTGGCCCATACTGGCCCAAACATCGGTATAAACAACTTGGGTATCTTTGACAGCGGCGATCGGATCCGGTGTAATCGTAATTTGTGCGCGATCGCCCCCCAACGCTTTCGCCTGTTGCACAATTTCTGGCAGGGGTTGGTAGTCATCAGGTGCGGCAATGCGGATATTCATCCCCATCAGAGCACCACCCAAAAGTAGAGAATGCGCCATGTTATTGCTGCCGTCTCCCAGGTAGGTGAGGGTTACTCCGGTAAGGGCATTGAACGACTCCTGAATCGTCTGTAAGTCTGCCATTACCTGGCAGGGATGCTCCAAATCGGTGAGGGCATTAATGACGGGAATATCGGCATAGGCGGCAAAGGTTTTTAGATCTTGCTGGTCGAACGTCCGAATGGCCACAATATCCAGGTAGCGATCGAGCACACGAGCCGTATCGATGAGGGGTTCGCCGCGGCTAACCTGGGTCACGCTGGGATTCAGATCGAGAACTTGCCCCCCCAAGCGATACATGGCAGCAGAAAAGCTCACACGGGTCCGAGTTGAGGCTTTATAGAACAACAAGCCTAAAATCTTCTGACATTTGAGGTGAATAGTTCCTGCTTTGAGTTCAGCCGCTAGTTGTAATAACCCACTTAACTCATCGGGTGTTAAATCAGCCATGCTGAGCAAGTCTCGTCCGATCAGTGCCCCCATTGCATCGTTTCCTCTACAAAACTGACTAAAACCCTACCAAATCTTGGGGGGTTATCCTACCGCAACGCTGACAAGATTGGTCAAGGTTTGATGAATCAGCATTCATGATTCGGCCTGTTCACCTTGTTCAACTACAGCTTGAATTTCTGCAATTAGCTCAACTTCAGCCGTGAGTGGATCTGGTTGGGACTGATTAACATCGATTAATTCTGCTTCAGTGGCAACCAGTTCTGATGGGGTCGAGTTGAGATGATCCGTTGGCACCAATTCTACCTGGATGGGTTCGAGCAAATCCATTGCATGCGTGGGTGAGAGAGGGTGCTGTTCAGGGGGAGCGATCGCGGCCTCATCTTGGGTTTCTGTTCTATCGCTTGCAGGCGTCATGGGTTCTGCATGAGCGTCCGCTGACGCATCTGTTGTGGCGGACAGGTCTGCAAGGGGAGGCATTGGGGTTGAGGGCACATCCGCTTCTGTCGGAACCGCTGCATCTGTTTCTGTGCCGGGTTCTGATGTGAACCAGTCAACGATCGCTTGGGTGAGACCCTCCAACGTATATTCTGCCGCTGCCACATCTACCCGTCCCAGCAACTCCAGACAGGCTTTACTGGTTTGTGGCCCAATCGAAGCCACCGTCACGCCTGTTAACCAGGTTTGCCAATCGTCATTTACCTGTTGCAACAGTTGGCAAAAATGCTGCACGGTTTTGGCACTAGCAAACGTCACAACATCGACATTGCCTGATTGCAGCGCTTTCAGAGCCGCTGGAGCGATCGCCTCAGGACAGCGAGATTCATAGGCCGCCACTTGCCGCACCTTGGCTCCTTGACTCGTAAATTCTTTCACCAAAACTTCCCGTCCGCCACTTTCAACCCGTGCAAACAGGACTCTCAACCCAGCGAGCGGTTCTGGGAAATAGGCGACGAGAGCCTCTGCCACAAAATTGGGCGGCACGAAATCCGGTTCAAGCCCCAGCTTGAGCAGTCGTTGAGCCGTTTTTTCGCCCACAACGGCAATTTTGATATTGCTATAAAAGGCTCGCTCGCCCGTGACCTCTTCCAGGCGCTGAAAAAAGTAATCTACAGCATTCGCCGAGGTCAGGATCAACCAATCGAAATCATCAATGCGATCGATCGCCCGATCCAACTCTCGCCAACTGGAAGGCGGCCCAATCTCTAACGTTGGCAGTTCAATCACCCTTGCCCCCTGAGCTTGCAGCAAGGTTGTAAATTGACTGGATTGACTGACCGCCCGCGTCACCACGATCGTCTTTTCGGTGAGCGGCAGGGGCGTGGCGTGGGGGCGGGGGGGCGGGGGGGCGTCGGGAAGTGGGAGAGTGGAAGCCGCATCTTGAGTTTCGCCTGCTGCTTTCTGCCTGCTGCCCTCTGCTTTCTGCCTTCTATCCTCTGCCTGCTGTCTGCTGCCTACTGCCCTCTGCCCCTGTTCCCCCACGTAGGCGCGTAACTTCACGACTTCGCCGATGACAATTACGCAGGGAGAGAGAGAAATGCCGACGGTCTGGTCGAGAATAGTGCCAAGGGTGCCTTCCCACGTTTGTTGTTCCGATCGTCCGGCATAGCGAATGATGGCGATCGGGGTGGCGGGCGATCGCCCATGTCCGCGCAATCGCCGCACAATTTCAGGCAGGGTGCGCCCACCCATCAGCAACACCAACGTATCCAGTTTGGCGAGAGACACCCAGTTTAGGATGTCTGGATTGTGCGCCGTGACCACTGTAAAACCCTGACTTAATTGAGGATCAGTCAACGGAATGCCTGCCATTAAGGGCGCAACTAGGGCAGACGACAACCCAGGGACAATTTCAAAGTCGCAGCGATGCTTTTTGAGTGCCCCAATTTCCGATTGGGCTCGCCCAAAAATAAAGGGGTCGCCGTTCTTCAAGCGCACCACAACTTTGCCTTGTTGACAGTATTCAACCAGCAGGCGATTGATGTCGGATTGAGACGTGCTGGGTTGGCCGCCACGTTTGCCCACGTCTAGCTTGACACAGGTATCTGGCACCAAATCAATCAAATCGCCATCTACCAATGCGTCGTATACCAGCACCTCTGCCCGCGCTAACACGGCTTGCGCTTGTAATGTCAGGTAAGCCGCGTCTCCTGGCCCAGAGCCGACCAAGTATACTTTGCCCGCGTGTTCAACCATAGCCTCATCACTCAAACTAATCCATTGCTCTCTAGTTTAGGCTTTTGGTAGAAGATTCTGGGCGGTTCTTGCTGCCGTCTGCCTGCGCACACATTCGCTTTACGGCACAATGAGGACGGGGCAGGGAGAAAGGTTAATGACGCGGTTTGTCACACTATCGGCGGCCCCTTCTTCTGTTAACCCAATGCCACGACAGCCCATAACGATTAAGTCAGCCGCGATTTCGTCAGCAACATCACAAATGGTGAAAGCGGGTTTTCCTTCCCGTTCGATCGCCGCTGCTTCAATGCCCTGGGCCGAAAACAACCCTTTTGCCCCCTCTAACAGTTCCGCGATCGCTGCTGGCGAGTTCATCACCTCTGGCGGGGCTTCAGCGTCTGGGGCTTCCACTACCGATAACAGCACCAAACGGCTGTTGTGAGCTTTGACCAGTTTTGCCACCGTTTCAACAGCCTGGCGCGATTCACGACTTTGATCAATAGGAAATAGAACAGTTTCAAACATAGTAGTCCTCCAATTTTCCCCGAAGCCTCCTTTCCCGTCTCTGAGATGCCCAAATCATGGAAAAATGAGAAATAGGTAAAAAGACTCATTTAGGAGGTTGGTTCGGTGTCCAAAAAGACTGTAGCAAACTTATCAGCAGCCGATTTAGCTGGCAAGCGAGTTTTCGTGCGGGTAGACTTTAATGTGCCTTTTGATGATCAAGGGAATATTACTGACGATACACGGATTCGGGCCGCTCTACCCACCATTCAGGAACTAACCTCTAAAGGCGCAAAAGTGGTTTTGGCTAGCCATCTGGGGCGGCCTATTAAGAAAAACAAAGAAACGGGTGAAGTGACGATCGTGCGGGAAGGCAACAGTTTGCAACCCGTAGCCACTCGGTTGGAGCAATCTTTGGGTAAACCGGTTGCTTTCGTTGAAGATTGTATCGGTGAAGCGGTTGCGGCCAAGGTCGCAACGTTGAACAACGGCGATGTGCTACTGCTAGAAAATGTTCGATTTTATCCTGAAGAGGAGAAGAATAAGCCGGAGTTTGCTGAGAAACTTGCTGCGAACGCTGATTTATATGTGAATGATGCGTTTGGTACTGCTCACCGCGCTCATGCCTCGACCGAAGGCGTTACCAAGTATCTCAGTCCTGCTGTCGCTGGCTTTCTGATCGAGAAAGAACTGAAGTATCTGCAAAGCGCGATCGAGGCTCCCCAACGCCCCCTCGCAGCTATCATCGGTGGTTCCAAAGTGTCTAGCAAAATCACCGTGATTGAAACCCTGTTGGAAAAGGTGGATAAGCTATTCATCGGGGGCGGCATGATTTTCACCTTCTACAAAGCTCGTGGTTTAAGCGTAGGCAAATCTCTAGTAGAAGATGACTTCGTCGAACTGGCAAAAACGTTAGAAGCGAAGGCCAAAGAAAAAGGGGTGGAATTGTTGTTGCCCACCGATGTCGTTGTTGCTGATGCCTTTGCTGCCGATGCCAACGCGCAAACCGTGAGTGTTGAAAGCATTCCGGATGGGTGGATGGGTTTGGACATTGGCCCCGACTCGGTGAAAGTGTTCCAGGCTGCCTTGGCCGATTGCAAAACTGTGATCTGGAATGGGCCGATGGGCGTGTTTGAATTTGACAAATTTGCGGCTGGGACACTCGGCATTGCGCAAACCTTAGCCGGACTTACGAAAACTGGCACGACAACCATCATCGGTGGTGGCGACTCGGTAGCAGCCGTTGAAAAAGCCGGTCTTGCTGATCAAATGAGCCACATTTCAACCGGGGGTGGGGCGAGTTTGGAACTGTTGGAAGGTAAGGTTTTGCCAGGAATCGCGGCCTTAAACGAAGCCTGAGGGCGACGTTAACCCCATTCATCAACCTTGCTTGACTAGACTTGATTAAAATATGGACTTTTTGATTTGGGCGCAGGACTACTGTGCCCTTTTTTATTGTCCTTATGGCTATTATCGCCAGGACGTTTCAGCGAGCAGCTCATCAGAAGAAAAGATAACGTGTGCCGATCGCAAATAAGAAGATGCCATACAACTTTTTCATCAAGGCACTACTGATGTAAGGCTGATTGGCAAACAATGCGCCAAAATAATTACCAATTAATAGCCCCAGCGCAATTAATACGGCATTCCGAATACTCATATTGCCATTGCGGTGATACTCGATCGCCCCCAATAACCCGATCGGTAAAATCTGCGCGGCGATCGAAGTGCCCGTGGCAAACTTTTGATCCATATTCATGAGCAGCACCATCGCTGGCACCATAATTGCACCACCACCAATGCCAAACATGCCACCGGCTACGCCTGCCACCAATCCAATGATCAATAGCTGAATTATGACATTTGACACAACCTTCTCTCCTCGTACATATTTCTTGGCATCATAGCCTTGATATTGTAAAAGCAGTTGTTTGCAGAGAGCGATCGCTCCCGTATCTCAGTAAACAATCGGGTTTATTCATAACGTTTTATTGTTCTCGTAGGCTTTAGTGATGAAATTAATATCATCGTCAAACCTACTCACAGCAATCTCTCAAATGACGGTTTATTAAAAGTAATGTGGAGAACAGATTATGCGCTGGGACTTTGGTCGGAGAAGCAGCAATGTCGAAGATCGTCGTGGTGGTGGTGGCGGCATGGCAGGGCCAGTTGTTGGTGGCGGCATTGGCACCATTTTGTTAGCCCTCATCGTAACCTTCCTGGGGGGCGATCCCAGCATTCTGCTTGACCAGGCAAATAATCCTCCGGCTAGGGAACAGGCTCCAGCTGGGAACCCGCCTCAAAACGATGAGGCCGCCCAGTTTGTTTCTGTGGTTTTGGCAGATACCGAAGACACCTGGAATCGCATTTTTCGGGAGCAAGTGGGCCGAGATTATCAGGAACCCAAACTTGTCTTATTTGCTGGTACAGTGCAATCTGCCTGTGGATTTGCTCAAGCAGCGGCAGGGCCGTTTTACTGTCCGCGTGACCAGAAAGTTTATATCGATTTAACCTTCTTTCGAGAACTGGAGCGCCGCCACGGTGCCCCGGGAGACTTTGCTCAAGCTTACGTCGTCGCGCATGAAGTCGGTCATCATGTGCAAAATCAATTAGGGATTCTCAGAAAAGTGAACCAGTTGCAGCAACAGGTGAGCCAGGTGCAAGGGAACCAACTGCAAGTGCGGGTTGAATTACAAGCGGATTGTTTTGCGGGTGTATGGGCAAACCATACGCAGAATTCGAAAAATCTCCGGCTTGAGCAGGGCGATATTGAAGAAGGCTTGAATGCGGCGAGCCAAATTGGGGATGATACGCTGCAAAAACAAGCACGAGGTTATGTGGTGCCAGAATCGTTTACGCACGGTAGCTCGGCCCAACGAGTGGAATGGTTTAAGCGCGGCATCCAATCCGGTGATATTGAGCAGTGCGATACGTTTAGCAATCGCCGGGTTTAGCAGTGAGGTGGAGTTTTAGTCAGTTTCATGTCCATTGCTGTTGAACCGACGGGTTAAAGCAGCGAGGATGTTTTGAACTGGTTGGCGAAACTCAATGCGATCGCGCTCTGCTGCTTCTACTTGAGTCGTGATCCTGCTAACGTTGCCCATCACCCGACGCAGACAACCTCGAATGCTCAATAGATAGCTTTTCGGCGGTCGGTGTGCATGGGCATTGTTAGACCGCACCGTTTGCATAACTTGGATCTACTCTGGAGGGAAAGGATTGATAGACTATCAGTATAGAACTAAGAGGTTAAAGACTCATGTCTAGGTCTTCCTCAATTATTAGCGCATCTCCGGAGATTATGGGCGGCACCCCAGTTTTTGCAGGAACTAGGGTTCCCGTGCAGACTCTTCTGGACTATCTCAAAGCGGGAGAATCCATAGACGATTTCTTGGATGGGTTTCCAACTGTGGCTAGGGAGCAGGTGATCGCTTTACTAGAGGAGGCTGGGAAACAAGTCATCGGCATGGTGGCATAGCATGAAGCTCCTGTTGGATGAGTGCATTGATCGCAAACTTGCGAGGGAATTTTCTGGTTACGAGGTGAAAACAGTTCCACAAATGGGGTGGGCAGGAGTCAAGAACGGTCAACTCCTTGCTCTTGCAGAAGCAGAGTTCGATGTTTTTATTACAGTCGATCGCAACTTGTCCTTCCAACAGAATTTGCCGCAGTTTGATATTGCCGTGATTGTTTTACAAGCACCATCCAATCGCTTAGCAGACTTGAAGCCCCTCGCAACAGAGGTTTTAGCTATTTTAGCTACCGTACCAAAAGGAGAGGCTACGGTAATCAGTGCATGAACACGGAAATTGACAGTGCCCACACTACCGCTGTCTTTGCTGCTTAAACTGAATTTCACTTGTGGAAAGCATTTATTCGTTGGTCAAGTTGATGCCAATAAGCTTAGGTCTTCCAGCGAAACCACACTCACTATTGTGAGCTACGATTACGACCCGCCGACGTGCTATGTAAGCAGTCAGTGCGGCAGCATAGTAAGTTGAGTAACCTGGTTGAGACTTCTCGGAGATGTAGCCGTCTGGAGTTGGGCAATTTGCAGGATTCGAGATTGGTTCAGCCGTAACCACAGCGAAGCTGTCGAAATTCCAACCAGTTCGGCTCATGGTGATTGTTGCAGATCTCATTGTCTGTGCAATCGCAGGGGCAGCTAGAGTCAGTAGAGCAAATGCCAGTATGAATGAGCGCATGATAGATCTCTGTATAGGATAAGTATTCAATGGGTATTACAAGGGAATGGAGCTACTGAAGCCTTAGAGTGTCGTTTCAAGAAATCTGCGACCATCCAAATGTCATTGGCGTAGAATGTAGTCGATTATTGCTGGCAAGCCGCAAGGCGCGCCCAGCGAACACTGCGGTGTTTCCCGAATCGTTTGGGCTATCTCACTGACAAAAGGTTCGGTTGAAACATAGGTACAGAAGCTAATGCCAGTAGCCCAATTCCACGTTGATGCTGGAGCATTAGTCACATAACTCGTTGCCGTACATGTGGACTGGACACCCGCAATGCCAACCCCAGAACCATTCACGGTAACTATAGTCGGTCCCCCACTGTCGCCACCATGCCCTACCTGATTAGTGGAGTGCATTGCAAGGTTGTAGTGGGTGTCGGTAATATTTGAAGGCGTAAACTGTGCGTTACGATAGTCCCCTATACCACCAGATTGAGTTGCAGGGGGCGTACCACCAAACACTCCTGTGGCAAACGTAGAAAAGCCGCGACCATATTTTGTAACGGTGTCAGAAGTTGTCAGTCTGCCGCTAAGCCGAACCGAGCCATTGCCCATATCACGTGAGACAACGTAAATGCGCTGGCTGTCTACTTCACCGAGATCAGCCATTCCAAGGTATACAAGAACAATGTCGCGATTAGGCACCGTGCTAGGGGCAGAGTTATAGCTGTTGCCATAGAAGTTAGGACACTGCTTGCTTGAGAACGGTCTCCATCGCCTCCCGTACGCTAGTGGCATGACGACGTTGTTTGCGAATTCGACTTTTTAACCAAGCCCAACACTTTTCAATCCGATTGAGGTCTGGCGAATAAGGCGGCAAGTAAACGACTTTCGCCCCTTTGGCTTGAATCAGCTCAGCAATGCGTCCTCCATGATGAAAGGTGGCATTATCCAAAATCACCCACTCCCCAGATTGGAGGATGGGCACCAGACAGGTTTCTCCAGATTTCAAAGACCGTTCGATTGCAGGCACCTTCTACGGTAAACGGAGCAATCAGTTGACCATTGCGGTAACCGGCAATCATGTTGACTCGACCGTGACGACGACCCACACTCGAAAATCATCCTGTGCGCGTCGCAACTCGGCAATTTCGCTACTGTTAGTAATGTGGTTTTACTTTAATTCAGTTCGCAAATAGTTTTCAAATTCGCGAATAGCGACACTGGAACCGGCTTGCCACCCGCGATCGCAATACTGCGGCATTAAAGTTTTGACCTCGATCGTTGGAAACTGGGGGCTAATTTGCGTCTCCCGATACTGCTCTCCATCGAACTCATAAATCAATAATTGACTCCAACGATAAATCCAGAGTTCTGGAACGGAGATCGCTTCATAATCTGCTGGATCTGTCAATGACGTAACATCAACCTCGATCGCTAAATCGGGTGGTGGGTCAATTTTCAAATCAATCTTTTCTTTGCCTAGAATGCGTTCTCGATTTTGGATATAGAAGCAGGAATCCGGTTCAATTCCTTGGATACCTAGTTGCTTAAGGGTAACGGGCGTAAAGCTGTGCCAATCTTTTTGTTGGAGCCGCAACATGATTTTCACAAAATCAGCCAATAAATCGGCAAGATTTCCATGTCTTGGCAAGGGTGAGATAATGATGATTTCTTGATTTTTTGCGTTGTATTGAATTCTTAGCCCAGCTTTGTCTTGGCGGTGGGAAAGGAGATCTTCGTAGTCTTCCCAGGTGCGGTTTCGCAGAACGATTTCATCTCCTGGTTCAAGGGCGATCGTGTCTTCTGTGATGGTGGGTAGTCTCATGATTCAGGTAGTTTGTACTGGTTGACGATGCGTTTGGCATACTCCGGTACATGCGATTCTAGCTTTTCGGGATAGTGGCGTTTGACGTAGAGATAGTTGCGGGTGAAATGGGAGTCGATCGAGAAGCGGGCATATTCCAAGCCTTTGGGGCCGACTCGTTCAATCACGACACCCATGAGTTTCGCTGCCCACATGGGGAGGGTTACGCCCTTGTCATAAGCGGGAATGCTGTTTTGTACCGCCTGCTTGCGATCGCCTTGAGACATCACAGGTTGCGTTTCGATTTGCGCTTGCACCAGATCCAGCATTTCCTGCCCGCGATCGTTCCGCACCACAATCCACTGCCAGCCAAACGGCGCGCCCATGTAGCCGACCACCAGATCCGCCAACGAGTTAACATAATCAAAACAACTCATGCAGGACGGGGCAAACACATCTTTGAGTTGATTCGTTTTCAACCCAAAAAACGGCACCGTTTCCGTGGAGCCATCTTCATGTTTGAAATGCACGCGAAAGTCTTGCATGAATTCGTAATGAACCACTGTAGACGGCGATCGGCTGGTGGTATCTAAAAACTTTTGCAGTCCGGCACGAGTCACGTTATCTACACACGGCGTTCCCAGCACATACAACTTTTCCAAGCCCAACTGCTTTTCCACCGTGCGGAGTGCTTGAATCTGGCAACCCACACCGATCACTAACAATCGCTTCATGCCCGATTGTTCCACTTGTTCCAAGACGGACAGGTTGGGAGAAAGGGTGGGCTTATTCACGCGGGCTGCCAAAATTTCGGCTGGGGTGCGGGCAATGACGGGTTTGGGCTGGAAGCGATCGGACTCCGTATTTTGCACACACACCACGCCTTCCACCAGGCCGCGATTCAACATTTCGATCGCGATGCTGCTGACAATTCCTGTCCACTGGGCACCGGGAATCGGCTCTTTTTTCCGCGCCGCCATCATGTCTTGATGCACGCCAAAGTACCAGTCGTCTTCGTTGTCCAGATCCCGACTGCGATCGTGGATCTGCGCTTCCAATTCGGCAATATGTTGAGTCAGGAAGGCGCAGGCTTCTTTCACATAGTGAATGTAATAGGTATCGCACAAACCGCACTCGCTACAAAGTTCTTTCGCAGGGCGACGACTAGCAGGTTTAAGTGCTTTGGCTTTTTGATGTTGAGGGGAGTTGGGCGCAACGGAAGTCATGGAAAAGTCAGCTTTTTATCATGGAAATCTCTTTCCAAACAATACCGCAAACCGGGAATAGCTGGAGTTTGGGCATCCGAAATCTTGACTCAATCTGGTGAGGTTACATTACCGAAAGAAATTACGAGGCAACCGGATGAATGAAACAATCCGAGTTCGAGTTGGAGTGGCTGCCTACATTATTCGGCAAACAGCGCAAGGATTTTATCAACTGTTGCTGTTTACCCATCCCGATTGTCCAGAATATCCGGTGCAAGTTCCGGCTGGTGGCGTCGATGCCGGAGAAACCACAGAACAGGCGTTGGTTCGAGAAATTTGGGAAGAGTCCGGTTTAACGGAACTTCGCTTGATTCGCAAGCTCGGTGTTTCCGAAAACTGCTGAATTCATCCCCGTAAACAAATTTCGCAACGCCATTACTTTCTGCTGGAAGCACCTGCAAACACGCCGAATGAATGGCAGCATTCGGTGCAAGGTGAAGGGATCGATGCCGGGATGGTGTTTTCCTACTTCTGGCAAGACTGTGATCGCGGGCTGGCCCTGTTTCCCGATGCGGGTGGAGCTTTCCTCTACCCAGAGTTCATTCCAGAGTTATTTGGCCCTAAATTGCTTGAATCCACTCTTTAACGTCGTACTCTGTCCAGATGCCGTTTTGCCAGTAGGGATCGGCTTCGATCAACGCCCGCACGATCGCCTCAGCCTCGGCTTCATAGATGCCAAAACACTGGGTCAGGTCTTTCGTGGGGCCGATCGTGAGCAAAACCCCATCTGCTTTTTGTTTGGCTAACCCGTCCAGATGCGCTTGGCGATGGAGCGATCGTTTTTCTAAAACATCCTCACAATAGCGACCCCACATAATATATTTCGGCATAGAAAACTTTGGTTCAGAAACAACTTGATCTTAATTGAAAACCACGTTTGAGCAGAAATGCTGCTGGATGGGTCGCGTTACCCAAAAGGCTTGAATTATAGCTATGGTCAGAACACTTAGGACAGATCAAATGGCTGAACCGCCGATTCTGGGTAGGTGTTCTGACGCGCCTCGTTCGACTGAGGCTTCGACGATGAGCTCAGCCGAATCGCGCTCACGCCGAAGGCTGCCACGTTTCACATGGCACAGGTTATAGAATAGGCGATCGCGGTAACTATAACAAATAAAACCACTCTTCAAACCTGACAAAAGCCAGTGTTCAAGGAGTGGTTAAAATGGGTCGCCCGGGATTCGAACCCGGGACCAGTCGGTTAAAAGCCGAATGCTCTACCGCTGAGCTAGCGACCCGTATTCATTTTTTCAACGTTTTCTACTATAGCAGAGACATCCCTACTTGTTCAAGCATTTTGTGGTTGCAGTTACTGAGGACTAATCGTAGCCCTTTAAGGTTGACTCAGCAGCAAAGCACCGGGGAAATGGGTCAGGACATCAGCGATCGTAAGGACATTAGTTGTGTCCAACGATTGCTCTGATAAAGCGTCTTTCCACTGCGTGGGGCATTCATTCGGCAACCGTAAGTGCGTGTCTTGCCATACTGCACCGAGGGGGTCTTCACCGGGTTGAATCAAGGTGGTCAAAAAGCGAGGCGCGATCGCGATCGCCCACTGCTGTCGGTGCTGCCGCGCAAAAGCAATGATGTGGTTTGCCCGACTGCCCTGCACTTCCAGCGGAATGTATTGCCCCTCCAAGAACAGATCACGGTGAGTATTTCGAGCTTTTAACCCCTGGAGGGTCAGGAAAAACTTAATTTGGCCATCAGATTTATTGGCCACCAGAGACTTGAGGAGTTGTGGTACATCCGTTTTGATTTGGGTGGTTAGCGTGTGCAAAAAGGTGGCGCGTTGTTCATAATCAACTGGGCGGCGATTATCAGGATCAACCAGGCTCAAATCCCATAACTCTGTGCCCTGATAAAAGTCAGGTACGCCTGGAACTGCTAACTTGAGGAGCGTTTGGGCCAGCGAGTTGAAAATGCCGTAATACGCCACACGTTTTTGAAATGGCATAAATGCTTCCAGAAATTGACTGGAGATGGCTGGGTCTAAAATCTGTTCGACAAATGCAGTACACGCCTCTTCATACTCCATGTCTGGCCGCAGCCATGCAGTGTGGGCTTTGGACTCACGAATGGCTTTGATCATATAGTCCTTGACTCGTGCTAGAAAGGACTCGTGTTCGTGTTCTTCAAACGGAAACGCCCCAACCAGCGTTTGATACAGCAGATATTCATCGTTGCGATCGGGCATGGCCAACCCGTGCCGATCGCGCCGCAATCCACGATTAATCGCACTCCAGGCATTAATTTGCTGTTCCCACTCCCCAGGCATCTCCGACAGCACATTAATTCGGGCGCGTGTATCTTCGCCGCGTTTGGTATCGTGGGTGGCGGTGCCATTCATGGTGTACCGCCACTGTTCGGCATGACGCTGATTGTAGGCATGAAATTCAGCTGGAGAAATCCCAAAATGTTCTGGATTACCACCCACTTCATTTAAAGAAATCAGGCGATTGAACACGTAGAGGGTTGTATCTTCTACCCCTTTTGCCATGAGCGGCCCACTGTATTGCTGCATTCGCATCACAAAGTACAACCATTGTTCCCGTTCTGCTTGAGTGAGGGAATCTTCAAACTCCAATAACATCAATTTCTCAATAAAAGTCAACTCATGTTGTAGCAATGGACTTTGTTCTTTCGCGGTGCGAATCACAGTTTGAATAATCTCTCTATCTGTGTCAGAGATTCCTGCGGGAGTGATGTAAGTCCGATAAACAGGAAACAGTACCAGAACTTCCGCGATCGCCCGTTTCAATCCATTCAGGGTGAAATCATTACCGTAGCGATAGCGGTTGGAAATTGTTTTCAGTAACGTTGCCAAGTTATCTAGATCGCCTGCCAGGTTGCGATCGAGAATTAGCTGCTTTTTCTCCTTCACAACTTGGGGATAAGCCATCCGAATGCCTGTAAATGCGAAATAGAGCTGATCAAACTGCTCCTTATTTTCAGGTTGGCAAAACAACCCGTTCACGTAGTTCATAAAGTCATAGCCAGAAGTCCCCTGGATCGCCCAGTCGATCGGCAAATCTTCTGAGAGTTCTAAAATCTTTTCAACGGTAATGTAGGTGTCGCCGACTTTCTCCCGCAATCGCTCTAGATATTGGGCTGGATTATATAAGCCATCAATATGATCAATTCGTAGACCTGTGAACTTACCCGCTTCAACTAGCTGCTGAATTAGTGAATGGGTGTTATTAAAAACTCGTAATTCCTCAACTTTGACTGAAATTAATTCATTTACGGTGAAGAAGCGACGATAGTTCATCTCTTCAGCCCCAACTTTCCAGAAAGCTAAGCGGTAGAATTGTTCATCCAACACACTGTCTAGCAAATTAAAGCTTTCTGGCTTCCCAACCTCACCATTAAACGTTTGAATATTCTCATCAATAAAGGCATGAATCGGCTCGTTCGTTGTGTATAATTCCCAAATCAAACCTTTAATGAAAGCGATTTGATCTTTGCGTTGTTTGCCAGCGACTTCAGAGGGCACGTTTTTGAGAACATACAATACTCCTAGAAGCTTAATAAAGTCTGGGTGATTTCGTCCCAAGGTGCGAGCGACTCGACCCAAGTTATAAGACAAAACTTGAGTATAGGTTTCTAAGCGAAGGGGTAGCTCCAAGGCGTAGTAAGTAACCTTTAAGCCATCTTGACTATATTTAAGTTGGATTTCGCCATTTTCTAAAGAAATCCCGTAAAAATCACCCAACAAGGGAGCCAGAATTCGTTCTTGACTATTGGAGAATGGAGAATTCCAACAAACATCAAAATAATCACAGTACTCAGAATCAGGGCCATGTTCTATTAAATCCATTAAGTAAGGATTTTCGCTGGAATAGGCCATATGATTGGGCACAATATCTTGCACCCAGCCGATTCCACGCGATTGTAAGGTTTCAATTAAGGCATCAAAGTCCTCACTGGTGCCCAATTGGGGATTGAGTTGAGTTGCATCAACGACATCATAACCGTGGGTGCTGCCTGTCCGTGCCCGAAAAATGGGAGAAGCATACACGTCTGAGATGCCGAGGTCTGTCAAATAATGGGCGATCGCGTGGGCATCTTTGAAGCCAAAGTCAGGTGTGAATTGAAGTCGATAAGTTGTTGTTGGAATTCTCATCATGGGTAGGAATAGGACGTTAGAAATAGGAGAAGACGTTACGCAGTAGAAAGAATTGGTTCACTATTTTTGTTGCTCGTACACCAAAAGCTGAAATGGCTGAACTACAAAGGCTTGATCGGAAGTAAGCTCCGCCGGAGCATCAGAGCCAGAACCACCCCAATTAGCATCAGCAGAATCAAGCATCTTCTTCGCCTGAGTTTGAATTGGGAGGGTAATGGGAGTTGGAGCCGAGCCAAAGTTCATTGCGATCGTTAATTCAACGGTTTCGCACCAGCGGCGCAAAATGAGAGTGTGGTTGTCGTCGTCACAACTGGCTTGAATGAAATCCCGATCGCGCTTCAACAGGGCTGGATGCGTTTGGCGTAACTGAATTAAGTGACGATACCAGTTCAGCAAAACCTGATGGTGCCCTGTCTGCCGCAAGTTCCAGTTTAGTTTGCAGGTACAATAAGTCTCAACCGCTTCGGGATCGGGAGGTTCTCCATCATAGTGAAACGCTTCAAATTCTTGCTTCCGTCCCTGGCGCACAGCTTGAATTAATTCTGGATCGGAATGACTCACAAAATAGGTAAACCGAGCTGTTTCACCGTATTCTTCACCCATAAACAGCAGCGGAATGTGAGGTGACAATAGAACAGCGCCAGCAGCCAGTTTCAGCCCTTCAAAAGAGACCCGTTCTGGCAACCGCTGCCCCAACATTTGATTGCCGATCTGGTCGTGATTTTGGATGCAAACTACAAATTGAGTTGGGGGGCGATCGCGACAGTTGATCCCGTGAAATCGATGCCGATGCGGGGCGTACTTCCAGTCGTAAATAAAAGTATCTTCGTAGGCTTTAGCAAGGTGAGAACATTGCCCAAAGTCCTGATAATATCCTTGTTGATCTCCAGTTAGTAAAGCATGTAATGCATGGTGAAAATCATCACTCCATTGCGCATCTAGATTGTAACCGCCTTGATCAACAGGTCGAATCAGGATTGGATTATTTAAGTCACTTTCGGCAATCAAATAATGTTTTTTCTCAGTTGCTTGCGAGAATTGCTCAATAGTTTCTGACAACTCCCATAGAAAATGTTTTGCACCTAAATCATAAATGGCTTGCACTGCATCTAAACGAAGTGCATCGATGTGAAAATCACGTAACCAATAAAGTGCATTTTCCAGAAAATAATGACGCACCGGTTGACTATAAGCATCGTCAAAGTTGATCGCACTACCCCAGGGTGTTTTGTAAGTTTCTGTGAAATAGGGGGCAAAGTGGCTCATGTAGTTACCTTCTGGCCCAAAGTGGTTGTAAACCACATCCAAGACAACTGCAATCCCGTGTTGGTGGCAGGCATCAACCAGTTGCATCAAATCTTGTGGAGTTCCGTAGGAGTTTTGCACGGCGTAGGGCAACACCCCGTCATAGCCCCAATTGCGGTAGGCCAGTTCTGGTGCGGCACATTTGTCTCCAGGAAACTGAGCGATCGGCATAATTTCGATCGCGTTAATGCCGGTTTCTTTTAAGTCCTTTAAGCGGGAAATGATGGCAGTGAAAGTGCCTTCAGGCGTGAAGGTGCCCACATGCAACTCATAAAGGATCAGGGATTCCAGGGGAACGCCGCGCCATGTATCGTCTGTCCAGTTGTAGGAGAGGTCAACCACCTGAGAATGCCCGTGAACTCCTTCCGGTTGAAAATGAGACGCAGGATCAGGGTGCGCTTCCTGCTCGTTCAGTAAGTAGCGGTAACAGGTGTTGGGATAGGTATCTTGGGCAATCACTTGCCAGTAGCCATCATCCAACGGTTTCATGGGAATGGTTTGTGGTTCCGGTGACACAATTTGCAGCGCCACGCTGTTGGGTATTGGTGCCCAAACGGTAAATTCACACTCGCCGTTACCTAAATAATGAGCGCCAATTCTCACGCTAAACTCCTCCCTGCATCTAGGATTGGTGACTGAGGTGCAACGAAGCTAATCGCGCAAACAGAGTTGCATTTTAAGATTCAAGCTTTATCTATGGAGGATTGTGATTGAAGTCTGAATTCCTGCACCAGTGTCGAAAGATAGATTTTCGTGAGAGCCAGAGGGAAAGCCTCTACAATCAGGGTGTCGCTCATTTGGTTACAAACGAATTGCCATGAAGTCTTTGCCGTCTGCCCCGGTCGATCGACTCCGCCAGTTGCTCACCGTTTTTGCCATTCTGGGATCATTCGCTGTCAATGCCATTTCCAATCTCAGGCCGTGGGGAGGGCAGAATATTGGTGCCATTTCTAATACCCAATTTGCCAATGTTCTGATTACCCCTGCGAACTATGCCTTTGCCATTTGGGGTGTCATTTATTTAGGGTTGATTGGGTTTGGCGTTTATCAATTTCTACCTGTCTCCAAACAACATCCCAAGCTAAAAACAATTAGCTATTTATTAGTGCTGGCCTGTGTGGCGCAAGCGATGTGGGTGTATTTATTTCTAGCCCGCCTTTTTGCGCTGTCAGTTGTAGCGATGGTGGCAATTCTGCTGAGCTTGATTGGGGCTTATTTGCAATTGGGGGGCGATCGCTCGCCGTCTCCTCAAGATCGTTGGCTACTGCGGGTGCCTTTTAGTGTTTACCTCGGTTGGATCTCGGTTGCAACTGTGGTCAATGTCGCACTGGCTCTTTACGCCGCCAACTGGGATGGTTGGGGCCTCACGCCGGAGGTCTGGACGGTACTCATGCTGATTGTTAGCACTGGCTTGGGAATTGCACTGTTGTTCCAGCGCCGCGATATTTCGTTTGCGCTTGTTTTGGTGTGGGCCTTTGTCGCGATCGCCGTCAAACGAGCTAACATCCCAACAATTGCCATTAGTGCGAGCGTCCTTTCGCTGGTCTTACTTAGTTTGATTTTTTGGTCAGTGTCAAGACGCCGATGGCTGGAGCGATCGAATTAGCTTACTTTGACGAAACCTTAGACCAGAACCTACCTATATTTAAAGAATTCATAAAGTTAAGAGATTCTGCCTAAATTCACCGAGAGCCTTTGTCTTTTTTTAATGTTTCTCCAGTATCTTCGTAATAAAGCTTTACGTTTTGTTTAGCTCTTCAACGCCCTCAACGAAGTGAATTTGGAGACTTTCATGCATCTTTACCAACAGTCCGCCATTTTTGGGGTTGCTACCGCTGCGCTTGTATCGGTAGTGGCCATGCCAGAGCCAGCCAAAGCTGCTACTTTCGTTTTGGAAAGTGGTGTTACCAGTGTTTTCCTAGATCTACCCACCCTACAAAGCGTTGGTTTAACCCTGACAGGGGCAACTGGTACGGTTCCTCCTGTTTCGTCAGATTTCCTGGTTGGTTTCACAATTACACCTGCAACCAATTTCACTTTTACAACTGATGGTGGTTTTGCTCCCGTCAGTGGCACGATCGAACACTCTGGTTCCGTTACCTTCAACAACGCCTTGACTGTCGGTAACTTCTCGATCGGGTTTGATCCTGCTAGAGCGATCGGTAGTGCCAGTGGCTTCTTCGTGCAAGACACCATCACTACTGGCGCAGCCTTGTTTGATGTTGCCGCACCAGAAACCCTCTCTTTCAGCGAACAAACCCTACAGCTTGTTCTTCAAGCAGATTTGCTAGTTTCCCCCGAATTAGCGGGTGTTTTAGGAAATAGTGCGTTGGCAGGCGCTGAAATCGGTGCAGCCAGTGTCAACGGTGCCGCTGTGCCTGAGCCTGCTACCATGTTAGGTGCTTTGGCCGCTGGTGGTTTTCTGGCCGCTCGTCGCCGTTTCAGCAAGAAAGCTTAGTTCAACCTAAACTTTCTCGATTCGTGGCATTGCTGAACGCGAGGATAATTTCCCTTATTCCCTATCTTGCTCCTGCGAAAGAAAGACGCTAAAAACAGTTCTCTGCCCTTTGGCTGGGGCTGTTTGGGCTGCGGCAAAAGCGTCAGCTGAAATTGATATACCCTAAATCTCCTTCAATCATCGGGTTCTAGACACAGCATCGAAGAACCTGATGATTGATTTTTTGGGCCTTAAGAGTGAGGCGATGCTTCTGTCAGCTCATCTCAAGATGGAGGTAAGGATCTATTAAGAGGGGGAACTGAAAACCTTACGACACCGGATAGGGTTGTATCAACGATGAGTTCAAAAATTAACAATGACTAGTTTTAACAATCCTGAACGGCCCGATCGAGCTGTTTCTCCCAATCAAAATCTTCCTCATCAAACGGATCTCTCTGACGGACTCACTCAACGTTCAACTCCGCCCGCCCAAACCAGTTACCAGGATGGCTACTGGCAAGGACGCTACTCCGAACGGCGAAATCAAGCTGAGCAGCGAGCATATGAAGAAGAAAGTGCCTCCAGTGGTGTAATTCTGGGCCTATTGTTGGCTTCACTGCTTGGTTTGGGGTTGGGCACCTACTTTTTCCTGAGCGGCCAAAACCGCACGCCGCAAGTGGAACCCAACGTTACGAATCCGGTTCCATCTCCAAACCAATCGCCGCAAGTCCGGGAACGCATCATTGAGCGCGATCGCGTCGTGCCCGTTCCACAACAAGCCCCGGCTGCACCTGATGTGAACGTAACCATTCCAAATCCAGTGCCGGTGCCAGAGAGCCGCGTGCCCCAACCGGCACCTGAAGCACCAGCCCAAACAACTCAACCTCAAGCGCCAGCTCAATCTGGGCAATAGGCATCATCGAGCTGCATCATCAACCTGAGGGAAAAGCGTCCAAGCCCAGGAACTTTTCCCTTATCTTTTTAGGTTCTGACTAAACTCGCTTGACGCACCGGAATTTCAATCCAAAATTCTGCACCATTGCCAGGTTCTGATGTGCATTTCAAAATGCCGTGGTGTTTTTCAACAATGATCTGGTAGCTGATGGAAAGTCCTAAGCCAGTTCCTTTGCCGACAGGTTTTGTTGTGAAGAAGGGATCGAATAGGCGATTGAGAAGGGCAGGAGGAATACCAGGCCCGTTGTCACGAATGCGAATGATAACCGAACCAGGAGCATCTGAGCCTGAAATCATGTCTGTTTGAATCGTAATTGTGGCTGGCTTTGCTTCAATCTCGGCTGGCGATCGCTTCTGGTTAGATTGCTCCAGCGCATCAATGGCATTCCCCAAGATATTCATAAACACCTGGTTCAACTGGCCGACATAGCACTCCACCAGCGGTAACTGAGTATATTCTTTGACTACTTCAATCCCAGGCTGCCCAGGACACGCTCTCAAGCGGTTTTGCAGAATTAGTAAGGTGCTATCGATGCCTTCATGAATATTGACTCGTTTCATTTCGGCTTCGTCGAGGCGCGAGAAGTTGCGCAGTGAGACGACGATTTCGCGAATGCGATCGGCTCCAATTTGCATCGATTCCAGCATTTTGGGCAGATCATCCACTAAGAACTCTAAATCAATTTCTTCTCGATAGGTTTTAATGTCCTGATCCGTCAGGCCGTATTTGCGATCGTAGAGTTCCACCAGGTGCAACAGATCTTTGGTATAGTCCGTGGCATGCGGTAAATTGCCATAGATGAAATTGATTGGATTATTGATTTCGTGCGCTACCCCCGCCACCAGTTGCCCCAGGCTCGACATTTTCTCAGTTTGAATTAACTGTGCCTGAGTTTGTTGTAGGGCTTGCAAGGCTTGCGCCGACTTTGCCATTTCTTTGCGCAAGCGGCGCTCATTAACCGTTACCTGCCCCAACAAGGCATAAAACGAGATTGTCAAGCGGCCTAACTCATCCTCCCGGTTCATCAGTTCTTCGCTCTTGGCACTGGTTTCGGCCAGTCGATTACACTCATCCATAATCGGCTGCAAGCGCTGATTGAGCCGTCGGACAAACAGAAACACGACAATTCCCTGGACGATCGACGCGCCAATCACAGCGCCCAAAATTCCAGCAGCCAAAAAGCGCCAAACCGGCCCCAGCACCACCGACTCTGGCACCACTGCCATCACCACCCAGTCATTGTTAGGAATGCGCTGATAGGCCCAAAACTCAGATTTGCCCGCCCCATCGCGCCAATGCAGCACGCCACGCTTCTGTCCCTCGGCCAAGCGCCCCTGAATTGTTTGCCAGAGCGTTTGGTAATTGTTGAGGCCAGGAAACGGCTTCAGGTCTAATGCTTGCTGCGGCGTGGGGGGATAGGCAATTAAATTCCCTCGATTACTGACCAGTAGAAAATATCCAGCATCTCGCATCACGGGAACATTCAGTTTCTGGCTCAAAAAGCCCAGTTCTACATCTTGACTGAACACTCCCAACAACCGCCGCTGATCATCATAGAACGGTAAGGAAAAACTGGTGCTAACTAAACTTTGGGGTGGCGTGAGGGAATCTTCGATGTAGCTTTGGGGTTCTAGCCAGATGGGTTTACCGGCGGAGATCGGTTCTGTGAAGTAATTGGCCGTGTAGTTGTCAGGGTTTGCTTCGCCTAAAATTGGCGGTTCCACTTGGCCAGTCTTTCTATTACGGGCAACGTAGGGATAGGCAAATCGACGGGCCGGAATGATACGGCGATCGTTGGGAAGTTGGCCAAAGCCCAAACCCGTTCCCAGGGGAGATGTTTGCAAGGCCCGATATACCAGGTCGCTGTAAACTGGCTCTCGTCGTTCTCCAGTTCGATATAGCGTTCGAGCGGCCTCTGCCACTGTTTTAGTTGAGGTTTCAAGAGCGTTAAAGTCTCCTTCCAGGTTTTCAGTTTTGACTTGCAAGCTGGAGAGGAGTTCTGCTTCTGCTTGCCGCGACAACTCTCGATATGACCAGTAGGTTGTGCCTAACAACCCAATCAGAGAGCCACCCACAACCGAGAGAAACAACCGGGAACCCACCGATCGCAACATTGACAACCGCGATCGCGAACGGGTCGGGGCTGCATCCATACTTATCGGCAACGATTGCATAACAGTCTCCTGGGGCAATGAGAAGGATTTTCTTCTCTTGGCAACATTGCTGTCAGTATGCCCAGGTTAGAGATTGGAGGCGACAAATAGAGCGAAGGCGAAGGGCGGCAAGAGAAAGGCCAAAGGAGCAAGGCAGGGAGCAAAGGAGCGCAGATCTATGGCCGACAAAAATTGGTGCGGCGATCGTAGTAGCAGGTCAAAATTGAGTCTAAAGGTTCTTTGCCAGCGGCGATCGCGTCTACTTTTGAGCCATAAACCGGATCAATCAGATGTTTCAACGGTTGCTCAACTTGATTGAAGTACTGCATGGCATCCGCCGCTTTTCGATCCCACTCTGGGTAGTACTGTAAGATGTCGTCGGGCATGACGTTAAGGCGAGTGCTATTGGGTTCTGGTAAGCAGTAGAACGGTTCATCCAGGTTGAAATAACCGTAGTCGTCGGTGATTTCGTCGCCAGGATAAAGATCTCTCGCTGCGAGTTCAAATTTATAAGGAGTAGTGATTAGGGTCGGAGTAAAACTATGGTTTACATAGCGAGCGATGTCCCAGCAGTGAATGTAATAGCCTCGTTCATCCCGAAAGCTATATTTGAGGATGCGATCGCGCCGCAGCGGATCGAGGCTTTGAACATAGGGTTCATCAAATACTTGATCCAGGTCATCCAGAATCCAGGTGATCGTTCCTTTCGGAATGAATTCAGTTGCAAAAACCCCAAACCCGATCGACTCATTGATGAATCGCAATTCTGTATGCGGATGGATCATTGATGGCTCTAATTAGTAACCTTCCTCTTCGTATTCCGGGGTTTTAGTCTTTTCTGGAATATTGACGCGCGGCGCTTTATACGCCTGCGGTTCCTGATCGGCCCAGGCATCATCCTCTAAATCATCATATTTATCGTCGTACTGATCGTCGTAATCGTCGCTATACTCGCCAGGGGCGTAAGGTTGAGTATAGTTCTGCTGATAGTCGTCTTTCGCCGTGGCTTCGCTCCAGTTGTCTCCAGCGTCGTCGTCATCGTAGTAAAGTTCTGCGCGGCGTTCTTGTTGCCGGAGTTGCCGGGGTTCCGGTTCGCCGCCCCAGTTATCGTCGTCCCAGGTTTCTTGCACCACGGGTTCGCGCTGGCGCACGGGAGTATTTACCGGCGTGCGCAGCCCGGTACCAAGTTGGTTATCTGTCCGCACTGGAGCAATGTAGGCTTCATCGTCATCCCGTTCCCACGGTGGCCGCCCAATGCCGAGCCGCTCCAGCACGCCAACTGAGAGTTGCACCATCCGTTCTTCAGAACCTTCAAAGACAATCAGGCGATCGGGGCCACTGCTAACAATTTCGTCGATCGGTAGCTCGTAGGTACTCACAACCTGATCAGGAATTAGAGGTAGACCCACTGACGCAATGATCAGCGATACCACACCACCGTCATCCACATCAAACTTGAATCCACGCACCTTGCCCAACAACTCACCCGTTTCGGTAATGACTTCGCAATTAATTAGGCTGTTGTAAGACTCAGTATCAATGTCTTCAATCACATCTTCGTCATCCACTAGAATGACATCGCCAATTTGCCGAATACTGCTCAATAGCATGGGTTGGGGCGTGCCATACAGCAAATTGGGGCGCAGGCTGAGCGCCACCACTTTCTGCTGATCAATATCTACCCATAACTGACTAATCACCCCCAACTTTTTACCAGTGTTGCGGGTGACAACCATTGTGCCAAGAAGGTCTGAGCGTTGGCGAATTTCTTCAGATGCCATTATGTCCAAATCCCGGATGCGCGAATCCTGTTTGATAATAACCCAATCACAATGAAGCACGTTGTGGCGTTAAGTCAATCCCCAAAACCTGGGTAAATGCGCCTCTTGCCTGAGTCACACCGATTTGCCGCTGTGCCGACTCAATCATCGGTCGGCGGAGGCTGACGACAATGAACTGGGCTTGCTCCGCTTGCTGTTTGATCATTCTAGCTAATCGCTCTACGTTTGCTCCGTCAAGAAACATATCCACTTCATCAAATGCGTAGAAGGGCGACGGGCGGTAGCGTTGCAACGCAAAGATGAAACTCAAAGCGGTGAGAGATTTTTCGCCCCCGGACATGGAGGCGAGTCGCTGCACTGGTTTGCCTTTAGGATGGGCAATCAAATTTAGGCCGCCATTGAAAGGAGCCTGGGGATCATCTAGTTGCAAGCGGCCATCACCATCGGAAAGAGTGGCAAAAATGGCTTGGAAGTTTTCGTTGACGGCGTTGAAAGCTTCCATGAAGGCCCGCTGCCGCAGGGTGGTAAAGTTTTCAATTCGTAACAATAGCTCGGTGCGTTCTTCTTCTAGGGTGCGGAGTTTTTCAGTGAGTTCGTCCAGGCGGGCCTGAGTGCGATCGTATTCTTCCAGTGCCAGCATGTTCACTGGCTCCATCGCTTGTAACCGTTTTTGCAGCGATCGCAGTTCTTGCTGAAGCTGTTCCAACCCGATATTTTCGGGCACTTCTGGCAGGAGTTCCGGCAGTTCAAGCTGTTGCGTCTGGAGTTGGGCCTGAATGGTGGCGAGTTGTTCTTGCCGCGCCAATTTGGTTTCCTGGACTTTTTGTTGATCCCACTCTCGTTGCTGCTGTTGAATCTGCTGTTCTCGCAGTTGCCGTTCGACCCGATCGCGCTGCACCTTCTCGGAGCCTAATCGTTGCTCCACCGTCACCTGTGCCGATCTTGTGTCAGTAATTTTCAGTTCTAGCTCTGCTTGCTGATTGCGGCTAGCTGATTCTTGATTCAGTTGGATGGCTTGCTGCGTGCGGTGTTCTTGAAGTCGGTGTTGGGCTTGCTGAATCTTTTCCTGGAGGCGTTGCTGTTGATTGTCGAGATCCTGGAGGCGTTGCTCGGCAGTTCGCAGGGCTAACTCTTTCTGGCTCAGGTCAGTTTCTTGCGATCGCAGTGTGGCCTGAGTTTGTTGCCATTCGCTGTGAGTATGGGATTGCTCCAATTCCGTCAAGCTATCGCGCAATTGCTGAAGTTGGTCTTCCTGAGTGGGAATCTCAATCTCCAGAATTTGCAGGCGAGTTTGCGCGGTATCCAGTTCTTGCGTGTGTTGCTCTAGTTGAGTGTTGAGGTTAGAAAGCTGTTGGTTGAGGGTTTGCAGCTCTTTGGTAAGTTGTTCTGCTGTGAGTTGATGCTCTCGGTGCTGTTGGCGCAGTTCAGTCAATTCTTGAGTTCGTTCCTTCACCAAATTGGTGGCGCGGAAGATGGCGTTTTCGCAGTGGGTGAGGATGCGATCGATTTCCTGGAGGCGATCGCGCAGAGATTTCACTTCATCGGATTCATCGGCGTCCATTCTGCCGAAATGCAGGGATTGGCGGGTGTTAATGCTACCTCCGGTCATCGCGCCGGAAGCTTCCAAGAGTTCCCCATCCAGCGTTACCATGCGGTGTTCGCCTAAGTGGCGACGGGCATCACTCAGAGTTTCAAACACTAAGGTAGAGCCGAAAACGTAGGCAAAGACATCGCGGTAAAGGGTGTCAAATTCGATCAGGTCAACCGCAAACCCGACGCAACCGGGGAGCGATCGCATCGTACCTTTGGCGGGCGATCGTCCGGGTTGAATTTTGTTGAGCGGCAGAAAGGTGGCCCGTCCGGCTTTGCGTTGTTTCAACAGCTCAATGCAGGCCGCCGCAACCCCGTCGTCTTCCACCACCAGATTTCCCAAACGGGCACCAGCGGCAGTTTCTAGCGCTAGTTGGTAGCGGGGGGCGACTCGTCCCAGTTGCGCCACTAACCCACACACCCCCGACATATTCATTTGCAGAATCAGTTGGGTGGCGTGGGTGCCCTGAGCTTCTTGAAGGGCTTGGGTTTGGGCTTCCAGTTTGTCTAGGCGGCGTTGTTTTTCTCGCTGTTCATTCAACAGGCGGGATTGAGTTTCCTGCTGGATTTGCAGTTCTTGTTCTGCCGCCGCCAGTTTAGCGGCCAGCGCTTGAATCTGCTGCTGGGCTGCTTCCTGCTGGGCGAGTTTGGTGGTTTGTTGGGCCTGCGTTTCGGCGATGCGGTGGGTCAGTGCTTGCAGGGTGTCGGTCTGCTCCTGAATTTGGCGGGCCAGTTGCAAGGTGCGTTCGCGCAGGCGGACTTGTTCCGATCGCTGCGGTTCTAGATGGGTCAGGACTTCATCAACCTGATGCCGGAGGCTGGTTTGCTCCTGGACCCAAGCTTCAGCACTGGCTGCCGAAGCACTGGCCGCCTCGCGACTCTGTTCCAGGCACTGAAAAGCTTCATCACGGGCCGATCGCAACGTCGCCAATTCCTGATGCTCCAACCGCTGCTGTTCTTGATGGAGAGTTGCTAGCTGCTGCTGCTGTTCTTGCAAGTCTTGCTGGGTGCGAATGAGATTCGTTTCCAATTCTTTGCGGGTTGCTTGCAGGTCACTTTCCTGCCGCTGGAGCTGGCGCAGTTCGGCTTCTTGCGTGGCGAGAGTGGCTTGTAAGGCTAAAAGTTCTTCCTCTCCCAGGGCTTTCACCCGAGCGTTGAGTTGTTCTAGTTCAACGGTCGATCGCTGGATTTCGGTGACAAGAGTGGCAATGTGTTCGGCCAAATCGGCGATCGCTTTTTCGTCAGCAACAATTTGGTTTTGCAGTTGCTCTACCTGCCGAACTGCCTGCCGATGCTGAATCACCGCTTCCCATTGTTCTTTGGTCTGAAGTTCCTGCCGCAGTTTTTTGTACTTTTCAGCTTTGATGCGATCTTGAGCCAGCCGATCGCGCTGAGTGATCAATTCTTGCTCCACGATGTGGTACTTGTCTTCCCGGTCTTTGACGGCATCCAGCTTTTCTTTGGCCTGGTTAATTTTGCGATCGAACGCTGCCACTCCAGCCAGTTCATCGATAATTTCTCGCCGCTCGCGGGGATTCATGGAAATAATGCGGGTCACATCCCCCTGCAATACCACGTTGTAGCCTTCGGGATAGATGCGTAAGCGACCCAGAGACTCGTGTAACTCCGTCAGGGTACAGGCTTCCCCATTCATGTAATAGTTCGATGTGTAGGTGCCCTGCTGAGTGACACGCAACTTCCGGGTAACGCTCCATTCTCGTAAGGCGTTGCCATTGCCATTGGCTTGACTGGCCTGTGAGCCATGGCTATTGCCGTTGGTGTGGCCGTTAGCTCCATGCCCGTTCGACTCGGCATCGACAAACGGCACCATGTCGGCTTCAATCAGGGAACCATCGCGATTAACCGCTTGCTCAATTTCGTCGTCGATCGACAGTGGCTCATCGGTGAGATCAAAGGTGACGGTGACGCTAGCTTCGATCGTGGAGCGATTGCGGCTTACCTGGGTGTTGTTGACCAGATCGGGTAAGCGCTCTGCTCGCATCCCTTTAGACCCGGCTAACCCCAGACAAAACAAAATTGCGTCAATCAGGTTCGATTTGCCAGAGCCGTTTGGCCCAGAGATCACAGTGAATCCTGGCAGCAAAGGCACAGTCGTTTTGCCGCCAAAGGACTTAAAATTTGTGAGTTCCAGGCGCTTTACATACACAGCCTGCGATCGTCCCCTTTAGGAATGAAAATCGTGTTTAGTGTAGCCGCTCAATCAACGAATGCACAAAAATCTTCGATTTAATTACTGATAGCACATTTTAGAACAGACGTTCTATGTTTTTGGATGACTTTACTCTATCAACAAACTGCCCCCATTCCCATCCTGCTATGACTGCTTTGATTTACACCTATCCGGCGCTCTATCCTGGCAAATTGCTAAAGCGCTACAAACGATTTTTTGCCGACATTGAATTAGAGTCGGGTGAGGTTGTGACGGCACATTGCCCAAACACTGGCCCGATGACAGGCATTTCGGCGATCGGCAGTCGGGTGCACCTATCCAAAAGTGATGATCCAAAGCGCAAACTGGCCTACACCTGGGAAATGATTCAGGTGTGTGATACGGAGCCAACCTGGGTTGGCACCAACACGGGCTTACCCAACAAAGTGACGCGGTTAGTCTTGGAGCAGCAACTCTTGCCAGAATTAGGCGAGTACAGCGAAATTCGATGTGAAGTGCCTTACGGGGTAGATAAGAAGTCGCGAATTGACTTTCTGGTACTGGGAACTGGCAAGCCCACCTACATCGAGGTGAAAAGTACCACTTGGGCGCAACAGGATTTGGTGCTGTTTCCCGATACGGTCACTACGCGCGGGCAAAAGCACCTGCGAGAATTGATGGCACTGTTACCTGAGGCCAATCCGGTGATGCTCTTTTTCATCAATCGGGGGGATTGCCCATACTTCGCGCCCGGAGATAGTGCTGACCCCACCTATGGCCGGTTGTTTCGGGAGGCGATCGCGGCTGGCGTGAAAGTTTTGCCATGCCGCTTCGAAATTACTCCGATCGGCATTCGTTACTTAGGCTTAGCAGAACTCAGATCCTGAACGGTTTTTAATCCACCCACCCCAAATCTTGCTCGGTAAACTGGCCGGGTGATTTGCCCGTCGGAAACATGGGATGGGCCAGAGAATCGGCCTGACGGCGACGTAACACTTCCTGCTGAGTCAGCGGTTTCGCAGTGAGTTCTGGTTTGGCGGTGGGTGGAGGCGGTGGCGGGGGGGCAGGCGCTGGAGTTTTTGCCGGTTGCGATCGTTGCAAGGTGGCAACCTCGGCCTGCAACCGCGAGTTACTTTCTGCCAACTGGAGCGCCGTTTGCTTGACTTCCGCTAATTCTGCTTCTAATTGCTGGGCGCGTTGTTCGGCTTTCTCCAAGTTGGTTTGCAGTTTTTTGGTCGTGGCCGTTTGATTTTTTAAGTCGGCTTTGAGGTTAGCAACTTGAGTTTGGAGGTCAGTTTCCCGTTGGTGTGCAGCAGCGAGTTCCGCAGCGTGGCTGGAAGTGGTAGCGGATGCTTCACTCTGGCTTGGTGCTGTTGGTGCGGTTTCGTCTGGGGTTGAAGGGGTGTCCGCTGGTTTTTGCACCTCTTCCCGTAATAAATCTGAAAGTCGTTTTCTAGCCATTAGTTTCTCCAATCCCGCTGAATTTCGTCTGCTGCGCGGCGATAGTCTGCTTCCGCCTCTCTGGCATTTTTGCCCCGCCACTGGGCGATCGTCATCCCCTCTAGGGCTGCTCGTTCATGCGCTTTGTAGGCTCGGATGAACGCATTGCATGCCGGAATGCCCAACTCCATCAACGTATTTTGGGCTTCTAGAGCTTCAGCCAAACTCCGCGGATCAACCTTGGTGAGCAAGACGCGATGGGGCACCTTGGCAGGCACGACTGCCGATCGGACGGTTTCAATTAAGGCGGCCAGATCCATGGGGGCGGGGGGAGTGGGTAAAACGACGTAATCGGCTGCGGGGATGACTGCTGCTAATGCCTCCGAGTTCAGGGCTGGAGGCGTATCCACCACCACCATGTCGTAGGTTGCGACCTCTCGCAACTTAGATAGAAACAGCGGATTTGTTTCCTGGGTTAAATCAAACCCGATCGCCCCCTGACTCTGCTCAACCCACCAGGTTGCCGAGCCTTGCGGATCAGCATCTACCAATAACACCCGACCCCGCTCCGCCAACGTTGCGGCCAGGTTCACGGCTGTCGTTGTTTTCCCAACGCCTCCTTTGCCATTCAGCACGACTAAAACTTTGCTGGCCGAATTGGACGGCGACGATCGCGTGCTAGCAGCCTTCGTTGTGGATTTAGAGGATTTTGGGGCAGACACCATTGCTTAGCCATACTGACCACACGGCTAGACTATACCTCGTTCTGCCAGGATCAACCCGATAATCCTATAAATATTTGTTTTTAAGGCCCGAAGTCGGGGAGCGCTAGGCCATTGGGAGGGATACTTTATGAAATCTCCCTACGGAACTAATTCTGGCTTTTTGGCTGGGGCCGCGATCGAACTATCTGCTGGAGTGGGGGGCTGAAACATGGGATCTGCGGACTCCGGGACGAGTTCGCGGTACAGCTTTTCGTATTCGATCGCCGATTTATCCCAGCTGAAGTCTTGAGCCATGCCGCGTTGTTGTAAGGCTCGCCACTCCGGCTTGTAATGAAACCCTTCCCACGCCCGAACCAAACAGGTGTAAAGGTCAAGCGGCTCATAGCGATCGAAGCAGTAGCCGGTTCCAGCCTGATTCATGGGATCGTGGTGAGTTACGGTATCGACCAGGCCACCTGTCCGCCGCACGACTGGAACACAGCCATAGCGCATGGAGAGCATCTGGCTAATGCCACAGGGTTCAAAGCGAGATGGCATCAGGAAGGCATCACAGCCAGCATAAATGCGGCGAGCCAGAATGTCGTTGTGTAAGAGATAAACTGACATGCGGCCAGGATAACGGGAGGCCAGATGCCACATTTGAGTCTCATAGTAGCGATCGCCAGTGCCTAACAAAATCATTTGGGCGTTGGAGTAGGCCATAAAGCGATCGAGGATCTGAATTGCTAAGTCCAGTCCTTTCTGCTCCACCAGTCGCGTGACCATGCCCAGTAAAAAGACTTCGGCATTAACTTCCAACCCCACTTCTTCTTGCAGTGAGACCTTGTTAGCTAAGCGCTCATCTAATGTCTCGGCGGTAAACGTCCGGTTCAGGCTCTTATCCGTTTTGGGGTTGTAAGCCTCTACATCGATGCCATTCAAAATCCCACTCAGTTTGCCACTGATATAGGACATCAAGCCGTCTAGTTGTTCACCATAAGCCGGGGTTTGGATTTGCTGAGCGTAGGTAGGAGAAACCGTCGTCACTCGATCGGCAAACTGCACCGCCGCCGCCATTGTGTTATGCCCCTGCATGTACCACGGGCACCAGGTAATTTGCTCAAGCCGCCAACGCCACGGCCCCTGATACGCCAAATTGTGAATCGTGAATATGGTGTGAATATCGGGAGTTTCGTGCATCCAGACCGGAATCATCCCAGTGTGCCAGTCGTTACAGTGTAAAATTTGAGGCCGCCATGCGCCAAAGTTCCAGGCAAACTCGGCGGCTCCATTGGCAAAGAAGGTAAACCGCCAATCTTCATCTTCGCCGTAATAAATCCGGCGCGGCTCAAACACAGGATGACCAAAAAGGTAGAGGGGAACTTCCGAACCCGGTAATTTAGACTCGTAAATATGAAAATCCTGGAACATGGCATTGCTTTGCCAAATGGGTTCCTTGGAGACACGTACTTTGTCCGCCAAGAATCCGTAGTAAGGCATGAAGACCCGCACATCATGCCCCATTTTTTTCAAAATTTTTGGCAATGCCCCAACCACATCAGCCATGCCGCCAACTTTTGCCAATGGAGCAGCCTCAGCGGCAACAAACAGGATTCTCATGTGAACCTTCCTAACCCGTGAATGGTCTTCCCAATCTCTCAACTGCCAACATTCAACCAGCAAAAGAGATTTGCACTGTGATCATAAACCAGCATGGGTCTTCCATCGCGCTCAATTGGAGGAAGGAGAAAAAAAGAGCTATTACGATCGAACCGCACCATCTCACCGCATAACTAGGACCGATCAAGGGTTGCCAAAATCTCATCCAAAATAGCCTGAGCGCCTTGTTGCCGCATGCGTTGAGCCAATTCTGTCCCTAACTGTTCGGCGGTTGCTGCTGTCCCGGTGATGGCATCTTTGACCAACTTTTGCCCATCCAGGCTGGCGACAATCCCCGTCAAGGTTAAGGTGTCGCCAGCCAACACAGTATTAACCCCGATCGGCACCTGACAGCCTCCCTCCAACTCCCGCAAAAATGCCCGTTCAGCGGCACACCGATAAGCCGTAGGAGCATGTTCCAGCGCTTTGAGGAGTGTCAAAATTTCAGTATCTTCGGCGCGACATTCAATTCCCAAAGCGCCCTGGCCAACCGCGTGGAGCGAGATTTCAGCGGGAATCACCTGATGAATGCGATCGGCCATATCCAATCGCTGCAAGCCAGCCGCCGCCAAGATCAGCGCATCATATTCACCTGCATCCAGCTTTGCGAGGCGGGTATTTAGATTTCCCCGCACATCTTTGAAGCTGAGCTGGGGATAGTGGTGCCGCAGTTGTGCCAGTCGCCGGAGCGAGGATGTCCCAACGATCGCCCCTTCTGGCAACGTATCCAGTTGTTTATCTTTGTGCTTTGCGTGAACGACTAAGGCATCGGCTGGGTTTTCTCGTTCGGTCACGCAGCCCAGCACTAAGCCATCTGGAAGCCGAGTTGGCAGATCTTTCAAGGAATGGACGGCAAAATCAATGTCGCCATTCAACATGCCAACTTCAAGTTCTTTCGTAAACAATCCTTTGTCGCCAATCTTCGCCAACGCCACATCCAGGATCTTGTCGCCCTGAGTACTCATCGTTTGCACTTCGAAGGTGCGATCGGGAAACGCCTTTTGCAGTTGATCCTTGACCCAATAGGTCTGGACCAGAGCCAACTGGCTTTTCCGAGAACCAATCCGAATGGTGCGAGTTGAATTTGAAACGGTCGGCGACGCAGCTAGAGACATATTGCTAATCTAAAACAGCTTTGTAAAGTGACTTTTCCCACATTACCGCAGTGTGTCCCTCAACTAGGGGTGTTTCCAGGCTTTCAACTGTTACAGATGGTTAAGCGTCAAAAACTGGGCAGCGTATTTAGCCGTGTTGCACCAGTAGTAGATCGACAAGCCTAAAATGATGCGTTACCAGCCGTGTTTCAACTGCGCTCAAGGCTCATCCACCTGTGGGTTGAGCGGAGCCGAGATCTACGCTCTCTAACTCATCGTTTTAGCTGTGCCGCACCGATCGGTTGGGCTGGCGTAATTCAACAGAAGCATTGATGGAGTTGAATTTCACGCCGTTCAACCCCACCCCCACTAGCGGCTGTGTTAGTCGGGCCAGACAAGTCCCTTAGAAACTTGCTCCAAATCGGTTTCTAAGGGATTGTCATCTAGGGGCTAAGCTAAATTCGCTTTTCTAAGTATTGGCCGATCATTTGCTGTTCGCCAGCGCGAGAAATAATCGTTTGGCGGGTGCGGTAGAGGCTGCCGACCAGCTTCAGTTCTTCTTCAAACACTGAACCTTTGTATTCTGTGCGCAGGCAGAGGGTTTGGGCATTGGTGAACTGATAATCTGCGGTGACGGGTTTGGGGGTAGCGAAGCCCCGATCGCGGTACAAAATGTTTCCCCGCGCGCCAAACAAGGTCGAACCACGAGATTCTCTGCGTCCAGTGTCGGAGTTTTGGCTATCCCAGGTTACTTCCGCGCCACAGTAAAGCAAAACGTCTTGAGGTAGCTCATGCAGGCTGGCCAGATGTTGCAGTTCTGAACTGCCCTGCTCTAGATAGCGAATCGTAATTTGACTGACCATCTCCTTCGTTTCGCCATCGGGCAGGGTGTAATACCGGCGTTCCGATCGCCAGTTTCCAACGGATTGCTGAAAAAATTCGGCGATTAAGTTTTCTTCAAGCTTTTGAGAGAGTAACAAAGCAGTCACGAAACGTAACCTCACGGAGTAGCGTTAATGGTTAATTCACTGGACAAGAGCGACTTTTCTCAACCTGGAATTCACCTTTACTTTTCTTAATACTATCAGGTGGGTCAAGATCTGCCGTTCCCCGTAAGGGGGAAATATTGCTGCTTGTAGGGTGAATTAGGGAGGATTATCAGCGGGCGATCGCGCTTAGATCGTTATGTAGACTACAAAACTCCTTGAGAAAAAGAAAAAGGCATGCTCAGCACGCCTTCGTCTAAATATTCAGTTAACTAGGCCGAAACTCTATTGCACTGCTGCGGCTTCTCGGGCGGCGGCGGCCTCATCCGGGTGGATGCCCAAACGAGTCAGGTTAATACGGCCCCGGTTGTCAATTTCGCGGACTTTCACGATCACTTCATCGCCGACGGTTACTTCGTCTTCCACTTTGCCCACTCGGTAATCGGCCAATTGGGAAATGTGGATCATGCCCTCTTTGCCGGGCAGGAATTCTACAAAGGCCCCGATCGGGATGATACGAGTGACCTTGCCCGCATAAACATCACCCGCATTGAGCTTGCGAGTCATGCCCTGGATAATGCCTTTGGCTCGTTTCGCCTTTTCGCCATCCACCGCCGAAATGGTGACGGTGCCATCGTCTTCAATGTCAATTTTGGCTCCGGTTTCTTCCGTGATGCCTTTGATGGTTTTACCACCGGGACCAATGATCATGCCGATTAGTTCAGGGTCAATCTTGATCGTCAGCAGGCGTGGTGCAAACTTGGACAGTTCCTCCCGTGGGGTGTCGATCGCCTCCAGCATCTTACTCAAAATATGGAGTCGAGCTGGTTTGGCCTGGTTAATCGCCTGAGCAATCACGTCCATTGGCAATCCGGTGATTTTCATATCTAGTTGCAAAGCCGTGATGCCAGAATCTGTGCCGGCCACTTTGAAATCCATATCGCCAAGGAAATCTTCAATGCCTTGAATGTCGGTCAGGATGCGGACCTCCTCATCTTCCTTAATCAGCCCCATTGCCGCGCCACTGACGGGCTTGATGATAGGGACGCCTGCATCCATCAGAGCCAGCGTAGAACCGGAGACGGAACCCATTGAGGTGGAGCCGTTGGAAGATAGCACTTCCGACACGACCCGAATCACGTACGGGAAGGATTCTTTGGGGGGCAACACAGGCACCAAGGCGCGTTCGGCCAAGGCCCCATGCCCAATTTCCCGCCGTCCGGGCGATCGGGTCGGTTTGGTTTCACCCACAGAATAAGGGGGGAAGTTGTAGTGATGGATGTAGCGTTTCTGCTCATCTGGATGGAGGTCGTCTAGCTCTTGCGCATCTCCGGGCGTGCCCAACGTGACGACAGACAGCACCTGGGTCAGACCCCGGTTAAACAAACCGCTACCGTGGACGCGAGGGGGCAAGACGCTAGTGCGGCAAGAAATGGATCGCACTTCATCCAGTTTGCGCCCGTCAACCCGGATGTTATCCTCGACGACCTGCCGCCGCATCAACTTCTTGGTGACATCTTTGAAGACGTTGCTCAAGGCTTTTTCGTCGGCAGCGGCAGCAAGTTTGACTGGATCTTCTTCGGGTAACTCTCCGAGCGCGGCCTTGACAGCATCTTTCACTTCATCCAGCGCGGCATCGCGCACATTTTTATCAGGTTCAAATCGGCCCAAGATTGCTTTGACCTGAGCTGTGGCTCGATCGCGAATGAAGTTTTCCAGGGTGGCGTCAATTTCGGGAGCGGCCTCCTGCACAATTTCAATCCCCAGTTCGGCGAGCAATTCCCGCTGCGCCTGGATCAAATCGCGCACTGCTTCGTACCCAAAGTCGATCGCTTCGATCATGTCCTGTTCCGGCAACTGGTTCGCCCCGGCTTCCACCATGATCACACCATCCGGGGAGCCAGCCACGACCAGATCTAAGTCCCCGTCTTCGATTTCTTTGTAGGTCGGGTTGATAATGAAATCATCCCCCACCAAGCCCACACGCACGGCTGCCATCGGCCCATTAAAGGGAATTTTGGCCAGCAGAACGGCGATCGAGGCTCCCGTTACTGCCAACACATCGGGGGGAACACGCTCATCCATCGCCATCGTGGTGGCAATCACCTGAATGTCATCCCGCAACCAACCGGGGAACAAAGGCCGGAGCGGTCGGTCAATTAACCGACTGGTGAGGGTGGCCTTTTCGGGCGGGCGACCTTCTCGACGTAAAAAACCACCCGGAATCCGTCCGGCAGCGTACATGCGTTCCTCGTAATCGACGAGCAAAGGCAGAAAATCAATCCCTTCTCTAGCTTCGGCTCGCGTTGCCGCTACTAAAACTGCCGTGTCTTCAGACTGAATCAGGACTGCGCCACCTGCCTGAGGTGCTAACAAACCAACTTTGAGTCGAATATCTCTACCATCAAAAGATATTGACTTTTCAATTTCATCCATGTAGCGTGGTATCCTTTTCTGTTTCTCTTTTCTATTCTCTGTCGCAATCGTAGCACCGATATGGAAAGACGGAATTCTCTTGCGTGAGTTGATCCCCGCTGAGATCTTGCTCAGAATGGCGATCGCTCCAGCCCAAATTTCAGGCTGTACAATAGCAGATACTACCCCGACGGCGATTTTTGTTGAGTCAATCTGCAATTTCGATTTGCATTTCTCAACAGAGGTTGCCGAATTGGCACAAATCTCTACACCTGTTTTTTTGATTGCACCCGTTCAGGAAGCCTAATTCGGATGGCAATTTTACACGGTAATTGGATTGTTCAACGTCAAGATGCGCCGGAAGCAGACTTGCAGACTTCCAGCAGTGGCGCATTCCAGCGATCAGAGGGGTTATTTTTGTGGGGGGAAATCTGGCGTAGAATCTCGCCGGATGAGACCAAACAACCGCCAGCAGATGAACTATCGGCACCCACCGTCCAGCCGCACCCGTTTGCTATGACGGCGATCGAGTTGGTGGATTTTTTGCAGACCTTCCAAGCCAAAGAATCTTTGGTTCTGCCGCCGCTCGCGCCGCCACCGTCAGAAGAACCGTCGGCAACTAAACGTACCCGTAAAAGCAAATCGGCGGCTGCCACAACACCAACCGCCGCAACGACTCGCTGGCACCAACAAATGATCGCGTTACCCTCCTACACCACGGGAGAGGGGACGATCGTGCCGCAACTCTCGGCACACCAGGAACTGGAGCCGGACGTATTTCTGCATCCCTGGAGTGTCACCGGGATCTGGTTGCCCACGGCGGCCGCGATCGCCTGTCTCAACTCGCTGCCCCTCGGCTCTGTGGCGGCGCACGACTCCTTTCTGGGCGGCGATTTGCGCTGCTGGTCCCATGTTTGTCGCTGGAGTCTAGATTTGCTGGCTCGAGCCAAATTCTTGCCCCACCTGGAACTGGGTGGAGTTGAGCCTGAAGCACGCGCGCTCGCCGGCTGGCAACCTTTACTCGATAGCGGCGTGGATCAGGGGCGGCTCTTGCAATTTGGCGAGCGCCTACCCGGAGTTTGCCGCATGTACACCGAGTTGCCCATCCACCCTACTCCCCTCAAAATCGACTTTCCCGCGCCCCCCCAGATGCTACTGCAACAATTTCTTCGCAGTGCTATCGATCACCAGGTGCGGCAAGTTGCTCATCAGAATCCCCTCCCCCCGCCTGCTCCCATTCGTGCCAACGGTAAGAAAAGCGAAGTAGGAGAAGCGATCGCGGCTCCGGTGAAGGCATGGTTGCAAGCATTGGGCGACGCAGAAGGCACGCTCGCAGCGACGGGGCTAGAGTCATTGCAAACATCTTTGCAAACTTGGACAGCTCCGCTGCAATTGGATCGAACTGAAACCCTGTTCCGAACCTGTCTGTATTTGCACTCACCACAGCAAAACCAAACAGATTGGAAACTGGAGTTTTTCTTGCAGGCCGCAGATAACGAAGAAATTTTGGTCGATGCGCCCACCATTTGGAACCACCCAGTGGCGCAGTTGACCTATCAAGGCCGGACAATTGCCCAACCGCAGGAAACCTTTTTGATGGGTTTGGGGTTAGCTTCTCGGCTATTTCCACCAGTGGAAGCCGGTTTGCAGGCGGCGCGGCCCCAATTTTGCAGCCTCACTCCAATGCAAGCCTACGACTTTCTCAAAAATGCGGCTTGGCGTTTGCAAGACAGCGGCCTGGGGGTGGTAGTGCCTGCCAGCTTGGCCAGCCAGGGGGGGTGGGCAAATCGCTTGGGACTCAAAATTCAGGCCGAAACAGGCCAGCTTCAGCGGGGGAAACGCCTGGGGTTACAGAGTTTGCTGAACTTCCGCTGGGAATTGACGATCGGCGGCCAAACTCTTTCCAAAGAGGAGTTCGATCGTCTGGTGGCCCGCAATATGCCATTGGTAGAAATCAACGGGGAATGGGTGGAGTTGCGATCGCAAGATATCCGCGCCGCTCAAACCTTTTTTGCCAGCCGCAAAGATCAACCCGCTTTATCTCTGGAAGATGCGCTCCGCATCAGCACTGGCGATACCCAAATGATTGAAAAGTTGCCGGTCGTCAGCTTTGAGGCTACTGGTGCCCTGGAAGAGTTGATCAACACCCTCAGCGGCAACCGCACCCTGGAGCCGATCGTAACTCCGGCAGGGTTTCGCGGCGAGTTGCGGCCCTATCAAGCGCGGGGCGTGGGTTGGTTGTCGTTTTTGGAGCAATGGAATCTGGGTGCTTGTTTGGCCGATGATATGGGTTTGGGCAAGACCATTCAGCTCATTGCCTTTTTACTTCATTTGCAAGAACAACATTCCCTGGAACAACCCACCTTACTGGTTTGCCCAACTTCTGTCCTGGGCAACTGGGAACGAGAAGTGAAGAAGTTTGGTCCCAGCTTAAAAGTGTTGCAACATCATGGGGAAGGGCGACCGAAGGGGAAGGATTTTGCGAAGGCGGTGCAGGGCAAACACCTGGTCATTACCAGCTATGCCCTGGTGCAGCGAGATTTGAAGGACTTGCAAACTGTGGCGTGGCAGGGCGTTGTGTTGGATGAAGCACAAAATATCAAGAATCCAGATGCCAAACAATCGCAAGCGGTACGCCAGTTAGAGGCCCAGTTTCGGATTGCCCTCACGGGCACGCCCGTAGAAAATCGCCTGTCGGAATTGTGGTCAATTCTCGATTTCTTGAATCCTGGCTATTTGGGACCGAAAAACTTCTTTCAACGCCGATTTGCCACCCCGATCGAGCGTTACGGCGACACAGCTTCTTTGCAAACCTTAAAATCTCTAGTTCAGCCCTTCATTTTGCGTCGCCTCAAAACCGATCGCGACATCATTCAAGACTTACCAGAGAAACAGGAAATGGCTGTCTTCTGTGGACTGTCTACGGAACAGGCTTCACTGTATCAGCATACGGTGGAGCAATCACTTCAGGACATTGAAAATAGTGATGGTATTCAACGAAAAGGCATTATTTTGGCACTGCTGACGAAGTTGAAACAGATTTGTAATCATCCAAATTTGTTTCTCAAGGAGGCAGTGGACAACGGGCAGTCAACCGGAGCATTTCAAAGTCGATCGGGGAAGCTAAAGCGCTTGGAAGAGATGGTAGAAGAACTCATGGCGGAAGGCGATCGCGCCTTGATCTTCACCCAATTTGCGGAGTGGGGCAAGCTGTTGCAAGCACATTTAGAACGCCAGATGGGACGCGAGGTCTTGTTTCTTTACGGCAGCACCACGAAAAAACAACGCGAAGAAATGGTCGATCGCTTTCAGCATGATCCGCAAGCTCCCCGCTTGTTTATTCTGTCCCTTAAAGCAGGGGGCGTTGGGCTAAACCTGACCCGTGCCAATCATGTGTTTCACTTCGATCGTTGGTGGAATCCGGCAGTGGAAAATCAAGCCACCGATCGCGTCTTTCGGATTGGGCAAACGCGAAATGTGCAAGTCCACAAATTTGTTTGCTCTGGCACCCTGGAAGAGAAAATTCACGACTTGATTGAAAGCAAAAAAGCTTTGGCCGAACAAGTTGTGGGTGCAGGTGAAAATTGGCTCACCGAGTTGAACACGGATCAATTGCGCGATTTGTTACTGCTCGATCGCTCAGCCATCATCGGCGAAGAGTAATGTTGCTTTGGCAGGCCACCAGTCAAACAGGAATCGGTCTGACTCGCTTCCGCCTCGTTTTACTTCGTGATTGCGATATTGGCGGCAATCCGTTTTGCAACTTCTTCGTTGCGCCAGTAACTCCCATGCGCGCTCCCCCCATTCGCCAGCGCCAGAAATGTTTCGCGAATCGGCGGCAGTTGGGCCAGAAACTCCCAAAAGCCAGTACCGCGTGTCAGCATATCTTGAACGTCTACATAGCGATTGGATCCTGTAACCAAGCGGGACAGCAGCCGTTCCAAAGGCCACGCGATCGGATCACCCGGATGCACAAAATTGATCCACGGTAATTTGCGATCGCCCTGAACAATATTTTTCAGCAGATCTTCTAAGCCTGGAATGATGTCGTGAGTACTTTCGTCTTGCTCGTTTTTGCCGGTGATCGTAATCAGGCTAAAGAGCGCGATCGGAGAACCCATTGTTTGAATGCTGCCCAGGCGGATGCCCTTTTTCGGATCATCCCCAATGCCATACAACTGATTGCGTAATGCTTGCACACTGCGAAAACCTGGAATGCTGGGATTGTCCCAGCGGCTGGCAAACAGAAGATCGAACAGGATAACGGTGCCCCAACTATGGGTAACGAGATGGAGGCGATCGTCTGGTTCATAGCCTGCCAGTTGCTCAAAGACTTGCTCTTTCAACTGGTCTGCGGCCATTGAACCGATCAAACGACTGATGTAAAGCCCAGCATCTCCCACAAATTGTAATAATTGTTCAGTCCGAAAGTCACGAAACCACAACTGATTCCATTGCGATGAACTTTTTAAGATTGCTAAAAGTTCATTCAAAGACCGTTGATTAACGTCTCCCCAGTAAAGCGGAACTTTAACGCAGTTTCGAGTCGAATCTTTTCGCTTAACTGCCGCTTCAATTAAGCGAAATAGATCATCTGCATACGTGTAATGTTTGTTCTTCTCATTCTCTGGTGTTTCTCGAACGTTTACACCATGTAAGAAAACGATATATTCCTTTGCCATAACAGACTCAATGATGATTTGAATAAGAACTGTGTTTTCCTAAACAGTTTGCCATGAGATGTTCGCATTTCCATCACGAAAATGAGCGAGTTTACAATAATTCGACTTTGCCCGTATCGAGGTCATAGTAAGCTCCGACTACTTTCAGCTTGTTCTCTTTCACTAAGTCAGCAATCACCGGAGAGGACTGTAAATATCTGACTTGAATCGAGACATTGGCTTTGATCGCATTCGTTAAGCGATCGCCCGCTTTTCTGGCAGAAAGAGCGATCGCGGGTTGCAACGCTGCCACCAGACTGCCGATCGTGCCCGGAAATTCACCTCCCTGCAAAGCGGCACTCACCGCCCCACAGCGTTCATGGCCTAACACCATCAGCAACGGTACTCGTAAAATTGCGGCAGCATATTCCTCGCTGGCAACATCTTCGATCGTGGCAATGTTGCCAGCAACCCGCACCACAAACAAATCTCCAAGCCCCTGATCGAACACAATTTCGGGCACCACGCGAGAATCAGCACAACTGAGAATCGCCGCAAAGGGAGCCTGCCCTTGAGCTACTTCCGTGACTCGAACCACGTCTTGATGGAGGTTTTGCCGTTTACTCGCCACAAAGCGATCGTTGCCTGCGATTAATGCTTGCAATGCCTGAGCCGGAGTTAAGCGACTTTGATGCTCTGTTGGAAAAGGTGCGATCGATGGCGGGGTCTCAGTTAAGTCTGCGGCTAAAGCAGCAAACTTTTGAATCAAGACACCCCAACCAAACCAGGCCGTGAATGTTCCTATCCCGATCGCCCCAAGGCCATGTTTGAGAAGAAGCCGACGTGGGAAGTTATTGAGCTTGCTTGCATCAAGGTCTGACGGTTGAGCGGTTGATAGCGGCCAGTATTTCATTGCGGTGTCCGTTTGGGGATCTTTTGCCGTTTTTTGGATAGACAGAATGTTACGTCCTTCTCTACACTAAGGCGGTTATTATCTGAATCCAAACTATCCTTTTCTCATCGTGCATCCTCTTCTTCGCCTTTTACGCTACGCCAAAGCTTACCGCCCACAGGTTGGGTTCGCGACTCTGTGTACAATTCTCAATAAACTTTGCGACTTGGCTCCCTCCTTCTTAATTGGGGTGGCGGTCGATGTTGTAGTCCAGCGAGAGGATTCGCTAATTGCCCAATTTGGGGTGGTCGATAGTGTCGCGCAGCTTGGGATATTGTCCTTACTGACTCTGCTGATTTGGGGATTAGAGTCGCTATTTGAGTTTTTGTACGATCGCCAGTGGCGCAACCTGGCCCAAACCCTCCAACATGAACTGCGAATAGAGGCTTACACCCATTTGCAGGAGTTGGAGTTGAGCTATTTTGAAGACCGCAGTACGGGATTGCTCCTGTCGATTCTCAATGATGATATTAACCAGCTAGAGCGGTTCCTCAATTCTGGAGCCGCAGAAATTCTGCAATTCTTGACGACAGTTGTAGCCGTCGGTGGCGCTTTCATCATCATTGCTCCCAACATTGCCCTGTTTGCCATGCTGCCAATTCCATTAATTTTTGGTGGAGCATGGTTGTTTCAAAGTCGGCTGGCGGCCCGGTATGAAGATGTCCGCGAGAAAAGTGGGTTGATCAGCAGTCGATTAACAAATAATTTGACGGGCATTGCCACAATTAAAAGTTTCACCGCTGAGACCTACGAACGCGATCGTGTGTGGATGGACAGTGAAGCCTATCGTCGCAGTAATGCCAGGGCGATCGCCCTCTCTGCGGCCTTTTTCCCCGTAATTCGATTTACAGTGGTTGCTGGATTTATTGCCACCTTGTTTTTTGGGGGGGTGGCAGTCCTGAATAATCAACTTAGTGTTGGCACCTATGGCTTCATGGTGTTTATTGTGCAGATGTTGCTGTGGCCCTTTGCGTTTCTAAGCGAATTGCTGGATGAATATCAGCGGGCCATGGCTTCGATTAATCGCGTCATGGGCTTACTGGATACGCCGATCGCCATTCCCACAGGCGATCAGGCATTACCACTTGATATGGTGCAGGGTGAAGTGCAATTGCAAAATGTGACCTTTGCCTATGGCGATCGCCCACCCGTGTTAGCGAACTTATCGCTGCATATCCCGGCGGGAACCACGATCGGGATCGTAGGCGCGACTGGGTCTGGAAAAAGTACGTTGGTCAAACTTCTATTACGCTTCTATGAAATTCAAAGTGGCTGCATTGTGATTGATGGCAGGGATATTCGAACGTTGAACTTATATGACCTGCGGCGTTGTATTGGTTGGGTGAGTCAGGATGTATTTCTATTTCACGGAACTGTCGCCGAAAATATTGCTTACGGAACCTTTAAGGCCAGTCAAGATCAAATTACTCATGCGGCAAAACTGGCTGAGGCCGATGAGTTTATTCAACAACTACCTCAAGGATATGACACGATCGTTGGCGAACGGGGACAAAAATTGTCGGGAGGACAGCGCCAACGCTTAGCGATCGCCCGTGCCATTCTCAAAGATCCGCCCATTCTAATTTTGGATGAAGCGACCTCAGCCGTTGATAACGAAACGGAAGCCGCCATTCAAAAGTCATTGCAAGCCATTACTCAAAATCGCACCACCATCGCGATCGCGCATCGGCTCTCAACCATTCGTAATGCCGATTGTATTTACGTGATGGAACGGGGGCAGTTTGTAGAAACAGGCACCCATGAAGCGTTATTAGCATCGAATGGATTGTATGCCAACCTCTGGCGAGTGCAGTCGGGAGTGCGATCGCCGGTTTGACCCATCTGTACGCTCAATGGCTCTGCAAAGCTGGATCATTGCGTGTTGTCAGCAGAAGGATAAATCAGAATTTTGTAGGTGTCGGGCGTGGGCGCGATCGCCTGCTCAACGGCGGCGGCCAGATCCTTCAACGGATAGCGATCACTAATGAGGGCTTCCACATCGATACGTTTGTTGAATACGATATCAGCGGCAAGCGATTGCACGCGGTAAGACGAACTATAACTGCCCATCAGATCGATTTCGCGCCGATACAGAATGTTGGGATTGATGGGAATTTCGACCTCATCGGGAAATTCTGCAAAAAACAGAATTTTGCCGCCTTTGCGAGTGCAGTCCAGAGCCTGGAAAAAAGCCTTATCACTAGGAACGGCCAGCAAACTCACATCCACTCCCATATCCCCCGTTCGAGCATGAATTTTAGCCACCAGATCAGGATCGCGGGCATCAAACGCGGCTTCGGCTCCCACACTCAAGGCTTTGTCGATGCGGGAGGGGAGCAAATCGGTGGCGATCGCCCGCGCCCCAAAATATTGAACTAACATGATGAACATCAACCCGATCGGCCCCGCTCCCGTAACCAACACGGTTTGCCCCGGTTGGATCTGGGCTTTTTTGACGGCCTTGAGACAACAATTAGTCGGTTCCACGAAACTGGCTTGCTCAAAGGTAATGTCAGCCGGGATGGTCATCAAGCCACCATTTCGCACAATATGTCCCGGCACTTTCACATATTCCGCAAAACCGCCCCCACTGGGAGCAAACCCTGCGGTAGTCGTGATGTTTTTGTAGGTGGCGCACATGGAGTAGTTTTCGTTGAGGCAGTAGGCGCAGTGCATGCAGGGGATGTGATGCAACACAATCACGCGATCGCCAACGGCCCACCCCTGCACCTGACTGCCAACAGCCGCGATCGTGCCAGCGGTTTCATGGCCAAAAATGCGGGGAGGCTCGTACAACGGGTAGCGGATCTTCTTAATGTCCGACTGACACAACCCCACCACTTGCACTCGAACTAACACTTCATCAGCCGCTAACTCAGGAACAGGAACATCCTCATAGCTCAACTGATTCACTCCACGAAATACCTGCGCTTTCATCGGTAATTTTCCTTAAGACCCTCCGAAGAAGACTCTACCATTCAAACGTAGGAGGAAACATCTTCACCACAATCATCAGCCAGATAAGACAACGCGCGAAACCGCAACCCGACCAATTGTTCATACAGCGGATTGATCTTACATAGGGGCGGAATGTGAACGAGCTTGCGCCCGAATAAGCTGATATCGCGCTCAAACGGACATTGGGAGGGAATTAATTTGCAGAGCATTCGTGCCATTTTGGGGTCTTGAACATCCATCGTATCCAGCCACTCTCGAACAGGATGTAGGACATCGACTTGGGAATCGTCGTGGGAACCCACGATCGGGCTAGCTAAGTCGGCAGCAGATTGAGCATCCGTGGGTTGGGCTGCGGCTAAGGATTGAAACGTTGAGCGCAATATTTCGATCGCGTCGGGTTGCTGGTTCAACACCTGGCAATAGCGCAGCAACAGCGCATCTTCACTCTCGGAATAATCCCCATCCGCTAGCGCAACTATGACGGCTGTACGCAAAAAGTTTTCTGCGATCGTGGGATCTTGACCCAACACTCTCGCCAGGTCTTCATCCGATACCGGTTCCAAGGCTGCTGCTTTTTCCGCTTCGGTTAAGTTCTGGTGCAACAGATTAGTAATCGCTTCCTGCTCTTCTGGGTCAAAATGCCCATCCGCCCAGGCCAGCGCTACTAACCCCCGAACCCAAACCGTTGTTTGTTCGATCGTACTCGGAGACTGAATCGTGTCACTCATCTCACATCAGGTGTAATTGGGTGTTCGAGACGATTTTAGCCCGTTCTTTCGCCAACTTAACGTAAACTGAGAGACTGTACAAACTGTAGAAAAGCCAGTGACCCTACCAGAATTTCTCTTATTTTTAGCAGCAGTACTTGTATCGTCTGGCGGCCAGGCTCTCCTGAAACTAGGGGCGCTCAAACTGGGGCCAGTGGAAGCTGGAAACGCGATCGAGAAAGTATTTAATATCCTGCGCACCCCAGAATTGCTATTGGGCTTGGCGTTTTATGGCATTAGTGCCGTTCTGTTTATTCTGGTATTAACTCGGGTTAAGTTGACCGTAGCCGCTCCCGCCGTTTCGCTGACTTATGTGTTTTCCGTCCTGATCGGCTACTTCTTCTTTAAAGAACCCATTTCAACGCGGCACTTAATTGGCTTTGGCCTGATTATTTGCGGCGTAATTTTGGTAGTCAAGCGGTAAGTTTAGAGACCATTGCCCCCCCGATTTGTCCAATTACCCGGCTGCTGCTTGATAGGTTTCCAGCAATTGCCCCGTCAGGTTGCCAGTTTTTTCCCAGCTAAATTGACTGGCTCTTTCTCGGCTGGCAAAGCTTAGTTGAGTCCGGGTTGTCGCATCGTGAGCCACCTGATGCATGGCCAACGCGATCGCCTGCACATCATACGGATCGACCAACAACCCCGCATCTCCCACCACTTCCGGCAACGAAGCCAGGTTCGATGCAATCACGGGCGTACCACAAGCCATCGCCTCCAGGGCCGGTAGTCCAAACCCTTCCCACAAACTTGGCATCACCAGCGCGATCGCCTGATTGATCACTCTAGGCAATTCTTGATAAGGCACATAGCTGAGAAATTTAATTTGCGCTGTCAACCCCAACTCGGCGATGTGGGTGTGCAGGTCGAGATTATAGCGATCGTCCATGGGGCCAGCAATCCAGAGTTCATAGGCAGCGCGATCGGGCAGTAGGGCAAACGCCGAAACCAAGCGGTGTAAGTTCTTGTAGGGATCGTTGCGGCCTAAATACAAAAAGTAGTTACAAGTTGGTAAATTCAAGTGACGAAAATTAGCGGCATCGTGGGCCAACAAAATGGGCGTAATCTTGCGAGCCGGAATCTGAAAAAAATCCATTACATCTTGAGCTGTTGCTTGCGAGTTGGTGATGATGTGTTCGGCTTGCTGCAAAACCAGTGGTAAATAGTAGCGCTGATACGTCCACAGCGGCGTGAATTTGCGGAAAAATCGCAATGGAATCAAATCATGCACCGTCACCACAAAGCGACAACCAGCAAACAGTGGTGCTTCTGGGATGGGCGAAAACAACAGCGTGGACTGGAGTTGCCGATAGATGGGAGGAAGCCGAAACTGCGTCCATCGTAACCGTGCCAAGTGCCCCGCTCTGCCCTGCTCGTGGGTCATGGCCGGCGGGATGGGATGGCACACAAAATCCTCCTGGGATTTGGCAATGAGCAGAGTTGGATCGAGTTGCTTGAGATGCGGTAATAAATTGATGGCGTAGGTGGCCAACCCAGTGGGTTTTTCGGGCAAGAACGCCAGATTAACGGTGATTGAACTTGGCAAAACGACTCACCCGCGCCACATAACGAAATACCCCTTTGATTATAGCGATCGCCTGCTTTGGCTCAACCACGCTCACTCGGAAAGCATGAAACATGATCCGACTGAACCGATACAAGACCACCTGTGGACTGGTGTGCTTTTCCAACGCCAGCAAATAACTGTACGTACTCTGCTGGAGCTTCAACGTTGGATACCGATTGGTAATGGAAGATGGGTGATGAATTACCTGAATATGCGGCGTTACAACAATCTGATGCCCTGTTGCCGCATAACGACGGCAGAAATCAAAATCTTCGTAGTAAAGAAAATAATCTGGATCGAACTGGGGGCACTCGGAAAAGTTTTGCAGGTTCAGCAACACACTGCATCCCGTCACCCAGGCCGTTTCAACGTATGCTGGCTCGTGTTGGGGGAGTGTTTCAATCGCCACGATGCGGCCATTGGCGGGGTTAAATTCTCCCCCGGCGAACCAAACGCTGCCATCGGATTGCAACACAACCGTCCCAACGATCGCCAGTTCAGGATGAGCCGCGCAGAATTGCAGGGCCGTCTGTAAAGCATCGGGTGGCAATCGGGTATCTGGATTAATTAACCAAACAACTCCTGCCTTATCTTGCTCGTAGACCCACTGCAACCCCAGATTGCAGCCACCGCCAAATCCTAAGTTGCTGCCTGCCTCCAGGATATAAACGGAATCTGAGGCCAGCGTGTGAATTTGGCGATCGGTGGGAGCGTTATTCACGACTACAGCCTGATAATCAGCTTTAGCACCCGCCTGAACCGAAGCTAAAAGTGCTGTGATTAACTCAGCCGAGTGGTAATTGACCGTAATCAGATAAATCACTCGTCACGCATTTTGGTTGATGCTGTGCAGACCGCATTCCTTCTTCGTGGCATCTTCCCACCACCAGCGGCCTTCTCGCTCGTGCTGATTCGGCAACACGGCGCGAGTGCAAGGTTCACAGCCAATGCTAATGAAGCCCCGTTCATGTAAAGGGTTGTAGGGCACTTCGTACGAGCGGATATACATCCACACATCTGTGGAAGACCAGTAGGAAAGCGGATTGAATTTGACTAATGACCGATCGCCAGTTGAAAATGCGGCATCGGCTTGCACAACGGGCACTTTACCCCGAGTCGCAGGGTTTTGGTCTTGCCGCTGGCCGGTAATCCAAGCCTCCAACGTGGACAATTTGCGGCGGAGCGGAGCTACTTTGCGGATGTCGCAACACTCTTTGTGGCCATCTTCGTAAAAGCTGAACAAGCCCTTCTCACTGACCAACGCTTCTACTTGAGCAGCATCGGGGGACATGATCTCGATCGCGATGCCATAGTGCTGGCGAACGCGATCGATGAATTGGTAGGTTTCTGGGTGGAGTCGTCCAGTATCGAGGCTGAATACCCTAAAGGGCTTATTGAGCCGATGCGCCATATCAATCAAGACCACATCTTCGGCCCCACTGAAAGAAATCGCGATGTTGTCAAATAGGTTGAACGCACGCTCTAGAATTTTCTGCGGGGTTTGAGGTGTAAGTTCGGCTTCAAGGGTTGGAATGTCAAGCTGATTGAGGGTTGGTTCGGCGAGTTGCGCCATGATGAGTTCTCTCTACTGAAGAATTTGCGATCGCGTTGCTTATTGTATCAAGCAACACGACCTTCAATTGGACTTCCCCGCCAGACTGGCCAAACTCAATCAAGCTCAACTCATTAAACAGCCCGCCCACCCGATGGCCAGGTTCGGCGAGGTCTACCAATATCCTTGGGTGGTCTGTAACTAATTAAGCGATCGGCACTGGAATCGCTAGTCTCAATTGAGAATGATTCAGCAGTTTGAGACACTAAACCAACATCAGCCGCACTCGCCCCAGACAACAGTAAGACAAAGACATTACCCATTAGCATTATGGCTAGTGTCACGGAAGTAGATGCAAGACAATTATTCATAATATCTTTACGTTTGTCACCCTGTTTTTCCAATTGTAAACAGGTTGCCCTCTCTTGAACAGTAGAAGCACGGATTTCCTATCTCAAATCTTTAAAGTTTTCTTGAAGTTTAGGTGGATTCTGTGCTTTTTTCTACACTTATGCGTGTTGTTACGTTACTAAGTATGTGTTGTTACGTTACTAAGTAGAGATTGAGTGCTTATTGATGTAAACATTTGCTGTGATATTACTTGACGAGTGTAGATTTCCTTTGTTAGCTTGCAAGGTATGTGATGTCGCAACACCATAGTTACTTCACCAACGTTATGAGCAACTTCGTGTATTTTTACTTTTGGTATTCATTGGTTCACTTGGAGTGAACAAGTTGTTTGCTGAACTTCTCCAGGTGAGCCGCAGATTGAGACCTGCGGCTTTTTAATGGCTTAATCTTCTACTTCAACTGCTCATGTTGCAATTCGCTCACCAGTTGCACGGTTTTTACTTTTGGCCCAGGAACGACCCCGGGTGAGTTTGTGGTGGATTGATTCACGCAAGCCCGGGACTTCGGTTCTGGGCTTTTTGTTTGGCTTGATGTCGTTTATTTACTTTTCCAGGAGACTTCAACATGCAAGAAGCAAAATTAGTAGCCAAAACCAGCCCTATTCATCGATCGGTGATTGAAGTGGGTGATCGCGTTGCTATTGGCGGCCAGGAAATCGTGATTATCGGTGGCCCTTGCGCCGTTGAGAGCCTGCCCCAAATGGAGCAAATCGCGCAGGCACTCGCTCAAGTGTCAGTTCAAGCCCTGAGGGGAGGTGTGTACAAGCCGCGCACCTCCCCTTATAGTTTTCAGGGCATGGGCGTCGATGGGTTGCGCATATTGGCCTCGGTGCGGGCACAGTACAAGCTGCCCGTGGTGACGGAAGTGATGTCGATCGCCCAATTGGAACCGGTTTGCGCCTACGCTGACATGCTTCAAGTGGGCAGCCGCAACATGCAGAACTTTGAGCTATTAAAAGCCTTGGGAGCCGTCAAACAGCCGGTGTTATTGAAGCGAGGACTGGCTGCGACGATCGAAGAATTTGTCATGGCCGCAGAGTACATCTTGGCGCATGGTAATCCGAACGTGGTGTTATGCGAACGAGGAATTCGCAGCTTCGACAACTACACCCGCAATGTATTGGATTTGGGCGCAGTCGTGGCGTTGAAGCAGTTGACACATTTGCCCGTAATTGTTGATCCCAGCCATGCCGTTGGAAAGCGGGAACTGGTGCCTGACCTGGCTAGAGCGGCGATCGCTTGTGGCGCAGATGGCTTAATCATCGAATGCCATCCTACTCCCGAAAAATCAGTCTCCGATGCCCGTCAGGCACTATCGCTGACAGACATGGCAGAATTGGTGCAGAGTTTGGCGGCGATCGCCGCTGCCGTAGGAAGACGAGTGGGCCATCGAGATGAAGTACTGGTATGAAACGATTGCCGTTGCCCGTCGCATCCTAACCGAGTTGGGCCGACGTAAACGCAGTCTGTTGTTTTGGGCTGTTTTCCCGATCGCCGTTCTACTCCTGAATGGCTTGATTTTTGCCGAGCGCTCAAAAACAGCCCTGCCTGATCCCTTAACGTTAGGGCAAGCGCTGGAACGGGCTGCCCCCGCGACGTTGGTTGGAGCCGCTTTATTCTTCAGTTGCCTGGGGGGGAGTGTCGCCACCGTTGTTTCCGAGCGGGAGCATCACACCTTGAAGCGATTGTTCCTTAGCCCCCTGAGCGGAGTATCTTATTTTCTAGGAATTGGTCTGGCCCATAGCGCGATCGCCATTGGGCAAACGCTCCTGATTGGCATGACTGCTGTGGCTTTGGGTGCCCGTTTTCAAGGATCGATCGGCTTGGCCGCGATCGTCATTTGCTTGAGTATCCTGGCCTATGTCGGGGTTGGCTTTATTCTGGGCACCCAGTTGGCGCGGCGTACGGAAGATGTGAATACCTTGGTTGCCGCTTTCGGTGTGCCCTTACTAATCCTGGGTGGAGCCTTCGTCCCGGCGTTCATCTTTCCCAAAGTTTTGCTCGACCTGGCCCAGTACAATCCCATCTTTCACATGAACGAAGCCCTCACTAAAATTGTGGCTGAAGGAAACGAGCTGGCCGAAATCGGCTTTCATTTCTGGTTTTTGGTTGGCTTTGCGGGGCTGATGCTCCTGGCCGGTTGGCTGTCATACCGTCGCATGTTGCAGGTGGAGCGGAGGTTATAGAGGAAATCACCCATGCTAAAGATTGAGCATCTCAGCAAAACCTATGGCCAGCGGCGAGTCTTGCAGGACTTGAGTTTATCCGTGGGTGCAGGCGAAATTTATGGGTTGTTAGGGCCTAACGGGGCCGGGAAGACAACCACGATCAACATCCTGTGCAACTTACTCCAAGCCGATCGGGGCCAGATTGGGATTAATGGTCAACCCGTGTCGGCAAAAACTAAGTGCTTGATTGGCGTTGCACCCCAGGAAACCCTGATTTATCGACATTTGACCTGTGCAGAAAATCTCCGCTTTTTTGCCAACCTGTATGGGTTAACTGGCAGAGGTCAGCGGGAACGAGTGGAAGCTTGTTTGGCTGCTGTGGATTTGGCCGATCGCGCCGCTAGTGTGGCCGAAACCCTCAGTGGTGGGATGCAGCGACGACTCAGTTTAGCGATCGCCCTGGTGCATCAACCCAAATTGCTGATCCTGGATGAACCCACCACGGGCTTAGATCTGGAAGCTCGCTTTGCGATGTGGGAATTAATTCACCAATTGCAGCGCGACGGCATCACGATTCTGCTGACGACCCATCTTTTGGATGAAGCCGAGCGCCTGTGCGATCGCATTGGGATGCTGAAACAGGGGCAACTTTTGGCGGAGGGGAGTATGGCTGAATTGCGCCAACTGATTCCTGCCCAGGAAATTGTGTTGATACAAACCCCCGCAGAGGATGCCGCGATCGCGCGCGCCGCGGCCCTCAACTTTCCTCAGCGGCGGTATGGTCGTGATTTGGCATTTTGGTTGCCCCAACCGATGGAGTTAAAAGCCATCTTGACCCAGTTTGAAGGAATTCCGTTAGACTCTGTTTCCCGTCAACCTGTTCGGCTAGAACATATCTATTTAGAAGTCATGCAGCGATCGCCGTAAGCTGTCCAGCCCTCGCCCTACTGCACAAACTCTGGCCGAGTCAGGTGGTTTTGCTGCAAGCGGGCTTCCAATTCTGGCCAATTTTCTTGCTCAATCAGGGCAATCACCTTATCCAATTGATCGCGATAAGTGTAAAGCGATCGCAGCAATGACTCAGAATTGTATCGCGCCATCATTAAACCCAGCTCGGGATTGCCGCCCCCCACCCGACTCGTATCTCGGAAGCCAGAACTGGCTAAAGCTCTCGCCAACTGCAACACACTGACGTTCGTCTCACTGCCACAGGCGGCGACCAAACTCCCGCTGATCATGGCTGGCAGGTGAGAAATCCAGGCTACCGCGCGATCGTGTTCATCGGGATGGCAATGGTAAATGCGAGCCTGCAACGGACGAACAACCTGCTCAACCGCCTGAACGGCAGCCGCAGGGGTCGCTTCGGTCGGCGTTAATACATAGGCACACCCCGTAAACAAATCCCGTTGCGCGGCCTCAATTCCATTCTCGGCTTTACCGGCCATCGGGTGCCCGCCAACAAAATTGGGCCAGTGCGGTGCAACCGCTTGCATCACCCAGCCTTTCACCGAACCAACATCGGTCAATATGGTTTCATCTGCCAAGTAAGGAATCAGATCGATAACGGTTGTTTCCATGATGGCGAGCGGTGTGCAAATAAAGATCACATCTGCCTGCTGCATTAATTCCAGACCAGTAGCGGCATCGTCAACCGCACCGATCGCGATTGCGCGGTCACAGGTTTCGAATTTGCGACTAGCGCCCACAACGCGATGACCCTGCGATCGCAAATCCAGCCCCAAAGAACCACCGATTAAGCCCAGCCCCACAATTCCAATGGTCATCGTAGTACCCACAACACTATCTAATGCCATACTGAGTTCAACTTCGTCCAACCGTCATCCGGTGTGATGCAAATTTAGGCTCAGATTTAAATCACCACTTTGATCCTCACACATCCTTTGAATTAAACGTTAAAAGAGGAGTACTCCAAGAAATTCAAGGTAAAAAGGGGAGTACTCCAAGAAAATACCTGGGCATCCTGATGAAAGAACAGGGGCCGATCGTCGCAAAGGAAACAATGCATGAATGCTGAGGAACTTCTTAAACAGTACGCGACAGGGGAGCGAAACTTTTCGGCTGCCAGACTTTGTGAGGAAAACCTCAGTGGCGTCAACCTCAGCAAGGTTAATCTCAATGGTGCCAATCTCAGTGTGGCCAACCTGTGCGGCACAAATCTGAGCGAGGCTGACTTGAGCAAAACCAAGCTCAATGTGGCGAAACTGAGCGGTGCCAACTTAACCAAAGCCAACCTTTCGGAAGCCAACCTGAATGTGGCAAATTTGACCCTGGCAGATCTGAACCAGGCCGATTTACGGCAGGCATCTCTGGTCAGAGCCGAAATGGCCAGAGCCGAGTTAAGCCGGGCCAACCTCAGCTATGCCAATCTTTCAGGGGCAGACCTGAAAGATGCCAAGTTGAGACAGGCCAATCTCAGCCACGCCAATCTCAGTCGCGCCGATTTGAAATGGGCCGCATTTACTTCTGCCAATTTGACTCAAGCCAATTTGCACGGCACTGACCTCAGCAGTTGTGACTTCAGTGGGGCCGATTTAAGTCATACCGAATTGCGGCAGGCCAATCTCAGTCGGGCGAATCTGCGGGGGGCAAATCTCAGTGGCGCGAATTTGCGCTGGGCCGACTTGAGTGGTGCGGATCTAAGTTGGGCGGATTTAACCGGGGCACGCTTGAGTGGTGCTAATTTAACCGGGGTCAACCTCAGCTATGCCAACCTGTTAGGCACAATCTTGGTTCATGCCGATTTAACTCGCGCCAGTCTGATTGGGGCCGACTGGGCCGGTTCCGATCTCAGTGGGGCCACTCTCACGGGTGCAAAGTTACATGGTGTTCTGCGATTTGGCGTCAAAACAGAGGGGATTTTGTGCGAGTGGGTGGATTTAAGCCAGAACGGCGACCAGAGTGATATTTGCCATCTGACCACCGATCGCTTGAAAACGTTTTTTCACGAAACGCCACCGACCGTTCGGATTACTGTGGATGCCGAGTTTGATCCAGAAGCTCACTATGTGCTGGCTGCAACCTACTGTCAGCTGGCTCGGCGTTACCATCTCTTGCTGCCGCCGCCCAGTATTCGGATTGGTCGTCGCCGCACCACGTTGGCGATCGAACTTAAAAGTGACGATGATTTATTTCTAGCCGCCTATATGGCCATTTTGCCATTTAAAGATGCCGCCTTAACCCATGCCAACTTATTGAGTGCCCTCCAACCTGCGCCGCCCTTGTCAGAAATGGATGGCGGGCGATCGGCTGCTCCCGGCTCTACTTTGGAGAAAATTTTAAACGAGTTGATGCCACAAGTTGAGGGCGTGCAACTGCCGCCAAGCTGCGAAATGTTATTGAAAAAAGTTGTATTTTTTGAAGCTCCAACTCAAACAACTCTCGTCGCTTCTAGTAACTCCAGCTTGACCCTCTACAGCCATCCTCGCTTTGGTAAGCGCGTGACGCTGCCAGGATTAGGATGGCACCAATCAACAGACTTCCCCGTGCTGGAAAGTGTTGAACCGGAACCGCCATCAGCGAGTGCCTTCCTGGCTTTTATTCAAAGCTTCCAATTGCCCAAAGACGAAGCAGTGAGTTGAACGGCTGGGGTAGAACGAACACGGCGATCGAATGCTGACCAGACGCAGGAAACGTAAGCAGGTGTGTCAAAATTGAAGTTCATTGAGTAGGCAAGAGTTCTGAATTCGTGATTGAAGTAGAAGTTCATCAGCAACTCCGGGCATTTTTGCGCCAGCAGGGCGAATCCGATTGGCCACATCATTTGACGATGGCCCGGCTGGTTGCGCGCGCGTTGCGCCTGGGCCGCAGTGCGTTGATTCAAACCAGTGCCTTCTCCGGGTATCACGAACGGTATCGCTTGAGTTATCTGGTGCCGGTGTTGATGTGGCCAGAGCCGGTGATTTTGGTCGCGCCAGAATCCGTACAGCAGCGGCTCCTACTGGTAGAAATTCCACAACTACGGCAATGGGTGCAATCCACGAAGTCGGTTCAAGCGGGCGATCGCTTCCCCACAGCCGATTTCTGCGGCTTACTGCTCATGACGCCAGAAGTCTGGTTGGGCGATCGGCTTCATCAAGAGGGACGCTTCCCCGATGGCACTCCAACGATTCTCGACGGGGTAGATGATCTGGAAGCCTGGACTCGATCGCAACTCACCAGCCAAATCCAACCCGCCGATTGGGAAGCGTTGATGCTGGCCTGCCCAGAGCAAGTTGAAGCGATTCGAGACATCCGCATCCAACTGACGAAGGCAATTTTTCAGCATCCGATCAATCCCTACGAATGCTATTTGATTGAGTCACCCGAACAAGAGATCATCGAGTTCTTATTCCACCGCCTCCAGCGATCGTCGGCCCTCTCCCCCACGCTGTCTGCCGATACTGTTACGCACCTACCTCAACCTTGGCAAACCTTCTGGCGATCGCTCCAATCCGATCGCGCCCTGATCTGGACTGAAGTTGCCCGTCACCAGGGATCATTCTCGTTGCACTGTAGCCCCACCGATCTAGCTGCTGATTTAGAACCCATCTGGTTACAGCAGCCTGTGGTTTTAGTGGGAGGCGCACTGGATCTAGACGCTGAAGCAACCGTATTTCGACAACGGTTTGGCCTGGGAGACTTAACGTGTATCAAGTTCTCGCCCGATCGACAAGAAGAACTGATTCATCTTTACCTGCCAGAACGACTTCCCATGCCCAACACCCCTCAATTTCAAGGGGCATTAATTCAAGAAATGCACACCCTCCTCCAAATGACAGCAGGCATGCCAGGGCTAACCGTCTTGATTGTGGGAGACACCCCCCTCAAAAGTCAGGTTGGCTCAATTCTGGCCTCTGAGTTCGGCTCGCGGGTGCAGGTTGAACGCACCTGCCTGGACGACAATGGCGTTTTAGTGACAGGTTGGGAGTTTTGGCGACAACATCAGCGCGTGTTACCATCGCCTCACTTACTCGCCATCTCAACGCTGCCGATTCCGTCCCTGGAGCATCCCCTTGTGAGTGGGCGCGTGTCTTACTACAAAAAATTGCGGCAGGATTGGTTCCGGTTGTACCTGTTACCTGCCGCCTTGAGTGAACTGCAACGGGCGATCGCCCCAGTCCGAGACCGGCAAGGAATTGTGGCCCTATTAGACAATCGGGTGATTCATCGGAGCTATGGACATCACGTATTAACGGCGCTCAATCCGGCTGCCCGCGTCAGCTATCTCGACTTGAGTTTGTTCCCCCGTGCTGATTACTCCATGTTGGATTAGCGCTATCATCGGTATTGCACAGAGTTCAAACGACGGCAATGGGTGACTCAAAACGGCGTAAAGAAGCGCTGGGTGAAAAATATGGACAGGAATCAAACATTCTGCCATGGGTACCTGTCACTAAAACTCAGGCTAATCAATTCGTGAAATGGAGTACTCGTGGCGCTTGGGGTGGAATTGTTTTGTTGGTGATCTGGTGGTTAACGGTGCGCTTTGTTGGGCCAGCTTTTGGATGGTGGCAGGTCAACTAGGCGCAGTACAATGTGAATTGCGGCTTGCGTGTGATTAAGTCGAACAATGCGGCAATCTTTTGAAGTTAAGAACGTAATGGCGTGGCGATCGCTCGATCGAGACTGGCAGCTTTGTACTGATTCGGCGGATACTGATCGACATGCTGAAAAATCGCCACTGGGGCCGTAACGCGGCAGCTAAAGAACTCGATCACCACCTTTTGGTCAGGATAAATTAACACTTTTGGAGATAAGTCCTGCGGCTCCTTCCCTCGCCATTCCCATTTGACCTGGCTTGGTACAGCATCAATCAAACGATGGTGCGCCCAAATGCGATATTTGCCCATGCGGCCAAACTCCTGAATTTCTCGCTTTAACAGGGACGCAATCACAAACGATAGCGGTGTGCGATCACCGTCGATCGCCTCCATCACATCGGCAAGTGCGCCCGCCGGATGGGGAGGTGTCTGGATATGGCTTTTGGGATTCAACGCGCGTTCTAATTGGGCTGTCGTACTCATCGTCTCAGCAACTGCCCAAGTAATTCCCACTCCATCCGTCGCTACCCGACTTAGATAAGTTACCAACCGAAACCCAGGTCTTACCTCCAGCCCTGGAAGTTTCATTAAAGCGGCACCTGGATTCATTGAACTGATGAACCATTGGCCTTTGGCGTTGGGAGCCTGACTTTCAAGTTCTTCTGACCCACCCAGATTAAACAGACTGCCTAAATCGCCAAGAAACCCCGGTTCTGGCACGTCCTCGTCTAAGCTGGAGCCTGACGATCGAGGGTGATTCTCAGACTCTGGCAGAATCAGTACACTTTTAAGATGCTGGTTGATTTTTTGTAGCGCTTCAAGTGAAATTTTTTGAATCGGCATGGCAATGGAGAGTAGCTCCATAAAAATGAAGGTGACGACAAACAGAAAGACGCAAAGTTTGTTTTACCTAGTATGCCCACTTTAGACAGCCGCAACTCGCCAAGCCCATCGCATCAAGTATTCTTTCAATAAATCATTCTCGTGCAGCTTCAATCTTCCCCTTAACTGCATACAGGGGTACTATTAATGCAGTCTTTGTGGCTTCCAAGCAACATTATGGTTAAAGTGCTACACCTTTCTGACATCCACATGGGGAGTGGTTTTTCACACGGACGGGTCAATCCAGAAACTGGTCTCAATTCACGTCTGGAAGACTTTGTGCAAACCCTAAAACTTTGCATCGATCGCGCCCTGACGGAACCTGTAGATCTGGTGTTGTTTGGCGGAGATGCATTTCCCGATGCCACACCACCGCCCTACGTGCATCAAGCGTTTGCCAGCCAGTTTCGCCGCCTCGCCGATGCCGAAATTCCCACAGTGCTGCTGGTGGGCAACCATGACCAACACTCCCAGGGGCAGGGCGGAGCTAGTTTGTGCATCTACCGAACTTTGGGCGTCCCTGGTTTTGTGGTGGGCGATCGCCTGGAAACACATCCGATTCCAACCCGCAATGGTCTAGTTCAGGTCATCACCCTCCCCTGGCTAACTCGCTCCACTTTGCTGACTCGTCCTGATGCCGACGGGTTGTCAATGGGAGAAGTCAACCATTTGTTGAGCGATCGCCTGCGGGTGGCCTTGGAAGGCGAAATCCGCCAACTCGATCCCAACCTGCCTACCGTGTTGCTGGCTCATGCCATGATTGACACCGCAATGGTCGGAGCAGAACGGTTTTTAGCTGTGGGCAAAGGCTTCACCTTGCCGATGTCCCTGCTTGCCCGTCCCTGCTTCGACTATGTGGCCCTGGGGCACGTCCATCGACATCAGGTCTTGTGTGAGCAACCCCCGATCGTCTATCCAGGGAGCATTGAGCGCGTCGATTTCAGTGAGGAGAAAGAGGACAAAGGCTATGTGCTGGTAGAGTTGCAGCGAGGAGCAACCACGTTTGAATTTTGCCCGCTGCCAGTCCGCCCCTTCCGCACGATCGAACTTGACCTGACCACAACCGATCAACCTGGAACCAAACTCCTCAAAGCCTTAAAACCCGAATTGATCCAAGATGCCGTGGTGCGACTCATCTACTACTTCCGTAGCGATCAACTGGAGCAAATTGCCGCCGCCCCTTTGCATGAGGCACTTGCCCCAGCCCATACCTACACGATTCAACCAGAATTAGTTAGCCAGCATGCCCGATCGCGCTTACCCGAACTCGACGTCGCCAATCAGCTTGATCCTTTAGAAGCCTTGCAAGCTTATGTGGCCAATCGCGAGGATTTGCAGGATATTGAGGCTGATATTTTACAAGCAGCTCAAGGTTTGCTCATGCACGAAACTGTGGAGCTTTTGGCCATCGTTGAGACCACTGAAGCCCCTCCTCTAGAATCCCAAGATACCCAGCTAAAACTGCTGTAGCAAAAGACTTCAATTCAACCCAACATTTAAAGGAACTGCTACCTCTGCCTTTTCCCTTCCCGCTGCCTCCTGCCCTTTACCTTTCCTTTCTAGATGGATCAAGACACAATCCGCAAAACAATTTTGGTGCAAGTGCGTCAGCGGGGTTTAGAAAAAACCATTTGCCCATCTGAAGTTGCCAGAGCCTTGGGAGGAGAAGACTGGCGATCGCTCATGCCAGAGATTCGTTCTGTAGGAGTGGAATTGGTCAATTCAGGCAAGATCCAAATCATGCAAAAAGGGAACGTTGCCGATCCAACCACCGTCAAAGGAGCCATTCGGTTTAGAGTCACCGAATTTGGCTTGAATGACTCTGAGCAAGACTAAAGATGGATGCCATTGTCTTTTTCGGTCAAGCCTTCTTCCAACTGGATTAGCCCAAGGGGAGCATGCACATTTTGTCAAGACATGGAAAACTAAATATAGAAATCAATAGTTTGTTTCTGATCTGTACTTAGAGGTTAAAGCTATGCAATCCCAACCTAAACTCGACCTTTCCAACCATGCCAACGTCAATGTAGTAGATAACTCCATTGCTGGCTTATTTGCTGGCTCTGGGCTGTCTCTGTTCGGCTTTTTGATTCTAATTGTGTTGCTGGCGTAAGATCTTGCTAGTATCTCCTTGATTCACTGCAATCTGCGGAACTGCCAGTAATAAAATGGAGGGAGTCCTTTCGTGTCAACCCTCTTGTGACTGAACTTAGCGCTTCTCTAGCTCGTACCCCGCTCTATCGTCTGTCTAAAAACTTAGATGCTCGCATGACTGAATTTTCGGGTTGGGAAATGCCCGTGCAGTACAGTGGCATTGGTCGTGAACACCAGGCTGTCCGATCGACCGCAGGTATGTTTGACATTTCCCACATGGGCAAGTTCCGGCTGCGCGGACGTAACGTTCTGGAACAACTTCAAGCCCTAGTGCCCTCTGATTTGAGCGGACTACAACCGGGGGAAGCTCAGTACACGGTGTTGTTGAATCAGAAAGCTGGGATCATTGATGATCTAATTTTCTACTACCAGGGTTTAGATGATCGAGGGGAACAGCGTTGGGTGGCGATCGTCAATGCCGCTACGACTCTCAAAGATAAAACCTGGTTACTGGATCATTTGGATACGCAGCAGTTGGAGTTTGAGGATGAGTCCAAAGCTTATGTCTTACTGGCTGTGCAAGGGCCAGAGGCAGTGCAGCAACTTCAAGCATTCGTAGCAGAAGATTTGAGCGAAATCAAACCGTTTGGCCATCTGGAAGGAACGGTGTTGGGGCAGTCTGGCTTCTTGGCCCGCACAGGCTACACCGGCGAAGATGGGTTTGAGGTAATGGTGAATCCCGAAACAGGCGTGGAACTGTGGCAGGCATTACTAACAGCAGGCGTTGTGCCTTGTGGCCTAGGGGCACGAGACACTTTGCGGTTGGAAGCCGCGATGGCGCTTTATGGGCAGGATATCGATGATTCCACCACGCCTCTGGAAGCGGGACTGGGTTGGTTAGTGCACCTCGATCGCAAGGGCGATTTTATTGGGCGATCGATTTTGGAACAACAGAAGCAGAACGGTGTGCCGCGTCGCTTGGTGGGGTTGCAGATGCAGGGGCGGAATATTGCGCGACATGGCTACCCGATTGTTACTGAAGGTGAAACGGTGGGAGTTGTCACCAGTGGAACGCTATCGCCCACGTTGGGAACCGCGATCGCGCTGGCTTACGTCCCTCCCACACTGTCTAAACTGGGACATAGTGTGAACGTAGAGATCCGCGGGAAGCAATATCCGGGGGCGATCGTCAAAAAACCTTTTTACCGACGTCAGAAATAGAGAATTTTAGGGTATGAGTTATAAGGGCAGACTTATGCAGCCTTCAGATGATCTGCACAAGCCCCAGCAATTTAGTAATGGCTCAATCTTGAAGGATTTCTCATGGCTTTCGAATATCCAGACGATCTGAAATATCTCGACTCTCACGAGTACGCTCGCTTAGATGGAGAAATTGCCACCGTTGGCATTACTGCATTCGCGGTTGATCAGTTAGGCGATATTGTGTTCCTGGAACTGCCCGATATTGGCGATGCGGTTGAAAAAGGGGAGAAATTTGGCACGATCGAATCCGTTAAAGCCGTTGAAGACCTCAACTCGCCAATTACGGGAACGGTGGTCGAAGTGAATACTCCATTAGTGGATGCCCCAGAGCAGATTGGCGAAGATCCCTACGGTGAAGGTTGGTTTTTGAAGGTTCGCATTGACGATGCCACCGATTTGGATGATGCGCTTACTGCGGATGAATATCGCGAACAAGTAGAAGGCGAATAGTTCAAGCTATAGTGCAGATGCTTTACATCTCAATCTCAGGCTTAAGCACAAAATTACCTACTTGGTGACCTTTGTACCTTAAGCCTATTGATGTATATTAAGCAAACGGTAACTCAAAAAGCACTAAAGTTCTCAGATTTGCATAACGGAAACTTACCCTCAATAAACCAATCGCAGGTAACACAGGTAAAAATGTAACCTATGATCTCTTGTTGGTGATTATCTCCCACCTGAGCGGCGACTCGCTGCACGGTTACCGCATAGCCGCCCTCTGCTATCCCTATCCCAAGGGCTGTCGCAAACTCCAACTCTTACCTGAGGTATTGAACGGCTGCGAGTCGAAACAGGTCTAGTTGGCGCTGAAGTCGCTGAGCAAAGCAACTGAGTTATAGCTTGTGTCTCAGTAGTTCGGAGAGACATCAAATCGCCGCCAAAGCGCTCACTTATTTTTCGTCCTTGTTGATCAAAGCTGGCAAATTGAGTAATCTGCAATCTGTCAGGACAGGTAATATCGGCCCTGAGGCTTTGATTGATTGAATTATCATCTTGAGGACTTGAAAAGACTCGCTCGATATTGATCCTGCGGGTATAATTACCAACTTTCAAAGTTGCTAAGTCAATGTAAGTCTCAACATCATCATTCGTATAGACTAACCTTTTTTGACTTTCTGCTCGAGTTGATTGAGCTTGAGATGTCGTCTGGCGCTGTCTATTTGTGCATAAGCTAGTCAAGTCTTGCATCTTGCCATCAATGTCAATCATGTAGCAGAGAGGCTGTGCAGTTGTAGGTAGTGCATTGAATGCAAAAAATGAAATTGCGATTAAACCAGCAAAGCGAAAAACAATTTTCATAGTTCTTCTGAGAAGGACATAAATTTTTTCCTTCCAAGAACTTTGTCAACCGGACTTTATCTATAAAGAAATGGTGAAGAAGCAACTGTTGACTGAAGATGTAATTTTTATTGAACTAGGAGGGACGCTTTACATAACGTCCCTGTCAGAATTCCTAAGAGGTTGACTTGATTTCTACACAGGGCTGCTGGTGAGTTGACTGACCAGGTTCATGACTGTGCTACGGCTGAGTTTGGCTTCACCTTGAGAGAGGGCATCCAGTGTTGCATGCGCCAATGCCAGGGGGATGCGGCAAAAGTCTAAGGCCGGTCCCACTGGTAAGGCGGCTGTGTAGGCATCGGCCAGAGCTAGGTTATGGCGAGCGTAGGCTTGCATTTGTTCATGCGTCCAGCCTTGAGGGTAAAAATCTACGCCGCGCGTCAGGTCTTCGGTATGGTTGCGAAGAATGTTGACTGCTTGTAAGCCGCGCCCAAACCCGATCGCATGAGAACGATTGGTTTGAGTGCCGTCATACCAGGCCCATAGATCAGACAAGAGTAACCCTACGGAACCTGCCACACTAAAAGTGTATTGATCTAATTCAGTTTCTGTTTGAACTGTCCAGTTGACGGTGGCCCAATGTGCCATCCGGTCTGCCATTGCTGCCGTTGCATCCCAAACTCGAGGAGCGATCGTATCTGGAGCCAACAGTGCCCATTCCCCCACTCGGTAAGAGACTTCTGGAATCAAATCCTTGTAACCGTCTAAGGGAACAGTGAGATGGCTTGCAGTAAAGTCGTGCGTTGCAGACTGTAGAGTCAAGCTAATCGTCTTTAAAATCTCAGATTTGAGGACGTTATCCAGGTCAGGATGATCTTCAATTTCGTCGATCGCTCGCATACAAAGATAAGCAGAAGCAACAGCTTCTTGCAGTCCTGAGGGCAGCCGACTGATGGGAATAAAAAACGTTCGGCTAGTCTCCTCCAATACCTCTAACGCACTCTTGCATAACTGCATTGATTCACTCCTCTAAAGTCAGTACACCAGGTTGGCACTAAATATACCGCAATCCGTTTCGTTTGCGATGAAAAAAGTATTGGATCAGCAAAAGCGTATTGCTTTAAGCTTCACAAAAGACGGCTCAAATTTCGCATGATTATCAGTAACTCAATCAGAATTTGGATCTGTAAAACCAGTAGTAAGCTTCTAAGTGATCTTCATAAGTGATCCCAGAAGTGCTTTGAACTAAAGTCTCTGCTTTGATTCACTATCTAATTAAAGTTGCCAAAAACAAGTCTTAGAAAGGCCAAAACTCATGTCAGGCTTGGGATTCGCCAAGCTATTAGTCTTATCTTTGAGCTGTTAAAAACTTAGTAAATGCTATTTCTAAGAGGGTCTTATCCAAGACAAAAAACTCACTTTTTAAAGCATCAAATCAATCTTTCATTTGAAAAAGATTTCTAGAAAGTATCAACTGTTTACTTTTCCACATCCGTGTTTTCACAACAGTTTAGACAAGATGTGCCCTTAAACATCTCTTAGGATTTCCCTCCACTCAAAATTGTCAAACTACAGCAATTCTATTTGAATCGTGAAAATAGAAAACCATCCTAGAGAGGTTCTACAGAAAGTCTTTACCTCACAGATGGTTTGGTTAGGATAGCTTTTCAGACATTCACCTAAACCAATCTGAAGTAATGCGGCCTTTGAGATTAGAGTTTTGGCTACTTCAGGAGGCAAAAGTAGAGGCGATGCCAACTCTTGACTCCCAAAGTTGTTCTACGATGATTACCGACTAAAGCTAAAGACAGCACCCAGCGATCGGGTGATATTTTGCGGATTCATAGCATCCTCTGCCGCCGTTGGCTCATAGCCACAATGCACCATACAGTCTGCACATTGGGGATTGCCACTCTTCCGCCCATACTGGCTCCAATCCGTGTTTTCCAGCAATTCCTGATAAGTTTGGTAGTGCCCTTCGTTGAGTAGGTAGCAGGGTTTTTGCCAGCCTAGGACGCTATAGCTAGGCATCCCCCAGGGCGTACATTCGTAGTCTTTCTCCCCCGTCAAAAAGTCAAGAAACAGTGGGTTGTGGTTAAAGTTCCAGTTCTTGGTGCCCGCTTTGTAGGGAGCCAGGATTTCCCGAAACAGAGCACGAGTTTGTTCCCGTTTGAGGAAATGATCCTGATCCGGTGCCCATTCATAGCTATAGCCAGGAGACACCATCATGCCATCCACACCGAGAGTAGCCACAAAATCGAAGAACTCTTGAATCTCTCTGGGATCAGAGCCTTCAAAAATGGTGGTATTGGTGGTGACTCGGAATCCTCTCGCTTTGGCGGCTTTGATTGCTTTGACAGCGGTATCAAACACGCCATTGCGATCGACACACTGATCATGCAACTCTCGCAGCCCATCCAGATGCACACTGAAGCTGAAGTAAGTGGACGGTTGGAACTTATCCAAACTTTTCTCCAACAAGATCCCATTAGTGCAGAGATAAACAAACTTCTTCCGCGCCACCAAACCCCGCACAATCTCATCAATTTGAGGATGCAGAAGGGGTTCGCCACCGGGAATCGCCACCACGGGCGCGCCACACTCTTCCACAGCCGCAAAACATTCCTCCGGAGTCAAGTTCCGTTTCAAGATTTCAACGGGATGCTGAATTTTGCCGCAGCCGGAGCAAGCCAAATTGCATCGAAACAGTGGCTCTAACATGAGGGTCAAGGGATATTGCTTCCGGCCTTTTAACCGTTGGGTCACAATATACTTGCCAATTTCAAGCGCCTGTTGGAAATGAATTGCCATAACTGTGTCACTCCTCAATGAAAACGGAAAAAAATGGGACTGTGAATGGGCTGCGGATCAAGGACGGTTGGCAGATGGGTCTGGTGCCCAAAATTCATCACCTGCTTAAGGAAACCTTATGCGTCACGTAATTATTAGTTACAAACCACTCTACGGCATCTTGTAAAGCGGTAACAATGGGCGTTTGGGGGAGATTTAGGGCGCGGATAGCTTTAGTGGAGTCGTAGTACATGAATTGGCCGGCCATTCGCACCCCATCGATCGGCACAGAAGGAACCTTCCCAAAGGGCGCAAGTAGCCTTTCATCCACCCAAGCGACTGAGAGCGGAATCCAAGCGGGGATCGCTCGCGCAGGAGCCGGTAAGCCGGTGATTTGACTCAGTTGTTGCAGCATCGCCTGAAGCGTCATGTTTTGATGGCCCAAAATGTAGCGATCGCCAGCCTTGCCTTTCTGGTATGCCTGCCAATGCCCCCAGGCTACATCCTGCACATGGATGAGATTGAGGCCAGTGTGCAGGTAAAACGGCATTTGGCGACGCAAAAACCGCAACACAATATCACCCGTGGGTGTGGGTTTAACGTCCCAGGCTCCGATCGGGGTACTGGGATTGACAATCACTACATCCTGCCCACTGGCAACGGCTTTCAGGGCTTCCTGCTCGGCCCAATATTTCGATTGTTTGTAGTAGCCAATCAGGTTTGCGACCGGGCTTTGATAGGTTTCGTTGGCAATCCCATTCTCCTTGACGCCGATCGCCGCCACCGAACTGGTATAAACTGTCCGTGCCACTCCAGCCTGTCGCGCTGCTGCCAACACATTGCGAGTACCCAGAACATTGAATGTGTAGAGCCTGTCTTTCTCTGATTGAAGTAAAGAATAATGAGCCGCCGCATGAAAAACCGCTCGACAGCCCTGCATCTTCTCAGCTAGATTGCGATCGGTTAAGCTGCCCCGAACCAATTCCACCTCCAACCCCTGGAGATTTGTCAGCCTGCTTTCAGGGCGCACTAACGCCCGCACACGACATCCTTGTTCCAGTAGTAAGCGCACCAAGTTACCGCCAACGAAGCCTGTTGCACCCGTGATGAACACAGTCTCGGTCATACTGGTTTCCGCTTTCCGACAGCCCAATGCTTCTTCACCCATTGCCGAAAGTCATCCGAAATGGCGTAGACCACCGGGATCACAATCAAGCTAAGGACTGTAGAAGTGACGAGTCCCCCCATGATGGTGGTGGCCATCGGAGTACGTAATTCGGCTCCGGCTCCTAATCCCAGCGCGATCGGCACCATGCCCAAAATCGTGGAAGCCGTTGTCATTAGAATGGGACGGAGGCGGACGGGGCCAGCAGTGAGAATCGCCTCAGTGCGAGACATCCCGGCACGGCGCAATTGGTTAATGTAATCGACTAAGAGAATAGCGCTTTTGTTGGTCAGTCCTAATAAGAGGATGATCCCGATAATGGAGATCATGCCGAAATCAGTCCGCAGCACCAGCGATGGCATCAATGCACCAACGAGCGCCAAGGGCAAGGAGATCGCGACCACCAGTGGATCGAGCAGACTCTTGAACAGCAAAACCAATACGATCATGATGCAGAGAATGGCCAGCGTGATCGCCCCTTTGAAACTGTCAAAGATCTCATCCACCCGCGCCGAGTCACTGCCACGATCAAGGGCGACAGACTCAGACGCATTTTGATTGGCAATTTCTCGTTCAGCGATCGCTTCTACCTGGCGAGTCGCTTTACCTAACGCGACTCCTTCACCCAAGTTGGCACTGATGTAAGCGACCCGCTGTCCATCCGCCCGCTCAATTTGAGTCACTTTCCCTTCAGCGTTGGTGCCGCCTGTGATGGTGATGTCCATCAATCCGGGAATTTGCTCCATCTCGGTCTGCATCGAGTTCGCAATTTTGCTTAAGGTGGCCGGATCCTCGCCTACCAACACTAGTTGCAGCGGCTTTTCGCCACCCGTATCGACAAACTGAATGTCCTCTACGCTGGTGGTTACACCGTCTATCGCTGGTAAACCTTGCCGCACCTGATCCTGCACTTCAGCAGTCTTTACGCTGCGATCGGCCTTCAGCTTCACGTACAAGGTGCCTTGATTCGGGCGTTGGCGGGTGCCCACGGTTGTGAACACGCTCTCAACCGCCTCATTCTTGCGCACGGAGGCTTCTAGCTGCTTGGCCACATCAACCGATTCTTGAACTGGATTAAAGGCCGACAATTGTTGCGCCGCCAAAGCCGGATTGACACCGGGGGGAATCGCTGGACGGGGCGGGGTGGCTCCTGGGATCTCCCTCGATCGGCCTGCGGTTTGAGCGAGTTTGGCCAAGGTTGCGGGATCTGGCAATGTCGGTAAAGGTGCGGTGTAACGGACGTTAAATTCGCCGCGATCGAGTTTGGGAATGAAGCCCGTTGGAATAAACGGAATCAGCGCGATTCCAGCAACAAAACTAAGTAAGGCGAACCCAAGGACTAAAACTCGATGCCGCAGCGACCAGTCCAACACTTTGCGATACCAACCCACAAAGCCTCTTCGGTATTGCTCCAGGTTTTGAGGAATAACTTCATCTCTAGGTGGGAGTCCTAGCTCCGGCAAAGACGCTTCAGCGGCGACTGCGCCAGCGGTAGATGTTGAAGCGGCGGAAGCTGGCTTTTTCTTGGCCCGCAGCCAGTAAGCCGCCAGCATTGGCGATAGGGTGCGGGCAACCAGCAGGGAAATAATCACTGCGGCTGAGACTGTGATGGCAAACGGGCGAAAGAACTGCCCAATCACACCTTCCATCAAAGCGACGGGTAAAAATACAGCAACAACCGTTAGCGTGGCGGCGGTCACGGTCAACCCAATTTCAGCAGTGGCTTCTTTGACCGCTTGCCGGGGGGGTTTGCCATCTTCGATGTGGCGCATGATGTTTTCCACATCCACGATCGCATCATCCACAATAATGCCAATGACCAGCGCTAAGGCCAGCAGCGTAATGGTTTCCAGGTTAAAGCCAAAGATCGCCATGACGATGAACGTCCCCAGGAGCGAGGTCGGGATGGCCAGGGCTGAGATAATCGTGGCTTTCCAGTTCCACAAAAACGGATACATGATGAGGATGGACAGGACGATCGCTTCAAACAAGGCATCGATCGTCGAATGAGTGGCTTGGTTAATGTATTCGGCTTGAGTTGCAGCCAACGTCAATTGCACGTCAGGTAAATCTTGGCGCAACTGTTCAACCACCTGTTCCACCTCTCGCACCACTTCCAAGGTGTTGGCATCACTCTGTTTCACCACTTCAAAGGCCAACACTTCAGCGCCATCAAACCGCACTGCCGAACTGCCGGATTCCAGCAGAATCTGTTCGGCGTGCTGATCAACCGGGGGCGACTCCGCCAACTTCACTCCGGTTGGAACACCTAACAGACTGACTTTCAGCACACCAGGAACCTGGGCGATCGCGGGTAAGATCTGTTTCTGGGTTGTTTGAGAGAGCGCAGGCAACTTCTCAGTTGAACTCGAGATGGCATAACTGACGACAGCAGCTTCATTCAAATTAATGGGCGTGACTTCATATTCGCTTCCTGCTGGCAATTTGACTGTCTTCAATGCGGTTTCAACATTGGCAGTGGCTGTTTCCAGTTTCGTGCCTACCTCAAACGAGAGACTAACCACCGATCGCCCTGGATAGGTGGATGAGCGAATTTTAGTTAGCCCCTGGTTGGTTTCTAGGGGTTGCACGCCGGTCTCGAGCGGGATAGTCACATCCGTTTCCATGCGGGTTGCTGAGGTTACGGGCGCTTGCGCATTCACGACCACCACTGGAAAGGTAACATCTGGGAAAAGGGCATATTTCAACGAACTGAAAGCCAAAAATCCAGCGACCATGATTGCAATCCAGAATCCACCAGTGATCCAGGGATATTGAATAGCTAGATTAGAGATATTGAGCCGCGATCGAGTCGATTTGCGAGGTGGTTGAGCCATTAGCAGGGAATTTCGACAGTTACTTGTAGATGATGCCCACTGAAAGTTTCAAACTACAGCTTTGGTCAGAGCGCTTAGGACAAGGAGGATGTTGCCAAGTCAAGCCTGGGTGGACGTTCTGACTCGCTATACCCACGTTACTCATGGCGATAGCGATATTGCAATCCTAGCGGTTGCGATCGGGAATCAGGAAATACCAGATCGGATGATTTGTTAGGTTTAGTTTAGGGTGTAATTTACACTTATTCAAAATTTGGGAAGGGAGTGAAGGATGAAAATTGGGTCTGAAGCTCACAGGGAGTTGTTTTGTGGCAGTTTCATGGCTAGCCACTTGCCCTATGAACCAGAGACATTACCGTGGCCAGAGTTAGACGAGGCCGCGATCGAGCGTCTGCGCAAAATTCCGTTTTGGGATGAGGCTCTCTACACCGAACGCAAGGCAGGCGTGATGCTCCAAGCCTATGCCGACCGGGTGAGCGATCCCCTGATCCGGGCGGCGATCGAATTGCAGGCAATGGAAGAGGCCCGTCATGGTCGCATCATTGAATACATGGTCAATCTCTACAACATCGACGTTCCAGCCCGCCCCGCAAAGCCATTACCAACCAATTTGGAACCGGCTTTTATCAACTTCGGCTATGGCGAATGTTTTGACTCATTTTTCGCCTTTGGTTTGTTTGGGATTGCACGCCAAACCGATTTTATTCCCGAAGCCCTATTCAATATCTTCAACACATTAGTGGATGAAGAAGCCCGTCACATGGTCTTTTTCGTCAACTGGATTGCCCACAAACAAGTCGTCGAAGGGCGCGCCTTTCTGCGTCCCTACACTTCGTTGCAGCAGTACACCGGAGCCGCTTTTCGGCGCTTGGAAAGCATTCAAGGCATGGGCAAAAAGGGCAAAAGTTCTAATAAGAAAGGCTTCACGGCATCTGGAGCCAAAGCGGTGAAAGTTGATCTCAGCCTGGACACGTTTTTGGAAATGTGTGTTGCTGAGAATGAAAGGCGCATGAGCGTTTATCCGCAGGAGTTGTTGCGGCCAGAGTTTTTACCGACGATCGCATCCCTCGCTCTCAACACGCTTAAACTGTTACCCCGCCGCAAAAATCATCCGGTTGCCGATCCAGCCTAAGCGAATGAACTTAACATCTATGGGGTAGGTGTAGCATCTACCTCGATCGCAAGCTGTCTATTTTTCCAAATGCCCCAAACCTAATCATACTTATGGTTCTCAACATCCAAGCCATTCTTGTGCCCCAAGGCGCAGAATATCGAGCTGTGTGTAGAGGGTTGCGCCAGATATTGAATCCACCGACCGTGTTTCCGGTTCCCATCGGGGCAATTCCATTGGCTCGCTGCCTGGAGCGACTCTATCAATCGGGCTGTTTGTTCAAAGGCCAACAAGTTTTGCTCATGGGCCTGTGTGGGGGATTAGTGCCGGAGCTAAAAACTGGCGATCGCGTGGTGTACGAAGCCTGCCTTTCAACGGCCTGTGCTGAATTGGGACAATTAGAGTGTGACCGGGAGTTGACCCGGCAAATTCAACAAACCCTGGAATACCCCGTTCAACCGGTCATTGCAGTGATGAGCGATCGAGTCGTGGCCCGAGCAGTTGACAAGCGGCAGCTAGCGCTACGATTTCGAGCCGATGTGGTAGATATGGAGGGGTTTGCCGCGCTGCATCAACTGGCTGAAGTCGGTGTTGCTCTTGCTACGGTGCGCGTCGTGAGCGATGACTGTCGCCATAGCATTCCCAATCTGGCTACCGCGATCGACGCCAAGGGGGCACTCCAACCCATTCCGTTAGCCGTGGCCATGCTAAAACAACCGATCGCCGCCCTGCATCTCATTTACGGATCGACAAAAAGCTTAAAGATTCTGCAAAATCTTACCTTTGAACTCTGCAAAAACTCGTTCTGATTAATACGGGTGTTCTATAATACAGGCATACTTTCCACCGGAGTCCCATGTCTGCCTCAACCCACCCTGCCTTAACCCATCGGGAACGTCAGTTGCTCAACTTTTTGGATGCCTACATCCAGCAGAATGGTTTTTCTCCCTCTGTCCGTTTAATTCGCGAGGCCATGGGCTATCGCTCCAACTCACCTGTTCAAGTTTACTTAGACCGGCTAGAGCAAAAAGGAGCCATTTATCGCGAAAAAGGCAAAGCCCGCACCGTTCGCTTACAGCCCTCACTTGAAGCAGTTGATGGTGTTTTCCTGAAAGGAACGATCGCGGCGGGTGGCGTGGTGGAATCGTTCCCTCAGCAATCATCAGAACCAATTCAACTGCCAGAACCTTTCAACAAACCTGGCAACTATGCCCTACAAGTAATTGGGGACAGTATGATTGACTCCCATATCTGTTCTGGCGATGTGGTGATCATGCGCCCCGTTGCCGATGTGCAAGCGTTAAAGCCTGGTAGCATTGTGGCTGCCCGCGTGGAAGGCGAAGGCACGACCTTAAAGCATTTTTATTTGAAGGGCGATCGGGCTTTCCTCAAACCGGCCAATTCCAACTTTCGCACGCATGAAGAAGATGCCACCCGTGTCCAGGTTCAGGGCGTTCTCGTTGGGGTGTGGCGGGAATATTAAGGCCAACCGTTAGTAGGTGCGCCCTTTCCAGGCTCCCCCTTGACCACGCCAGTGACGCATCGCTGAATCGAGCGTCATCAGGTTATAGAGAGCTGCGATCGCAGGCAGTGCGATCGCCCATAGCGGCGGTAGTTTGTACAACTGAATCGTGGGGAGGTAGGCCAGCGACATGAATGCCCAACCCACAAATCCAGCCAGCGCTAATTCCCAAGTTGCAGTGAGTAGCCCAGTCATGAAGGCGATCGGGGCAACCAGATACACCAGCGCCATCCCTAGCACGGTTCCCACCAGCAATAGCAGCGAGTAATTCAACTGGGTGTATGCCGTCCTGGCCACCATATCCCAAATTGTTTGCAAGGACTCATACGGACGTAAGCTATGAGTTGTTTGTGTCAACCCTAACCAAATTGGACGATTGCCCTTTTGCTCCCGCCGTTTCACGGCTCTGGCCAGCGAACAATCATCAATTAACGCTTGCCGCAGAATTTGCAGCCCGCCAATTTCCTGTAAAGCGGTTCGTCGAATCAGAATACAGCCCCCCGCCGCCGCCGCAATGGGACTGCTGGGATTGTTTACCAATGGAAACGGGTACAGCTTTTGAAAGAAAAAGACGAAGGCTGGAATTAGCAGTTTTTCCCAAAAGCTCTCACAGCGGAGCAACACCATTAATGACACCAAATCAAGATCATCCTGCACGGCCTTAGCCGCCAATTGGGTTAAATTGCCCGGATCATGTTCAATGTCTGCGTCTGTAAATAACAAGTAATCTGGCTGGGTTGAAAGCGACTGGACGTAGCGATCGCCCTGCTCCATCGCCCAGAGTTTGCCCGTCCAGCCAAGGGGGAGTGGTTTTGCCTGAAGCACCGTGACCCGATGACTTTGGCCTAAGGACTCAGCCGTTTCGCGAACAATATTTCCGGTGTCATCTGTACTGTGATCATCCACGACCACAAGTTGGCATGGCCCTGCATAGTCTTGCTGCAACAATGAGCGCACCGATCGCGAAATCACGTCGGCCTCATTTCGCGCTGGGATGATGACGCAGATGGAAGGGGGAGTGGGGGAGGGTGGAGAGGCGGAGTCTAGTCGCTGGTCACATTTCCAGAATCCGCCCCATATAGTGAGTAGCCCAATCCAAATGGCATTGGATAACAGCACCAGTCCTAAGCTAAATTCACCCATCGTCATGATTGCCAAGCTTCACCTACTGAGGGCACAATACATCAGATTGGGGAGGAGTGTTAACTTATGCAAACGCAAGACAATGTATCTCAAGCACTCACGGCATCGCGAGCGGAAGATGCGATCGCTCGTATCGATGAAGTGATTGGCAAAAGTCAAGATTACTTACTTTCGCTCCAAAATCCGGCGGGATATTGGTGGGCGGAGTTAGAGTCCAATGTCACGATTACGGCAGAAGTTGTGCTGCTCCACAAAATTTGGGGAACTGACCAGCAGCGGCCTTTACCCAAAGCGGAAACTTACCTACGGCGGCAACAACGTGAGCATGGCGGTTGGGAATTGTTTTACGGTGATGGCGGCGAGCTCAGCACAACGGTGGAAGCTTACATGGCGTTGCGCTTACTGGGCGTGCCAGCCACTGATCCAGCATTGCAGAAGGCGAAACAGTTCATTCTCGATCGTGGTGGCATTAGCAAAACACGCATTTTTACTAAATTCCATCTCGCTCTAATTGGGTGTTACGACTGGCAAGGACTCCCCTCCTTGCCACCCTGGATTATGCTGCTGCCCAACAGTTTTCCGATCTACGAGATGTCCAGTTGGGCGCGGGGAAGTACGGTGCCGTTGCTGATTGTGTTTGATCAAAAGCCGGTGTATCCGGTGGAACCCGCCATCACATTGAATGAGTTGTATGTGGAAGGGCGAGCGAACGCAACCTTTGAATTGCCCCGCAAGGGCGATTGGTCTGATGTGTTTGTCTGGCTCGATCAGGCCTTCAAATTATCTGAAAGTTTGAATTTTATCCCCTTTCGCGAAGAAGGAATTCAGGCGGCAGAAAAGTGGGTACTGGAGCGCCAGGAAGCAACAGGCGATTGGGGTGGCATTATTCCGGCGATGTTGAATTCGCTGCTGGCCTTGCGCGCATTGGGCTACGACGCACACGATCCGATCGTCGAACGGGGGTTGCAAGCAGTTGATCGCTTTGCGATCGAAAAGGATGATGCCTACTGGGTACAGCCCTGCGTCTCACCGGTCTGGGATACGGCGCTGGTGATGCGATCGTTGGTAGATGCGGGGCTGCCGCCGGATCATCCTGCGTTAGTCAAAGGTGGTCAGTGGTTGCTGGAGGCGCAAATTCTTGATTACGGCGATTGGGCCGTTAAAAATAAAGCGGGGAAACCGGGAGCCTGGGCGTTTGAGTTCATGAATCGGTTTTACCCGGATGTGGATGATACGGCGGTGGTCGTGATGGCCCTCAACGCGATTCATCTGCCGGATGAGGAGTTGAAGCAACAGGCGATCGCGCGAGCCGTCCAGTGGATTGCTTCCATGCAGTGTCGCCCTGGCGGTTGGGCCGCCTTTGACTTGGACAACAACGCCGATTGGTTAAATCAAGTCCCCTACGGTGACTTGAAGGCCATGATTGATCCCAACACGGCAGATGTTACGGCTAGAGTGTTGGAAATGATGGGTCGTTTAGGGCAGAAGCAAGCGGTAATGGGGAGCCATCCAAATGCTGGTTCTTTGCTTGCGCCAACCCGCCTCGATCGTGCCCTTGAATACCTGCGGCGGGAACAAGAGCCAGAAGGCTGCTGGTTTGGTCGCTGGGGGGTGAATTATATCTACGGCACCAGCGGAGTATTGTCTGCCCTCGCTTTGATTGCACCAAGCAGCCATCGCCGCGAAATCGAGCGGGGTGCAGCGTGGCTAGTCACTTGTCAAAACCGCGATGGCGGTTGGGGCGAAACCTGTTTCAGCTATAACAACCGTTCCTACATGGGGCAGGGCGACAGCACGGCATCCCAAACAGCGTGGGCAATAAGCGGTTTACTTTCAGCTGGAGAAGCGCTGGGACAGTTTGAACTGGATGCCATTTCTCGCGGCGTGGCTTACCTGGTAAATACTCAGCAGGAAGATGGCACTTGGGACGAAGATTATTTTACGGGCACGGGATTCCCGTGCCACTTCTACCTAAAATATCACCTGTATTATCAAAACTTCCCCTTGATGGCTTTGGGACGTTATCGGTCTTTGCTCGGACAACAGCAGGCGTTGACGCTGCCTCTGGCCTTGAAAGACAAACAAGCAGAGACATTGGATGCCAATCATGGCAGTAGTGCGCTGAAAAGGGAGAAAGATTAGAGAAGTGCGATCGTCAAACTCAGGATGCTGGATTGCGTAACCTGTGGGGTGGGTGTCTCACCCGCCCAAATGGGTAAGGCGTTCGTAAACCTGAGTTGAACACGGCTCATCTCACCCAAAGTGCAGTTTCTTCAATTCTCTGGCCTAAGCAGCCGTAGGCATATATCGAGAAGCAAGAACCGCCTGGTAATAATTTCGGAGCTGCTGCGTTGCAGCCGACCAACCCCAGCGTTCGGCTTCTTGTCGAGCATTGCGGCGGAGCGTTTCCCGCTCTTCTGGATTGGCCAACAGGCGTTGTGTAGCTTTAATCGCCCCGTTTTCATCCAACGGGTCAAACAAGAAGCCGTTCTCCCCATCGGTGACAATATCGGGAATCCCACCCGATCGCGCTGCCACCACTGGACAACCTGCCGCCATCGCCTCTAACAGCACCAGACCCAACGTTTCAGTGCGAGAGGGAAACACAAACGCATCGGCTGAGGCAAATGCAGATCCCAACTCTTGCCCTTGCAAGTAGCCAACAAAATTCGTTGGTGTATCGGCAAAGTGCTTCTCGAGATTTTGCCGATTTGGCCCGTCTCCGACCAACGCCAGACGCGCATGCGGAATTGCCTGCAAAACGGGTTTGATCCGTTCAATTTCTTTTTCCGCAGACAGCCGTCCCACGTAGAGCAACAGCGGACTATCGGGATAGCCTTGAGTTAAGCGCGATCGCATCGCCTGACTCGCCAGATGCGGCTGGAATGTTTCGGTATCAACCCCACGCTGCCACAAGTCTACCCGCTCAATGCCGTGTGCGGTCAACGCCTGCATCATAGCAGTGGAGGTACAGAGGTTAAGTTGTGCTTGATTGTGACCAGCCTTGAGTAACTCCCACAGTAACCCCTCCAACAGGCCCAAGCCGTAGTGCTGCAAATATTCTGGCAAGTGGGTGTGATAGCTAGCCACGAGCGGCAGATTCAACATTTTGCTATAGAACAAGCCCGCCAAACCTAACACAGCTGGGTTCACCACATGAATGAGGTCTGGTTGAAATTGCTCCAGTTCCTCACCGATCGCAGGTCGGGGTAGCGCCAGTTTCAGTTCAGGATACAACGGCAACGGAAACCCCGAAACCCCATAGATCTTTGCACCCTTGTATTCTCTTAACCCCCCTTCTGGCGAAATCACCAAAACCTGATCTCCCAGTCGTTGAAGATGGTCAACTGTATGTTTTAAGCGAGTAACAATGCCATCAACTTTGGGTAAAAACGTTTCAGTGAATAGGGCAATGCGCATAGAACCAGGCGTTAAGAACTAGGGGTTGGGAATTAGGATTTACCGATGCCATTTAACTTTGGGCAAAATTTGAGCCTCATCAACGCGCCCTTTGTATTTAATGGCGAAGTTGAGTAGAGAATCAATTAGAGAATCAGACAACAGATGCGGTTGCAATCCCAAGTCCAACAAGTTGGTGTTCTTGGCGTTGAAGTAGTGTTCTTCTTTTTCAATGCGGGGATTATCGAGGTGTTTAACCTCAACTTTCAAATCGAGTTTTTCACCTGCTTTTTCCACCATGTAAGCGAGATCACCTACACTGAACATTTCAGTGAACTGGTTGAACACCCGAAATTCTCCGGCATTGGCAGGATTTTCGCAGGCAATCTCAATACAGCGCACCGTATCCCGAATGTCCAGGAAGCCGCGAGTTTGGCCGCCTTTGCCATACACCGTAAGGGGATGGCCGACAGCCGCTTGAATGCAGAAACGGTTGAGGGCTGTGCCAAATACGCCGTCATAATCCAGTCGGTTAATGAGCAACTCATCCAGACCGGTTTCTTCAGTCAATACGCCGTAAACCACGCCCTGGTTGAGATCGGTGGCGCGTAGACCCCAGATGCGGCAAGCAAAGTGAATATTGTGGGAATCGTGTACCTTGCTGAGGTGGTACATGCTGCCAGGTTGTTTGGGGTAGGGTAGCGTGTCTTTGCGTCCGTTGTGTTCGATCGTGATGTAGCCTTCTTCAATGTCGATATTGGGAGTGCCGTACTCGCCCATGGTGCCCAACTTGACGAGATGACAGTTGGGGAAATCCTCTTTCATGGCGTAGAGAATGTTGAGGGTGCCCACAACGTTGTTGACCTGGGTCATGACCGCATGCTCTCGATCGATCATGGAGAAGGGCGCTGATCGCTGCTCACCAAAATGGACGATCGCGTCTGGCTCAAATTGACGCAGCGATTGGCTGAGAAATTCGTAGTTTGTAATATCGCCAATGAACAAGTCGATCGCTTTGCCAGTCAGTTCTTGCCAGCGTTTGAGGCGTTGCTGAATCGGCGCGATGGGAGTCAGAGTTTGCACACAAATCTCATTATCCCAATGCCGTCGCACCAGGCTATCTAAAATTCCAACCTCATGACCTCGGTTCGATAGGTAGAGCGCAGTTGCCCAACCGCAGTAGCCATCACCACCAATTACTAGAACTTTCATGTTGCAAATCGTGCTTGCGAATACTCTGCCAAATCTACCAGGTTTGGGTACCTGCTGAACGATTTTTTTGACAGGCAGTAGGAAGTGGAAGAGTAGCAGAGTGGGTGCGTGGATGGGTGGGTGCGTGGGGGCATGAATAAGCGTTTTGAGCAGTCGTTACTCTACCGACTCACTGCCCCACCGACTCAGTTACTTCCCGCCAACTCTTACAATGTAGCCAGTGCTTGCTCGATCGCCGCCAATGCCTGATCGATCTCCGCCGCATTGACAATCAGCGGTGGCACGAAACGCACCACCTTCGGCCCAGCCGGAACCAGTAGCACACCTTGATTGATGCCTGATTGCACGACTTGCGCCGAGGTCAAATCAATGTCGGATTTGAGTTCTAAGCCGTTAATCAAGCCCCAACCCCGCACTTCGGCGACTTTGTCTGGGTAGCGTTGGGCGATCGCCCGCAGCCCTGCCCGCAACTGCTCACCTCGCTCCTGCACATTCTGCAACAAGTTTTCTTGCTCCAATGTTTTACAGACCGCGAGTGCAACCGCTGTGGCAAAAGGATTGCCGCCAAAGGTGCTGGCGTGATCTCCAGGATTAAACACATTGCAAGTCGATTTGCAGAGCATCGCTCCGATCGGAATGCCGCCACCTAGCCCTTTAGCCGATGTAAAAATATCTGGTTCAATCCCATGATTTTCGTAGCCCCAGAGTTGCCCCGAGCGGCCCATCCCGACTTGCACTTCATCACAAATCAGAAGAATGCCCTTTTCATCACAAATTTCGCGGATGCGCTGGAAATAAGCGGTATCACCGGGACGCACTCCCCCTTCTCCCTGCAACGCTTCGAGCAAGATGGCCGCCACTTGAGGTGTATCCCGGTCAAGCTCGGCGATCGTCTGCTCCAGGGCGGCAATATCGTTATATGGCACGTAATGAAACCCCGGCACGAGTGGGCTAAAGCCTTTTTGATATTTAGGCTGGCCGGTGGCAGTGATAGTGGCTAGGGTGCGTCCGTGGAAGCTGGCGTGAGCCGTCAAAATAATCGGGTTAGCAATGCCTCTCACATCATGAGCATACTTACGCGCCAGTTTGATCGCCCCTTCATTTGCTTCGGCTCCGGAGTTGCAGAAGAAGACTCGATCGGCGCAAGAATGATCGACTAACCACTTGGCTAGTTCTCCTTGAGCAGCGGTGTAATACAGGTTAGAAACATGATGTAAGGTTTGAATTTGCTGCGTCACTGCCTCCACCATGACGGGGTGGGCATGTCCTAAGGTGCAGGTGGCAATCCCGGCCACAAAGTCCAGATATTCGCGTCCGTCCGTATCCCACACTCGACACCCCGCCCCTTTTGCCAGCGTAATCGGGTAGCGGACATAGGTTTTCATCACGTATTCATCAAACGCTTCTGTGGTGAATGGCACAGCAGGGTAGCTTGGTGAAGTGAAGGTGGATGGGGTTTGGAGTAGTGCGTCTAGGCTCACTGTTCAGCTTCCTTAAGAATGACTAACCTTAACCATAGCGGATCTCTCCTCTGAGCAACGGTCAGAGATCAACAGGTCAATTTTTTCTGACATTACTTGTAATTAAAGGTTGCGATCGTCAGGCAAACCCAACCCAACATAAAACAAGCTCCGCCGAATGGTGTGATTGCCCCTAACCACTTAATGCCGCTAATGCTAAGAACATATAAGCTGCCAGAGAATATCAACACACCGGCAATAAATGCAAATCCGGCGATCGGGAGAGTCGGCGGGATCACTTCGGCTCGACTTAGCAAAAGCCCAACCGCCAGTAAGGCCAGCGCATGGTACATCTGATAGCGAGCACCTGTTTCAAAGATTTCAAGCGCGCGTTCAGAGAGATTTTCCTTCAGCGCATGAGAACCGAAAGCTCCGGCGGCAACGGAAAAACCACCCAATATGGCCGCGATCGCCAAAAAGAACTGAACCATAGCCAGTAGCTAGAAAAAAAAGACAGGCCAACCAACTATGAAAGGAGAGTTAACTGGCAGTCCCCAATGCCCGAAAAGTCTTCAGCTTTAGCGCAATCTACCTGGTTAGCCACCAAAAATCACGTGTCCTCGCCCTCACTCAGCTTCCATGTAGAGAAGGCTGTCGATCGGTTTTCCGGTTCTACAGGAAATATGGCCTTTTCGACTCTAGCACCGTACAGACAGGGTGTTTAAGCTCCTTATTCATCGAATGCTAGTGAACCTCACCGCAGTAATTGAAAAACTTTGTAAATGTGTCAATTAGCTCAATCGACGTGGAAATATTAGGCAAATTAAGCCCATCAAGAAATTGAACTTGAATCGCTTAAGGTTTCCTTTGATTGTCTTTAAATTGACATCTTTTAATTATGATTCCTGTTAATTCTATTCGTGAGATTAAACTAATTTTCGGCTTTAACTTTTATTACTTGAACAGGTAGAGCTATTAGCTGAAGTTACATCTATTGGCAGAGTCGGCCATTTGTAAAAGCCTTACTGACGAAGGAGTATAGGAAACTGTCAGTGAGCGAAGCTAATGGTGTGAAAACTAAGAATGACAAAGCTAACTTTAAAAAAGATGAGTTTTTTTAACATTGAAACTCCAATTTTTACCCCTAAACAATCAGCGTTTGAAATTGCAGAGATGCCAGGTCTATGGCGAGTTCACTGGCAAGTTAATGACCGTGTGATTTATTCGAGTTTCTACACTCGGCATGATCAGGCTTGTTTACTATGGGGAGCCATTTCTGCCTTAATTTTTATCACAGCCCAGTTCCTGCCCTGGAGTTGGGTGACTCAAACCGTGATCGCAACAACCCTAACTTTAGTGGGAGTCGTCGGTACAGTGGGATTAACGTGGCGGTTCGCTCTGGTTGAGCGCTTGAGTTGGGTATTGGGTAGTTGGGCCACGCTGATGTTGCTCGGGACGATCGCAACTTACCAAGGCATGTTCGGCGGTTGGACCTGGATACTTCCCCAGATTTGCTCCTTCTGGCTCGGCTTGAGTGCAATAGGTTATTTGGTGACAGGCTTTGGGATGCGATCGCGCTTGTTTTTGTTGCTGAGCCTGATTCACTTGCTGGCGATCGGTCTACTTCCCTACTTTCCAGCCTGGCAGCCTTTGCTTGCTGGTTTAGTGATTAGTGGGAGTGCCTTCTCGATCGCCGAATTTCAATGGGATGCAAACGGGGTCTGTGGATATCAACTTCACCCGGTGGAACGCTAATCGCAAGACTATTAATTAAATAGCTCCAACGCTTGGCGCAGAAAGGTCTTTAGCTTCTCGGCCACTTCCGGAGCCGGATGTCGATCGCCCTCAAACGTCCACTCATGCACGGTAGACAATCGCCACTGCTTACCTTGATGATTAAACCCGGCCACCTCTGCACCAATCACGCGCCGATCGCCGGTTGCCTCGTCACTGTGAAACCGAAGTTGCAATAAAATACTACGGCTTTGAAACAGGCGTGAAAAGCCTGGTAGGTGAAACCCAATGTCGATCGAGTCTGGGTCAACCAGTTCGCGTGTGTCCGGATCATTAGCCCACGGCTTTAGGTCCGCTTTGGCATCCGGGAATTCGGATTTAAAGAGGTTAACCAAGGTAGCAATTTTGCTGGCAGTTTCCAGGCATTTTGCCTGCTCGGCTGCATTCACTCGCGGCTCCTTTCGGGGTGGTAAGTGGAGGGGCAGATAACGCAGGATTCGTTAACGACAAGTTAATTAACGATAATTTACACCACTTCAGCCAATTCGACATCCCTTTTGTTGAGTCATTCACCTTCATAACGGATGGCCGTGCCACTAGCGGCGACCATCATCATGCCGCCACCATCCCCAATGCTGATCGACTCATAATCAATATCTACTCCAATCACTGCATTCGCCCCTAAAGCCGCCGCCGCTTCCGTCATTTCTCGAATGGCGGTTTGCTTTGCTTCTCGCAGCGATCGTTCATATCCAGCCGAGCGCCCCCCCACAATGTCTCGAATGCCAGCAAAAAAGTCGCGAAAAATGTTCGTTCCCAAAATGGCTTCACCGCTTACGACACCGTAGTAGGTCACAATGCGCTTGCCTTCTAAGGTATTAGTTGTCGTCACAATCATAAGAAGATCTCCCAAAAATCATTGCCATCACCCGAAGTAGGAGTTTTATCTGAAATTCATCCTGATGGGCTAGCTAATGGCGTGGAGGAAGACGTATCCAAGCTTTCGACCTTGAATAGTCAAGGCGCTCTAGCTTTCGCCAGAGCGCCAGAACAGTAACCACTCTCTATTACTGTGATACCATTTCGCCCTTCGATATTCCGCAAATCTCTGGAAAGCGTATGACACTTTATGAACTGATCTAGGGGAATTTACCGGGGCGAGATTGGAATCCTGTTCTGGAGCCGAAGCTGGCAGCGAATTTTCTAGACTCCAGATGCCATGAAATTACAATATTTGTTCCTGTTTGCGGCTTCAGTGTTGCTCACAGATCCGATCGAGATCGTTCGTAGTGCGCCAATTCAGATCGCTTACGGGTCTTCGGGTCTAAATGCTAGCCAGGTGTATCAACAGGTCAATCCTGCCGTAGTCACGGTATATGCTGGACGAGAAATTGGATCCGGGAGTATTGTTAGTTCCAGCGGTGCCCCACTGGTTTTAACCAACAATCACGTAATCAGAGGAAGCGCTCAAGTTTATGTGCGCATGGCAGATGGTAGACGCATTCCGGGTCAAGTAATCGGGACGGATGTACGCCAGGATCTCGCTTTGATCCAACTCAACACCGCGGAAGCCTTACCCACCGTTCAAATTGCTGGTAACACGGGGATTCAACCAGGCCAACCGGTACTGGCGATCGGGAGTCCTTATGGTCGGCCTGGGGTCATGACGCAGGGCACGTTTACTGCTGTCCGCAGCAACGGTGACTTACAATCTCGCGTGATTTTGGAACCAGGAAACTCGGGTGGCCCGCTACTCAATACGTTAGGGGAGATGATTGGGGTCAATAAGGCCATTTTAGAATCATCTAGAGGCGGCAATACTGGCATTAGTATCTCGACTAGTGGGGCAGCTGCGCGTAATTTCATTGAACGAGTGCGTCCTGGTAGTTTGGTTGCAACTCAAGGCAAAGGTACTTTTCCAGCGATCGCCAATCTCCCCAACGCTAATACTTCTCAACCTGGGGCAAACTGGGGCGCACCAACGCCGACACCGCCAACTTCCACCTGGGGGGCACAGGGCAACACACCGCTTTATGAATCAGCCGGAACCCCGTGGTTAGGCCAACGGCGAAATGAGGTTGTCGTCCCGAATGTCATTGCTCCCTGGCCAGCGGCGCAAATTCCTACGGTGCAACCTTATCCAACTTACGAATCGCCTTATCAATCAGGGATGAGTCCGCCGAGTGTTTATCCTGACCCATACTCGAATGGCAGTGGCGGTTTTCCTAATATCGCCCAAGCACCTATGCCAGCAGGCGCTAAATTAGGCGTGATTGTTGATACGCGAACGATGGTAATTCAGCAGGTTAAGCCAGGAACGGCTGGGGCCAATAGTGGATTGCAGGTCGGCGATCGCTTGGTTGCCGTAAACGGTTCCCAACTACGGAGTTTTGATGAATTGCAAGCATTCATGAATCAGGCTCCACCTGCGGCTGCGTTTACTATCAGTCGGAGTGGTCGATCAGCCACGGTACAGGTACGATTTTAAATCCTTGACGTTAGGAAGCATGGCTCCAATCATGCAACTGTTCTCGTTGCGGTTGGGGCGATCGACTTTTTGCAGAAACCAAAGATTCTGATGCCGTTATTGCCATTGGAGTCTTTGGTTTCTGGCGGCCAGTCTGCTTAGACTTGTTTTCGGCATCAAGCTTGATCACAACGGACATGAGTCACCTCTTTAATCAGTAGTCGAAGCATAACAACCGCTACATTCAGTGTTGTATGCCTTAAGAAAGAAAAGTAGCCTCTACATATAGCATGATTTTCCTGTTCGTCAAGCCCTCTTATCGGCAGAGGCCACGGCAAAACTGAAAACCATCGCCTTAACCTCGGCACTTGCCCCTACAATCCTCTACAGTGCCTGCTTCGATCATTGAGAATTTCTCAACCGCTTATGTCTGCCTCACTCGCATCAATCGCACAGTTGCGGCTATATCCAGTTAAAGCCCTCGATCCGGTGGCGGTTAATGAGGCCACTTTTCTTGCGAGTGGTGCCCTCACGGGCGATCGCCGGTTTGCGATCGTGGATAGCACGGGAAACTTTGTGAACGGCAAACGCAATGCCAAAATCCACTCTTTGCGCTCCCACTTTGAGCTTGCGACTGGAGTATTATCTCTCTATGCTCAGGGGCCGGAGCCGGTGGAAGCATTTCATCTAGAGCAGGAGGTCGATCACCTGGAAGCTTGGCTATCGAGTTACTTTGGCTTTCCGGTGCAGATTGTTCAAAACTTAGAAATGGGGTTTCCCGACGATACGATCTCTCCTGGCCCGACGATCGTCAGTACTGCAACCTTAGAACTCGTGGCCTCCTGGTTCCCTGATTTGACCGTGGAAGAAGTGCGGCGGCGTTTTCGGGCCAACATCGAAATTGCTGGTGTTCCTGCATTCTGGGAAGATCATCTTTTTGCCAAGGCCAACGAAACGGTGCTGTTTCAGCTTGGAGCGGTGCAGTTAATGGGCGTTAACCCTTGTCAGCGCTGTGTTGTCGTGACTCGTAATTCTCAAACTGGAGCGGTCTATCCCAATTTTCAAAAGAATTTTGTAGCCAAACGGCAGGAAACGTTACCGGATTGGACGGAGCGATCTCGCTTTAACCATTTCTTTCGTCTCGCCGTGAATACACGAGTGGCTGCGTCAGAATGTGGTAAAGCTATCCGTATTGGAGACGAAATTAATATTTATGCGGACGATCGCTGAAATTAATGACAAGATCAGTCGCAAGTCTGCTGTGGTATGGACAGTGGAAGAAGCCAAAGCACGGGTAGCCGATGTTGGCATCACGCAAGCAGCCAAAGAAGTGGATGTCATCACTACCGGCACGTTCGAGCCGATGGAATCCTCCGGGACAGTTATCAACTTGGGGCAGACAGATCCACCAATTAAAATTCGACAATGCTGGATTGATGGCGTTTCGGCCTACTCTGGGTTTGGCGCGGTTGATTTATACCTCGGTGCCACGCATGTTACGGAAGTGGTGGAAGGAGAGGAAATCCGAGAACGGGGCGGTGGGCACGTTATCGCGGATTTGATTGCTGGAAAGGCCGTGCAACTCCGCGCTTTAGGGCAAGTCACGGATTGTTACCCGCGGGCATCATTTGAAACAACTATTACCAAAGAGACTATCAATCAGTTCTACTTGTTCAATCCGCGTAATTTGTATCAAAACTTTATCGTTGGCGTCAATGGCGGCGATCGCCCCCTCTTCACCTATTTGGGACCACTCCAACCCCGTCTCGGAAACGCAGTTTATTCCAATCCTGGGGCACTTTCGCCTTTGCTTAATGATCCCGATTTGCAATTAGTTGGGATTGGAACCCGTATTTTTCTAGGTGGTGGCATTGGGTATGTGGCTTGGGAGGGCACACAACATTTTCCCCTGCAAAAGCGGCTACCCAACCGAACTCCTATTGGTCCTGCCGCAACCCTGGCATTAATTGGTGATGCGAAACAAATGGATCCCCATTGGGTGCGGGGGTGCTATTTCAAGAGCTATGGCCCTTCGCTAATGTTGGGAGTCGGCTTACCACTTCCCGTTTTACACGAAGAAGCGATCGCTCATTGCGCTGTGCAAGATCAGGATTTAGTCGCCCCCATCGTAGACTTTTCCATTCCCAGACGAGTTCGCCCCACCTTTGGGTTGGTGAGCTATGCTCAACTGAAGGCAGGCAAAATTACGATCGAAGGGCGAACCGTTCGAGTGGCTCCCCTCGCCAGCCTCTATCTATCCCGACAGGTGGCATTAGAACTGAAACATTGGATTGAGGCTGGAAAGTTTTATCTCACAGAGCCAGTCGCCGCCATTGCCAGCGATCGAGCATTTCTCCCCCAGGATGTGTGGGGATCGCAACTGCGGATGGACTAATCCTCAGAAGTTGTATTTTGCTCACTCCGTTTGATGGGTTTAGAAGCCGGTTCTCGGGGGGGACGGGGTGCCCCAGCAGCGGTCGACGATCGACCGACAGGTGCTTTGCCAGCAGGACGACCAAAACTTGGTTTTCTGGGACGACCCTTCTTCACAAAATCTTTATCTCGCTTCTTCGGTGGAGCCATCCCGACACAATCTCCATCCGTGACTAAGAGGGTGTTGTCCTCACGTTTGATATGAAGGTCCCAAAAATAACCAACGGTGCGAGTGCTATCTAACTCGCCCCGGAGCGATAGTTTGAACGCTTTTGCCTTTTGGGAGCTTTTCCGTGGAGTTTGCTGAATTTTCACCACAATCAGCTTTTCGTCAGGTGAAACAAAAACAATTTCGCCTCTAACTGAGAAATAATCGACTTCCAGTTGGAGGTCAGCCAAACTGCTCGCAGATTCTTCTACAGAACTGTTTTCCTCATCCAACTCATCTTTCTTTAGAGTTTCTGGCTCCCAAACGCCCACAATCTGTAGGTGCAGTTCTTTTTCCTCTTCGCGAGTGCGGGGATACACGACCCAAATATGTTCTTTCTCGAGGTCAATATGATTTTTTACTAGGCTCATCACCCGTCCGAGCAAAACAGCTTTCAAATCTGAACCGTCTGCCGCTTTGAAGTCTCCTCGGGTAAATTCTTCTTCCGATGGGGTATAAATTCCGCGAACCAGGCCGATCGCGCGATACTGCTTAGGCTCGCTTGGCGGCGGAATTGGCTGTTGTCGCAACCCAGCTTGATTGGCTTGCTCTTCCTCGCTGGATGGGCTGGGTAAGGTTTCGGTGACGGTTGGGGCAGGCGAACTCCCACTTGAGGAACTTGAAACTGACACGATCTCCAGCTTCGGATGAGCAGGCTTTGCGGGAATGGGTGGCTTGTCGCCAGACTTGCTATTCGTCTCATCAGGTTTTGCTACCGTCGCCTGAGATGGCGGTTGAGGCCGGACCGGACGCATCGGAGGTTTACGTAAAACAGGAGCTTCTTCCTTCGATGTTTCGGCTGAATCAGCCTCCATATTTGAACTCGGAGGTGTTTCAGTTTGAGCGAACTCAGACGCCACCGGCTCTGGAGAAGTTGACTCAGCAGAGGAGATTTTTTGGGGGGACAAATCAGGCGAGGGACTCATAGGCGGTAGTTAAGGCAGGGTGCGTGAAGGCTTCAGTCAGCTTATTTTACTGTTTGCAACGACGGGACGAACAAATCAGCAAATAATGTGCGGCTTTACACAAGATTTTGCTGAACAAGTTGGACCAGCATCACCAGTAATTCATCAAACCTGTCCAAGTAGAAACTCTAAAGACAGGATTTCCTTCTTAACATTTGAAATCGACAGACAGCAAGACTATCCCAAACATCATATCCAAAAGCTTGTCGTTGCGCGATCGCCAGCACATTGATCAAGGTGTTCAGTATTTACTGAACACAAAGAACAAAGATATGTTACATTTATAAGTGAGCAGGAAGTTTTTAGTGAAGTAAGAATTGATGAGCCTGACCAGTGACCCACTTTCCGCCCACCCTCTAGTCAACGCAGAGGAGATTCAGTCTGAATTAGTGCCAAACCAGCAACTCCAATCCGATCGGCAACATTTTGTCGAAGAAGTTGGATTGCTATTTGAAACAGTCGGCTTTCCTCGAATGGCAGGCCGTGTCTTTGGGTGGTTGCTGATTTCCAATCCGCCGCACCAATCGCCGACCCAACTGGCTGACGTGCTGCAAGCTAGCAAAGGCTCCATCAGCACGATGACTCGCTTGCTAGAGCAACTAGGACTCATTGAACGAGTGAGTTTGCCAGGGCAGCGGCGAGATTATTTCCGGATCAAGCTCAATGCCTGGTCGGAATTATCGAAACGGCGGCTGGATCAGATAACAGCGTTTCGGAAACTTGCTGAACGGGGATTGACTCTTTTACATGCAGAACCATCTGAACTCACCGAACGCCTTCAAGAAATGCACGATATTCATGCGTTCTTTGAAGCTGAATTACCCCTCATCCTCGATCGCTGGGCAACCTATCGTCAGGCTCAAACTCAGTCAAGCCCTGATGACACGCGATAGAGCGTCTAGACCTTGCCATCTGCCTGTACTCGCAAATTGTTAATTTCTAACGAACTCTCTCTTCATAATGACTATGCAACTTCCTTTGATTAGTAAAACCACTAAAAAGCCAAACCCCTGGTTGGTTGGGCTGCTTGCTGCGGGTGTAGTCGGTGTACCCACAACAGCGTTCGTCTTATCCCGAAATAATGCAACCAAAACCGATGTCAAAGAATATGTTGTGCCTGTGCAGCAAAAAGATGTGACGGTGCGCATTACGGCAAACGGTGAAGTGATCCCAGTGCGGCGATTGAACCTGAACCCGAAAACAGCCGGACGGTTAGATCAACTGCTAGTGGAACAGGGCGATCGCGTCGATGCGGGGCAAGTTGTGGCTCGAATGGATAGCCGCGAACTGCAAGCTCAACGGCAACAAGCATTGGCAGAATTGGCACGGGTAAAAGCAAACTTAGACTTGTTGCGGTCAGGCAACCGGCCCGAGGCGATCGGCCAAGCACAGGCTAGCGTAAACCAGGCGCAGGCCGAAGTGGCAGCGGCTCAAACTCGGTTGAATCTGGCCGCCCAACGGGCAGAACGCAATCAAGCTCTGGCAAGTGATGGAGCTATCAGCCGCGATCGGCTGGATGAAGTTATGAACGAGCAACGCAGTGCCCAGGCCAACTTGGAGCAAGCCCAAGCCCGCTACAACAATGCTGTGCAGCAACTCCGTTTGCAACGCAACGGCGCGCGGAGCCAGGAGATTGCCCAAGCGGCGGCTCAAGTGGCAGCGGCTCAAGCGAACCTCCAAGCGATTGATACTCAACTGGAAGACACCATCATTCGCGCTCCCTTCGCTGGGGTGATTACCCAACGGAATGCCACCGAAGGTGACTTCGTGACACCCACCAGTTTTTCCTCCAACACCTCTTCGGCCACCTCGATCGTGACCTTGGCAAATGATCTAGAAATCTTAGCCAAGGTGCCAGAAGTGGACATTGGGCAGATCAAATCGGGTCAAGAGGTGGAAATCCGCGTCGATTCCTTCCCCAACCAAACCTTTAAGGGCATTGTGCGCCTGGTTTCTCCCGAAGCGAAGGAAGACCCAACCCAGCGCGGTGTCATCACTTTTGAAGTGCGAGTCAGAATGCTTACAGGAAAAGACAAGCTCCGTTCTGGGATGACCGCTGACCTCGCCTTTCTAGGCCAACGAGTGGACAACGCTTTGATGGTGCCGACTGTTGCCATCATCACCAACAAGGGGCAAACCGGGGTGTTGGTCCCCGATCGCAACAATAAACCCAAGTTCCAACCTGTCACGATCGGTTCCAACATCGGCAACGAAACCAAGATTTTGGATGGGATGAAACCCGGTGATCCCGTTTTTGTTGAGCTGCCGGAAGGCCAAAAACTAGACGACATTATCAAAGGGATGGAGCAGCAGTAATGGATTTATTTGAAAGCACCCGGATGGCAGCTAAAACGCTGACTGCCAACAAATTACGGAGTACGCTCACGATGCTAGGCATCATCATCGGTAATGCGTCCGTTATTGCCATGATCGGTATTGGGCAGGGTGCCCAACGACTGGCATCAGAGCAATTTGAATCTTTGGGGCCAAACGTACTATTTGTTTCACCGGGCAGCCCGCAAACGCAGCGGCGGTCATTTGACCTACCCCGAACCCTAGTCTTGGATGATGCCAAGGCGATCGCAGAGCAGGTGCCGTCCGTTCGCGAAGTGGCACCCCAGCGGCAAAGTCAATTACCGGTCATCTATCGCAACCTCAACTCCAACTCGCTGGTTGTCGGAACAACGCCTTCTTTTCTTTCAGTGCGCAGTTTTGATATGGAACGGGGCCGCTTCATCAGCGATCAAGATGTTGCCAGCAACAGTCAGGTTGTCGCACTTGGCTCGGATGTGGCGACTCGCTTTTTTGGCAATCGTGACCCGATCGGCGAAGAAATTCGGATTCGTGGCATTACCTTTCGTGTCATAGGAGTGATGCAATCGAAGGGTGCATTTTTGGGCAATAACCAGGATGATGCCGTGTACGTGCCGATCACCACGATGGCCAACCGCTTAACTGGGCAAACGTCTCCCTACGGCTTAGATCTGACTTTCATCTCGATCACGGCAAAAGACGAAGCGAGCATTCCTGCTGCCGAATTTCAGGTAACCAACTTGCTGCGGTTACGCCACAAGATCACCACAGAAGACGATTTCACGGTGCAAACTCAAAAAGATGTACTGCAAATTGTGGGTACGGTGACGGGTGGCTTAACCATTATGCTGGCTGCGATCGCGGCGATTTCGCTGGTGGTGGGCGGCATCGGCATCATGAATATTATGCTGGTATCCGTTACCGAGCGAACTCAGGAAATTGGCTTACGCAAGGCAATCGGAGCCTCTCAGCAGGACATCTTGATTCAGTTCATGATTGAAGCCGTGATTCTGGCGGCAGCGGGTGGTTTGTTAGGAACAGCGATCGGCGTGGGCGGCGTTGTACTGGTTGGAGCCTTAACGCCTTTGCAAGCAGGTGTTTCGCCTGCGGCAATTGCCGTCGCGACTGGGGTATCCGGCGGAATTGGTTTGTTCTTTGGCGTTGTGCCCGCCCGTCAGGCTGCCAAACTTGACCCGATCGTTGCCCTCCGGAGTGCTTAACCATGCCCACTACGACGATTGTTCGCTTGGAAGATATTTACAAGATCTATGGCTCTGGCGAAACTGAAGTGAGAGCGTTAGATGGAGTCAACCTCACGATCGAACAAGGAGAATTTTGTTCAATCATGGGAGCCTCCGGTTCGGGCAAATCCACCATGATGAACATCATCGGTTGCCTCGATAAACCCACCTCTGGGCGCTACTACCTGGACAATGTAGACGTTTCTCAGCTGAACGACACTGATTTGGCCCACGTCCGCAATCGTAAATTGGGCTTCGTGTTTCAGCAGTTCCATTTATTGCCCCAGCTATCAGCGCTGGAAAACGTGATGTTGCCGTTAGTCTATGCCAGCGTCTCAGAACGCGATCGCCGCGATCGTGCCGTAGAAGCCCTCACTCGCGTGGGACTAGCGCATCGACTGCACAATCGTCCGAATCAGCTTTCGGGTGGTCAACAACAGCGGGTTGCTATTGCCCGGGCGATCGTCGGTCGGCCCGTCTTGCTGCTGGCAGATGAACCCACGGGTGCCTTGGATTCAAAAACAACGGTAGAAATTCTCAATATTTTTGCTGAATTGAATGCCAGCGGCATGACTGTTGTTATGGTCACGCACGAACCCGATGTTGCCCGTTCCACACGCCGCGTGATTTGGTTCAAAGATGGTCAGGTGATGAATTCCAGCCTCACGCCAGACGAAATGAATCATCTAATGGCCGCAGCCTAGAAAAGGTAGCAGGGTCGGTGAGTCGGTGGGAAAGAAATGATTTCTACCCACTCATCGACTCATCCACTCATCTACCCATCTATGCCTTATTGCTGATGCTTCTACGCTTGGCCTTGAACTACCTTGCCCAGCGGCTACTTCTCCAAAGGTAGAAAAGGAGGACTGAGGTGATTAGGGCACCGAAACTCCACTTGATAGCGTTTTTCCACAATCCAGAAGCTTGCCCTGAGGTGGCACCTTGCGCTTGTTGTTGCAGCTGCGATCGCACAACCTTGATCCGCTCTTGCACCTGGGCTTTAACCGCATCCGGCTTACTAGGGTCAACCTGAACGCCTAAACCTTGGAGTTGGGCGGCCAGTTGCTTCAGTTCTTCCGGTTTGCTGCGCGCCAGTTGGTCTTCCAATTGCTTGAGTTGGGCGAGTTGTTGCTCCACTTGCTTGTCAACAACTTGCTGCGCCTGACTATTTACACTAACGGTTTGGAGAATGATCGGCGGAACCATCAGCAAAAATAAAATCGCCAACACCATACATAACCAGGACAAAATGCGGAGGCCAATTTTTTCTCCGTTTTTACGCCCGTAGTATTCGCCAAAGAAAATAAGCGTGAACCCCAACAGCGGAACAACCGCTCGTTCTACAAACTGGCCGATCGTTTGCAACAGCCACGTTGGTTGCTCTGTTGGCATCGTCAATAGAATATGGATAGCGTCAACTAACGCAAATACCAAAAAACCGTAGCCAATCCAACGAAATCGATAGGCTGTTAAATTTTCACTTGCTTCACCAGATGGAATTGACATATGTTTTGGTTCCTCCTGCGAACCGATGGTTGTGATGGGGGCTGTAACAATCGTAAGGATTATTGCAAGATTTCTTACAGAAGAAAAAGTTTATAACTTCCTCTTAAGCTCCATAAAAAGTCAGAATCGTGAGACCTTACTGTGGTGGAAAGTTTGCTTGCCACCATTGATGCCACGAAAACCAGGCTGACTCTAGCGTTTGATAGGCTTTTTCATTTGAAACTACTGTTCCAGATTGCAGGCCATCTTTCCTTGGGACTGACATTAATGTCCATAGGCAACGATAGTCGATGAGCGACTCTCGTCCTAGTAACCAGGGAATAAGTCGCGAAATTTGCAAGTCACTAGCATAGCGGTTTTGAGTGAACTGGGATTCTGTCACGGTGCTAAGGCCGCGAGGGTTTACGCACGCACTGAGATAGGCTTTGCCCTCATGCGTGACTAGCCCATAATGCCCTACTCCCGGTTGAAACTTGACTTTCATCGTGGCATTTGCGGTGCGAATTGGCGTATGCACGAATAAATAGCGGCTGACGTTGCCATCGCTTTGCATGTAAAACTGGTCTGCCTGGAGTTTGGTTTTGTCCTGCTGGTACTGGTAACGGCGGCCAAACTTGGCTTCTTCGTTTGACGTAATTGGTTCACTCGCAATAAAGGTCCATCCTTGAAGGGGGACTGTTGCTTGCAGCGTGTTTTCGGGTTTTTGTGCAGTTGCCTGGTCAACTTTAGGCATAGCGGCAACTCGTGCCCATACAAGCCCCGTCCCAACAAAAGTTGCGGCCAGCAGTCCAAGGCGAACCGTTGGCCAGTTGGAGTTAAGCATTTTCTTCTGCTCCTGAATCTGGCTTTTGAGCTGGGCTGCGAAGAAAGGCCAGCCAGCAGAGTAATCCAAAGATGAAAACAGCGATCGCCGAAAAAATCAGTGATCCCTGCCCCTCATGCCAGTAATCAAAGGCATTTTTGTCGCCGCCATTGTTCAAAATCGCCATGAGTGCAACGCGAAAAGAGTTGACGACAAAGGCGATAACAACAGCAGAAAGAACCACGAGTGCTTTTTGCCAGTGGTGCTTCAGCGGAAACATGAGCAAAAATAGCACAGAAATACAAAGCAGCTGCAAAATACTTTGGATGCCAGAGCAGGCACCATAAACCTCAACCCGACTGGCCGGCATGACCAAAAATACGCCCTGGCGCTGCACTGGAAAACCCAGGTAAGACAAGTTAAAGGCCCCGGCCATGGCGGTTAGTTCAGATAGGTCGATCGCTTGTAAGGTCAGCTTCAAAGCTGGATAAATGGCCAGTAGCCCAAAGATGAGTAATTGCTTCCAATACTGACGTAAGCCTTTAAACCCAGACGCTAAAAGACCCAAACCAAATGTGGCAATAAAGGGTAAGACCCAGGCAGAGGAAGCGGAGTCTGGGGAAAAGGTGACTCTTAAAAGTATCAACCCCAGCAGCAGCAACCCAACCAAACTCGGAATCAATTTACTCTCAAGCTTGAGGGTTTCGCGATTGTCCCAAATGAGAGAGCCAGCAGCTAGCCAAAATAGCAGGCTGGTGGCAAAGATGTCAGAATTATCGATTCGACTCAATAGTGTTAGATGAACTGCTGCAACCGCAGCGGCGATCGCCAGCAGCCAAAACTTCGGTTCTTGCAGGTTTTTTGACCAATCCATTTGCTTACAGCTCAGCAACGTCAACATCCCGTAAGGGGCTTTACTTTAAGATTCCCTGCCAAATTGGTTCTGTAAACCCTTCTTTAAAAACTTATTTAAATTCTAAAGTTAGGCATAGATGAAAGCCGTGGTCTTAGTTGCCATTCTTACTTAAACTTACGCTGTCAAATTAACTTGAATTTTCAAAGCGCCTGAACTGCCGTCCATTTTTTCAGGATCAGATAAGGGCTGAACCTGATCCTTAGTTTGGGCGATGGCCAGCAGCGTATATCGTCCTGGCTGAGTGGGTTGCCAGAGATGTCGCCATAAAGTCCATTCGTGGGGTGAGGTTGGGCGGTTTTGCTCGGCGCTATGCCAGGTAGAACCATTATCAGTACTAATGCGGACAGCTTGAATCGGACTTGATTTATCCAGGGCAATCCCAGCGATCAAAATCCCTTCAGCCCAGCCTTCTGTTCCAGATTTGGAAATTGCTACGCTGTGGTTACGGGATGAAACGCGATCGGCTTGAACTTGGCGAATCATGCCATGCGTCGGGATTTCTGCCGTATTTGACCAACCCTGGCGTTCCCAGTAACCTTTTTTGGCTTTGGCGATCGCTTCAACCTTGATTAACCACTTGGGTTGCTTTTGTCCAAATCGGCCTGGAATAATAATCCGGACTGGGTAGCCATGCTCCGGAGTCAGGGGTGCCCGATTCATTTGATGAACCAAACACACATCAGGGCGCATCACATCTGGAACGGGCAAGGTTGTTTCGTAATAGTCTGCGCCATGCAGCACAAAGTGCGTCGCCTCTGATTGGACTTGTGCCTGCGCCAGAAATGGGAGTAACGACGTTCCTTGCCACAGGGCATTGCCAATTTGATCGCCGCCAGCTTGGTTACCAATGCACTCCATTGTTAAATAAAACTCTTCTTGGGGCGCAGCCAAGATGTCCTTTAATGAAAGCGTTAATGGGTTTTCGAGCGCTCCAGTAAATTCCAACTGCCATCGATTGGCATCGAGCGAAACCGGTAAACCGTAGGACTGAACATAAAATTCACCAACTGGCGTCAGCAAATGTTCTGGCAGTGGTTCTGCGGGGTCGAGTAAATTCAGCATGAACATCGGCTCACGCGATCGCGCTTTACTACAGCTAATCAGCAGATTTGCCCCAATTAATCCGCCGGAGGTTTGCAGTAACCGTTGAATGACTGTACGACGTTTCACGTTTCTATGATTCTCAATAACACCATTCAGCAAAGGAGGAATCCATCGTCAGTTTATCCAGTTATTTAAAGAAGAAAATGAGAATTGCCAGATTTGAAGCGACTTTCATTTGAAGCGATCTTAAATACGCCCGCCGAAATTGAATTTGTGGTTAATAATGGAAAGGCTTATTGAGTTCAAGGCATTCCCGTGACAGAAAAGCGTAATCGCTGGGTTGTAACGATTGTGGTGATTTTGGGCATTCTGGCGTTCCTGGTTCCGTCTTTAGCCCAAGTCTTGCCAGCCTTCTTCCCCCAAGGGCAACCCTCAACCGCAGCTAATTCTCCTTCTCCCGCTGCTTCTCCAGCGGCTCGCAAAGCGGAACTGGAAGCTCAAGCAAAAGGATATGAGTTGGTCTTGCAACGTGAGCCAGATAACCAAACAGCACTCCGGGGATTGCTAGAAACTCGATTGGCACTGAATGATGTGAAGGGAGCGATCGTGCCCTTAGAGAAACTCTCGAAGGCGAATCCCAATGAGACGATGTACACTGTGCTGCTGGCACAAGCGAAACAACAAACCGGCGATCGCGAAGGCGCAGCTCAAACCTATCGAGAAGTGTTGAAAACCAAGCCGGGTGACATGAATGCACTGAATGGATTGGTGGCGCTCTTAGTGCAGGAGAAGCGGCCAGAGGCGGCGATCGGTTTATTGCAGGATACGTTGAAAGATGCGGGGCAAGCGAATCAAGTGCAACCTAACAGCATTGATGTTGGTTCCGTTCAAATCCTGCTAGCGGATGTTTATGTTAGCCAACAGCGGTACGACGAGGCGATCGCCTTATACAACGAAGTCGAAAAAGCAAACAAGCAGGATTTTCGCCCAGTTCTGGGGCAAGCATTAATTCTGAAACAGCAAGGCAAAGTTGAAGAAGCCAAACCTCTGTTCACGAAAGCAGCAGAATTAGCTCCAGCTAAATATAAGGATCAAATTAATCAGATGGCTGCCCTTCCTTCGCCCGGTGCCGCCCCTGCTAATAGTAATCCGGCGGGTTCTCTCCTTCCCTCTCCGCCTGCTGGAACTCAAGCTAGCCCAGCGCCCACAGGAACGAATTAGCAAGCGTTTGGAGAAATTAGAGTGCGCAAAGACTTGGCCGGTACGGTCTTTGCGCATTGATTTAGGGCATTTATAGCTGTAGATGGGTAATGTGCGGATTAAATAACTCTGCACTCTTAAGCGTTCTGCCCAAAGCTATAATTCATGTCAATTTGATGTCTAACCACTGTTGCAGGTGGTCTTTGACTTGTTGGGCAAAGGTATTGCGTTGTTCAAACTTGTCAGTGCGCGTGGGTTTACGATCGTTGTCCAGCGTCCAACCATAATCGCTGCTGATGCGCAAACTGCCCTGCCAATCGGAGAGCGAAAGCACAAGTTGAGGATTGGGACTGTTATCAACATCTTTTACCTTAAACACGTAGTTGTAGGTATTCTGAGAGGCGGCTGCGACGGTAGAGGGTTGCCCCAATTTTTGCTGAAGTTTGGTGGCAACTGTTGCTGCCAGTCCTGGAGTCGTAATGTCCTCTAATGTTCTGACTGCTAAAGTCAGGGCAAAATAAAACTCTTCAACTGAAACAAAGATCAAATCCATATGGCTGATTGTGCGGAACACACTCAGTATGGAATGAATGGGGAACATTTGGGATTAAATAACCTGTGGGGTGGGTGTCTCACCCGACCGGATGGGCAAGACTTTCGTGAGCAGTTCGGTCGAGCCGCTCTGTCGAGACCTCAGTCGAACGATGCCCATCCCACAAAAATTGCAGCTTATTTAATTCTCATTCCGTAGCATTACTGGGTGTGAAGAAGACTAGATTGAGAAGATTGAGCAGAACTTGAAGAAAGGTTATCGGCAAAAACACCAGCAAGACCAAGGAGGGTAACTCCGGTCAATATTGCGGCAATTGCATTCGGGTGGTTTAACTTTAAGTCTCGAATAATGCGATGAATGGGATGACTCTCACGCCGCAGCGATCGCTCTAAATTCAATTGTTGCAGATGAAATGGATCCCGAACGTAGTGCCCGCTCCAGCTAATTACAAGGCGTTCTTGGCAACGTTGGCAAATTAGCAGGCCCGTTAACAGCTTAGTTGATTGACAAGCGGACGAACGACGACAAATTGGACAAGAAGAGGAATGTGCATCAAATGTGGGAGCATTCATTCGAGGTGCGATCGACGATAGATAATAGAAACTGGAGTGAAGACAGAATCAGCCGCAAGCGCCGCTTCATTTTAGTTTAACCGGCATGAGCGGAAGCTACTAGTGAACTGACTGATAAATGTGCAAGCTTCAAAAAACAGCTTTGAGAACTTAACTTTAGTCGCAAGCCTTTATTTTACTTTCCTCCTATTTTATTTCGTAAGTATCCAGCAGAACCTTGCCAATCTTTCTTTTCAGAGATCAGTCTAGAGTCATAGAATGGAGAGGAGGTCATTCACGCCTGTTATTTTACTCTTATTCCTAAATTTTCCGCTTATCTGGTTGTCGGTTAAATGAAAGCTAGCCCTGCATCAGACACTCCCTTGTCTGAAGTTTCGCCTGTTCGCAATTCCTCCACTCCCCTTTCGACCCTTTCTGATAAACTCCACCCTTCTCCCGAGGCGATTGTCCTGTTTTTGGCCGTTGTGATCGGGGGCGGAACGGGACTGGCTGTTGTCGTTTTTCATCATCTTATTACCCAAATTCAACATTGGATGTTGGCAGATTTGCTGGGGCCTTTATCTGCCTGGGGCATCTGGACGTTGGCCATTGTCCCCAGTTTGGGTGGGTTAGTGGTGGGGTTGATGCGGTGGCGGTGGCAGGAGTTTGGGGCTTCATTGTCATCGTTGATTGCGTCGCCCCAATCACAACATGTTTCTGTGGGCAAAGCTTCAGCAAAAGCGATCGCGGCCTCGGTTTCCTTAGGAACAGGCGCATCTTTAGGTCCAGAAGGCCCCAGTGTCGAAATTGGAGCCAACATTGGGGTCTTACTGGGGCAGTGTTTGAAGGTGTCACAGGAGCGACAAAAACTTTTGCTGAGTGCGGGGGCAGCAGCAGGGTTAGCGGCGGGGTTCAATGCTCCAATTGCAGGAGTTTTCTTCGCATTGGAAGTGGTTTTGGGTACGACGTTTGCGACGTCAGCCGTGAGTGTGGTTTTGCTCTCAGCCGTAGTCGCAGCCCTAATTTCGCAAATTGGGATGGGCGGTCAAGCTGCGTTTACACTCCCCAGTTACGAGGTGCGGAGTTTGTTGGAACTGCCGCTGTATTTGGGGTTAGGGCTGTTTGCCAGTTTGGTATCGATCGCCTATACCCAGGCAATTCAGGTAGCCCAGCGCTTTTTTCGGGGCGAACTGCCTGGGTTGAGTGGCATGGCAACGGTGCCGATCGTGATGCGCCCAATTATGGGTGGCGTCTGTGTGGGAGTTGTGGCCCTTTGGTTCCCTCAAATTTTAGGGATTGGCTACGAGACGATCGAAGCGATGTTGGCTGATGTGCATTTTCCGATTTCGCTATCGTTATCCTTGCTACTGGCGAAGTTGGCCATGACTGCCGTCAGTTCTGGTAGTGGCTTGGTGGGTGGTTTATTTGCGCCAGCGATGTTTTTGGGTGCTTCGTTAGGTGCCGCCTATGGCACTGCCTTAAAGTCGATTCCGGCGATCGTGGCTTTGAATGTAGCGGCCCCTCCAGCCTACGCCATGGTTGGCATGGCAGCCGTGTTAGCGGCCAGTGTGCGTGCCCCGTTAACGGCAATTTTGCTCCTATTCGAACTAACACGTGATTATCGAATTATTTTGCCGTTGATGGCAGCGGTTGGGTTAAGCGTTTGGCTGATTGAGCGCTTAAAACCCATTACCCGTGACATGCCGACGGTGCAACCGACCGAACTGAACGGTGAGCGGAACCCGGATCAGGATGTGCTTCAGCATTTAACAGTGAGAGAAGCGATGCAGTCGACGTTTGTTTCGGCTACGGGTGCTTTGTCGGTGGTTGAGGGAGGGCTATTGCTCACCCGTCAGCATAGCCGCAGTGCTTTGGTTTTTGATCCAGCTCACGAATTGTTGGGGATTGTCACATTGCAGGATATCAACCGGGCGATCGCACATTTGGATGCAGATACTTCGGTTTTACGTATCACAGGAGACCATTTAGGCATGCCTACCCTGGCTGACATTTGTACTGTCGATTTGCTGTTTGCCTACGATGATGAACCCCTGTCAGAAGCAAAGTTACGCATGGCAACTCGGGGATTACGTCAGTTGCCAGTCATGAGCCGCCAACAGCCCAAACAAGTAATCGGCATTCTAGATCAGGAGCAGATTGCTTTGGCCTGTAGCATTGCAATTACCCAACAGGCACTGCAACAGCAAATTGCTGCTACTAAACCAGTTGTAGAACCGATTCCAATCTCGGTGGTGAAGCAATCTGCTTAGATTTGGCTGCTGCCAGGAGTACTCTAGAGTGCCATTGTCATTGTGAGGGCCTATCGGTTGCGACTCGTCCACACGCCTGTGAACATCATTAGCATGCCGCCTACAAAAATGGCGATCGCTAACGATGCGGGCGCAACCGTCATCCAATCAACAGATTCTAAAAAGCTCATATCAGCGATTAATTTATTCAATAAATGCTTTAATCAAGTCTTTACTATCTAGTAAAGCCGATAAATGGCTAGAAGGCAATTCACGCCAAATGTTGAAGTAGCGGCTCTTTTAGGGAACCGCTAAGGATGAGAGAAAATTGAATTTTGTTCAAGCTTACTCATCTACTTCATCAACCTGCTTTAGCTGAATATGCTTTCGACCCAAAGATATTTCAAACTCGTCTCCAGGCTTCAAATCCATTTGCTTAGTGTAGGCTGCACCGATTAACAAATTACCATTCGACTGCACACTAATCCGATAGCTTGCGCTCCGCCCACCTCGGCCATTCGAGCTGGCTTTCCCATCTAACTCAATGCCCTCAGCATCAATCAAGGCGTTGAGGAATTTCATCATATTCACCCGTTCTACACCGCTTTTCGTCATGGTGTAGTAACCACATTCTTTGGCCTTTTCCTCTTTGGTCAGGTGTTCTAACTCTCTGACTTTTTTCAAGAGTGGTTCACCAGTAAGAGGCTCAGTTTTTTTCTTTCTAGACATTCACTTACAAGTTTAGGGAGGATTAACTGCATATCAAGCTGTCAATGCTCAAGCTCAATTCTAGATAGTTTGAACCTGCAAACATCAACTTCCTGAAGTTGCATGGAACCATACTACATCAAGACCTTAATCTTGATACCAACAATTTTTCTGCCGGGAAACGACATTTTAATGAGTCTGTAATTAAATCACACTAATTCAAGGTTCGTCAAAATTCCCACTCAAAAGCAATTTAGAATTGCAATCACACGCCTGTTGATTGATCAACGATCGACGATCGCATTGGTTAGGATTTTCATGCAACCTCTTTCTGGGTTTAATCTCGTCGACCAACTGCTAAAGCCCAAGCGGTTAGCAATTATTGAAGCAGTTTTGATTGGGTTGGTTGCGGCTTTTGCAGCCGTTCTATTAAAACAGGGCGTTCACTGGTTGAACAGCTGGCGGCTCCATGCCTCATTTTTATTTCCGGCCTGGCTATTACTTCCGGCTGTTGGCTTAGTGGGCGGCTTTCTATCGGGTTTGCTGCTGGAGCAACTGGGGCCAGAAGCAACCGGGAGTGGAGTACCGCAAGTGAAAGCCGCCCTGGCGTATGTTCCGATTACGCTCGATTTGCGTGTCGCGATCGTCAAATTACTCAGTACGATATTGACCTTGGGGTCGGGGTTTGTGTTGGGGCGACAGGGGCCCACAGTGCAAATTGGCGCAGCTCTGGCCGCCCAAATGAGTCGTTGGGTACCGGCGTCTCCAGATCATCAACGGCAACTGATTGCAGCAGGCGCGGCAGCGGGTTTAGCCGCGGGGTTTGATGCGCCGATCGCGGGGGTCTTGTTTGTGATTGAAGAACTACTCCATGATGTGTCCAGTTTGACTCTCGGCACGGCGATTCTGGCCTCTTTTACGGGTGGCATTGTTTCCCGCATCCTGGCAGGCCCCAACTTGAATCTAGGCATTGATCAATCCATTCAGGCGGTGAGCTTTCTTCCTCAAGAAATTCCTTTCTTTTTAGTACTGGGTATCCTTACTGGTGTTTTTGCGGCGTTCTTCAATCGCAGTATTGTAACCAGTTTGCAGTTCAGCCGTCGTCACATTCCTGGAGGCTTGGCCTGGAGAATTGGGCTAGCAGGATTAATTTCGGGTGGGGTGGTGGCTTTGCTGCCGATCGTATTCCGAGATACAACCACCCTGCAAGGCTTTTTAACGGCTGAAACCATGGACTGGCGAATCACCATGGGAGCCTTCGTGGTTCAATTTGTGCTTTCCGTTTTGGCTTGCAGCGCTGAAACACCAGGAGGACTATTCATCCCCAGTTTGGTCTTAGGGGCAGCCCTAGGGAAATTGGTGGGACTGCTGGCCGTGGTGGTATTTCCGTCGGAGCCAGTGATTTATTCGCTGGCTGGCATGGGAGCTTTTTTTGGCGCAGTAGCCAAAGTGCCCGTTACCGCGATCGTGATCGTATTTGAAATCACAATGAGCTACAACTTGATTTTGCCATTGATGATTTGCGTTGTAACTGCTTATCTCGTGGCAGAACGGTTAGCCCCAGGGTCACTATATACCCATTTGCTAGAACTCAAAGGGATTTTGCTTGATCCAGATGTGGTTTCTGATGGGCTGTGGGCCACCCTCCGCGCGGCGGAGGTGATGCAAACTCGAGTGGAAACACTGGATAGCCGGATGCGACTGGATGAGGTGATTCAAGCATTTTCTACCTCCCATCATCGCGGTTTCCCGGTGATGGAAAATAATCGTCTAGTGGGAATCGTGACCCAAACAGATTTGGATAAAGTTGCCCAACGGCAATTGCCCACCACAGCTCCATTGCGAGATATCATGACAGCCCGTCCTATTACTGTCGCGCCCGAAGACACTCTGGGACGAGTGTTATATCTGCTATCTCGCTACAAGTTGTCGCGGTTGCCTGTAATTGAACATCGCAAGCTCGTTGGTATCATTACGCGCAGTGATATTTTGCAGGTAGAGTCGGACAAGTTACGGGGCGATAGTGAGCAAATTGGCCCGCAGGTGGAGCCATCCTATTTGGTTTATCAAACACGATCGCCCGCGATCGGCAATGGCCGTCTCCTCCTGCCATTAAGTAATCCCCAAACAGCTAACGCCCTGATGAAGCTGGCGCTGGTTATGGCCCGCGAATTTCAATACGAAGTGGAGTGTTTAAGGATTGTGCCCGTTCCCCGCCACAACTCACCGGCTGAAACGCCAATCAGCACCACATTAAGTCGTCGATTACTCAATCGTGCAGTGCAACAAGGCAAAGTCTGGGATGTTCCTGTCCATACCCAAGTGCGCGCGGCTCATCATGTGGCTGGGGCGATGCTAGAAGTTGTGAAGGAGCGTCATATCGATTTGCTGTTGATGGGGTGGAAAGGGAGTACGTCTACGCCAGGACGAATTTTTGGTGACACGGTTGATACTGCAATCCGCCAAGCAAGCTGTGATGTGGTGTTGGTCAAAATGGGAGATAATTTCGGCGCACCCACAGCAATGCTGCTCGACACGGCGAATGCATCTGTGCAAACAACTCTCCACTTGACTCAAATGAATCGCTGGCTGGTGCCAATGGGGGGTGGGCCAAATGCCGAATATGCAGTGAAATTGCTTCCAGCATTAGTTTCCTTGTCGCCCAATCCCAGTATTCGCTTGTGTCATGTGTATCATCCCAAGCAGGAGCAGTATGACTCAACTGCCCTAGAACAGGATGCAGCCTTTTTGCGGCAGCGTTGCCGGGGAACAGTTGAAGTGACTTCTGTTTGTGCAAACTCGGTGGTAGAGGCTGTCGTTGATATGGCTCAAAACGATCAATGTGATGTGATTGTGCTAGGAGCCAGTCGAGAAGGGTTACTGCAACAAGCCATTCAAGGCAATATTCCAGAGGCGATCGCACGCGATTCGAAATGTACTGTAATTCTGGTCAGAAAAGCGATCGCTTGAATTCCAAACTTAAATTGAAGCTCGAATTGGTAAAGAAATTGTGAACGTTGATCCCAATCCCAGTTTGGAACTGAACGTCACATGACCACCATGTAACAACGCGAGTTTTTGCGTAATGACCAATCCCAGGCCAGTTCCTTGATGTTTACGGGCGAGGGAACTATCAAGTTGAGAAAAAGGGGAAAACAAAAGGCGTTGATCCGTCTCAGCGATGCCAATGCCAGTGTCCCAAACCCGAAAATGAATGAACGGTAAGTTGGGCGTGTTCATGCTGGTCAGATGAGTAGCTAAATCAGTCATTGATTGATTAGAGTCACCGGTTGGTTGGTTAGAGCCACTGCGATCGCAATATACCCGCAACCCGACTTTACCTTGAGGCGTAAACTTCACCGCATTTGATAGTAAATTAAGCAACATTTGCTTCAACCGCCGCGGGTCGGCCACAATCCACTCTACGTCAGTCGCTAAGTCAATCTCCAGTTCTAAGCCATGACTCACTAACCGTTCTTGGATAAGGCCAACTACAGCTTCACAAATATCAGCGATGTAGATTGTTTGTAAATCTAACTCCATCCGCCCAGCCTCGAGGCGAGAAAGATCCAAAATATCATTAATGAGTTCCAACAAATGTTGACCGCTTTCATGAATGCGCTCAATATAATTCTTCTGCTTAATGTTGAGTTCACCCCAAAATTCCTGCAACAAAACATTAGAAAAACCAAGAATTGCTGTCAGGGGTGTTCGGAGTTCATGGCTGGTGGTCGCGACAAATTCTTGCTTGATACGAGTTGTTTCTGCAAGTTGTTGATTTTGCCGTTCTAAAAGCTGCCACTGATTTTTGAACTCTGTCACATCGCGACAAACACCAATCACCCGCTGCACTGTTCCAGAAGGATCTGTAATCGGTGCATAGATAGATTCAAACGTGCGTTGTTCATCTGGAAGTAGCACCTCGTGAACGACAAATACTTGTTCGGCAGTGGTGAATGCTTGCTGAATTAGTTGGTCAAGGCAATGCGTTTCAGTTTGAAGTAACTCTTGGTTAGTTTTACCAATAATCTCTTCTAGAGATCGCCCCAACAGTCTACATCCAGCCGGATTGATGGAGATATACCGTAGTTGTGGATCGTATTCAACGTATATATCTGTTGACTTTTCTAAAAACGATCGCAAGTATTCGGCACTCAAGCGTTGTTCGTGTTCTTGATAATACAAGTTAGTTTGACGTAGGGCGATCGCACAATAATTTGCAGTTTGCTCAATTAGTTCGATCTGGGTCGAATCAAACTGGGCTGGTTGTGATTGCAGCATGAGCAACAATCCTATGAATTGATCTGCCCTAAGAATAGGACAAATCAAGGTATTGAATGAGGCTGAGTAAAGTAATGGCTGCTTATTTTGTTCAACCTGAAACTGCGTCAGCAAATTGATGACTTCGGATGAGCTAAATACACAATGTGATTGATAATTATCAAACCGATCTTGCAATTCAAGCGATAGATCTTCTAAAGAAAAACATTGATTTAAGAAGGTTATTTTAGGGAAAACCTGACGACTAATTGCTTCAAACTTCACCTCAAACTGATTCAATTGAACATCATAAAGACTCACCAAACAAGCATCTATCTTTAGTGTTTCGACTAATCCTTCAACAACAAGTTGAAATAGTTTATCTTCATTAAACTCGCGATATAAGCATTCAGTTAGACCACGAGTAAATTGTTCAAATTGAAGTGAACGTTCTAATGAACGTGTTCTTTGGCTGACGCGCTCTTCTAATTCTTGAGTGTAGACTGTTAATTGATTTAATAACTTCGTTTGCTCTAACGCGATCGCTAATTGATTCGCAACGGCTTCAACTAGATGTAATTCATCGGTTGTCCATTGTCGTGTAAATGAACATTGATGAACAGCCAACAATCCCCAAAGTTGCCGCTTATTGGGTTCCAGAGCCTCATCCATACTGAGGATGCCAGTAGCGATCATACTTTTCACTTCAACTTGTGCCAGCATTTGCTGATGACATTCAGAAAGATCTGCGATCAACACATCCTCCACACTCCACAACCGCCCCGTTCGATATGCCTCTAAATGAGGCGGAGGAATACAGTCAGAGCTAAACGTTTGTCCTTGCATGGACGTACAGCCTGAACTAACAGCCTCACTGACGCAACACCCAGCATGATTAGGAAAGATTTGATAGACAACTACGCGATCGGTGCCCAAAGCCTCATTGAGTTCCTGAGCGGCATTTTGGAGCATGGTAGGTAGATCGAGCGCCGAGCGAATTCGTAGCGCTATATTATTGAGCAAAACTTCTCGATCCTGGCGTTTCTGAATTTCTTGAATAGCTTGCAGGCGTTCAACTTCAATCTGCCGACGATCGCTTAAATCCGTCACAAAACCCAGTAAAAAACTATTATCATCCTCAGGATCGCCAACCATTAATATCTTTACTTCTGCCCAAACAAGGCGGCCATCCAAACAGCAGTAGCGCTTTTCAAAGATTCGTTGTTCTCGGTATTGCACAACTTGCCGAATCATATCTAACTCAAGTGCAAAATCCTCTGGCTGAGTGATGGCTTGTAAATCAAGGCGAGCAAGTTGAGCGAGAGAGTACCCTGTTAACTGACAAAAGGCTGTGTTGGCCTCCAAAATACTGCCATCCAAATTTGCTTGAAACATTCCAAGCGGCATTTGTTGTAAGACAGATTTAAACAAAGTTTGCTCTGTTTGCAGTGTTCCTGGGGTGGCTTTGCTCAACGAACAGGATTGAGTAATTAGCAGAAAGTGCTGCCAAAACTGTTGAACTGAGATTTGCCAATGTTCTGCATTCAGATTTGCACAAGCGAACTCAGGGGCAATCGTTGTCAAGTTCATGTCTTGAATTTGCTGTGCAATGATGTGTTGATCAAGCACAAGTGTCACCTGCCAACGATGACTGATCTCGCGATCGACTTTGCTATGCTGCAAGGCTTTATCAGTGGCATCTCCGCTTTGCCAAGACGTGGAGAAGTCAGGTTGGACTTGCATCCATAAGCAGAAGTTGTTAGTCAACATGAATGCCCCTGCTTCAACATTTTTAAGTGGCAAAGGTAGATGGGCTTGTTGACAAATGAATTCACATGTAGGCGAGTAAGTATTGTCACGAGACGTTGATGCGATCGAGTAACTTGACTGAGTGGTAACAATTTGCTCAGTGAGAACTAAATCTGTATCAGAAACACAACCATTTCCATCTGCAAAATCATCAGCAACCTGTTGCCACACTCGTTGAAGATTCTGACAAATAGTTGTATTTTGACCACCAAAAACCATCCGCTTCAAAACATCTTTGGCACATATTGAAGTATGAAGCGACTGAAAAAGTGAAAATAAATCTGACCAGGCTAAGCGCCAAGAGAGCTGACTTGGAAGCATCAGGTTATTCATTTACATCCGTTCAGAAACAGGTATGGCTGTTGCCGCCCTAGTGTTCCCTCCGGCTATTTTTATTTCACGCCAAGTCAGTAAACTTTTGTTTGAACGGCGAGAACTGTTGAAACGCTTGCAGGAATTAAATGTGTGAGTAATTGCGCCAACATGAATCAGTCGATCCCGATCACCAAGGCTAGATTCTTGAAATTAAAGGATTAGAACAAAGGATTAGAACTGTAGCCATGAGTAACAGGGCAAAATTTCAGCGTGCGCGCGATTCGGCTGAAGCTTCCGGTGAGTCAGCCGAATCGCTCATCGTCGAAGCCTCAGTCAAACGCAGTGAGTCAAAACGCCTACCCAATATGGCTCTGCAACTTCCTTATTGACCTAAGCGTTCTGATCAAAGCTATATCTTTACCAAGATGGGCAAAGCGAGACTCGAACTCGCAAGGATTTCTCCGCCGCATTTTGAGTGCGGTGCGTCTACCAATTCCGCCATTCGCCCGAAATGTTTAGCTTCCCCATTATACTCAACCTGGTGATTTTTGCAGCAACACGACTGGAATGAACCACACTTTTCGGGCATTAACTCAATTTAGGCTTAAGCTCACTACCAATTTCGCCAACCACCCTTGACGGGTTCTGTCCGTTGTTCAAACGAGCGGTTTTCTAGCAAAGCCTGATAGGATTGGCTGCTCCCCCAGCGATCGATCTCTCTCGCCCGCAAAACTGGCACTGGATGCGAGAGTTGTGCTGTCATTGCCTGCTTCAGCAATTCGCCGATTTGATCCTCACTAATGGCATCATAAGCCCGTGCTTGCGCCAAAAATGCATCCAGATTAAGCTGGCTGGCAAGAGTTGGGGAACCACCCGCTAACTTCATCAACACAGAGGCTACAACACGGGGATTCTGGGTTGCCAGGAGAGCGGCTCGATCGCAACTAAATTCGGCACATCGCACCCACTCCATCAGTTGCATCTGAAGCGACTGGGCCACGGATGCCCCCCAGGGCAACTGTCCAGCGGCCAACACTAAGATGTTTGCCAGCGTCAAGTACACTCCATGTTCGCACTTTAGATGTCCCAACTCGTGGGCAATAACGGCTTGTATTTCTTCTGGAGTTAATAAATCTAGCAACGAAGTGTGAACCACGATAAACGGTTGCTTTCCTCGCATGGCGAAGGTGTAGGCATTGGGTGCAGGATGTTGCCGCACATAGAGCTGGGGTGGCTCCAAATCCAGAATTTTACAAGCTTCTAGCAAAAGATTGTGGAGTTCGGGCAATTGCCGATCGCCCACCAACACACTGGCAGCAATATTCTCAAGATAGAAGTACTGCTCTGCCACAGGCCCCAGTAAGTTACGAACGATCATATCCAACCCTGGCAATTGTTTGAGATTGGAAGTCGCTTCCAGATCCAGGGGATGGCGAAACTGATCGGCTTTCAGGCCCAGCAGAGGAACTTTTAAGAAAGACATAACAAACCAATGTTTTGTCCGTCAGTATAGCGAGAACTCGGCCCACTCTGCACAGCAGAAACATAGCAACAGGAGGGTTAAGTTTGCAGGTGGGCCGGTTGCCGCTCCCCGACCCGACTGCTAATGTCTCGCCTGTGATTTAACTGCATCAAAATCGTCTTGACCAACCGCTAGGATCAGGACGTTGATTTCACCGGCTCATCGTTGGTGGCCGGAATGCGACGAAGTTGCGCTCCAAGGTGTTGCAGTTTAGTCTCTAGTTGCTCGTAGCCACGATCGAGATGATGTAAACCCTGAATTGTCGTCTTGCCGCGAGCCGCTAAACCGGCAAGCACCAGTGCGGCTGAGGCCCGGAGATCGGGAGCAACTACAGGCGCACCCGAAAGGAACGGCACCCCGCGCACGATCGCGATATTCCCTTTGACGCGAATATCCGCCCCCATGCGGTTGAGTTCTGCAACGTGCCGCAAGCGATTCTCAAACACTGTTTCTGAAATGACGCTATCGCCCTGGCTCAACGTCATCAAGGCCATAAATTGAGCTTGCATATCAGTTGGAAAACCGGGGTAGGGGAGAGTTTCAATATCTGTTCCCTGGTAACGGTCAACTGGCACAATTCGAAGGGTAGTCGCATCTTCGCTGACCACGCGAATTCCTACTTCCTGCAATTTGGCAATCACCGCCGTTAAATGGTCTGGGATGACAGGAGACAGGATGATTTCGGATTGGGTAATGGCACCAGCGACCATAAAAGTGCCCGCTTCTACCCGATCGGGAATGATGGAATAATCGGTTGTGTGTAAGCAAGGCACACCAGAAATCACGATCGTATTTGTGCCAGCCCCTTGAATTTTGGCCCCCATCGAGCGGCAAAAGTTAGCCAGATCCACAACTTCTGGTTCCTGGGCAGCGTTTTCAATAACCGTCTCACCCTCTGCCAGGGTCGCCGCCATCATTAAGGTTTCGGTTGCCCCCACGCTGGGATAGTCCAAATAAATTTTGGCCCCTTGCAGGCGACTGGAACGGCCTTTAACGCTGGCATACACCATGCCATGTTCAATTTGAACATCCGCACCGAGAGCTTGCAATCCTCGCACATGTAGATCGACGGGCCGCGCACCGATCGCGCATCCACCCGGCAATGGGACTCGCGCCACCCCTAACCGAGCCAACAATGGCCCAATGATAAAGAAACTGGCCCGTAATTGACTCACCAATTCGTAGGGTGCTTTGGATTGCCCAATGTGAGTGGCATTAATCACTAAGCCATCATCTTGACGTTCAAGTTTTACGCCCAAGGACGCCAGGATCTCCCCCATTCGTGCCACATCTACAAGTTGAGGGACATTACGTAAACGGCACTCAGTCGGGCAAAGAATGGCTCCAGCCATCAATACCAAAGCTGAATTCTTCGCGCCGCTAATCCGGACATGCCCACTCAGGGTGTTACCTCCCCAAATTTCAAGAATTGAATCGGTTTCCTCAAGGGAGGTAGGGGTGTTAGGTAGGATAGGAGAGAGAGTAATGGATCCGTCCTCCAAAATGAACAGGTTGACTCAAATTTCGGTCTGTATTCTACCGGAAACCTATTGGTTGTCATAGTTTTTTTGGAGGACATCCGCTGGCCGCAACCTTCGATTTGTCATTCTGCTTCAAATTTTTTTGTTGAATCAGTTGACACGGTTCCAGTCTTATCTGATGATTATGAATCGCTGGTTAATTCAATAGTTGAGCGGAACTGGCGGAATTGGCAGACGCGCTAGATTCAGGTTCTAGTGGTAGCAATACCTTCCGGGTTCAAGTCCCGGGTTCCGCATTTAGGAGACGAGGAAGAGTTTGCTTAAATTGAGCAGGCTCTTCTTGCGTTTGAACCAAGACAACAGCTTAATTTTTCTTATCACTTTAGAGTTTCTGTAACGAAATTTCAATCAATTGCAGGCCATGTTGACTAGTTTGCAAAATCCATTGATCAAGCAAATACGATCGCTGCACCGAGCCAAGGGCCGTCGAGAAATCGGACTATTTTTGATTGAAGGAACTCATTTAATTGAAGCGGCCTGCGCTGCCGAGCGTGCCATCGCTACAGTTTGTTGCACTGAAGCGTGGCAGACCCAGTATCCAGTCCTCTGGGAGCAGATAGCACGTTGGGCACAGCGGATAGAGGTGGTTAGTGCAGAAGTGCTGCGAGCGATCGCCACCACCACCGAACCAGATGGGATCGTGGCCACCCTGGAACGAATTGCGACGCCCGCACCCAAGTTCACGCATCTGGGGCTGGTGCTGGAAACCATTCAAGACCCAGGCAACCTGGGCACGATGATTCGCACGGTGGCAGCGGTTGGGGCAGAAGGGTTGCTACTGAGTCCAGATAGTGTTGATCTCGATCATCCCAAAGTCGTGCGAGCTTCAGCGGGGGCCTGGTTTCAAGTACCGATGGCGACTCATGCTGACTTGCCCACCGCCTTGCAGCGTTATCAGCAGCAAGGGTTTCAAGTGGTGGCCACGCTGCCCACGGCTAAAGATTCTTTTTGGGACATTGATTTGCGAAAACCAACGTTACTCCTGCTGGGAAACGAAGGGGCGGGGCTATCACCAGAACTGACCGCGATCGCGGATCAAACGATCCGCATTCCCATTCATCCGGGGGTGGAATCTTTGAATGTGGCGATCGCCGCCGCCCTCATTCTCTACGAAGCCAAACGGCAGCGTAAGGAAAACTTGTGACTAACAACAGACAGAGTCACTGATTCAGCGGTTTTTCAAGTCTCATCAAGAGGGGCGGGAGACCGGGTGAGACATCGCTGGGAGTTGCGATCGCTGGACGCAGACTATCGTAAATCTCCGGAAATCTAGCCTGTAACTGTTCATCACTTAGATTGGCGGCTATCGGCTCATTATCTGTGGTGGCAATGGCATACAACATTTGACCGTCATTGCCCTGTGAAATCGTGATAACGTGATTTCGCTTCACCAAGCGAGCGATCGTAACTGGTTCGGCGATCGCGATCGGTGCGAAAAAAATGCCCGCCACTAGGGAAATTGCGATTACCACACGTTTCATAGCGCAGATCTCTAGCAAAATCCTCTTCAGGCTAGCGTATCCCCTACTTTTACGGCTCCAACATCAGGAAGATTTAAGTCTGAATTATCGGTTTGCTGAAACGATGGAGGCCACCGGCGCGGGTCATCTGCTCGAAGCGATCGGTGGTTTTACTGCAAACGATTTCATACCCCCGCCGTTCAAATAGCTGTTTCGCAGCCAGGTTGGTGTAAGTGACATCAGCACAAATCGTTGCGCAGTTAGAATTAAGCGCCTGAGTTTCAGCCCAAGCGAGCAGATGCGAACCAATTCCCTGCTGCCGAAATTCTGGCAAAACGCTTAAGCTCAAAATGTAGTAAGTATCTGGGGCGACATCTTGCTTAATGCGGCTGAAGTCGGCGACGTTCAACAAAATCGCTGGCAATTTGCGCAATGGCATGATCCGTGCCATCACCAGATGCACTTTTTCGTCAGCTTGTTTTTTGGCCACACTCGGATAGCCAATAATCAACCCCGTAGGGTGCCCTTCAGCTTCCACAATGCAGGTATGCTCGTAGCTAAAAGCATGTTGAGGCAAGCCAAAGGCTTGATGCAACACCTGTTGCGCTTGTGCCGGGGGAGAGGCAAAGATGTAGCTGAACAAGGCAGGGCCAGCGGCAAATAGCTGCGGCACAGCCCAATCGGCGTCAGGAGCGATCGCCCGCCGCAAAGTTAGATTTTGACTTGTCTGAACGACCATTCCAATTCATCCCACGCCTGTGCTTGAGCATCATTTCAAGTCTATAGGGTTTTCTTTAGAGACAATCTTCATAAACTTTGGAAATTCTAAAAAATTCGTGGTCTAGGATAGACGATATTTCCCCAATTTAAGGCATCATGAGTGAGTAGCGCAGTCGTCATCATTGGGAAATGTCGCCAGACTACACCGTTCGAGAAAGTTCGAAAGCCAAACACGTCTCCCTTAAGATGTCAGTTACTGGAGATCTTGAAGTCATTGTTCCAAAGGGGTTCGACCAGAAACGCATCCCTGAAATTCTCAAAAGCAAGCAACGCTGGATTGAGCGTGTGGTTCAGCGCATGGCCGACCAGCAAAAATTAGCTGGAACCGACATTTCAACTGAACGCCCCAAACAAATTGGCTTACAAGCTGTTGCCGAAACTTGGCGGGTTGAATATCACCCGGCTCCTCAGGCAACCATTCAACTGATCGAAAAACCCGGCCAGCGCCTGATTCTAAAAGGCAACACGGATGACATCGAGCATTGCAAACTAGCTCTCCATCAGTGGGTAGCCCACAAAGCAAGAATTCATTTGCCACCCTGGTTGCAAGCCGTAAGCCAGGAGATTCACTTACCCTTCAAGCACGTCTCAATTCGCCAGCAAAAAACGATTTGGGGCAGTTGCTCAGTTCGGAAAACGATTAGTCTGAATGCCAAACTCTTATTTCTGCCCCAACCTTTGGTGCGCTACGTGCTGGTGCATGAGCTATGTCACACGATCCACTTAAATCATTCTCGTGATTTTTGGTTGTTAGTGAGCAAGTACGAACCCGATTACCGCGTCTTGGATGACAGTTTGCGCGATGCTCGCTATTTGGTGCCGTGGTGGATGGAGCAATAGATGACGCTGGCACCCTGGCGATCGCCCTTAGCACGGGCACTGCATCGCAATCGATCGCTACCCTACGCGCGGTATTTTCAACTGGCAACCGTACGATCTGATGGTCGCCCAGCCAATCGGACGGTCGTTTTTCGTGGATTTCTCGATGCGACCAACCAACTCAAAGTTGTCACCGATGCTCGCAGTGAAAAGGCGGTTCAGATTCATGGTCAAGCTTGGGGTGAAGCTTGCTGGTACTTTCCCACCACCCGCGAGCAGTTTCGGCTCTTGGGGCAACTAACCCTGATTGGGGAAAACTGTGAGGATGAGACCTGGGGAAAGATCAGACAGCGATCGTGGCAAGAACTGTCTGCTGCAGCCCGCCTACAATTCGCCTGGCCCTGCCCTGGTCAACCCAGAGATGCCGAAGGATTCATGCCACCTGCACCCGACCCCATCCAGCCGCTGGCGAATTTCTGCTTAATTTTGCTCGCTCCCCTAGAAGTAGACCACCTCGAACTCCGAGGCAATCCTCAAAACCGCTGCATCTACCGGTTTGATGAAAATCACGGTTGGCAAATGCAACCAATCAATCCATGACCGGTGTCGATCGCCCAAGTCCTGATCTAGAATCACCTCATGAAACGATTTGGCTTGGGATTGTTGATCGGGATGGCGATCGCGCTGGCGGGGTGTCGATCAATTCCAGACTCAGGCGCGACGGCGGAAGCGCGTGAATCGACCATCACAATTCGGTTTAGTGGTTGGCAGAGTAATCCCCATGAAGGAAAGTTGCTGAACCAGGTAATTCAGGAATTTGAAGCCCAACATCCCCACATCGATGTGCAGTACGAAGTGATTAACAGCGAGTACATGGATGTGATTCGGACTCGCCTAATCGGAGATGTGGCACCGGATGTATTTTACCTGGAAGCCTTTGAAGCGCCCCTGTTAATGAAGTCCGGTGTACTGGAGCCTTTAGATCAATACATCACACCAGACTTTGATTTGGCAGATTTTCAACCTTCGCTCCTGAACGCCTTTCGGCATGAGGGCCAGATCTACGGTTTACCCAAAGATTTTTCCACGTTGGCACTGTTCTACAACAAACAGGCATTTGCGAAGGCTGGCATTACGCAGCCGCCGCGCACCTGGGCCGAATTGCAAGCTGTTTCCCAACGCTTGACGGTTGATACGAATGGCGATCGCAAACCAGATCAATTTGGCTTGGGTTTAGCTCCAGAACTCGCCCGTCAGACCTTCATGATTCAGGCATTCGGCGGCGCATTGCACGACGCAAACGGCTATGGCACATTTGCCACACCTGCCAGTTTACAAGGATTGAGTTTGGTGATTGACCAATATCGCCGCGATCGCACTGCGGCTCAACCAACCGATGTGGGAGCTACCTGGGGCAGTGAAATGTTGGGCCAGGGCAGGGCGGCGATGGTGATTGAAGGGCCGTGGTCAATTCCCTACTTCCAAGAGACATTTCCAACTCTGCAATTTGGGACGGCGGAAGTGCCGACCGTGAATGGGCGACGGGGCACGATGGCCTATACAGTGGCTTACGTGATGAATCGCAAATCTCAGCATAAAGCGGCAGCCTGGAAGTTGATTGCTTATCTCACCAGCAAACAGGGCATGAAATCCTGGGCCGCACAGGGATTGGCCTTACCCAGTCGGCGATCGCTGCTGGCACTGGGATATGCTTCCAATCCACTCTATGCACCTTTTGTGCAAGGTGCGACCTACGCCACCATTTGGCAAGGAACTGCAACGCTGCCTGTTCTGCGAACGCATTTCAATAACCAATTTATTAGCGCCTTGCTGGGGGAACAAACCCTGGCTCAAGCGATGCAGAAGGCCCAGAATGCGGCAAATCGAGAAATCTACTTAAGTGGAGAATAAGGACGCAGATTATCCATGACGAGAGCAATGCAGGTGAAGAAATCCACGCAGGAAACCTTGACAAGCTATGGGTTTATGGCTCCGACGATCGTCATTGCCGGAGTGTTTCTCATTTTGCCCATTGTGAGCGCGATCGTGTTGTCGTTCTACAAGGTGCAACTGCTGGGAGAGCTGAGTTTTCAGTTCATTGGGCTAAGAAACTTTGTCCGCATGCTGGAGGATGAGCGCGTCTGGATCGCTTTAAGAAATACGATGAGTTATGTGGCAGTTGTTGTTCCTACGCAAACGATTCTGGCGTTAACTCTAGCCTTAATTTTGAATAGTCAACTCAAAGGCAAGCAACTGTTTCGAGTAATTTTCTTTCTGCCAACAGTTACCTCCTCCGCCGTTCTCACGCTGATCTTCATGTGGATCTACAACTCCAATGGCTTATTAAATGCAGGGTTAAGTTTTTTCGGCTTACCAACCCAAAACTGGCTGGGTGATCCGGCTGTGGCCTTACAAGGCATCATGATGATGAATATTTGGTCAACTGCGCCCCTGTTCATGGTGATTTATTTAGCCGCCTTGCAAGATATTCCCGAATCTTTGTACGAAGCTGCCGCGATCGATGGCGCAAACCGCTGGGAAAAACTACTCCACATCACGCTCCCATTTCTCCAGCCTGTCACCTTCTTTGTGGTTGTCATGGGCCTGATTGGAGCGTTTCAGTTATTTGACCAATCCTACATCTTCTCAGCGGGTACAGGTGGGCCGAATAACTCTACCCTGACGATCGTCCTTTTGATCTACCAATACGCCTTCCGAAACTTAGATATGGGTTATGCTCTGGCCCTCACACTGATGCTGGCTGTTGTTCTTATGACAGCAACCCTCATGCAACGGCTGCTGTTTCGAGAACAGCAACTGGATTAATCACTGCTCTGGCTAATCCTGCTCTCCTTGTCGCCCTCACTCGCTATGAAATCCTGGCGCTGGTCAACCCCAGTCTTATATCTGCTCTTGATCGGATACGCACTGGTGACGATCGTGCCTTTTGCCTGGGCGTTGTCAGCTTCCTTCAAGCCGTTGTCTGAGATTGCTGCCGGTGGAGTTAATCTCATTCCGCAAGCGTTCACATTGGCGAATTACCAAACAATTTTTACGCAAGAACCATTGTTTAGTCGATGGTTACTCAACAGTGCGATCGTGGCTCTATTTGTAACGCTCTTAAATCTTCTGTTTAACTCCATGGCTGGTTATGCCCTGGCTCGCCTGCAATTTCCAGGAAAGACTGTTTGGTTCTTAATTATCCTGGCCGCATTGATGATTCCAGGACAAATTACCTTGCTCCCTAAATTTCTCATTTTGAAGTCGCTCGGCTGGTTAAATACGTATCATGGATTGATTCTTCCTACAGCTATCAATGCCACTTTTATTTTTATGATGCGCCAGTTCTTCTTGAACTTCCCCAAAGAGTTGGAAGAAGCTGCGGCATTAGATGGGTTAGGTCGAATGGAGACCTTTTTTCGAGTCGTGTTACCGTTGGCTAAACCAGCTCTGGCAACTCAAACAATTTTTGTGTTTATGGGAGCCTGGAATGAGTTTTTGCTCCCTCTCGTAATCATGGCTGATCCAGCAATGTTCACGCTTCCGTTGGGATTGAACGCCTTCAAAGGGCAATACATCAGCTACTGGAACTACATTATGGCCGCCTCGATGATTTTCACGCTACCGGCACTGGCCATTTATGCCTTTTTTAATCGTTATTTTATTCAAGGCATTACGTTTACAGGCGGCAAATAAAATTAGTGCATTTGTTTGGGATGTTTTACAATACAGATGATCTGATTTGGGCGATCGCGCTTCCCATGTTAACGACATCTGATTTAACCAACTGTGTCATCTTAGGGATTGATCCGGCGATCGCCAGCATTGGGTTTGGCGTGATCCGTGGGAGTCAGGCGATCGATTATGGCGTGATCAGCACTTCTGCCAATACGCCGATGTACGAGCGATTGAAGCAAATTCAGACGGATATTCAAACCCTTTGCGAAATGTTGAAGCCTGAGGTGGCAGCGCTGGAAATGCCCTTCTTTGGCCGAGAAAACACGAATGCAAACAAAGTTCTACGGGCTATGGGTGTGATCGAATTGGCTCTGGGCGAATGTGGCTTAACCGACCTAATCTTTTTGCATCAATCTCAGGTAAAGGCGGCGGTTGCTCAATACGGAGCGACCAAGTTTGAAATTAAACATGCTGTGATGCACATTTTTGACTTGCCAGCACCGCCCTCTCCAGATGATAGTGCTGACGGGTTGGCGATCGCTTATGCTGCTCAGTGTGGTGCCCGAGCCAATGTGGCCTAAGCTGGCTTAATCGATCGCATAATGAGCTTTGATACTTGCAATGCAGCACACAAGTTCCCCGTGACTCTATGATTTGAATAGGGTTTGAACCATCGTTGAAAAAGTTTAAGAATTTTCAAGGTTCATCCCTCACTGACAAAACGCTTCGGCATTGGTCAGACAATTACTACAGCCAATTACTGTTCCTCATTATGAAAGAACTGATCCGGGGTCTGCGCGAGTTTAAGGAAACCTACGTTTCGACTCACCGCGATTTTCTAGAGCAACTGGCCCACGGTCAAAAGCCCAGAGTTTTGTTTATTACCTGTTCCGACTCCCGGATTGTGCCTAGCCTGATTACCCATACCGAGCCGGGTGAGATTTTTGTGATTCGAAATGCGGGCAATATCATCCCACCCTTTGGAGCCGCCAACGGGGGGGAAGGCGCAGCCGTAGAATACGCGATTCATGCCTTAGGCATTGAACAAATTATTGTTTGCGGGCATTCTCACTGTGGCGCAATGAAAGGGCTGCTGCAAATTGGCAAACTTGAGGAAGAGATGCCCCTTGTTTATGAATGGTTGCGCCACGCTGATGCAACTCGTCGCCTGGTACAGGAAAATTACCAGGGCTACTCGAAGGATGAATTGCTGGAGATCGCGATCGCCGAAAACGTCCTGACGCAAATCGAAAATCTCAAAACCTATCCGGTAGTTCACTCGCGCCTGTATCAAGGCAAGCTCCACATTTATGGTTGGGTGTATCTCATCGAGACGGGAGAAGTTTTGGCGTTTGACCCCGAAACCCATCAATACATCAACCCGCAAACCCAAATCGAGCAACCCGGACGACCGGGACAGTTTATCTCAACCAGTGCGCCTCCCATTGCTTGTGATTTACCCGCTTATGACGACGATCCTCCCGTTACAAGCCCACCTCTACCCGCCCCAGCACCGATGCCCCAACCTGTCTCAACAGCCAGCAAACCCTCAACTTCAAATGGACAGGTAGCCTACAAATCGGCTCCAGGCAATATTTCCTGGCTCCCACCCGAACAAGCCGATCGCATTTATCGCGGCTCGTCTACCCGTTGAGGATTGCGGGGGCAGTTTGGTCAGTTTTAGCAAACTCTGCTCGCTGGTTTACTTTCGGCCTTAGCGGCCTCTGCCATCGACCATTTGGCGCTCACGAAGGCGATCGAGGCTCCCGATCGGAATTGCTGAAATCAGCTTTTGGGTGTATTCCTGTTGCGGCTGGCGATAGATGGATTCGGAAGATCCCATTTCTTCGATTTGGCCTTTGTTCATCACAATGATGCGATCGCTCATGAACTTCACAACGCTCAAGTCATGAGAAATGAAGATGTAAGTCAAATTAAATTCTGACTGTAATTCCTTCAACAAATTCAATACCTGCGCCTGCACCGACACATCCAGGGCCGAAACCGATTCATCGCAAATAATAAATCTGGGTTGCAGAGCCAGGGCACGGGCAATACAAACTCGCTGGCGCTGACCACCCGAAAACTCGTGGGGGTAACGGTTCATCGCATCCGCAGACAATCCCACTCGTTCTAAGAGATAGGCGGTGCGTTCCCGTTGTTTTTCGCCACTGTCGGGCTTTTGATGGATTCGCATCGGTTCCATAATGGCCGCGCCTACACTCATGCGGGAGTCGAGCGAGCTGAAGGGATTTTGGAACACAATTTGCATATCCTGCCGCAGTCGCCGCAGCGCGTGCCGAGATAATTTGGTTAAATCTTGTCCTTCAAACAAAACCTGCCCTTCCAATGCTGGAATCAACTGCAAAATTGTTCGGGCCAGGGTTGATTTGCCACAGCCCGACTCGCCCACCAGTCCTAATGTTTCGCCAGGATAGAGATCAAAGCTAATATCGTTGACGGCCATGAAGTAGCGTTTGGTGCGGCCAAATACACTCCGAATTGGGAAGCCGACACGCAAGTTTTTGACGGAAAGGATGGGCGTTTTTTGTTGCAGGGTTGCCAACCGCTGCTCAATTTCTGCTGGGGTGACTTCTTGAGCCAGTTCTAAAGCGCGGTTTACGTCTTTTTCACGCTCTTCAATGACCACTTTTCCTTGCGAGTCTGTACTGACTTGCATGAAGTCTGAGACGGTAGGGAGGCGACGCAGGCGACGATCGAGTTGGGGGCGGCAGGTCAGTAAGCCTTTTGTGTAAGGATGTTGTGGATCAGCAAAAATTTGCCACACAGAACCAGATTCCACAATTTTGCCGCGATACATCACGGCTACGGTATCAGCGATCTCAGCGATGATGCCCAGGTCATGGGTAATAAACATGATGGACATGCCCCGCCGATCGCGCAAATCACGCAATAAATCCAAAATGGTGGCTTGGACCGTGACATCTAACGCTGTGGTCGGTTCATCGGCAATAAGCAGGGCCGGATCGCAGGAAATTGCCATAGCAATCATTACTCGCTGCATTTGCCCCCCGGATAGCTCGTGGGGATAGCGACTTAAAAATGCTTGCTTAAAGCGTTGAATCTCGCGTCCGTTGCCTTGAAACTGAGCATTCAACTGGTCATCGCTGGGCAGCAACCGCACTTCCTGTAACCGGGCAATCGCTTCCTTTTCTGCCTCTTCTTGAGTCAGCCGCTTGTGCAGGCGAATCGCTTCCACCAGTTGAAACTCGATCGTGTAAACCGGATTCAACGATGTCATCGGCTCCTGGAAAATCATGGAAATTTCGCCACCCCGATAGTCTTCCATGCGGCGGGTGGTTAGTTGGGTGAGATTCACTGGCTCAGCCTGATCGTTTCTGCCCCAAAACAAAATCTTGCCTCCAGCCACTCGTCCCGATGACGGCACCAAGCCCATGACGGCAAGCGATGTAACCGATTTACCCGATCCCGACTCGCCCACAATGCCCAGGGTTTGCCCCCGTTTTAACTCAAAGGAAATTCCATCTACGGCTTTGACAATGCGGCCATCTGACTCAAATTGAACGTCTAAATCTTCGACTCGTAGAACAGTGTCACTCATGAGGGCTAGAGGGGGTCAGGAACGAAAAGTTTCTTGGATTCTAACAGTCTCTCTACCGAATGAGCGTAGAGTTTATGACAATCAACGAATTCGGACGAAACCTGTTTTGTCAATCAGTTCTTGTCCCTGCTCTGTGAGCAGCAAGTTTGCGTAAGCTTCTCCAGCCCGTTGCTCACTTTGTCCATTCTGCTTAATCACAACTGTCAACTGTCGTGTAATGGGATAATTTCCGGATCTGAACGCTTCCATATTCAATTGATTCCGTTGAGCGGGGCAATCGGCTGGAGGCACGAGCGGTTCTTGGTATGGAGTCACGAAAGCGTTGCCCTCACGGGCGATCGCGATCGATTTGATCGTACATTGCGGCACAATTTCGGGAGCCGAACCGTAGTAAATTCCCCCCGGATTATTACTCAGTTTGCGCAATGCATCTGTGGTGCTGTAAACCGATTGGACGTTTGCACCAAATCCTCGGTTCCCTAAGATATTTTCCACAAAAAACTCAACAGTACCACCATCTTGAACGCGGCGAGAGTAAGGAGTAATCGTCAGGTTGGGACCACCCACTTGATTCCAATTCGTTAACTTACCTGTGTAAATGTCCCGCAGTTGGTTCAGGTTCAAGCCGGCAACTGGTAAGTTGGGATGAACCGCGATCGCAATGCCTTCGATCGCGATCGGGATCTGCTTTAGGGCAAAGCCTCGTTGTTGTGCGGCTTGGAACTCTTCGGTTTTTACGGGCCGCGATGCCTGGGACAAGCCCAATTGACCATCCAATAACATGCGAATGCCAGCACCAGAACCGGGTGTGCCAGTAATTGGATCGACGTACCGCAATGTAAATTTTGGAAAACTCGACTGAATCACGACATCTACATCCCGCCGAATTGGTGCCCAGGATGTGCTGCCTCCGTAGTTGAATACTCCATCAGGTACGCCTGTTACCTGAGAGAAGGTTTGAGCCTGGTTAGTTGGTGCAGAACGATTAGAAGGTGAGTCTGAAGTAAAAAGTCCGCTCAAGTTCATGCCAACAATTTGCGTCAACCACCAGATACCGCCAGCAATAAGACCCGTTGTCACTAGAAACGCAAGAATGAGAGCCGGAGCTTCGCTTTTTTGAGACATAGGTTTATGGAGGGAATTGTCTCTAACTACGTCTGTTTTAACTTAAATTACGCAGGAAACCTGATCACTTGTGTCACTAGCGCCTCTTCAAATTTTAGTCCAGCTAAGACATCGGCTGCGGCCATTGCTTCAACCTTGCTCATAACCACCGGCGGAGCAAAAGATAGATCAACCGAAACAGGAGGGTGATGGCGATCGCAATCAGGGTTGCTAATCCTGCGATGACAAGAATGGTAGTGAAGGTGTTGCCCAAAACGGGAACGATGGCTGACCGTAAGGGGGGAATAAACAGCACCAGGACAAGAGACAACCCGGCTAGGAGCAACAGATCAACTCGCTCGATGACGCGACGGGATTGCATCAAAATCAACCCAATCAGAAGAACAAACCAGAATCCAGCGCTTACCATAGTCGTTCCTAGTAAACTGACCACAGCGATCGCCAGTAGCCCCCCCTGAAAGCCGGTAAACCCTGCCCCCAACAATAGCTCTGGAATCGAAAAAGGCGCGATCGCAGAACGATGGCGTGGTGTCACTGGAACAGGTGGTTGGACAATGGGGAGCGTGGTGGCGGGTGTGGCAGTCGAGGTCGTTGTTGATTGAAGCGAAGGCTGGACAGCACCCGATTGGGCGATCGCCGCCAGCGCAGTCAATACTTCTTTCGCCGATTGAAAGCGTTCGCTAGGCGTAACTTTCAGCATTCGATCAAGAATCGTTGCGAGTATGGGGTTAGCTTGGGGGGCATCACTGCGCCATCGCCAGGAATTTTGATAAGCATCATACAAATCAGTCGGTTGCTTGCCAGTGAGCAACAAAATACAGGTTACGGCTAGGGCGTATAAGTCACTCGATGGATAAACCTCGCTGCCATTCATCTGCTCTGGTGGAGCGTAGCCTTCAGAGTAAATACCTGTAGATTTGCCACCCTTTGCCACCTGCCGGACAGCCCCAAAATCCAGCAGATAAATTGCCCCATTACGATGACGCATGATGTTGGTGGGTTTGATATCACGATGAATCGCGCCGCGATCGTGGACAAATTGCAACACGATCAAGATTTCCCGCAACACCTCGATCACTTCCTCCGAGGAAAAAACTCCACGCTGGTTTAGTTCCTCCTCCATCGTTTGCCCATCAATATATTCTTGAACCAGATAAAAGAACTGATCTTCTTTACCAGGTTGCCAGGCTGGAACCGTCAGCTCAAAAAAAGCGAATAGATCAGGAATTTGAGGATGCTCGTTACCCAATTCATCCAGAGCCTGGGCTTCTCGCTCAAATAAATCTTGGGCCGTGCGGAGTTGCGTGGGGCTGAGGGTATTAGAGGGGAGAAACTGCTTAACAACACATTGCCGCATTGCTGGGGTGTAGCGATCGCAGGCCAAAAACGCCGCACCAAATCCACCTTGACCTAATAATTTTCGTGGGAGGTAGCGCCCGGCCAAAATTAACGGCATGCCACAGGACGTGCAATATTTCTGGTTAACAGACTTTAACGTTGCAGCGTTATCCAGGTCTGCAAAAGAATTGACGGGCTTAGGGCAACCTGGACGAGTGCAATAAAGATCCATGATGATTAAGCATCAATATCTGGCACAACGAGCGGGGGTTTTTCTAAACTAGTGCTGAGCGTATGCAAAACGTCTGTGTGCCCAGACACGGGGTAATTCTGTAACTGAGCAGTGTAGGTCGCGAATTTTGGCAATATTTCTTTACAGAATGCTTCTGCGGCTTTAGAGCGATAACGGTTGGGGTTAATGATGACGGAAAGCATACGCTTCACGACCACATCATCGATCGTTGCCCGGTGTAAAACTCCCATCTGAAGTTCTTTTTCAATCGCCGAAATCGAAACAAAAGCAGCTCCCAAGCCTGATTGAACGGCATTCTTAATTGCTTCGATCGAATTTAGCTCCATCTCAATCCGCAGCCGCCGCGTTTCAATTCCGCAGCGAGTTAGCACCTGGTCAATCACTTTACGAATAGTGGATTGAGAGTCCAACACGATGAACTGAAGTTTGTAAAGGTCATCTTTCTGCACCACTTCTTCCTTCGCCAAAGCGTGGTTTACCGGCAAAATGAGCGCTAGTTCGTCTTCTGCGTAGGGAATAATTTCTAGAGAGTCCTGCAATTCGGGAGAAATTTCGCCACCGATTATCGCCAGATCAATCTGCCCATTGGCAACGCTCCAGGAGGTGCGTCGAGTGGAATGCACATGAAGTTGAACCGCAACATCAGGGTATTTTTGCCGGAACATCCCAATCATGCGAGGTAGCAAATAGGTGCCAGTCGTTTGGCTAGCACCGATAATGAGGGTGCCCCCTTGTAAATTTTGCAAGTCTTCCAGGGCGCGGCAAGTTTCCTGACAAAGCGTGAGGATTTTTTCCCCATAGTTTAATAGAAGGTGTCCAGCTTCGGTTAGTTGGGCCCGTCTCCCGCCTCGATCGAACAAAGGTACATCCAACTGACGTTCCAGATTTTGTACCTGCAAACTTACCGCTGGTTGAGATACATACAGGCTGTCAGCGGCACGTTTGAAGCTCCCCTCGGCAGCGATCGCCTTGAGAATGCGGAGTTGATCCAAAGTAAAAGGAAGATCAGACATATGGCTAAACCAGAGAATGAAAGGAGCTTTGAGGATTAATGATGAGTCAAGAAAAACTGGAGTATAACGGCAAGTACTGACAAAAAGGCTTCTAAAACCAAAACCCTATCATAGAAAAACTATGAAATAATCTGTGAAATCTCCAGAGATGCAGTTGGCTATAGAATTGTGTAGAAACGTAACTAAGACTTTATGAAACAGGAAGTTATTCAGGACTTTCTGAATTTACCAGGAATTGCGGGGGTTGCTCTCATGGATGGGCGATCCCGTCCTTATTTTTGTGGAATTGATCGAACCTTAAATTTCCAACAAAAAGAGGCTTTAACTCAAGGCATTTTGCAAGTGTTTGAAACAATTCCTGATGAGTTTGATTCTTTTGAGTTTCACTTTAGCGGGTATCAAGTCTATATCTATAAATTTAGTAGCGGAATTATCTTGCTGGTTTTAACGCATGAGAGTTTGGTGTACTCGGACTATCTAAAAACCATTAAAAACCTAAAAGCAACTATTCGAGAAGACATTAGCAACGCGATCGCAGTTTTTCACATGTTCGCCAGTACAACTACTCTGCCAGGGATGACCACTACACGAACCCAGCCCAAGCAACCAGCCAAAGTCAGCAGCCCCAACCTAGACGCCAAGCTGTCATCGACCCAACCTGCTCCGGTTGCCAGTCAGCCAGCCCGACCTACGCTCGAAACGCCTGCTATACCGACTCCGCAACTAGTGCCAACAGTTCCATCGGCGCGATCTACGGTGGCCGAGGTTCGTTTGATGGATGCGATCGCCGCCCTCAATCAGCTCAGCCAATTCACAACTCAATACCTGGGGACTCATGTTATTGCGAATTACTGGAAAGCAACTCGTCCTACCCATGACTGGCTGAGTCAATTGCAAGTCGATCGATCAGCACAAATCACCTTCGTAGATCCTTCTACGCAACAACTCCAGGCCGTCCTAAGCCCTGAGCAACAAAGCTGCTTACGGGAATGGGTTGCAAGCTTCATTCAACGGTGTTCTCAAGTTATTCGCGATTTTCCAACCTTGATCCAGCAAAAAGCCTTAACAGATGCACAGAAAAAATTGCTTTTGGGATAAATAGTAAAAAGAGGGCAGCAGCAGGTCGTTCAGTGTTCGATGTGGGCTGTAACCGTTCGTCTTTTTCTGTCATCTCCTATCCTCCAGTAAAGTTCTTATGGCAAAAATCGTCCGGCTTGAACCGATCGCGCAAGAGACTGCGATCGAAACCAATGGGAACCTGTTGTCTGTTCTAATCAACAAAGACTTAGACGTTTTGCGAGAGTGTGGTGGACGCGGCATGTGTGCCACTTGCCATATTTACGTGCGTGAAGGAATGAATGCACTGTCTCCAGTTAATCGGCGCGAGCAGCGCACTTTAGAAGTCATCACAACTTGTAAGCCAAATTCTCGCTTGGCCTGTCAAGCACGAGTTTTAAAGAACGGCGTAACGGTTGAACTGCCACCCGGCATGTATATCAACTCAATTAAAGAGATTGAAGCCTTGATTGGACGACGCGCCGAGCAAGATTTGCTCCATCCACTGACGGGGCAAGTCCTGGTTGAAGCTGGTAAATTAATTACCCGATCGATGTTGAAACAAATTGAAGATACAACCAGCTTCAATGTCGGCCAGTATTTTTCTCACACAACAGATTATTAAAGACACGTCTGATTAAACTCTGACAAACCTTGTTACCAGTGCAATTCGATGGCTTAATTGAGAGTTAGTAGATTCAGCTTATCCTTGCAGTTCATAGCTGGAGACGCTTAACGAAATGTTACTTCTGCTCTGTGCAGGGAAGACTGAGGTGAGCTGAAGGTGTACAAGGAAACCACAAATCATGCTGAGTCAGCTTCATTCTTTGAGCTATGAAACCGATGGGCGCTACGCAACCGACGAGGAATTGAAAGTAATTGATGATTTTGTGCGATCGTTCGCCCTGAGAGCGCAGACATATCAGCAGTTACAGGCGATCGAAGGTCAGATTTTGCAACAGGTCTACATCAAAATGCGGTCGCGGCATCCAGAACTGTTAGTCAGTGGCAGTACTGATGTCAGTGCCAAGTGGAAGCGAGATACGATTCGAGTATTGCGCTACTCCGCGATCGCCATGTTGCTTAACGATCCTGATTCTTTACGCGAACGCTTGCTGTTTTGGATGAAAACCATCATGAAAGCCTTTGGAGCGGAGCGGAGTTGCAACGTTACTTACCAGGTCATGCAAGAAGTCGTGAAGCAACAGCTTTCCCCAACTCAAGCCAGCCTTTTTTGTCCCATTCTGGAAATGAATCGGCAAGTTTTGGGAGCAGTCTGAACAGCCAACAGGCAAAAAGCAGGGGGTAAAAGGCAAAAAGTACCCACCGATCCACCCAGCTACTCGTTAACTTGCTTGTTTCAAGGTGCATCTGTGCAGTCTCAGGCAAACTCATCACCGTAAGGGGCCGTGTTGGTGAAATCATGCGGCATGATGAAGAGAGACAATATTTAATGATTCAACGCACAGTCTATTCACACAATCATGGCTACTCCTCTGACCGGTGCCCAAATTCGGCAAACTTTTTTAGACTTTTTTGCTGCCAGAGAACATCAGATTCTGCCCAGTGCTTCCCTTGTGCCCCAAGATCCCACCGTGTTGTTGACGATCGCGGGCATGCTTCCCTTCAAGCCGATCTTTCTGGGACAACGGCCAGCGGAGTTTCCTCGTGCGACGACGGCCCAAAAATGTATTCGCACCAATGACATCGAAAATGTGGGACGCACGGCCCGTCACCATACATTTTTTGAGATGTTGGGCAATTTCAGCTTTGGAGATTACTTCAAATCGCAAGCGATCGCTTGGGCTTGGGAACTTTCAACCCAGGTATTTGAATTACCGCCAGAACGAGTGATCGTCAGTGTGTTTGAAGAAGACGATGAAGCCTTCGCGATTTGGCGTGACGAAATTGGGATTCCGGCTCACCGCATTCAGCGCATGGGAGCCGATGACAACTTTTGGGTCTCAGGTCCGACCGGCCCCTGTGGTCCTTGCTCCGAACTCTACTACGACTTCAAACCCGAACTAGGGGATGACCACATTGATCTGGAAGACGACAGCCGCTTCATCGAGTTCTACAACCTGGTGTTTATGCAATACAACCGGGATGTAGAGGGCAACCTCACCCCCCTGCAAAACAAAAATATCGACACGGGCATGGGCTTGGAGCGGATGGCACAAATTCTGCAAAAAGTACCCAATAACTACGAAACTGACTTGATTTTTCCCATCGTCAAAACGGCTGCTGAAATTGCTGGAATTGACTATTACAAGGTGGATGACTCCACCAAAGTTGCCCTCAAGGTCATTGGGGATCACATTCGAGCCGTAGTGCATATGCTCACAGACGGAATCACGGTATCCAATGAAGGCCGTGGGTATGTCTTGCGACGCTTGATCCGGCGGGTCATTCGCTACGGACGGTTGCTAGGAATTACGAGGGAATTTACACCATTGGTGGCCGAGACCGCGATCGCCCTTTCTCAGGATGCCTACCCCAATGTGCGGCAAATGGAACTGACGATTAAGCTGGCACTGCAACGGGAAGAAGTTCGCTTTCTGAAGACGCTGGAATTTGGCGAACGAGAATTGGCAACGTTAATGGAGCAAATCGGCAAAGGTGGACAGATTCCTGGCGAGAGTGCCTTCAAACTGTACGACACCTACGGATTTCCAGTGGAACTGACGGAGGAAATCGCGGCTGAAAAAGGACTCACGGTTGATATGGATGGGTTCAAAGTTGAAATGGACAAACAACGGCAGCGATCGCGAGATGCCGTCGAAACCATTGATCTAACGGTGCAAGGTGCTATCAACCAATTGGCTGACCATATCCACGAAACTGAGTTTTTGGGCTATACCCAACCGGCCTCAGAAGCGGAAGTGCAAGCCCTGATGGTGGGTGGTCATGCGGTGCCAATGGCAGAAGCAGGAACAGAAGTGCAAGTAATCTTGGATCAAACGCCCTTCTATGCCGAATCTGGAGGTCAGGTGGGCGATCGGGGCTACTTGCTAGGCGAAAATGTCGTAGTTCGCATTGAAGATGTGCAAAAAGAATCGGGCTTCTTCGTTCACTACGGACGCATTGAGCGCGGCACGTTGCATGTGGCTGATGTCGTCAACGCCCAAATTGATCTCGCCTGTCGTCGTCGCGCTCAGGCAAACCACACGGCTACACACCTGCTGCAATCTGCTTTGAAGCAAATTGTGGATGACTCCATCTCGCAGGCTGGCTCGCTGGTTGCCTTCGATCGCCTGCGGTTCGACTTCCACTGTCCCCGTCCCCTCACCCCGGACGAGTTGCAACAGGTTGAAGATCAAATCAACATCTGGATTGCCGAAGCGCACACGGCCCAAACATACACGTTGCCGCTTGCTGAAGCGAAAGCCCGTGGTGCGATCGCCATGTTCGGCGAGAAGTACAGCAGTGAAGTGCGGGTGCTGGATCTACCAGGAGTATCGATGGAATTGTGCGGTGGTACCCATGTCAGCAATACAGCCGAAATTGGGCTGTTCAAAATTGTGGCTGAAACAGGTGTGGCCTCCGGGATTCGGCGGATTGAAGCGATCGCGGGTCCGGCGGTGTTGGAATATCTCAACGTGCGGGATGAAATTGTCAAAGACTTGAGCGATCGCTTTAAGGTGAAGCCGGAAGAAATCCCTGATCGCATCACTATTCTGCAAACCGAATTGAAAGCTATCCAAAAACAACTGGAAACGACCAAAGCTCAACTGGCTCTGGCCAAAGCTGATAGTCTTCTGGCAAGCGCTGAAACTGTAGCCAATTTCAAGTTCATCGTGGCGCATCTGGAAGGCGTCGATGCCGAATCTCTCAAAACTGCGGCGGAACAACTTCAACAAAAACTGAAGCACGGAGCCGTGGTGTTGGGATCGGCACCGGAACCGGGTAAAGTTTCGCTAGTCGCTGCCTTCAGCCCAGAAGTGATGAAAAAAGGTTTGAATGCGGGCAAATTCGTCGGCGCGATCGCCAAAATTTGCGGTGGCGGTGGCGGTGGCCGCCCCAACCTTGCTCAGGCTGGCGGGCGCGATGACAGCAAACTCCCCGAAGCCCTAGAAGCAGCGAAGCAACAACTCAAAGCTGAACTGAGTTGAGGAATATCGGTAGAACGATGAACAGATTTGATTCTAGGTTGAGATGACTAAAGACGAGCTTCTACAAGCAGTTCATCAACTTAGTACACCCGATCTTGAAGATTTCACATCTCAAGTTCTTGCGCTACGGGCAAAACGTCGATCGCCCTCCCTTTCCCAAGCCGAATCAGAACTCCTGTCGAAAATCAATCAAGGACTTCCCTCCGAATTCTGGGAGCGTGTTGATCAACTAAGGGTAAAGCAGGATGAAGACACTTTAACCTCTGAAGAACGATCGGAGCTTATAGCGTTGACTGAAAAAATTGAGGTAGCAAACGTTGAGCGAGTCAAGCTGCTTGGAGAACTGGCAGACTTACGAGACGTTCCTCTTTCAAAATTGATCCAAGACTTAGAAGTTAATAGTCCCGTATCCGTTTAACGTGTGTATACTTTCTCAGTAGTGCGAATGTTTTAGTACAGGCAAACATCCTGAATCATGAAATCGAATCGCAAGCCTCTTAACTCAACTGGAAGAGGCAGATCGGCAAGGCTGGTCTGCCTCTTTCGCGTTTTCATTAGCAAGAAAGTTCGTTTCGAAACGAGCAAATGGCTGTTGTGAGTATTGTCGGTGCCAGGAGAAGTTTTCGCCAGATCCGTTTGAAATTGTGGCCAAGAGTGCTATGTGACGGGCAACAGTCGTTGAATTAAGGCTCAATCGTTAGCCTGTAATCAATTTGCGTTTGGCGCTGATTGCCTATGGAGAGCATCCACCTCAAGCGGATTTGCTGTAAGCGCTTCCATTGCTCGCGACAAAGAATAGACTTCAGGCAAAACTTTCTTTGCTCTACGACCACGATCGCCGCCTAGAATAGCAACAATTATTTAATTTTTTCCTGTCTTAAGCCTCATTTTGAGATGGAGCGAGTACCGTAGAAGCGGGTATTTTTAGGGATGGCTATTCCTCGAAACTTAAAGGGAATGCTAAGCAGATGAATTGCGGCTGGATTTCACGTCCGTAGAATACCGGAGCAAGATGGGCATGTATGAAGGGTTGGCAGCATAGAGGGATCTCCCATGACGGCAATGGAGCAGCGATCGGACAGTCAAAGCGAAAACGGGCGAACCGTTGAAAGTGTACTTCAAACCGTGACGCAGGATTTGAAGCGGTTGCATCAGGGGTTAGTGACACAATTAGCGCAAGAAGTCACTCAACTACAAGCGGAGAAGGCCCGACTCGCGGCTGAAGTAGAGAAGTTACAAGCACAACAGCAGGCCCTCCAGGTCCAAAGTACACAAGCCTTGTCTCAGCAAGATATTGCCCGTCAACAACTGTGGGCGAAGCAGCTTGCCCTAGCCTTGTCAAATCATTTGCAGGGGCTGATGATGCAGCAAGTCAGCCAAGTCATGAAAGCTAACCAATCAAACGGCGGACTGAGTGCCTCTAATGGTAGTAATGTCCACGGGGAAAATGTCAATCGTCTGTTGGCTTCTCTGGATGCGACTTTTAGTGCCACCTTCAGTTCTCTGCAGCAAGAATTGGGCAGCTATCAGAGCGCTTTGTATCACCAATTGAATGAGATTCAGAATAAACAACTGGGCGAGATGCAAAACCTGGGTCAACAGGGAGAGGCCATTTTAGAAGCGCTAGTGAATCGGCTGCGAGAACAACTCCAAGTTGAAAGTGCGAAGCAGGCGAAGCTAGCTGAATCTGAATTAAATAGTTTTCCTGCAATTCAAGAAAATGGCAACCCGGCAGCCTTGGGAGTTGTTCATTCTCCTGGGCGTGCTGAGCAACCGCTCGATCGCTCGCCCCAGTTTCTGAGTACCTCCGAAAATCGGAGTTTAGCAACACCTCCGGCAGCAGGGCAGGCTAGACCTTCTCCGTCCCAAGGCTCCACAACAGCTCAAGCACCTTTAACACTGCCGGGTATGGCTGCTGCTCAGCCACCAGCCAAACGAGAACTACCTAATTTCTGGACAGGATTAATCTTAGTGCTGCTATCGACAGTAGCGCTATCAACGCACAATGTTGTAGTCCGTGTGATTGGCCGCCCGAGTTCAATTTTGGGTTTTCAAGACGTTGGTGGATTTATTAACATTACCGTGTTGGGCAATTCACTCCTGATTTTGTGGTTGCGAATGCTCATTGTGTTGCCGTTGATGGTCATCCTCGCAATGGTGCTGTATCCACCGGTGTGGCGAGACTTGAAAAAATTCTTTACGGCTGGCGATCGACGGCCCATCCTGACCGTTGTTGGCAGTGGTTTTTTCCTATTCCTGTCTCAAGTGCTAATTTACATCGCGATCGGCAAGATCGGTGCTGGTCCCGCCGTGACAATCCTCTTCATGTATCCAGTCATCACGGTGCCCTTAGCCTGGTTTTTGTTTGGCGATCGCCCCACTCGGCTTCGTTGGGGAGTCATGTCTGTCATTTTGTCAGGCATTATTTTGACTGCTTTACCCAAAATTGCGGCGACTGGAAGAGGTTGGTCCTTGGAAGGGGTGTCCATCGCGATCGGTTCGGGCATCGCGTTCGCCCTCTACCTACTCTTTATGCAGCTAGGCTTCAAAAAGCTGCATCCGGTTCCTGTCAGCCTTGTGCAGTTTTTCACGATCTTCGTTCTATCGGCTGTCATTTTAATTGCCCTTGGTCCTGATCTTGGCGTGCAAGTTTTGGCCGAACAACGCACAGGCTTCGTCCTTAGTGGGGTGGTTTTGGGCATCTTAACTTTGATTGGTTATTTAGCAAATAACTTTGGCGTGAGGTTTATGGGCGCAGGTCTTGCTTCAATTGTTGCGTCCATTGGCCCTGTGATGACTGCTTTCCTCGCCTGGATTATCATTCAGGATCAACTTGAATTGATTCAGTGGTTTGGTATTTTACTGGTGACGTTGGGCGTGGGTGCGCTCAGCTTTGAGCGGATGAATCTGCAAGCTCGAAAAAAACAATTGTCATGAGACTTTGATTAATCTTCCTTAAGAAGGGCATCTCCCCGGAAACGGTAGGCTATGATACAGAAAGAAGGAGAAACGTTCATCTCGGCTTGCGAAAACCTCTGCGGCGATCGCGTCTGAGACGGAAGTAGGGGAAACCCGAAGGAACGCGCCTCAGTATCCAAGAACACCCTTTCGTTTACGAGGCGACACAATGAGACTGACTTACCGCGGTGCGAGTTACGAATACAACACTTCTCCCTTAGAAGTTCGAGAAAGCGATGTTCTGCTTCACAGCTTGGAAACCCAACGACGGTGCCGCACCCTGCAACAATCCCCTGCTCTAACGTATAGAGGTTCTCGCTATACGACTGATCAAGTTGCAGCTGCACTTGCTGTTCCTGCATCCCAATCGGCTCAAGTACTCTCTTACCGGGGAGTAAAGTATGTCCGGCATTCGGATGGATCTACGCAACCAGCAGCATTAGAAGGGGTAAAGGTTCCAAACAACGCTGCGGCAGCGTTTCAAGCAATCTCTAAAGTTCATAAGGAAAATATTCGCCGGAACTTAGAGCGTCGCATCCAAGCGGCAAAAGACCGAGGCGATCAAACGTTAGTTAGCTTGCTAGAAGCTGAGTCAAAAGAACTGGCGCTGTAGCTAAGCAGAAAGGTTTGGTTTGCTTTGACTACATCCCAAATCATCACCAAAGGTAGTGTATGTCCCCGTGATATGCACTACCTTCTGCTAAGTATCCTGAAATTGAAGTCTGCTTTATTCCAATCCAAGTTCCCGTTTCAGTAAGTTAATTGACTTGGACACAATTAAATTCTCGCAGCACACTAATTGTGGTGGCCGAATGAGGTCTTCTCGAACTGCCGTGATCGTCCCCTTAACCGCAGCACAACTGGCTTGATCACTGATAATCGTCTGCGCACTGCGAGCAACAGCATTCATCTTGTAGGCATCTCCCAGTTGAGCCGTCATGACTAACAGATCATCGCCTCGCAAACTGTGAATAATGACTTCGGCCACACCTAAAGTGCCGGAACTGAGACTAACAATCCCCAAGCATGTTCCATTTGGCAGTTTTTTGATGAGTTTAATTTCCTCATCAAAGTCATAGATGTCAACTGGGATTACGCGCACAGACTTAGGTGCAGCAATTTCTTCTGCCTGGGCAATGAAGTAGCGGCTCGTGACGACAGTTCCAGACCGAGTTTGATCCAATACTTGCCCTAGCTCTTCCAGTGGAACAAGCTGCACCGGAATGTTAAGCGCGTGTTTGAGTTCTCGCATCAATACTTCCCCATTCCCCAAATCGTTGTTGGGCACCGTCACTAGAACTTGGGCACTACAGCGCAGTCGCCAATCAATTTCGGCAAGAAATAATTCTCGTGCTTGGCCGAGAGAACAACCTCGCCGCAACAACTCATCCAAGCTATTTTGCACTAACTTGTATGCCTCTGGATTTTGTTCCAAAATGGGAGCCTGAGCTTTAGCATTACCTTCCTGACTCTGATCTCGGACGTAAATGCCTGAACCTGCTTGAGCGTCTACAACTCCTGCTTCTTCCAGTTGACGATAGACTTTGCTGATGGTGTTGCGGTGCAATCCGGTTTGCATGGCTAGTTGGCGAGTACTGGGCAACCGATGCCCCGGCGGAAACTGGCGCGAAGCGATCGCAAACAAAATCTGGTTGTACAGTTGCGTCGACGCAGGAATATCGCTATCTGGCTGAATTATGAATTGCACCATCGTTCAATCTCCGGCTTCCCCAAACGTCCACAGGTTATCGTTCTATCGACGAATTTCACCTGCATTATGCGTTGTCTTTCAGGGAAGCGACACAGTTTTCTCAAGCTTACTTTACAATCGGGCGATCGTCAGGCTTATGCTACCTTGAAATCACCAACCTTCATCTGTGTGGCGGTCTGCAATGGTTCAACTTCAACCCTCCACCCCCCTCACGGTCATCTATCCAGAAAGTGATGGACAACCGATGGCTGACGATACAAAACAATTTCGCTGGATTGTCACTATTAAGGAAAATCTAGAGCTTCTCTTTGTCGATCGCGGAGATGTCTTTGTGGCGGGTGATTTGCTATGGTACCCCGTTCAAGGGAATAACACTCTTTGTCAAGCTCCCGATGCCATGGCGGTGTTTGGCCGGCCCAAAGGAGACAGGGGTTCATACAAACAGTGGGAAGAGGCGGGCATTGCACCTCAAGTCGTGTTTGAAATTCTCTCCCCCAGCAATCGCCTGGGGGAAATGGCGAAAAAGTTTCAGTTCTACCAGGATTACGGCGTGGAGGAATATTATGTTTATAATCCAGACACAATCGACTTGAGTGGCTGGCAACGGCTGGACGGAATCTTGAGCGTCATTGAAGACATCGCAGGTTGGACAAGTCCTCGGTTGCAGATTCGGTTTGAACTCACCCCCAATTCGTTGCAAATTTATCGCCCTGACGGGGAACGGTTTTTGACTTATGTAGAACTGGCGGCATTGCGAGAAGTTGATCGCCAACGCGCAGAACAAGAAAAACAACGTGCCGAACAAGAAAAACAACGCGCAGATGAAGCGATTTTGCAACTGGAAGCTGAACGGGAACGCAATCAAGCACTAATCGAGCGGCTGCGCCAACTCGGCATCAATCCTGAACCAGAGTAAAAATTCCATGAGTGCCAAATCGATACCCAGCCATGCTTAGAATCTGAACAGAACATTGCAAGGGGAAATTTTGATGGTTGAGATTCAAAGCAACTGGGTAAAAGTCAACAGTGGTGATCTGCAAATTGATGCGTATCTAGCAGAACCAACCGTGGGAAGCACCTTTCCTGGAATCATTGTAATTCAGGAAATTTTTGGAGTGAATTCCCATATTCGAAATGTGACAGAGCGGATGGCACGGGAGGGGTATGTCGCGATCGCACCGGCGATTTTTCAGCGCACGGCTCCTGGGTTTGAAGTGGGCTATACCCAGGAAGACACCCTCCTTGGACGTAAGCATAAAGACCTGACAACGGCTGACCAGCTACTGAGCGATGTGCAAGCAGCTATCAATTACCTAAAAACAAAGCCCTCCGTAAATATTGCTAAATTCGGCACGATCGGCTTTTGCTTTGGTGGGCATGTTGTTTATCTCGCCGCCACCCTGCCCGATGTGCAGGCAACTGCGTCTTTCTACGGGGGGGGGATTGCCACCATGACGCCAGGGGGAGGTAGCCCAACGATTACCCGCACGTCCGCTATTCAAGGAACTCTGTATGCGTTCTTTGGCACCCAGGACCCTCTAATTCCCAACGATCAAGCCGATCAAATTGCAGCCGAACTAGAAAAGTGTAGAATCCCCCACCACGTTTTTCGTTATGAAGCCGGACATGGTTTCTTTTGCGAGCAACGAGCCGATTATAATTCGGCTGCTGCCACCGATGCCTGGGAGCACGTCAAAGAGCTATTTCAAAGAACACTCAAAACCAATACCTGAATTGGGCGAAAATCAGTCAACCTGCGACATTGATCGACATCGATGACGATCGCCCCTGCACTTTCCTAAAAATACAAAAGCCCTCTAACTTTTCATCGAGGGCTTTCAATGCTTAAAGAGTTCACCACAACGCCGTCTTACCTCAGTTTTTGACCTGGAGCGAGTCCAGGTGGGCACCATCGTGCTGGTTTAAAGTTTCCGAGTACACGCTCGGTCTACTGCCACCAGTCTTGTATAGTTCCCTTATTCAAACAGCATAGATCATAAAACATTATTGGCAGTCACCAACGTCGTAGTAGAACCTTCAACTATATTAGCGATTGCCCGCTCGACTGGGGAGTAGTTTAGTGGACGGTTTTCCTTACTTTCGCTCTGGATGCTTGGCATCTTCCGGTTCCTGTTGGGTACCCAGGCGGTTGATCGCATGAATCAGTTGATATAAACGGCCCAGGTCGCGCTGGTTAAAGTGTAGTAGCAGGCGCGCTTTCCCGATCGCCATATCTTGTGCTTCTTGGGGTAAAGCGTGGCTTTTTTCAATCCGACCTTTTAGCAGAATGTCTCCAAAGTTTTGATTTAACTCTTCTACGGCTTCCTCCGAAATGTCGGTGTTGAGACGCATGACCAACCGACTGCCGATATAACGGCAAGAATGGAACACTCGATAGAACTGTGCAATCACATCGCAAGCTTCATCTAATCGATCGGTAATTGTAAACAGGCTGAAATCATTTGGGCTGATTAAACGCCGACGGAGAAGTTGCTTTTCAACGTATTCCAGCCAGTCGTGCCAGTAGTGCCCACCGGGGCAATCAATTAGAACTAATGGCATGGGTGAAGATTTACCCGTTTGACTCAGGGTTAAACATTCAAAAGTTTCGTCCAGGGTGCCAAATCCCCCTGGGAAAAGTGCCAGAGCATCACTTTCACGCAGAAAAAATAGTTTGCGAGTAAAGAAATATTTGAAGGGAATCAGCTTGCGATCGCCCTCAATAAATTCATTGGCTCCCTCCTCAAAGGGCAGTTGAATATTGAGGCCAAAAGATTTTTCTCGGCCTGCGCCTTCGTTGCCAGCTTTCATAATGCCCGGTCCAGCACCGGTAATAACCATGAAACCTAACTCAGTAATGCGTTGAGCAAACTCTACTGCCATCTGATATTCCGGTGTTCCGGCAGCAATTCGAGCTGAGCCGAAGATAGAAATTTTGCGGACATGGCGGTAAGGATAAAACGCTCGGAACGCCCGTTCCATATCTTGGAGAGAAGCGTTCAAAATTTTCCAGTCCAGGCGATCGATTTCATCCTCCGACATCCGCGCGATCGTTGCCAGGGCCAATTGAATTAACTCTCCATGTTTCATGGTGGGCGCGCGATCAAGCAGGCGATTAATGTCTGCTCGAAGAGCTTCAGAGGGGTCAAACGATGGAGATGTGGTCATGAAATCCTCCCAACTGGCAGCATTCTATTATCGAACATCTCAACCCCTTCTGGGTACAGAGGAAAGATCGCTTTAGTCAGACTGCTTAGGCCAAGGAGGAAGATGCAAATGCAACACTGGAAAGGCGTTCAAACTCGCTTTTGCCCCGTCACTCGTGGCTACAGCCATGACTGAACAGCATAAAAAAAGGGGCTTTGCAGCCCCTATCAAAATTATTTGACAGCACCAAACTAGCGGCGAGCTTGAAGGAATGGCATGGGGTTCACTGCACCTCTACCGGTTGGATGAACTTCAAAGTGCAGGTGCGGGCCTGTGCTGTAGCCCGTACTGCCCATTTCAGCAATTTGCTGCCCCTGGTCAACCTCTTGCCCAACTCGAACCAAAATTCGGTTGTTGTGGGCGTACAACGTCATGCTGCCATCTGGGTGTTGGATTTCAACCAGATAACCGTAGCCACCAGAGTTCCAGCCCGCATAGGAAACGCGCCCATCTGCGGCAGCCACAATTGGCGTCCCAATTGGCCCAGCAATATCAATGCCCTTATGCATTCGCCCCCAACGCCAGCCGTAACCCGACGTCAGGACTCCCCTCGCAGGCCAGATAAAGCCGTTTTGCTGCCCAGGGACACTCGGCAGGAACTCGCTACCCGTTCCCAACGAAGGCAGCTCTGGCGACACCGTACGCCCTAGACGAGACTTAATTGGATCATAGCTTTCAGACCCAAGAGGAGCCGCGGCAACAACCTGGGGAGTCTGCACTCTCACAGGTGCAGCAGATTGGGAGCGATCGCCAGGGCGAATACGATCACGAATCTCTTGCAAACGGGCAGAGTATTGTTCTGGATTAAACTCTGGATTAATCGGTTCCGAGGTAACTAGAGGTGCGGCTGGCAGGCGAGGGGTAGCGGCGGCTGCAACCGTTGCTTCAACACGAGGCGTAACCGAGGAACGCCCTGCTTGAGCTTGATGTTTCTCGCGGAGGCGGTCAATTTCAAGCTTAAGATTTTGAACGTGATTGTACTGCAAGAGCCTTGAGCCAGAATCTTCTACCTCTACAGAGGAAGGCGCTGAAAAGGTTGTGACGGCAGCAACTTTCTCGCTACTTTTGGCCGTGGTCGCCGATGGCAATCGGCTTGGGAAGCTGGCAGTTGGAACATCGGTGACAGTGGTAGTGGGAACTGCCGCGATCGCGCCTTGCATAGGAACCTGTGGAATCCCAGCCGAGCGAGAAGCTGGGATCACAACTGATTGCCCCACCAGAATATAATTGGGGTCAGTAATTCGATTGACTTCAAGCAACTGCCTCACCGAGACTCCATTGGCTCTGGCGATAGAGGCAAGGGTATCCCCAGGCACAACTCGGTGAGTAACAGTTCCAACGGAACCGACATTCGCGCCTGAAAATTGATTGGACGACTGGAAAGCAACCTTTTGCTCAGTTGTCGTTGGGCGATCGCCCTGAACCCCCTTAGAGGCTCCATGAAGAGCAGGGGTAATCTCCGACGTTACAACAACACTGGAATCTTTTTGAGTTGTCTCACTCTGTGCAGATTGACTCCGTGGCGCGTTTTCGCTCAACTTAGCCAATTCAGCGCGGAGAGCTTCACGCTTCTGCTTCAAAGTTTCAGTTGCTCGATCCTGGTCTGCCTTCGCTTGAGACTCAACTTTAGGAGCATCGGAAGCCGTGCGAGATGAAGCTACTAGGGTTGAAACATGACCATAATAGCCGGGCATGACTGAAGAGCTAGCCGTACCAGTTGCTTGAGCAAGGCGTGTGTCAACCGGGACAGAGAGGACTTGACCAACCCTGAGTACCGAATTGAGCGATAAACCATTGGTCGAGGCCAAGATAGAAGCATCAGTTCCATAAAAGCGAGCCACATCCCAGAGAGTCTGACCTTCTTGAACCGTATGCCGAATGGCTTGAGGTGCAAAATCCACCGTAGTGGAAGGCTGAGCCACCTCATCACCCGAAAGAACAGCCGCAGTTTCAAAATTGGCAACATCTGCCGTCGAATCTGCTGAAGCTGGCTCGGCCGCAACGGCCTGATCGCCCTGATGGGAAATTGGTAAACCACACGTACCGACTGAAACTGCCAACCCGATCATGGCTGCCGAAGTGCAGGCTCGGCGACTGCCCTCCGGTGTAGCCTGTTTTGCTTGAGTTGTCATAGTGTCTTGCTCGCTAGTACGGGAAGGAACAGACTGACCCTTTTGTGGAATTGTTCGTCTCAAAAAAACGACCTCCTAAAACTTCCAGCGCTTAACCGTCCTTGTAGCCATTTAGTAATGCAATACCATCTGAATGATGTAAATCACACTCTAGAGAGATCCAAATCACAGACGGAAATTACACTTAGGCAAGATTACCCCGCTTTTTTGATTTAGACAAGTTTACACTCACAAAAAAGGTTTGAGACGGGCTTCAAATTCTTTCGTTGTGCAGTTTCCAGCGATCGCCAGAAACTGAATGTAAACCAGAGAATTGTGCTGAAGGAAACATTTCGTCTTAATTCTGTAAGACCGCTTTGTGTCATCAAATCGGGCCATCAGTCGATATTTGAGAGCCTTTCAAGGTAGCCCAAAAGTCACTAAACAGCAATATTTCAGGAAACAAAGCGTTATGTTTCTAGTCAACATCCCCACTAATTTCAACATAAAACGGGTTAAATGCATCCCTAAGAGCAAGCACGTTATCACAAAGTTGATGGCTCGGCCAAGACTGATAAGAACCTTTAAATTTACTTTTACTTCCCCTGAAAGGCTGACCAGGCGCAGTTTTTCTCGATCGCATTGAAATTCGCCAAAGAAACTTCGGCTGTTTTGTTCGAAGTCGAAAGTGGTATAGAAATTTTTTATCTAATTTGCTCAAATTCGTAACGTATTTAACGCTTCCAAAAAATATTACTCATAGATAAAAGTAGAGCGAATTTGAAGGCCGAATCTGGTTGATTAGGCGCAAATTCAGGCGCTCAGTCTATATATATCCAATTACTCATATATAAATAGATAGAAGAACAGAAGTTGGCCAAGTACCAATCGCAGCCCGCGACTACCGCATAGATTTCAGCAAGCCCAATTGCCGTTGAGCCTCGAACAGACCGATACCGACGCTGACAGAAAGATTGAGACTCCGCACATCTGGTTCTGCCATCGGAATATGAACGGTTGCCGCGCAGGTGGCTAGCACGTCTTTTGACAAGCCCACTGTTTCGCTGCCAAACAGCAACCAATCGTCCGGCTCAAACCGGAAATCTATATAACTATATTGTCCTGAAGTGCTAAAACCAATCCATCGCCCTGTTTGCTGGTGGAAGAAGGCACTGAAATCGTCGATCGAGCTGTGATAGCACAAATTCACCAGTGGCCAGTAATCCAGTCCGGCCCGTTTGAGGTAGCGATCGCTGATTTCAAAACCTAGCGGCCCAACTAAATGCAGCTCAGTAGCTGATGCAGCACAGGTTCTAGCGATATTGCCAGTGTTTGGTGGAATCTGTGGATGAACTAAGACAACTTTCAACATAGGGGTTGATTGATAGAAAATCTGAATTTTGATGATGAAGAAATTACGTAAAAACGCGGAGGTTTTAATAGGTTTTCTTAATATTTCATCAACTGTTAATCAATTCCAAAAATTGGTCTTCCTTATCAGGCTCATTTGAGCAGGCAAATTCCCTTCAAAAAATATAGGGTTATAACAATTGAGACTGACTGGCACTCAGGAAGTTCAGGCAACTGAAGGGATAAATTCTGTCAATTTGGCGAGTTGCCCCGCCGGAATGGTCAAGCTCGCGGTTCAATCCCGCTGCATAAATCCGGGCTTTCTAGCTGCGTGGGGGCAGTTGAAACCGACCCTCACTATCCGGATAAAAATCAATGACAGCTTCTACCGCCTCTAAATTCAATGCTCCATAAATATGAGGAAATCGATCTCCCGTTTCAATTTCATCGTAGCGAAGCTCTGCCGTTAGCTTCTCGGGGTTGACCTGGAGTAGTACTAGATCAGGTACGTTTTGGTAAAACTGGTTAGCAACCCAGGCAACCTGATCGATTTCTGAGCAATGAATAAAGCCTTCCGTCTCCAGGCTAGCAACCCGATACTCACCGATTTCTCGCGCCTGTTGCCATTCAGAACAGGTTGTGATGTGGAAAATCATGCGTAACTCCATCTCTAATTATTATTAACAAGCATCACCGCAAAGGACTTCCGCCACATTATGTCTGATTTCAGTTCTGCTACACCCCGCAAATCTAGCCAAACAAAGCACACACTTTCCTTGCCTTCTGAGGAAATTCAATATACAGCGATCGCCGAGTGGCAGCCCTTGTATGAACGGGAAAAACCGATCGCCGAACTATTCCATGTTGCTTACTTCGTGGATAGCAAAGCGCCGCCATCGCGATCGCTCACCTTCGTCTTCAATGGGGGACCCGGTGCGGCTTCTGCTTACCTGCATATGGGCGCATTGGGGCCGAAGCGCGTCACCTTTGGTGCAACCGGAACCTTGCCAAAACCCCCGGTGCGATTGGTCGATAACCTAGAAAGTTGGCTGAGCTTTACCGATCTCGTGTTTATCGATCCAGTTGGCACTGGGTTTAGCCGTGCCGTGCCCCCGGATACTGCACCAGATAAACCGAAATCCGCCGACAATGGCAAATCAGAAGAGCCAGAAAAAGCAAAAGAAACCGAATTTTGGGAAGTAGAACGTGACTTGAAGGCACTTGCAGAATTTATTCAGACCTTTCTTTCACGGCACAACCGCTGGCTGTCTCCGATATTTATTGCGGGTGAAAGCTATGGCGGGTTCCGTGTGGCGAAACTGGCACGAAAGTTGCAGCAAGATTTTGGGGTGGGGTTGTCGGGGGCGATCTTAATTTCGCCAGCCTTGGAGTTCAGTTTGCTAGAGGGCACTGACTATAACCTGACAACCTGGGCGACGGTGCTGCCTTCGATGGCGGGTGCGGCGGCCCATCACGATCGCGTTTCCCTGGTTGGTGACACGTTGCAGAGTCATCTCACTGCCGCCGAACAGTTTGCTCGCAAGACGCTAATTCCGCTATTGGCAATGGGCGCAGCGTTGCCCGATGCCGAACAACAGCAGGCGTACCAACAACTGGCCGACTTCATTGGCTTGCCTGTTTCCTTGATCGAGCGGAACAATGGCCGGATTGGGATTGAAGTTTTTGCCCGCGAACTATTGCGAGAGCAAAATCAGATTGTGGGGTTATACGATGCGTCGATTACAGCGATCGATCCCTTCCCCGATCGACCCCTCTACGAAGGCACCGACCCCACCCTGGATGGCCTCGATCGCCTGTTTACTGGTGCAATTAACAGTCATCTGCGAGATACGTTGGGCGTTGAAACAGAGCTAACCTATCATCTCCTCAACTATGAAACCTTCAAAGCCTGGAAATTTGAACTCAAGGGTGGGTTAAAACAGGGATTTATTGGGGCTGTGGATGATTTGCGCGTTGGCATGACGTTAAATCCCTACATGCAGGTGTATGTTACGCATGGCTTATTTGATCTCGTCACGCCTTACTTTGCCTCAAACCATCTCGCTGATTTGATGAAACTCAATCCAGCCATTCGACCTAATCTCACCTTGAAGCACTATCTCGGCGGACACATGTTCTATACCTGGGCAGCCTCGCGGCAGCAATGGCTGGCGGACATGACGCAGTTTTACCAAACCGCGATCGCAGAAACTTAACCCCATTAATCGCGAATGATGCCAATGCGGATGAACGTCTGGAAGAGAGCATCGGGCAGAATTTTCCTTAAGAAAAGAATGCCGCTAGCGTTGCCGCCAGCCGGATAGCGGAGACGTTTGCTGCCATCGGTAGCGGCTCGATAAATAATTGCCGCTGTGAGGCTGGGTGGCGAGCCAGTTTCTCCCGCTTGTTCCAGGGCTGGGGAAACTTTGCGAATAAAGTCATCGTAGGCAGTTAGCCCTGGTTGCTGGGCAAAGGTCATCGATCGCGAATAAAAGTCTGTCTTAATTGGCCCTGGCTCAATTAGCTTGACGCGAACATTGAAGGGTTCCAGTTCATATTGCAATGATTCTGAAAAACCTTCCACAGCCCACTTGGTGGCGTGATAGGGACTATACAAGGGAATAGCAATGTGGCCCCCGATCGAGGCAATATTCACAATCACCCCAGCCCGCCGCGAGCGAAAGTGGGGCAGCAAGGCACGAGTCATTTCCATCAAGCCGAAGACATTGGTGGCAAATTGACGCTGAATTTCTGCGGCTGTACACGCTTCAAATGGGCCGATTAGGGCATACCCAGCATTGTTCACCAAGACATCAATGGTTTGAAACTGTTGAATTGCCGCCTCTACCCCGGCCTGGAGCGAAGCGGTGTCTGTCACATCCAGTTTTAAGCAAGTAACATTGGCTAAGTCGGCAAGATCGGGGACTTTTTCTGGCGATCGCATGGTGGCCACCACATTCCAACCGTTGCGTTGAAATACTTTGGCGGTTTCATAGCCAATGCCCGTAGAAGCCCCTGTAATTAAAACGGTTTTTGGCATAGGAATTTTGCTTGGAAGTTCAACTGCTAATGGATGCCGCACTCAGTTTTGCCGTCTAATCCGCGCCACCGACCCGCCCGTTCATCTTCACCGGCGCGAATGGCAGTCGTGATCGGTTCATCGCCAATGCTGGGATAGCCCTGATCATGCAAGGGATTATAGATGACATCATGTTCAAACACATAAGCCCAGGTTTCCTTGCGCGTCCAGTTTGCCAGGGGATTCACTTTCATCCGTTGCTGCGCGTCTAGCTCAAAAATCGGCATATCAGAGCGGGTGTTAGCTTGATCGCGGCGGCGACCTGTAATCCAGGCGATCGTTCCCAATGTTTTCAACCCCCGCTGCAATGGCTCCATTTTCGTCAGTTGCGAAAACCGCTCAATATCCTTTTCCCACAGCGCTTCCCCGTATTTCTTGGTGAAAGCTTCACGCGTTTTAACGCCCGGAATTTTGTAAACCTTTAAGTTCAAGTTGTAGAGTTCTGTGGCTTTAGCAACAAGTTCCAACGTTTGCGGAAAGTGGTGCAGAGTGTCGAGAAACAAAACTGGAACGGGTGAAGCAGGCCGCAGATCCCGGTACAACAGATCCGTGATCAGCATATCATCCACATTAAAGGCACTGGTTTGAATCAATCCGGTGGGAATATTGAATGTACACCAGGCAAGAATATCCTTAGGATGAGCCTTTTCAAACTTCTGATTCAATTTCTTCAGGTCAAGGCTCGCAGGTTGCGTCAAAGGTTCAATGGATTGGGTCATCGTTGACTGTCGGAAAGCTCCAATCGTATCTCTAACTACCATACCGAAATCGGGGAACGAACTGTGTGATCCGGCTCAAAATGGAGTGTAGGGTGGAGAAATAATAAATTTTGTTCAATTTATGCGCCTGATTCTTTACAGCAAACCGGGTTGCCACCTATGCGCAGGACTCCAGGAAAAACTAGAGCAAATTCGCTCGCCGCAGTTCGACCTGGAAATCCGAGATATTACAACTCGGGAAGATTGGTTTCAGCAATATCAGTACGAAATTCCAGTGTTGTTTTTGGAGCGACAGCAGAGAGCAACCGACAACCGGCAACTAGCAGCACCCGTTCACTCACCCACCGCCTCACCCCTGCCTCCCGTCATCCCGCTGCCCCGGCCTTCCCCGCGCGCATCGGTGCAACAGTTGGCGCAGATGTTACAGAAATATTGGAATGATCCCGCACAATAGAAGTGCATTTTGTGAGGAGATGCTGACATGAAATTGAGAGAGTTGCTTGGTGCGATCGCAGATTTAGCTCAATGGTCAGAGCATCCAGCTCTTGATGGTGATGTCAAAGGGCTTTCTACCAATTCGTTGGCGTGTCAACCGGGGGAGGTGTTTATTGGCATGCCGGGAACGCGGGTGGATGGCGGTGAGTTTTGGTCTGGGGCGATCGCGCAGGGAGCCATTGCCGCGATCGTGTCTCAATCGGCCTATGCCAAAGCTCAGGAGCTTTTGGCCGGCATGGTTCCAAGGCCGTGTCTAATTCCGGCGGCAGATATGGCGATCGCCTGTGCCCAACTGGCGACCGCGTTTCACCATCATCCAGCCTCAAAATTAAAGTTGGTTGGGGTGACTGGCACCAACGGCAAAACTACCACCACTCATTTGATTGAATTTCTGCTCAATGCGGCCCAACAGCCAACAGCTCTACTTGGCACTCTCTACACCCGCTGGCCTGGTTTTCAGCAAACCGCAGTTCACACCACACCGTTTGCCGTGGAATTGCAGAAGCAACTGGCTGAAGCTGTTGCCGCAGATTGTGAGTATGGCGTGATGGAAGTGAGTTCTCATGCGTTGGCGCAGGGGCGGGTATGGGGCTGTACTTTCGAGGTGGGCGTGTTCACGAACCTGACTCAGGATCACCTGGATTACCACCGGGACATGGAAAATTATTTTGCGGCCAAGGCGTTGTTGTTTAGCCCGGATTATCTGCGGGGACGGGCGATCGTCAATTTAGACGACCCCTATGGCCAACGCCTTGCAGCCCAGGCTCCTCAAAACCGGGTATGGACGTACAGCACGCACAACAGCGGTGCCGATTTGTGGACAGGCAATTTAACCTACGAGGCCGCCAGCGTTAAAGGTTTGCTCCATACGCCAATGGGAAATGCGGAATTTGTTTCGCCGCTGGTGGGGCAGTTTAATCTGGCAAATTTGCTCGCAGCCGTGGGAGCAGCACTGCATTTAGGGCTTGACCTGCAACAAATTATTGCAGCCTTACCTGCCTTTAGTGGCGTTCCGGGCCGGATGGAGCAAGTGAAACTTGCTCCCGCTCAGGATATCAGCGTCATCGTGGATTATGCCCATACCCCCGATAGTTTGGAGAATTTGCTGAAAGCTGCCCGGCCATTCATCTCAGGTCAGATGATTTGTGTGTTTGGGTGTGGCGGCGATCGCGATCGCACCAAACGACCGCAGATGGGCCGCATTGCTGCCAACCTGGCAGATGTGGTGTATGTCACATCCGACAATCCGCGAACGGAAGAGCCGCAGCGCATCCTGGATGACATTCTGGCGGGTATTCCAGAAACCGTCCAGCCGGTGGTGATGGTCGATCGAGCTGCGGCCATTCAGGCTGCCATTCAGCAGGCGCAACCCGGAGATGGCGTTCTCATTGCAGGCAAAGGTCACGAAGATTATCAAATTCTTGGAACCGAGAAGATCCATTTTGACGATCGCGAGCAAGCAAGAGCCGCTCTGCACCAAAGAGGGTAAAGAGCTTGCCCGCTTGCTTCTTGCCCCAGCCGCATCTGCCGCCTGCGGCTCCGTTCGCACTTCTGCCCCTGTTGCTTCATCCCTCTTTCTGAAGACTTCTTGCTAAAATCAGCCAAATACTCAGGGTTGTATCAGCATGAAACTGTTTCCGTATTGCCCAAACCCATGAACTCTACCACGCCTTCAGATGGTTCCCTGTACGAGCTAGTACTGCGGTCCGAATCTGCGCCACCAGCGCTTCAAGTTAGCCCTCCAACGCTTAAATCCCTGAACGATTTGTTCATGAGTTTACTGGTGGAACAGGAAATTCCGGCGATCGTCTGGGCAAAACTTCCCCGGGGCGATGCATGGTGGACTGGATTAGAGCGCTACCTCAGCCTGCCCGGACTGGCTCAGTCTACTTATTTATTTGCGCAACAGCGAGAAGAAGCCGTTGAGTCGGGGACTGGAGCCGCCAGCGATAGAGAAAACCTGCCTGACTTGGTGACAGCTCATCCTACGCCGCTCATTTCCGTTCAACTACCCACTGAAACTCTCCTCCGCCGCGAATACTTCTTATTCATTTGGTCGGCTCGCTTCAAGGGTGGTTATTTTGCCCATCGGCCTCGCTCAGTTCAACCCAGTCGCTCACCAGCGGTCAGTCCCCTGCCGATCGATTTTTTGTCTGGGAGCTACGGCCAGTCGACTCAACTGCTGGAGTCGAATCAGGAGCGGAAGCAGTTGTTACTGGCATTATGTTCGTTTGAACTGAAGATTATTGAGGGCGCGATTCGGGGCCTGGAACGGATTGTCGCTGGCCTACCATTGCAACTGCTGGGGCATTCTAGCGGTGTTCCAGCGATGCAGTCTGATCAAATTGCGATCGAGTTGATCCAACATTGGCAGCACGCACTCCAAGCGATGCCCGCTACGGCATCCAGTTCCCACTTCATGGGGCAGGTGTTGAATAAGCAGATTCAGCACTATGAAGACTTGGGACAACGAAATGCCGTCTATCGGCGGCAGGCAGAATTGGTCGAGGGCTTGCGATCGCAAAATGAAGAACTCACCACGATGCTGCGATTGAAAGATGACTTTTTGAATAATGTTGGGCAGGAACTCCGCACGCCCCTCACGACCATTAAAACAGCCCTATCCTTGTTGAATTCGCCCACACTCAAACCACCCCAACGGCAGCGGTACATGGATTTGATCGCGAAGGAATGCGATCGGCAAAATTCATTAATTACCAGCCTGCTAGATTTGACTCATCTCGATCAGGAAGCAGACCAGAGTGCCCTTCCTCCAGTGCGCTTGGTGGATGTTGTGCCCAGCGTGGCCAGCACCTATCAATCCATTGCTGAAGAAAAAGGTGTTCGCTTGTCCTACACCATCCCGGAGGATCTGCCGCCTGTTGCCTGTATGACGAACTGGTTAAAGCAAATTGTGATCAATCTGCTACACAACGGCATCAAATACACGCCCAGTGGTGGCAACGTGTGGGTGCGGGCAAAACAACAAGGGGACTACGTGCAATTGGAGGTGCGTGACACCGGCATTGGGATTGCCCCCAGCGAAATTCCCAAAATTTTCGATCGCTTTTATCGTGTTCGCCAATCCACCGATGATTCCAGTGGCGCGGGGTTAGGATTGACGATCGTCCAACAATTGCTGTTGCACTGTGGTGGCTCAATTTCAGTCAAAAGCAAATTGGATGAGGGATCATCCTTCCATGTTTTGCTGCCGGTTTATCGCAGTCCCGCAGAAATGCAGGTCCAGTAAAAGCACTTGAAATGGCGGATTTCCGAAAAAATTGAAAAATTAACGCTATTTTTCTAAAATTTGCCCTATTTTCTGAGCAGTCCAAACTGTGTACGCATCCGTAATCTCATTAGTTAAACGGGCGATCGGGAAACTTATGGAACAATTCGCTGACAGCAGTTTTCATTTGTATAGACCACTCAACTCTGCCACTTTGCCTCAAAGCATGAGCTTTCACGATGTGGCCCTCAGCTGAAAACCACTGTAAATTTCCTTTTAGAAGAATTAGAGTGGATGGTTAAATGTTTGCTATTCGCAAATCAACCGGCTCTAAACCCCATTCTTAAGCCTCGTAGACAATTTCAGGTTTTTCAAACTCACCGCTCAGCATTGATTTAGGACTGACAGACACCGCATGAAGCCATCGTTCGATTTTTCCCTCCAACGCCAGATTTCTCGGAGAACATTACTAAAACTGGCAGGTGTGAGTACGTTTGGAGGGGTGATTGGGTACACTCGCCTCGCAAAACCTCAACCCAGTACTTTTCAACAAGATTTACTGTCGCTGCCTTACCATGCTAATCGCTCCCAAACGGTCACTGTGATTGGCGGTGGTTTAGCCGGACTCGCCTGTGCCTATGAACTGAGCCAACGTGGGTTTCAAGTGACGCTACTGGAGCGATCGCCCCAATTAGGTGGCAAAATCGCCAGTTGGGATATCGATGTCAACGGCCACGCGATGCGGATGGAACACGGATTTCATGGGTTCTTTCCGCAGTACTACAACTTATGGAGCTTGGTGAAAGAACTGGAGATTCAACAGAACTTCAAGTCACTCAATTTCTACTCGGTCGTCTACAAAGGTGATCACTACAAGCCAGAAATCTTTCGTCCCAGTCACTCTGCCTTCCCCTGGAACATTGTGGATCTGGCCATTTCCTCTACCAATCGCCTGCAATGGGGCTTAAATTTAACAAAATATGCCCATTGGCAAGTGTTTCGCGAAATCACTGGCTTCAATCCCCTCAGTAGCTACGATCGCCTCGATAACCTCTCTGTGGCCGAGTGGGTACAAAACGATTTTCCTCAAGGCTTGTACGACTTATATTTCCTTCCCTTTGCGAAATCTAGCTTAAATGCCCCAGATGTGTTGAGTGCAGGGGAACTGATGCAGTTTTTCCACTTCTACTTTTTCGGCAATCCAGAGGGCTTGGCGTTTAATGGCACGCGGCAGGACATGGGCAGAAGTTTAGTGGATCCGATCGCCGATTACATTAAGCAAAAAGGTGGCAAAGTCCTGACGGAAGTTTCGGTGACGAACCTGGATTGGCAAGATGGCAAAATTCAGTCTCTGACTTATCAGCAGGGGAGTGTTGAAAGTACCGTGCCATTTTGGGTGGATGCGAACACCACTCTCAACGAAACAACACCCTCAAACTTGCAGTTCTACGGCGGCGGCGATCGCGTCTTTGCGGTCAATGCTGATGACCAGGAAGCTCTTTCCCTCACCTGTACCCATCAAGGCTGTACGGTTCATCCCAACGCAAACGGCGAATTTCATTGTCCCTGTCACGGGGCAGTGTACGATCGCCACGGCAAAGTCATCAGTGGGCCAGCCAAACGGGACTTACCTCGGTTTAAAGTGACAGGACAGGCCGCCGATCGGGTTCGCCTGGTTTCTACCCAACCGACGCCTGCAACCAACACTAGCGAAACCATTCAGGCCGATTATTACGTGATTGCAGCGGATGTACTGGGTGTGCAGCATTTGTTCTCCACCATGACCGGGGATGTCGATTCCACGTTGCAAGGCCAGGTGGCCAAGCTAGCTGTTGCCGATCCGTTTGCGGTCTGTCGTTTCTGGTTCGACCGCGATTTTGACTGGGATCAAAGCTGGTTCACGTCCCTTTCGGGCTACAAACTCACAGACAGCATCACCCTCTATCACCGCATCCAGGATGACTACATTGCCTGGGCCAAGGCAACAGGCGGCAGCGTCGTCGAACTGCACGCTTATTGCTACAAAGAAAAAGAATTTCCGACTCAGGAGGCACTCCTCACCACCTTCGAACAGGAACTCTACGAGATTGTGCCGCCCCTGAGCGAGGCAACCCTGCTACATCGTGAGTTGGTAAACCAGAAAAACTTCTCCGGTTTTCCACCTGGTAGCTACCGCGATCGCCCCGCCACAGAGACTAACACTAACCTGATCTTTGCTGGCGATTGGGTAAAAATGCCGTTTCCGTGCGGCTTAATGGAACGCGCCATCAGCAGTGGCTTACTCGCCAGCAATGCCATTCTGGAGCAGGAAGGGTTGCAACGGCGCACGTTGTTGACGGTGAAACCCAAAGGAATGCTGTCAATTTTGACGTAGAGCGAAGGCGGCGGCACAGACTAGAGGGTAGCAGGCAAAAGGCAGCGGGCAAAAGCAATTGAGGGGGCAGGTAAGATAATTTTAGAAGATTGGGACGAAAACAAATACGGGACGATGGCTTCATCCCTAGTACATTGCTCGATGAGCTAACCGATTGATGAGTTCGAAATGCCTAAGTGAAATCCGATGACGCAGACCTCAACACCAAAAACGCTCTACGATCGCGACTTGAATTTGTGGTTGGAAGATCCGATCGCCAAACTCAAAGCCCGACGATTTGAGGAATTGGATTTGGTCAATTTGGTCAATTTGATTGATGAGGTTGAGTCATTGTCGAGGCGCGATGAACGGGAGTTACGAAGGCGAATCAAAGTGTTGTTGAGTTATCTAGTGAAACGCTGTTACGTTTCGGCTCCTGAGGCTTTCCGCAACTGGTCATTAACAATTCGGGAACAGCGATCGGCTTGGGAAGCGATTTTGGAAGATTCCCCCCGCCTCAAGCCCTACCTGTTAAACCAGTTCGAGCAAATTTGGCAGAAAGCATTGGCTGAAACCCAAGAGGATTACCCAGACATTAACTTTCCCAGTGCGTTTCCCGTTCCAACCGATGTGGGACTGTTGTTGACTGAAAAGTTTTGGAACTGATTCAAGCAAGACTAATACAAATGAATACACCAGTGACAACTGCTACAACAACCCAACGATTTGATGTCCGGCGGGCAGGCATTAACCCCAACCGCTGGTACGTAGTGGCATTGGCCACGGAAGTGCGCGATCGCCCGATCGGAATTACCCTCTGGCATCAAGAAGTCGTTCTGTATCGAGATACCCAGGGGCAAGTTCACGCCCTAGACGATCGCTGTCCCCATCGGTTTGTGAAGCTGAGTCGGGGGGCTGTGGTGGGGGATGATCTGGAATGTGCCTATCACGGTTGGCGCGTGGGCAGCGAAGGGCAGTGCACCTGTGTGCCATACCTGGAAGCCAATCAGAAGTTACCGTCCAGTAAAATTCGGCGCTATCCAGTGCAGGAACTAAACGGCTTCATCTGGCTCTATCCAGGGGACATCGAGGTGTTAGAAAAGCAGGCGCTTCAACCGATGGGCTTACCAGAGTGGGATGACCTTAACTACATTGCCTCCTACACACTGATCGACACGCAGGCCCATTTTTCCTACCTGATCGAGAACTTGATGGATATGTACCACGGACATTTGCATCAAGATTTGCAGGCGTGGACTGCGGCAGAGTTGCAATCGATCGAGGAGACGAGCGATCGCGTCCATGCTCACTACACCGCCCAAAGCTACTACCGCATCGACAAGATTTGGTCTGTCTCCCAGCTCTTTTTCCCGGCCTTGCGGCGACTCCATCCCGAACCCCTCGATGTGAGTTACATCTACCCCAACTGGGCCTCTCGCCTGGGCGACGACTTCCGCATTTATTGTCTCTTCTGCCCCGTGAACGAGACTCATACCCGCGCTTACCTGGTTCATTTCACTTCCTTAAATGCCTTTCATCGGCTGCACAAATTGCCGATCGCCTTTCGGCGGTTTGTCAAAAATCGCATGTTCAATGCCGCGCAAAAGTTGCTGGCGGGTTTAGTCGATCAAGATATTCCCATGATCGAAGATGAACAGAAGGCGTATCTAGAAAATCCCGATCGTCGCCCCCATGAATTAAATCGCGCCCTTGTAAGTGTGCAACGGTTGATTCAAGTCCAGGCAGAGAAAGGCACAGCTTAGGACACAAAAGCATTCGCCAGGGTTGAAACGGGTGTTAGGCACTACCAAAACGCGCAGACACTCATGAACCAGATCGCCAAGGACATTTCAACTCTGTGGCTTTGTGTCTTTGTGGTGAAACAGCCCAATTTCACAAATGTAAAGAAAAAATACAAACTGAGCGCGGCTTAAAAAATTGGGATTTCTAAAGAGGATTTGCGTGTGCTGATATTCATGACGATTACTTCCCCCGGTAATTCCTTATGGTGCCCTTTTTTCACCCTGGCCAGAAGCTATTTGGCTGCGCTGTTGGCCTTCTGCTGGCTGTTTCTGTCAGGCCAGCGATCGCCCAACTGACTCCAGACCCAACCCTAGGCCGTCAATCCTCCACGATCCATTCAGTGGGTGCATCAGATGTTGTCCAGGGTGGACAACGCTCAGGCCCCAATTTATTCCACAGTTTTCGCGAGTTCAACGTTGAAGCGGGGCGATCGGTCTACTTCAGCGATCCGGGCGTGACCAATATTCTGACGCGCGTGACTGGCACCAATCTGTCCAGGATTGAAGGGAGATTGGGAGTAGACGGCACAGCCAATCTATTTTTGCTGAACCCCAATGGCATTGTTTTTGGTGCTGGAGCCAGCTTGGATATCCGTGGCTCGTTTACGGCCAGCACCGCGAGTGCGATTCAATTTGCTGACGGCAGCGTATTTAGTGCGGCCCGTCCCAATTCGTCAAATCTATTAACCATATCGATTCCGATCGGGTTGCAGCGAGGTTCAAACCATGCCCCTGCCACCGTCGTCAACCGTGGTAACTTGCAGGCTGGCCAGAACTTGACCCTGGAAGCCAATCATCTGAATTTGCAGGGAACCGTGCAAGCGGGCCACGACTTAAACTTGTTGGCAACTGATACTGTAAACGTCCGAGATACCCCCACAATACCGTTTTTAGCCAGGGCGGGCGGCCATTTGACCGTGCGCGGCGATCGTGGAATTGATATTCTGGCGCTCAACCATGCGCAACAAGCGGCATTTCAGAGCCAAGGAGATTTGCACCTCAGCAGTGACGGCAACATCTCCGGTGACGCTCGCTTTGCCAGCGGTGGACATTTCCAGATTCGGTCTGCTGCCGGTGGTTTAGCAACTTTCACCAGCCTGTACGATCCCATTATTACCAGCGCTGGCGATGTGAATCTTGCCCTCAACTATATGGGAGCCTCTCTCCTGGTGGAAGCAGGGGGCAACATCCAGATTCAAGGCACCGTAGACATCACCACACCAGATGTAGCAGCTCCTTTTGTGGGCGATGATGGGGTGTTGAACACGCAACCGGGGTTAATTCTGCGATCGGGCCAATCTATTCGTCGTTATGCCAGCGACAACGGTGTTGTTCCGGGCAGCGCGATCGGCTCAGCGCTGGTTGCCAATCCCGGTATTACCCTGAATCAGCCCGTCACCCTTGCCCCTGGTGGTGTTGTGCGTTTGACATCCGGCCAGGGTGACATTCGCACGCACGCGATGACAGCTCCGGGAGGCGAACTGATTCTAACCAGCAGTGGGTCTATCACGTCTAATCGCCACCCCCTCAACACGGCGACATCGGATGGAAACGGAGGGGCGATCGTCCTCAATGCCCCCCGCGGCACCATTACCACTGGAGACTTACTCACCTTTAGTAATGATGGATTGGCGATTAGCAATGGCGGCTCAGTGACTGTGACCAGCGGTGGTACTGCAACTTTGGGCCGGGTTGACACTGGTTCGTTTGACGGTCGCGGCGGAAATTTAACGATTACGGCGGGCGGCGACGTAAGTTTGGGCGATAGTCTCACCTTTGCTCTGGTCGGGGGAGATAGTGGCCACGTCACCATTACCGCGGGCGGCTCAGTGACATTAAACAACCTGGATACCAGCAGTGATGGCGGGCAGGGGGGGCATGTGCGCCTCACGGTAGCGGGCGATGTGCTTGGCCGCGGCGCGATCGACACCAGTGCTTTTGGCAGCGGGCAGGGGGGAGACATCATCGTGCAAGCTGGCGGGAACGTACACCTCACCAATGAGGCTGTTTTTCGCAGCGATACATTTATTGATGGGAATGCGGGCAATATCTCAGTGTCTGGGCGATCGCTGATCCTGGAAAACGGGAGTCAAATTCGTAGCGTCAGTCGTTTCGGGGCCAGCGGCAATAGTGGCACCATCACAGTTAACACTTCGGATACCATACAGCTGTTTGGGACGGGCACCGACGACATACCCAGTGCCATTTTCACCCTGGCAGACCTCTACTCGACTGGGAATGGCGGCGATATTTTCATCGATACCGGCTCTCTCCAGATGCGCGATGGCTCTGAGATCTTGACCAATCACTTTGGCTTTGGCGTCAATACTCGTGCTGGCAACATTACCATCCGCGCTAGAGACACCGTCAGTTTAGATGGCTTTCGGCTGCGAACAGTGGAAGGAGATAGTCCTGCCACCGGCATTGGCAGCAACGTGACGATCGCCAATCTCCCCCAAGATGAAGGGTTTCAACGGCAGGGAGGCACGATCGATATTCAAGCAGGTGCTTTAACCCTATCAAATGGTGGTTATATTGCCAGCAACCTGGAGCGTGGTTCCAATGGGCAAGGCGGCAATATCCAAATTTCGCTGGGCACGCAAACAACCCCTGGCAATTTAGTCATCACGGGCACCGAGACCCGAATTAGTGGCATCTTTACTAACGTGGAGGCAGATAGCATTGGCAATGGGGGCAATATTCAGGTTCGCGCGGGTAACGTGACGCTGCAAAATCACGTTGGGATTGCGGCTGAGACCTATAGTGGCGGCAATGGCGGCCAGATTAACCTCCAGGCAACCAATCTGTTTATTGGGCAAGACGCTTTTATCACGGCTGAAACCTTTGCCAATGGCAACGCTGGCACAGTGACGATCGCCGCCGATCGCATTGAAGTTACCGACAATGGCGAGATTAATGCTGGAGCGCGGGGAATTGGGCGGAGTGGGAATAGTGGCAAAATTGCCGTATTGGCCCAGTCGCTAGAACTTTCGCGGGGCGGCAGAATTGAAGCAATTACGTTTGGTTCTGGTAATGCGGGCGATATTCAAGTTCAGGCCAGTTCGATTTCGATCGCAGACCCCACCAGCGGCATTATTTCCGGGAGCAGTACACCAGTTCAACTGTTAAACAATACTGGCAATGGGGGCAATGTCTGGGTTTCCACAAATCTGCTGCAACTTAAAAATGATGGGGTAATTAGCACATCCACATTTTCTAGAGGCCGGGGTGGCAATATTCACGTTATCGCGAACGCCGTTGAGTTGCTCGATCTGGGGCGGTTGTCTGCCACGACGCAAGCTCAGGGCGATGCTGGTACGATTACAGTCGAGGCCCGCGATCGCCTCTTCATTTCGGGATTTGGCAGTGGGTTGTTTGCCCGCACAGCCGCGCAAACCACCGGCAACGGGGGCAGTATTGCGGTCAACACCGGCGACTTATTCATTCAAAACGCAGGCCGAGTGACAGTTGATAGCCAGGGCAGTGGCAATGGCGGCAACGTCAAACTCACTGCCAATCAGATGTTCCTCAGCGATCGGGCCACGATTTTTGCTGAAACCGCAGCCAGCGACGGCGGCAACATTGAGCTGAATGTAAGAGACATCTTGCTACTGCGTAATAACAGCTTGATTTCAGCCAGTGCTGGCACAGCGCAATCGAGCGGCAACGGGGGCAACATCACAATCAAAGCTAGGTTCATCGTCGGGGTTTTAAGCGAAAACAGCGACATCCGCGCTAATGCGTTTACTGGCAATGGTGGACAGGTTAACGCCACAGCCCAAGGAATCTTTGGCCTCAAATTCCAGCAACAACCCACTCCCCAGAGTGACATTACCGCCAGTTCTCGCTTTGGCGTGAGTGGTACCGTCACCCTGAACACACCCAACGTTGACCTCAACCGCGGCTTAATTCCACTGTCCAGTGACTTTACCGACTCCACCAATCAAATCGTGCAGACCTGCTCTCCGCGCCAGCAGATGAATAGCTTTATCATTACTGGGCGGGGCGGCATATCCCCTGACCCAAGTGAAGCGTTGAATCAAACACCGCTCTGGCAGGCGGCGGAACCAACAGACAAAGCCCCAACGGCCCAAAGGCGAGAAGGAGTCGCCCAAGAACGCCAGGGAGAAGACCTGCAAACTTTCGCGCTGGTTGAAGCAACAAGTTGGCAACGGCATTCAGACGGTTCCGTTTCTCTCGTTGCGGGAGCTGCATCGGTAACGTCGTCGATCGCCGCTCGCACCTGTCAAACCTTTGAGCCATCGGAGGCGCAATTACAATGAGCGATCGCTTTCGTTGGAACTGGCCGCGCCAATGGGGGCGCTTTCTCTTGTGTCTCCTGCTGGGCGGCTTGCTGACTGTGGGGGGGCCACATTTGCGCGCGATCGCCCAATTGCCATCACCAACCTGGCTTAACGCTCAGGGACAGGCAGAATTTGAACGCGGAAATTTTCAGGTGGCGTTGGAGCGCTGGCAGCAAGCCGAAACTCAATATCGCCAGGGGGGAAATGAAACCGGGGTTTGGGGCATGCGGTTGAATCAGGCCAAAGCGTGGCAGAATTTGGGCCTTTATCGACGGGCGCAGGCTGTACTAGCCGGTACGCTGATTGACTTCCAGGCTCAACCCGCATCAGAACTGAAGGCTCGCATTTGGTTAGAGTATGGCAACGTCCTCCGCCTGACTGGTGTCGTCTCTGAGTCGGAAAAGTATCTCCAGGAGGGGCTGACGATCGCCCGCCAACTCCAGTACACGGAAGGCATTCAGGCCGCTCAGCTTTATCTCGGCACCGTCTGGCTGGCCCAAAAAAACTACCCTGTGGCCCTACAATTCTTCCAACAAGCTGCTGCCCAACCAGGAGCCTTGCAGTTTGCAGCGCAGTTGCAGTATTTCAAGATCTTGCAGTTCCTCGATCGCACCCCTGAGGCGTTGGCTCTGTTACCCCAACTAGAAACAACGCTAACGACTCGGCCCCCGTCTACACGCACGATCTATGCCCACATCGAACTTGCCGCGCTCCTACAAAGGTGCTGTCAGCAGGGTACTGCCTCGTCCTCTTCGCTACCAACCGCTCAACTGTTGGCTACTGCAATCCAACACTCTCAAGCGATTGGCAATCTGCGAGCAGAATCCTACGCGATCGGTCAACTCGGCAGCCTGTATCAACAAACGGGACAATTATCAGCCGCCAACCGCTTGACTCAAAAGGCAATTCGCTTGGCCCAACAGGTGAACGTGCCTGAAATTCTGTATCGCTGGCAGTGGCAATTAGGGCAAATCTTGGCCGCCCAAGGGGAAACTACTGCTGCGATCACAGCTTATACCAAGGCCGAACAGGTTTTGCGATCGCTGCGTCAAGATCTGACTGGCCTCGATCCCAACATCCAATTTTCATTTCGAGATCAGGTTGAGCCGGTCTACCGCGAATTGGTTGATTTATTACTGCAACCCAATGCCTCTCAAGCAAACCTGAGACAAGCAAGACAGGTCGTGGAGTCGCTGCAACTGGCAGAACTCAACAATTTTTTTCGCGAAGCTTGCTTAGACACAGAAGCGCGGCCAATTGACGATGTAGACTCTACTGCCGCTGTGATTTATCCAGTGATTCTCAACGATCGCCTGGAGGTAATTCTCTCCCTGCCTGGGCAACCACTCCGGCATTACTCCACGGCATTAGGGCGCGAGGTCGTAGAAGCTGGAATTCAACGCATGCGCACGGCACTCCGGCGGACAGCCTTTTCTCAAGAGCGGCTCACAGTCATGGGGCAATTATACGATTGGTTGATTCGTCCCCTTGCTGCCGATCTGGCACAGTCTGGCCCTCAAACCTTAGTCTTTGTGTTGGATGGGCCACTCCGGAACTTACCCATGGCTGCACTTCATGACGGCGATCGCTACCTCATTGAGCAATATCAAATTGCGATTACACCCAGCCTTCAGTTAGCCAATCCGCGCAAATTCTCATCGCAAAACCTACGGGCACTGGTTGCCGGTTTGAGCGAGGGAACTGCCGAGGCGATCCCTTTACCTGGCGTGCAGCGCGAGGTGAAATTGATTCAGCAAAAAATACCCGCCCGCGTTCTCCTCGATCAGGAGTTTACAACCCAGGCCATCAACGCCGAAACAACAACGTCCCCCTTCTCGCTAGTGCATTTCGCCACCCACGGGCAGTTTAGTTCTGAGCCGGAAAAAACTTTTATAAAGACCTGGGATGGACGCTTGACTATCAACGACTTGCAGCGTTTACTGAAGCAGTTGTCTACAGAGAATAAATCGATAATCGAGTTGTTGGTTTTGAGTGCTTGTCAAACGGCTGAAGGTGACAGCCGCGCCGCTTTGGGAATGGCAGGTTTAGCGATACGAGCGGGTGCCCGCAGTACGCTTGCGACTCTGTGGGCAGTAAACGATGCTTCAACGGCTCAATTCATTGCCGAATTTTATTACCATCTCCTGCAACCTCAGGCAAGCAAAGCTCAGGCTGTGCGATCGGCGCAACTAGCACTCATTCGCTCAAAAGAGTTCAATAATCCGTTTTATTGGGCACCCTTTGTGTTAGTCGGTAACTGGATGTAACGATTCATCTCTTTGGTTTAACTGCCGAGGATATTATGATGCAACTCGATCGGTATTCCAAGAGCGGGCTGGCTATCGCCATGCTAGTGCTGACTGCTGGTTTCACGGAGGTTTGGGCCCCAGTTGCAATGGCTCAATTTGGGTCCCCACCAGGGCAGGGACGGCCAAAGGGGACGGCTGGCGGCGGCTCTCGTCCTGGTCAGCCCTTCTGTTTACAACGAGCGGGGAGCCGAGAATCATTACTGGCGATGGCTCCCAATGGCACCGTGGGTTTAACCGCAACTGCAACGCCCACACTATGGGTGTATGTTCCAGAGACAACAGCCAGGATGCTGGAGTTCAGCGTCTTTGATGAGCAACAGGAAGGGATTTATCAAATCAACATTCCGATCCGATCGTCTGGGTTGCTGAAACTAACGCTACCAACTCAATCGATACACTTAAGGCCAGGGCGGGCTTATGCCTGGACTGTTGCCTTAGTGTGTGACCCCAACCAACGCAGTAAAGATTGGTTAGCAGAAGGCTTCATTCAATACCAGCTTCCCACCGCAGAGATGCAAGCACGCCTAGCTCAAGCCTCGATCGCCCAGCAAGTCACGTTGTATATCCAGGCTGGTTTTTGGTACGAAGCCCTCAATGCTTATCTTCAGTTTCAGCAGACGCATCCTGGGCATACTAGCCTGCTCCCGTTATGGAATGACCTACTAGCGGCAGCCGAGTTAGGAGCGATCGCTCCGCCGTTGCAGCAGTCTGAGTCAATGCCCTAACGTCACCGGCCTAAAGTCACCATGCGGCTACCAAAATTACCCCGTCAGTTAAGTGTCATTGCCGTGGGCGTGACTGTCGGCGTCATTGGTCTGCAATTTACGGGGATATTTCAATTGCTGGAATGGGCCATGCTGAATCAGTGGTTTCGCTGGCGCTCACCCGAAAATAGAGCCGTGCCGATCGTGCTGGTCACTATCGATGAAGTCGATATTCAATGGCTGGGGCGCTGGCCCATGACGGATACCCAGCTTGCAGCCGTTTTGAACCGCTTAAAAGCTGCCCGACCTACTGCGATCGGCCTGGATCTCTATCGCGATTTGCCGATCGAGCCAGGACACGCTGAATTGCTCCAGGTATTTCGCACAACGCCAAATCTGTTCGGGATTCAGAAAGCCATTGGCAACCCCACTGGCCCCGCGGTTCCCCCGCCACCGGTGCTGGGCGATCGTGGCCAGATTGGCATCAATGATTTATTGCTGGATGCCGATGGCACAGTGCGCCGAAACCTGCTCTCGATCGGGGATGACCAGCAGGAAATGATGGCCTTAGGAACTCGGCTGGCCCTAGTTTACCTAGAAACTCAAAAGATCAAACCGCGCCGGAGTGAAAACCCCAATCAGGTGCAACTCGGTCAAGCTCATTTTGAACGACTGCATCCCAACACAGGCGGCTATGTCTGGCTGGATACGGGCGGTTTTCAAACCTTAGCCAATTTTCTCCGCATTCCAGGTGGGTTCCCAGCCGTCTCCTTAAGAGCGGTCATGTTGGGACAGATTCCGCCGTCAGTTTTTCGAGACAAACTTGTGTTTATTGGGGTAAAAGCCGAAAGCACCTGGGGCGATCGCTTCTACACCCCCTTCACTACAGGCAGCAAAACCACTTGGGCCGGAGTTGAGCTGCATGCCAATGTTGCGGCCCAAATTATTACCAGTGCGAGGGAAGGCCGCCCCCTGCTCCGCGGCTTACCAGAAGCGGGCGAGTGGGGATGGATTCTGGTTTGGGCCGGAGTTGGCACTATTTTAGGCTGGGCGTTGCGATCGCTGGGCCAAGCGATCGTGTTAATTTCTGTGGCGGTTGGGCTACTGCTGGGGGCGGCCTATGGGGCATTTTTGAGTGGCTGGTGGGCGATCGTGGTTTCGCCAATGCTGGCGTTTGCGCTTGCTGGGCTGCTCAGTCGCAGCTATTGGGTGGTGCAAGTGTTGAAACAAGCGAATCAGCAACTGGAACAGAAAGTACAGGAACGGACTCAGGAATTGATTGAAAAGAATCAAGCGTTAGAACAAGCTCGGTTACAAGCCGAGACGGCAAATCGAGCCTTGGAACGGTTAGCGCGCATTGATGATTTAACTCAGGTAGCCAATCGTCGCTACTTCAATGAAGCCTTGCAACAGGAGTGGCGGCGGATGAAGCGGACGCAATTGCCACTCTCCCTCATTCTGCTGGATGTTGATTGCTTCAAGCTCTACAACGATACCTATGGGCACCCCGCCGGAGACGAATGCTTGGCACGTATTGCGAACGCTTTACAGGCATCCGTGCAGCGATCGACTGATTTCGTTGCCCGGTATGGCGGCGAGGAATTTGCGATTTTATTACCCAACACTCCCCTGCTAGGCGCTGTGCAGGTAGCCACCAAAGTTCAACTAAGTGTTAAGCAGTTGGCCATGCCTCATGCCGGTTCTTCAGTGAGTTCATTTGTCACGTTAAGTATTGGTTTAGTGTGCGTTGAACCACGACTGTTAAGTTCTCCCACCCAGTTGATTCAACGCACTGACGAAGCACTGTATCAAGCCAAATCAGCGGGGCGCGATCGCATTGTAGTGCTGGAATCAGTTCCAGATGTGGCTCGCGAAATATAGCGTTGGTCAGAACGCTGGGGACAAAGGCTTTTTCAAATACCGACTCTGGGTAAGCTTTGTGAGACCAATTTGTTTGCAATACGCTACAGATTGAGATCCCCCTGCCTGCGGCATCCCCCTTGTCCAAGGGGGACTGAGGGGGATCGGTGCAAGGAATGGGCCACTATCACTGGTTAAATCGGTATGACTTGCCGCTGCCACGGTGCACAGGCAACTAGCGATAAGTTGGTTAAACTTTCTGGAATTGAGGGATTCTGCCGCGAATCATTCCATAGCCCGCTCTAATAAACCAATGGGATGAGGACGATCGGTGGTCATTACCCATTCCCGCCCAATCGGATGAAGTCAAACTCGCTCAAAAAATGAGTGAATCTAGAAGACGGAATCCATTGCGCCCATACCTAGCAACGGCTGACTCCCCCCAACTCTGCACATCTTCCCACTCACCTTTTCCAAGCAAATTGAGAACAATTTACGGCTTCGCTGAGTCTACGATGCGTGTGTTCCTCACGCTCTTGGATAAATCTTGGACGACGACTGCTGTAGAGACCGGAGGACATCTACATGTTAAGAAAATCGCTGTACACTCAACAACAAGGGAACTTGGACGCCCGTCAGAGCTTCTCGTTTAGTCGGCTAGTGATTGAGGCAACGATCGCCACACTCGTATTGAGTGTATTTGTTGCTTCTAACCCCAGGTTATTTTCTACCCGCCCCTCCACGGCTCAAGCGCGAACTGTCGATCAACCAACGACGGTTCAACCCCAGATCTAGCAAATCTAGACAAAGGAATCCAGATCCAAGGCTTGCGAACCGCCTCGTTCGAGTTGAATTAGAATTTTTCCCAGTTGAAACCAAACTAGACCTGCGGTTCCAGCAGTTAGAGGAATGGAGAGGAGGTAAGCGACCTGACCTGGAAACCCAAAAATTTGCATTCCCGACGATAAGAAAACACAAGCACCGATCGCAATTCCTAGAAAGGGTAATAACAATTGCACCCCCTTCAAATTAGCCAGAATGCGGGTGGAGCGATTTTTGGCCCAACTTTGAACTGATTGCTTCAAGATTGCATCAAATGCTAATCCGGAGGTAAGGCTGGCAAATAGTCCAGCAATCAGCAAAAAGTAGGGAGGTTCAGGAAAGCTATACATGGAGAAAGATTGCCTAGTGTAGATTGAAACAAATCATTAAATTCATATCTCTTTACACCAACATTACACCCTTTTGGCTGCATTCCTGCCGGAAGCCGGGAATTTATGCCGTGTTCTTCTACCCCAAATTTCTACCCATACGTTAGAAACAAGAGAGGGGTTGTCAAGCCTTTTTTGATGCTGTGAGGTGCAAATGCAGATCGGCGTACCAAAAGAAACCAAGGACCAGGAGTTTCGAGTGGGATTGAGTCCTGGTAGTGTGCGGGCATTAACCGATCAAGGCCATGACGTATTTGTGGAAACCAATGCTGGGAGTGGGGCCGGATTTACAGATGAAGATTATCTGCTGGCCGGAGCGACGATCGCCCCAACCGCTGAAACTGTGTGGCATCAAGATTTAATTGTGAAGGTCAAAGAACCCTTACCCCAAGAATATAACTTCCTCCAAAAAGGACAAATTCTGTTTACTTATTTGCATCTAGCGGCTGACCGGCCCTTGACAGAACACCTATTAGACAGCGGTGTGACCGCGATCGCCTACGAAACCGTTGAACTGCCCGATCGGCGCTTGCCGCTGCTGGCACCCATGAGTGTGATTGCCGGGCGACTCTCAGTGCAATTTGGGGCTCGGTATTTGGAGCGGCAACAGGGGGGGCGGGGTGTATTGCTGGGAGGCATTCCTGGCGTTTCCCCTGGTAAGGTGGTTGTGCTGGGGGGGGGCGTGGTTGGCACTGAGGCGGCCCGCATTGCAGTGGGTATGGGTGCCCAGGTGACAATTTTAGATGTCAATGTCGACCGACTGGCGTATCTAGAATCTATTTTTGGTTCTCGCGTTGAGTTGCTCTACAGCAGTACGGCACAAATTGAAGCGGCTGTGCCCCATGCGGATTTGTTGATTGGTGCAGTACTCGTATTGGCTCAAAAAGCACCTGTTTTGGTGACGCGCAATTTAGTGAGGAAAATGCGATCGGGTTCGGTCATTGTTGATGTGGCGGTCGATCAGGGTGGGTGTATTGAAACAGTCCGCCCCACCTCCCACTCCAACCCCACCTATGTAGCTGAAGGCGTTGTGCATTATGGAGTGCCCAACATGCCTGGAGCCGTTCCCTGGACAGCCACTCAAGCCTTAAATAACAGCACTTTACCCTATGTCCTTAAGCTGGCAAACTTTGGGATCGCAGCCCTGGATAAAGATCCCGTTTTGGCCAAAGGCTTGAACGTACAAAATCATCATCTGATTCACCCTGCCGTGCAGCAGGTGTTTCCAGATTTGGTGAACTAAAGCGGAGGGCAGACGTTGAAAGGCAGCGAGCAGGAAGTTAATGAGATGATGGAAACGGTTGTTCCTGCTGCCGCGTCTGCCCTTTCTGAGCTTTCCTGCTATCAGTGGTGGTAGGCAGGCCATAACAGAAAGTTATTCTGGCTGCGAAGCGTTAAGCGCTAACGTCACCCTCCGGGAGCTGAAAACTCTCAGAACCTAGCACCTAACGCCTGCTATGCGATCGCCAGTTCAGCTTGGATGTCCTGACAGTAAGCCTCGTAGACACCATCCAGGAATTGCCACAGGGCGGTGGCCGCTTCAGTTGCAGCATCCAGGGCAGCGGCTTGTTTGGCGGGTGTATCAGCGTATGCTTCAACCAGCTTCAGTTCAGCTTCAGAGTGATATTCATCAGCAGCTTGGTGAACGGTGAAGAAGCGGTACTCATTTGCGTCAGTCATACCGTAAAACTGCTTCAGGCCAGCAATCTTTGTGGTGGCGACAGCCGGAATTTGTGATTCGTAAGCGTACAGAGCCGCCAAGCCAGCGTAGAAGGGGGAATTGAGGCAGACGTTGCGGAAGGTCGAGACCAAGTTGGTGGTGGTAGGGAGAGGTGCTGTTTCGGTCAATTCAGCATCAGTTGCACCTAAAGATTGAGCAAATCTGCGCCACAATTCGGGATGGTTCTGGTTGCCGCGTTCTTCTTCAATCAGGTTCTCTAAAATCTCCTGCCGGACTGCGATCGAGGTACCAAAGTGAGGCGTGTTGAAATGCACAGCACTGACATAGGTAGGGAATGCCAATACGTTTTGAAAGTATTGAATAGCATAGTGCTTCAAATGGTCGCGGGTGAGTCTACCTTCGGTCCACGCGACATAAAAAGGATGCTTTAGGAGATGCTTTTCTTCAACAATGGACTGTAACTGAGCGCGAAGCACCATAGTTCCTCCAAGGGGATAACGTCAGACGGCGTAATGAACACCAATTTACCCAAGATACGAAAAAACAGGAAGTTTGGGAATCACGATGGAAAAAAACATTCAGCCCTAAACTAGGGGATTGAACATGCCACCGCCTGACGTTGCTTGACCTAAGTGAGAGCAGGGATGACACCCGTTTGGTTCAGAACGAAGAACAGGATCGAGTTGATGATTGCCAGCGCGATCGCGCCAATGATGGCGCTCATGATGCCCCACCGCAAGCGGAAACCTTCGATCAACCAGGCTGTGAGACCAAATACAATAATGCTGCCCAGTAAGGGAATTAAACCCAAACTAAGAACTGCTGGAATAGCTCGTAGCCAGGTGGGGAATAAGGCCCAGAAGGCATTAATTGCCCCAATGATGGCACCGGCGATTAGGGCAATTAACGGATTGGCGATTTCCACACCCGTAGGTAATTTGGAAATAATCAGCAGGCTGATGGCTGTGACCACGACAGAAATCAAAAAGTAAACCACAGGGAATATCTCCTCAAACGTTAATAAAAGAGTTTTACACTACTCACGCTAAATTTCATAGTTAAACAATCACTCTCATCATCGAATGAGATGAGGGAATGTCAATTGAATGCAATAAATCATTGCTTTAGGAGAGATAATTGCACTGAGCGCAGCACCTAACCCACCAGCACTGTTTTGAATTTGGCTAAAGCCGCTGCTTCCTGATCACTAACTTTGGTGCCAGAACCAAACAGGCCGCTCCCGGCAGCATTGGCCACCGCTTCCGCGCAAGCATAAATAAAGCTTTTGTATTCACTCACTTCTTCTGGGGTGGCTTTGTCGCTTAACACGGTTGAGGCGGCATTGATGGCGGTAATGGCTTGATCCACGATCGCGCCGGATTGCACATCTTCCGGCTTAATCTCTGGCTTTTCCATTTTCACCGTGCCGCTTTTGAGTGCTGCTTCTGAAAACACAGATTGAATGATGGAGTTATTGGGATACTTCGTTGCAGCTCCAGCAATTTCTTTGGAGAGGGCAGCGGCTTCGGGAACGGTAGAGATAATGCCTAAATCCACCATGGAAACCGCCAAACCAACCAACACGGGTGCTTCCGCGATCGTTTTCATTTCTTCTGGAGTAAACGTAGCCACAGCGATACCTCCCTTATGCGTAAAGACATCAGGAGTATAAACAGGGAATCTAAGAAACTTATAAGAAAAATTGCCAGCCTGTTTCAATCAGGCTCGCTGGGTAGGGAGGAGCCATTCCGTCAGATCGCTTTACTCTTGGTGCAATTCCTGTTCTGAAACAGTAGAGGTGGGGTCGATCGGCACTGTTTCACTGGCGGCAGTAATGATGGGTGGGGTGGTGGTGCTTCTAGCCCAACTCATAATCATGCCAGCAACCGGAATGGCCAGAAAAACGCCCAGCAAGCCAGCCACCCGCTCCCCTACAAATAGCGCGAAAAAGAGCAACACCGGATTGATTTCCAACGCCTTCCCCATCACTTTCGGATGAATGTAATTGTCCTGAAGCTGTTGCAGTAGCACTGACGCGATCACCACTTTCAACGCCATCCATTGGCCTTGCGTCAGAAAAACCAGGGTAGTGACGATAACAACGCCCAGGGTGGCCCCAATCCCTGGAATGGCATCCAACACTCCCACCACGATCGCCAGGATGAGCGAGAACTGCACACCTAAAAGCGTAAACACAATGAGACTGGCAGTGGTTAGAAAAATTACTAGCGTAATTTGGCCCCGAATAAAGCCCAAAAAGTTCTTTTGCACATTCTGATCGAAGCGCTCGCGCACATCTGCGGGCACTAAGGTAAGACAGGCAGCCCAGATCTTCCGGCCATCAACCAACATGTAAATGGCAATAACCAGTAAAAATATGGCAGTGAAGGTATTCGAAAAGACTGACCCCAGTAGACCTAAACCCGTAGACAGACTCGATCTCAACACGCCAATGATTTGATCAAAATTGATGCGCTCTAGATAGTCCTTAAACGGCAGATTGGAGTTCTGGATACTGGCGGTGATATTTTGAACCAGGCCACTTCCTTGAGTAATGATTTGAAAGCCAAGGATGGTGATGAACCCCAACACGAGCACGACAGTGGCCAAAACGGTAATCGTAATTGCTAACCAGCGTGGCATGTAGGGCGATAATTTCCGCACAGGATAATCCATCAATACGGCTAAAATCGCTGCCGTGACGAACATGGCAATGACGTTATAAAAATAAGTGATCAACTGCACCAAGGCCCAACCACAAGCAAACAGCAACAGAAAGCGCACCAGGCCAGAGTTTGACAGCGATCGCCAAATTTGATTATCGTTCATGAGTTAACCTGCGAGAGTGTATTGTGCTAAGCGAGTTTGGCTAATTTCTGTTTCTCTAATTGTTGAACTTGTTGGCGTCCGCCCAGGAGCAACCACCAAGCAGACACAAAGACCCAATGCACGATGGCGATCGTCCACAGCGAGCCTGTAAGCCGATAAGTCAACGTACAGGCTAAACCCAGAATCGTCATCAAACTAATACACATTGGGTGAGCCACGATCGGGTAGCGCGAGCGGTGGAGCAAGCGGGCGTAACCCAATTGAAACGCTACAAAGAGGCCCAATGCCAGCAGTGCCCAGGTCCACCAAATCCAGCCAGAGATCCAGGTTTTGGGGTAAGGGATCAGCAACACGCGAAACACGTACTCCTGGAGCAAGGCGGGCACAATCAACAATCGCAACAACGTTCCGCCATAGCGATACCAGGGAGCTTGCCAGGGCTGCCATCGCAAAATGCCCTGAGAAAACCCCACAACGAGGGCGATCGTCCCAAACCCAACCAAAACCGCCATTGTTGTGAGCCAATCCCAGCCCGTGGGAATTGTCACGCCACCAAACGTGCGAATTACCAGGTAAGACAATAACGGCACCTGGCTAAAGGGCAGTCTCCAAGCTCCAAAAATCAAGGTTGGTTCCAGCGGTGCCAGCCCCGGATCGTTGCCGCCGATAATATTAGTTCGCAAGAACCACAGCGCTGCCCCGTGCCGCAAAAACAGCATGGCAAATTCATCCTGGGCCTGTCGCGGCATCGCTGTCCGCCAACTGATCAACCCCGTCGCCAAATTCCTGGGGTGAAAATCATCAATGCTCAAAAAATCCTGCTGCTGCTCAACTCCCGTCAAAATTTCGGCATTTTGCTCCCAATCCCAACGCACCACCCCCATTGGCGTGAGTTGCTGTTTTAAGTCCTGCCCCAATTTGACTAATTTGATGAAGCGTTGTGTATTTGGATCATTCGGATTCTCGGCCATCCACTTTACAATGTCTGGATTGGATTCAATCTTCTGCCGAAATCGCAACAGCGTGTGAAATACAGCCTGAGCCGAATCCTGCACACAGGATGTGGCCGAAGTGATGGTCGAGTTGCCAGTGCCATCACCGATGCGATAGCGAGCCGCCACTAGGCTCAGTTGGGTGATCAGTTCATTGAAAAAGGACAGTTTCGTATCGCCAAAGTTGTAATCCGCGGTGAGCGTGTCCAGTTTGACGAGGCCATCCGAAACGGGCCGAATGCCCATAAACCCACGCCGCAGGTTCCCCATGTAATGAGTCCAGGTTTGGCCACCGGAAAGGGTACCGTCAGGAGTATTGCCGTAGACCTGGATATAGTCAGCATCGAAGATGGGTTCAGTCGTGAATGGGTCTTGCATGATCGTGGCAACCCCAAACGACGAATGTCCGGCATAGGTGCCCAAAATGAAGGTTTCAGCTTTTTCATGGGTGCCGCCACGCCCCCCAAACAAGTGCAACAAGAAAAATCGATCGCCCACGTTCCAGCGCTTAACTGCGGTTGCGGGCGAATCTGCGTCCGCATCGACGAGAACCGTTTGAACCGTTCCTTTGCGGTTTTCCACTGCTTGCCAGTTCCCCTGGCGGATGTAGCGCAACCCAGGATTAAAGCCCAGAATTGTTTCCTGAGGCGGTAAGCGAAACAACGATCGCGGACGTAGGCCCTGAACCGTAAACCGGCCATCTTGGGCTTTGGCTCCATAGATGTACCAGCCAGCTGCTCCAGCCGGTGAATTCGCCAGTTCGCGAGTCGTCATGTTAAACACCCCATTGTGATCCGCAGGTTGTTGCGGAATGCGAATCACGTCCTCTGGGCCATCAAATTGTTTGGTTTGCGGATTGTAGTGCCGCACCCGCAGCAAGTCGCTGGGACAGGGGTGATTGCCCGGACAATGGGGGGGGAGTGATGCTGGCGCGACGGGAGGCACCGCCTCAATGAATTGTACTAATGCCTGAAACCGGCCCACATCCTGCACCGGTTCGCGATCGACCCGTAGCACGATCGCGGGGTTCGGTTTTGGCAATGGCGCATCCGGAGCCGGTTCAGCGCTTTGAATGATGACGGGGGAGGCGGGCGCGACGGTTTCTTCCAGCGTAATGGTGCCCCGCAACTGCACGGCCACCACATCGTGGAACAAGCCGCCTGCAACGGATTGCAACGGCCCCACCTGATTACGTCCGTCTAACCGAATGGGATTCGTGATGCCGTGCTGAAAATCGGATTTGGCCCGTTCGGTAAAGCGCACATCCCGCGAGGCCACGCTGACGTACTGCTGCAAAAAAGGTTGCTTGGCCCAGGCCAGTCGCACCGTTTGACCCAACAGGTTTTGGGCGTTAGCCGGGGCGGTATACACTTCAAACCAGGCCCAATCGGTTTCTGCGGTGGCTTTTGCCCATTGCTGATACTGTTCCACAGAGGGCAAGATCAGGCGGCCAAACCATGCCGCCGTCGGTCGATAAAAAGATGAAGGCGGCGTTTGCACCAGGGGATAGTCGCTGGGTTGGTTAAAGGGAGCCGTGATGGTGGCGGCGTACTGAGAGGGCGGAAACGATCGCCCATTCGCCCATCCCGGTGTGCCTTGCAAACCGACGATCACAAGCAAGGCTATCAGCCCTAACCCCAGCCATCGGCGCGATCGCCCCCTCCAATGACTCCACCCGTTCTGCATAAATCCTGAATTACCGTTGTCGTTGCTGTGCGAGATTGACATAGTACAACAACTGCAACACCGAAGTAACTGCCGCCCCCACATAAGTGAGCGCCGCTGCCGTCAAAACCGCTTTCGCCCCTCGTGCTTCCTGCGAATTTTCGGTTAACCCTGCTTCCTGCAGCAAGACAAGCGCCCGCCGACTAGCATCAAACTCGACTGGTAACGTCAAAATCGAGAAAAATACCATCAAACCAAAAAACAAGATGCCAATCCACATCAAACCCACCAGATTGAACATGAAGCCAGCAAAAAATGCCAGGTAAGAAATCGTGGGACTGAACTGGAGCGCGGGGAGCAGGGCACTCCGCATTGCAATTAGGCCAGATCCCGTCTGGTACTGCTGCACATGCCCCAACTCGTGAGCCGCGACAGCCATCGCCGCAACCGAGGGTTGATTGGCGATCGGCTGGGAGAGGCGCACCACATTGGCATGGGGATCGTAGTGATCAGTTAAGGAACCCGCCGTCTGCTCCACAGGAATGGGCTTGAGAGAGGTGCGATCGAACAAAATGCGCGCCACCTGCATGCCGTTAACGCCTTCCGTGTTGGCAACCTGACTCCACTTCGCGAAGGTGTTTTTCAAGTACATCTGGGTCAGGCCCGAAATCACCAGCGTTGGCAGCATGATGAACCAGAAGTAGTTAGGGTCAAAATACATGGCTAATTAACTCCAATATTTGACAAATTCTTCTTTGAAAAAGGTAAAGCGACGGTAACTGCGAAACTGCATAACAATGCCCGCGATCGCCAGTCCCAACCAGATGAATAACCAGATTGCTGAATCTCCCAGCGTAGGGCGAATGGAACTGCCCGCATTACGCAATTGCTCGATCGACACACGCCCACCTAGCAGCAAAAAGCCCGCCACGATCGCATTTGCCCCCGCCACAGCAGAGACAATCATCACTAAGAATTGTTGCCAGTGACGAATGTAAGTCAGGATGCCGAGGGCGATTGCGGCGATCGCGGCGACTAAAATTGTGAATCCGTCTGTTTTGCCATAACCCAATGCTTCCATCCCGTTAGAGCCTAACCACGCACCTATGATTGCACCCAGTAGGGCGACGCCAATGTCATAAAACTGCCAGGAAAAAATTGCCAGGATAATCCCTAAAATTAACCCCGTTGTTAACCCTGTTGCCGTCGCTAAAAAGCCCTCCCCCAAGAGAATGGTGACGCCTTTAGCCCCTAACCAAAACCCGCCAAAGAACGTCCAGATGGGCAACATCACGAGAAATAGGCGGTATCCCCAAAAACACAGAAAAGCGCCAAAGCAAAGCGCAAAGATTCCTAAAATAAGTTCTTTTGCCATAACAGTGATGCATCAATTGCGTTGATTCGGTTGCAGTTTTAAGGGATGAAATTGGAAAAGTTATAAAGACTAACTCAGGACGACAGCTTCGAGCTTGCGGGATGGCAGGCGCGGCGGTTTCAACCAAATTAGTTGCCGCCCGGACGAGGTGCCCGTTCGGGCGGGTGAGACACCCACCCCACAGGTTATTTAATCCACGATTATTAGCGGATAACATTGAAGTTCGCGCTTTGCACACTACCGTTGCGAATATTCACAACACAGTTGTAGTTAAAGCGATGCGCCATTCTGCTACGCTGGGCAAACTGTCCCTCGCCCCGAATTCCCTCTTGCGTGTTGGAAATAAAGAAGCGTTGAGTGGTGTTTGAGAGGAATGTCACACTCTGGACATTGGCAAAACTGGCCCGAATTTGCCGACCAACTGCCGCCTGACAATTCCGCACGATCGGATCATTGGGTGACGCGGGTTTGCCCTGGGCCGGTGGCAGCGGTTTCGTTGCTGGTGTTGTTGTGACCCTGATCACCGTATTGGTAGCTGGATTCACCAGGCAGTTTGCCGTCATCCCGTTTACCCGATTCCGCAAAAACACAGTTGTGGTGCCATCGGGATTGGGTTGATCAACCTGCACAAACTCGATATCGCGGGTGGCCACGACCATTTCTTCGGCAGTGCGTTGAATGCAAGTATTGATGAGAGCGGGTGAAACCGTCTGCGGTGGCTTGGGTTGTTGCGAAGTGAGTGTTACAGACAGGACGAAGCCATCGATCGTATTAACTCGACATTCAGCAGTTTGCCCTGTCACCCGATTGCGCATAAACAGAGTACGAGTGCCATTTGTGGCAACGGAACCGGCTCCAGTGATTTCAATATCTCGTGTCGCCACCACCATTTCTTCCGCGGTCCTTTGCGTACAGGCATCGGCAGCCTTTGGCGGAATGGGTTGTGCGATCGCCGGATACCCAGTGGCGATCGCTGCGACCGTCATCACACCCGCACTCAAAATGGCTTTCATTTGTATCATTTCCCAAACTCCTAATAACCACGGTTTTGTTTATCTGTGCCAACAGATTATTAGACCCACTTACTATCGTCTAAAAACATAAGGAAGAAATAAGAAGGAGGATATTGGGGCGGAGTGTTGAAAGGGATTGGGTGGAATGTACGAAGTGTGAAGTCTAATTGTGGTTGAGTTGAGTGAATTCAAAGACGTGATAGCCCCAGGGCGGGAGATCAAAATACACGCCGTTAGTGAGGAAGAGGTCGCCAGGGCGATCGTACGCAACTGCACCCATTAGATCCTTGAGCTGATACTCGTGGCCGGCCAAGTCGCCAGCCCCGGGGATTTTGAGATAGCACTGACTGTCGTGTGGCGCATAATTAACCACAACTAGCAAGCGGTTGCCTGTTTTACTGCGCCAGCTAAAGGCAATGAAGTCATCTGAACTCCAATTGTCATCCCAGGCAGGGTAACAATCGGCTAACTGCCAGAAGCCATTTCGCACAACGTCCAACCGCAAGCAAGCTAGAAGCTGCTGGTAAAAAGCCTGGATGGCTGCATCAACGGGTTCGGCTGGTCCCCGTTGGAGGTGAATAGAGATATGCTGCTTGAAGCCTTCTAACTGGCCCTGATGAAAGAAGCGCAACCCCGGACAGAGAAAGGTCAGTAGCGCTGCGGCTCGATGCACATCTGGGGGGAAACTGCCCGCGGCCCGCGGCTCATCATGGTTTTCCAGGAAGCGTGCCGATTTGGTTTGATAGTCCAGGTCAGCCCAGAAGTGTTGGCGGACTGGGCGGGCGTGTTGCTCCAGCAGTCGATCGTACAGCCGCTTGTCATAGGTATAGTTAAACCCAAGTTGTTGCAGCGTCCATTCCATATCCCAATACACTTCGGCCATGAACACAAAGCCGGGATGCTGGGCCCGCACTTTAGCGATCGCCGTTTCCCAAAAGGGTGCAGCCGTGATGCCCCAGGTGCGTTGAAAAATTTCGGGTAGCACGAGCATGGCCATGTCACACCGGACTCCATCACACAACTGGCTGATATTCAGCAACTCGTTCACTTGCGCGGCTTGAAAATCGGGATTGCCATAGTTGAGTTGCAACGTATCACACCAACCCGCAAAGTAAGGATCGCGCCCATAAGCCAAAATGCGATCGCCCAACCGACAATAGTTTTGAGGTTCCCGTGCCAATTGTTCCTCGGTGCCCGTGACATAAAACTCTGGATGGTCTGTAGCCCAGGGATGGTCTGGTGCCGTGTGATTCGGCACAAAGTCCAGCATCAGCTTGATGCCGCGTTGATGCAGGCGATCGCGGAGCCGTTCCATTGCTGCCTTGCCGCCAAGCTTTTGATGCACAATATAACCCGTCACCGCAAAACAAGAGCCACACACATCTTCATCGGTTAAATCAGGCAACAACCGTTCGTACACAGCAACCCACTCTGGATTTGTGCGAGAAACCTGAGGTGCCGCCACCCCTGTTTGCCAAACGCCCAAAAAGTAAATCCATTCAAACCCACACTGAACCCACTCATCTAAAACCGAGTCTGGAATGTCATTCAGGGTTGCAGGGCGGCTCAGTTGCTGGGTCAGACGTTGTAACCAAACACGAGTATTGACCTGATACAAGGTGGGGTAGTGGGATGAATCCATAAGGCTCCTTTGCGGAACTGTCTTTTGAGCGAAGACAGTTCGGAACAGTTGTTTTGGTTTGCTTGCTAGGCGACTGATGGCCTCTAACGCTTTGCTTCTTCCCATGATGTGCTGCTGCTAGTTTCAAGCATGAATATCGATCTGTCAAAACTCGACAAATTCTATCTACGCCAGTCAGCATAAAACTCAATCGTATGGAACTGATGAAGGCCAGGTTAAATCAGGAAGAAGGCTCACTTTCTAAAATGCGACGTGCTTCTATGAGTGATTGCTTTTGTGCTTCGGTAACTTCTGGATAGTGCAAGCCTAAACTCTCCAATGTTTGATAAATCACAGTTGCAACCACTAATCGCATGTACCATTTTCGGTCAGCAGGAACGATGTACCAGGGTGCCCATTCAGTGCTGGTATGAGTGAAAACATCTTCATAGGCCCGCATGTACTCATCCCAATATTGACGTTCTTTTACATCACTAGCAGAAAACTTCCAATTTTTCTCAGGCAAGTCTAATCTCGCCATAAAACGTTCCTTTTGTTCTTCTTTTGATACATTCAAGAAAAACTTAAGAATAATTACGCCGTTGCTAACTAGATATTTCTCGTAAATTGTTAATTTCCTCGAAGCGTTGTTCCCAGATATTTTTACTTTTCTTCAACTTGGGAGGGAGTTGCTGCTTCTCTAATAAGTCTTGATGCACTCGTACGACTAACACTTCTTCATAGTAGGAACGATTGAAGATGCCAATTCTGCCGCGCTCCGGAACTGATTTGGCATAACGCCACAAATAATCGTGATCCAGTTCTTCAGCAGAAGGTTGCTTGAAGCTAAATACCTGGCACCCCTGGGGATTGATGCCCGACATGACGTGCTTAATGGTGCCATCTTTGCCTGCTGCATCCATGGCTTGAAAGATGCATAGCAAGGCATAAGCGTTTTGGGCGTATAGCTTGTCCTGAAATTCGGCCAACTGTTTAACTCCGGCAGCCAATAAATCACTCGATCGCCCCTTCAGTTCATCTTTGGGAATGTAGACATCTTTGTACTCAAACTCACTGATGTATCGAGAATTAAAGTCTTTGAGTTGAATCTGAGTACCGGGTTTGGCAATAAATGGTTCTAGTTTCATTGCAATATGCCCAAACTACTTTGAGATTTATAGCGTTGGTCAGAACCCTTGCAGATTAGTCGAATTGCCGAAAAGCTGATTCTGAATAGGCGGTCTGACTCGCCCCTATCACGTTATCTATGGCAACGGCTATAGACTTGCAAGTGTAGCGCAAGAACTTAGCATCAATGGCTTGCCGCTGTAGTTTGTTACGAACTCAGCAAATCTATCTTTTAACAGTGGCTGACAGGCTGGAAAAAACTCTAGATTAAGCATGTTTTTGCTATCTGAAATGGATATGAGCGCCCTCCCCTCGAATTCCTCATCCTGGTTAAAAATCGGATTATTATTGCCGTTAACTGTGTTAAATGCCTGGGTTGTTCTGCAAACATTCCGATATCTTGAGCCATTGCTCACTATTTTGATCGGTGCTTCTATCCTGGCATTTGTATTAAATTACCCAGTCAAATTTCTCCAGGCAAGAATCGATCGCCCCTATGCGATCGCGATCGTGTTATTGACCACCCTGCTGGGTTTCATTGCCTTGGGAATCACACTAGTTCCGGCATTATTGGAGCAGTTGACGGCCATTGTTAATCAAATCCCAGATTGGTTAAATACTGCGAGCGCCAAGCTCCAAAGTATTCAAAATTGGGCCGCCGCGCATCGCTTACCTGTGAACTTAAATCGTGTCATTCGGCAGGTTACGGAGCAGTTGCCAAACCAGTTAGAAGGAGTGGGGGATGGCACTATTTCTTTCACTTTGAATGCCGTTGGGGGGCTATCGTCTGTGCTACTGACGCTCGTCCTAACCTTTTATTTACTCCTGGATGGGGAGCGGGTTTGGGTGGCCATCTTTGAACGCTTACCCTTACAGAAACGAGATCACATTCGTCGATCGCTGCAAACTGACTTTCGCAACTATTTCATTGGGCAAGCCATTCTGGGGGTGATCATGGCGGTCATGATGGCTGTGGTATTGATTGCCCTCCGAGTTCCTTATAGTCTTTTGCTGGCGGCCATGGTGGGGCTTATGACGCTGGTGCCGTTGGGGGATGTGTTGGGCTACGGGTTGGTGTGTTTGTTGATTGCCGCACAATCGCCCCTCCTGGCGTTGACTGTGCTGGGCAGTGTTATTGTCTTGGATCAAATTATCGACCAGGCGATCGCGCCGCGAATTTTGGGTGGCTTTACGGGGCTAAAACCGATCTGGGTGATCCTGGCGTTGCTCCTGGGCACTAAACTGTTTGGCTTTCCGGGGTTGCTGTTGGCCGTGCCGATCGCGAGCTTTATCAACACCCTGCTGGATGATGAACTGTTGCTGCAATCAGCAGAAGCTTCTGCTACTCCAACGACAGCCACCAGCACTTTAGCTGACGAAGAAATTCAGCCCCCACTTCCAAAGCTTGGAACTGAAAGCAACTAAGTGATGACGGGCAGAAGGCAGAGACAGCCTGTTAGGAAGCAGCCTTTTGTTGTTTGAGTTGATGTAAGTAAGCAAAGACACTTTTATCGCCAATGTCTGGAGGAATGGGTTGAATAACTTTGCGCAGGGCGAAGATTGCAAAGAAAACAGCCCAGGTCAGCACCAAATAACGTTCGATCGCGAGCGGCAAAATTCCGACTAAATGCCCTAGTAAGAGTGTTGGCACCAGGGGAGTCAAGATTTTGGTTTCCAGGCGATCGAAGCAAAATGCTTCTTTAAAGTAAATTCCAGTCAAAGCGGCAAACACAAAGCCCACACCCAAAATTGTCAAGGGCTGCTGATAAACGGTCAAGGCAAACGGTGCTGGCGAGAAGTGAGCGATCGCGAGCGAGGCCAGCACTCCCACCAGCCAAAACACCTGCAACGCTCGATGTAACGACTTCATGTAAACGTGAATGGTCAGAAGACTCACACCCAGGGATACGCAGAATAGGGAGTACGCCAGACTGACCCATTGCAGGTGATCGAGATCAGTGGATGGCCAGAGCGCGATCGTCGCCGCGGCCACGCAAGACAGGGCGGCCACGGTTAAACCGCCCCGATAAATCAAAACTGCCTGACGATCGCGCTCAGTGATCGTGAATTCGCCAAACTGGCCCTGGTATGTGGTTGGTTGAAGTGTCGATGTAGATGAAGGAGTCATAAGGTTTAGAGAGCTTGCCTTTACCAAAACTTTAAGTTCATCCCACTGGGTGACGCACAGGTAACTAAAAGGGGGGAGCCGCTTCACACCTCGATCGAGGAATCTAGAGATATGTCGCAGGTTTGCCCGTTGCGGAGGCTTTAGGAAAAATGATCGCGTATATCAATCCGACAAACACCATTACCATTCGCCAGGTGATTAAGCGGATTCTCAACACTGGCAAAATTACTCATGCTGATGAGAAGTTCTTCCTCAAAGCAATGGTAGCAGAGGAACCTTTGACGAACGAAGAAATGGAGCAGGTGAGCCACATCCTCGATCGCCTGCAAATGGGCTTGTTAAAGGTAGAGCCATAACAGCAACCATCACCAACCCACAATGACTTTCCACAGCATCGAACCGATCGCAAACATGGCCAAATGCTGCGGCACAAGGTTTAACACAGGTTGGCGGGCAATTTTTTGAGTCAAAAAGACGCTAAGCCAGCAGGCTGTAATCAGAGTGACGGCTTGCAAAAAGGCGATGACTGCGGGATGGGCGATCGCCACAGGTAAATTGGTCGCCCTCAGTCCGAAAGTGGCAAAGGTCACGGGCACAATCTGGCCAGCTTCGGTTAGCCCCAGGCGGAGGTAATGCGCCAGATTTGCCCCTAATACCAATGGCAAATAGCCATACGCTAACTCGAGAAATGGGCGGGGTTTGAGAGTGCGATTGCCCCAGCGAATGAGTTGGTAGGAGAGAACTGCGATCGCTCCGGGTAGTGCCAAGGCCAGGATGGAGATCCCTGTATGAATACCAAATGCCTCTAGCCGCAGCGAACGCCCCAAAACTAACTCAATTTCTGGCAAGCGATGCAAAAATGTGGCCCCCAGCAACAAAAACATTAACCAAATCTCATGGTAGCGAGGCGTGTGGGTCGTCCATAATTCAATTCCCGGTGGGCGCAAATTGAACTCAACCGATCGATGCGGGCAAGCCTTCAGGCACGTCATACACAAAACGCAATCCCGGTTATCTTCCAGTTGCGCTGGATGAGAATACAACGGGCAACCAGCGGTTTCCTGTCCTTCCCCTTTTTGTGGCCCACCCTTGTAACACTGATAAGTCGTGCAGGTGGCCGAGCAAATGCCTTGTTGAGCGCGGAGTTCTGTCATCGAAAGTTTGGCGAATAAACCGTTCATCCCCCCGATCGGGCAAAGATACCGACACCAGAAGCGCCGCTCAAACAGCAATGAAAAAATGACTGCTCCTGCCGTAATCAGCAACAATAAACAGCCCGACAAGTAAGCCGTATCTTCTAAATGCCACAATTCTTCCCAAAGTAAAATCAAAGCAAATAGACCAAAGAGGAACCATCCGCCCACTTCTTCTGCAGCTTGACGTGGCCAGGGTAACAACTTCCGCGGGTACAGCCAGAGGGACAGTTTTTGGGCAATTTCGCCATAAATCATGAAGGGGCAAACCGCACACCACAAACGCCCCACAAATGGAAAGGCTAACAAACTGAACATCCACCACCACGCCCAAAATAAATGCAAAGCCACGTTCCGATCGCGACTTTGCGGCCCCAATAGTAAAACTCCGACCACCACGGCGAATAACCCAAACGTAACCCCGTAATTGAGGCGATCGGGATACCAGGGGCTACGCAAAAACTGCCGCAACCGCGGGTAAGCGTTGAGTAAATTAAGGCGAAACCGTTTACTTTTTGGACTGGTGGCCCAAAAGACTTCTTCCGTAAGCTCAGTGGCTTTATCCAATTGAATTACAGCTCGCTCTACTAAACTTTCCAACTCAGTTAAGTTGCCGGGAAAGTCGTATCCCTGTAATCGGCGAATCGCTTCTGGGGTGATTTTAGGCTTGGTTATGCCCCGTTGCCGACAAAATAGACTCAAGTAATACTCGGTCTGCATTACAATGTCGGACTTCCGGACTCGCAGAGGCGCAACCTTAATGCTGTGCCCAATCAACCCTTTTTGCTCCAAGGCAGGCAAAACTCGCTCCGTGGTCATCAAAATTCGAGCTTCCGTCTGTTTCACGGCTGGCGGCGGCTCACCTTCACGGGCGATCGGGGTGTACTCTCCCGTTTTTAATAACGTCACTAGCTTTTCTTGCAGAGCGGGGTTCAAATCCTGAAGATTATTCAGCAGCACACTCCCCCGGCCAAGCCAATCTAACAATCCGGGTTTGCCGCTTACTCGTCCAAATAGCTCGGCTCCATTCGCCTGCAATGTGTCGCAATTCACCTTGATGATGAACTCGTTGCGATCGCGCGAGCCAAAGTGAATCAATGCGGCAATATTGTCTTTGCCTAATCCGGGTTCACCAAAAATTAAAACTGAACCGCGATCGCCTTGAGCTTTCCGAATCTCCTGTCGCTGGCGGACCGCATAACGACTGGTTCCCACAATTCCCCGTTTCACGCGTGGCACCAGATAGGGGCGTAAAGCGGCTTGCCGCTCGCGTTCCCGTGCCAACTCAGTAGACACTTGATCCAGTTCAGTGGCCAGTTGGCGTGAAAAAATTTGGGCAATTTCGGGATGTTGCTGCACTAATCGCAAAAAATCATCTCGCGGAATTTCCCACACCACCACATCTGACAACGTGATAACGGTTCTTTCGGCGGGTTGGTCAAGCAGTAATTCTTTGAGCTGAAAGACGGCTCCCGGCAATAACCCCACCGATTCGGCCACGGTTGAGGGACTGGTGCGGTAACTTTCTAATTGCCCGCGGCGCAGAATATAAAGGGCGTTGGGGGAAGTGTCTTCTAAGACAATGCGACGATTTTCTGGGATTGGCCGCTCCTGAATGGCCGCCGCGATCGCATTCAGCCCAGCATCCGACAACAATCCGAACGGCGTGTGCTGGCGTAACCACTCAATGTGGGACGGTTCCATATCGACTTTCCTGGCAAGCGAGCTAAGGCATTTGGTTCATCCTTACCATGAGTCAACAGCGATCGCAGCCCTTTCGACATCACCTGTAACATCTCCCCAAAAGCGCTAAAGATAAACCTCCTGCCTGTAGAACTCGCAAAGAGATTACAAGCAAGAGGTTTTCTTACAGACCAAATAATTTAGAGCAGCTAAAGCTTAGTAGATGGAGCAAACTGCACGATTGCCCTTCATCTTGATCAACCCTTTATCGCCATTGATGACGAAAGGAACGTTTTCCTTACCAACCACACGCACCAACACAGGGCGGGCATACATGCACTTTCTGATATCCTCAGCCCAGACTTTGATATCGCTACCAATACCAAACTTGTCGGTAATGGGGTTTGCAGCTAGAGACTCATCCTTTGCGACTTGAACGTCGATTGGAAGAGAAAACAAAGCTGGGTGAACCGGCGGGGTAGGCAGAGTGTGAGAAGTCGTTCCAACGAAAGACTCACGGGGAAGAACGGGGGTAACAGCTCGGGGAACTGCAGTGGCGGGCAAAGCAGAAGCGGCCAAAATTCCAGCAGCAGCACCAACAACGGACAAAATTCGCATGTTCATTTAAATCAACTCCTCTCAACAACCGTAACTACAACTGAATGCTAGATGTAACTTAATTTTTTAAAACTCAGTTGCTCCTTTTATTTCTACACTGTTTTGCTGATATGAGCCAGTATCTACAACATTAAATTTCTAAGAAAAAGCTGAGAATGCTACCAAGCGACCTGGGCCCGCTCATGAAGTACCCGACCATACACGGCTTCCGTTTGTTGCGCCAATTGCGACCAGTTAAATCGGCGCTCCAAATCTTCGTAGGCATTTTCAACTAGCCACAACGCATAGTCAGGATTTTTTAATACTTCTAAGATGCCCCACGCTAAAGAATCGGGGTTATTTGTCCAGGTAACGATCCCGGTTCTGGAGTGGCGCACAATTTCTGGAAAACCACCTGTATCAGAGACGACTACAGGGACGCGCGCGGCAAAATTCTCCAATACGACGATTCCAAATGGTTCATACAAGCTGGGAAACACGGCACAGTCGGCAATGATGCGAAATTTATTCAAATCCTCATCTGACAAAAAGCCGGTGAAATAGCAATTTTCCCAAATCCCCAACTCACCAGCAAAGCGCTTAAAGTCATCTAACCGCCCCGTGCCGATCAGGACGAACTTCACATCCCCACCCATTTCTTGCAAGACTTTAGGAACAGCACTTAATAGAATCGTTAGCCCTTTTTCATACGTCATGCGCCCTACGTAATAGACGATCTTTTCATGATCGGCGGCAAACACGCGCCGAAAGGCTTTCTCATCGAAGGGTTCACATTGTTTCTTTTCCAGGTGAATGCCGTTATACACGACGTCGATCTTGTTCCAGGGTGCGCCGAGTGCCCGTTCTACTTCAAGTCGCATGTAGTTGGTGCAAACAATGATCCGCCACGCATCGTAGGCAAGTTGTCCTTCTTTGCTGCTGACGTAGCGTTGCTGGTCGGAATAAATGCCGTTGAACCGCCCATACTCAGTGGCATGAATGGTGGCAATGAGCGGAATTTTGAAGGTGTGCTTGAGGGCGATCGCGGCATCCCCAACCAACCAATCATGGGCATGGATTAAATCAAAGGGTTGCTCTTCCATCAGCAATTTGCCGCCATGGCGACCCATGCTTTCATTCATATTTGCCACCCAGTGAAAGAAATTTTGGCTTGGTGCAACTTCCACTCGATGCAAATGCACCCCTTCCACGACTTCATATCGAGGGGATTGCCCAAATTCCACGGTAATGACGTGAATTTCGTGGCCGCGTTTGACAAGTTCTGGGTAAAGTTCTGCCACATGCCGAGCAATACCGCCCACAATTCGGGGAGGAAATTCCCAAGCAAGTACTAGAACTTTCATCGATACAGATTTCAACAGCGTTTGACCTATACTACCCAACTTTAATCGCAAACAGGAGAGAGTAAAGGGGTGTGGAAGGAAACTGCTCACCTTTGTAGAATTGAGGAGATTGATAGGATTTCAATGACTCCATCTCCTCCTGCTGCCATTTCGCCGCCGTTAGTGCTAGCGACAGACGGTTCACCCAGTGCCCAGATGGCACAACTGTTAGTGCAGGCGATCGCCGCTCTATTCATCCCAGAGCCACCAAACGCCGAACACTCACCAGTTCTGACGGTTATCACCGTCCAGCCACGTCTGCCCAAACGCGCCAAACGATCGCTGAAAAAAGATGATAAAGGGATTTTGGAAGCAATCGCTCAGGAAGCTCCGACTGATACTGGTAATGCTGGTGAGCCAAATGGAATTGTCGCCCACACTGCCATTGCTCGCTCAGATGGCCTCTCCTTAGAGCAATTGACGGCATTAATTTACCGTGACTTCCCGCCAGATTTTCCACTATCTTTGCAAGTTCGGCAGGGTCGCCCCGTGATCGAGATTCTCAACTGTGCGCGCACACTCCAGGCAGGATTGATTGCCGTAGGACATCGAGGGGGTGGCGGCGTACGGGAGCTGCTGTTGGGGAGTGTTTCCACGGCGATCGCCCGTTATGCCCCTTGTAGTGTATTGGTAGCGCGAACCCAGCCCGATCGAATGCGTGAACCCAGCCTCCGCCACGCCCTACTGGTCGTGGATAGTTCCCTGGCCTCGCCTCAAGCCGTGGCAACAGTTCGGGCACTTGTTCCGGCTGGCATTCAAATGGTGACGTTGTTGCATGTGCAAGCCCCCTTGAATGCGGGTTACATGGTGACACCCTTTGTCTCGCGCACATCCAGTCGGCAGTTGGATCAATCATTGCAGGATGCGCAACGGGAGCAAGGAGAGCGCATTTTGCAACAGGCTGTGAGCGCGCTTGAAGACGCGCACTTGAATGTTCAGACTCGCCTACATACGGGAGATATTGGTTCCAGTGTGTGTCAGATCGCTCAGGAGATTGAAGCCAATCTGATTGTTCTGGGGAGCGACGCTACGCGGCGATCGCTGCTGTCTCCGCTACAGGCCGTGCGGCTGCCTCGCCGTCAGCCAGCGGCAAATGAGTCTCGCTCAGTCTTACGCAATACCCGGTTGAGTGTCACCGACGACTATGTCATCCACTATGCGCCCTGTCCTGTGCTACTGTGTCGAGCGACGGCAACCGCCCCTTAAAATAAGGGGTACGATTAGTTGATCTATTTCTGAATCTTTCGCAATGACTCATTCAACTGATATTGCAACTCTGGCTCGGTGGATGGCTGCCGATTTTAGCAATCAGGCGCAGGCATTCGAGAATCCTCCCTTCTTTGCTCACATCCGCGTCTGTATGCGGCCTTTACCATTGGAGTTACTGTCTGGGGTCAGTCTGCTTGTTGAGCAAGCTTACGACTACAACTTGAACGACCCGTATCGGTTGCGAGTGCTGAAATTGATTGAGCAAAATGGGCAAATTGAGATTGAGAACTATTGTGTCAAGGATGAACAGGAATTTTTTGGCGCTTCTCGTGACCCCAAGCGGTTGGCTACTTTGACCCGCGATCGGCTGGAAAAACTCCCTGGCTGTAACATGTTGGTGGAATGGACGGGAGCCAGCTTCAAAGGCAAAGTGCAACCAGGTAAAGCTTGTATGGTGGTGCGTAAGGGCAAAACGACCTACCTAGACAGTGAATTCGAGATCAATTCTGAACAATTTGTTAGCCTGGATCGGGGGCGTGATCCCGAAACAGATGAGCATATTTGGGGTTCGGTAGCGGGGCCGTTTGAGTTTGTCCGATGGGCGAGTTTTGCCGATGAAGTCAAGGTATAACCCTCATGTATGACCTGCTCCTGCGTCAGTGCCGTTTGTTACAAACTGATCGGACGATCGTCGCTGTTGATATTGCGATCGAGGACGGCAAAATCGCGGCGATCGCGCCTCAGCTCACCGCTACAGCTAAAATCACCCTGGATATTGCCCATCAGTTAGTTAGCCCACCGTTTGTTGAATCTCACATTCATCTCGATTCCGCCTTGACAGTTGGACAACCCCGGTGGAATCAAAGTGGCACGTTGTTTGAAGGTATTGAGATCTGGCGAGACCGCAAGCAAAATCTATCCCTGGAAGATGTCAAACAGCGGGCGATCGAAACTCTCAAACTGCAAGCAGTTCAGGGGGTTTTGTTTGTACGGAGCCATGCGGATGTAAGCGAACCCAGCTTAACGGCGTTGCAAGCCCTCCTGGAAGTGCGCGAGGAAGTCAAATCTTGGACAACGCTACAAGTAGTGGCTTTTCCGCAAGACGGCATTTACGGTAGCCCCCAAAATGACGCCTTAATTGAAAAAGCGTTGGAAATGGGGGCTGATGCAGTCGGAGGCATTCCTCACTATGAATTAACCCAAGAAGATGGGGTGAAATCTGTGCATCGGATTTTTGAATTGGCCCAAAAGTACGATCGCTTGATTGACATTCATTGTGATGAAATTGACGATGACCAATCGCGCTTTTTGGAAGTCGTGGCAGCCTGCACCCTTCGCAGTGGCCTGGGCGCTAAGGTTACCGCCAGCCACACTACAGCCTTTGGTTCCTATAACAATGCCTACGCTTTCAAACTCCTGAGCTTTTTACGGCGAACCCAGCTCAACTTCATCGCCAATCCTCTGATTAACATCACCTTACAAGGACGCACCGATACGTACCCTAAGCGGAGAGGCGTGACGCGCGTCAAAGAATTGTGGCAGCAAGGAACTAACGTTAGCTTTGGTCACGACTGCGTTCAAGACCCATGGTACTCTCTGGGTACAGGAAATATGTTGGATGTGGCCGCAATGGGATTGCACGTCTGCCAAATGACAGGAACACCCGAAATTGATGCCTGTTACGACATGGTGACCTGGAATGGAGCGCAAACGCTGAACCTGACCGATCAATATGGCGTAGAAGTGGGTAAACCAGCGAACTTGATTATCTTGGACGCCAGCGATCGCTACGACGCAATCCGGAGACGCGCCAACGTCAGCTATGTGATTTCTCGAGGCAAACTTCTGGCACGAACCGAGTCGCCCCGCACCAGTTGGTATGGTTTGGAACAGGAGACTTGAACGGTTACGGTCGCCGCAGTCTGCGCGTTCGTTGGGCAATAGTCAGAACCAAGTAAACGATCGCCAAATAGGCCGTAGCAACTAAGGAAATCAAAATCGGAGCGTTTGCAGGAATCATGGCGCGGAGCAGGGAAAGCGGTGCGGACGAAGGAAAAGGAATGGCAATCAAAATCACATTTGAAACGCGAAGCAGGCTACCCGCAAGCATGGTGACAGAACCACCCTCAGAGGTATGCCAAATTTGTTGACCTCATCAGCCGAGACTTTGCGGATAAGGTCTTCGTAGTTCCCTTTCGGTTCAGGACATGCCTTACCTGAGTAGTAGAAATTTCAACGCTCAGGTAATTCTGCAATGAGAAAGCAGCAAATCCCGACCTGCGCATCCGCAGTTGCCTAGTAAGCTGGAGGAATCACACACCTTCTATTCGGACTCGGAACGGATCAAAATAAGTTTCTAACCAATTCCAACTGCAAGCAAGAAGGACTCATCGTTCACAGCTCAACGGCCCATCCGCCATCTCACAGATTGATCCTCAAGGAGAACTCATATTCAATTTTTCAAATGCTTGTCCCCAAGATAACACAAAACGTCGATGAACTGGGAATTTGAACGCCTGATTTTTTAGATAAATTTTTCTGTCTGACGGGGGGCGAATCCCTTAAAATAGAAACAGATTACTTAAAGTTTCGTAACCTTTATTGCCTGAGTCGGAATTCCATGACTTCAGCTACATCCTTATTTGCACCAGTCGAAGAAGATTTAGCTCTGCTTACAGAGAATTTGAAGAATTTGATTGGCGCTCGTCATCCGATCCTCTATGCCGCGGCAGAACACCTGTTTGGGGCCAAGGGCAAGCGAGTCCGACCAGCGATCGTGTTCCTTGTTTCAAGAGCAACGATGCAAGGGCAGGACATTACAGCCCGTCACCGCCGCCTGGCAGAAATCACTGAGATGATTCACACAGCCAGTCTGGTCCATGATGATGTGGTAGATGAATCGGAATTGCGCCGAGGGGTGCCGACCGTCCACAGCAGCTTCGGCAACCGGATTGCCGTACTGGCAGGAGATTTTTTATTCGCTCAATCATCCTGGTATCTGGCAAATTTGGATAATTTAGAAGTAGTAAAGCTGCTTTCCCAGGTCATTATGGATTTGGCTGAAGGAGAAATCCAGCAGGGGTTGAATCGGTTTGCGACCACATTGTCGATCGACGCATATCTTGAGAAAAGCTACTTCAAAACTGCAACGTTAATTGCCAACAGTTGTAAGGCGGCAGCGGTTTTGAGTGAAGTTTCTCCGACCTTAGCAGAATCTTTGTACGGCTATGGTCGCCACTTTGGTCTGGCCTTTCAAATTGTGGACGATATCTTAGACTTCACAGGTTCCACTGAAGAGTTGGGTAAACCTGCTGGGTCTGATCTCAAGAGCGGCAATTTGACGGCTCCCGTTTTATACGCTTTAGAAGAAAAACCAGCTTTGGAAGTCATCATTGAACGCGAATTTGCGCAACCGGGTGATTTAGAGCAAGCATTGGCTCTAGTGGCAGCTAGCAAGGGAATTGAGCGATCGCGGGAACTCGCCAAATATCATGCTCATCAGGCAACCCAGTGTTTGGAAGGCTTACCCCCATCACCGCCTCGCCAAACCTTGACCAAGTTGACTGAGTATGTACTACGTCGCCTGTACTAGAAAGTCGATTCATGCTCTAGGAACGGCAGCTTTATATAAGACTTACCTTGTTTACCTCAAATAAGTATAGTTTTTTCTAATATACAAAGCTAGTATCCACGTGTATCAATGATTACTCTGCTTTAGAATGCGAATGATTTAACGTTGCAAAATTTAAATATTGAGGTCTGGAAATACTCATCTCGATTGAAGTTGCGCTCCATTCAGGCTGAATTTTATTAGTGACACTTTATACGAGTACGCTTAACATCAGGTTTTTTATTCTTTTCTGCCCAGAGAATAAAAAGCGAATATGTATGATAAAGTTCAGTCATTCGTAGTTGCCAAATAATTAATCTTTTGATCTGATTCTTGAGTGGTGTTGAGCTGCTTATTTTACGGCTCTACCTGTGACTATAAGGTCTATCTTTCAGATTATCAAAGGTTGGTTCTTGGCGATTTTCGAGTGCAACTGTGTGTCCTTCCTGATGATCGAATCCGTGTTTATAGAATTAGAACTTGCAACGGTTGAATAGCCTCGACAGCTAGTTCTAGGGTTGATTCTCCTCCTAATTCTAATCTTGCTTTCGATAGTTTTTTAGGAGTGTTTTCCTGCTGTAGGATCACATTGACACTGTCACCAGTAAACAAACAAGCAGTATTACAAGTTTAGCGGGTGGTGTCGAGCTGTGATGTGAAATCGTTACTCGGCGGTTATCTCTGACGATGAGAACTAAGCTCTCACCGTTGGTCATAGCGCTATCACGAATATCAGGGTACTGGGTTTAGTTATCGTGTTTGCTAGCTTTTGTTATCAATTTGATGTTCAGTCACACCAGTAGCAATATGTTTTCTATCAACCAGAAGTGCATCGCTTTGATTTCAGTACATGGGGATCCAGCAGCTGAAATTGGGAAAGAAGAAGCGGGTGGTCAGAATGTGTATGTGCGGCAGGTGGGCGAAGCCCTGTCGCGGCAAGGATGGCACGTTGATATGTTCACTCGTTTAGCAGATGCCAATCAGCCAACGATCGTGCAGCACAACGATACTTGTCGAACCATTCGCATTGCCGCCGGTCCGCAGACGTTTATTCCTAGGGATGAATTGTTTGAGTATTTGCCAACATTTGTGCAAGGATTTTTGAAATTTCAGCGTCAATCTGGTATTCAATATCCAGCCATTCATACAAACTATTGGCTGTCTTCCTGGGTCGGAATGCAATTGAAAAAGCTTTTATCAGTGCCACAGATTCACACTTACCATTCCTTAGGAGCCGTTAAGTATCAGGCGATTTCAGCAGTGCCCTTGATTGCATCTATGCGGCTGGATGTGGAAAAAATGGTGTTGGAGACAGCTGATCGTATCGTGGCCACCAGTCCGCAAGAAAAAGAACATATGCGATCGCTGGTATCAGCCAAGGGCATGATTGACATTATTCCTTGTGGTACCGATATTCAACATTTTGGTTCTGTCTCACGGGCCGAAGGACGGCAGAAGCTAGGCATTGCGCCAGACGAAAAAGTCGTGTTGTATGTGGGGCGATTTGATCCCCGCAAAGGGATCGAAACGCTGGTGCGAGCGATCGGGCATTCCCAATTGAAGGAGAGCGGCAAACTGCGGCTCATCATTGGGGGCGGCAGTCGCCCTGGCCAAAGTGACGGACTGGAGCGGGAACGGATTGAAAATATTGTGCATGAGTTAGGGCTTCAGAGCTTTACCGAATTCCCAGGGCGATTGAGTCCAGCCGTGTTGCCGACCTACTTTGGGGCAGCCGATGTTTGTGTGGTTCCAAGCCACTACGAACCTTTTGGGTTGGTGGCGATCGAAGCAATGGCCTGTCGCACTCCGGTCATTGCCAGCGATGTAGGTGGCTTACAATACACCGTCCGGTCGGAGGAAACCGGGTTGTTAGTGCCACCTAAAGATGAACTGGCGTTTGCAGCGGCGATCGATCGTGTTCTGCTTAACTCTTCCTGGCAACAAGAGCTGGGCCAAGGGGCAAGGAAACACGTTGAGGAGAAGTTCAGTTGGGAGGGAGTTGCGAGACAGTTGGCAGATTTGTATCTTCAACTGATTGCTGAATCTGAGTCGGCAAAATCCACTCCGGTAAGTGCGTAGATCAACTAGTTGCCTAGGTCAACATAAACCTCCAAAGTCTTCGGCAATTTCTCGACCTGACTGACACATCTTCTAGCCGCGCGATCGTCTTGACCATCAAGACGATCGCGACAAGTGCTGCAAGCCTGAGATAATGCGTTCGTGTGGGGTGCTGTTGCGCCAGCGTTCGACTGAGTTTATGCGGAAGTCGTAATGCACCAAAACAGTAAATTTGAGATTTTCAACTTGCACCATTTTCGCCGTGTGGCATCACTAGTTAAGTGCGGAAACTTAACTTTAAGCTTCCTCAGTGGATTGTGGCGAAGCCATGACAGAAGTGAGACTACTTTCGATGGTTGGCTGAGAAGTGCGGCGGAAGGGCATCGAGACATACTTCACCAATGTTGGAGGTGAAGGATCGGTCAAACCCACAGCAATAAACTTCTCTTGTCCTGGCGGGTAGTATGTTCCAAATAACAGATCTAAAATAGGAAAATACGCGGCAAAGTTTTTGTCGAAGTGTTCTTCTCGGATCGAATGGTGAACTCGATGATAAACGTTGTCGCCGAAGATGATGCGCAAATTGCCAAAATGAATGCGCGTGTCTGAGTGAATATACAATCCCCAAGCTGCAATAAAGGCAGAATGAAATATCAATTGGGGTGTGTTTACTTTGATCAAAAATTCCAGTGGGATTACGATAAACGGAAGTCGTGACTACCATTTTAGGTAACACAATCTGCCCTTATGTTAATCTTTGTTGTGCTGATCTAGCGATCGTGGCCGAAATTCCTGTTCCTAATCTGATTGACTGACATAACTCCTGCAATCCTGATTCTTTCGTAAGTTGAGTTGGCACCAGCGTAACCCAACCGAAGCATCGATGGTGCTGGGTTTCACGCCGTTCAACTCAACCGGCGCTAGAGGATGTGTCCGTCAGGTGTGTTCTATTAACCTGGCAACAAACGACCTGGTATACCGTAGGGTGCTGTTAGCGATCGCGTAACGCACCGCAGCAAAGATGATTGGTGCGTTATGGCGTTAAAGACTTTTTGAATTTCTTGCCAACCGTTTCCGTCCCTGGGAAAGCGAATGTTTAACCTGCACTATGCTCATACAGTTAAAAGCGCTTCAAGTGAAACCAAACAGTTCCATTTGAAGCGCTTCTGGGATGAAAAAACGTTTGACGATCGCTACAACCTACTTCAACAGGGGGCTCGACTTAGTTAAGGCACATTCTTCGACTTAGCAATCCAGTTAACCGGGAACCAGGATGTCAGAAACGTAAAATACATTCTTGGCATCCAGTACCCAATCGGAACCTGGATTGCTGTCATTCTGCGTAACGTACTGATAGCGCCAACTGTCTTCACCACTGCCTGCATTAATAGGACGTAGTTGTTGAACGGGCACTGTGCCATCCTTATTGGAAATCCTTTTGAGTGGGACGTTTGGCTGATACAACCGTCAGCAGTGTTCTACTTAAGCCGCAGGCTGAGCATCAAAAACATGGAATGCCAGCAAATCGAATTCCCAACCATCTCCAAAGTTGTTGAAGTACTTTGGCACGTATTGATAACGCCAGGGGTTTTGATCTTTGGCCCGAACCTGCTGGACTGGAATGGTTGCGATCGTGGAACTCGCTTCTTTGAAAGCATGAAATGCGACACCTTCGTTTTTCCAGCCTTGCCCAACGTTAGGATTTGTTGAATATAAATACCGTTGAGGGTTGGTTGCCGCATACCGATAAACTGGAACTGTCCCAGCTTGATTTTTTCCAAAAGCAAAGAAACTAACGCCAGCGCGCATCCAGCCATTACCAAAATTAGGATCGGTAGAATAAGCAAAACGCCAGGGATCTTGGCTGTAATATTTGTAAACCGGAATAAGTTGCAAGCCCATACTAAAACTCCTTCGATGTGAGCGATTTTCTCAGAGTGAGAAGCTCAACCTGGTTGGCTTTCCTCTCTACGAATTGCTACAGCAACCAAGTTGTTGATTTCTGAGCGTTTTTACTACCCAAAAAGGTGATCTTTACGCTTTCCTGCCTTTGTCTCTATTTCCTATTCTCGACTCCCCTCCTCTTCCGCCCAATTCCTCCTACCCCTTATGGCACAATGAAGGACAGTCCATAACTGTAACTAACTCTTCAGGTAAGCCCGTGATCACTGCAAACGCACCCACTACTGAAAATGGTCGGTCTGTCCAGCCTACTGTTCGGCGTCGCCCCGTATTTCCGTTTACGGCGATCGTCGGGCAGGATGAGATGAAACTGGCACTGCTGTTGAACGTGATTGATCCCAAGATTGGTGGTGTCATGATCATGGGCGATCGTGGGACGGGTAAATCCACCACTATTCGTGCCCTGGCCGATCTGCTACCGGAAATTGAAGTCGTGGCGGACGATCCGTTTAATAGTTGCCCTCATGATCCTGAATTAATGGGAGATGAGGTCAAGCACCGGAAAGAGCAGGGCTTAGACATTCCTACAATGCTCAAGAAAGTCCAGATGGTGGACTTGCCCCTCGGTGCCACAGAAGATCGGGTCTGTGGCACGATCGACATTGAAAAAGCCCTATCAGAAGGGGTGAAAGCTTTTGAACCAGGGCTGCTGGCAAAAGCGAATCGGGGCATTCTGTACGTGGATGAAGTTAACCTGCTAGATGACCACCTGGTCGATGTGCTGCTCGACTCTGCCGCCTCTGGCTGGAATACCGTTGAGCGGGAAGGGATCTCGATTCGGCACCCAGCTCGGTTTGTGTTGGTCGGCTCTGGCAACCCGGAAGAAGGTGAATTGCGGCCTCAGTTGCTCGATCGCTTCGGAATGCATGCCGAAATCCGCACGGTCAAAGAACCGACCCTGCGGGTTCAAATCGTGGAACAGCGCACTGAGTTTGACCAAAATCCTCAGGTATTTTTAGAAAAGTACCAGGCCCAGCAAGACGAGTTACGGCAGAAACTGGTGGAGGCGCAAGAGCGGTTGCAATCAGTAGAGATTGATTACGACCTGCGCGTCAAAATTTCCCAGGTTTGCTCTGAGTTGGATGTTGACGGACTCCGGGGCGATATTGTGACCAATCGGGCAGCCAAAGCGCTGGCGGCGTTTGAAGGTCGAGCGGAGGCGATCGCTAGTGATATTCGCCGCGTCGTCACCCTGTGTTTGCGACATCGGCTGCGGAAAGATCCCCTGGAATCGATCGACTCGGGATACAAAGTAGAAAAGGTCTTCAACGAAATCTTTGGCGAAGTCTAATTATTCGGAAGCTCCTTATGGATTTGGTCAAGCTTACATCTCCCATTCGACTCCCTGACTTGCCCTCTCCCTGTCAGGAAGCCTTGGGCGATGCGAACCCAGAGTTATTACCCACGATGTATGACCTTCCCAGCGAAGATCCTGAGGAACCTGGATTGCCGGACGAATTTCACGATCTCCAACCCCATTTGCTGAGTGCCACCGTGCGGTTAAACGGGTATTCCCCCAGCGAAATTTTCACTGGCACTGATATGAATGTTTACTACGACATTCGCCATCCCCGCTGGCACAAACGCCCCGATTGGTTTTTGGTGTTGGGGGTGCCGCGCCTATATAACAAAACCGATCTACGGCTCAGTTTTGTGGTGTGGCAGGAGCGCGTTAGCCCCATGGTGGTTGTGGAACTGCTGTCACCGGGCACCGAAGACGAAGACATGGGCAGAACTACCGCAGACCCCGTCGGGCCGCCCACTAAATGGCAGGTCTACGAGCAAATTTTGCGAATTCCTTACTACATCATTTTCGATCGCTACACCGATCAACTCACGGCCTTTGCCCTGGAAGCCGGACGCTACCAACCGCTGGAAATCTCCGAGGGCAAAGTCTGGTTAGCAAGTTTGAACTGTGGCTTGGGCTTGTGGTACGGCCACTTCGAGGGGATTACTCGTCTCTGGTTGCGTTGGTACAATGCCGATGGTTGGATTCTCACTCCGACCGAAGTTGCGCAACGAAATGCGGAGATTGCTCAACGTGACGCTGAAATGGCCCAACGTGACGCTGAAATGGCCCAACGCGAAGCGGAAATGGCTCGACAAGAGGCGGACGTGTCCCGTCAGCAAGCTGAAGCGGAACGCCAACGCGCAGAGCAGGTTGCGATCGAACTTGAGGCCCTGCGGCAGCAGTTGCGCGATCGCGGCATTGATCCGGATGAGTTGAAGTGGTGAGAACGTCTGCGCTCTGGCGCGATGTGCGATTTTGGCGATTTGCCGGACAAGCGATCGCAGTGCTTTTTGTCCTCTCCCTCCTTGGCTTTCTCTGGGCCAACCTCAACCGCAACCTGGCGCAACTCGGCATCCGACCCAGTTTTCGCTTTCTCCAATCACAAGCGGGGTTTGCGATCGGAGAATCTCTCATCCCCTTCCAATCCTCCGACTCCTACGGGCGTGCCCTGCTAGTGGGATTGCTGAACTCTCTGTTGGTCATCGTGACCGGCATTATCCTGGCGACGCTGGTAGGAGTAACGGCTGGCATAGCGCGGCTATCTAATAATTGGCTGGTGCGGAAGTTGGCTCTGGTTTACGTTGAAGTGCTGCGTAATACGCCCTTACTGCTGCAATTATTTTTCTGGTATTTTGCCGTTTTTTTGACCCTCCCCAAGCCCGATAACCCGGTGCGTTGGTTGGGATTTAGCTTCAGCAACAACGGCATTATCCTACCTGGCGGCCTACAGCTTTCCCCCGAATTTTCGGCGTTGCTGTTGGGCCTTTCGATTTACACGGCTACTTTTATTGCCGAAATCGTTCGGGGGGGAATTCAGTCTGTCCCGAAAGGCCAATGGGAAGCGGCCCAATCATTAGGACTCAAACCGGCTCAACGGATGCGGTTCGTTATCTTCCCGCAGGCGCTACGGGCGATCGTGCCACCGCTGGGCAACCAATATCTTAACCTGGCCAAAAATTCGAGTTTAGCGATCGCGGTAGGCTATCCCGATCTCTACGCCGTTGCCTCTACCACCTTCAACCAAACAGGCCGCGCGGTAGAAATTATGGTGTTGATCAGCCTCACCTACCTCAGCATTAGCCTGCTCATTTCGCTGTTGCTGAATCTTTATAACCGGCGTGTGCAATTGGTGGAACGATGACCTCCAAACCCCTCCCGCGTCCAACTCGTTCATCGGTTGCAATTCGCCCCTGGTTGCAGCGCAACTTATTCAACGGTTGGTTCAACAGTCTGCTGACGATCGCCCTCCTCATTGTCCTGGGTGGGGCGGCTATCAATCTCATGCGCTGGGCTACAACTCAAGCGCAATGGGCCGTTGTCACTACAAACTTCCGCCTGTTCCTGGTGGGACGTTACCCTGTTGATCAACTCTGGCGAGTCTGGACAGCCTTGGCGATCGTCCTCGGATTGATTGGATTCTGGGTAAGCACAGGCCGCAGGCAACGGGCCGCAGGCAGGATAAAGGCACAACGACCCTTACCTCCCCTTCTCCTCCCCCTCGTCTTCCTCCTCATCCTCTGGCTCCTGGGGGGCGGTTTGGGTTTGTCCAGAGTTGGCACTAATCTGTGGGGCGGCTTATTGCTGACGCTGATTGTGGCAGTCATCAGTACAGTGCTGGCCTTTCCCTTGGGGGTATTGCTGGCCTTAGGGCGGCAGAGTTCGTTACCGGTGGTGCAGGGCTTCTCTACGGTTTATATCGAACTCATGCGGGGATTGCCCCTCATTGGAATTTTGTTTATGGCGCAGGTGATGTTGCCGCTGGTATTACCAGGACAACCGAATATTGATCGCGTGGTGCGGGCGATCGCGGGCTTAGTTTTATTCAATGCGGCGTATCTGGCGGAAAGTGTGCGGGGCGGGCTGCAATCGATTCCGCGAGGGCAAACGGAAGCCGCCAGAGCCTTAGGCTTCAATCTCCCCCTGACGTTGTATCTCATCATCCTGCCGCAGGCATTACGCATTGCCATCCCAGCGATCGTCGGTCAATTTATTTCCTTGTTTAAAGACACTTCATTGCTGGCCCTGTTCGCTTTATTGGAACTCACTGGCATGGCCCGTTCCATTCTGGCGCAACCGCAATTTTTGGGACGCTACGCCGAAGTTTACTTATTTGTGGGGCTGCTTTACTGGGTCTTCTGCTATACCCTGTCTATGCTGAGTCGGCGTTTGGAGGCCAGTGGTGGGTCGATTCACAGCCGCCATACAACTCGTTAGCCCAACACGCTTTTCGTAACCATTTCGCTTTACAATCTTGGCAACTCCTTTTGCCCTTATCTGCCTGGTTTTATGAGTATTGGATATCTTGCCCTGGTTCTACACGCCCACTTGCCGTTTGTTCGCCACCCAGAAAGTGATTATGTTTTAGAAGAAGAATGGTTGTTTGAAGCCATCACCGAAACCTACATCCCTTTAATTCAAAGCTTTGAAGGATTGAGGCAGGATGGAGTTAACTTCAAGCTCACAATGAGTTTGACCCCGCCTCTCATTTCCATGCTGACCGATCCGCTGTTGCAAGAGCGCTACGACGAACATCTGGCCAAATTGGAAGAACTGGCAGAGATGGAAATCGATCGCAACATCCACAATGGGCATTTGAAATATCTGGCAGAACACCACGCCAAGGAATTCAACGACGTTCGCCATACCTGGGAAAAATACAACGGGAACCTGGTCAAAGCGTTTAAGCAGTTTTTTGATAGCAACAACCTCGAAATCATTACCTGTGGCGCAACTCACGGCTACTTGCCACTGATGAAGATGTACCCCCAGGCAGTCTGGGCGCAAATCAAAGTTGCCTGCGACCATTACACCGAAACTTTTGGGCGTGCCCCATCGGGGATCTGGCTACCGGAATGTGCTTACTATGAAGGCTTAGAACGGATGCTGGCCGATGCTGGCTTGCGCTACTTCCTCACCGACGGACACGGCATTTTGTACGGTCGCCCCCGGCCCCGGTTTGGCACCTACGCCCCAGTTTTCACCTCGACTGGCGTGGCGGCATTTGGCCGCGATCATGAATCGTCTCAGCAAGTATGGTCGTCCGAGGTGGGCTATCCAGGTGCGCCCGAATATCGTGAGTTTTACCGTGACTTGGGCTGGGATGCAGAATACGAATACATCAAGCCCTACGTTATGCCCAACGGTCAACGCAAGAATGTGGGCATCAAATATCACAAAATTACTGGCCGCGGTTTAGGACTGGGCGACAAGGAACTCTACGATCCCTATTGGGCCAGAGAAAAGGCGGCGGAACATGCAGGCAATTTCATGTTTAACCGTGTGCAACAGGTGGAACATCTCTACGGCATTATGCAGCGCAAACCGATTATCGTTTCACCTTATGATGCAGAACTATTTGGGCATTGGTGGTACGAAGGGCCGTGGTTCTTGGACTATTTGTTCCGCAAAACCTGGTTTGACCAGAGTACTTATGAAATGACCCACCTAGCTGATTACTTGCAGGCGCATCCAACCCAACAGGTGATTCATCCAGCCCAATCCAGTTGGGGGTATAAGGGATTTCATGAATACTGGTTGAACGAAACCAATTCCTGGATCTATCCTCACTTGCATAAAGCTGCCGAACGGATGATTGAGCTTTCGACTCGCAATGCAGCGGATGAGTTGGAAACTCGGGCCTTAAATCAAGCGGCGCGGGAGTTGCTTTTGGCGCAATCCTCTGATTGGGCCTTCATCATGCGGACTGGAACGATGGTGCCGTACGCCGTACGCCGCACTCGATCGCACCTGATGCGCTTCCACAAATTATATGAGGATGTGCTGGCAGGCAAAATTGATGCTGGTTGGCTGGAAAAAGTAGAAGCGATCGACAACATCTTCCCAACCATTAACTACAAAGTTTATCGTCCGTTGTAACGGGGCCGCGACTTTGTGAAATATCAAATTAGCCACATCACGGAATACCACTACGCAGAACCCGTTATTCTGCAACCTCACACCATTCGGTTGCAACCTCGGAGTGATAGTAGTCAGATTTTGCAGGCTTTTGACCTACAAGTTTCACCCCAACCGCAACAAATTTCTCACATTGTTGACCTGGATGGAAACACGATCGCCAAAAGTTGGTTTGCACCCCAACCCACGCGATCGCTCACCCTCCAAACCGTTTCTCAGATTGAAACGACTCGCACCAATCCCTTCGATTATCTGCTAGAACCTTGGGCTACGCAGTTACCACTGGATTACCCATCCTTGCTCGCCGCCCAGTTACAACCTTATTTGACCGGGCAACATCCCAGCCTCGCCGCGATCGATCCAACCGTAATGCAATTGGCGCAGGAATTATGGATTACTTCCGAGGGCAACCCTACCTGCTTTTTGGGGCATTTGAACCAACAAATCTATCAGCAATGTCAGTATATGTTGCGGGAAACCGGCAATCCCTTGCCTCCAGGCATTACCTGGTCGCAAAAGGCGGGGTCTTGTCGAGATTATGCCGTGTTGTTTATGGAAGTGTGCCGTGCGATCGGGCTAGCATCCCGTTTCGTCAGTGGCTATCAAGAAGGCGATTTAGATAATCCCGACTTTCATCTCCATGCCTGGGCGGAAGTCTACCTGCCTGGTGCTGGTTGGCGAGGCTATGACCCCACGCAAGGATTAGCCGTCAGCGATCGCCATATTGCCCTGGTTGCCAGTCCGTTTTCCAGTTATGCTGCACCTGTTTCGGGTTCCTTCAATCCCGGTGGTATTTCAGCCCAAATGACCTATCAACTGATGATTCAGGCCATTTAATCATAAAACCAGTTGCTCTCAGAAAGATAAGGGCCACATCACCTCATAATCTGTTTGCCGCGCATTAACAAATGGCGATCGCAGCAAGCAAATCAGCCCAAGCTATCCATTAGCTGGATTAGTGTATGGATCGACGTTTGGGTCTTTGAACGGTTTTGGATCCGGATTCGTATAAGGCGCTAAATTTGGATCGGCATCGGGGTTGGGGTGCGGATTAGTGTAAGGATCAACGTTGGGATCTTCGAAGGGGGCAGGGTGGGGACTCGTGTAAGGCGCGGTATTTGGATCCGTTGTCGGCTCTGCGTCAGGTTGAGGAGGCGCAGATGTTAGTCGGATGGCACTCATTTCTCGCATCTCTCATTCTCTTGAACTGAATACAACTGGTCAATTGCCTCTTGTTTGATGATATTGGATGATACAAGTAGAAGAAATCCTTCCCAGGAAGCAAGACTACTCCAGGTCAATTAACGAAGCTGCGGCACCAAAATTCAACAGGCAACTTGATCGCTTGCTCAGCGGAAAGATTAAGTTAAATCATTGGTTCCGATGACGGCAGGGTAAACAGTTCTTCTCCAACCCCTGTACTATTAAGGTCATGGCTACTTCTCCCTCGGACCCTTACAAAAGCCGCATTGTTCGTGGTGTGGTGCGTCACGCTAGACGACTCCTCGATCGCAGTCAGCGAACGATCCGGCAGGTTCAGGTGGCGGCCAGTTGGAGCGCTCAAATTTTGTTATATCCAGTTTATGCCGTGTTCCAGTCGGGGCGTTGGGTGGGGAAACAAATTGAACAGGCTCAACAAACCACGCAGCTTCGAGAACTTGAACCGACCCTAGAGGTCATTCCTCTAACTAAAGATGGAGCGGAATTGACTTCCAGTACGCCTATACAGCACGTCTTGCAAACAGTGCAGGGGTTTGCGCTACCTGCATGTTCTGTGGTGATGTATGAGCCGACGGCAATTCGCGCGATCGCGTCTTTGCTTGACTCAAAAGCCCTCGTGCTAGTGACCAATCACAATCAAATTTTGGAGATTGCTGATTCTCACCAGCAAATTTGGCTGAAGCAGCGCATTGTATATGAAATCGCCTTGTTTAATCGCCAGTACCGATCGCAGCATTCTTTGGGGCAACGCTTGCGAACAGCGATCACTGGCATGCGCTCAATCTTGCAACGACGGCTTTCGCCAGCACCACTACCGCTGCCAGCCTTCACTAGAGAAAATGGGATCTCACCAGTTCCATTAGCACTAACTTCGGATCTTGTTATCCAGCGATCGCTTCAGATTGTATCGAGTTGGTTGGCAGCTGCCGAGGTTTCAAGCTTAAAGCTGTCAGATGGCAATGCGATCGCGCCAACGGACGCTGCCGCTGTAAAAGCCACAGCCACAATCCAGATTCGAGGCGTTGCTTCATTATTGTCTCCACGGCGACTTGTTCTAGTGACTGTTAACAATGAGGTATTAGATGGTTTCACATCGGCCCAACAACACTATTTACAACAACGCATCGCCTGGGAAGTGGCAACCTACCAACGCTACCTCAGTTTGAAGCACCAATCCCACCAGCTCGTGCCCCTCCAACCGGCGACGCTATCCGAGCTGCGCCTGAAACCAGTTCAAGCATTTCAAGCCCTGATGGCCTGGATGCAGTCAGGTGCTGTTGCAATCACGATCAACTTGTTTCAGGAAGCAGCCTGGTTGCCGCGTGCCTTCTCGGCCACAAAGCCGTTCAAGCCTGCGCCCCTTTTCCCGCAGTCGCAATCTGCCATAGGTTCCCAAGGTTCTCTCACCCTGACAAAGGCCGATTCGATCGCACCAGCCGCCGCAACTCCAACTTCCAGCCAATTAGCCTCAGCCAGCCGCACCAGAAGGGCACTTGCAACCAACACTCCAATGGTGGTGGAAGATGAAGGCCACGTTCCGCTGTTTCCGTTGGACAGTCACCTGGGCAGCAGTCACTCCGCTTCTAGTGCCAATTACGTTGATACCGAAGTGACCTGGGTTAATTATGAATACAGTTGGCTGGAGCGGGTGATGCGGTGGTTGGATCGCTGCTTCCTGTGGTTGGAAACCGTGATCACGAACCTATGGAAGTTACTCAAGCGCATCTAGCGAACTAGCCCCAGCCTTAGGAAGCCGGACATTTGGCAATTTCGTCTCGGATGCTTCGCAGCGATCGACCCTGATGCCACTCCTGGACGTAATTTATAGCCGTCGCCATGTGAAACGTGGCAGAGGCGCGTCAGAACACCTACCCAGAATCGGCGGTTCAGCCATTTGATATGTCCTAAGTGTTCTGACCATAGATTTAACACAACCTCTGGATTGGCAGCCCGCTCAGCAAACTCTTGAAAAAACCTTGAATTGCAAATACTGCTTGACTTTGGCTGGCCAGCTTGCGATACGCATACCGTCCTCTAGATGAGTGAAGCTCTATCCTCCATTTGGTTGAGATTCCGATTAGTCTATGAAAGCTGCTGTTCAGGATTGACGGGAACTTCTGCCTCCAGACCGGACTTAGCATTGGGATTTGGGATATCCAGCGGTTGCATCGAGGCGAGTGAGCGGGTACACACCCAATGGCTCGGTACAGAAGCCGGCCACCCCATCCGTACGGCTTCCGGGCAAATTGTGTAGATGGTGAGCTGGCAGTCAATCATCTGAAAACCAGCTTTATCGACCTGCTTGAGTCCTTGCTTCCAAATAGAATCGTTCTCAAACTCGATCGTCCGGTTGCACTGAACACAAACCAAATGATGATGGTGGTGCGGAGAAGCGGAATTTAGTTCGTAGTGCTTGTGCCCTTCTGCCAATTCCAACTCTCGCAAGATTCCCATGCGGGTCATCAGTTTGACAGTCCGATAAACCGTGGACAAACTAACGCCTTCTCCCCGTTGCACCAGCAACATATGCAATTCTTCAGCACTTAGATGGTTCCCCCGCGGTAAGTTTTGGAACACCTGTAGAATAATTTCCCGTTGGGGGGTGAGTCTCCATCCCTTTGCATTTAACTCAGACTTAAGCGAACCAGCGGTATAGGATAACATAACTGCTTCTGCAATAGAGGCTTACGCAATGCTGAAATGATAGTTCCAACTTGCACCCAATTGCAACAAGATAATGCTGTTGCAAATAAATTGCAGAAGTAAGGAGGGGTGAGAAAGGGGCGATCGCTCGACTAGGACGGCGATTTGGGTGGAACTTTGGCACCCCGGTATTTGAGTTCTGGCGCAGTCGTTGGTTGTGCAGCCGCAGGGTTTACCTGATCAGGCGATTGACCTTCCACAGAATAATTCGCGCCTCGATACGACAATGTGGCCGGAGGCGAAGCGGGTGGCGTGGTTGCTGAGTTGGCATAATGGGCACCCCGATAAAGTAATTCCGGCTCTTTTCGTTCTGGAGTTGAGCCTTGCTGCACCGAGGTTGCGCCAGATGCATTGATGAGGGTTTGAGTGTGATTGGAGTGAATGGCGGTTTCTGGCAAGTGGCCGTCAGCGTTGGGCATCAAGCGCCAGATCAGCAGTAGCGTCACCGCTAGAACGAAACCCAACACATACCAGGGTACAGAGAATAAGGCAATTACGCTGGCAATCACCAATCCACAAATCAGCATGATTTGGCAGATAAATTGAAGAATTGTCATAGCTGGCGTTCAACTCCCGATGTGGGTGGAGCCTTCCTGAGAGATTTACGTTCACTCCCAAAAGCCCCGATTGATTATCCTAACAACTCCAGCAGTGGGTGAAGTAGAACGTGATACAAGTCGCTATTTTTCTCTCAAGCCTGTTGCTTTCGTTAGAAGCCTGCCTCTGCAAATGCGATCGCTCAACATTTTGTAGCAACTTAAAGTTAATGGCATTTGCAAGAGCGCTAAATCCGGCTGCTTCCAGGTTAAGGACTCATGGGCTAGTGACAAACCTTGAGAATAATTTGCATGAGTATTGAAGTGGGGCCAAGAATCTCGTATGCTTCTTTTCTGATAGCAGTTCTCAGTAGCAAGTTAGGAAATACGATAAGAATGAGTATGAAGAGGCGCGTCTTTTTGGCGGCGGGTACCGCAGCAACGATCGTGACTATCGGCGGGCTAGGCAACCACCTTTCGGTTGAAGCACAGGCAAATCGCACCATCAACCTGTACTCAGCCCGTCATTATGATACAGACAACGCAATCTACGAAGGCTTCACGAAAAAAACGGGCATCCGAATTAATTTGATTGAAGCCCCAGCGGATAAGTTGATTGAACGGATCAAAAGCGAAGGGGCGAATACACCGGCAGACGTTTTATTAACAGTTGATGCTGGCAACCTCTGGCGTGCCCAAGAAGCAGGATTATTGCAACCTGTTTCGTCTAAAGTCTTGCAGTCAGTGATTCCAGCAAATCTGCGAGATCCTCAAGGCCATTGGTTTGGGTTCTCCAAACGGGCGCGAGTCATTGTCTATAACAAAGATCGGGTCAAACCTTCAGAACTATCCACTTATGAGAATTTGGCTGACCCTAAATGGAAAGGGCGGTTAATCAGCCGAACATCTAGCCATGTCTATAACCAGTCGTTAACAGGTTCGGTATTAGCGGCACACGGCGGACGTAAAACAGAAGATTGGGCGAAAGGACTAGTGGCCAACTTTGCTCGTCAACCGCAAGGGAACGACACCGCCCAAATCAAAGATGTTGCCGCAGGCATTGGCGATCTGACGTTTGTTAACACTTACTACGTTCCTCGTTTAATTAAATCGGATAAGCCTGAGGATAAGGCCGTCGCAGCTAAGATTGGCGTATTCTTTCCCAACCAGAAGGATCGGGGAACTCACATCAATATCAGCGGCGGTGGAGTGGTCAAAACCTCTAAAAATCGGGATGCAGCCATTCAGTTTTTGGAGTACCTAACCACGCCGGAAGTTCAAGCTATTTTTGCACGCGGTAACAACGAGTATCCGGTGCGGGCAGGAGTGCCGATCGATCCAGTGTTGGCCAGCTTTGGCACCTTCAAAGAAGATCGACTCAACGCTGCGGTGTTTGGGCGCAACAATGCCGAAGCCTTGAAAATCATGGATCGGGCTGGATGGAAATAGGTTGATTCTGGATTGCGGGATGCCAGCGATCGCACAGGTCTAGCTTTCGCCATGAGTATAGCCGTCGCCATGTGAAATGTGGCAGACTTCGGCCTGAGCGCGATTCGGCTGAGCTCATCGTCGAAGCCTCAGTCGAACGAGGCGCGTCAGAACACCTACCCAGAATCGGCAGTTCAGCCATTTAATATGTCCTAAGTGTTCTGACCATAGCTATAGCATGGCGAAAGCGGCTCAGACTGCAGGCTGGAGGAATACAGGTGCAGTAGGCGATGAGGCATGTCTCGATCGATGTTGCAAATTAGTCTTATCTGCTAATCAGTTTCATCGTTCGAACTGCTCTCAGCCTCGCCCTCGCCCAAGTTGGCAGCCGGAACTAAATCTGGCTAGAAATCATTGGACTTTGTGGCAGATAGAAGCCCAAAGCGAATTAGACCCCGCTCATAGCCGCTCTTCATCAGGTTGAGAGAGAGTGCTGCTTCGATCGTTTTCCAGCCTGAAAACAGGAGACCCAAGAGTGCGGTTGGGGTGAAGGCAGAATCAATGACCACATCCCAGAAGGGCGCAACCGCAGCCGACCAATCGGCAGTTCGGATCTGATGTAGCGGAAGCGATCGAGCGATTTGCTCATACTCTGGTAATGAAATCACGTACGGCAAACAATAGACCCGATAAATCTCCTGCAAATGCTGTTGCTCATCGGCTGTGAGGGGTTGTTGTTCGATCGGGCGATGACACCACGTCACCATCAACATCTGGCCACCGGGTTTCAAAACGCGACAAAGCTCCTGCATAAACCGAGTTTTGTCGGGCATGTGTTCCCCACTTTCCAATGACCAAACAAAATCAAACGAATTATCGGCAAACGGCATGTCGAGGGCATCAGCCACCTGAAACTGCACATAATCCGACAAACCGGCGGCTCTAGCACGTTCTGTGGCGCGGCCCGCCTGAACCGGGCTGAGCGTAATCCCAGTAGCTGCCGCTCTAAATTTAGCCGCCAAATACAGACTACTGCCGCCAATCCCACAACCCACATCTAAGATGTCTGTGGCCTGCTGCACAGTGGCCCATTGCAACAATTCTTCAATCAAATCAATTTGGGCTGCCCGCCGCTCTTTTTTCAGCGATCCATCTGCACCGTAATACCCATGATGCATATGCTCCCCCCAGATCTGCTCCCATAACCCAGAAGAGGCATCATAAAACTGTTGAATATCTTGATTCAGCGTTTGGGTCATCTCACGTCTCCTACAATCTCCAAGTCACATTACCCTGTTCGTCATCGACTCGCACGGTTACGGGTTTGGTTTGGCCACGGCTATCTGTTACCTGACATTGAAACGTCTCTCCCGGCTTTGCCACTCGCACTTTACCACCACAACTGGTTTTGACATCCAACCGAAACTGCTGCTGAATCCCCTGCTGAATCGTTTTTTCCAGTTTGGGTAGCACTAATAAGCCCTGCGTATTCCAGCGCAGTTCGTTCTTGGCTTGTTTGGTATCGGCTTTGGGATTAATCGCCACATTGAACGTTTTTCCTTCGGCTGTAGCGATGCAGGTGAAGGGTTGAGTTTCCACATTCACCACTTGGGTTGGGCAGTTCACGGTTTGTACCGTAATGCCGGCTGTCTTAATCAGTTCGCCGCGTAGCCGTTTTTCAAAGGTTATAACGGCATTTGATTTGGCTGGTGGAGATGGTTTTAGGCTGGGGCTGGGTAAGGGGGAGGGCGTGGGCGGTTGGGTTGCGGTGGGTGTAGTGACCTGACAACTAGCCAGGAATATGGCTAGGCAGCAAGCACTGGATTTGAGAGCATGGAGGAGGGTCATTTTGTGGCAGCGGAACGGTTCTGTACAGTAGATACCTATGACAATTTCTGACAGTTTGTGGCAAGCAAATCAAGATTTGGCGATCGCGTGCCTGCAAAATCCATTTGTGCAAGGCATTGCGGATGGCAGCCTGGAGAAAGCAAAGTTTGCCTATTATGTGGGCCAGGACGCTTTTTTCCTAGCTGCGTTCGCCCGTGCTTATAGCATTGCTGCGGCCAAAACGACTGATCTAAGCGGATTCGAGGTGTTTCATGCCTTGGCCAGTGGAGTGTTAGAAGAACTCCGGCTCCATCGGAAATATGCTGCAACCTGGGGCGTGAATTTGACCCATATCGAACCGGGAGTTGCCACCCAACGCTACATCGATTTTTTGTTGGCCACAGCCTGGAGCCAGGATATTGGCCTGACTGCTGTCGCCATGGCTCCCTGTATGCGGTTGTATCTTTTTCTGGGGAAGGAATTAGCCAAATTGAATTTGTCCCCGCAGGCATCCCCGCATAGGTATATGGACTGGATTCAAACTTACAGTAGTGAAGAGTTTGCGAATTTAACATTACATTTGGAAAGTTTGATTGAGCGCTATGCCACTCCGATTCCAACCGCTTATTCTAGCTATCGCTACGCCATGTTGTGTGAACGAGATTTCTTCCAGGCGGCATGGGAGACGGGAGGAATGCAACAATAAGATGCTTATTCCTGTGTAGGCGATCGGCCCATGACTGTTTCTCGCACGATTTGTTTAGGATTTTTAGCGGTAATTTTGGCGGGGACGGTGCTTCTGTCGATGCCATTTTCTACAACAGAGGTATTCTCCTGGAATCACATCTTGGTGGGATTGTTCACAGCCACTTCGGCGGTATGCGTGACGGGTCACATCATTGTCGACACGGCAACTTATTTTTCGACCTGGGGCCATATTTTCATCATTGCCTTGATCCAGATTGGGGGGTTGGGCTACATGACAGCGACAACCTTTCTGCTGTTGATCTTGGGCCGCAAGATGGGGTTGCGACAAAAGGTGGCGATGCAGCAAGCGCTCGATCGCAGCGAGTTGAGTGGTGCCAGTATGCTGTTGCGATCGATTATTGCCACCACCTTAATTTTTGAACTCACGGGCGCATTTCTGCTGCTGCTTGCTTTTACGCCCAGGTATGGCCTGGATCGATCGCTCTGGCTAGCGCTTTTCCACAGCATTAGTGCCTGGAATAACGCCGGATTTAGTTTGTTTTCCGATGGTCTGATCGGGTATCAAACGTCGCCATTGGTGAATATTGTGATTCCTGTCCTGATCATCTTTGGTGGCATCGGCTATGAAGTGATTTTTGAAATGTACTTATGGCTGCGCGAGCGAGCTTTGCGCCAACCCCGCCAAATCATCTTGTCCCTCAACTTTAAAGTTGCAATTAGTACAACAGTCATTTTGTTGGCGGCTGGTACAGTGGCCTTTCTGCTAGTGGAAGCCCGCAATACTGCAACGTTAGCCCCAATGAGTATTTCAGAGCGGTTGATGGCCGCCTGGTTTCAATCGGTGACATCCAGAACGGCGGGTTTTAATACGATCGATGTGGGTAAGATGACGGCAACGGGCTTATTCATCACGATCGGCCTCATGTTTATTGGCGGCAGTCCAGGTGGGACGGCAGGCGGCATCAAAACAACAACTCTGCGGATCTTAACCAGTTGCACGAAGGCCATTTTGCGGGGTCGGGAAGAGGTTTATCTTTACGAGCGACAGATCCCTGTGCCGTTAGTGCTAAAAGCGGTAGGAGTGGTGGTTGGCTCGTTTGCAGTCGTAATTTTGATGACGATTCTGATTTCCTTTTCAGATCCCGACTTTGCTTTTATCCAAATTCTATTTGAAGTAGTTTCAGGTTTTGCCACCGTGGGTTTGTCTACAGGTATTACACTGGTGCCAGAATTTTCGATTTTTGCCAAGCTCGTACTCATTGTGACGATGTATATTGGCCGGGTCGGGGTGCTGTTATTAATGGCAGCCGCGATCGGCGATCCGAAACCAAGTTTTGTGCGTTATCCCGAAGAAAACTTGCTGGTGGGATAATAGACTGGCGAATTTACGGTGGGACATGAAGATAGGAAAACAACGCACCTGGAGTTTCATCCCGTTGCTGGCAGGGCTACTCCTCGTCGGCTGTAGCGAACCAACCACCACTCCGGGCGGCGAAGGCCAACCAGCAGGACGGTTGGCTACTATCCTGAACCGGGGCAAATTGGTGTGTGGCGTGAGCGGGGAGCTTCCTGGCTTTAGCTTTGTGGGGCAGGATGGGAAGTACTCAGGGCTGGATGTGGATGTGTGTCGAGCGATCGCCGCCGCCCTCTTCGATAACCCAGACGCGGTGGAATACCGCAACCTGAACGCCAAGGAGCGCTTCACCGCCGTGCAAACCGGCGAAGTCGATATCCTCAGTCGCAATACCACCTGGACCACCAGTCGCGACACCTCAGTTGGGTTAGAGTTTGCCCCTATCGTGTTCTATGACGGTCAAGGAATTATGGTGAAGCAAGCCAGCAACATCAAAACCCTGGCCGACTTGAAAGATAAAGCTATTTGCATTCAAATTGGCACCACTACCGAGCAAAATCTCACTGATCAGATGCAAAAACGTGGCATCCCCTATAAGCCCGTTGTGTTTGAGGATGTCAATACCACCTTCGCTACTTATGCCGAAGGTCGCTGTGATGCGGTAACTGCCGATCGCTCGCAACTAGTTTCTCGTCGCACGACTCTCCCCAACCCTGCCGAACACATTATTTTAGAAGAGCCATTATCGAAAGAACCTTTAGCTCCGGCGGTGGCCGGTGGCGATGCCGCTTGGGCGGATGTGGTGCGCTGGACGGTGTTTTCTTTGATTGAGGCGGAAGAGTTGGGCATTACTTCGCAAAATCTGACTCAGTTCAATACCAGCAAAGACCCCGCCATCCGACGTTTTTTGGGAATAGAAGGAGATTTAGGCAAAGGGATGAACCTGCCCAACGATTTCGCCAGCCGGGTCGTGAAGCATGTGGGCAACTATGGCGAAATGTACGATCGCAATCTGGGTGCCCAAACAAAACTGAATCTTCCCCGCGGCCAAAACAGTCTCTGGACAAAAGGCGGCCTATTGTTCTCGCCTCCGTTTCGGTAAGGCGATCGGGCCGGGGCAGAAAGAAGGCAGAGGGCGTTTCAACTTGTCGTAACTTTTACTAATGGAGCTATGTGATCGCCATTGCGAGCTCAACGATCATTAATCTCGAAATCGAAGTCGCTGATTACTGTCATCGACAAGCTCATAGCAGAACGCCCAAATCCTAACATTTAGGAGATCAAAGGAACTTGGGCTGATCGATCATGACCTTGCCAGCGGTTAGCCCAATCCCCGTTCCTGGCATTACAATGAAGGACTCGTAATAATTCCCAGCCAAATCTTTCTTCTATGCCCCAACAGTGGTTTGAGCCTGAAAATGGTCATCGTTCCTTTGAGTTACCTGGTGCGCGACCTCACTACAATCCCGATCGCCCTGGTCAGGTCGAACACATTTTTCTCGACCTGGATCTGGACATCCCCAAGCAGCGCTATCAAGGAAACTGTAGCATTCGGCTTAACCCCGTTCGCAGTGGTATCGATCGCCTGACGTTGGACGCAGTGAACCTGACGATTGATACAGTTCAGGTAGGAGATGATGGGCTGCGGTTTGATTATGACGGCGAACAGTTGCACATTCAGTTGCTCGCACCGACCCAGGCGGGAGAGCGGATAACCCTCACGATCGCCTACCGCGTCGAGCAACCCCAGCGGGGACTTTACTTTATCGCCCCAGATGACCACTACCCCCACAAACCCACGCAGGTTTGGACGCAGGGCGAAGACGAAGATTCGCGCTTCTGGTTTCCCTGTTTCGACTATCCCGGCCAACTCGCAACCTCCGAAATTCGCGTCCGCGTCCCCCACCCGTTGATGGCGATTTCCAACGGGAAGCTGATCAGTACCGAAGAAGCAGGAGACAGCAAGATTTATCATTGGGCGCAAACCGAAATTCACCCCACTTACCTGATGACCTTAGCCGTGGGAGATTTTGCTGAAATTCGGGCTGAGTGGCGCGGCAAACCGGTTAACTACTACGTGGAGCAGGGTAAGGAAACCGAAGCCACCCTCAGCATGGGCAAAACGCCCCAGATGATCGAGTTTTTTAGTCAAAAGTTTGGCTATCCTTACCCCTTTCCTAAGTACGCTCAGGTGTGTGTGAATGATTTCATTTTCGGCGGCATGGAAAACACGTCCACCACGTTGCTTACTGATCGCTGTTTGATCGATGCCCGCGCCGCGATCGATAACCGCAGCACCGAAGCTTTAGTTGCCCATGAACTTGCTCATCAGTGGTTTGGGGATTTGGTGGTAATCAAACATTGGTCTCACGCCTGGCTGAAAGAGGGCATGGCTTCTTACTCCGAAGTGATGTGGACGGAGCGGGAGTATGGAGCCGAGGAGGCAGCGTATTACTTGTTGGGCGAAGCTCGCAGCTATTTAGATGAGGATGCCTCGCGCTATCGTCGTCCGATCGTTACCCATGTCTACCGGGAAGCGATCGAACTCTACGATCGTCACCTGTATGAGAAGGGAGCCTGCGTTTATCACATGATGCGGGCAGAGTTGGGCGATGAATTGTTCTGGAGCGCGATCGCCACCTTCGTCAACGACAACGCCCACAAAACCGTGGAAACCGTGGATCTACTCCGCGCCATTGAAAAAGCCACCGGACGCAATTTACTCTTCCTGTTCGATCAGTTCGTATTTCGCGGCGGTCATCCCGATTACACCGTTGCCTACACCTGGGACGGCGACAGCAACCTGGCCAAGTTGACCGTGACCCAAACTCAGAGTGAGAAGGAATTGTTCGATTTGAAAATTCCGATCGGGTTTGGTTGGTTGTTAAATGATTCGCCGCAACCGCAAGTTTTCACCATCCGCATTCAAGAAAAAGAACAATCATTCTATTTCCCGTTAGACCAGAAACCTGATTTCGTCCGCTTCGATGTGGGGAATCACACCCTCAAAACCGTCACGCTGGACTATCCCATTCCCGAACTGAGCGCCCAGTTGCAACACGACCCCGATCCGATCGCCCGCATCTATGCTGCCGAAGCGCTGGCGAAAAAAGGTGGTCTAGAGGCGGTCAAAGTACTTGCTGAAGCCCTACAACAGGAATCGTTTTGGGGTGTGCGTGTCGAAATTGTGCGTAACCTGGCAAATGTCAAACTGGGACAAGCGTTTGCAAGCTTGTTGCCCGGATTGCAAGATGCCGATGCGCGGGTGCGGCGGGCCACGGTGGACGCTTTGGGCAACATTCCCACTTTGGAAAGCTACAAGGCCGTGAAGCCGATCGTCGAAAAGGGGGATGCCAGTTATTACACCGAAGCCGCCGCCCTGCGTGCCCTCGGTAAGTTAGTCGGCTCCAATCTAGTGCAGGACAAAACGGAAAAGGCACTGAAATTGTTGAAATCGGTGTTGAAGGAGCGGCAGGGCTGGAATGAAGTGGTGCGATCGGGGGCGATCGGGGCACTGAGTCAAATGAAAACCTCCGAAGAGGCGCTCCATCTGATCCTGGATTACACCGTCCCCGGCACCCCTCAACCCCTGCGCCTGTCAGCCATTCGTGCCCTCGGTGCCATCTCCGCTGGGCAGACTAACATGAATCTGGAGCGGATTCTCAGCCGTTTGAAGGAACTGTCGCGGGAAAGTTTCTTCCTGACTCAGGTTGCCGTCGTGAATGCCCTGGGCCAAATGGAAACGACGAAAGCGATCGCCGTCCTCAACGGCTTAGCCCACCAAACTGCCGATGGTCGTGTGCGCCGCATTGCCGAAGAAGCGATCCAACAAGTTCAGAAAAATGCCGGAGCGGATAAAGCCGTGAAACAACTGCGCGAAGAACTGGATCAACTCAAACAAGAGAATCAAGATCTCAAGAGTCGCTTGGAAGCATTGGAAGCAAAAGCGAAGTGATTTTAATCGATTAGCGTAAGCGACTCTGAGCAGATTTGAGCATCGTTTGCGCTTCTGCGTAAACTGTAGTTTTAGGAGACACTTTTTTGAGTTCCTGTTCAATTTCGTATAGTTGACTGAGTTGAGCATTCGTCATGCGCTTTGCCCCCTCAGGAATTGTGGCCAGGAGTCGGTTCGTCAGTTGGTTTGCCAATTCGTAAGACCTGACTGAATCTCGTTCTTGCTGAAGGCGAATTTGAGTATTAGTCAAGTTCTTTTGATAAGCTTGCAAGAGTTTTTGAGCTTGAATGTAGTCCGGATCATCTACTTGAATCGCTTTGAGTTGAGCGATCGCGTCTTCCCAAAGTTTCTTGGCCTCCACCCATTCCGTTGCAGTTTGGGTGGGTTTGGCCGAAAACTTTTGGGCGGTTTCGGCGGCGAGTTTGGCTGACTGAATGACACTCCCAGAGCGAGCATTGTCTGCGGTGAATCCAACGACTTGTTGAAAATCACGTTTGAAGGCGTTGAGCTTGGTTTGGGCGGTTCTTCCAGCGAGGGTTTCTCTGGGCACCGTTTCCAACTCATCCATGCCCTGCTGCCATTGAGCCAGGGCAGTTTGTTTTTGATCCAAAGTCGCCTGCTTTTGGTATTGCTGTTTGGCAGTGGCGATCGCGCGTTCGGCAGTAGCGAGTTTTTCCAGTGCATTGGTCTCTTGAAACAAACGAGCTTCCATGCGAGCCACGGCTTTGCGGGCTTGTTGAAATTCGTCTAACGTAAACCGCCAACCACAACTAAACCAACTACAGTACATTGTGGGGTAATAGCCCAAAAACCACACGGGTAAAGCATCGAGATGTTTTTGAGCCGATTTGACCTTGGTTTCCCCTAACTCAAAATCAGCCGAACTGGTGGCGCGGTTCACCAGTTGATCGGCTTGTTCCGTTAACGCGATCGCTTGGCGATAGTTGTGATCCATGCTCATAAAACTGGGCAGCAGCACAAGCGGCATCGTTCTTGCCACAGGATAACGAATCATGGGATAGGGCAAATTGAGGAACCAAACCCCACCTGCAACGCCAGCGACAGCGATCGTCGCAAAGGTCAATCGGCTCAGCAATCGAGACGGCGGACGGTTCGCGCGGGCGGCTCGTTGTAAAACTTTTTCGCTGAAATCGGGGAACAAATCATCCAACGTGTCTCGTAATTGCGGCAGGGTTAGTGGTGTGCCTGTCCGCGTACACAGTTTCTCCAGTCGCTTCAAAGCAATCTCCTGCTGAATTTGACCAGCAGGATCTTTGGCGCAGCGCCGCTGAATTTCGGCTTTGAGTATATCGAATGCCGATCGATTGAGCAAAAACATGATGTTCTGAGGACGTAGGATGAGTGATATCTACAAAGTCGCATCTACAAAAAACGGAACTTGCAGATGAAGAGATGGTTAATTTCACTCAGTATTCCCGCTCCTGTTCAAAGTTCTTATACTAGATGTAGCGAACTTGGTTTTGCATCGCGTCTGCGGTGATTTGATTGAGAATGGCGAGTAGTCGTTGGGCGATCGCTTGAGGCGATCGACGAACAGCAAATAAACACAGTACTTACAAATCTCTAACGAGTGGATCAATCAATTCATCAGGGATGCGATTTCGCTCAATATAAGCGTTGATTTCCATTTGGTGATCACTGTAGTAAGTTAACGCGCTAAACACTTGTCCTAAGGTAAGGTGCGGCATCCCTTTCGGAATTTCCTCTGGAGCAACACCCATCCGCCAGGTTTCCACGATCGCTCTCACAGGGGTACGGGTTCCTTGGATGATTGGCTCTCCGTGTAAAACCTCATCATCCCGCACAATATAGAGATATTCCGTGGCTTGCACCATTCTGACCTCCCAAAACTGCTACTCGTATTGTAGGTTCCCGCAACAGGCTCAACCCAATGAACCCTCTCCAAAATTTTGGATGCTAAGTTACTCTAGAGCTTGTAGCCTTCTCTGCCAATGGTTCTTGCTCGGCAGAGTTGGGCCAGCCGATCGTCGTTTATCCCGTTTATCCTTAGCTCATGTTGACTTCGACCGACTTCAGCGGCCTGCTCAGCGATCGCTTTTTCAAAAATTTCTTCCCCATTCCAGCCAGCAACGATTTGAGTTATGGCCTGGTCACTCCGGATTTTGTGTTGCCGGACGTGACTCACGGTAAACCAGTCAAGCTTTCTAGCTATCGAGGCCAGCAACCCGTTATTCTGGCTTTCACCCGCATCTTCACCGAAAAACAATACTGCCCTTTTTGCTTCCCCCACATCAAAGCTTTGAACGAAAGCTACGAACAGTTTCGCGATCGTGGGGTAGAACTCTTGATGATCACCAGCACCGATGCGCCGCAAAGCAAAATTGTGGTGCAAGACCTGGGCTTAAAAATGCCGTTGTTGAGTGATCCAGCTTGCCAAACGTTCCGCCTGTATCAAACCGGGCAGGCATTGGGCGCACCCCTACCAGCTCAATTTGTGCTTGATCAGCAGGGGCGACTCCAATACAAACATCTTTTCTCTTTTTTGGATCACAATGCTAATCCTGAGTTTCTATTGCAAAGTATTGCAGGTTAATCGATGGACTATTCCATTTCTAGGAATGCGTGTTAGCGTAAATCCATATTGGAATTTATTTTCGGTTGTGTAATTCGTTTGCAGCCATTACTCTAGACGTCTCTCCGGACTTAACTCTCCATATCAATTTCATTCGGAGAAAGAAGTATGTCGATTTATGTTGGAAATTTGTCCTACCAGGTGACGGAAAGCGGCATTTCCGAAGCTTTTAGCGAATACGGAACGGTCAAACGAGTTCAGTTACCGACCGATCGTGAAACAGGGCGAGTGCGGGGTTTTGCCTTTGTGGAAATGTCTACTGAGGCAGAGGAAACAGCCGCGATCGAGGCTTTGGATGGGGCCGAATGGATGGGCCGCGATCTTAAAGTCAATAAAGCCAAGCCCAAAGAGGAGCGGAGTCCTCGGGATAATCGTGCAGGCAGTAACCGGTTTTCTCGCTACTAACTTGTTACAGATTGAACATTCAACTAACGATGCAATCTTCTAAGGGTAGGCGATTACGTCTACCCTTTTGTTTGTGGCCAATTCTGAATCAAGGACTTTACAGCCGTTGCCGTGTCTAACCTGGCAGAAGCGAGTCAGAAAGCCTAGACCAGACTTAGCTCGCAGCGATCGCCTGGGTCTAAGCTTTTTGACCAGGGCTATAACTCACCTGGCACGCACGATACAGTAGCTATGCCTGTCAACCATCTAAATTTTTCTGGAGCCTTATGAAACTGCAAGAATTGCTCAGCCGCTATCGAGCAGGCCAACGCGACTTTAGAAACTTAAACCTAATTGCGGTCAATCTCAGAAATCAGAATCTTAGCGGTGCCAATCTTAGTGGTTCAAACTTAACAGGAGCAAACCTAACTCGAACGAACTTGAGTTATACCAACTTGACTGACGCTAATTTAACGAAGGCAAATCTGCAGGAAACGAATTTGACGCAAGCGAATTTATCTAACGCGAATTTAAGTGATGTTGATCTGAGTCAGGCGAATTGTTATCAGACTTATTTGAAGGGAGCCACCCTGGGAAACTCGGTTGAGAGTTCTACGCCTGGTGCGATGGATGCGAACCAGGAGACGGTAAAGCTTGGCTGAAAGCTTTAAGTTATAGCAGCCTTAATGGGAGACCATTCCGAACCGAAGCGTGAGGTTCAGCTCAGCGGCTATCTGGCTTGATTCTCCTCACCTGGTTTTGCAGGACATCGATCGCTAAATGAACAAGGGCAGGATCTGGGGATCCTGCCCTTACCCTTAGGCTTATCGATTAGATATAGCTATGGTCAGAACGCCTACCCAGTACTGGCTTTGCAACTTCTCCTTGTTCTAAGTGTTCTGACCATAGCCATAATTCTGCTTCCTTAGGCGCATGAGTTTAATCCTTATTCCTCCATAAGGATTCGCTCAAGCTACCGCGCCCAATAGATCACTTTCTTCTCAACATAGACGAAGAAAGAGTAAAGAATGACCCCCATCACTGCCAACAAAATTAGCGCCGCAAAGGCGAGGGGCACGTTAAAGTCGGCTGTAGCTTGCACGATTAAGTATCCAAGGCCGGCGTTGGAAGCAACCGACTCAGAAATAACAGCACCGATGAAAGCGAAAGATGCGGCAATTTTCAAAGACGCAAAAATATAGGGCAACGTATGTGGCCAACCCACTTTCTGAAAGGTTTCAACCTGGCTTGCACCTAACGATCGCAACACGTCTTTCATTTCCGGTTCAACCGTATCCAAACCCAGCGCTACGTTTACGGCGATCGGGAAAAACGCCAGCAAAAATGCTGTGATTACTGCCGGAACTGCATTCGCCCCAAACCAAATGGCCAACAATGGCACCAACGCTGCTTTTGGGATCGTATTAAATGCCACCAACAATGGATACAAGGTCAGGTAGACAAGTTTGGAGTAGCCAATCAAGAAACCTAGAATAACGCCGACTCCAACGGCCAGGATAAAACCTAACATCGTTGTCCACAGAGTCCGCAGGGAGTTTGCGAGAAGCTGCGGGGCAAAATTAACCATTGCCGAAGCAATACTTGACGGAGCTGGTAAGTTAAACGGAGGAATTTTGAGGATAATAACCGCCAGTTCCCAAATCACAAACAACAGAATGGTTGCAATAAATGGCAGCACGAATCCTGCTGCTTTGGTCTTAAGAAACTTTTCAAGATTGAAAGAAGACATTGCACGATCGCTCTAATGGTGGGGAACAAGTCTAGTTGTGATGGATATGCCGACGAATATTAGAAAAATAGTGATTGAACTCATCCGAAAGTTCCATCTCTAGATTGCGTGGGCGCGGTAAGTTAATCACTTCCTCATAAATGATGGTGCTGGGACGAGGACTCATCACGTAGACGCGATCGGAGAGAAACACGGCTTCTCGCAAGTCATGAGTAATCAGAATGCCAACACATTTCACTCGCATCCACAACGCTTGCAACATGGTCCACATTTCTTCCCGCGTGAATGCATCCAACGCCCCAAACGGTTCATCGAGTAACAAAATTTCTGGTTGATGGATTAAGGCCCGACAGAGCGAAGCCCGTTGACGCATCCCACCCGACAATTGCCAGGGATACTGTTTCTGGAAGTCCTGCAAGCGCACCGTTGATAGTAAGTCCTGCGCCATGCGGATATACTCGGCCTTTTTCTGCCCAAAGTCTTTTTTGTAGGGGGGCACAATTTCCAAGGGCAACATGACGTTGTTCAGGGTGTTGCGCCAGGGCAGCAAGACTGGATTCTGGAAGGCAATTCCCACGTTGTTGAGGGGCTTCCTGATGCGCTGGCCACGGTAACGAATTTCACCGATCGGCGCAGGATTCAACCCCGACACCATTCTAAGGATTGAGGTTTTTCCGCAACCACTTGGCCCAACGAAGGAAACAAATTCTCCCGGCTTAATTGATAGGTTCACTTCCTGGATGATCCGTCGCATGCTTCCTTCAAACGGATATTCCAGGCCCACCTGGTCGAATTCAAGGAGTGGCAGTGTATCGACTGAGCGGGAATCAGTGGAAGTTGGGTCTAGGCTCGGCTGTACCATTAGCAGTTTGAAATGAGTGGTTAAATTTATATTCCGGCAGTAAAGACCTTACAGGGGAGGAATCTACACCCATGTAAGGTCTCCACAGCTCGATCGAGATTAAGACAATGGTTTGCGATCGCTTTCGGCGGGCAGGGTGCGCAACTCTTTTGGCGGGAGAAACTCATCCGTGAAGATGTCTTCGATCGTTGGGTTCCCCTTCAGCCCAAAGCCAGCAATAGTTTGCTCGATCGACTTTGCCATGCGCTTTTCATCTACGCCACCCAAGCCATTCTTTTCGACTTCAGGTGTAATGAACAAATCTCTCAACCCAATTTCCATCCGGACTTTTTCAGCTTGCCGATCCATGAGTTTGCTGTCGTCCGATGCGATTACTGCATCCAAAGCCGCAGAAGGATCTTTCATCATGTCCTGCATGCCCCGGAAGTAAGCTTTGACGAATGCCTTCACAACTTCGGGATTTTGCTTCGCAAACGATTCTCGCGTCAGGATGGCATTGCCGTAGAAATCCAGACCGTTTTCAGTGTAGTAGAACAAGCTGATGTCATCCATCGACTTGCCGCCCTTGAGCAGGCTGGGCAAAGCGGAAGTGGAAAAGCCGCTAATGGCATCGACCTTGCCTTGGAGCAAGAAGGTTTCCCGCAGTTTTGGCTCCATCGTTGTCCACTCCACAGACTTGGGATCAATCCCAACTTCCTCGGCAAACAAGGGGAACAGTTTTCGGGGGCCATCGCCAGCAGGTGCCCCTAAATTCTTGCCTTGCAGATCTTTCGGGTCATCAATACCGTTCTGCTTCAGGCTCAGGACGGCGAAGGGAGCCTTGTTTTGGGTGACAGCAACCGCGATGATCTTTTCATTGGGGTTTTTGTCGTTAAAGTCCATTGCGTTGTACATATCACTAAACGCCAGGTCAAACTTCCCTGTCCCCAATTTGCTGATTGTGTCAGCGTTACCAAATCCGCGCTCGTAGGTAACGTTTAACCCTTCTTCGGCAAAGTAGCCTTTGTTGATGGCTAAAATTAGTGGCGCATCAAGACTTTGTTTCAAGAAGGAGAGTTGCACCCGCACTTCCTTCAAGTTCTTGTTATCGGTGCTGGCAGCATTGGTCGCTGCCGGAGAGGAACCGGGAGTGCTGGCCGTAGGTGTATTGGCTGCACAGCCAGCAAACAATGCCACTGATGCCGCGATCGCAACCAATGCAGGAACACGCTTCGATCTTAGTTGTTTCACTATCATGTCTCTCTTCGCTGAATATCATCTCAATCGGTTGAGTCAATTACGTCCAGTAGTGATTCCAGGGATTGGAAGTAACTCACGAGCGCAAATTGAACAGGTTGGATCGTATTCTGTATACAAAAACTTGCCAAACATTGAAGTTTAGCTGCCCGATAGATTCTGTGTTCTCTGATACTATTTCTTTGAAACAGGCTCTACCAAATTGTTTTGCGTTTGTCATCTATCGGTTGGATGATTGCAGACGCAGTACACGCCAAGGGCGATCGCTGTTGCGCCCAAACCCGTTGCACAAACCCCCGACCACCCGGCCAGTTTCCAAGCGTAGGCGCATAACCAGGAACCAACTGAACCACCCAGAAAGTAAGCCACCATGTAGACGGTTGTGACTCGATTGTGGGCAGCTGCAGGAAGAGTATAGATGCGGGTTTGGTTGGAAATCTGTCCAGTTTGCACTCCTAAATCTAATAACAGTGCCCCCCAAAGGACGCCGCCTAACCACTGTTGAAATTGCCAGAGCGTCACCAAGGATAGGGCTAGAATTGCCATCGCCGCCAGGATTGTGAGGCGGGGACTTTTGCGATCGGCAATTCGGCCCACGATCGGTGCAGCCACAACCCCTACTACACCCACCAAGCCAAATAAACCAGCCACTTCACTACCCAGTTCAAAGGGCGGTTGCGCCAGCAGGAAGGGCAATGTGGCCCAAAACCCGCAATAAACGGAAAAGAAGAGGCCGCCAGTTAAACTGGTTTCCCGTAACAGCGGATAGGTTGTCAACAGGTCTGGCAGGGAACGTAAGAGGGCGGCGTAGGGCAGCTTTACGGATGGGAGCAGGACTGGCAAAGTCTGACTAAGGACGGCGGCAAGTCCAATCATTAGCACAGCGGCGATCCCAAAAATCGATCGCCAACCAAACAATTCGCCAGCAAATCCGCCAGCCAGCCGCCCTAACACAATCCCAGCCAGCAAGCCGCCCATGACCGTTCCCACGACTTGTCCCCGTTGTTTCGGCAGGGCGAGTTGGGCGGCAAAAGGCACTAATAGCTGAGGTGCAACAGCCGTCATCCCATTTACAAAACTCATGCTTGCCAACCATTGAAATGAAGGTGAAAAGGCGATTAGGAGCAGCGCGATCGCATTGAGCAGACTTAAAACTGCAATTAATTGTTTGCGATTAGTGCAATCTCCCAATGGCAGAAATAGCAGCATTCCGAGGGCATACCCAATTTGGGTCAACATCGGGACGGCACTGACTTGCACAACCGAAACTTGAAAAGTCTGACTGATCAACACTAGGAGCGGTTGATTGTAGTAGAGACTCCCGATCGAAATCAGGCAAGCGAGTGCCATCAACCAAACGGTATTACGAGTCAGGGGTGGAGATGCAGGAATCGACATGCGGCTGATTCGGGAAAAGTAGTGATGTATACGGAAATACAGAAGTCGGCTGCTAATTCATCTGTAATTAGGGTTTAAAACTCTACTCTTTGGTATACAGCATACGTGCGTTGTCTGGAGAACGGGTTTTCCTGTGGTATGTGAGGAGCTTGCAGATTAATGATTACAGTTTGGAAATTAGGTTTATCGATTCCATTTGCGCTGGGCATGATGATGTTCCAGGCGGCATCTACCGCTGCCCAGATAGATCAGGGTGATGCGGTTGCAAACCGTCACTCAAGTCAGGCAGAGTCGGCGATCGCGAATGCGCTCAATGAAACGTCGATGACCGTCACCCCCCACAGCGGCATGGAGAAAGTGCCAACCCTGGCTGATTTAGAGCGGCCAGCCGCACCGGCGATGTCTCAAGTAACATCCGTGTCACAATTCACAGACGTTGATCCCAGTCATTGGGCGTTTCAGGCTTTGCAGTCTTTAGTTGAGCGGTATGGTTGCATTGTTGGTTATCCAGATAGAACCTTTCGAGGCAATCGCGCCCTAACTCGGTGGGAGTTTGCAGCCGGGTTAAATGCTTGCTTAGATAAAATTCAGGAGCTAATTGCCGCCGCCACCGCTGACTTTGTGAAGAAGGAAGATCTGGAAGTTGTGAAACGCTTGCAGGAGGAATTTGCGGCTGAATTGGCTTCTCTGCGGGGTCGCGTTGAGGCGTTAGATGTGCGCACGGCTACCCTAGAGAAACAACAGTTTTCTACTACCACCAAGTTGACGGGTAACGTTTGGTTCAACTTTACTGGCGCTTTTGCTGGCGATTCGGTCACGGCAGAACGATCGCTGGCTGTACCCAATAACCCCAATGCTGCGCCGCGCCGCGACATCAATAATCGCCCGACGCGGGTTCAGCGGAACGAACCAGAACCGACCTTCAGCTATTACACGTTCCTCAACTTCAACACCTCATTCACCGGCAGAGACTTGCTGGTAACGCAACTTGTCTCTGGGAATGGCAATTCTCCAGTTAACCAACTGGTTTCGGCTGGATTTTTTAACTCCTGGGGCACCCCCTTCCTGGATCAATCTGGAGTTGTCACCCCTGGTTCGGTTGCGATCCGTGAACTCTTTTACCAATTTCCTGTTAGTAACAGTGTGCGCATTGCCGTCGGGCCACGGTTGAACTTCTACCGATACTTTGATGCCAACCGCTTCACCTTCTTCCCGACCGGGGCAACCAGTTTTCAATCCAATGGCAGTACGTTATCCAACGCCGTCGATCGTGGGTCTGGGGCCGTAGTGCTCTGGAACATTAGTCCCCAATTCCTGTTCACGGCTGCTTATCTGGCTGAAAATACCGAATTCTTAAATCCAGCCCTTGGCTTTAATACCTCCAGTAGCCCTGCTAGAGGCGATGGTTTATTTGGCGGGACTAACACGCTCTCAGCTCAACTGGCCTTTTCACCAACTCGCAACTTCAACCTGCGACTGCTGTATACCCGCTCTAACCTGAAGCCTAACGCAGCCGGTTTTATTGGCGGCGCAACGGGCGAGCCTCTACCTTACGGTCTAGCGGATGATGGCTTCGGTGGGCCACTGCGAACCTCCACTGCCGATACCTTTATCGCCAACTTTGACTGGTTGATTACACCAAAATTTGGTATCTTCGGTCGATATTCCTATGGCTCAACAGACATCAACCCCCGCAATCCTTCAAGGAGTGGTGGGAAGGTTCGGGTGCAATCGATTCAGGCTGGTTTGGGCTTTCCCGATTTGGGTAAGAAGGGTGCCCTGGGCGTGTTGTCGTTTGTCATGCCCTATGACTTCTTAGAAGGAACTCGCTTCTTGCTGTCGGGTTCTGGTAATGGGGCGATTCAATACGAGTTGGAAGCATCCTATTACTACCCGATTAGTGATAACGTTGCGCTCATTCCGGCGTTCTACGCCATCTTCAACGCCAACAATTTCGACACGAATCCAACGGTCTTTGTAGGTAATCTACGCGCCCAATTTAGTTTCTAAGAGACATAAAAATACTCTTGCAGGGGGCGGGTTAAGCCAGAATTGCACCTATCATGGTGTGACTTCTAGGCAACTCGCCCCCAAAGTTATGACTACAACGCTGACGGCTCCACTGCCCAACCTGCCCCATCTGGAGGAACTCATCGATGGCTTACCCAATCTTTCTGGTTCGGAGGAGGCTGTGCAAGCCGTCACAAATCAACCGCAGTCGGTGTTTCTACAGCAATCCAACTTAGCATTGGCGCAAGTGCATTCAGCCTTTGCGATCGCTCTCCACATGCACCAACCCACTGTGCCCGCTGGTGGGGACGGCGCATTAATCAGCAACTTGCAGTATATGTTTGAGCATCAGGGCGAAGGTGATAATCACAACGCTGAAACCTTTGCCTGGTGCTATTCTCGCATAGCCGACTTTATTCCGGAGTTGGTGAGTCATGGTGCCAATCCTCGCGTCATGCTGGACTACTCAGGCAACTTGCTGTGGGGCTTGCGGCAGATGGGGCGGGGTGATGTGCTGGATAATTTAAAACGCATTACCTGCGATCGGGCCTATCAACCTTATGTCGAATGGCTCGGCACCATGTGGGGGCATGCCGTGGTGCCTTCCACCCCCATTCCTGATCTCAAACTCCATATCCAGGCGTGGCAACACCATTTTGCCGCGATCTTTGGTTGGGACGCACTGGCCCGAGTCAAAGGATTTTCGCCGCCCGAAATGCACCTGCCCAACCACCCCGACACGCTATACGAGTTTGTGAAAGCGCTGAAGGAGTGCGGCTACCGTTGGATGATGGTGCAGGAACACACGATCGAGGCTCTGGATGGTCAACCGCTGGGCTATAAACACATTCCCCATCGTTTAATTGCCCGCAATTCCCAGGGCGAAACCACCAGCATTATGGTGTTGATCAAAACGCAAGGCTCTGACACCAAATTGGTGGGTCAAATGCAGCCTTACTACGAAGCTAAATCTCAACCGACTAAACCCCTGCTGGGTGGGATTGAAGTCCCTGCGCTCGTTATGCAAATTGCCGATGGAGAAAATGGCGGCGTCATGATGAACGAGTTTCCCGATGCGTTCAAAAAAGCCACTTACGAAATGATGCACCAAACTCGCACCGTGGCAATGACAGGCACAGAATATCTAGAACTGATTGCGGCTGCGGGAGTGACCGCAGATGATCTGCCTACTTGTCAACCAGTCGGGCAAGCGCAAGTATGGCAGTATGCCGAGCATGAACAGATCCCAGTGGCGACGGCGATCGCTGCCCTCAGACAAACCAATCCCAATTTCCACATGGAGGGGGCTTCCTGGACGAACCACATCAGTTGGGTGAATGGCTACGACAACGTTCTGACCCCCATGCTGCAACTCAGCGCCCGGTTTCATGAAACATTTGACCCGCTGTTGCAGCAGCAACCGGAGACTCGGCGCAGTTCTGCTTATCGGCGGGCATTGCTCCACAATTTAGTGCTGCAAACTAGTTGTTTTCGCTATTGGGGCCAGGGGCAGTGGACAGACTACGCGCAACACATTTACGATCGGGCAATGGCAACGCTTTAAAGTCCACAAGTGCGTCATATCGCGGGTGCAGGCGAGGGGTGAGGGCATCACTATTCGTAAATTCAGGTCATCCAGTTGAAGGAAGCTCAAAAAATTATTATTTTTTAATCTACTGATTAAATGAGTTCAAGTTGACTTAGATGACAAGCTGGAGAGTTGGTCAGAAGTTAGTCTGTGCGACCGAGTGCCGTTCCTCAGAACTGACTTTGGATAAGCTTTTGACAGGCTACGTGCAAGCTCAAGATCAGGGCTGGGTGACGATCGCCTGCTACTCTGCTCGCATCATTGTGAGTCGTCATCAAGCCCAGTTTGAAAAAGATGGTTGGCAACCTGAACCCAGAGAAGCGCTTGCAGCAGTGATTCCTTCCTTAAAATAGGAGTCTGGTGCTTTTTTCCCTCACACTATGACAACTGACACCTCCCGCCAAATCTGGATCTACGACACCACCCTGCGAGATGGGGCGCAACGCGAAGGGTTGTCTCTTTCGCCTGAAGATAAAATGCGGATTGCCCATCAACTCGATCGCCTCGGCATCCCTTTCATTGAGGGCGGTTGGCCGGGTGCAAATCCCAAAGATGTCCAGTTTTTTTGGCAGATGCAGGAAGAGCCGCTGACTCAAGCAGAACTAGTTGCATTTTGCTCCACTCGCCGTCCGGGGGTCTCTGCTGCCGCAGATGCGATGCTGCAACCCATTTTGGCGGCTGGAACTCGTTGGGTTACGATTTTTGGCAAATCCTGGGACTTGCACGTTACTGAAGGATTAAAAACGTCCCTGGATGAAAATCTAGCCATGATCCAAGACACGATCGAATATCTGCGGGCGAACGGGCGACGGGTAATTTACGATGCCGAACACTGGTTTGATGGCTACAAACACAATCCAACGTATGCTCTAGAAACTTTGCGAGCAGCGATCGCCGCAGGTGCTGAGTGGCTCGTCTTCTGTGATACTAACGGCGGTACCCTCCCCCACGAAATCGCTCAGATTGTGCCCGAAGTCACGCAGCAGTTCACCCCCGCCGCCTCATCCCCGCTGCAATTTGGTATCCACACGCATAATGACTCTGATACCGCTGTTGCGAACGCGATCGCAGCCGTCATGCAAGGTGCAACGATGGTACAGGGAACCATCAACGGCTATGGTGAACGTTGTGGGAATGCGAATCTTTGTTCAGTCATACCCAATTTGCAACTGAAATTAGGTTTGCAGTGCATTTCCGAGTCTCAACTGCATCAATTGACTGAAGCAAGCCGGTTTGTGAGTGAAGTGGTAAATTTAGCACCCGATGATCACGCCGCCTTTGTTGGCTTATCTGCCTTTGCCCATAAAGGTGGCATCCATGTCAGTGCCGTGGAACGCAATCCGCTAACGTATGAACATATTCAACCAGAACAGGTGGGGAATCGTCGCCGCATTGTGATTTCTGATCAATCTGGTTTGAGTAATATCCTGGCTAAAGCTCGGAGTTTTGGCATTGAGTTAGAAAAACAAGACCCGACCTGTCGAGAGATTTTGCAACGCTTGAAAGTGTTGGAGAGTGAAGGCTATCAGTTTGAAGCAGCGGAAGCCAGCTTTGAACTGTTGATGCGAGAAGCCTTAGGCCAGCGATCGCGACCATTTGAGGTTAAAGGCTTCCAGGTGCATTACGATATGACCACAGGGCAACAAATTCTGTGTGCAACCTCCCTGGCTACTGTCAAACTTGCGGTGAATGGACAGGATATTTTGGAGGCCGCCGAAGGGAATGGGCCGGTTGCCGCGCTCGATACGGCGCTCCGGAAAGCCTTGATCAACTTCTACCCAGAGATCGCAGCTTTTTATCTGACAGACTATAAAGTGCGAATTTTAGATGGAGCAGCGGGAACATCTGCCAAAACGCGAGTGTTAATTGAATCCAGTAATGGTCATCAGCGGTGGACGACGGTCGGCGTATCGGGAAACATTTTGGAAGCATCCTATTATGCTGTTGTCGAAGGACTGGAATATGGGCTGTGGTTACAACGGCACCAAGCTACGATCGCGATCGCAACCTTAGCCTAGTGCGACTCCATGACCTCTGTAATCGCACATTCCTATCGGCTGTTGCATAGCAAGAAGTGGCACAATTGACGGAGTAGACAGCAAGACCTGTGACTTAATTTAGGGTGAGTTAATATTCAAGCTAGAATATTTCTGTACCAGGTTGATCGCGGTTGAAGTTTAGTCCGTTGACGGTGTTATTACCCTTCGTATGTAGATTTAGCTCTTAGTCCTGCGCTACTCATTGATTGAGTAGCTAGTTATCGTAATGATTCTTTCAACTGTTGCTGCAATGTAACTACCTACTTTAAGTTTTTGGCAGTTTGTACTGGAGTCATCCATGAAGCTTCTAGTGGTTGAAGACGAGCAACCAACCGCACAAGCATTACAGCTTTTATTTTCTAGTTATGCTTATGCAGTCGATGTTGCAGCGGATGGTGAAGTCGCGCTGCAAATGATCGAAGCATTCGATTATGACCTGATTTTATTAGATGTACTTTTACCGAAGCTGGATGGTGTGAGTTTGTGTCAACGATTGCGCGCCAGAGGTTTAGACATGCCCATTTTGCTGTTAACCGGGCAAGGCGAAGGACGGCAAAAGGCGATCGCACTCAATGCTGGAGCCGATGATTATGTCGTTAAGCCGTTTGATTCGGAAGAACTGATCGCTCGCGTGCAAGCCTTATTACGCCGTGGAACAACGTCCAGCCAACCGGTATTAACCTGGGGAGATTTAGCGATCGAACCCGATCAACGTCGAGTTTCGTATGGCACCCAACTGTTGCTAGTCACCCCCAAAGAATACGCCATCTTAGAGCTATTTCTGCGCCTGCCACAAAAAGCCGTTGGGGCAAAAGCGATTCTCGATCACGTGTGGACCTCGGTGGAATCGCCAGGAGAAGAAGCGGTTCGAGTGCATATTAAGCAATTAAGACAAAAACTTGCTGCTGTTGGCGCACCCAAAGACTTCATCAAAACGGTGCATGGTGTGGGATATCGGTTAAATCCCCTCTATTCTTCGACGTTGGCAACCCAGGTTAGTCAACAACCCACTGCTGCACAGGTGGCAGAACTAATGGCAGTCAATCAGGAATTACGGCAAGCGTTGGAGCAGGCTCGATCGACTCAAGCAACCCTGCAACAGCAATACGAGCAGTTGGAAGTATCCTATCAAGCGGTTGTGCAGGAACGGCAACAGTTGCAGAATGTCCTAAATCGCCAGGGCCAGTCGCCCCAATCAGACATCGCCACCCATCAAGATTTACAGCACTCGAATCAACACTGGCAAGAGTTGTATGAACAGACTGTAGATGCGATCGTCATTTTGGATCAAGCTGATCGCGTGATTGCTGCGAATCCGGCGGCTTGCGACCTGCTGGGCGTAGCTCAAGCGCAACTGGGCCACGCCCGCCTGACTGACTTTGCGCCGCCAGAGGCAGACTTGGTCGTCTGGCGATCGGTATTGCAATCAGAGCAACCTTCTGGAATTCGACATTTACACCTGCCAGATGGCACGGTTACAACCCGGGTGTTAGTGGCGATCGCCCAGATCGCCTTAGACCGACACTTACTATTTCTCCGCCCACTCCCACCCCAAACGGCCTGCTCAACCGACTGACTTAACGTTTTGTTGAATATGCTTCATTCAAAAAGATTAGCGCTACGATCTACGGGTGATTAATAATATTTGAGGTTGTTGTGGTCGTCGCTATTGGGCATTTAGATGCTCTCGTCTCGAAGGATACGATGCCTCAAGTGAGCCTGCTTCAAAGGAAATTTATAGCTGTAGTCATGCGTAACGTGGCGAAAGTCCAGCGTCAGGGCGATTCAGCTGAGGCTTCTGGTGAGTCAGCCGCATCACTCATCGTCGAAGCCTCAGTCGAAAGTCGTGAGTTAGAACACTTACCCAGTATTGACTTTGCATCTCTCTCGTTGTCTTAAGCGTTCTGCCCAGAGCCATAACTGAAAATTGCTTATGAGTAAAGTCAAAAGTTTAAATTGGCAATTGGAGTCTATCAAAACGCAATTACTCCAGATTCGGCAAAAAGTTGCAGTAGACTTGCATCAAACTGAATTAGCAACGGCATTTAATCAACTGGTAACTTCTTTTCAAGAGTTAGCGCGGCTGTTGACCATCGATAATCATCAGGTGAATTCGACTTTACCAGCTAGCTCGAGGGCTGTGCCCTTGCAGACTTTACCCCAGGTCTCAAACACTCGCGATCGAACGCCTGCCGAGCAACAGATGCAGCACCAGGCTGTGTGGTTGAATGTTGCCCCCATTGCCATCTTTGCCTGCGATTTAGACGGCTACATTTCGTTTTGGAATCAGGCCGCCGAGCGGTTATATGGCTGGGCTGCCGCCGAAGCGATCGATCAAATTGCGCTGGAGTTGTTGGGCAGTGAAATGCCTCAAGCCCACGCAGAAATGATGGCAACTCTGATACAGCAAGGAGCGTGGAGTGGCGCAAGCAGGCAGAAAACTAAAACCGGCCAAGTTCTGACTGTTGAGTCGCGTTGGACGGTGGTTCGAGATGAGCTTGGGCAAGCGCAATGGCTGCTTGCTGTGCATACCGATGTCACTCAAAAAAACCTCCTAGAAGACCAGTTTTACCGAGCAGAACGCCTGGAGAGTCTGAGTCGGTTTGCCAGTGGCATCGCCCATGACCTCAACAATGTGTTGACTCCCATTACCGTTGTGTCTCAACTGCTCCGATTGCAGCAATCGGCTCTGGATGCTCGATTTCAGGAAATGCTTCAGGTTCTGGAAGACGGCACTAAACGTGGTGTAACCCTGATCAAACAACTGCTAACGTTTGCCCGCGGTAAAGATGGAGAAAGTACGCTGGTGGCGATCGCGCCTCTCGTTCAAGCTGTGAGCGACGCCGTGCAGGAATCATTTCCTACCTCGATTCAGATTCAGCGATCGCTGCCTGCGATCGCGCCCTGGCAGGTATTGGCTGACCCAACCTATCTCCATCAAGTACTGATGCAACTTTGCCTCAATGCGTGTGAGGCCATGCCCGATGGCGGTACCCTTTCGCTTTCAATCGAGTCTTGCTATGTGGATCAGATCTCTGCGCAACTGAATTTGCCTGCCCAAGTTGGTAACTATGTCGTGGTGACTGTCGGCGATACGGGAATCGGAATGCCGATCGAGGTGCGCGATCGGATGTTTGAACCTTTTTTCACCACGAAACCCCCCGGACAGGGTACAGGACTGGGGTTAGCAACGACCCTGGGCATCATCAAAAACTATGGCGGGTTTTTGCAGGTTTGCAGTGAAGTTGGGCAGGGGACGCAAATTAAGGTGTACTTGCCGTTATCCGCGCTAACATCTAACACGGTTGAGTAAGCAATTGGCTCAATCCTTGAATTCTGCGATCGCGGCCACAAGCTGCTCAATTTCCGCCTCCACCGTGAAGTAATGCACACAAGCTCGCACACAATCTGGACTGAGAATTGTGCGCAGCATAATGTTGCGGGCTTCCAGGAAACGAATCAATTGCAGGTGAGATTTGCCCGGTAATTGAAACGACACTAATCCTGCTTGTGGCGGTGACTGGCGCAAACACGAGACAGTTGGAATTTGAGCCAGCTTTTGCCAGAGCAACGTGCTGCGGTGGCAAATTTGATAGTAGCGCTCAGTCGCGGTGCCAAATTGGTGATGCATCGCGATCGCCTGCCGAAGCCCGGCATAAAGAGGATATGCAGAGGTTGCCACTTCGTATCGGCGGCCATCGGGTTTCCAACCAGTGGGCTTCCCGATGGCATCCATGGTAATGCTACGCCAACCCACAAACGTGGGCTGGAGCGTGTCGATCACCTCTGGCCGCACATATAAACCACCCACCCCTTCTGGCCCACACCACCATTTATGGCCCGTGAAGGCATAAAAATCAGCCTTCAGTTCCGCCAAATTCAACGGCAACACGCCCACCGATTGCGCCGCATCCACCAACACGCGCACCGGGCGAGACAGCGAATAGCTGTGGCAGGCCGCAACAATTTCTGCCAGCGGCAAGACCTGGCCCGTATTCCACAGAATGTGACTCAAGACCACCAGGCGCGTACTGGGTTTGAGCTGACTGGCGACGATCGCCACTGGATCGCCTTGATTGAGCGTGTCCTGCAATGGGCATGTCGTGACTTCCACCCCAAAGCGGCGTGCAATTTCCTGGGCCGCTGCAATGATCCCTGGATGCTCACAATCAGAGAGCAGTAGATGATCCCCCAAGCGCCAATCAATGCCCCAGAGGGCAATGTTGCAACCCATCGAGACATCTTCTGTCAGCGTGATCGTTTCTGGCTCCACCCCTAACTCCTGCGCGATCGCCCGCCGTGTTTGCTCCGCTTCCTGGCCGACCCATACACCTGCCGCATTCGAAAACGGGCCACACTGCTGCACGTTCTGAAATGACTGCGCGATCGCATCCAGCGCCGCCTGTGGCATGGGTCCCTGCCCACCATAGTTGAAATAGGCTTTCGCCTGGAGAGCCGGGAACTGATGCCGTAAAGCATCCAGCGCAACTGGAATCGAGAGACCCGTCATAAAATCACAACCAGAACAAACGACCGGAACAAAAAAGGAGTTGCCTACTAACCTATCAGGATTCGGGGCAGCAACAGCTAGCAAATCAAAGGTCTTGTTTTCCAGAAAACACTGCAAGGTTTCCCATTTCCTGTTACCTTGAAATCATGCTGATAGATGCCGAGCAGTTAACGAACTACCAACGCTGCCATCGAAGAGCTTACCTGGATGTCCATGGGGATCCCACTGAACGGGATGCCACAAACGAGTATCTCTTGAAATTGATTCAAGACAGCCAGGAGAATCAGCGCGGCTTTGTTGCGAGACATCAGTTTCACCAACCTTCTTACAACCCCGAAGATTGGCAGGCGGCTCATGCTGCCACCGTGGCATTGATGCAACAGGGGGTAGAGCAAATTTTTCAAGGGGTGTTGCTCGTTGAGACGGCTGATGGGGGTGTCTGGAAAAGTAATCCTGATTTATTAGTTAAGCAGCCAGGTCGATCGCTCTTTGGTGACTGGCTCTACGCCCCGATCGAAATCAAATTGGGCAAGCGGCCCAAAATGGAATACCAGATCGCAGTAGCTTTCCATACGATGGTGCTAGCTGAAGTGCAGGGAGCCTGGGCTGAAGAAGTCTGGATTTTGCTGCGTGAGCGCGGCAGATTTGCTGTAGACCTGTGGGAAATTTTGCCCAAAATGCAGGAAATCCTGGATGACTGTACCCAAATGCTTTTACAACGGCAGGAACCGGAAGTATTTATTGCTCGCAGTCGTTGTAGTTTGTGTCATTGGTTGAGCCACTGCCACGCGATCGCCAAAGCCGAGCATCATCTTTCGCTGCTACCCGGTGTGACACCAACCCGTTATGTGCAATTGCAAACGTTGAATTTAACCACCGTGCGATCGCTCGCCGAAATGAACCCCGCGGAACTGGAACCCATTCCTGGTTTTGGCCGAGAAGCCGCTTACAAATTGGTGCGGCAAGCCCGCTCAACCCTGCATAATCAAGCTCTGTTGATGGAAGAATTATCCTTCCCCAACAGCCCGATCGCGGCCAACAAGCGCGGCAATTCAGGCGTTCACTATCCCCATGCGCTCCACGCCGCGTTGGATATTCCCTCTGCCCCGGTTGAGTTGTACTTTGACATTGAAGCCGAACCCACCTTGAATTTGGCCTACTTGCACGGCGTGTTCGTGGTAGATCGGGTGGCCAACTCGCAGGACTTTTACCCGTTAATCGCCGATCGGCCTGAAGATGAAGTGCAAGTCTGGCAGCAATTCCTCGAACTGGTGTGGCGCTACCCGCAAGCTCCCATCTTCCATTTTTGCCCCTACGAAGTGCAAACTGTGGAGCGGTTGGCCACCCTCTATGGCACGCCCTCCCACCTGATTCAACCGTTGCTTGCTCGCTTTGTTGACCTGCACGATCGCATCACCCGCGCTGTCACCCTGCCCGTTGAAAGTTATGCCCTCAAACCGATCGCCCGCTGGCTGGGCTTCAACTGGCGCGACCCCGCCGCCAACGGTGCCCAGTCAATCTGCTGGTACTCTCAATGGCTCTCTACCGGCGATCGGACTTACCTCGACTCGATCCTGGTCTACAACGAAGACGACTGTCGCGCGACCCACCACGTCAAAGATTGGCTGGTGGGTTTTTTAATGGAAGTCTCTCGGCAAACAGCCGAACTGGCTCAAGCTTGATTGCGCAGTGGCACCCCCTGCCCCTGATAAAACTTGTGTTCCAGGCGACCCAGCCACGCCCAGACCCCGATCGCCAGGAGTGGAACCAGTCCAGCAACTAGCCCGATCGCCCAAGAGGGCTGCTCTAGAACCGCAATGAGTAAGGGGAGCGCTGACCAGGATATGGCTGCGGCGATCGCCAACCCCCGCCGCAAACGTTTGATATTTGCCAGAGCCTTGCGACAACTGACGCAGTGTTCCGTATGGGAGTGATAGCGTTCCATCAAAGCCGTCATTGGCAGACGTGGCGGCAACGGCTGCCCAGGGAAAGGATCAGCATCAAATTGATTAACCCATTCGCGTAAGGCCGTAACAAACGCATCTGATCGCGTTGCCAGGTAAAACGCCTTAGCATAGTTCGCGGCCCCACCCAAATTCGCTAGATACTGTTCCTGATAATGGAGAAAATATTGGTCATCTTCCAGAATCGTGTTCTGCTGAATGTGGTTGTACCAGCGTGGACTCAGTTTGATGAAGAACGCGGGCAATTTCGACTTGAACTTAAACGGAAACCGGGCAAAAATGCGGCATTCGCCCTTCCGGATTGGCACCGCATAGACAACGGTGAGCGTGCGCCCCAACTGCTGAGAATCCACTTCGTGCCACATCAACGCTGGGGCCACAAAAGTCGTGGATTGAGGTCCCAGCGTACCTTTGCGCGGACCTTCTGCCCAAAACCCTTTGAATCCCTGCTTACCAGTTTCCAGGACTTTGAGATCCATGGCTGTGGCGTTCGCCCGGTTGCTAACCGATCGATGGTGGGTAAATGGCACATGACTGGCATCCAGCACATTCTCCAACAGGGTCAAAGCATCGTAGGGCAAATCTCGGAAGGTATTGAGGCAAACCCATTCGTCCGGCGTTTCTTCCAATGGCTCTGTGATGGGAATGTCTACATCAGGTGCATTTTCGGGCTTGCCAGCGTACACAAACAGTAACCCTTGCCGAATAGCGGTTGGCAAAGCCGTGGCACAGGCCCGTTTGGAGGCGGGTGCAGTTGTGTCTGGATCTTGCTGGGGAATGCGATCGCAACTGCCATCCCCTCGAAAGGCCCAACCATGATAAGGACACTCCAACAACCCATCTTCCGCAATGCGCCCTTCCGATAATGGCACCAACCGATGTGGGCAGCGATCGTCAAAGACACGCCATGTTTCCGCTTGGCGATCCCACCAAATTACTAAGTCCCGCTCCAGCAAGGTAAATCGGGCTAGTTTTTCGCGTTCCAAATCTTCAACGTAAAAGATGGGATACCAGGCTTCCTGCCAATCGAAGCGAGTGGGATCGGGGCCACCGGCTGGAAGCAGATTGGGTTGGGTGATGGCACTGCGCTCTTCTGTCAGCATGGATTCAGTGGGTTCCTACTCAAGCTTGCTTTACATATCTTAATAAACATTTTACCTCAAGGGCAGGCAAGCTGGGTTCAAGCGTGCTTGATAGGTGATTTTTGATTGAACTTTCTTGAGTTCTTGTGGCGATCGCTAGCACAAATACAAGATTAGAGAAGGGTCTCTAGTAAGATTGAAGATTGTCCTTTCAGACATTGTGTCCGCTGAACTGTGTTGTTCGCGTCTATCCACCTAAAGAGCTAAGGGTTATGACTTCTTCAATTCGCTTCCTGATGTGTGCGCCTGACCACTATGATGTGGACTACGTAATTAATCCCTGGATGGAGGGAAATGTCCACAAGTCCTCTCGCGATCGGGCTGTTGAGCAATGGCAAGGGTTGTTTCACATCCTCAAAGACCGTGCTCTGGTTGATTTGATCCAACCCCAGAAAGGTGTGCCAGACATGGTATTCACGGCTAATGCGGGTCTGGTTCTGGGTAACGATGTGGTGCTGAGCCGCTTCTTCCACAAAGAACGGCAGGGAGAAGAACCCTTTTTCCAAGCGTGGTTTGAGGCGCAAGGCTTTACTGTGCATGTTCTGCCTAAAGACTTGCCGTTTGAAGGAGCAGGCGATGCCCTCCTTGATCGCGAAGGGCGCTGGCTCTGGGCGGGCTACGGTTTTCGATCGGAACTAGATTCCCATCCTTATTTAGCCAAATGGCTGGATATTGAAGTGTTGTCTCTGCGCTTGATGGATGAGCGGTTTTACCACCTGGATACGTGCTTTTGTCCGCTGGCGGATGGGTATTTGCTCTACTACCCACCGGCGTTCGACTCCTACTCCAACCGCTTGATTGAGTTGCGCGTTCCGGCGGAGAAGCGAATTGCGGTTGATGAAAAGGATGCCGTTGCGTTTGCCTGCAATGCGGTGAATGTCGATCGCACGGTGATCATGAACAAGGCCACAGACGACCTGAAGCAACGCCTGTCGGCTCTGGGCTTTGAAGTGGTGGAAACGCCTTTAACTGAATTTTTGAAAGCAGGGGGCGCGGCAAAATGCTTGACCTTGCGGGTGACGGAACCGTTGATGCCGGATCATCGGGCGATCGCCACCGTGGAAAGTCGATTAATTCGCATGGAAGGCCATTTGCTGGATGCCGGTTTGATTAATCAGGCGCTAGATTTAATCGTGGATGGCGGCGGGAGCTTCCAGGTGCTGAACTTCCAACTGGGTGAGCAGCGGCAAAGTACGTCAGCGGCTGATGTGAAGGTGACAGCTCCTTCCCGAGATGTGCTGGAAAGCTTGATGTCCCAACTCATCGACTTGGGGGCCGTGCCTCCACCGCAGGAAGTGTGCGACATTATTTGGGAAGTCGTGGAACTGGATGGCGTAGCACCAGATGATTTTTACGTCACAACGATTTATCCCACAGAGGTGCGGGTAAATTGTCAGTGGGTGCCCGTGGAGAAACAACGCATGGATGCCGCGATCGTGGTCAGTGAGATGGCAGGTCGCACGAGCGCTCAATGTAAATTGCTCCGTGATCTGAAGCAGGGCGATCGCGTGGTGGTTGGCATCGAAGGCATTCGCACTGTGCGGAAGACGGAATCCCGCGAACAACGGAACACGCAAGAGTTCAGCTTCATGGGGGCGGGTGTTTCCAGCGAACGGCGCGTAGAACTCGTGGTGGAACAAATCGCCTGGGAGATGCGCCAAATTCGCGATCAGGGCGGCAAAGTTGTCGTTACCGCCGGTCCGGTTGTGATCCATACCGGTGGTGGTGAACATCTGGCGCGATTGATTCGAGGTGGGTATGTGCAGGCATTGTTGGGCGGCAATGCGATCGCCGTCCATGACCTAGAACAGTCCATGATGGGCACTTCTCTGGGCGTGGATATGAAGCGAGGGGTATCGGTGCGGGGTGGGCATCGGCATCACCTGAAAGTAATTAACACAATTCGGCGCTATGGCAGCATTGCAAAAGCGGTTGAGCAGGGCGTCGTCACCAGCGGCGTGTTGTACGAGTGTGTGAAGCAGGGGGTGCCGTTTGCCCTGGCCGGTTCGATTCGGGATGATGGCCCCTTACCCGATACGGAAATGGATTTGATTAAAGCGCAGACTGCTTACGCTCAGCTGATCGAAGGGGCTGATCTGATTCTGATGCTGTCTTCCATGCTGCACTCGATCGGCGTGGGTAACATGACTCCCGCCGGGGTGAAGATGGTCTGTGTGGACATCAATCCAGCTGTGGTGACCAAACTGAGCGATCGTGGCTCGGTCGAGTCTGTCGGTGTTGTTACGGATGTGGGTCTGTTCCTGAGCCTGTTAACTCAGCAGCTTGAACGCCTGACCAGTCCCTATCAACTGCAACTGGTCTAGAGCAGCCCATCCTGAACCTGACCGGTGTGGGGCGTGCGACGGACGCGCCCCATCGTGAAACCCAGGCTTGATTTAGATCGATGGCGCTAGCACATGAGTACAACAAACACAATGTTGTTACTGTCCAAAAATGTTACGGGATTCGGGCTAGGAAAAAGAGACCGTGCCCTTTTATGATGGCAGTAATTCTAAAGTAGAGAGCTAAGCCTCCTCACCCTGGAGCTTGGGCCAGAGCGCTTTAGAGTGTTGTTCCCTAACCAGTGCCCCCATCATGGAAGACTTAACTTACATCTACTTGGCCTTTAACGAAGAAGTTGAGCGCAGCGATGCGAGTTCTTCCCATCCAGCCGATTCATTCCCAAATGCATGGGCACCACCGATCGTCAGTGATTCGTCGGCATCTGGTCAACCTAGACTAGCTGAGACCGCACCCACAATGCAGGAACCTGATGTCGATTTTGATACGCACTCCTACCCCTCGTTCTATTTGTAATTGGTTGTTAGCCTTCTGACCTGTCTATTTAGGAAGTAAGTGGTTTTGTTATCTGCGTGTCCCAAAGAGTAAGAATTTAGATTGTTTTGGCTCATGCGTACAAAAGATGAATGGGTTGTTCTTTTTCAGAAACTCGGAGTTCAAGATCCCGAACAATGGGCAAATTGTGAGATTAATGAAGATCTAGGAAATTTGTCCAGAGTAGCCTTTCTTGTGCAAGCCTGGAATGAAATACCTCGTTCTGGTGATGCAGAATGGATAGAGTACATGGATGAAGAATTCCAGTCCGTCAAACGCTGAGATTGTTGCAGCATTTGAGAGAATAAAAGCTGTAGGAGGCTCAGAAGGAGATATATCTACTGTTTTGAGAGGTGTCATGGGACATTTCTTGTTTCGACTATCTTATTTGCTTGATGACCCTAGTTTGACTGATCCGGAACTTTGTGCTTCGACAAAGTGGGGACTCTATGAAGAGAATGGTGAAGATAAGCCAATTCGTCGATTAGGTTGTATGCATGAATTGGTGTTTTCTACCGATCCAGAGTTCTCAGGATATTAACGCCTCAATTAAAATGGGAGAAACTCAGGTACTTAGCAAACTTAGCTATAGATATAAAGCTATGTTAGATGAGGCAACCATAGAACAACGCTTGATCACCCTTGAACGAGCAGTTTCTGACCTTCAACTCAAAGCTCAAAGTAAGTCTTCTGAGAACTGGCTAGAAGTGCTCACCGGCTCAATCTCGGATGAGGCGGCTTTTCTTGAAGCTCTGGAATATGGACGCACTTTCCGTCAAGCTGATAAGCCTGCTGATGAGAGCGAAGAATTGTGAAGTATCTGCTCGACACCGACCATATCAGTTTCCTACAGCGGCGTTCAGGTTCAGAATTTACTCGTTTAGTAACTCGGATGGGACAGCATTCATCTACTGATTTTGCGTTGTCGATTATTAGTTTTCACGAGCAGGTACTTGGTGCTCATAACTTTATCAATCGCGCTCGAACGGATACTAATATGATTCGCGGGTATACTCTGCTGTTGGAAGTTCTTCAAGGTTTTACCATAGCTCCTGTTTTACCGTTTGATGCTGGAGCGGTTGCAGTCTTGGCCGATCTGCGAAGCCAAGAGGTTCGTGTATCTACGATGGATCTGAGAATTGCAGCTATTGCCATATCTCGCAATTTAGTTTTGTTAACCCGAAACATTAGTGATTTTAACAAGGTTTCAGGTTTGATGATGGAGGATTGGACAGTGTAGAAAAGGGCTAACAATTCAAATGCAGTGGACGGATAAAAGTTGTTGGTATTGAATTCAAGGTTATCTGCCGCCGCTGATTTGAGCCGTTGTCATCGTGCCGTTTGGATGGTTTGTTAGCCGCTTTTCTACATGAGTGGGCGAGATGCTCAGGCCACAGACTGGAGGGCAAAAAATGTTTCAAAGATTTTGTCCCCGACTTCGTTCATGCGGCTCTGGAGACTGTCCAGGTATTCGTGCAAGCCAACTTCAAAGATTTCTTCGATCGTGATGTAATCTAAGTCAGCGCGAACTCTCCCCATCGAGCGTTCGACTGGGATGCGCCAACTGCCGATCGGTGTGCCGGTGATCTGGTGGAGCGATCGCTCAGCTTCCAGAATGCAGTACCGCACCGATCGCGGAAATTCCGTGTCGAGAATCAAGAAACTGGCAACTTGGTTGGGGCTAATCCGGTGGCCGCCTTGCTTCCGATACATTTCGTAGGCACTGGCAGATTTCAATAAAGCCATCCATTGCAACTCATCCAGCGTGCTACCCACATAATTTACCGACGGTAGCAAAATGTAGTATTTCACATCCAGGATGCGTGCTGTTTTGTCAGCCCGTTCAATCAATCGTCCAATTTGCCCAAAATGCCAGCCCTCGTTGTGGGTCATGGTGGCATCCATCACGCCAGCAAACAGGTGGCTTTGGAGTTTCACTTCATCAAAAAACTTCAGCACGGCGGCCAGGTCTGGTAGCGAACCGGAGTTTGCCACATCCGTCACCATTAAGTAAAACGAGTTGACCTGCTGCCACATCTCAGACGAAATGACTTCCCGAATCGATCGCGCATTTTCCCGGGCTGCCCGCAGACAGGAGACGATCGAGTTGGGATAGGCCGCATCAAAGCTAAGAAACTGCACCACTTTTTCAGCAGTTGCTTCTCCATGGCGTTCCCGAAATAAGGCTAAATCTCCAGTTGTGAGAATGATCGGCTCCCATTGTTGGGTCATGACATTGGGCGAATCCAACAGCAAGTTCAAATTCACTTCCACAAACCGAGCGACATTTTCAGCGCGCTCAACATAGCGGTTGAGCCAGTAAATAGAATCAGCAACGCGACTTAGCATAAGGCTCCTATTGGCACACCACCCATGTATCCTTACTGCCGCCCCCCTGAGACGAGTTGACGACAAGAGAACCTCGGCGCAGGGCTACACGGGTCAGCCCACCGGGATTTACAAAAATTTGTTTGCCATAGAGAATATAAGGGCGTAAATCAACGTGACACCCTTCAAAATTACCTTCGATCAGAGAAGGTACCCGTGAGAGACATAACGTGGGTTGCGCAATATAGTTGCGCGGAAAGGCTTTGATCTTTGCGGCAAAGGCATCTCGTTCGGCTTGCGTGGCATGGGGGCCAATCAACATGCCGTACCCACCCGATTCTCCGGCTGATTTCACCACTAACTGATCCAGGTTGGCCAGAACGTGGGCTTGTTGCGATGGCTCCCAGCAGAGATAAGTAGGAACGTTGGCCAGAATTGGATCCTCGTTTAAGTAATAGCGGATCATGGCGGGCACGTAGGAGTAGATCACCTTATCGTCGGCAACTCCGGTGCCAAGAGCATTGGCGATCGCCACCCGGCCCGAGCGATACACCTCCATCAATCCCGGTACACCCAACATCGAATCGGCTCGAAACACCGTTGGATCAATAAAGTCATCATCAATGCGGCGGTAGATCACGTCTACCCGCTGCAATCCGCGCGTGGTGCGCATTTGTAAGAACCCATCTGCAACCACCAAATCCCGCCCTTCCACGAGTTGCACGCCCATCTGCTGCGCCAGGTAAGAATGCTCAAAATAAGCGGAGTTATAAATGCCGGGACTCAACACCACCACGGTTGGGTCAATTAAATGGGCTGGAGCCAGGTTCAGTAAAGTTTCCAACAGTTGGCTGGGATATTCTTCTACTGGCTGAATTTGCATCGTGTCGAAAACCAGCGGGAAGGTACTTTTCATGACCCGCCGATTTTCCAGCACATAGGATACACCAGAAGGACAGCGGAGGTTGTCTTCCAGCACATACCATTGCCCATCGCGATCGCGCACCAGGTCCGTTCCCGTAATGTGGCACCAGATCCCTTCTGGTGGTTCTAAACCGACGCACGGCTTCAAGAAGCCACTCGCCGAAAATACAATCTCAGCTGGAATGATTTTGTCATTCAGGATTTTCTGCGACGAGTAAATATCTGCCAAAAAGAGATTGAGGGCATGAATTCGTTGCTTCAAACCCCGTTCCAAAATTTCCCAATCAGTGGCTGACACAATCCGCGGAATGATGTCAAACGGCAAAATTCGTTCAGTTCCCTGATCGTCGCTATAGACATTAAATGTCACCCCTAGTTTAAACAGGGCGATTTGAGCAGCCTGCTGACGACGCAACACTTCTGGCATTCCTAACGAGTTCAAGCGATTAATCAGGGGGATTGCCTCAGCGCGAGGTTGACCCTGATTGATAAACAACTCGTCGTAAAAATTCCCTGGATCGTAGTCGTTAAAATTCACAGGTCTAGATTAAATGGTTTGAGAGCATTTTACAGAACTCCTCCCCAGATGCTAGGGGTTGAACAAAAAATCGTGGATTTTACAATAGGCCGATCGTCGTTTTCCCACAGATTTTTCCAGATTAGTTGACAATTTCCCCGCTACAACTGCTAGAATTTCAAATGTTGTGTGATGCGTTGGGGCGTCGCCAAGTGGTAAGGCAGCGGGTTTTGGTCCCGCCATTCCTAGGTTCGAATCCTAGCGCCCCAGTTTTAGAAAGCTTCCTGTCAAGCAGTTAGATCCGGATTCAACCTTGCGATATGATAGGTCTCGCTTGCTTGAACGCCGGTCAAGTAACGCTGCTCGATTTGATTCGGTTTTCGATGTTTGATCAACGCCCTTCCTCTGACGTTCCCGCTGCGGCCACAAATCCAACGTTGGCTGAAGCCATTCGGCGCGGCTGGAATTGGATAGTATTTGCTGTGCGCTTGTTATCGCGGGTTGGCGGGCCAAAAGCCTGGTATCGAGCGTTTCAGCAGGTAATCTCGATTTTAAGGGCACGATCGCAACCTACCACTAATTCTGCTTTAGAAACATCGCCCACGCCCCATCTCAATCCTCAAATTCAATTTTATGAGGTTGCTGATTTTCCCTTTGTGCCAGCATTAGAAGCAAACTGGCCCAGCATTCGAGCCGAATTGGAACAACTGCAATCAAAGCATTTCATTCCCTGGAGCGAACGCTACTTATATCAGGACGGTTGGACAACATTTGGGCTTTACGCTTTTGGCATCAGAATTGAGAAGAATTGCCAGTTGTGCCCTCGCACGGCAACGTTAATTGAATCAATCCCCAATCTGATTACGGCTGGTTTCTCAGCCTTGGGGCCACATACGCACATTGCTCCCCATGCTGGCTACCCAGATGGCGTATTGCGTTGTCACCTGGGATTGAGCGTGCCTGCTGCGTGTGGGATTCGGGTAGGAGACGCAGTTCGCCACTGGCAAGAAGGGCATTGTCTGATCTTTGACGATACGTTTGAACACGAAGCCTGGAATCGGAGTGACGAAACTCGCATCGTATTGTTACTCGATTTCAAGCCGTAGATCCTCGATCGCCTCACTTTCTCTGATTAAATTAGCATCTACATTGCTGCAGAACGCTCTTCATTGAATAATTCTGTGTTTCTACAGATGCTAGGAAATAATCTGGAAGTGCTTGATAGGAGAGTATTTCACAAAAACCTCATGAAAGTCTTCCTAAAGTTTTTACAATTTGCCCGGATATACTCACCCCTACTTTACAGACATAACCAAGTACTGACCTTAGGATGATTTCAGAAGTGACGGGTCACACCATTTCAAAGGGTAATCAACTATGAAAGCAGTCATCCTTGCCGGGGGGTTAGGTACTCGTTTAAGCGAAGAAACCGCAATTAAGCCAAAGCCAATGGTTGAAGTGGGCGGCCAGCCGATCTTGTGGCACATCATGAAAATCTACTCGGCTCATGGGATTAACGATTTCATTGTTTGCTGCGGATATAAGGGTTACGTCATCAAAGAGTATTTTGCCAATTACTTTTTGAGAATGTCTGATGTCACGTTTGACATGAAAACCAATCGCATGGACGTGCATGCAGGCAATGCTGAACCTTGGCGCGTCACTTTGGTGGATACGGGCGAGAATACCTTAACTGGTGGACGACTCAAGCGAGTGCGTGAACACATTGGAAACGAAACATTCTGTTTTACTTATGGCGATGGGGTGAGCGATGTCAATATCACTGAGCTAATCCAGTTTCACAACGCTCAAGGAACGTTAGCGACCCTGACAGCAGTGCAACCGCCTGGTCGATTTGGCGCGATCGCCCTAGCCCAGAGCCAAACCTTAATCTCTTCATTTCATGAGAAACCCGGCGGTGATGGCGCTTACATCAATGGTGGTTATTTTGTGCTGGAACCGCAAGTGATTGATTACATCGCAGATGATTCCACCACCTGGGAACAAGAACCCCTTCAAAAACTAGCCCACAGTGGTCAATTGTCTGCCTTCAAGCATGATGGTTTTTGGCAACCCATGGACACCTTGAAAGACAAAAACTATCTGGAAGGACTGTGGCAAAAAGGAGTCGCCCCCTGGAAGGTGTGGTAGTTAACTGGTTTCAGTTTTAATCATCAACGTTATTTCATTTTAAAATTTTGGAGCAAACCTGCCCATGTACGATTTCGCAATCATTGGAGGTGGAATTGTTGGCCTTTCAACGGGGATGGCGATCGGTCAAAAGTATCCCAATGCTCGCATCCTGGTGCTGGAAAAGGAGAGCCAATGGGCCTTTCACCAAACGGGTAACAACAGTGGCGTGATCCACTCTGGGGTGTACTACAAACCCGGCAGCTTTAAAGCAAAATTCTGTCGCGACGGTTGTCAGTCGATGGTGGAGTTTTGCCAGGAACATCATTTGCCCCATGAGGTGTGCGGTAAGGTGATTGTGGCAACGGAAGCAAAAGAATTGCCGTTGCTAGAAAATCTTTACCAGCGGGGCCTCCAGAACGGGATCAAAGTTGCCAAAATCACGGCAGCAGAGGTGAAGGAAATTGAGCCGCATGTCAACTGTCTGGCTGGTATCCGCGTCTTTTCTACAGGCATTGCCGACTACAAGCAGGTGTGTTTGAAGTATGCCGATTTGATCCGCGCCCAGGGGGGCGATCTACGCCTCAATACCAAGGTGTTGAAAATCGTGGATACGCCTCAAGGAAAAGTGCTGGAGACAACCCAAGGCACCTTTGAAGCGGGATGCATTGTGAACTGTGCAGGCTTGTTTAGCGATCGCATCGCCAAAATGGGCGGCGTTGATCCTAAAGCCAAAATCGTGCCATTTCGCGGCGAGTACTATGAACTCACTCCAGAGAAGCGCTATCTGGTGAACACACTCATTTACCCAGTTCCCAATCCAGCCTTTCCCTTTCTGGGTGTGCATTTTACCAAAATGATTGACGGCAGCGTTCATGCTGGCCCCAATGCCGTTCTCAGCCTCAAGCGCGAAGGTTACAAAAAAACCGACTTTAACTTGAGAGACTTTGCCGAAGTCATGACCTATCCTGCCTTCTGGAAATTGGCCTCCAAGTTTGCTGATGAAGGCATTAAGGAAACGGTGCGGTCTTTCAGCAAAGCGGTATTTGTCCAAAGTCTGCAACGCCTGATTCCAGAAGTGCAGATGGATGATGTGATTCCCACTCACGCTGGCGTTCGCGCCCAGGCTCTGATGGACAACGGCAATTTAGTCGATGACTTTTTGATCATCCAAGCAGAAAATGCCGTTCACGTTTGTAATGCCCCATCTCCGGCTGCCACCTCCTCGATCGAGATCGGGAAAGCGGTTGCGGCTCAAGTCCCTGCTCCCAAAACCCAACAATTTGCTATTCGCGCATAGGTGAACCATGAAAGTACTCGTTACCGGCACAGAAGGTTATCTTGGCTGCCTGTTTGCTCCTCTCCTGCTGGAACATGGGCATGAAGTGCTGGCCGTTGATACCGGCTTCTACAAATCCGGCTGGCTCTACAACGGCACCCAGTTGACCGCTCAAACACTGAACAAAGATATTCGGCACATCAGCCTGGAAGATTTGCGCGGCGTGGATGCGATCGTCCACATGGCCGAACTGTCCAACGATCCCACGGGCCAACTTTCTCCCACCATCACCTACGACATTAACCACAAAGGTTCGGTGCGTTTGGCCGAGCTGGCAAAGCAAGCAGGCATCACCCGCTTTGTTTATATGTCTTCTTGCAGCGTGTACGGCGTTGCCAGCGAAGGCGATGTCACAGAAGAAACCCCCGTTAACCCGCAAACCGCCTACGCCGAGTGCAAAGCGTTAGTCGAACGGGATGTTGCCCCCATGGCCGACGATAGCTTTTCCCCCACTTTTATGCGAAATGCCACCGCTTTTGGGGCGTCTCCTCGGATGCGATTTGACATTGTGCTAAACAATTTGTCGGGTTTAGCCTGGACAACCAAAGAAATCAAAATGACCAGTGACGGCACTCCCTGGAGACCGTTGGTGCATGCTTTGGATATTGCCAAAGCGCTGCTGTGTGTGCTGGAAGCGCCCCGCGACATCGTTCACAATCAGGTTTTCAACGTGGGTGATACCGCGAATAATTACCAGGTAAAAGAGATCGCTGAAATCGTTGCCGCTATCTTTACCGGTTGCCAGCTCAGTTTTGGCGAAAATGGCTCTGATAATCGCAGCTATCGCGTTTCGTTTGAAAAAATCAACACTCAACTGCCGGGATTTAAGTGTGACTGGGATGCTCGCCGGGGCGCACAACAGTTGTTTGATGTGTTTTCCCAAATCGACATGACTCAAGACGTGTTTGAGTACCGCGGCTTTACTCGGTTGAAGCAACTGGAATACTTAATTCGGACTCAGCAAATTGACAAAGACTTCTTCTGGAGCAAGCCATGATTTTTACTCAAACGAAACTGAAGGACGCTTACATTATTGACCTGGAACTACGGGGAGACGATCGCGGCGCATTTGCCCGTACTTTCTGCGCTCAAGAATTTGAAGCTCACGGCCTCAAGCCAACGGTAGCTCAATGCAATTTGTCCTTCAATTACAAAGCGGGAACGTTGCGGGGCATGCACTATCAGCTTCCCCCTGCGGCTGAAACGAAGCTCGTCCGTTGTACGAAGGGAGCCATCTATGATGTCATCATCGATATGCGCCCTAACTCTCCCACCTATCTGCAACACATTGGCGTAGAACTCACTGCCGATAACCGGCGGGCGCTGTATGTGCCGGAAATGTTTGCCCACGGTTATCAAGCGCTAACCGATGGAGCGGAGGTGGTGTATCAAGTGGGTGAATTCTACACGCCGGGATATGAACGTGGCTTGCGCTATGATGATCCTGCTTTTGGGATTGAATGGCCAATGCCTGTTACTGTTATTTCGGCTAAAGATGCCGCCTGGGCATTGTTTGAGCCGGTTCCGGTTTAGGGAATCTGTTTAGGGAATGGATGTTTGTTGACTGATTGATTTGACAAGGGCGTAGGGGTTCTTGAAAAGAATGCCTGGGTTCCTTGAGGAAGGTTCTTACAAGCTTAATGCCGGAAGCTGAACCGGGGATTGCTCATGAAAATAAGCGTAATTCTACCCTGTTACAACGGGGCAAAAACGATCGCGGTGCAACTCGATGCCCTCGCTCACCAGACTTATTCTGGTGAGTGGGAGTTGATTGTTGTCAATAATGGTTCAACCGATGACTCAGTGGACATTGTGGAGCGCTACTGCGATCGACTCCCCAATTTGCAAATTGCTGAGGCTTACCTCCCGCCAGGCCCAAGACGGCCAGTTGCCCACTCTTACAACACTGGAATTCGCACCGCGATCGGAGATGCCTTTGTTTTCTGCGAAGCAGATGATGAAGTGTCTCCTAACTGGTTAGAGACGATGGCAAATGCCCTTGGCAGTCATCAAGTTGTAACCGGCCCATTGGCGTATGAAAAGTTAAACGAATCCTGGCTGCTGGTTGCTCAAGACGATGAGTGGCCCCACTCAAACGGTTTGGGACTTCACAGTTTCTTCCCTTACCCATTTGCTTCTGGGTGCAATCTAGGCATGCAGCGACGAGTCTACGAAACTGTAGGAGAACTAGATACAACTTACCGAATTGCTTGGGATGTAGATTACTGTTGGCGTGTTCAAATTGCAGGCTATGCAATTCATTTCGCCCCAGATGCTGTACTTCATTACCGGCTACGTCACAGCCTCAAAGCGCTCTATCGTCAGGGCTACAACTGGGGAAAAGAAGATCCACTTCTAAACGTTCGGTATGCAAATAAACCATTTGACTGGTTCACTCTAGCAGACACACTAAGACGAGTTTTAGGTTATTTACCTGTGGGTTTAAAGCTATTTCTAATGTCAACCCTAAATATCAAACGTGGAAGAGGCGGATTTGCTTTGTGGTATCGAAGTTTTGCCTACCAACTGGGATTTATAAATGGATTGTTTGCATATAACTTCTTTCCCAAGCTGTTGAATCAAAAAGAGTTTCACCAAAATCGCGCATGTGCAAACAAAATATTCTGCAAAAGTAGATCTCACACCTAGTCAAGTCGTATATTTTTTCACCTGTTTTAGCTTCTAGCAGTTTATTCACTTTGTTGTAGAGCCAGTTTCACGCCTGGCTGAGGAAGTCAATCACGCATGAAAGTCTTACATCTAAACACCACCGAATATTTGGCATCCGGTGGAACCGGAATTGCAATGACTCGCTTAAGTTCAGGATTAAGAACTGCGGGCATAGACTCAAGAATTCTGACGAAGCTGAGTGAACTAGATTCTCCGTATACATCTGTCTTAGCAAAATCTAAGACTAATGGCATGTTAGAGAATGGAATTGAGAAAATAACGTGGCGGTTGGGATTAAATAACCTTCATGTTTTAAATTCATCAACGATTCAAAATGATTATTTCTTTGTCAATGCTAACCTACTCAATCTGCATTGCATTCATAGCCAATTTCTCAACTATCTTGCTTTACCTGAATTAACTAAATATAAACCCGCCGTGTTTACGCTTCATGACATGTGGGCTTTTACGGGACATTGCACTTATAGTTTTGACTGCGATCGCTGGAAAACAGGTTGTGGGCGTTGCCCCTATCCTGATGTGCCCCAACCGATCGGTCGGGACAACACCCACATTGAGTGGAAATTGAAAAAATGGGTCTACGGTCGCTCGAACTTAACCGTGGTGACGCCCAGTCTTTGGCTAACCGATTTAGCGAAACAAAGTTTGCTGAATGAGTTGCCCATTCACCATATTCCTCACGGCATTGATACCAACGTGTATCAACCGCTCGATCGCGACCAATGTCGAGCCGTTTTTGGTGTGCCTGCCGACAAAAAAGTTCTCCTGTTTGGTGCCCAATCGCTTAAAGACAAGCGTAAAGGGTCTGATCTGCTGTTCCAAGCCTTGGAAAATTTGCCTCAGTCATTAAAAGCCGAAATCGTTTTGATGGTTTTTGGCGAAGGTGGGCAACGCATTGAAGAGATTGTAGGGATTCAAACTTTGAACTTGGGGGTAATTACCAGCGATCGGCTAAAAGTTGCAGCTTACTCAGCGGCTGATCTGTTTTTGTTTCCAACTCGCGCCGATAACATGCCCCTTGTGTTGTTGGAAAGTATTGCTTGCGGAACGCCAGTTGTCTCCTTCAAGGTCGGTGGTGTGCCAGATACCGTTCGTCCAGGCTTAACTGGTTACTTGGCAACACCAGAAGACGCTGAAGACTTCAAAAATGGCATTGTTCAACTGTTAGAAGATGCATCTGCACGGCGATCGATGCAACAGGAGTGCCGCGAGATTGCATTACGAGAATACAATTTAGAACTTTACGTGAAGCGCTATGTCAATCTCTATCAACAAGTTTTAAATTGTAATTCCAGTTGGTAATCGGGGCATTGCAATTTTGGTTTGAGTCGTATGGTCTACACGATTTGGGAGTTTGAAAATGTTTATTGTTGATACTGCCCTGAAAGCTCGTCAAGAATCGGGCAATCCAGTTCGAGTTGGGATGATTGGTTCTGGGTTCATGGGTCGCGGCATTGCGAATCAAATTGTCAATTCAGTACCTGGAATGGAACTGGTGGCTATCTTCAACCGCGATGTAGAAAAGGCAAAACGGGCCTACACCGAAGCAGGGATTGAAGCGTTTCAGGTGGTCAAAACGGTGGGCGAGTTGGAAGCGGCGATCGCCCGTGGTCAGTATGCTGTTACCGATGATGCCATGTTGCTCTGCCGCGCAGAAGGCATTGATGCGCTGATCGAAGTCACGGGAGCGGTTGAGTTTGGCGCTCATGTGGTGCTGGAAGCGATCGCCCACAAGAAGCACGTCATCCTGATGAATGCGGAGTTGGATGGCACGATCGGCCCGATTCTCAAGGTTTATGCCGATAAGGCCGGAGTGATTCTTTCCGCTTGCGATGGCGACCAACCCGGTGTGCAGATGAATTTGTACCGATTTGTCAAGAGCATCGGCGTGACTCCGTTGGTGTGTGGCAACATCAAGGGCTTGCAAGATCCCTATCGCAACCCCACCACCCAAAAAGGATTTGCCGAGAAATGGGGGCAAAATGTCCATATGGTGACGAGTTTCGCTGATGGAACAAAAATTTCCTTTGAACAAGCGCTCGTCGCCAATGCTACCGATATGACGATCGCCCAGCGCGGTATGTTGGGCTACGATTTCATGCGGCACAAAGACGAATTGGTTGCACAGTTTAACCTCAACTTCACCGGCCACATTGATGATCTGACCAAGCTTTACGATGTCGATCAACTGAAGGAACTGGGCGGCATTGTTGACTACGTGGTGGCTGTCAAACCTGGCCCTGGTGTTTACGTGTTTGGCACCCACGATGATCCAAAACAGCAGCACTACCTTAATCTCTACAAGCTTGGGGAAGGGCCACTGTATAGCTTCTACACGCCTTACCACCTGTGCCATTTTGAGGTGCCGCTCTCCGTGGCGCGGGTTGTGCTGTTCCGGGATGCGGTTATGGCTCCGCTGGGTGCGCCCAAGGTGGATGTCGTAGCCACGGCCAAAATTGCTTTGAAAGCGGGTGAAACTCTCGACGAAATTGGTGGCTATATGACCTATGGCCAATGCGAAACGGCTCAGATTACCCAGGCCGAAAATCTACTTCCGGTTGGATTAGCGGACGGTTGTCGGCTGAAGCGTGATGTGGCGAAGGATCAAGTGCTGACCTATGCCGATGTGGAACTGCCAGCGGGCCGCCTGTGCGACAAACTTCGGGCAGAGCAAAATGCTCATTTCGCGCTTGCACCCCAATTGGTAGGGGTATAACGTCCTAACCCATGCAATTGTGAGCATCTGGCTATTTTTTGAGGGCACGATCGCCAAATTCCTAGTACCCTCAAAGAAGGCCCCTTTAGTAAACGAATGTTGCGTGTTACAGTCAGTTTCCCATTCTCCCAATGCTGTATCCAGTGAGCCAGATGGACTCACTCAAACCGTTGCGCTGGATGTCACCGGCATGAAGTGTGCCGGATGCGTACGGGCGGTCGAGCAGGAACTTCAGCAATCTGCTGGAGTTGTTTCCGCCAGGGTGAATCTAGCGACTGAGGTTGCAACCGTTCAATTCCACCCTGAACTGGTTGCTCCCGTTGATTTGGCCAAAACGCTCACAGAGGCCGGGTTTCCGGCGCAACCGCGAGTAGTGGCCGGTCAAGCCGCAGACCCTACCCTCCCTGACCTACAGGCTCAGCGGCGGTTGGAGTCCAAGCAGCAAGTTTGGCGGTTGGCGATCGCCATTCTCTTGCTCGTCTTGTCTGCGATCGGTCATCTGGAACTGTTTGCCAATGTTCGAATTCCCTTCCTGAGTAACATCTGGTTCCATTGTGGGTTGGCAACAGTGGCACTGGTATTTCCGGGCCGTAGCATGCTCGTTGATGGCTGGCGGGGATTACGGCGCAACGCCCCCAACATGAATACCCTCGTCAGCTTGGGCACGTTAACGGCCTACCTCACGAGCCTGATTGCCCTCCTGTTGCCGCAATTGGGCTGGGAATGTTTTTTTGATGAGCCAGTGATGCTGGTGGGTTTTATTCTGCTTGGGCGCACGTTGGAGCAACAGGCGCGACATCGTGCAGCATCCGCCTTTCAATCGTTGCTGGCACTCCAACCGCAAGTGGCCCGCTTAATTCCCTCCAGTTCACTGCATCCCGCTTCGGCGATCGAAATTCCTGCCGCTGCCGTGCGGATTGGGGAGTGGTTGCAAGTACTTCCTGGTGATCGCATCCCTGTAGATGGAAAAATTCTTACGGGTGAAACAACCGTAGACGAAGCGATGCTGACGGGGGAAGCTTTGCCCGTTTTGAAGCAGGCCGGGGACGATGTCGCGGCTGGAACCCTGAACCAAACAGGGGCCATTACGCTTGAAGCCACTCGTACAGGGAGCGATACGACGATCGCTCAAATTATTGCACTCGTAGAAAACGCGCAAACGCAGAAAGCACCGATTCAAAAACTGGCAGACATCGTCGCGGGTTATTTTACCTATGGCGTGATGACGATCGCCGCTCTCACGTTCCTCTTTTGGTACGGCCTGGGCACTCACTTATGGCCGCATGTGTTGGGCCAGGGAGCCATGCTGATGAGTGACCATCACTTCATGAGTCACGCCCTTTTGACGCAACACCCTACAACCTCATCGCCACTGTTACTTAGCCTCAAACTGGCGATCGCCGTGTTGGTGGTAGCCTGCCCTTGCGCGCTCGGGCTAGCGACTCCTACGGCAATTCTAGTCGGTTCTGGGATTGGGGCAGAGCGGGGTTTGCTCATTCGTGGCAGTGATGTTTTGGAACAGGCTCACCATCTGACAACGATCGTTTTAGATAAAACCGGCACTTTAACAACCGGAAAGCCTGTTGTGACTGACTGCATCACCATCTCAAACCATCCTGATTCCTTCCCTCCCAGCACTCTGCTTCAGCTTGCAGCGACCGTTGAAAGTGGCACTCGGCATCCGCTGGCCATCGCTATTCAGCAAAAAGCATCCCAGGAAAACCTACCGATTCTTCCGGCTCAGGACTTTTCGACGGTTCCGGGTCACGGTGTTGCTGCCACGGTTTTCGCTTCTGAACACCAACCCCAAGCGGCCCAACGAGTCCTCCTGGGAACCGAAAACTGGCTGCGTCACCACAATATTTTTCTTGCTGAAGCAACTCGGGTGGCTGTGACACCTTTAATTCAGGCCGGAAAGTCAGTGGTTTTTGTGGCAGTTGATGGGGTCGTGGCAGGCGCGATCGCCGTAACCGATGAGTTGCGGGTAGATGCGATCGATACTTTGACTCAACTTCGACAGATGGGGCTGACCGTCATGATGTTGACTGGCGATCGCCGCGAAACGGCAATCGCCATCGCCCAATCCCTTCAGCTCAACTCCGAAGCCGTATTAGCGGAGGTGCTGCCTGAGCAAAAAGCCGCGACGATCGCCCAGCTTCAGGCTCAAGGGCAGCAGGTTGGCATGGTTGGTGACGGAATCAATGATGCTCCAGCACTCGCTCAAGCAGATGTCGGGATTGCCCTGCACTCTGGTACCGATGTCGCTACAGAAACCGCTGGCATTATTTTGATGGGCGATCGATTGAGTGATGTGGTTGAAGTGATTCGGCTCAGCCGCGCCACGTTTCACAAAATTCGGCAAAATTTGTTCTGGGCCTTTGCCTATAACCTACTTGGGGTGCCCTTAGCCGCAGGTGTGCTTCTACCCAGTTTTGGTATTTTATTAAGTCCCGCTGCTGCCGGTGGCATGATGGCCTTCAGTTCAGTCAGTGTTGTGCTGAATTCGTTACTGTTGTACGCAACGTTGCCTCAACGATCCCATCAATGAGCTGAGCGGAGCGAGCAGAGTCTGAAAATTACTCCAAGTCGGGGTATTGCCGCCTGCTCTGTAAAATACCAAAATGAAACGGGTAATTTAAATATGTAGCTGTAGCCATGAGCAACATGGCAAGATTGCAGCGTTCAGTCGAACGCAGTGAGCCAGAACGCTTACCCAGGAATGACTTTGCAACATCATCCTTGTCCTAAGTGTTCTGACCAAAGCTATAGATTATGGACGCTGTTTCGTCTCAACCCTATCTTGATCTTCACCGTCATCTCAACCAACATGCCTATTGCACCTCATCTAAGTCACTTACTGATCATTCAAGACGACATGGGGCGACATGAAATTTCCCTTGAAAGCCCCAAATACACGATCGGTCGCGATCCAAACTGTGACATTCGATTGGTCTCTCAGTTTGTGTCTCGTCGCCATGCAACCTTGGTGCAGTTGCCAAATGATGATGGAACATACTCCTACCGAATTGTTGATGGCATTCCTGCTGGTAAGCCCAGTTCAAATGGGTTGTTAATTAACGGACGCAAGCTTCGCGCTCACAATCTGCAACATGAAGATCGAGTTGTGTTTGGGCCAAAGGTGAGTGCTACGTATCTTCTCTTGAAGCGAGATGAAGTGCAAACCGCGCCGTTAGATGAATTTGACATTACCCTCATCGGCCCCAATATGGTGGGTGAACCGGAAGCGTAAATTATTAATATGCGATTATCTGTTAGTCGGTGTAGGATATAAACGGTTCATGAGGTCAGTCCACTGCAACTCAACCGCTTCCTTAACAACGTCTCGAATCGCACTACATGCTTTTCATTGACGGTTTGAATCTTTCGTACAGTCAATTCGTTCTTGTTGATTTAAAATTTCCCTGTTGATCTGGTTGTTCTTTACTGCCTTAGGGATGCGGATTAAATGAAATAAAAACGTGAAGGCACCTTGTCTATCCCAAATCGCTGGGTGGGCTGATGCTTTAGGGAATCCACAATCCTTAGGAATGAGAATTAAATAAACTGCACTTTTTGTGGGATGGGCATCTTGCCCGTCCGAGTTGGTGAGGCACCCACTCCACAAATTATTTAATTGCCATCCTGAGTTGAAGTGGTTGCCAGCTCAATGTTTTAGAGTCTTTACTCTCCTTAACTTCTTATACGCTTTCAGTCGCTTTGGCTCAATAAATGGGCGAAACACCTCAGCTCATTCATCTTTCCTGCTAAACCCCTGTTACAGGTTTACCACACTGATCCCTCGCACTCCTCGCATTCAATGCCATCAGAATCGCAACAAAATCATCTGTTGATTATTGAAGATGACAAGGGTCGTCGTGAGTTTCTTCTCGATGCTCCTCTGTATTCGATCGGAAGAGATCCAAAGTGCGACATTCGTTTGATCTCTCAGTTCGTTTCTCGTCGCCATGCCACGATAGTTCAGCTCAATAACGATTCTGGTGGATTTTACTACAGAATCGTTGATGGTAATGCTAAGGGGCGATTGAGCGCGAATGGACTACTGATCAATGGCCGTAAATTGCAGGCCCATGATTTGCGCAATGAAGACGAGATTGTGTTTGGGCCTGGTGTTCGAGCAATCTATTACATGCTGCGTCGAGATGCGGTTGTGACAGTGCCACCCGACGAATTTGACATTACACTCATCAGCCCGAACATGATTGGCGACCCAGAAGACGACTAAATTTCCAACTTTTCAGAGCTTTACCCTGCTACAGCTTCAATAAGCTGCCAGTAGTGAGTGCTCATGATGGCTTGGCTCACCTGCTCATAGACTTGACGGCAATGATTTTCAATCTGTAATGGTAATTCCTCGTTGCGGATGACCATGTGCATTTGAACTTCTTCGTCGGTGGCTGTGGTGCCGTCAACTAAAACCTCGACTGTGACTAATTGATGATAGGCGACACGGCCTGGCCGTTCTCTGGCCATCAAATAATCTCCGGTCTGGTAAACGATATTGAAGTTGCAGGATTCAAGAACGCTACAGAGTCGCTGCTGAAGATCAGCAGCAGTGACAGAAACTTTGAATAAGCCAGTATATCGAGCCATGATGAATCCTGATGTTTTATCACGACTTCGCCATAATAGCGTTCATCGTGGAAGAACGTTTAATAGGGCTGCTCAATGTTTTGGCTGCAATGAGCTACTGTTTCTAAGGTAACTGGCTTGCAGTACCGTGACTTTGGGCGATCGCACACCGTTGAGTGGATTTTAATCAAAATTGGTGAGGTTTCTCAAGATGTCGGGGCGATTAATTGTTTTTGAAGGAGGAGAAGGAGCCGGGAAAACAACGCAATTAGCGAAGTCCGATGCATGGTTAGTGGAGAGCGGATGGTTAAGTGTTTTGCAATCCAAAGGATATATTCAGCGAGTCGTTGTATCCCGTGAACCGGGAGGTACGGCGATCGGGCAAAACATTCGGCGGCTGTTGCTAGAACCAGCATCACCTCAGGCGCTCGCTGATCGTACAGAATTACTGTTGTATGCAGCCGATCGAGCGCAGCATGTAGAAGAATTTTTGCAGCCCCAACTGAACCAGGGAGCCTTGATTTTGTGCGATCGCTTTACGGATTCCACGATTGCCTATCAAGGATACGGACGGGGGCTAGCGCTTGATTTGATTCGTCAATTAAATCAAATTGCAACAAATGGATTGCAAAGTGACTTAACTTTATGGTTGGATCTCGACCCTGAGATCGGCCTCACCCGCACAAAACAACGGGGAACCCTCGATCGCCTGGAAAAAACGAATCTTGCGTTTCATCGGCGAGTGCGTGAAGGGTTTGCGCAGCTTGCCCAACAGCATCCACAGCGAATCGTTCGGATCGATGCCAATCAACCTGAGGCGCAAGTGACTCGACAAGTTCAAGATGTCCTCAAGCAAGCATTTGACCGATGGTTTGGCGAAAATAAAGGACTTAACTAGCAAGTCCCGATAAAACACACTAAAATTTGGTGTAGACATAATTTTACTTGACTGGTTGGTGGTTCTAGCACGAGTCAAATAAGCACCTGTCTGATCGTCTTAACGTCCTAGGAAAGCATTTATGAATGGTTTAGCGGTACAGATGGCATCCCTCCTGCTGGGATGCGCGGGGATGCTTGTGGGTTTGGCACCTAGTTTTGCCCAAGTTGGGCAAGTGCCGATCGCGCCTCAGAGTCAAAGTGACCTGCTTACGACCCAGCCTTTAGCGATTGAGCGATCGGCAACTACAGATCGCTCGTCATTCGATCAAGGCCGCTTAAGCAATGTTGCCGATTCGATTCAAGCAAATCCAACCAAACCTCAACCTCAAAGGCAAGTTATCCCAGACAGTTTAATTCCTAGAGACTTAATTCGTACGCCAGTGAGAATTCTAAATGATAATCATCCTCTAGAAGATTTTCTGCCACCCGCTCCCAATCAAAGTTTTGGCATTAATCTCAACCGACTGTAACTAGGGGTTTGTCAATTTTAGTTTTGGGCTTTCGGGTTGAGTAGGGCTGGTGATTTTGGGAGTTGACATGCACAAAATCGGCCTTGACAGAATATTAGACGGAGCCAGCTCAAGACGTTATTGGAGTAGAAAAGTGTTACTGGGGTGCTTCCGGTTTGACGGCAAATGTCAACACGGTTTCATCAACTCCTTTTAATTTGAGCGGACTGAACTTGATGATTTCTCCTTCTTCTAAATAATCAGCTACAGCCGCCGAGACGAGAATGCAATCGGGATCAGCCGCTTCTTGAATTCGCGCCGCAATATTGACACTGGGGCCGATCGCGGTGTAATCCGATCGCTCTAAAGAACCGAACATGCCTACGACAGCCGTACCTTGATGAATGCCACACCGAAACTGAACTTGTTCGATGCCTTGATCGTGCCAGCGTCGATTCAATTGTTCCAGCGATCGCCGCATTCCCCGCGCGGCTGCAATCGCCCGCCGAACCTGTTCATTCGGCGTCAATTCTTCTGGTGCGCCAAATAAAGCCAGAATCGCATCGCCCATAAATTTATCGATTGTGCCACCGTTTTCAAAAATCACACGAGTCATTTCGGCCAGATATTCATTTAATAGCTCCGCAACACGCCGGGAGCGTAAGGTGTTTGATAGTTGCGTGAAGCCCACAATATCGCTAAACAGTACCGTGACCAGGCGTGGTTCAGGCCGCAAGTCTAGAACTAATTCCCCTTTGGCAGCTCGTTCTACCATAGAGGCTGGCAAAAATCGCTTCAATACTGAGCCGGTCAAATAGGCATTCAGCTCTGCAACACGCCGTTCGTTTTCTTTCAGCGCTAACAAATTTCGGACTTCCGCCAATAGTTCGCGATCGTTGAACGGTTTGGATAGATACGCATCTGCACCTTGTTCTACCCCTTCAATGCGAGTGTCTTCATTCGCCTTGGCGGTCAGCAGAATGATCGGAATTCCTTTCAAAGCCTCGTTTTGCCGGATCAACCGAATCAGGTCTAAGCCTGAGACTTGAGGCATCATCAAATCGGTCACAATTAAGTGGGGTAGCTGTGCTTCCGCAACTCTTAGCCCCTCAGCTCCATTGCGAGCGGTTAGAACTTGATACCCTTTTTCTCTCAAAACGCCCGAAACGTATGAACGCACATCTGGGTTATCATCCACAATCAAGATGTGAGCCGTGCGATCGTGGGCAAGTGGCTCCAGTTCCCCCCGCTCATTTGCGATTTTTTCTAGAAGGATTTCGTCGATTACCAGGGGGTCGCGATCGTGGAGCAAATCCGCCTCCACATCCGCTAACTCTACAGCGGCGCGATTTTGTTGCAGTTCGGTCTGCACATCAATCACCTGTTGCAGCGGCAAATGGGCAACTCCTGTTTGCACCCAGATGGTGAACGTGGAACCTGCACCATAGGTAGACTCTACAGACACCTGTCCGCCGTGCAGCTCAACCAGTTCCTTGACTAGGGCTAATCCTAAACCAGTACCTTCATAACTGCGATTGGCCGACCCCTCCGCTTGCCGAAAGCGCTCAAACAGATGAGGAATTTGGTCTGGCCGAATCCCGATGCCAGTATCAATGACCTGCAATAAGCAATGATCTCCAGCCGGTTTGAGCGTAATGGATATGCGCCCATTCGCGGGTGTGAACTTCATCGCATTGGAGAGCAGGTTGTATAACACCTTGTCAAACTTCTCCAGGTCTAAGTAAACCAGCGGACAGGGTTCCAGGTTTGTGACCACTTCCACCCCTTTCCGATCGCAATATGGCCGGAACGACTCCACGGTCTGGTTAACAAACTCGACTAAATCGCAGGGGCGAAAACTGGGTTGCATGCGGCCAGCATCTAATCGTTGTAGATCCAGCAGTTGATTGACTAAACGGAGCAATCGCCGCGAATTTCGTAACGCAATTACCGATTGCTCGTACGATAACCCCTGCTGTTTGGCCACGACTCCTTCCAGCGGCCCTAAGGTTAGCGTCAATGGCGTGCGAAACTCATGGGAGATGTTTTGGAAAAACTCGGTCTTTTGGCGATCGAGTTCCAGCAATTGTTCAGCCTGTTGTCGTGTTTTTTGATACAACCGCGCTTGTTGAACTGCGATCGCCGCCTGAGCTGCAACTGCTTGAGCCAACTCGACTTCAGACGATAACCAACGACGAGAATGATTATTTTGCCGCAGTGAAATACTACCGATAATTTTTCCATCTGATAAGAGCGGCACCACCAATAGCGCTCGCGTTGGATGGCGAAAAGTCTGTTCTTCAATAATCATTCCAGGCGACAACATCAGGTCATTTACAATGACTGGTTGTTTTGTCAGCATTAGCTGCCTTAAAACAGGATTTTGCTCGATCGGCACCTGCGACTGCGGCATACGAGCCACGTCTTCAACTAGGAATTCATCGGGTTGCTCCAACTCCTCATGAATAGGATGCGTGAGGTCTCTTGCTGCGATCGGCTTCACTTTATTGGCGGGTTCCACTCGAGCCGCGTCATGTAACCCAACACATTGCACAAACTCATCTTCCTCCGTCCATAAAGAAAGCGCGCATCCGTCAGCGTGTAAAGCTTGTCCCAGTTGTTGTGTGATAGCTCCAAAAATATCTTGGGGATCCAAGCTTGAACGAATTGCGGTGGTGATTGTGTTAACCAAGGCTTCCCGTTTAGCCCATGCTTGGATTTGCTCATAAGCTCTTGCCTGAGAGAGCGCTAAAGCGGCTTGATCAGCAACCATCGCTAGCAGTTGCACTTCGTCATCTTGCCAATAACGAGATTGTCCAGCTTGGTGCAAGGCAAGAATCGTAATAAGTTCTTGTTGATACCAGAGTGGAACAATTAAACTTGAGCGAATGTCCAAGCTGATGTACGTTTGCAGGCGCTCCTGACAGGCTGCATCAGTGCCCTGCATCCGGGGATCGGTGGCAATATCTTCAATGATCTGAATATCTTGGGTGGCCCAAGTTGTCTGGGTGAGAAGCTCTTTGGTCGATCGCTCCAAGTGTGGCCCATCGGCAGCTTGGGCAGAACCGACATAGATGAAACAATCCTCCTCTACCTGCCCGTCTTGAATGGGACAGACTAAACAATAGCTTGCTTCAAAAATGTGGCCGACTGTTTGCCCAATCGTTTGGAGAATTTGACGATAACTGAGGGCACTCCGGATCGTACTCGTGACAGCATTGAGGAGAGATTCTTGTCGGAGCGATCGGCGCAACTCCCGCGTTCTGGCCCGCAACACATTGTGAGTATCAACCGCCTGCCGAACAACCGCTTTTAACTCGCCATCATCCCACGGCTTTGTAACGTACTTGAAGACCTTTCCTGCATTGATCGCTTCGACTAAATCTTCAACGTCTGTATAACCAGTCAAAATAATTCGAATAATATCTGGATATTGAGTTGCCGTCAGACTCAAAAATTCAGTTCCACTCATATGGGGCATCCGTTGATCCGAGATGATCACCGCAACATCGCCCTCAGTTGCCAAAATATCCAGCGCAGCAGGTCCGTTTTCTGCTCGCAAGACCTTGAATTCTCGATAAAATGTCCGATAAAGCAAATCCAAGTTATCTGGTTCGTCATCCACGACCAGAATTTTTGGTTTGTTATTCGGTTGGACCTTCATGAACCGTACTCCTGCGACTTGGCAGTAGATTAATAATTTTTTGTGAATGCTGCTATTGGCTGAAACACCCCGAATCTCTCTGAATACCACTATCACTCTCTCTAGAGTAAACGAGTGATTTGAAATAGAACCCTAATGTTTTTGCGTTAAAGAAATTGGTCTTCTTGAACCCTTTGGATGGAATGAGTAAATTATTCTTTAAATTCAAGTCACTTACCTCACTCTGCGCTGATTGGAAACGGGGTACATTGCCCCATCGGACGCTCTTCATTGTCGTCGCGTTTGGCTGAAACAAGATACGGGATGCGCGTTTTTCTTAGATTTCCCTAGACGAAGCACTTTGTAACTCGCCTTTGCGCTCAGTTGGTCACTGCTTTGAGAACACTTCTGAAGTAATGAGAAAAAATAATTAAAGCGATTAAAGCAAATCGGGCATAATCGTGATTGGGAACGGAACTGAAATTTGTTCATCACGAAGATCGGGGTAGATTCTCCCTTGCGTTGTTCTAACTTGTGTATTTTGTTCAGCAAGTTAGAGTGAAGTAAGTCTGTTTTGCGTTTGTCGTCATCCCCAAGTCCGGAGCATTTACATCATGCGCTGCCCATTTTGTCAGCACAGCGATAACCGCGTTCTTGAATCGCGTTCAGCAGAGGGCGGTCAAAGTGTCCGGCGACGGCGAGAATGTTTGAAATGCGCCCGACGATTCACCACGTATGAACGCATTGAGTTTGTCCCCATCACGGTGATTAAGCGAGATGGCGATCGCGAATCTTTTGATCGTTACAAATTACTCAAAGGGTTGGCCCGCGCCTGTGAAAAAACTGGGATTTCGACTCCCCAGATGGAACGTGTTGTAGACGATATTGAATCAGAGTTGCAGCAACGTGCGGTGCGAGAAGTGCCCAGTAGTGAAATTGGAGAACTCGTTTTGCAGCATCTCCGAGAATTGAATGAGGTTGCTTACATCCGGTTTGCTTCTGTATATCGAAAATTTCAGGGAATTCGGGATTTTGTCGAGACTCTGGATCAATTACAAAATCTAAACGGAAATTTAGAGCAATCAGCTCTATCGGAAGGACGAGCCAGCAATACGGCGTTGTCAGATGGAAACTCGATCGCTGTCTCGGCTAACTAATCTTTTACATCAATGCAGATGTTAGGGTATGATAGGTCTTCCGAGCCTGTATCAACTTAAATGAATCTCCTACAATAAAGATGAGGAGATTTTTCCAGCGTGTAGTAGCACATATTGGAGTGCGTATACATTTGCAGGAGGCACACTTTCACGGAGAAAACCTTTAGGAAACGATTCGCATGGTCAATCAGGACACAACAACATTAGACGTTGGCTTTAGTTACGAAGAATTTGCTGCTCGACTTGACAAATATGATTATCACTTCAGCCCCGGTGACGTTGTGGCTGGCACTGTGTTTAGTCTTGAGCCACGCGGTGCTTTGATTGACATTGGTGCGAAAACTGCCGCATACATCCCCATTCAGGAGATGTCGATCAACCGGATTGATAACCCTGACGAGGTTCTCCAGGCTGACGAAACGCGCGAATTCTTTATCTTGGCGGATGAAAATGAAGATGGGCAGTTGACGCTTTCCATTCGCCGCATTGAGTATATGCGTGCTTGGGAGCGGGTGCGCCAGCTTCAAGCCGAAGATGCAACGGTGCGATCGCTCGTATTTGCGACCAATCGAGGCGGCGCGCTGGTGCGGATCGAAGGTTTGCGTGGGTTTATTCCTGGCTCCCATATCAGTACTCGGAAGCCTAAAGAAGAATTGGTTGGGGAGGAATTGCCCCTTAAGTTCCTGGAAGTTGACGAAGAGCGCAACCGTCTCGTCCTGAGCCACCGTCGGGCCTTGGTTGAGCGGAAGATGAATCGCCTTGAAGTAGGTGAAGTTGTAATTGGAACCGTACGTGGAATCAAGCCTTACGGTGCTTTCATCGACATCGGCGGCGTGAGCGGTTTGCTACACATCTCTGAAATTTCTCATGATCACATTGATACTCCTCACAGCGTTTTCAACGTAAATGATGAGTTGAAGGTGATGATTATCGATCTAGACGCTGAGCGGGGTCGCATTTCTCTGTCCACGAAGCAACTTGAACCCGAACCTGGCGACATGGTGAAGAATCCTCAAGTTGTGTATGATAAGGCCGAAGAAATGGCCGTTCGTTATCGGGAACAGATGTTAGCTAAGCAGCAACAGTCCCAAGATGTGAACGGTAACGGCTATGAGGCACCGTTAGCTGTGGCCGAAGAGGAAATTGCGGAGTTACCGCCTGCGATCGAAGAATAGTTGTTCCTGAGTTTAGATCTTGGTTCAGCTTCAATGCGGCTCGATTGTGTTTCACTCTGTTGAAGCCGTCATTTTTGACAAAGATGGCACGCTAGCCAACTCTCAAAGATTCTTGCGAGATTTGGGCAGTCAGCGTGCCTCTCTTATTGCGGCGCAATTTCCCGTAGTTGAACCTTACTTACTACAAGCTTTTGGGGTAACACCGGATGGTATTGATCCTGCGGGCTTGATGGCTGTAGGGACGCGCCAAGAAAACGAAATTGCGGCGGCAGCTTATATTACCGCTTTGGGATATGGCTGGATTGAATCGCTCACTCAAGCTCAACGAGCTTTCTCAAGTGCGGATACAGTCTTCGGGCGTAAAGCTGAACTAACGCCCTTGTTGGATGGTACACTTGACCTAATTTTGACTCTGGTAAAGGCGGGAATCAAGTTGGGGATTATTTCAGCTGATACCCCAGCAAATGTCCAGGACTTTGTGCAGTTTTATGAGTTAGATTTGTTCATTCCAGTGGCGATCGGCTCTGAGTTAGGCTTAAGCAAGCCGAATCCTGGCCTGCTACTTCAGGCTTGTGATCTTCTAAATACGGTGGCGGCAAAAACGATCGTGATCGGGGATTCTAAAGCCGACATTGAACTAGCTTGTGCTGCCAATGCTGCTGGTTGCGTTGGAGTGACGTGGGGCGGAGCAAATTTATTGGATTTGACCCAGGCCACTGTTGTTGTTCACTCCCCCTTGGAGATCCGAGTTTTGAACTAGTGCATCCTGTCGAAACAAACCCTTGAGCCGATCAATTTCCAGGTCAAATGTAATTAATGTTTTGCCTTCTGCCCTCTACTTTCCCACTGCGGCCTTGCGCATTCTGCCTGGAGTTATAAATTTCTTCCTATACATCTTTAATTGAATTTTGCCTACAAGTCGAACTTTAGCTTAATCTACGCTTTATACGGGTGCGGACTAGTGATATGATTCGCTGAAGTTTGCCCATTTTGTCTCAAGTTGATCAATCCTGTAGTAGCCACACTCCGTGCTGGTTCCCTAACCTTAGCTAGAAGATAGGAGTTACCATTGTCTCGCCGTTATTTATTTACCTCTGAATCTGTGACTGAAGGTCACCCCGATAAAATTTGTGACCAAATTTCAGATACGATTTTGGACGCTCTCCTGGCGCAAGACCCAACCAGCCGAGTCGCCGCAGAAGTTGTGGTCAATACTGGGTTGGTTTTGATCACCGGGGAAATCACCTCAAAAGCTCAGGTTAACTACATTGACCTTGCTCGACAAAAGATCGCTGAGATCGGTTATACCGGGATAGACAGTGGGTTTTCAGCCAACAGTTGTTCGGTGCTTATCGCTTTAGATGCACAGTCTCCAGATATTGCTCAAGGTGTGAATACGGCTCAAGAAGCTCGCCAACTTTCCAGTGATGAACTTGATAAAGTGGGCGCAGGGGATCAAGGGATTATGTTTGGGTTTGCTTGTAACGAGACCCCTGAACTGATGCCTTTGCCGATTTGTCTGGCTCATCGGATTTCACGTAAACTAGCGGCAGTTCGTAAGACCGGTCAACTCCCCTATCTCCGTCCAGACGGCAAAACTCAGGTCTCGATCGCATACGAAGACGATCGACCAGTTGGCATCGATACCATTCTGATTTCGACCCAGCATGCTCCCACTATTGGCGACATCACGGATGAAGCGGCTGTGCAAGCGAAGATCAAAGAAGACCTCTGGTCGTTGGTTGTCTTACCTGTTTTTGCTGACTTAGAGGTAAAACCAGATAGCAACACCCGTTACCTGGTCAATCCGACGGGTAAGTTTGTGATTGGCGGCCCCCAAGGTGATGCTGGCCTCACGGGGCGAAAAATCATTGTTGATACCTATGGTGGTTACTCTCGACATGGTGGCGGCGCATTTTCGGGTAAAGATCCCACCAAAGTTGACCGTAGTGCAGCCTACGCTTGTCGCTATGTTGCTAAAAATATCGTTGCGGCTGGGTTGGCGGACAAATGCGAAGTGCAGCTTAGCTATGCGATCGGAGTCGCTCGCCCCGTTTCCATCATGGTAGAAACTTTCGGAACAGGCAAAATTGCTGATGAGCGCTTACTCCAGCTAGTGACTGAGCATTTTGAGTTGCGTCCGGCTGGAATTATTCAAACCTTTAACTTGCGGAAGTTGCCAGCCGAGCGGGGCGGACGGTTCTACCAAGATGTAGCAGCTTATGGCCATCTGGGACGATTGGATTTGGAACTCCCTTGGGAGCAGACCGACAAAGCTGAACTGTTAAAAGCAGAGGCATCTAAAGTTCTGTCGATCGCCTAATCGGTTGAGCTGCTTACTTTGGGTGAGTTGAATAAGAAAGCGCTGGAGATATTGTTCGCCAGCGCTTTCTTATTGTCACCGCCATGTGAAACAGCCAGAGCCGAGTTGAGCCGCCTAACTTAAAACCTACCTTTGATGAAAGACTTTGGTTTAGGCTTTCTGACTAAGACTATAGTTATGCTGTCCGAAATCTGGGGTTTACTCTTAATTGCTCCAGCTCAAAACTCTGTGCCCAACTTACAATGTCGGCTGAAACTTCCTCGTTTTTTTGCTTCATCAGGAGGGCTACATAGTAAGTTCTTTGCTTCACGACAATAGCGGAGCAGTCAATTCCATGAATAGTCGCATGATGAAAGTTCTCCAGGCGAAGGGATGACGTGAGCAGTGAGCGAAGCCCCAGAGCCTGAAAAATAGTCTGAACCCAGCTCATACTGCCGGTATCACTGGTGGTAAAATATTCTTTTGGCAGACCATTTAAGTCGAAAATGGCAGCGCCTATGATGTCGTTCACGTAAGCCATAGTGGAGATCGGGAGCGGCTGGATTTAATTCCCATTCCTGATTAATTGTAATCTAAAGGCCGCAAGGCAATTCCGGCGACCGTAAATTCATGTATGCGGTGCCGGAGTGCTGCGATCGCCGAAAGCCAGTTGCCTGAGTTAAGATTGATTGCGAATCTTACGGGCTAAATCCAACAAGCTACCCCAACGCTTTTGGAACTGCTTGGCGGTGAGCTTGAGGCGACGGGCAATTTCTTGATCATCCAGATGGGATTGTTTTAACTCCAATATCTGCTGTTGTTCTGGAGATAGTTGCTCCAGGAACAGTTCCCATTGAACCGTCGATAAACCGAGGTGTTGATCCAGGTCTGCACCCAACCATTGGTGAACCAGACGCCAGTTGGGCGAGGACAGAGTGAATTTCTCAACGTGGTACTTGAATCGTTGTTGGAGGTAGTCGCGTTGCCGGGGCGTTAAGCCTAAAATCTCATCAATTTCGGGGGCGGAGAGGTCTTTCAATTTCAAGATTAGGTAGTCAATGCAATCTTGCTGCTCTTCCGATTCCAGGTACTGAATTAACTCTGAAATAACGCGATCGCGCAACACGGCTTCCGAAGAATCCACCATATCTGTAATCATCTGCTCTCGCAATTGCTGCACGATGGGAGCGCGGTTGTGTTGCTCGGCGTCTTCCCCTCTCGGTGACTCCAGGGCTTGCTCAATATCCACAGATACTTCCAGGGGTTGCCGCTGCCCGAAACGCTGCGATCGCAACACAATTAATTGCTGAGTTTGCCCACCCGGTAAGGAGATTCGGCGCTTGGCATATTGCTCTGTGAAAGCCATGTATTCTGCCAGCTCAAGCCGCGTGCGGGGTTGGTAGTCTTCAGGTAACTCATTTTCACGCCGAAACGCCTTTAAAGATTCGCTATAAAATCCCTGTAAGAAGTCTTCAATTAAGTTGTAACGAGCTTGGAATCCAAGCTGCATCCGGGAGGGTGCTACATACCGATATACCATCGAACCCAGCGTACTATGAAGCTCTACCCGGCCCCGTCGAGACCCAAGTTGATAGTAAGTTAAACATTTTTGTAAGCGGTGGCGAGCTAAAGAGATCTGCCAGGATTGAGCTTGGCCAGAAGATTGAATCCGACCGCTTTTATTACAAACGCGATCGACCTCTGCCGCAATCCGACTGGCCAGCATTTCTGCACTACCATTCAGGTTTGGGATTTCAGCTTTCAATTCCTGAGCCAACATTTGAACCAGTATGTGTTGCTCAAGAAATGTCGCTTCAGCTTTGGCTTCTGAACGAGCATGACGCTTAACGGCAGAGACTTGAGTGACTGCCTGATTGACTTCCAATTCAGACAGGGTAGAAACGAAGCGAGAACGGGTGGGTAGAGGCTCAATATTCATAATTCGGTAGTGCACGGTTACAGGGATTACTTGGACAGGGGGAGTTGTGATTGAGCTGCGAGGCTCTAACTCCGGTTGCCTGACGTGTTGCTTACCAACTGTCATAACTGTCTACACACTTGAAATTGGTGGTTACGGTAAGCTCCCCACAACCTTATGGCACTTTTACAGGTGGCTATATTGAACCCCGATCGCGCTTGCGAAAGAAACCTACTCCGCTGCCCCTCAGTGAAACTGTGGTGGTATGAGGTTTATCTCGTAAACACGCTTAATGGTTCAAGCACCTTCCTGAATCGTAATAGTAGACAGTTCACAATTTGGTTAAGGCTGCCCTGAGGCAGGCTTTAACGGTAAACACTGTATGCCCACTATCTTTAAGCCAGTCGATGGGTGGCTATCCGGACAAATAGACGATGAATTTGGGTAATAAGTTCACATCAATGAAAATTTTTTAGGGTGTTGCTTGAGTCGCCGCCGTTCGGCCCTTTTCGTGATGGACGCAACTCGATCGCTCACACCCGCTCTTCCGAAAAGATGCCTTCTGCCCACACTTCCACAGCATCCCAACCTAAACCACGCCGGACGACGCTCGGTTGCTCGCCCGTCATATCCAAAATGGTCGAGGTTTGGTAGCCTGGTTCTTCATTGTTATCGACAATCACATCTACCATTGAATTGAGGCAGTCAAATAATTCGGCTTTTGCTGGCAGCGAAAAATTTCCATTATTAATCGAAGTTCCAGCTTCAACTAGATGGGCGGAAGTTGAAATAATGGGATTGCCTAACCCATTGAGCAAGGCTTGAGAGATGGCATGGTCGGGAACGCGGATGCCTGTCGTGCGACGTTTGGGACTCATGACTAACTTGGGCACCAGTTTGGTCGCCGGTAACAGAAATGTATACGGGCCAGGAATTAACCGGCGCATCAAGCGATAAGCTGGATCGCTCACAACTGCGTAGTTGGCGATGTTTGATAAGGATGAACAAAGAAACGTCAGGGGTTTGTCGTTTGAGAGTTGTTTGATTTGGCGCACCCGTTGGATCGCACTTTTCGAGTTCAAGTCACAGCCGATCGCGTACACCGTATCTGTGGGGTAAAGCACAACAGCTCCAGTTCGAAGGCGATCAACGATCTGTTCAATGGTGCGCGTTTGAGGAGCTTTAGGATGAACGGTGTAGATTGTTGCCATCTTCTATCTTCTCCGCATTCAGAAAATCAATCGTTGGATAATGGAGCAGAGGCTGATTAGACTCTCATCCTTTATTGCAATACGACTGAATCCCATGAAAATTGCTTACTTACAGTGTCCGACTGGAATTGCGGGAGATATGTGTCTGGGCGCGATCGTGGATGCAGGCGTACCGCTGGCATACTTAATTGAGCAACTTGGGCGGTTGGGCATTGCTCAAGAATATAAGTTATGGACAGACTCGGTTCATCGAAATGGCCAACGGGCAACGAAATTCCATGTAGATTTGGTGTTTGCGTCAGGCGAGACAGTTAACCCAGACACGTTTAACACCTTTGACCATTGGGCGAATCAGGATTCCCTTCATCATCCTAGCCCTTCTAGACGGGATTCGTCGGTTTCTTGCAAACAAGATCGTTCTCATCCTGCCCCCATTCCTCACGGCCATGCCCACGAAGATGAAGAGGTTCATGCTCACAGCCAGGTTCCTCCATCTCATCCCCCTGCACGACACCTACCCGAAATTGAGCAACTGATCCTGAAGGCTCAGCTTCCAGCGAGAGCGGAAGCATGGAGTTTAGAGGTATTTCGTAAGTTGGCCGTGGCGGAAGGGGCAGTGCATGGTGTTCCACCCGAACAGGTGCATTTTCATGAGGTCGGGGCAACAGATGCGCTGGTTGACATTATTGGAACGTGTTTGGGCCTGGATTGGTTGGGGGTCGATCGCCTGATATGTTCACCTTTACCAACAGGCGGAGGCACAATTTGGGCCGCGCATGGTCGCTTACCAGTGCCATCGCCAGCAGTGTTGAAGTTGTTTGAAATGGGTCAGGTGCCGGTCTACAGCAACGCGATCGAGCGGGAAATGGTGACACCCACAGGCGCCGCGATCGCCGTCACGTTGGCTGAGCAATTTGGGCCACCTCCAACCATGACGCTACAACGAGTGGGCTTAGGGGCTGGCTCTGCTAATTTGGCCTTACCCAATATTTTGCGGTTATGGATCGGGGAGGATAGCCAGGGCGAGGCAGAGAGCAGAAGACAGAGGGCAGAGGGCGAAACTAGGGAAGGAGACGGGGCGGCGGGGAGAGGGGAGACGACGGAAACAGTTTTGTTGCTGGAGACGCAGATTGATGATTTGAATCCGCAGGCGATCGGGTTTGTGCTGGAGCGACTGCTGGAAGCGGGGGCACTAGATGTGTTTACGCAGGCGATCGCGATGAAGAAATCTCGTCCTGGAATCCGATTAACCGTGGTGTGTCGGCCTGTCGATCGAGTCAAGTGCGAAGCAATTTTATTTCGGGAAACAACGACGTTAGGCATCCGCTGTTCAAGCCAGGAGCGACGAGTTTTACCCCGCGAAATTCAGACGGTGGAGACGGAGTTTGGCCCAGTACGGGTAAAAGTTGCTTGGGCTGAGGGGCGCGATCGACCACCGACAAACGTGCAACCCGAATATGAGGATTGTGCCCAACTGGCGAGAGCGGGCAACTTGGCCTGGCGAGATATTCATCGGGCTGCGTTACAAAGCTGGTATAACGCGACCAAGCAGAGGTAAGCTCCAATAGCTGAAATGCCCTTTACCACTCTCACCCCCCCCCGCTTGCCCTCTGCCCCTTCCCTGGCGTGCCAGTCAGGTAGTTGGTTTCGCGGCCATTCTGGGCGGGATGCGTTGCCAGGAAATGTTGCCGTTATTGTCGGTAGTAACATTTACTGTTTCAGTTTGGGTAACGTCGATCGCGGGTGGGGGTGGGGCCGGTTTCCCTTTCACTGGCTGACCCGATTTGGGTGCAGGTTTAGCAATTTTGTAGGTGAGTCGACACTCAAATCCTTCCCCTGGCTTCACCGCTTTGTAGATTCCACCACAGGCCACTGTTGGTTTGGTGCCCACTTCGCTAGAAAGATTTTCTTGAATGTCGCTTTCTAATTTGGGGATGTTCACTAATCCCTTGGCATGGGGCACATCCCAGGTGAAAGTACCATTGTTGTCCTGGGCCTGAACCGTAATGGTGAAGGTGTAGCCATTATCCATTTCACCCACACACTCAAAGCTTTGGCCCGGTTCGGGTCTGCTCCCACTAGGGCAAGTTACGGTCTTAACGGATGTGCCACCATTAGCCACGATGTCTCGCTGAATTTGTTCAGCAAGTTGATCCTTACCACTACAGCCAGCCAGAACGATCGCGGTTATCCCCAATCCTAAAAATCGTTTCATCATCAACACCGCTGTAGAAAGTGCAACAAAGCATTTCGTTTATAGAATACTGGTTCTCGGTAAAGCTGACATTAACGGTTTAATTCTCGCCAACGATGCTGAATATCACTAATGAAGAATAGTGGCTGAAATGGAATATTGGCGGCTTGATAGGTTTCGGCACCGCCTTGCTGGCGATCGACCAGAGCCAAAATTCCATTTACCCGATACCCCCCTTCGCGTAAGCGTTCTACTGCTTTCAGCGCCGATTGCCCCGTGGTCACAACATCTTCCAAGACGGTGACAGCTGCCCCTTCGGGCAAACTGGGGCCTTCAATGTAAGCACGAGTTCCATGCCCTTTGGCTTCTTTGCGCACGATCAACGCGGTGAGTGAGCGACCCGCGTAAGCGGCAACCACACTTGTGGCTGTAACCATCGGGTCTGCGCCCAGCGTGAGGCCAGCCACTGCGACAGTCTCAGCCGGAAGGAGCGCTAGCAACAAGCGGCCAACCGCGACCCCACCTTCAGCATGGAGCGTCACTTGTTTGCCATTAATGTAATACGAACTGGGCTGGCCAGAGGTCAAAACGAACTCACCTTCTTGGTAAGCAACTTGACAAATCAAATCTAATAGATGCTGCCGGAGGTGAGTTAAATCAAGACTGGTAACTGGAAGAAGAGTTGACATTTACACTTCGTAATTATTTTTTGGATGGGCACTTTCTGGGTCTTTAATTGTTGAAAATTAAGTTTTCGTATTGAAAGACTGTGAGTACAATTGACCAAGCAAAGGTCTGTCTTGGTCAAAATTCTGCTGATAGTTGAACCAGTGGGGATCAACTTTTTTAATCAGCAGCAAAGCTGTTCACAGTCCAGCCATTTGCCAATCCTGATTTTAAGCGAAAAACCAGGCAATCACAGGTTGAAATTTGAGGAGTCAACTCATGAAAATTGGGGATTTTTATGTTGGCATGGGGGCAAGATGGGCGATCGCGGGTTTGGCCATCACGCTCCTTCCAGCCGGTTTTTGTCGTGATGCGATCGCCCAGAGCAACGAAGAGTTTCCCGTGGTTCAAGGGGTGCGCTTTGGGCAAGTGACGCATGAATTTGAGAATGCGTTCTTCTCAAACAATCGTGATTTTGCAGGCAACCGCACTCTGACCGGCCAGTTAAAGCGGATTTTTGGCCCCTTCCCCGAAAATTCCATGTTTCGCGATGCCCGGGCAGTCAATGAGTTGTACCGCGAAACGTTCTTTAAACAAATGAATTCGGGGCCAATCCTACGGACGATCGATCTGCCCAGTCCGTTCCAATCCTCGTTAAGAACGCTGCCACCGCCCGTTGTTGTTGCGCCGATCGAGCCACCCCCGATCGTGGTCACACCGCCGGTTGTGCCGCCCATTGCCCCAGCGCCTCCCGCGGCTAGACCCGTGCCAGCTTTGTGGTAAGTGCTGATACTGTATTAGCGGCTAACGTCACATTGTCATGAATCCAGGGTGCAGGGGTCGAACCTGCCTGAGGCGAATTATGAGTTCGCTGCCTAAACCGCTCGGCCAACCCTGGCTAGCCCCCATTGTATCCTGATTTTTTCGGTTGCCTGAACGGAGTTTGCAGTTTGCTGGCTCCGTTTTTGCATTTTTTTACGATCGCTAAGTTGAACTTTGGCAAACCCCCGATAAAATTGCATCACTCCGACTAGAATCGAAACAGCATTCGGCCCCGCCGACTTGCTCAACGCCACGAGTCCTCTTTCCTTCCGTCCCATTGGCCAGCGCTCCATGAAACTCAACTCCACGATTGGACTTACTTTGATCTTGCTAACTTCCATGTTGGTCGCCGGAATTTTTAGTGCCGTGGCCGGGATGAGCGTTGGGCGGGAAGCCCTGAAGGGGATCACTCAACCGGATACGCGCCCTACCAATAACTTGACCAACCGCAAAGGCGAAGAGAACCGCAAGAATAGCCTCACCATCTTGCAGGAAGACAAAATCCTGGCGACGGTCAAGGCTCGCATGGGTGGAAAAGCAACGGCTGCTGTGCCTAAAGCGGTTCCAGTTGCCGCTGTGAAGGCAGAAGCGGTGAGCAAATTTCCGCTGACGGCTGAGAGTGAAGGTGTTTTGCTGGAGGTGCGATCGGCCCAGAATCAAGGAGATGCCCTGACGTTAGCGATCGCCTTAACCAATGAAACCGGGGAACCCGTTAAATTTCTTTATACATTTCTAGAAGTTAAAGATGAGCGGGGCCAAATTCTGGCCGCCAGCACTGAAGGGCTACCGGCAGAAGTACCCCCGGATGCCACCCCTTACAGCGGCACGGTGCGAATTCCAGTTACGGCGATCGGCAACACGAAAACTTTGGCCCTGGCTTTGTCAGACTATCCCGACCAACAAGTCCAACTCAAACTGTCTAATATTCCGGTCACTCGGTAGGATGGGTACGGTACGCCTTAAATCACCTCATGGATGGGTTGGTTCTTTTTTCCTTTTTGATGAGTCTTCGACTTACTCAGCAGTTGATTGCTGAAACGCCTGTGAACTTCGCCTCTGATAATGCGCTAAAACTGCTAGCTGTCTTCCTGCTGATTGGAATTAACGCATTTTTTGTGACTGCCGAGTTTTCGATCGTCTCTGTCCGCCGCTCGCGGATTAATCAATTAGTCAGCGCCGGTGATGTCCAGGCCCGGACAGTGCAGGATTTGCAACAAAGTTTAGAGCGGCTCCTATCCACAACTCAACTGGGCATTACGCTCTCCAGTTTAGCCCTGGGGTGGATTGGCGAAAGCGCGATCGTGCATTTGGTGGCAGGCTGGTTAACGCTGGTGCCGCTGCCCACCGCCATCAACCAGAGCTTAGCGCACTCACTCGCCATTCCCCTCACGTTTCTGGCAATCGCGTACTTACAAATTGTGTTGGGCGAATTGTGTCCCAAATCCGTAGCTTTAATTTATTCCGAAGAACTAGCGCGTGTGTTGGGCGCTCCCAGTTTAGCGATCGCGCGCATTTTTAATCCATTTATCTGGATTTTGAATGAGTCTACCCGAATTTTGTTACAGCTTTTTGGAATTGAGTATTTTGGCCAAGGTTGGTACAACCAGGTTTCTTCCGAAGAATTGCAACTCATCATTACCACGTCCAGCGAATCAACTGGACTGGAAGCAGGGGAACGGCAACTGCTGCAAAATGTGTTTGAGTTTGGCGAAGTAACCGCTGGTGAAGTCATGATCCCCCGCACCAGCATTGCCGCCATCTCTTACGAAGCGATCCTCAAGACCGTTCTAGAAGAAGTGGCTACTACCGGGCATTCGCGCTATCCCGTAGTGGGTGATTCATTGGATGACATTCGCGGCATTATTCACCTGAAAGAATTAGCAGAACCGCTGGCACGTGACTTACAGCTAAATCAACCGATCAAACCCTGGATTCGGCCTGCGCGCTTTGTACAGGAGTACATGCCGTTGAACGAATTGCTGGTGACGATGCAGCGATCGCGGCAACCGATGATTTTAGTGGTAGATGAGTTTGGGGGGACGGCTGGCCTGGTGACGATCGAAGACGTAGTGGCCGAAATTCTAGGCGACTCCGTTGAGATGGACAGCACCGAACAACCCACCATTCAGGTTTTGGCTCCGCACACCTTTTTGGTACAGGCGCAGATTAATCTAGAAGAGCTGAATGAACGCCTCAAACTCAACCTGCCGCTAACAGATGAGTACCAAACCCTGGCCGGATTCGTGCTGTTTCAGCTCCAACGGATTCCGAAAGTGGGTGACGGGCTGCATTATCAAGACTGTGAGTTCACCATCATTTCGATGGAAGGCCCGCGCTTGCACCAAATCCAAATTCATCGCTTAGAGCCGCCACCATTGGAAGACCAGGAAGACGTTGACTTCGATCGCACCCATGATGTGGCCCATGATGCGAGCGACTAAGGCCCTGCTTACTTAGGTAAGGCGTAAAGGTCTTGACCAGAACCTAAAGCAAATTTGAGGGAATAGGTGAAGTTCTTACTGGAAAGCCCCACAAATATCAGCAAAGAGGCAAACGTGAGCAACGAAGTCACTTCAAACAGACCCCGATAACCGAGTTGTAAGGCCAGGGAACCAAACACCGGCCCCGCCAGGGCCATGCCCAGATCGAACCCAGCTAGGACGAGGCCGAACGTGCGCCCTCGCTCAAAGGCGTGTGACCGATCCGCCGTCAAAGAAATCATCATCGGGAACAAAATCCCCCCAGCAGCACCTTCTAGAAAGCCTGCCAGCAAAAATGCCGGAATGCTGTGAGCCAGACTCAGAAGCAGGGGCGCGATCGTGTACAAGACCAAACTGCCAGTGATGAAGCGCCCCCGACCGAAACGATCGGAAGCTCGCCCCACGACAATCCGGGCTGTGAAGCTGGCCAGGGCAGAAGCGGTATAGAACAACCCCGGATTCAACGGTACGCCTGTTTCCTTAATAAACAGCGGCACAAAAATGGTTGACGTGCCAAAGGTAATCCCAATCAAGGCCAACACGATCGCTGGAATTCGGAAGCGCGGACTCAACAGCAGTTGTCCCAACCCTAATTTGGGGGGAGGCTGGGTTGCATCGGTAGCGGGCTGAATCAGTCCCGGTGTCTGCAGTTGGCTAATCACCAAAATGCCCAAGATCCCTAATCCGGCTGAAACCAAAAACAAGGGCGAGTACCCCATCGATTCCTGTAAAAAGCCACCCAACGCTGGCCCAATCGCCACACCAATTGGGTTGACCAACGTCATGTAACCAATCACTTCGCCGCGAGCTTCGGGTGGCGACAAATCAGCAACCAGGGCACTAAATCCGGTCGTAAAAGCGGCAATACTGAGACCATGAAAGGCGCGAATCAGGAAGAGGAGCGGAATGGATTGAGTGGTGAGATACCCAAATGGGGCGATCGCAACGGCACCTAACCCGATGTACAACACAATTTTGCGATCGCGGCGATCAGCCAGCTTGCCTAACCAAGGCCGAAACAGAACCAAGCCCACAGCAAATCCGCCCATCACAACCCCAACCTGGAAATCGGTCGCACCCGCATCTTTGACGTAAAGCGACAGCGTTGGCAACAGCGCAGTCAAGCTTGACCAAAACAACAAACCGGCTGCAAACAAAAAGGCCAGGTTTCGTTGCTGGGCGGGTGGCAGAGCCTTAAACACGTTCAAGTTGTTGTCCTTCAGTGAGCATCCTTCCCTTATCATGAAGATTTTTTAATGATTTTGCTATCCTCCCATCGGGCGGGAGCGGGCGATCTTAAAGTCTCAGCGATCGCGCTAAACTGCCAAAGCATTCAACCCATTTGAGCCAAGATCATGCATCGATTAGCCGCAACACCAGGGGGCTGGAACCCAGACGACGAGGGCGTGGTTTTGATCGAACAAACACCAGCACCGATTGTGGTGCTAACCGCTGCCGATACGGATATTCAAACTCTGGCGATCGCGGCTGAACGTCTGCCGTCCGACTTTCCTGCCATCCGAGCCAGCAACCTCCTCAATTTGCAACAGTATTTAACGATCGACACTTACATCGATGATGTTCTGGCGCAGGCTCAAGTCATTGTTTTGCGAATTCTGGGAGGACGAGCTTACTGGTCTTATGGGTTAGAACGAGTGAAAGAACTGGCCCACCAAAGGCAGATTGCCTTGTTCGTGTTGCCAGGAGACGATCGCCCCGACCCGGACTTGATGAGCCATTCCACGGTGTCACTCACCCAAGCTAACCAACTCTGGCGTTACTTCACCGAAGGCGGCCTTACCAATATCACCCATGCCCTCCAATTTATTGCCGAGGTCGCTTTAGGTAGCGCTTACCAACCCCCCTTACCGCAAGTTGTGCCCCAGGTTGGGACGTATGGTGGCGATGCGAGGCTGGAAGCGACGGCGCAAGGGCGAGTGGGAATCTTGTTCTATCGCGCTCATTACCTGGCTGGCAATACAATGCCGATCGAGGCGCTGTGTCAAGCCCTGCGTGAGCGACACCTGCATCCAGTCCCTGTGTTTGTCTCTTCTCTGCGCGAGCCAGAAACGCAAGCCGATGTGTTCGCAATCCTGCAACCCAAAGATGCTCCCGCTGTTGATCTAGTCTTAAATACCACCAGTTTCGCGATCGCCTCCTTCACGCCTGCATCGTCTCACCCACCTGCCCATCTTTGGAGCCAGTTGAATGTGCCTGTGTTGCAAGTCATCCTCAGCAGCAGCACCGTGGCTCAATGGCAAACTCAATTGCGGGGCTTAACGCCACGAGATATGGCCATGAATGTGGCGTTGCCAGAAGTGGATGGACGGATTATCACCCGTGCCGTTTCATTTAAAGCGGTACAGACGCACAACGCTCGGCTTGAAACGGATGTTGTCACCTATGAACCTGTGGTCGATCGCATTCAGTTTGTGGCCGAACTGGCGGCGAACTGGGTAAAGTTGCGGCGAACTCCAGTGGCCCAACGCAAAATTGCGATCGTCCTGGCCAACTATCCCACTCGTGATGGTCGCCTGGCCAATGGCGTTGGGTTGGATACTCCCGCCAGCGTGGTTGAAATCCTCCAAGCATTGCAGCAGGCAGGCTACACCCTGGGTGATATTCCCCAAACCAGCGATGCTTTGATTCAACAACTCACTGCCACTGTTACCAATGATCCAGAAGGGCAGTCTTTGCGGCCAGTGCAACAATGGGTGAGTTTCGCTGACTACGCGGATTATTTTGCAACACTGCCAGAAATGGTGCAGCGGGGAATTGGCGATCGCTGGGGAGACCTGGAAGCAATTCACAATTCACAATTTACAATTCACAATTCTGATCAATCTCTGGTTTCCTTAACGGCATTTCCCATTGCAGGCATCCAACTGGGCCACATCTTTGTTGGCATTCAACCCGCACGGGGCTACGACCAGGATCCGGCGCTCAATTATCATGCCCCCGACTTGGAGCCAACTCATGCTTATCTCGCGTTCTATGACTGGTTAAAAACTCAATTTGGGGCGCAGGCGATCGTCCATGTGGGTAAGCACGGCAATCTGGAATGGCTCCCCGGCAAGGGCATTGCTTTATCGGAAACCTGTTATCCCGAAGTGGCATTGGGAGCGCTACCCCATCTGTATCCCTTCATCGTAAATGACCCAGGAGAAGGTGCCCAGGCCAAACGCCGATCGCAGGCCGTGATTATTGATCACCTCACCCCACCCATGACCCGAGCGGAACTCTACGGCTCTTTGCAGCAATTAGAACACTTGATTGATGAATACTACGAGGCTCAAAGCCTTGATCCATCGCGGCTGGATCTGATTCGCGATCGCATCACTCAGTTGTTGCAGCAAGAAAGTTTGGCATCGGATTTGGCATTTGCGGGACAGGCAGCGGGCCGCAGGCAGCGGGTAGAAGATGATCCATCTGAGGGGTGGATTAATCTGCTAGGGCAAATTGATGGGTATTTGTGTGAACTTAAAGAAGCCCAAATTCGAGATGGGTTACATATCTTTGGGCAATGCCCTACGGGGCGGCAACTGCGAGATTTGATTATCGCGATCGCTCGTTCTCCAGGGCCGGGCCGCATCGGCCTCACGCGCGCGATCGCGGCAGACTGGAAACTGGATTTTGATCCACTTACATCTGAGTCGGCGCTCCTGCTGCCCTCTCCTACTTGTCCCACTGTTGGGGACGCGATCGCGCAGATCGAAGCCCACGCGGCTCACCTTATTGATCAACTTTTGGCAGATCCAGCGGCGAAGAGTGTAGGTGTTGGAACCGGCGATCGCTCCTCCACAAACTTGATGCATGAACTTGAATGGATTGCCACCCAGTTACTGCCAGCATTGCAAAATACTACCCAAGAAATTACGCATCTGCTGCGAGGATTGAATGGCGAGTACGTTCCCAGCGGCTCATCTGGTGCCCCAACCCGAGGTCGCCCAGATGTGTTGCCCACTGGCCGCAACTTTTACTCGGTTGATATTCGTGCTATTCCTACCGAAACAGCCTGGGATGTGGGCCGGAAGGCTGCCGAAGTCTTGATTGAACGGCACCTTCAGGAGCAAGGAGAATATCCAAAAACCTTGGGATTGTCGATTTGGGGCACCTCGACCATGCGGACGGGCGGTGATGACATGGCCGAAGCGCTGGCCTTGCTGGGTGTGCAACCGGTGTGGGATGGGATGGCGCGGCGGGTGATTGATTTTGAAATTTTGCCGTTGGCGGTGTTGGGTCGCCCACGAGTGGATGTGACCCTGCGCATTTCCGGCTTTTTTCGGGATGCCTTTGCCAACTTAATCGACTTATTCGATCAAGCGGTGGCTGCCGTCGCTCAGTTGGATGAGCCAGCGGCGCAGAATCCTCTAGCGGCCCAAGTGCGGCAGGAGTCTGCTTTCTGGGAGCAGCAGGGCTTATCGATCGCCCAGGCCGAAACCCGATCGCGCTACCGCATCTTTGGCTCGAAACCGGGTGCCTATGGAGCCGGACTGCAAGGCTTGATCGAGGCGCAAAATTGGACAGATGATGCCGATCTGGCTCGTGCATACCTCAACTGGAGCAGCTATGCCTACACCGGCCAGGGCAATGGCCACTCTGCGCCCGAAGCCTTTGCGCAGCGATTGAGCCAAATGCAAGTGGTGTTGCACAATCAGGACAACCGGGAACACGATCTGCTGGATTCCGATGATTATTACCAATTTCAGGGAGGCATGACCGCCGCGGTGCGATCGCTCCAGGGGAAAAATCCCCACACCTACTTTGGTGATCATTCCCGCCCGGAAAACCCGAAAGTCCGCCGCTTGCAAGCAGAAATTGCGCGGGTATATCGATCGCGCGTGGTCAACCCCAAGTGGATTGCAGGCGTGATGCGACACGGCTACAAGGGCGCATTCGAACTGGCTGCCACGGTGGATTATCTGTTTGCCTACGATGCCACGGCCCAGTGTGTTGAAGATTTCATGTATCAGGGGGTGGCTGATGCTTATATCTTTGATCCGGTTGTGCAAAACTTTGTTCAGAGCAAAAATCCTTGGGCACTGCGCGATATGGCAGAACGACTGCTGGAAGCCCATCAACGCGGACTTTGGGCAAACGCAACCTCCCAAACTCTGGATCAACTGCGGGCAGTCGCCAACCAGGCAGAAGGGGCGATCGAGAACCGCACAACTTTCCCTTAAAGCTTCAAATAAATTTTGACATTACCTGGAGTTCCTGGAGCCTCCGGATTACAGTGGTCATTGGCAGGTTGAACGTCATTGAACACCCAATCATATCGCATGGAAGGCATGGCACTAGAGACAATCACCGTTGATGGTCGCTCCTTTGTTCCAGCAGACCAACTCCCCATTTCAGAGTGGCCCTGCGTATTTGCAGAACGGCCCCAACCCACTCTCACCTTGAAAGATGATGATTTGTTTTTGTTAACAGACACCCTCGGCAATATTTTAGGCGGTTGTGTCGGCGACGATCGCAACGCCAGCATGGGTTTGTTTTGTAACGACACGCGCTACCTCAGTCGCCTGGAATTGCAAATTGAGGGGCGATCGCCCATCTTACTCAGCAGCACTGCCGACAAAGGGTTTGTGTTGTCTGTCCTGTGTACAAATCCGCATATCCATGACGGCATCCGTGCCGAATCGATCGGGATCAAGCGCGAACTGGTACTCAACGGTGGTCTCTTTGAAGAAATCGAAATCGCCAACTACAGCACCCAACCCGTAAGTTTTCAAATTAGCCTCAGCTTTGATGCCGATTTTGTTGATCTGTTCCAAATTCGTGGGTTTAGTCGCGAGCAGCAAGGACAGTTACTCCGTCAACTGCTGTCATCCGTCCAGGAGCCACTTGCAGAAGACAAACCGGAAACTGAGGTGGCGATCGACCACAATGCCGTCGCCGAAAATGAAGGAGCAGACGCTCAAGGAACCAACGCAGCAACTTTTTCCTCTCCCTCGCCCATTTCTTCTACCGCCCCTGTTTCATCGCTGCCCAGCACCCCCGCTCCAACCGAATTTAGTTTGGCCTACCAGGGGTTAGATGGTTCTGTGATGGAAAGTCGCATTTCGTTTACAGAGCGCCTGCCCGATGCCATGACAGGGAATACTGCGATTTGGCAACTGGATTTGCAGTCTCACGAGAAACTAGTTTTGGGGTATCGCTTGCAAATGCTGGTCAGTGGGCGATCGGCTTCAACGGTTAATACCCCCCTGACGCTGGCTCAGGCCAAAGCTGCCGAATTGATGGAAGAGCAAACCTGGCGACAGCAAGTAACCAAAATCCGCGCCGACAAAAATACGTTTAACCAGATTGTGGAACGAGCCGAGCAAGATGTTTATCTGCTGCGACAATCTTTTAGCAAAGGGAAAGCGCTTTCGGCGGGGGTGCCCTGGTTTTCGACGCTGTTTGGACGCGATTCGATTATTGCGGCCTCCCAAATTCTCATGCTGGACCCGCAAGTTGCCCGCGAAACTCTCAAAATCCTGGCCTACTATCAGGGCAAAGAAGAGGATGAGTGGCGAGATGAGCAACCGGGCAAAATCCTGCACGAGATCCGCTTTGGTGAAATGGCCCGCTGCCAGGAGATTCCCCATACGCCCTACTACGGCACTGTGGATGCAACACCGTTATGGCTGATGCTCTACGCCGAGTATTTCGCCTGGACTGCCGACCATGAAACGCTGGAAAGTTTGTGGGGGAATGCTTTAGCAGCGATGGATTGGATCGATCGCACCATGCGCGAAACCAGTTACTTGAGTTATTTCCGTAAATCCCGTCGCGGTTTGGCCAATCAAGGCTGGAAAGATTCGGGCGACTGTATTGTGAACCGCAAAGGGCAGTTGGCGCAGGGAGCGATCGCCCTGTGCGAAGTCCAGGGTTACGTGTATGCGGCGAAAGTGCGGTTGGCTCAAATTGCTCGTATGAAGAAGCGGATTGACCTGGCCGATCGCTGGGAAGATGAAGCCCGCGACCTGAAATTTCGGTTTAATCGTGACTTTTGGATGGAAGACCAGGATTACTGTGCGTTAGCCCTGGATGGCGAGGGCAAACCGGTAGACAGCATCACTTCTAACCCAGGCCACTGTCTAAATTTGGGCATCTTCACCCCTGAAAAAGCCTACAGCGTGGCAGAACGGCTGCGTGCGCCAGATATGTTTAATGGGTGGGGCATTCGCACCTTGAGTAGCCTTTCTCCAGCCTACAACCCGATGGGCTATCACATCGGCTCCGTGTGGCCGCACGACAATGCCCTGGTGGCGATCGGCCTGCGCTCGTTGGGCTTAATCGATCAAGCACTGGAACTGGCCGAGGGCATCTTGGATATGACTAAACGCCAGCCCTACCAGCGTCCGCCGGAGTTGTTTTGTGGCTTCGATCGCACCGATGGCAACGATCCAGTCCAGTATCCTGTGGCCTGCTCACCCCAAGCCTGGGCCACCGGCACCGTGTTTCAACTGTTGCAAATGATGGTGAATTTAGTGCCAGATGCACCCAGTAACACGCTGCGAATTATTGACCCCGCCTTACCGCCTTCGATTAATCAACTCTCACTCCACAATCTGCGGGTTGGCCCCACCCTGCTCGATTTGGAATTTGAGCGATCGAACGGTTCAACCGCCTGCCGCGTCTCCAAAAAGCGTGGCAACCTGCGGGTAATCATCGAAGCCTAATTTCTTCGTAGGGAACGTTGCTTGCAACGCTCCCTACGAAGAAATTTACCGTTTCCGCTTGGCATACCAACGGAAGGCAAGTTTCTCCAGTTCGACCCAAACAAACATCAATAGACTTAGCCCAAAACAAATACCTAATTCTGTGAGGCTGAGGTAATGAGTGCCAAAGAAGCTCCGCAACGGCGCAATGTAAATCAACATCAGTTGCAGCACCGTGGTTAGAACCACAGAGGCTAGGACATAAGGGTTGGAAAGGGGATCCATTTCGATCGTGAGCCGATGGCTGGAGCGAATCGCCATCGCATGCCCCATTTGCGCCAAACATAGCGTTGTGAAGACCATTGTTTTCCAGCGATCGCGACTCAACAGTTCACTTTGAACTTGTTCGGTATAGCCGTACGACCAGACCATTAAACTGATCGCAATGATGGCTAGGATGATCCCAATGCGGATCATGTAAAGCCCCAACCCGCGTGCAAAAATGCTCTCTTGTGGATCGTGGGGGGGCCGTTTCATCACATTTGGGTCAGCCGGTTCGACGGCCAACGCCAGCGCCGGTAAACCATCCGTAACCAAATTCATCCAGAGAATTTGCAGTGGTGTAAGCGGCACGCCACCGGTGGTTAACAGCAACGGAGCCGCCGCGATCGTAATCAGTTCACCAATATTACTGCCCAAAATATATTTAATGAAGGTGCGAATGTTGTCATATACGACCCGTCCTTCTTCCGTCGCCGCCACGATCGTCGCGAAGTTGTCATCCAGCAACACCATATCGCTGGCGTCTTTACTGACATCGGTGCCGGTGATCCCCATCGCGATCCCAATGTCCGCCTGCTTCAGGGCCGGTGCATCATTCACCCCATCGCCCGTCATCGCCGAAATGTGCTTCCGCCGTTGCAACGCTTGCACAATTCGGAGTTTATGCTCTGGTGCTACCCGCGCATACACACTGACTTCTTCGACCTGATTTTCCAGATCTGGCTGACTCATGGCTTCCAGTTCGCGCCCCGTCAACACGCGATCGCCCACTTGCGCAATGCCCAAATCTTCCGCCACCGCCTGGGCCGTTAACTGATGGTCGCCCGTAATCATCACTGGGCGAATTCCCGCCGTCCGACATTCCGCCACCGCATCTCGCACTTCGGGCCGGGGCGCATCTAACATGCCCACCAAACCCAACCAAACCAGTCCCCGTTCGCTGTTGCCTTCGGGGTCATCGGTGATCACCTCATTCAAGGGTTTGCAGGCAAAACCTAAAATACGCAAGCCCCGCCCCGCCATGTGATTGTTTTGGTCAAGGATCTGTTGGCGTTGAGCGTCGGTAATGGCGTGCATCTCAGTGCCCACCTGAATTTGGGTACATCGCTCTAGCACCAGTTCCGGCGACCCTTTGGTAAACATCATGTAAGGTGCTGGCCCCGTTGCCGTCACATCCAACGGGTTCATGGCTTCCACCATCACACTCATCCGTTTTCGCTCGGAGGAAAAGGGAATCTCTCCGACCCGCGGTAGTTTGCTTGTCCACTGATCGCGTTCAAATCCGGCTTTACCAGCCACCGAGAGTAACGCCCCTTCAGTGGGGTCGCCCAAAATCACCCAATCCCCTTTTTGCTGTTGCAGAACGGCATCGTTACACACAGTACAGGCCGTCAATAGATTGAGGAGTTCTGGTTGATCCTCTGGGGCCAGCGGCAGGGCCGAATCACTTTGATGTGATTCACTTAACAGGTAAAATTTGCCGTCAGGTGCGTATCCTTCGCCACTCACTCGTAAAGGTAGGGAGGCGGTGTTGATCAGCTTCACCACCATCTTGTTTTGTGTCAGAGTGCCGGTTTTGTCCGAACAGATTGTGGTGACAGAACCGAGGGTTTCGACAGCAGGCAGCTTGCGAATCAGCGCATTCCGGCGGACCATCCGCTGCGTTCCCAAGGCCAGGGTGACGGTAATGACAGCGGGTAATCCTTCCGGCACGATCGCTACTGCCATACTCAAAGCGACCTTCAGCAAGTCTTTCCAACTGCCAGGGCCTAACGCCACCATGCCGCCCACCACCACCAGGGCCACGAGAACCATCGCCCCTGTTACCAGCACCTGACTTAATTGCTGCATCCGTTGCTGGAGTGGGGTTGGGTCTGCTTCTACTGATTGCAGCATCGTGGCAATGCGGCCCAGTTCTGTCTGCATTCCGGTGCTAGTCACAACGGCTGTAGCCCGACCCAGCACTACATCCGTGCCCTGATACAGCAGGTTGACCCGATCGCCCAACGGCGTATCGGCTGGCAACTCCACATTGGCTTCTTTATTGACCGCGTTGGCCTCGCCCGTCAAAGCCGCTTCCCGGACTTGCAAATTGGCTTCTTCCACAATGCGCGCATCTGCCGGAACTTGCCCCCCCGCTTCAATCAGCATGATGTCGCCTGGGACGAGTTCCTTCGAGTCCACCTCGATCGGTCGCCCATCCCGAATCACACGCACGCGCGAGGAGGCCATTCGCTTGAGTGCGGCCAAGTCTTTCTCTGCCTTGCTTTCCTGAAAGTAGCCCAGCAAGCCATTCAGAATCACGATCGCCAGAATCGCGATCGTGTCCTTAAATGGAATTTCGTCGGCCTTCATTTCGCCCGCCTGGATATCAATAAAATCCAGAACGCCAGAAATAATTGCTACGGCAATCAGCAGGATCAGCATGATGTTGGTGAACTGATCCAGGAGAATTTGCCACCAACTGCGGCCTTTCGCTTCCTCAATTTCATTCGAACCGTACTGTTCCAGCCGTTGGGCCACTTGCTGAGTGGTTAAACCCTGCCGAGAATCACTCTCAAGATTCGCCAGTACTTGGGCTGAATTTAAAGATTGCCATGCTACCGGAGTAACCGAAGAAGAGGAAACGGTCATAGAAAGATATAGATGAGATGGGTGTCAAGACTGGCAGTACTAACTATAGTACTTGTAACAGGATATGCTTTCAGCCTTCATTCAACATCACCTTTAGACCGTCTTTTAATTGTGTAAAAAATCATTTAAATACTTAAAGTTTTATAAACTACTTCTTTTGTTTGGCAACTATTTATCTACCCAAAGACAGTTGGAATGAGGCCAGTCTAAATCTAGTCTGGAAGCCATTGAGACGAGTGCAATCATGGCTGAACCAACAATTCGATCGCCCAACCCAGATCCCGATCGGCGCGCCCCCGCTACCGCTGAACCCACCGTTGATGTAGTGGAAAATCTTGTCTCCAGCGGTGGGTTTGAAGGCGACCCCAGAGAAATTGTGGAAAACCCGGCAGTTACGCCCGAAATGCTAAACGAACCCGGGGACCAACGCATCGATGTATTAGAAGCAGATTAGCGCGCCCTCCGTTTAATAAAAATAGGTTGGTTCCCAAACTTCTTCTCATCCAGTTCTACAATCCAATTTTGGTCGCAGCGTTTACGATCGTGCGATCGCGCTACGGTAAGGATGGATAGAGGAACACAACCATGCAAACAATTGATAAACCGTTAAATCGCCCCACGGATGATGTGTTAGTCATTGCAGGGCGCGTGTTTCAGTCTCGCCTGATGACTGGCACCGGCAAATATCGCAACTTTGATGAAATGCGGCAAAGTATTGCGGCCAGCGGCTGCGAAATTGTGACCGTGGCTGTGCGGCGCGTGCAAACCAATGCCTCTGGACACGAAGGACTGGCAGACGCTTTAGATTGGAACCAGATCTGGATGCTACCCAACACTGCCGGTTGCCAGACCGCAGAGGAAGCCATCCGAGTGGCGCGACTGGGGCGCGAAATGGCAAAACTGTTGGGGCAAGAAGACAATAATTTCGTCAAGTTAGAAGTGATCCCCGATGCCAAGTATTTGCTGCCAGACCCGATCGGTACGCTGGAAGCAGCCGCCCAACTGGTGCAAGAAGGGTTCGCCGTGTTGCCTTACATCAACGCCGACCCCGTTTTGGCCAAACGTCTGGAAGAAGTGGGCTGTGCAACCGTGATGCCGCTGGCCTCCCCGATCGGGTCTGGGCAGGGCTTAAAAAATGCCGCCAACATTCAAATCATTGTCGAAAATGCCACCGTTCCAGTTGTGGTGGATGCGGGCATCGGTGTGCCCAGCGAGGCTGCCCGGGCGATGGAATTGGGTGCCGATGCATTGCTGATTAACACCGCGATCGCCCAAGCTCAAAACCCCGCTGACATGGCCCGTGCCATGAAACTAGCCGCCGAAGCCGGACGTTTGGCTTATCAAGCTGGACGCATTCCCGTGAAAGCCTATGCCAGCGCCAGTTCTCCCCTGACTGGAACCATTCAATAACTCGGTGCCATGACATCACCTGTGGGGTGGGTGTCTCACCCGCCTGGAAGCATAAGCTGCCCACCCCACCAGCAGTGCCGTGTCACGGTTTCAATTGGGATTAAACCTCTCCTTGGCGCAGTATTCCCGGCAATGCGCAAAAATTTTTCGGCCCCTTGTTATCAACCTTCACCTGGGTGGGTAACTTACGTTCAGGAGTTTGTACTAACGTGACCCCGCCCTATAAGGAGAAACCTCGCAATGAAGACTGAATTTAAGGCAAAATTCCTGAATCACTTGATCCAGCGCAAGAAAGACGACAAGGGCTTTACCCTGATTGAACTGCTCGTCGTAATCATCATTATTGGGATTCTGGCGGCGATCGCGCTCCCCGCCTTCCTGAACCAGGCGAACAAAGCGAAGCAATCGGAAGCCAAGCAATACGTTGGTGCCCTGATGCGCTCTCAGCAAGCTTATTACCTGGAGAAAAGCGCCTTTACCAGTGATGTGAACAACCTGGCCAAACCCGTTGCCACCCAAACAGATAACTACATTTATCCAATGGTTGTTACAGCTCCAGGAGCAACCAACGAGACCGTAAACGTGCATGGTGAATCGTTGAAACCAGCGTTGAAAGCGTATGTGGGTGGGGTTGTATTGGCTCAGGTGGCAGCTACCAGCGAAGCCACAACTGCGGCTTTGTTGTGCGAATCCAAGGCTCCCTTGAAAGGTCGGGCGACTGCGTTGACTGATGCGCTGATCAACGCCAACCCTCAAAAGTGTGGTGGTAACGATATTAAAGTTGGCGGCTAACGCGAGTTTGTTCGGCCAACTAAGCAAATTTATATTTGGTTGTGAGGAGTGGGTTCCAGTAACTCACTCCTCTTGTTTTTGCCGCTTGCTCCTGCATAAACGATGCCGTTCTACCTGAGACCGATTTATAGCTATGGTCAGAACCCTTAGGACAAATCAAATGGCTGAACCGCCGATTCTGGGTAGGTGTTCTGACGCGCCTCTACCACGTTGCACATGGCGACGGCTATAAACAGTGGTAGGGGCACATCCCCTGCACCGATTCCCCTCAATCTCCCTTGACAAGGGGGAAGCCGCAGGCAGGGGGATCTTAATCTGTAGCGTGTCGAAATCAAATTGGTATGACGTTTGGGGGATAGTCACCAGGTTTCCATCCTCTAAGGCGATGTTTAGCAAACAAACTACCCGCTGGCTCCGACTTCGCTCAGCCAGCGGGTGCCCTGAGCGAAGTCGAAGGGCACAAGCTCAAGGGTAGAATCTTTTCTAGAAGTCTCCTAATTCCTATACTGCATCGGAGTCATCCTCATAATTCAGATACTCATCCAGGGGCATTTGGGAAAGGGCGATCGTCCTTGCTTATTCACCTGTTTCTGCTCATGAGACGTTGTTGGACAAATGGTGAAAATGCTCATACTAAATAGATTACAGGTCGACTCGAAGTAGGACATGGCAATGGCATCTCAATCCAGGCAACACCAAAGCGATCGCGCTTACCAGTGCTTGATGAACCAGGATTATCCGCAAGCGACTGGGTTGTATGAACAGGCGATCGTGGCTGAGCCGGAGTTGAAATCGGCCTACTGGTATCTGGGGTTGGCATTATTGCTACAAGGGCAGGAAGCCGAAGCCCAAATGACCTGGCTGCTGGCCCTGACGGAAGGTACACCTGCACAGGTTGAGAGCTGGACCCAGGAGTTAGCACAGGTTTTAGCCACAGAAGCCGATCGACAGGCGGGAATGAAAAATTTCACGGTGGCTTGGGCAGTCCGGCAACACCTGCGGGAGATTTGTCCAGCAGATGTGAACAATCTAATGCACATTGCCGCCCTGTCGTTGGAACTGGAGACGTTTGCGCCAGAAGATTTGGCCGAACTCGGCATCCTGGAACGCTTGCGGCAACCAACAACGCCGGTTGCTGAGAATTTAGTCCTCCATTTGTTGAACAATTTGCTCGATCGGGTGCAGCCTCATCCCCTCACGATCGAATTTGCCGAAGTGTGTCGGCCCTATGTGCCGCCAGAAACTTATGTGGAAGTGGTGCTGCTCAATGCGCTCAAGGTGGCTCACCTGAGTAAACAGGCGGGCATGGCGGCGTACCTGGCAGAATTTTGCCTGGAGTTGCAACCGGATAACATCAACATTTTGTTTGAATTGGCGGCGTTTTACCAAAACTCGCGGCAGTTCCAAAAAGGGATTGAAGCGGCGCACCGGTGTCTCGAACTGGCCCCCACTCTGCCCGATCGCGCGTTTGCCAGTTATCTGCTGCTACGGGGCTTGATGAATGCGGGGGGGCACTGGGAAGCGGCGATCGCCGCCCTCACCCAGCATGAACAGATCTTGCAGCAACTGTTGGCCGAACCGCCGATTCCGCTAGACCTGGTGCGCAACTCGCGGTTGAACACCGTCAGTTTTTTCTTTCCCTACTTTCGCGATACCCCACACCACGATCGCCCGATTCGCCAGCAATTGTTCGACATTTGTCGGGCGAACATGCAGTTGCACAACCAGACCTATTTCGACAAATATGCAGCGCGTCATGCCCAGTGGCGGCAACAATCCGTGGGCGATCGCAAACTCAAAATCGGTTACATTTCCCACTGTTTTCACCAGCATTCGGTGGGCTGGCTGTGCCGCTGGTTGTTGCAACATCACGATCGCGAGCAGTTTGAGGTGTATCTCTACATCATGAACTACGGCGAATTGCCGGGAGACACGTTGCGGCCACAGTTTTTGGAGTGGGTGGATTGTGCCCGCCCGCTGGATAGCGATCGCATCAAAGCAACGGAAACGATTTTTGCTGATGATCTGGATATTCTGGTGGATCTGGACAGCATCACGTTGGATGTGACCTGTAACATCTTGAGCCTGAAACCCGCCCCGATTCAGGTGACGTGGCTGGGCTGGGATGCGATCGGGTTATCCACAGTAGATTATTTCATGGCCGATCCCTACGTTCTGCCCGCCGAAGCCCAGACCTATTACGTCGAGAAAATTTGGCGCTTACCTCAAACCTACATTGCCGTCGATGGCTTTGAAGTGGGAGTGCCGACGCTGCGCCGCGATGAGTTAAATATTCCCGTCGATGCGGTGGTCTATTTCAGTGGGCAGCGGGGGTACAAACGCCATCGCGACACCGCCGAGTGGCAGATGCAAATCATCCGACAAGTGCCCAACAGCTACTTTTTGATTAAAGGCATTGCCCACGAGGACTCGATTCAACAATTCTTTGCTGAGTTGGCGGATGCGGCAGGAGTCGATCGCGCACGGTTGCGATTTTTGCCAGAAGCAACTTCGGAAGCGGTGCATCGGGCTAATTTGGCGATCGCGGATGTGGTGCTGGATACGTTCCCCTACAACGGCGCAACGACGACCCTGGAAACCCTGTGGATGGGAATTCCGATCGTCACGCGGGTGGGCGCAGAATTTGCCGCCCGGAACAGCTACACGATGCTGAAGAATGTTGGCATTGAGGCAGGCATTGCCTGGAGTGCTGAGGAATACGTGCAGTGGGGGGTGCGCCTGGGCACCGATGCCGCATTACGCCACCAGGTGCAACAGCAACTCAAACAAGCGCGCCACACAGCGCCGTTGTGGCATGGCAAGCAGTTTGCCCGTGATATGGAAGCAGCCTATCGAGCGATGGTTAGTCGCTGAGCGTGTCAATCGAGTGCCACAAAGCATTCACAGGGCTGTCAAACTCAATTGTTAGGGTAAGCCTGTGTACCTGATGCGCTCCTGGTTCAGTCAATGCTGCTTTTCTCCTTCATGGCCTTGGTGCCGACCCCGATCGCGATCGTCACGGTGACTCTGGTGTTTCTATCGGGTGTCATTTCGATCAACTTTCTGTTTCCCGACTCATGATTTTTTGCCCGGTTTCGGTTCCGGCTCTGGAGAGTTGAGGGCTTGATCCAGAACCGTACGGGCGGCTTCGGCCTGCGATCGGGCTTCTTTGTACCGGAGGTTGGCCTGGGCGTAGGTTTTTAGCACCTTAAACCCATCCTTCAAGGTCGCAATCTCCGCCTCACTGACTGGCTCATCCGTAAATAGCACATCCAGTTGCGTCCGCACCTGTAATGCTTCCGTCCGAGATTCTTGCAATTTCAACTTGAGGGTCGCCAAATTACTGAGCAACTGCACTGCTTGCGTAATCGCATCATCGTCGGTGGCGTTCAACGTGGTTGCTTCTTTCACTTCAATAAACTGTTGAGGACTAAATCCATCGCCTAACTCGGTTGGCAGTTCGCCTGCATCCATCAACTCAATGAGTTGATCCATTGCCTTTTCCCGCGCTTTGGCAGAATCTTTCCCCGGCACATTGAAAATAGTCTCTGGGCTTTGGGCAAGGGTGTATTGAACCATGATTTTAGTAGGTCATTTGCACTATACAGTTTAGCTTGACACTGCTTCTCAAGATATAGCAAAACGTGGAGAGCAAGCGGCAGGAGGGCAAAAGGTAAACTTAAACCTGCCAAACCACTAGAGACCTTTGGCGGGAGATTCAGCGGCGATCGCCACCGGTTGATGTTCTATCTCCCGGGAAGTGGTAACTCGTTCAATGCCTAACCGCACAACAGAGAGGACGAGAATCAGCAAAAACATGACCAGGCCGATGGTGCAGGCGTAGCTAATTTCTAATTCGCCAAACGCTTTGTTGTAGAGGTAATACACGATCGTCTCCGACGAGTGATTGGGGCCACCGCGGGTCATGACGTAAACTTCTTCAAACACTTTTGTGGCCGAAATGGCTGAAATCACAGCAACCAAAAATAAGTAAGGCCGCATCAACGGGATGGTGATATCCCAGTGCTTTTTGATGCCATCTGAACCGTCGATCGCCGCGGCTTCATACAATTCTTGGGGAATGGCTTGCAGCCCTGCCAGGTAAATCACCATGTAATAGCCCAACCCTTTCCAAACCGTCACCGCCATGACACTAAAAATTGCCAATGAAGGACTGGTAAGCCAGGGAACTGCTGGCAAATTCACCATTTTGAGTAACTGATTCAACAGCCCACTGTCGGCGTAGAGCCATTTCCAGGCGATTCCGGCCACAACCATCGAAATCACAACGGGCACATAATAAGCCACGCGAAACCAGTGAATGCCGCGTAACTTCTGGTTCACTAGAATGGCGAGGGCGAGGGGCAATGTCACCAACAGCGGTACAACACACACCAAATACAACAAGGTGTTGCGGAAGGTTTGCCAAAAAATTGGATCGACCATTAACCGCTGAAAATTCTTTAAGCCAACCCAGGTGGGGGGTTGAGTCAAATCGTATTCGTATTGGGTGAAACTCAAGTAGAACGCTTGTAGCGCCGGGTAAAACACTGTTAATCCCAGCATGAGCAGCGCGGGAAAGAGAAATAGATAGGGAGTCAGTTTGGGGCTATGTTGCTCCCAGGTCTTCAGCGTCCACTTGTTCATGCGCTTGAGGAGAAATGCTGGCCGTCCATGCAGAATAGCAGTTTCGGTTACAAGGCGGAAGGGGCGGTTTGCTGGATGGGAATCGTGATGATAAATTCGGCACCCTGGCCGAGTTCCGATTCGCAGCGCAGCGAACCGTGGTGTCGTTCGGTAATGATTTGATAGCTGATAGACATGCCCAACCCTGTGCCTTTGCCGACGGGTTTTGTGGTAAAGAAGGGATCAAAGAGCCGATCGCGGGTGTGGGGCGGAATCCCCAAGCCATTGTCTTGAATTGAAATTGAGATGTGATCAGGACTCACTTTCCGCGTGCGAATCCAGATGCTTGGAATGTCTCCAGTCGTTGCGAAAGGGGCATCAGGGAGCCGCAGACTTTCTTCCAGAGCGTCGATCGCATTGGTCAAAATATTCATAAACACTTGGTTCAGCTGACCTGGGTAGCATTGAATGGGGGGGAGATCGGCATATTCCTTGAAAAGTCGAATTTCTGGGCGACTGGATTGAGCTTTGAAACGATTTTGCAGAATCATCAATGTACTATCGATGCCTTCGTGCAAATCCACGGTTTTGAATTCGGCTTCGTCTAATCGGGAAAAATTTCGCAGTGACGCAATGATCTCGCGAATGCGCTCTGCTCCCACGCGCATTGATACGAGAAGCTTGGGCAAGTCTTCAATCAAAAAGTCCAGATCGATCGCGGCGATAACGTCTTGCACAGCGGGCGGTGGAATGGGGCAATGCTCTTGATATAGCTGCAACAGGTGCAGTAAATCGTGAATGTAATCGTTGGCATAGTTAAGATTGCCATAAATAAAATTCACGGGGTTGTTGATTTCGTGGGCCACTCCCGCGACTAATTGCCCCAAACTGGACATTTTTTCGCTCTGCACCAGATGCGTTTGAGTTTGTTGCAACTCCCTCAACGCTGTTTCCAAATCACGCGCTTTCTGCTGAAGCTGTTGTTCGGCGCGTTGTCGTTCCATTTCAGCTTGTTTGCGATCGCTGATATTTTGCATCATCGAGATGAGATAACGAGGTTCGTCCGATGGCGAATAAATCAACGATGCCGTCAAATCTACCCAGACGATGGAGCGATCGGGGCGAATATAACGCTTCTCTAAGGAATAATCGGAGATTTCGCCAGCTATCAATTTCTCCGTCAGTTCTAATTCAAGGACAGCATCATCAGGATGGGTAATATCCTGGGTGGTTAACTCCCACAGTTCTTCCTCTTCGTACCCCACAATCTCACACCACTGCTGATTGAAGTGCGTGAATCTACCGCTGAGCGTCGAAAAACTAATGCCGATCGCGGCTTGCTCAAAAGTGGTGCGAAACAATTCCTCGCTTTGATGCAGAGCCGTTTCGGCCTGCCGGCGATCGCGGTCAGCGTATTCTAGCTCCGTGACGCGCTGTTGAAGATTTGCTAGTGTTGCCTGCAACTCGTTATAGATCGCCACATCGAGTGTGATTTGGTTTGCACTCATAACTCGCCTTCACCCTAATCGCGATCGCCCTCAGGGGCTTAGTGTGCCCTGTTAAAGTACTCCAGTTGACAGGCGATTTAGCCCCAACTCCCATAATGATTTCGAAAACCACCGTATTCTAACGTTGGTCAAGCAGAATGGGGATGCCAGGGGGTCAGGTTTCTGTCCAGCATTTTGACAGGGCATACAGTCACCTTCCATAATCCATTCAGTACAGAGGAGATGGAATGGTGATACACCCGACAGCCGTTGTTGACCCAGGCGCAGAGTTGGGCAAGAACGTAAAAATTGGGGCTTTTGCCTATGTGGAAGCAGGGGTAAAACTGGGGGATGGGTGTGTGCTGGGGCCGCATGTGGTGATCTTGCGTCACACGACTCTCGGCCCGGGGTGTCAGGTGCATGCTGGAGCTGTTCTGGGTGATTTACCTCAAGATTTAGCCTTTAAACAGGAAGAAAGCTATGTCCAAATTGGGGCCAATTGCGTGATTCGAGAAAATGTCACCATTCATCGGGGCACAAAGTTGGGGAGCGCTACAACGGTGGGCGATCATTGCTTGCTAATGGCGCAGAGTCATCTGGCGCATAATGTCAAATTGGGAAATCATGTGATCGTCGCGAATGGAGCATTGCTCGCAGGGTATGTTGAGGTGGGCGATCGGGCCTTTATTAGCGGAAATTGCCTGGTGCATCAGTTTACTCGTGTGGGGCGATTAGCCATGATGTCGGGAGCTTCGGCAGTGCAAAAAGATGTGCTACCGTTCTGCATTACTCGTAGCGTTAGCCCGAATACGATTATGGGCTTGAACGTGGTTGGATTACGCCGCGCCGGGTTTACAGCCAGCGATCGACGTTTGCTTAAACAAGCTTTGATGGTGATTTACAACTCAGGATTAAATATATCTCAAGCAGTCGAAAAGCTTGAGCAAGAATCAAACTCGGAACTCATTCAAGAACTTTGTGAATTTATTCGAGGATCGAAACGCGGCATCTGTAAGTTTATTAAGCGTAGCAGCCCTAGTGAACCTGCTGAAGAAGATATTTCAGAATAACCTGATTAGCTCTTACTACAACTCTAATCATACCTTCACAAAACTTTTTTCTTCTGCCCTCTGCCTTCTGCCTCTGCCCTCTGCCTTCCGGCTGATTCTCGCCACTCTATGTAAAAATTCTAAAGCCTGTGCAGCTAGACCGATTCGTGTCCATCCTGTATGTAATCACGCCTGTCGATGCCCTCCCCTCTCTAGCTCACGAAGTCGATGTCATCTACCTCCATCTCTTATATCAATACCGCTCGGACGTTGAGTTCCATTAGCCAGCAACGCGCAACAGGAGAACTAACCCTGGCGCAGGATGCTTACCCCTGGCGGCTGTATTTTTTTCAAGGGAGATTAGTGTATGCAACAGGGACGTTGCACCGAGTAAGGCGGTGGCGACGAGCGATTAAGCGTCATTGCCCAGATTTTAGTATGACGTTTACAGAGGGCAGTGAGCCGTGGGAGTACCAGCTACTGAGTCAGAGTGTGGCTCAAGGCATTTTGAACGTGCCCCAAGCTCAAGCCGTTATCAAAATGAGTCTGGAAGAGGTTCTGTTTGCCTGGGTGCGGAATCCAATTTTGCGATCGGAATGGGTGTCTGGGCAACGCTTTGCTTTTAGAGACAATACCGCCTTGAGTCTACTCCTTTCGGCCACAGAAGTGGAACAGGTGTTACAGCAAGCTCAGCAACTTTGGAAGCAGTGGAAGGGCTTGGAATTAGAATCCTTAAATCCTTGTCGGTCTCCTATATTGAAAGAGTCGTTGCAGGCCGAAGCGGGACGAGCTTCAACAATTTTGGTGAATCTCAGCCCTTACCTGACTGGTCGCTACACCTTATGGGATATTGCCTCCTATGCGCGGCGACCCGTGACAACTATCACCCGATTTTTGCTGCCGTGGATTCAACAAAATGTGATTGCGCTGGAAGATATTGAAGATTTGCCCAATCCATTGTTGCGACTCAGCCACCCAACGAATTCAGCCAATCTGGTTTATCGTCCCTTAATTGCCTGTATCGATGACAGTGCTACTGTCGTGCAATTTTTGGCCAACATTTTGGAGGCGGCTGGGTATCGGGTTCTCAAAATTCAAGAGCCGTTGATGGGAATGGCGACCTTGAGCCAGCAGCGACCTGATTTAATTCTGATGGATTTGGTGATGCCGAATGCTAGTGGTTATGACGTGTGCAGTTTTTTGAGAAAAACGCCTATTTTTCAAAATACGCCGATTATTATCTTGACGAGCCAGAGCGGGTTAGTCGATCGCACCCGCGCCAAACTGGCTGGAGCATCAGATTTTTTGAGCAAACCCCCCGACCCCCAGGTGCTACTTAATTTGATCCGGCATCATCTGCAATCCGTGATGTCAGCGGTGGATGTGACGTCCCATCAAAGTTTGGCCGAGTAGGCGAATTTTCCGATCCCCCCGGACGGGGTACAGTGGAAAAGCAATTTGGTGCCGAATTCCATGCCTGCTCAAACCGCAACCTCCCAGACTTATTCCGCTCAAGGTCAGAAAGAAACGGATTGGCGACTGCTTCGCCGCCTGGTGCCCTATGTGGTGCAGCATGGTCGGTTACTGACGTTTGGCCTGGTGTTGTTGGTGCCAGGCGCGATCGCGGGAGCCATCCAACCAATTTTGATTGGCGATGCAATTTCGTTGGTGCGGCAAGAGCCGACCTGGTTGCCCTTTTTGCGGAACGTACCGCTTTTGACGGGCATCAATATCGTTGCGGGGTTGCTCTTATTCACATTGGCCCTACGGACAGTGCTGGATGCGTGGCAGGGGTATTTGGTGCAGGAAGTGGGACAGCAAATCACCGCCGATATTCGGAATGATTTGTTCTACCATGTGACGTCTTTGGCGATGCGTTTTTTCGATCGCACCCCTGTTGGCCGCCTGATTACCCGCCTTACCAGTGATGTCGAAGCATTGGGCGATGTGTTTTCTACGGGGGCAGTTGGGATTATTGGCGATTTGTTTTCTATCCTCGTCATTGCTGTCACGATGTTTTTGCTGCAATGGCAACTGGCCCTGCTGCTGGTCGTCATGCTGATTCCCGTCACAGTATTGATTATTTATTTTCAGCAGCAATACCGCAAAGCCAACTACCGCGCCCGTGAAGAGTTGTCTGCCCTAAACTCGACATTGCAGGAGAATATTGTTGGCATCAATGTAGTGCAATTATTTCGGCGAGAAGAATTTAATGCCCAGCTATTTCGCAAGATCAATCAACGTTACATCAAGGAAGTAGACCGAACAATTTTCCACGATTCGGCGATTTCCGCCACGTTGGAATGGATCTCGCTGGTGGCGATCGCAGGGGTGTTGTGGTTGGGGGGCGTGCTGATTTTGGGTAATGCCCTCAGTTTGGGAACGCTGTCTGCATTCATTCTGTACGCCCAGCGCTTATTTGACCCCTTGCGCCAATTTGCCGAGAAATTTACTGCGATTCAAGCGGGATTGACCGCGATCGAGCGGGTGAGCGACATCATGCGCGAGCCGATCGAAATTCGCGATGCGGCTGTCACCAAAACGCTTTATGCCGAGTCCACTGCGGCCCGGGGTGAAATTCGCTTTGAACAGGTTTCGTTTGGCTACAAACCGGATGAATATGTCTTGCACGATTTGACCTTTACGATTCATCCCGGTGAAAAAGTGGCGCTCGTAGGGCCAACCGGAGCTGGAAAAAGTTCCATTATTCGCCTCCTGACTCGCCTGTATGAAGTCAATGAGGGTCGCATCTTAATCGATGGCATCGATGTTAGAGATTTGCCTCAAGCCGAATTGCGCCGTCATATGGGCGTGATTTTGCAGGATGGGTTTGTGTTTGCCGGAGACGTGAAAAGCAACATTACCCTGGGCGAGTATTACACCGATGCCGAGGTTCAAGCCGCGGCGGAGCAGACGAATATCGCCAACTTCATTGAACAATTACCGCAAGGCTATGACACTATCCTGCGGGAACGCGGCACCAACCTGTCTGGTGGCCAAAAACAACTGCTGGCCTTTGCGCGGGCAACTATCCGCAATCCCAAAATTTTGGTACTGGATGAAGCGACTGCAAGCCTGGATGTGGGCACAGAAGCGTTGATTCAGGAAGCTTTAGAACGACTGTTGGCAGAGCGGACGGCCATTATCATTGCGCACCGACTCAGTACCATTCGCAACTGCGATCGCATTTTAGTCCTCAAGCGCGGCCAGTTAGTCGAATCTGGCAGCCATGAAGAATTGTTGGCCCAAGGGGGACTGTATGCTAGCCTGTACCACCTCCAAATGCTAGAAAGTGAAGCGTAAGACAAGATCTTTGATGCGCTACCTTTTGCCTTTTGCTGTCGCAACTGAGGCCAATCTATGTTTCTCTTCCTCTCGAAGTTGATTCCCCCGTTTCTCTACCCCCTCGGGTTAATTCTGATTCTGTTATTGATTGCCGTCGTGCTGCTGTGGCGCAAACCTAAACTGGCTTCGGTGCCGATTTTGCTCGCGATCGTCATTCTGTTAGTGAGTAGCAACGCCTGGGTCAGCGATTGGTTAGTCCGGTCTCTGGAAGTTCAAAACTTACCTCCAGCAGAATTGCCGCAAGCAGATGCGATTGTGGTGCTGGGCGGCTGCACGAAACCCGCTTATGCCCCCCGCCCCTGGGTTGATTTGAGTGAAGAGGGCGATCGCGTTTTACATGCCGCGAACTTGTACAAGGCCGGTAAAGCCCCCAAGATTATTTTGAGCGGCGGTCGGGTCGATTGGGAGGGCGACAACCCGGTGCCAGAATCTGAAGATATGGCGATCGTACTGAAAGCCATTGGCATTCCGGCATCGGCCTTGATCCAAGAATCAACCTCGCGCAACACGCGCGAAAATGCCGTGAACGTCAAGCAGATCCTGGCGGAGCAAAACATGCGCCAGGTGTTATTAGTGACTTCGGCGCTGCACATGCCCCGATCGCTCCGGATATTTCAAAAACTCAACATCAATGCCATTCCTGCTCCTACCGACTTTTTAGTGAGTGAGCGAAATGCCGACGAGTTATACGATAGCGCCCAGGCCATGACATTGAGTTTGCTGCCCGATGCCGATCGGCTACGCAACTTCACTCGCGCCTTAAGAGAATACGTAGGAATTGCCGTCTACTGGCTCCGCGGCTGGGCCTGAGTATGTGAACTTTTATGTAAGCAGTTAAAGTGAATACTCATTTTAATGTGAACAAAAGTAAACAAAAATCTCTGTTTTTTTATCAAATTGTGTCGGTTGAAGGCCGAAACGCTTAGCTGGCAACGGTTTTCTGGTACAAAGAATTGTGTGCAACATTTTAAGGAGCATAACTGCATGTTCACTCACGTCAAGCCCACTGTCCGGCATATCGCCCCAACCGATCTGCGCGGGCGGCGGCTGGTCAAGGTGGTCTATGTCGTGCTAGAGCCTCAATATCAAAGCTCTTTGTCGGCTGCTGTCCGTTCAATTAATGACAATCATCCTTCCGTGGCGATCGAGATCAGCGGCTATTTGATTGAGGAACTGCGGAGTCCCGAAAATTACGCAGATTTCCAGCGGGATGTGGCAGAGGCCAATATCTTCATCGCCTCGTTGATTTTCCTGGAAGACCTGGCAGACAAACTCGTGGCGGCGGTAGAGCCCCATCGCGATCGTCTGGATGTGGCGGTGGTCTTCCCCTCCATGCCGCAAGTGATGCGCCTGAACAAGATGGGCAGTTTCTCCCTGTCCCAAATTGGCCAATCCAAGAGCGTGATTGCCAATTTCATGAAAAAGCGCAAGGAGAAATCGGGCGCAGGGTTCCAGGATGCCATGCTGAAGCTATTGCGGACGCTGCCCACGGTGTTGAAGTATCTACCGGTCGAGAAGGCGCAGGATGCCCGGAACTTTATGCTCAGCTTCCAATACTGGCTGGGCGGCAATGCGGAAAACCTGGAAAACTTCCTGCTGATGCTGGCCGATCGTTATGTCATCAAAACCGAAACTGGCGAACGGGTGCAAGGTAATGCGGCTCTAGAGTACGCCGACCCGCAAACGTTCCCCGATTTGGGCATTTGGCATCCGATGGCAACCCAGATGTTTGAAGACGTGAAGGAGTATCTCAACTGGTTCAACTCGCGCCCGGATATTGCCGATGACCTGAAAGATCCCCTTGTACCAACGGTGGGACTCGTCCTGCAACGCACGCACCTGGTGACGGGGGATGATGCCCATTACGTCGCGATGGTGTCAGAACTGGAAGCGATGGGGGCGCGGGTGATTCCCGTGTTTGCCGGTGGACTGGACTTCTCCAAGCCGGTGGATGCTTTTTTCTACGATCCCATCAACAAAACGACACCGATCGTCGATGTGGTCGTGTCGCTCACTGGGTTTGCCCTGGTGGGTGGGCCGGCACGGCAAGATCACCCGAAAGCGATCGAAGCGCTCAAACGCCTGAACCGTCCGTACATGGTGGCATTGCCCCTCGTGTTCCAAACTACGGAAGAATGGCAGGAAAGCGAACTGGGTCTGCACCCAATCCAAGTGGCATTGCAAATTGCCCTGCCAGAATTGGATGGCGGCATCGAACCGATTATTCTGTCTGGACGAGATGGGGCGACTGGCAAAGCGATCGCGTTACAAGATCGGGTGGAAGCGATCGCGCAACGGGCGATGAAGTGGGCGAATCTGCGCCGCAAACCCAAGCTGCATAAGCGCGTGGCGATTACCGTCTTCAGCTTCCCGCCGGATAAGGGCAATGTGGGCACAGCCGCCTATCTGGATGTGTTCGGCTCTATCTACAAAGTGATGGAGGCATTGCGGGATAACGGTTACGACGTGCAAGGTCTACCGGAAGAACCGGAAAAGTTGATGCTGGAAGTGCTACACAATGCCCAAGCCCAGTACAACAGCCCCGAACTCAACATCGCCTACAAAATGTCCGTCGAAGAGTACGAGCGCTTAACCCCGTACTACGAACGCCTTATTCCCTCTTGGGGGCCCGCCCCCGGACAGCTCAACACCGATGGTCAAAATCTGTTGGTCTACGGCAAGTCCTTCGGCAACGTCTTTATCGGGGTGCAACCCACCTTCGGGTATGAAGGCGACCCCATGCGCCTCCTCTTCTCCCGTTCTGCCAGTCCCCATCATGGCTTCGCCGCCTACTACACTTACCTGGAGCGGGTCTGGCAAGCCGATGCCGTGTTGCACTTCGGCACTCACGGATCGCTAGAATTCATGCCCGGTAAGCAAATCGGGATGTCGGACGAGTGCTTCCCCGATAGCTTGATCGGCACGATTCCCAATCTCTATTACTACGCGGCAAATAATCCTTCGGAGGCGACGATCGCCAAGCGCCGCAGCTATGCCGAAACCATCAGCTACCTCACCCCTCCTGCGGAAAATGCCGGGTTATACAAGGGCTTGAAGGAACTGAGCGAACTGATCGGCTCCTATCAGACCTTGAAAGATTCCGGTCGCGGTGCCCAAATTGTGGACACCATCATGGACAAAGCCCGCATCTGCAACCTGGACAAGGATGTGAATCTGCCCGACACCCACGCGGCGGATATGACCCCGGAAGAACGGGACAACATCGTTGGCAAGGTTTACATCAAGCTGATGGAAATTGAAGCCCGTCTCTTGCCCTGCGGCTTGCACGTGGTGGGTAAGCCGCCCAGTGCGGAAGAGGCGATCGCCACGCTGGTCAACATCGCTGGCCTCGATCGGGAAGAAGAGGGCATCCTCAGCCTGCAACGGATCATCGCCAACAGCATCAAGCGGGAGATTGATGAAATCTACGCCAATAGCGATCGGGGTGTGTTGGGCGATGTCAGCCTCCTGAACACGATCAATCAAGCGACTCGGGCGGCAGTGACGGCAATGGTACACGCGCAAGTGGACGACGAAGGGCGCGTTTCTCGTACCTCCATGCTGGGCAACCTGTTCAACTTTGGCGGCAGCAAGAAAGAACCCTGGACCGAAGCACTCCACAACCTCGGCTTCAACCAGGTGGATGTGGAAGCGCTCAAACCCTTGTTTGAATATCTCCAGTTCTGCCTGAAGCAAGTCGTTGCCGATAACGAATTGGGGGCGTTGCTGCTGGGCTTAGACGGGCAATATATCCAGCCAGGTCCCGGTGGCGACCCGATCCGCAACCCGGATGTGTTGCCCACGGGGAAGAACATTCACGCCCTCGACCCCCAATCCATTCCCACAGCAGCCGCAGTGAAGTCGGCAAAAGTGGTGGTCGATCGCCTGCTGGCCCGCCAAGCGGCAGACAACGGCGGAAACTACCCCGAAACGATCGCCTGCGTCCTCTGGGGCACCGACAACATCAAGACCTACGGCGAATCCCTGGCGCAAATTCTCTGGATGGTCGGGGTGAAGCCCGTGCCTGACTCGCTCGGACGGGTCAACAAGCTGGAACTGATCGGGTTGGCAGAATTGGGGCGTCCCCGGGTGGATGTCGTGATCAACTGCTCCGGTGTATTCCGCGACCTGTTCATTAACCAGATGGCCCTGCTCGACAAAGCCGTGAAAATGGCGGCGGAAGCCGATGAACCGCTGGAAATGAACTTCGTCCGCAAACACGCCCTCCAGCAAGCAGAGGAAATGGGCTTAAGTCTGCGGCAGGCTGCCACCCGCGTCTTCTCGAATGCGTCCGGCTCCTACTCGTCCAACATCAACTTGGCCGTGGAGAACGGCACCTGGGAAAACGAAGCGGAACTGCAAAATATGTACCTGTCCCGCAAGGGCTTTGCCTTCTCTTCCGACAATCCCGGCATGATGGAGCAAAGCGAGGATCTGTTCAAGGCATCCTTGAAAACCGCCGATGTCACCTTCCAGAACCTCGACTCTTCGGAAATCTCCCTCACGGACGTGTCCCACTACTACGACTCCGACCCGACCAAGATCGTGGCGCGGTTGCGGGATGACGGGAAAAAGCCTGCCGCTTATATGGCAGACACCACCACCGCCAACGCCCAAATTCGCACCTTGTCGGAAACCGTCCGGCTCGACTCGCGCACCAAGTTGCTCAATCCCAAATGGTACGAGGGGATGCTGTCCCACGGCTACGAAGGAGTGCGGGAACTCTCGAAGCGCCTGGTCAATACGATGGGCTGGTCAGCGACCGCCGATGCCGTCGATAACTGGGTCTATGAGGACACCAACACCACCTTCTTCAAGGATGAAGACATGTGCAAACGGTTGATGAACCTCAACCCCAACTCGTTCCGCAAGATGGTGACGACTTTGCTGGAAGCTAACGGTCGCGGCTACTGGGAAACCAGCGAAGAAAACCTTGATCGCCTGCGCGAGCTATACCAGGAGGTCGAAGACCGCATCGAAGGGATTGAATAACCTGTTCAACTCTTAAACTGAATGAATCAAAGACAGGTCAGAAGCTTACACGATTGACCTGTCTTTTTCATTGCTTAATCAGTTTCTTCTTAGCCATCCAATGGACTCCTAACCCCACGCCCACCACGATTTAAAACATGAGTATAAATCATCGTCGTCTTGACATCCTTATGTCCCAATAACTCCTGCACCGTGCGAATATCGTAGCCATTCTGCAAAAGATGGGTGGCAAAACTATGTCGAAACGTATGACAACTGACTCGCTTTTGAATCCCTGACTGAAAGACGGCTTGTTTGAGTGCTTTTTGCACACTTGATGGATGTAAATGAGAACGGATAGTCTGCTCACTGTCGCGATCGTAGTATCGGCTTCTGGATGGAAAAACAAACTGCCAAATCCACTGTCGACTAGCATTCACATACTTGCGAGCGAGTGCATGAGGTAAATCAACTGACCCATATCCCTGATGTAAATCGATTTCATGCCATCGTTTCACAGTTTGCAAATGAGCAGTGAGTCCGGCAATTAACCCATCAGGTAAGGGGGTGACGCGGCTTTCCCGTCCTTTCGCATCCCGGACAATAATCTGGTGTTGGGCGAAGTCCAAATCTTTAACTCGCAGGTTCAGCCCTTCTCGCAATCTCAATCCACTGCCATAAAGCACTTGGGCTACTAACTTTGGCATTCCACTCATACAGTTCAAGATGGAGAGCGTTTCTTCTCGCGTTAGCACCGTGGGCACATAGCGCGTACTTCTCGCTCTCAGCGCATTTAAGTTCCAGTCCGTATCTCGTTGATAAACTTCACGGTACAGGAAAATGAGCGCACTAAATGCCTGGTTTTGGGTGGAAGCAGCAACCTTTTTATGAACCGCTAGATGGCTAAGAAATATCTCTACTGCTTCGTAGCCTAACTCTCGGGGCGGAGTCATATTGTGAAACTTAATAAATTCCTTGATCCAATGCACATAACTCTTCTCGGTTTCATAGGAATAGTGGCGTCGCCGAAATTCTTCATGCAACCGTTCAAATAATTTAGGAGAGGAGGACATCAGTAGTGACTTAAAACTAATGTTAAAAATATTACATCTTGAGCCTTTGATTTCTTTCTGTGAAATCACGTAAAGTTTCTTGATAACCCCCCTTAACCGGAATATCACGCGAAAAAAATCTTATGATTTGGCTCCTTTCCCAGTTGTCACGAGAAAATTCATTCATGTAATGTCCCAATTAGGACAATACCAAGAAACAACTCTATGTAATAAGTTGTTAGCTGGCTCCGCATCCAGATTTTGCACTTGTCCCGCCAGGTTCCTAGTCAGCCCCAAAGCACTCAGGGGACTGGGGTGGAGACCGCCGCTCAAAATTTTCTGCGGTGTCCACAAGCGCCCAGGAGGCTGGGGTTAGGGCAGTTGCTAGAGTTTGGGTGTGAGGTGGAAAGCGCTCAGGAGATGGGGGTGGGGCGGTGCAGAGGGGCGATCGGTGCGTTGCCGAGCTAACAACGCTGTTGCAACGGATTGTTGAGCGATCGTGGCTACGTTTAAGGTCTGCTGCAACCGCTGAACAGCAACGTTAGCTGGCTCCGCAA